>Ga0307373_10000022_pt1 | contig 216555 bp, 188 predicted proteins | sample OX2MG_FD_202534 | JGI IMG/M metagenome (GOLD analysis project Ga0307373, IMG submission 202534) | Soil microbial communities from Risofladan, Vaasa, Finland - OX-2 | ecosystem: Environmental > Terrestrial > Soil > Coastal area > Acid sulfate soil | place: Finland: Risofladan, Vaasa...
TCAAGAAGTACGCCTCCGCCTTTCTCGGAACGCCGCTCTCCGCAACCCTGGTCACGCGCGGGGTCGACACGCTGATTGTCACCGGATGCACGACCAGCGGATGCGTGCGCGCGAGCGTGGTCGACGCACTCTCGCACGGCTTCAGGCCAATCATCCCGCACGAGGCGGTCGGCGATCGCGCGCAGGAGCCGCACGAGGCCAACCTGTTCGACATGGATAGCAAGTACGGTGACGTGGTGTCGCTCGCGGACGCCCTCGCCTATCTCGAAGAACTAAAATCCTGAGCGCGACGGTCGGAACGCCTCGGAATCGCTCCGGGCTCGCGTGCGTCGAATCGCGGCGGATCGAACCAAGGCGCGTTCGGTCCGCTCATGCGGACGAAGACGCGCTCGAACCTGCCGGCGGATCAGTTCGTGAATGGATGGCGCCGGCGGAATTCTTCCGCCATCTCTTCCATCGTGCACCAGCGCACGCCCGCATGTCCGCTTATGTATTCGATGAGCCGCTCGAGCATCAGGAGCACCTGCGGGCGGCCCGATACGTCCGGATGAATAGTCAGTGGAAATATCGCCCATTCGTATTCGCGGTATACCCAGTCGAACTGATCGCGCCACAACTGCTCGATGTCGCGCGGGTTGACGAAGCCGTGGCTGTTGGGCGAAGCCTTGATGAACATCATCGGCGGAAGATCGTCGAGGTACCAGTTGGCCGAAATCTCCACCAGGTCGACCGTTTTCCCCCGCTTGAGCGGTTTCATCCACTGCGCCGCGGGCTTGGAGTAATCGATGTTGGTCCAGCTTTCGCCGATCCGCGCATAGTAGGGTTGAAAATCGTTGTGGCCCTGGCTGTGGTCGTAGCGAAACCCGTATTTGAGCAGCAGCTCGGCGGTAACCGGCGACATCTCCCACCACGGCGCGACGAAACCGCGCGGTTTCTTGCCCGCAAGCCGCTGGACCAGCTCGACCGAGCGCTCCAGCACGTCCTCTTCCTGGCGCGGAGTCATCGCGACCGGGTTTTCATGCGAATAGCCATGTGCGCCAATCTCGTGGCCGGCCTGCGCGACCTCGCGCATCTGCTCGGGAAACGTTTCGATCGAATGGCCCGGGACGAACCATGAGGTCTTGATCTTGTAACGCTCGTACAGCCGGAGCAGCCGTGGAGTGCCCACTTCGCCGGCAAAAAGGCCGCGCGAGATGTCGAACGGCGAATCCTGGCCGCCGTAGGAGCCGAGCCAGCCTGCAACCGCGTCCACGTCTATCCCAAACCCGCAAAGAATTTGTTTGTTGGCGGCACTCATGGCGGTTTTCCTCGTCCGGCCGGATCGGCCGGATCACTTCGAAGCACGAAGCTGGAAGCATGAATCACAGGCCTGACTTGGCGGATAAGAAAGTTAGCTGCACTCAAGCCGCATTCTATACAAAGAATCTCCCGATGGTACAATTCAGCGCAGTTTTTCGATCGTCGCCACCGACAGTGCCACGCTGACCGCTGGGATCCAAGGAGAACGCACCTATGCCTGACACACGATCGCGCCTGCGAGAGCTGTTGAACGAGCCGGAAATGGTGATCGCACCGTTCGTTTACGATTGCCTGCAGGCAAAGCTCGCCCGGAGTGCGGGATTCGAGGCGATCTATATGACCGGCTTTGGCACCGCGGCCGCACGCGGCTTTCCGGATCTCGGCCTGCTGACGATGGGCGAGATGGTCGAGAACGTCAGAGCGCTGGCAAGATCGGTGGACATCCCGCTCATCTGCGACGCCGACACCGGCTATGGCGAAGCGATCAATGTCCAGCGCACCGTGCGCGAATACGAGGACGCGGGCGCGGCGGCGCTGCATATCGAGGACCAGGTGTGGCCCAAACGCTGCGGCTTTCTCGAAGGCAAGCAGGTTATCCCGCTCGAGCACATGACGGCCAAGCTGCGCGCGGCGATCGACGCCCGGCGCGATCCCAATTTGGTGATTATCGCGCGCACCGATGCGCTTGCTCCGCTGGGCTGGGAAGAGGTGACGCGGCGCGCGCGCGCCTATCGCGCCGCGGGCGCCGATCTCATCTTCGTCGACGGCATCAAGACGCTGGAGGATCTCAAAACCTGCGCGCGGCTGCTCTCCGGGCTACCGCTTCTGTACAACGGGCAATTGCTGCATCCGGCAGAGATTGCCCAATATGGTTTCAAGCTGATGATTCACATCGCCACGCTTTTCGCGATCTATCAGCGCACCCGCGACGCGTTTGGCGAACTTGCGCGCGCCGGCACGATCTCCGGCGGCGCCGGCCTCGAGCTGCTACCCGAGCTAACCGACCTTCTCGGGGCGCCCGAGATCCTCAAGACCAGCAAGAAATACGAAGTGTAGCTCTCGCGGCTCTCGATCATCGCGCGCCGCCGCGAAAAATCCGCGTCCGTGACGCATCACAGGGCTGGATTGTCCAGCGGCAGGCCCAATTTCACCCGTCCGTGCGTGGCCGCGTTGACGTCCCAGTTGTGAGTGACATGGCGGGTGGCGGTACACAGATTCCGATACTCACGGCCGAGATGATTCTTCAGGTACACGCCGCGCGCTCCATCCGCGTCCCAGATCGCATTCGCTCCCGCAAACGCCAGCTTCCCGGCATACGCCGCAAAGGATCGATAACGCGTGCGCTGCTCGTCGCTCGGCAACTTCCCCGCCTCGAGCAGAGCCATGATTTCGTCGCAGGTCGCGTACAGCACGGCCCGAGCGGCTTCCAGCGCGGCGCCGGCTTCCGCCACCTTGATTTGCTGGCTCATCGAGCTGCGAGTGTCCTGCCCCGACATGAGCGCGATTCGTTTCTTCGCTTCTTCCAGATAGTCAATCAGCATTCCCTCGGCCATGCCGAGCGACGCGCTGTTCAGCAGGACGCCGAACCACATGTAACTGGGTGAGCGATAAATTGGCGCAGGATGGAGATGATTCCCCGGAGTTTCTCCGCCCTTCAAAGAGCTAATCGGCAAAGTCATGTGCTCGGGCACAAACAGCTCCTCGACTTTCACGTCGTCGCTGCCGGAGCCACACAGCCCGACTGAATCCCAGGTCGGGACAATCGTGATTTGCTTTCGCGGCGTCAGAAAGTAACGTTCCTCGGGCACGCCATCGTCGGTATTGCCGACCATGCCTGTGAGAATACACCAATCGCAATTGTTCACTCCGCTGACGAAAGGCCACTGTCCGGTCACGCGATAGCCATCGGCGACTTTCGTGGCGCGGCCCAGCAGAGGGATGAAAATGCCGCTGACCAGGTTGTCGGGTGCGTCTCGCCAGACCGCCTCCTGGGCTGACGGCGCCCACTGCGACACCATGAAGTTGTGACCGATGTATTGCGCAAGGCACCACGCGGTCGAGCCGCATCCCCGGCCGATCGTCCGGAGAATATCGACCATGCCGGCAAACGAGGCCTCGCAGCCGCCGTAGCGCGCGGGCTGCAGGATGCGAGCGACACCGGCGGCCTTCAGATCACGAGCGGTTTGCGCGGGAAGGTGGCGCAAGGCGTCGGCCTCCGCGGCCCGTGCCCGGAGCACCGGTATCAAGGCCTCCGCCCGATGGACCAGGTCCTCGCGTGTACCAACGCTCTGATGCATGTCTGATGCTCCCGTTCCGGTGACGAACTCCGGAATCATCGCCCACGCCCGTTTTTGAACGAACCGCCCCCACCTCCGAGCAATCATCGGGCCATCGATCGCCCGCGTACTTGTCAGCCCTGCCCAGGCACCCTCTGCCATCTTCCCGGGCGAGTGCATCCCATAGAGGCAACCACGGGCCGGCTTCAGGGTTTCCAATCCAAGCATGGGCGGCCCGCACCAATTAAATAATCACGTAACATAAGAGGCCAGGCCCCTGAAGCACACCGTGCTCTCCTTGCTTGGAGCGGGAACGGGCGACGCCGACCCGGCGTAAGGGCAGAGGCGGTCTGTGCGTGTTATACGCTTTGAAAATTGGACCCGCATAACACGAAGCCCGATTCATTCGAAGTTCTGATCGCCAAGCTCGGAGAAATTCGCGCTTCGCTGATCAAGCTCGAGTCCGATTTCCCCAAGCTGCTCGCGCTTACGCCTCTTGCACTTGAACGTGGTTCAGGAATCGGAAGGGCCCATTTGATAGCTCTCGCCGGCAGGAATGCGAAACGCTGCTGCCGGTCGAGTCGGGCTTCATTCGGAGATGAGGATTCGAGGTTCGAGCCGAACCGACGCCGAGAGCGACGCGGAAAGGAAGCAACGGGCGGGAGGATTCAGGCGTGCGCCACTTTTTCGATATGTTCCCGCAGCTTCATCGACTGGTCGGTCATTTTTCTGTGGGTCTCTTCGCCGGCCTCGAGTTCGGCTTTGACTGCCGCGAGGGTCGCGCCCAGGGCACGGGCGCGCTCCTGCAGTCCCTCGATTTGCTGATTGGCCTCGCGCTCGTGCCTTTCCAGATCCTTGAGCTCGTCCTCGAGGGCCGAAATGAGAATCGGATCTGTTCGGCCACGAAGCAGATCGTTTACGTGAATTTGCAGCGCTTTTGCCTCCGCGACAAGCTCTTCGTGTCCGCGGGCGGCCTTAGACTGCTGCATCGTGAGCGCTTCAATCCCCAGTCGCGCCTGCTCGGATTTCTCGCGCAGTTGGGCGATCTTGGCCGCGCAATCGATGCCGTTTTCGGTCAGTTTCCTCATTCTCTCCTGGAGGGCCCGCAGCAATGTCTCGTTTCTCATGGTCTTTACCTCGCTTTCCAGTTGGATTCCTCAACGCTTACGTGTGAAGGGTCAATTCGGTCGGACGCCGGGCGGCTAGAATCTGTTTGACTTCGGCGTCGCTGACCTGGTGGAAATCCCGATAGAATTGCCCTACGGCAAAGAAATTCTCGGGGGTCTCGAGACAAACGATGTGGTCGGCGTCGTCGCGCAGCGCTTCGACAGTTTCCGCGGGAGCGACCGGAACCGCCAGTATGAGATGCTTTGGCTTCGCCCGCCGCGCTCCGCGAAGCGCGGCCCGCACCGACGATCCGGTGGCAATCCCGTCATCGACGACGATCACGGTCTTGCCCGCCAGTGGCACCGCGACTTGCGCGCCACGGTATTCGAGTTCGCGGCGCTTGATCTCCTTGAGTTGCCGCTCGATTTCGCGGTTGAGGTAATCGTCGCCGACGCCGAGCGACTCGATTACTTCCTGGTTGAAGATGGCGCGCGGATGGTCGCCATCAACCACCGCGCCGATTCCCAGTTCAGGCTGGCCCGGCGCGCCGAGCTTGCGCACCACCACGATATCGAGCGGCGCGCCGAGAGCCTCCGCAACCTCGCGCGCCACGGGCAGCCCGCCACGCGCGATGCCAAGCACGACCACCCGCTCGCCCTTGTAGGAAGCGAGGGCGGCGGCCAACCTCCGCCCGGCCTCCGAGCGGTTCGAGAAGACGATTGGATCGTCAGATGAAACGCCCGCTGCCGGCGGGCTCGCGAAGTGGTGGACAAACCATTCGCTGGCGAGGTTCGCTACCTGCTCGAGCGTTCCCGCCTCCTCGAACAGATGAGTGGCGCGGGGCACGATCTTCAACGACTTCTCGCAGTGCAGGAGACGGTAGGCCTTCTCGTTGAGCTCGATTACTCCGTAGTCCCTACCGCCAACGATAAGCAGAGTCGGCGCCCTCACCCCGGCCAGATGGCGCAGCGCGAGGTCGGGACGGCCGCCGCGCGAAACCACCGCTCGAATCGCATGGTCCCGGGCGGCAGCCGTCAGCGCAGCCGCGGCTCCGGTGCTGGCGCCGAAATACGCCAGCGCGTAGGCGTTCGTGTCCCGGTTTGCCCTCAGCCACCTCGTCGCGTCGGCAAGCCGATGGGCGAGGAAGTCGATATCGAAAACATTCTCCCGGTCGGCCGCCTCCTCGTCGGTGAGGAGGTCGAACAGCGCAGTGCCGATGCCGGCTTGTTGAAGCGTCTGTGCGACATACCGATTGCGCGGGCTCAGGCGGCTACTGCCGCTGCCATGCGCAAAAAGTACGATCCCGGTCGCGCCCTCGGGAATGACCAATTCGCCTTCCAAGCGCACCGAATCGGAAGGTATCAGCAATTCCCGGCTTCGAGTTGTGCGGCGCGTCGTCATGTCAAGTCACCCAAACCTTAGAGCATCAGCCGTGCCATCAAGGGTGCCGTTCGCAGCGCCGATCCGGCATGACTAACCGTTCCTCCTTGGGTGCGAAGGAAACATCGCTGGCGCCAAACGCGCCACTTGTCCTGAACTGCGTTGAGCTGGCGCGAATTGTCAGTACAGATCGCCCGCGAAGCTCCGCCACCCGCGCCGCGGTCAGGACTCGTCTTCCAGACCTTCCGGATTCTCAACCTCCGTGACGAGCAGCGCGCCAACTTCGGGCTCTTCGGCCTGGCTCATCAGGTCGCGCAGATCGTCCGCGACCTGGCGGAGTTCCGCCGCGATTACCGCCAGATCGGCGACCGCCTCGGCGAGCAAATCCATCCCGGCCGACTCTCTGGCCGCCGGGGTCTTGCGCATTGCGGCCGCCGCCTGGTTCATCTTCGCGATCCGCCTATGGGCTTTTGCCGGCTTCCTTGCCGCCACAGGCTTCGTCCTTGCTTTTGGTTTTTTCATGGCGATCTTCTCCTTTCGCAAGTCTCCAATTGAGCAAGAACTGTGTCTGCGACGCCGCGGAGAAGTTCCAGGCGGAGAAATTCCAACGTCGGAGCCCGATGCAAGTTTAAGATCAGATGCTTGTGGCACAGGGAATGCTCAGCCTGGTCGCTGAAGTACCTGGTCAATGTCGGCGGGGGGGGACGGGTCCCATGAGCCGCGCCGGGGTCGCGCGTATTGTCCACGAGAAGGCACAGCCTGCCGCCGAGGCCAATGTTTCGGAGGGTAGAAAGAAGTGAGCGAATACCGGAGCTACGAATACGAGGGCTATACCATCAGAAATAATCCCGACACCGGCAGATGGGAGATCCTCTGGAAAGAACGCGTAAAACAGTCGGTCGATTTTCCGCGCGCGGCGGATGCCGAGCAATGGATCGACGACCAATTGCCGTTGAACAGATAACGCACGCTAATTACGTGCATGGATGCTCATGTGTTGCGTGCGCCGGCGCGGTCAGTGGCCCTTGCGGGCTCGCCCGGCCTGCTTTGCTTTCGGCTTTCGCCGCTCGAGTTCCCAAGTGGCGAAGAGCGTCCCGTCGTCGCTCCAATTATAGGCGGTGCGCCCGCCGAAGACCTTCTTCAACTCGTGCGCGATTCGGTGGGTCAGCTTTTGCGAGGTCGTCAGCACCTCGAGCGCCTCCTCGTCCTTGGACTCGATGGTGTCGATCGAGACTATCCGCCGCTCGGGCTGGGTCGCCATGGCTTGGCTGGCGACGTTCTCGATGCGCCTGCGGATGAGAGTGCGGTTGGCGGCCAATCCGGTTCCGCGGATGATTAGCCGGCCCTGGCCTTCCTGCCGGCTTATCTCGTCGCAGGCGGGACAGAACCCCCATTGCCGCCGCTCCAGCAGCTCGTCGGTCAATTTATGGTTGTGGCGCCAGGTCTTGTGCAGAAATACGGCGCCGCATCGCGCGCAAACAGTGGGCTCCTTTGGTTGAGCCGTCTTGCGCACGACCTGCGGGCTCTTATCGTCTCGGACGAAGCTCCGATTGAGGCTCCGAATCAGCCCCCGGGATTTCTTGGTGAGATTGCGAGATGTCGGGTTTGCGTTTCGCATAGTGTACAAATCACCCATCGTCGGCCCAGAATTGCAAGGCCCATGGCAAACAAATCACGCTGCCCTGCTCTCTTCCGCACGCGCTGCCTCTGTTGTCCAAGGGAGCAAGTAAAATGCCATCCGGCAGGGCGACTGGAGCCGCCAGTCCGCCAGGAGTGTTGCCAATGGCGACAGCTCTCATGTGCCGACCGGTCTGCCGATGGCGCGAATGGCGACAGGCGATACGTCACGCGCACAATTCCTCAAGCGGTTTCGCTGCTCGGACGTTTCCAGCCAGCCTGCGCCATCGTCTGCGCGCGGGAGTGGGAAGCGACCTGGGAACGCGATGCAATCAACTTAGTATAGGTTGGCGTATTTCCTTCCGCGCGCGGACGCTCAGGCTTGTACGCTGAAGCTTAGTTCCAGTGACGAAGAATCCAGTCCCGGCAACTCAGTCGCAACCGCGCCAATATCAGGTGAGCAACGGAGTACCGAAGCCCGGCAGACTAGAGTTTTCGTTGGTATGAGGCTATAGATGGTATGACATTATCGAATGTATCGCGCCGCGGAGGAGGGCCCCATGTCACCCTTGCTATTGATTCTCATCCTGCTTTTGCTGTTTGGTGGTGGCGGCGGTTATTACGCCTATGGGCCGGCCGGCGGGATGGGGATTGGTGGAATCGTCCTCATCATCCTGATCGTGATGCTCCTCACCGGGAGATTGTAAACGGATTTGTAACAGTCCCGCGGCTCGTTGCTTCGGTGCTCGGGCGCCGCGTCCGGGTGATTTCGACGAACCGCGCGCCGCGGCCGCGAACGCGTTGCGAACGGCCTGCCATCCTGTCAGCCTATCGATCGAGCCCGCTTTAGGCGGGCTTCAGGGCGGTTATTTGACACTGTGCCCCTCCCCGGCTATCAAACATAGACTTGTTCGGTCCGGTATGGCGGGTTCCGATCCGTCGAGGTTTTAAGTTGAACGATCGATGGGACGAAGAAGAGGCCAACCGGCTGTTGCGCGCCGCTCTTGCCGAAGTCGACGCGCTGGGCGAAAAGCTTTCACCGGCGCGCGCGGAGGCACTGCTCGACGAATTCGAGCAGGCCGTGGGCCGCGCCTTCCTGCGCCACAATCTTTCCGCGGTAAGACTGACTTGCGAAGAATACGAGCGGCGGTTTCGTACGCTTTCCGAAGACGACTGAATATCCGTTTTTGCGACGGGGCCGGTGCGGAGGCAGCATGGCGACTGTAAAGCTCATCGAGTATGCGGCGGCGAGTCCGGAGGTCCGGGCCGTCTATGACGACATCATGGCGACCCGCAAGACTGATTGGATTAATAACTTTTGGAAGGCGCTGGCCCATCACCCGCCGACCCTCAGGCGAACCTGGGAGAGCATCAAGCAAGTGATGGCGCCGGGCGCCCTCGATCCGCTGGTCAAGGAGATGATCTATATCGCGGTCAGCGCGACCAATGGCTGCGAATACTGCATCCGGTCTCATACCGCTGGCGCGCGCAAGGCCGGAATGACCGAAGCCATGCTCGGCGAACTCATCGCCGTGGTGGGAATGGCGAACGAGACCAATCGCCTGGCCAACAGTTACCAGGTCGAAATCGATGAGCCATTTATGAAGTGAGGCTTTCCGCCGCCGCTATCGCCCGGGCTCCCTCCCGCTTCGGTTGACCGGCCGCACTTGGCGGTCTCAGGCGGTCCGGCAGCTAACCTCGGAGCTGCGGCCAATCGCGTCGAGCGCGACGAATTCAAGCGCTGGGTAATCCCTGAACGCCGCAACAAAACGTGAGAGAGCCCGATGAGCAATTACGAAGTTTTGGAATTGCCTAATGTCCTCCTGCAGAAAGGGGGAATGCTCCCGGTGGCCAGGCTGGCTTACAAGACCCTCGGGACGCTGAATGCGGCGCGCGATAACGCCGTGCTGGTGCCGACGTGGTACACCGGAACGCATAACGACATCGAGAATTTCATGGTCGGCGAAGGCCGCGCGCTTGACCCACGCAAGTATTTCATCGTGATGACAAACCTGCTTGGCAATGGGCTGTCCTCGTCACCCAGCAACTCGCCGCCGCCGAACGAGCGCGGCCGCTTTCCCAAGGTCACGATTCATGACAACGTTCGCCTGCAGCAGCTCTTGCTCACGCAGAAGCTGGGTATCGCACGTATCCGGCTGGTAACCGGATGGTCGATGGGAGCCTGCCAGGCCTTCCAATGGGCGGCGCAATTCCCGGACATGGTGCGCGCCGCGTGCCCGATCGCGGGCTCGGCGCGGACGGCCTCGTACAACAAGGTCTTCCTGCTCGCGTTGCAGCGCGCGCTGGAACTGGACCCGATCTTCGCCGACGGCTTTTACGATCGCCCTCCGGTCAACGGGCTCAAGGCCTTCGCCGCGATCTATGCGGGATGGGGAACGTCCGAGCCCTTTTACCGGACCGAGGCCTACCGGGCCTTCGGCGCGCACGACACCCAGGAGCACGTGGCCTATTTTTGGGAGCCATTTTTCGTGCGCTGCGATGCGAACGACTTGCTTTCGCAGCTATGGACCTGGCGCCACTGCGACATCAGCCACAACCCGATCTATAGCGACAACTTCGAGGCCGCGCTTGGCGCGATCAAGGCCCGCACCATCGTCGTGCCAGTGGACAACGACCGCTATTTTCCGCCGGCGGACAGCGAGTACGAGGCGCGGCACATCCCTGGCGGCAAGTGCCGCGTCATATCCTCGATCTGGGGACATATGGCGCCGATGAACGCCGGCGATATTCCAGCGATAGACAGCGTGCTTCACGAACTGCTGGCGGACTGAGTATTTCGTTCCACTCGCTCACGTCCTTCGCCGCGTCGGAGCAACCGATCTATCGAAGGCTCTGAACGGGAATTTGCGTGAGTTTCCTTGCGTCGGCCTTTGGAATTTCACTTACTATGTAGCAATATTGTCGAGCCCTTTACGCGAGCTGGAGTGCTCCAAGTGGACCGCGGCACTGAATCCGAGCAAAGCCTGGAAATCTGGATCGGCCTGGCGGCCGTGGCCTTGCTCGTGGCCGGATGCCTGCTGATCCTGCGCCCGTTCATGTCGGCGGCGCTGTGGGCGGCGATTCTGTGCTTCACCACGTGGCCGATGTTTCTGCGGCTGGACGCCGCGCTGGGTGGAAGGCGCTCTCTCGCGGCTCTAATCGCAACCCTGGCGCTCGCGGCGATCATTGCCGCGCCGGTTGTGATTCTCGCCGCCACGCTGGCCAATAACATCTCGGCGCTGACCGGCGCGGCACAGCGACTGGCCCATCAGGGTCCGCTAAAATTGCCCGCCTGGGTAGCCGATCTCCCGCTGGTCGGTAACCAGTTAGCCAACCACTGGAATGAGCTGAGCGAAAGCAGTTCCGCGCGTATCGCGGCGCTGATGAAATGGCTGCCCACGGTCACGGATTTCGTGCTGGGTGGCAGCCTCGCGGTGGGCAGCGGAATTTTCCAAATCGTCCTGAGCCTGCTTATCGCGTTTTTTTTCTACCGCGACGGCGAGGCCGCCGCCGGACGGCTGCGCGCCACTATCGACCGGGTCGCGAGCGGAAACGGAGAGCAGCTTCTGGAGGTGGCGGGCGCGACCGTGCGCTCGGTGCTGTACGGCGTGCTCGGCACCGCGCTGTTACAAGGCATAATGGCGGCGGTGGGATTCGCGCTCGCTGGAGTTCCGGGCGCCCCGCTGCTTGGATTCGTAACTTTATTCGTATCGGCGATTCCCGCCGGCCCCTTGCTGGTCGCCGCACCCGCCGCATTCTGGTTGTATCGGCAAGAAGCGACCGGATGGGCCGTTTTCCTGATGATCTGGGGACTGCTGGTCGGCAGCTTGGACAACGTCGTGAAGCCTCTCCTGATTAGCCGCGGCGGCGGTACGACTCCGGTGGTGATCGTGATGCTCGGGGTATTGGGCGGCGCGATGGCGTTCGGACTTATCGGACTCTTCCTCGGCCCGGCACTGCTTGCGGTGGGCTACAGCCTTTTCGTCGCGTGGTCATCGACTGTGGTCAGCACTGCCGAAGGCTCCAAGGCCGCAACCGGCGAGGAGATTTCGAAACCAATCGCACGGCGAAACCTCTGACATCGTAGCGGAGCCGCGGCTCGATCTGCCGTTCAGGCGTTCGGCTCGAGTTCCGCCAGGCGTCTCGCATAGCCGGCGGCCTTCCTCGGATTCCCTGCGCTCCGGTAAAAGCTTACCAGCGCGGCGAGTGCGTCACGGTCGTAGGGATGCCTTGCGACGTCGTCCTCGAGCACCTCGAGCGCCTTGCCGTCGCGCCCGGCGCCGTTGAGCGCCACCGCATACACGTATGCGAAGCGCGCGTTCGCGGGATCCAGCCGCGCGGCCGCCGCCAGATGCTCGAGCGCCTCCTGTCCGCGTCCCTGGCGGACCAGCAACAGGCCGAGCGCATGCTGGAGCGAAGCATCGTTCGGCGAACGGGCGATGGCCTCGCGCAGCACGCGTTCGCCTTCCGCCTCGTGTCCGAGTTCGCGGTCGAGATCGGCGAGATTCACCGCCGCGGGCGCAAAGGACGGATCCAGCGACAACGCCGTCCCGAGTTCGCGCTTCGCCTCGGCAAACCGCTTCTCCCTGGCGAATAGCAACGCGAGATTGCTATGGGCCTCCGGACGGTCGGCATTCAATTCCTGCGCGGCGATATATTCGGCGATCGCCTTTTCGAGCGCCGCCCCTGCGTCACCCGGCAAAACGTCCGTCGGCGCACCCGCGAGCGCCTCCGCAGCCTCGATTCGCACCGCACGTACGCGGTCATTGAGAAGAACGGCCGACGCGCCTGAACTCGCATGCGGGTCGCCGTCAAGCAGCAGGCGCGCGGCGGCGCGTCTGACCAGCGGCGAAGAATCGCGCGCACCATCGCTAACCGAAGCCGCGCTGACAGATTCCGGATCGCGGGCCATCAGCGCGAGCGCGCTCGCGCGAGCTATGGCCGGCTGTTCGCGGTCCGCGACTAGTTGCGCGAGCGATCTTTGGGCCCCCGGGGCGCCAATCGACCCTGCTTGCAACGCCTCGGCGAACCGTTGAAATCCCGCGGGCTCGTGCCCATACCATTTCGCCACCAGATCGGCGGCCCAGTCGGCGGGCTTGTCGCGATGACATCCATTGCACAGGTTGGGCACGCCGATCTTCACCGAGAGATCGGGGCGTGGAATGCGGATGCTGTGATCGCGCCGCGCATCCACCGCCATGTAGGTTCGCGCCGGCATATGACATTCCACGCATCGCGAGCCGGGAGATCCAACCTCGTGGAAATGATGCCGCGTGGAATCGTACTTTCGCGCCGCGTGGCATTGGAGACAAACGCCGTTGCCCTGCGCGCGAAGCTTCAGGCTATGCGGCTCGTGACAGTCGCTGCAGGTCACTCCCGCGTGGAACATTCTGCTCTGGATGAACGAGCCGTACTCGTAAACCTCATCCTTGATTTGTCCGTCCGGATAGTAGAGGTTGTCGTCGAGCAGCGAGACTCGATAGTCATCGCCCACGGGCTGGCCATGTACGTAGTCTTCATGGATTTGGCTTCGGCGCGAATGGCATCGCGCGCACGTCTGGATTTCACGTTCGGACCGGCGCGGCGCACTGCGGATTACCTCTCCGCTCGCAGGATCGACCTTCCAGCTCACTGCGCGGCGCTCGTCGAGCGCGATCGACAGGCCATGATTCGCCTCGTACCGGCGCCAGTCGCCGCTTTTCGCCGCCCACGCCACGTGATCGGAGCCCGGACCATGGCATGCCTCGCAGGCGACATCGATCTCGGCGTATGCGGTGGCAAACGTGCGTGTGTTGAGATCGTAGTTCTTGCGCACGTTGGTCGAATGGCAGTCGGCGCACATGAAGTTCCAGTTTTGGTCGATTCCTGTCCAGTGCAGCGGATCGCCGGCGCTCAACTTCAGGCCGGGATGCAGATTGAACCAGCGTTGGCCGCCATCTTCGCGAGCGCGGCTGTCCCATGCGATCCCGAACGCCTGAAGCCGGCCACCCGGCATCTCGATTAGATATTGCTGCAGCGGCGAGACCCCAAAGGTGAATTTGATTTCATAGTCGTGAAACGCACCGTCAGGTCCGGCGGTCCGCACCATGAACTTGGCCCCGCGCCGGAACAAGCGCGACGTCACCGCGCCATCAGCCACGCTCGCATCGTTGAAGTTGCCGCGCACGGTCGAGTCGTTTGCCGGCTGCATGGCGAGCTCGTGGTGCGAGCCCATCCACAGCTTCGACTCGCGTGCGTGACATCCGCCGCAAGCTGCCGCACCGACGAAGGTGGCCGCCGGCGCCGGCGATACCGTGCGAGGAGTTGCGCTATATGGGACCGGCCGATGACTCGGGCGAAGCATGACCATCGCCGACACGACCAGCGCCGCCGCCAAAGCGACAATCACGCGGGCCATGAAGGCGAACGCCGCGAGTACTGTCACGGCGATCAGCAGGAGCCAGGTCCGTGTGCTGAAGCCGCGCGATGCGGCCTTTGGCGTCGATGCTTTCGAGGCTTGTCGGGCGACGCTGCCCGCCGCGGCGGATTTGGATTCTGTCTTTGTGCGTTTTCGTTTCCTGGCCAAGGCGATTGGCAGCGCTGAAATCGAGCGCGCGGAGCGCCAGGATAGCCAGATGCCGCAGAGGCTTTATTCAGTTCGGCTCCGGCGCCCCTACTGCATCCGCCATCCGGCCTGCGTAGTATAGTCGGTTACCGTCTTGACGATCTGAGCCGAGGTTTTCTTGGCCAGACTACTGATAGTTGAGCTGTAAGTCTTGGCCCCGCCGACCGCGGCGTTCACGCCGACGACTGCCGCCGCGCCTCCACCCGCGGCCACGCCGACCGGGGCCATCACTGCCGCTCCGGGCATCTTGCCACTGTCGGCGTGCGTGCCGAATGCGAGCACCTGATTCAAATTGCCGCCGACGCGCTGGTACATCGATACGTTACTATCCAGAGTCGAAGACCCCGCGCCGAAGCCGATGACCAACCGGCGCAACCGGTTACCCTCGCTGATATCAGTGAGCGCGCCGTCAATGATAAGGATGTTACCGCCGGCGACGAAGGTTCCGCGTTGTACGCAAACGGCATTGTAGCCCTTCCCCGTCAAATCGGAGACGACCTGCTCACAAATCGCCTGCGCGGTGTCATGCGCGATCTGGAGCTGAGCCGCGTTCTCGTTGTCGCCCGTCGCACTGCGGTAGGCTTTCTGAACGATGCTTTGATTGAGCGTGACGTCGCTGGCATCGGCCGCAAACGGATAGACGACGATCTGGGTTGGACGATCAACGTCGGCAGGCTGCTGCTGAGCCTGTTGCGTGACCGCCGCACTCGCGCATCCGGCGAGCGCGACGGCGCACAATACATAGATTCGAGGGAATTGACTCATTCTCACTATAAAGCTCTTCATTTTCATCCTATGTTTTCCGATTCTTGTAACGCAGTATCGCAAGCGAGCACTCATCGGCGAAGTAAAATGACTCCTTGCCCCGAGGCGTTCTCCTTGCACCATCGGCAACTGATTGTACCCGTCGAGGTGAGCTTTGTAAGCCTTGGCTTGCATACTCGCCGTCGCGTGAGCGGCAGGAAAGCGGACTTTGGTCCGATGTAGCCCAAGCGTCCGCGCCGCGCCGGCCAAGGTCGAACCGAATCCGACCAAAGTCTTATTTCGCCAGCGACACTATCTGGTCATGCTGGAACTGGTGGAGGTGCGGCCGGGACAAGCCGTTCGCCCGGAGAGGATTCGCATTTTTGACAACCGGAACGAAACCCGCCCTGATTCTGGTGGAGGACGATTTATCGGTTCTTCGCGCACTGCGCAGGTTGATGCTCGCCGCGGGGTTTCGAGTCATGGCGTTCGATCGGCCGCGTGCGGTGCTGGATAGCGAACTTCCGAAAGCCGACGCCTGCCTGGTAGTCGACGTGCATCTTCCCGAGATCAACGGGGTGCAACTCTGCGAAACCCTGGCCGCCGCCGGATGCGAACTGCCGGTGATAATGATCACCGGTCACCTCGACCGGGCCACGCGCGAGTTGGCGCAGCGTGCGAAAGCCGTCGCCATCTTGTTCAAGCCGTTTACCCGCGACTCGCTATTGAAGGCGATCTCCGAGGCTCTTGCGGCCGGCAAGACCGCTTAGCCCCCGCCCTGGTCGCGACAGATTCTGTGTGGAAAGGTGGAGCGATTAGGGTTAAAGTCTCCGCATTGTGCCGCACATTACACCTTCCGCACAAGCCGTCCTGCGCCAAAAATCCAAGCTATCCGCTCGCCCTTCGTCCGACGAGACGCGCCGGTTCGAAGAACTCGTGGTCGATTTGGCCGGTGCGTTCGTGCGGGTCACTAGTCACGGGATTGATGGGGAAATCAATCGCTGGCTGGAGCGAATTGTTCTGGCCCTGGACCTGGATCGCAGCACGATCGCCGAGATCAATCCTTCGGATGGTTGGGCTGTTTTTAGCCACGGCTGGGCCCGCGAGCCCGAGCGGATAATCGGCAGATCGCTGGACGCCAACACCGTAGTGCCTTGGGTCAAGGAAAAGATGCTGGCCGGAGAAACGGTCGTGATGCCCAGCATCGACGCACTGCCTGACGAGGCCGCCGTCGACCGCGAAACCATGCGGCGCCACGGCCCCAAATCCAACGTGATGATACCGATAAGGGTTGGCGGCACGGTCGTGGCGGCGGTGGGATTCGGATCCTTGCACCGGGAGCGTTCCTGGCCGCCGCAGATCGTCCGGCGGCTCCAGACGGTGGCGGAGATTTTCGGCTTCGCACTGGAGCGAAAACGTGCGGTAGTCGAGATCCTGGAACTGCGCAACCAACTGACCTATATCGCGCGCATCAACACCATGGGCGAACTGGCGGCTTCACTGGCGCATGAAATCAACCAGCCGCTGGCGGCGATTCGGAGCAACGCCGAAGCAATCCAGAGCATGCTCGAGGCGGAGCGGCCGGACCTCGACGAAATCAAGGCGGCAATCGCGGACATCGTCAGCGACGATGCACGCGCGAGCGACACCATTCGCCGTCTGCGGGCACTGTTCCGGCGCGAGGAACTTGTCCGCTCGAAAGTGGACTTCGGAGAGCTATTGAGAGAGGTCATCCGAATCATCAGGAGCGACGCGGTAATCCGCAAGGTGTCGCTTACTCTCGACCTGCGCCAACCGCTTCGCGCCGTTCTCGCCGATCGAGTGCAGATCCAGCAGGTGATAATCAATCTTCTCCTGAACGCGTTCGATGCGGTTTCCGAAACCGAAGAGAGCTCGCGCCAGGTCACGCTATCCGCGCTGACGGACGACTCCGGCTGCCTTAAGGTACTCGTGCGCGATTCGGGCAGAGGAATCGACCCGGACGCCCTGCCCCGAATCTTCGAGGCCTTCTTCACGACCAAGCCGGGCGGCATGGGACTGGGGCTGGCTATTTCCCGCTCGATCGTCGAAGCGCACGGCGGACGGCTTTCCGTTTCGTCAAACCCCGGTCACGGTTCGACGTTCGAGATGGCATTGCCGTGTCCGGTCTGAAGCATCCGTTCGCGAGCGAACCCAACTCGACTATGGGCGGGCGATGAGCCAAAGAACGGTAGTAGCCATTATCGACGACGAAGAATCGGTTCGGAAATCACTGGTACGGATGCTTCAGGCCAAGGGACTCCAGGCCCTGGCATTCCCGTCGGCGCAGGAATTTCTGGACAGCCTCCACGGCCAAATCGTTTCGTGCGTCGTGTCGGATCTTCGGATGCCCGGGTTGGACGGGCTCGGCCTTCAGCAGATGCTGCACGCAAAGCTGCCGCATCTATCGATGATCTTCATCACCGGCCACGGCGATATCCCAGCCAGCGTTACGGCGATGAAGGCCGGCGCGGTCGATTTTCTCGAGAAGCCGGTGAAGGGCGCCGCCCTGATCGATGCCATACACCGGGCCAGCGAACGCAGCTTCAACCTGCGGGCCACCAATGCCGAGATCGATGCATTAAAGGTTCGCTACGAAACTTTGACCCCGCGCGAGCGCGAGGTGCTCTCGCTAGTCACGGCCGGCCTCCTGAACAAGCAGGTCGCGGCCGAGCTCGGCGTCGCCGAAAAAACCATAAAGCAGCATCGCGGCCACGTGGTGGACAAAATGGCCGCGCAATCGCTGGCCGATCTAGTCCTGATGGCCGAGCGGCTCGGCGTCAGGCCCAACGGGGACGATTTCGCGAAGGCCAAGGGCAAGCTGACCTCTTAGAGATAGCGATTGGCGCCGCCCGCTCAGCGACACTCGCCAGCAATCAACTATGACCATGACCGCCCGCGCGCACGACGGCTGCGCTCGCGGTGGTTGCGCGCGGGACCGATTCGACGCCGAACCAGCGCGGCGGCTCTATACGACCTAGGTCCCATTTGCCGCGGCCTGCCGCGCTGCCATGATGGCCTCACGCTGTTCGGTCAGAATGGAGAGTCGTGATCCCGATGGGTGCTGTCGCACAGAGGCTGGATCAGGGGAGGATATCTTTCGAGCGGACTAACGATTCCACGCTCGTGATCCACCTTTCGGGCCCCTGGCATCTGCAGCGCGACCTGCCGCCGATTTCGCTGCTGCTCGCCGAACTCGGTTCGCGGCCGGGCACCAAACGCCTTTCTTACGAAACGGCCGAGCTTACTCACTGGGACAGCGGGCTGATTTCATTTCTGACCAATACGGCCGAGATCTGCCGGGCCCGCGGTATCACGGAAGACCGCGCCGGGCTTCCCGAGGGTCTTAAACGCCTGCTCGAACTGGCCGAGGCGGTGCCCGAAAAAAAAGGCGCGCGCAGCGAGGCGTCGCGCGTCTCCTTCTTCACGCGCGTCGGCAATGCGACGATCGGCTACGGCCTCTCGGTGAACGAATTTCTGGGCTTCCTCGGCGACCTGACCGTAGCCTTCGCAAAATTCGTCCGCGGCAAAGCGCGCTACAGAAAGATCGACCTGCTCGAAGTGATCCAGGAGTGCGGCCCCAACGCGATCGGAATCGTCACGCTGATCTGCTTTCTGGTCGGGGTCATCCTCGCCTTCATGGGCGCCGTTCAGCTCTCGCAGTTCGGCGCGTCGATCTACGTCGCCGACCTGGTTGGCATCGGCATGGTCCGCGACATGGCCGCGATGATGACGGCGATTATCATGTCCGGCCGCACCGGCGCCGCGTTCGCCGCGAAGCTCGGCACGATGAAAGTGACCCAGGAGATCGACGCCCTGACCACGATGGGCGTATCGCCACTGGAGTTCCTCGTCCTGCCGCGGGTTCTCGCGCTGGTGCTGATGATGCCGCTGCTCTGCGTGTTCGCGGACCTGGTCGGAATCCTCGGCGGCCTGTTCGTCGGCGTCACCATGCTCGACCTGTCAGCCGGCAGTTACATGCGGGAAACCATCTCGACCCTGACCATGGTCAATCTGTTCGGCGGCATCATCAAGGGAACTTTCTATGGCGTGCTGATCGCAATCGCCGGATGCCTGCGCGGCTTCCAGTGCGGTAACAGCTCCTCCGCGGTGGGCGACGCGGCGACGCAGGCGGTGGTGATGGCGATCGTCATGATTGTGGTCGCCTGCGGCCTGTTTGCCGTGGTTTTCAATTTCCTGGGGATTTAAGCGACGACTCACGATGGCGACCGGCACCGACGACCAAGATGCTTCCCAAGATCGCTCGAACGCGAAGCCGCAGATCGTCGTGCAAAACCTGACGATGGCCTATGGCAGTTTCGTCCTGATGCGCGATCTCAATTTCGTCGTGAAGCGCGGCGACATCTTCATCATCATGGGCGGCAGCGGGTGCGGCAAGAGCACGCTGCTGCGCCATCTGATCGGCCTCAAGGAGCCCGCCACGGGCGAGATCATCTATGGAAACGTCAATTTTACCCGGGCCGAGCCGGCGCAGCGCGAACTTCTGCTGCGGCGCTTCGGCATCCTTTACCAGAGCGGCGCGCTGTGGAGCTCGATGACGCTGGCGGAGAACATCGGTCTGCCGCTCGGCGAGTTCACCGATCTGACGCCGGCGCAGATCCGCGAAATCGCGGCGCTCAAGCTCGCGCTGGTCGGGCTCAAGGGCTTCGAGGACTTCTATCCGAGCGAGATCAGCGGCGGCATGCAGAAGCGCGCGGGGCTGGCGCGCGCGATGGCGCTCGATCCGGACATCCTGTTCTTCGACGAACCGTCGGCCGGACTCGATCCGATTAGCTCACGCCTGCTCGACGATTTGATCCTCGAGTTGCGCGCGAATCTTGGCGCAACGATCGTCGTGGTCACTCACGAACTGGCCAGCATCTTTACCATCGCCAACAACAGCGTCTTCCTCGACGCGGAGTCCCGCACCCAGATCGCGACCGGCGATCCGCATGACATGCTCGCGCATTCGAAAGACCCGCGCATACGAAGGTTTCTCACTCGCGGACAAGAGGGAGGCGACTCAGTAGGCAGTCATGAGTAAACGGGTCAGTCCGACAGTTATCGGCGCGTTCGTGGTTGCCAGCTTCGCGATCCTGGTCGTCGCCCTGATCGTGGTCGGCTCGGGCCGTATGTTCACCCGGCCAATCCGCTTCATCTGCATGTTCCAGGGAAACCTCAACGGTCTCAAGATCGGCGCGCCGGTCAAGGTCAGGGGCGTGCAAATCGGCACGGTCGCGATGATCGAGCTCAGGCTTTTGCCCTCCCAGGGGCGAGTGCGTCCGGATATCAGAGGCCTTCGGTTGCCGGTCATTGTCGATCTCGACCGATCGCAATTGCTGGCGAGGGGAGGAACTGGCGAAGCGCTCGAAACCGCCGGCTTCGACGCCCTGATCAAGCAGGGGTTCCGCGCTCAGCTCGCCACGGAGAGTCTCCTGACCGGACTGCTGTATATCGATCTCGATCTTCACCCTAACACGCCGCTCAAATTCGTGTTGGAGCCGAACGGGCCCATCCGAGAGATCCCGACCGTTCAGACCGACCTTGAACAGCTTCAGGAACGGCTGACGAAAGCCCTGGATAAATTCGAGAAAATCGACTTCCAGGCCCTGGTCGTCTCGATTACCGACGCCGCCAACTCGATCAAGACGCTCACCGGCTCGCCGGAACTCAAAGCCACGTTGGAGTCGCTCAAGGGGACGGTTGCGAATCTGAACCAGGCAATTACCTCAGCCCGCGATATACTTAATAACGCCAACTCGAAGATCGGACCGCTGGTTACGGACCTGCAAAAGAACTCCGACCAAGCCAACAAGACGATGAAAGATACCCGCGCCGCGTTGGTCAACCTCCAGCAGACGCTCGATCCCGACTCCCCGCTCGCGGTGCATCTCAACCAGACCCTCGACTCGCTTACCGAGACCTCGCGATCGATCGGCGAGTTCACCGACTATCTGCAGCGCAATCCAGGCGCTTTGGTCCGCGGCAGGTACGTGCCGGACAAGGGTAAGTGACCGTGATGAACATCAAGGCGAAGTTGATCGCGTTCGGCGCGTGCGCGATTGCCGCGGGATGCTCGGTGCTCTCGCCCCAGCCTGACCGCTCCAAGTTCTTCATCCTGACGCCGATTTCCGACAACTCGGGGATGGCCGCCAGGCCGGCCTCCGCCAGTCCCGATTCGCAGCTCACCATCGGCGTGGGCCCCGTCGGTTTCCCCGACTATCTTCGACGCCTGGCGGTGGTGACACGCGTAGCTCCGAACCGGATCGAGGTCTCCGATGAAAAACGCTGGGCTGAGCCGCTCGACAAGAATTTCACCCGCGTGCTTTCGGAAAATCTGGCGGCCCTGCTGAACACCCAACGAGTCGAGAAATATCCGTGGCCGCTGAGGACCAGGATCGACTACCAGATCGAAGTCGACATCCAGCGGTTCGAAACCACCAGCGACGGCCAATCGCAGCTCGTCGCGAGTTGGATCATCAGAGACGGCTCCAGCGACAAAATCCTCTATGCTTCACAGACTACCGCCGGGGCGCCCGCGGGCCCTGACGAGGCCAGCGCGTCGTCGGCGCTGAGCCAGGACCTGGCGACGATGAGCAAGGAGATTGCCTCGCGCGTCACCGACCTCAACCAGCATCGCACTCCCAACAACACCGAGTCGAATGCTGCTTCCGCCTCGTGACCGCACAGCGAGCCGACAAACACGACGACGAAGACTCAACGTCGCCGATCGACAATTCTCATGGAGGATAGGATGGAGTTTCAGCGCTTTTGGCAACGCTGTCGGAACAGAGTCGGAATCGCGCTCGCCGTCGTGGCGCTTCCCGTTCTGCTTTTAACCGGGTCGTCGCGCGCGCAGGACATCTACGCCTATCCGGCGAAGGGACAAAGCCAGGCGCAGCAGGACCGCGACCGCTACGAGTGTCATTCGTGGGCGGTCAAGCAGACCGGATTCGATCCGAGCAGATCCCAGGCTGCCGCCTCCGACCGGCCAGCCGCATCGGTCACGCCGGTGCCGCCCCAGGGGCATGTCGTGAAAGGCGCGGCACGCGGGGCGGCGCTCGGAGCGGTAGGCGGCGCGATAACGGGCAATACGGGCACCGGTGCCGCAGCAGGTGCGGCGATGGGTGGGCTGGCCGGCGGAATGCGCCGGCGCGATCAGAGAATCCAGCAGAGCCGTCAGCAACAGGCCGCTACTCAGTCCACGGCCAGTTCCCAGCAAAGCCAACAACGCAACGCCTATCATCGCGCGATGGCGGCGTGCCTCACCGGACGCGGCTATACCGTGAACTAGTCTTGGTTACAAAACATTACTCACTTCAGAACTCAGGTTTTGGAAAAAACGGACGGTGAATTGTTGGGTCTGACCAACGAATTTCGAAATACTACTAGACGGAACAGGCTGCACCGCGCCGATGGCTACGGTGCAACCTGGCAAATTTTCGCGCTCGCGCCGATCTCCCTTTAGTAGCCGCCGTATCGGCCGTAGCCGCCGTATCCGCCGTATCCATACTGCTGGTGCTGCATCTCATTGCCGATCAGGTAGCCAAGCCCGGCGCCCCCGAGACCGCCGATCGCGGCGCCCGCAAAAGGAGAACCAACTGCGGACCCAACCAGCGCGCCACCTCCGACACCGGCTGCCCCGCCAATCAGCGTGCCTTCCGCGCGGTCGCTGAGCGGCGGACCGTAGCATCCGGCCAGTGAAAGCGTCGCGACCAGCGCAATGGCTCCCGCGCAATAGCGCCAAATTTTCCGCCCCTTGGATTGAGTCGAGCCCTGTTTCTGGGACGCACTTGCTGCAATTTTTCCTGCATCCATACTCAGCTCCTCCGCTTGTTAGATACGAAGGGGCTGCCGACTAGTTACAGGCGCGGGACACGCCTCTGCCGCGTCGCATGTTTGCGCGCGATTCTTGAGACTTTCCGGCAATAAAGTGCGGCCTGGACGGTCGCCGCGGGCTCGTGCGCCGGCATAATCATCAGCGCTGGACGATGGAGCGCCGGGGTATCGCCGACGGCGTCGAACCGCGTGATATCGAGCGTCCGCATGCTCGAGCGCGACCAACTCATGCGCGGCGAGCGGCAAGTTCGGCCCGGCTAGGCTGGACGGCGTTTCGTTTGCTCGAATTCAGCGGCCGCCAAGGCGAGGCGCTGATAGAAGGCTTCGCCAAACCCGGCCTCGATAGCCATTCGGCATTCGACGAACATCGGGTCGCCCTGCTCGGCCCGCAGGCACGGAAGTTCCGAATCCTTTTCCCGCCCGAACAGGGATGAAGTCTCGCGCGAAGTCGCAGTGAGTAAAGTTTCGCCATTCTCGAAGCGGTAGATGACGATCGGAAAAAGTACGCAGGCGAGCGGTTTGATCGAGGGAACAGGGACGCCCTTTTCCAGCGCCAACGAATGAAGTCCGCAGCGCAACTGTCCGTCCCCGTCGCGGTATGAAAACGCGCAGCGGCCTTTTTCCTTGGCCAGCGAGATGGTATGCGCTTCCAGGAAGAATTCGGCGATGCCGCGTCCGGGAGCGACGCGTTCGCCGTCGTGACGGTTCAACAATTCGACCACCGCGTCTCCGTTCTCGACGATTCTTGCGTGCTCTTCGGGCGTAACCTCAACGTCATAGTCGGTGCAGCAGGATTCGGTGCCGGGACTGCGATCGATGCCGGCACAAATTTTCGTGTCGCATCGAAAGTGCGTCTTAAAGAGCGTGCCGGCGTCGACCATGATCCCGTCGACATCGGCCAGCAATCCTCGATCCGCCAGCGAGCGCAGATACCTGCGCCAGGGGGCCTCGTTGAAGTCACGCAGCCATCGCTCGGCCAGCGGAGTCAAGTCAGCAGCTTTGTTCGCGTCCATTCGTTCCACGCGCGCACCTCGCGTTTCCATCGCAGCGGGTTTGCTTGACACGGTGACATTTCCAAATCGATCAACGCCGCGCAATACCAGTTGGCCGCGAATGCGCACAGGCCGGATGCATCGAGACTGTATTAGCGGTTGCCTGCCGTCAGGATTTTCTGACAGATAGAGGGACTCGTGAGTTCCGTGCCCAAAATACCGGCTGACCCGCTGAAGGCCCAGGAGGCTGACTATCGATCGATAGCGCTGCTTTCCGCCTGTCACTTCTCGGACGACCTTAATCAGGGGGTGGTGCCGGCGATGCTGCCGTTTTTCATCGCGGCCTATCATCTTAGCTACGCCGCCGCGGCGGGGCTGGTCCTTGCGCAGACGCTTTTTTCGTCGGTGGCCCAGCCCTTGTTCGGCCTCCTCGCGGACCGGCGGCCGTCGGCGTGGCTAATTCCGGTCGGGCTCAGTTTCGCCGGCATAGGTGTCGCGCTCACTGGCCTGACGCACACCTACGGCCTGATTTTCGCCGCGATCGCCGCCAGCGGCATGGGCATCTCCGCCTTTCATCCTGAAGCCGCGCGCCGGGTCAGATATCTCGGCGGAGCACGGGCGGCCACCTCGATGAGCCTGTTCACGGTGGGCGGGATGGCGGGCTTCGCGGTCGGTCCTCTGCTGATTACGCCGACGCTGATCGCCTTCGGCACTCGCGGGGCGATGCTGCTCGCGGTTCCGGTGGTGATCATGTCGCTCGCGGTGACCTACCAGTTGCCGCGCCTCGCGGTTGAACGCGCCGCCTGGCATCCGAACGCCACTCGATCCGCTCCGGTCGAGGACCGGGAACAGTGGAGCGCTTTCGCGCGTCTCACAGTGGTCGTGATGCTGCGCTCGATCGTGTTTTTCGGACTCAACACGTTCATCCCGCTCTACTGGTCTCACGTGCTGCACGGGTCGAAGGCCGGCGGCGGCTACGCTCTGGCTACCATGTTGACCGCGGTGGTAGCCGGCACCCTCATGGGCGGACGTTTGGCCGATCGCTACAGCCGCAAAATCGTAGTCGTAGTGTCGCTGGCCGCTCTCGCTCCTTTGCTGTTCGCATTCCTGAGCGCGCACGGCCAAACAGCGGCGGGCTTGCTCCTGGTGCCGGTTGGAATCGCGCTGGCGGCCTCCACGAGCGTAGTGGTCGTTATGGCTCAGGAGTATTTGCCCGATCGGATAGGGTTGGCCGCGGGTGTGACGCTGGGGCTCTCGATGACGGTTGGCGGTCTGTTGATGCCGGCGTTCGGCGCGGTAGCCGATCACTACGGGCTGCGCATGGCGATGACTCTGCTCGCGCTCGTGCCCGCGCTAGGCTTCATCATGAGCCTGACCTTGCACGAGACCTCGCAACCCGCTCGCGCCTGATTGCAAGGACCACGTGGCCCCTTCGCGCGATGACGTAGATGTTCTCCTCCCCTTGGGCGTCGGTGCGGCGACGACCTGCGCCACCATCCTCATCCACGCGCTGGCCCTGGTAACGATCGTCCATTTCGTCCGCCGCGAGCGAAGGCTCGGCCACGCCGGCGTTTACTTCTTCAAAGACGTCAGCATCGTGGCAGGAATCACATTGCTGGCGCTCGCGGCGCATGTCATCGAGATCGCGATGTGGGCGGTGGTGCTCGGGTTGTGCGCCGAATTCCCGAACTTCGCGACGGCCTTCTATGCCTCCGCGGAGAACTACGCGACGTTGGGATACGGCGCCGCAGTCATGTCGGCCACCTGGAGACTGTTGGGGCCGCTCGAAGCCGCGGACGGGATGCTGATGTTCGGCGTGTCAACCGCGATGATTTTCGCGATCATTCACAGGTTGATTCAGAGCAGGTTCCACGATTCAGAGGACTGATACGAGTTCACGCCGATCGCGGCGCGACTCTTTTATCCACCGTGACACGCGCGTGTCGCGGCGTTCTCAGGGTGGAAACAATGTTCACCCTGAGAACGCCGGCGGCATCGATCAGCGGATCTTGTCGCTGAAGCGGGGCAGCACCTTGGTGGTCAACAGTTCGAGCATGCGCATCGCCGCCTTTTGCGGCACCAGCTCATTGTAGATGTAGGCCCAGAAATATTCGGCGGGCAGATCCTTGAAGAGCTTCTCCAACTTGCGCGATACCGTGTCCGGGCTGCCGCAAATAGTCAGTCCGCGGTCGACCATCGACTCGAACGTGTTGGGCACATCCTTGTAGTTTTCGCCGGGCCGGGCGATCGCGGCGTTGAAGCCGAACGGCTCGAAGAACTTGGTCCAGATGAAGCAGCCGGCCTCGCGCGCGATCGCAATCGCCTCCTCGTCGGTGTCGGCGACCACTATTTCGCGGGTTATGCCGATGCCCTGGCCGAAGCTGAACTTTTTGCCGAATTGCGCGGCGCCGTCCTGGCAGGCCTTGAACTGCCCGGTACATATTTCCTTGTCGCACACGATCGTGATGGGCACCACGTTGTGCTGCGCCGCCCATCGCACCGAGGCCTCCGAGAAGCTGAAGGGCTGGAACATCGGCGGATGCGGCTTCTGGTAGGTTTCCGGCACCGTTCCGATCTCGAGCAGGATGCCCTTGTCGTCGACCCCGCGGCCATACTTGCGGGTCACTTCGTGCGCGCCCCAAAAAACATTGGGCGGCGGGATCTGCCAGTGCTTGCCGTGATGGCTGAAGGTCGGGTTGGTCCACGCCTTCATGATGATATCGAAGTGCTCTTCGTAGAGTTCCCTCTTGAGTTTCTCGTAGCCCTCGGGGTCGGTCTGATTGTCCGCGAGCCCCTGGTAATGCTGGCCCAGCGTGTTGACCCAGCGCGGCTGGTAGCCGCGGGCGAATCCGGCGAACGCCCTGCCCTTGGTCACCTGGTCGAGAATCGCGATATCCTCTGCGATGCGCAGCGGGTTGTGGCAGGGCAGGACCAATCCCAGTTGTCCGACCCGCAGCCGCTTGGTCTGCATCCCGATGAACATGTCGAGCATGATCGGGTTGGTCGAGACCTCTTCGCCTTCGATATGGAAATGATGCTCGGTGAACGCGACGCCGTAGTAGCCGTGCTCGTCGAGGTACCGGGCCTGCTCGCCCAGGTTGGTCAGCATCCGCTGGTAAAGGTCGGTACGCCTCCCCGCCATGCCAGCGCTTATCTCGGCCTTGCTGCCGATGCTCGGCAGGTAAAATACTCCAACTTCCATTTCGTCACCTCACGGGGAGCCGCTTGGCTCTTTCGATCATCAGACTGTAGCCGAAATCGCGCCCGGACGGTATCAGGAGGCGATGCCGTTTTCTAGCGGCGCGGATTCGATGCCAACTCCCGGGATTGCGCGTTTCTGTGCCGCGGCGCGCGGCGCTGGCTAAGCGGCCACGACTGGTTGTATCTTTGCGCCAATGCTCGCGCGGCAGCCGCATCCGCGGCACCGGCGTCAGGGAGGCTCGCATGTCGATACGGCTTCGTCAGATCTGCCTGGTGGCGAAAAAGCTCGCGCCGGTGATCGATGACTTCAAGGCCATCTTAGCCATCGACGTCTGCTTCGTAGACCCCGCGGTAGCGGCCTTCGGTCTGGAAAACTCACTGATGCCGATTGGCAGCAACTTCCTCGAAGTGGTCGCACCGGTCAAAGAAAACACGGCCGCCGGACGCTACCTCAAGCGCCGGGGCGGCGACGGCGGCTACATGGTTATCTGCCAATGCGACACCCACGAGACGCAGCTTGCGCGCAAGGCCCGCGCGGCCGCGCTCAACGTGCGCGTCGCGTGGGAGCACGAGGGCAAGTCCTTTCACGGCATGCAACTGCATCCGGCCGATACCGGCGGCGCGTTTTTCGAGATCGACTGGGACGCCATGGGCGAACCTGAGGGTCATTGGACGCCCGCCGGCGGCGGTGAATGGGTCAGCAGGATACATACCGACGTCGTCAAGTATTTCAACGCGGTCGAGCTGCAATCGGCCGACCCGCGCGGACTGGCCGAGCGCTGGAGCGGCATCGCCGAGCTTCCGTTGCGCAAGGATTCGCAGGGGCGTCTCGAAATGCCGCTGGAAAACGCGAGCGTGCGTTTCGTCGAGGCGACCGACGGGCGCGGCGAAGGGCTCGGCGGCATCGACATCGCGGTCCCCGATCGCGCTCGCGTGTTGGCGGCGGCCGCCGCGCGCGAACGCAAAGTCAGCGACGACCAGGTGATGATTTGCGGCGTGCGCTTCAACCTGCGTTAGCCTCCGCTCGGTTCGCCGCCGCGCGAGGCCGGCGCAAGCGGAATCGGAGTCGTCATGGCCAGCTTGCGTGAAATGATTGATGGCCGTGCGCTGATTGAAGCCCCGGTCGTGTTCAATCCGTTGAGCGCGAAGCTCGCGCAGGCCGCGGGATTTCCGGCGATCTATCTGGGCGGCGGCGGCCTCGGCTACATCCAGTGCGTCACCGAGGCCAACCTCACCCTCACCGAGATGGTACGCATCGGCATCGACATCCGCACGGTGTGTCCGCTCCCGCTCATCCTCGACGGCGCGTGCGGCTGGGGCGACCCGATGCACCTGCATCGAACCATCAATATGGTCGAGGCGGCCGGCTTCGCCGGGATCGAAATCGAGGACCAGCTTCTGCCCAAACGCGCCCATCATCATATCGGCATCGAGCACATGATTGACGCCGACCTGATGAGCGCCAAGATCCGCGAAGCCGCCAAAGCGCGCCGCGACCGGAATTTCGTGATCATCGGACGGACCAACGCGCTGCGCTCGAGTACGATGGACGACGCCCTTAGCCGGGCCGAGGCCTACCGCGCCGCCGGCGCCGACATGCTGCTGGTGATGGCGCACAAGGCTGAGCATTTCCGCAAACTCGGAGAACGTCTGGCGCCGCCGCTGATGTCGCTCACCACGGACGGCCAGTTGCGAAAAATGGGACTGTCGAAGGCCGACCTCGCGGCGCTCGGCTTCAGGTTACTGGTCGATGCGATAAGTCCGGTGTTGCTTTTTCACAAGACGATGAAGCAGTGCTACCAGGCGATCGCGCGCGGAGAATCGGCGGAATTGTTTAAGCCCGAGGGCTTCGGACGCGAGCAGAACGAACTCCACCAGACCATCGGGCTCGACGCGATGCTCGCGATCGAACGCGAGACCGTGGAAAAGTAGCGCTCGGGGCCGGCCGATGCGGCGGCGCGCGCTTCGCCAGCGCCGAAGGCCGCCACGGGAAGTTAGGCCGCGTCTAACGGCCGAGCCATTTCGGATTGTTAATCGCCAGCGCGTCGGCCAACGACTGGCGCAGATGCGCCCGCAAGTCCGCGTCGTTCAAATCGACGGCGCCCTGGCGGATCGATTCGGATAGTTCGCCGCTTAAGGTTTCGGTGTCGCCGTCGCGTCCTACCAGCGCGCGAAGACGTGCGCGCTCGGCCGCCGACTGAGTATCGCGCAATTCGAGTTCCCGCCGCACGATACTCAGTACATTCGCCGTGACCCGGGTCTTGAAGCGATGATATCCGGTCAATTCGGGAAGCAGTTCCTTTTCCAGGTATTTCACCGCCGCGGTCAGAAGAACGGACGCACCCGGCATACTCTGTGGCATTGTTTTTCCTCTCTAGCCGCTGCCTCACTGACTATTCACGGCCCTCGATCAGGTTGAAAAAGTCCCATAATGGCTCTTCTATCCGCCTTCCGATCGCGCAACGCTCTATACCAGCCTCATCGACTCCGCGCATCCCCAGGAGCAGACAATCGACCGCCCATTTGACGTTGCCGAACGCTTCCCAGAACTTGACGTGCCCGGGATCGACCGGATGACCGCTTGCGCTCTCGTAAGCGGCGAACAGATCCTCGCGCGAGCCGAATCCGCCGACCGGACCTGGACCGCCAAACCGCCACGTCCGGATACATAGCCATCCGAGGTCCTGCATCGGATCGCCGCGTTGCGCGAGTTCCCAATCGAGGATGCAGCGGACGCCCTCCTCGCCCACGATCAAATTTCCGGTGCGAAAATCGCCGTGCAGAACGACTAGGCGCTGCTTGCGCGGCACGTTCTCGGCGGCCCACCGCAGTGCCAGTTCGAGTGCGGGCAGCCTGAAGCCATAGTGATCGACGATCTGGCGATGCGCCGCCACGTGCTCGGCGGCGTCCTGCCGCATCAGGAATGGCACCTCGGCCGAATCGATCCGATGAATCGCGGCGAGAATCTCGCCGCATTGCCGCGCCATCACGCAGCGCGCCGCCGCGAACCGCTCGTCGCGCACGATCCGCGAACCGAGCGTCTCTCCCGCGACACGCTCCGTGATGTAGCCCTCGCCGAGGCCGTCCGCGGGCTCCAGGATCGCGGCCACGCGCGGCGCCGGCGCTCCGGCGCGCGCGGCCGCGATCATCAGGCGCGCCTGCTCCGCGGGAGTTATTTGCGGCGCGATTCCGGCCACCGAATCGAAAGTCTGATCGCCGAGTTGAAGGATGAATTGTCGGCGTGCTCCAGCGGCATCGCTCGCATCGAAAGACATCGTGGTCCGATTTGCACCGCCGGTCAGAGGACGCAGGTCATGCACTTTCGCGGGCTGGCCCGTATGACGCGCGAACGCGGCTTCGAGCCGGATCGAAAAATCTTCGTCGCTCATACAGTGAGTCCGCGGGCGCGGCGCCGGCTATTCGCCAGTCCTCGCCCTGCTGCCGAAACCGAACATCACCTGCGCGACACGCCGCATCTGTATCTCCTCCGCGCCTTCGGTAATTCGATAGCGCCGATGATGCCGGTAGATGTGCTCGAACGGCTTGTGGCGCGAGTACCCCATGCCGCCGTGAATCTGCATCGCACGATCGGCCGCTTCGCATACCAGGCGGTTCGCGCGATAGTTGCACATCGCAACCTTGTCCGACAGTTTCGCCGCCACCTCGGGCTTGGACATCCGGTCCATCTCCCACGCCGTCTTATGAATCAGCGCGCGGAGCATCGCAGCCTCGGTCTGATGCTCGACCAGCGGCCACTGGATGGCCTGGTTGGTGGCAAGCGGCCGGCCAAAGGGCTTGCGCTCCTTCGCATACTTGACGCTTTCGTTGATGCAATACTGCGCGGCGCCGAGCGAGGACGCCGCCTGACGGATGCGGTTCTCGTGGACGAAATGCTGTGCGACCTCCAGGCCGTTTTCCGGATCGCCAAGGGTCGCGTCGCCCGCAACGTACACGTCGGTGAGCGAGATTCGCGGATGGTCGGTCGGCATGTTGAAGGTCCAGAGATATTCCTCGATTTTGAAACCCGCGCTTTTCACCGGCACGATAAAGCAGGTGATGCCCTTGGCGGCGCCGTCGCGTCCGCTGGTCCGGGCGAAGACGAAATCATGCGTCGCGACGTGCAGGCCGGTGTTCCAGATTTTTGCGCCGTTGATGCGCCAGCCGTCGCCCTCGCGAACCGCGCGGGTCTCCATCCAGGTGGCGTCGGAACCGTGGTTCGGCTCGGTCAAGCCGAACGCGACGCTGATCGAGCCGTCGAGGATTCCCGGGATGAACGCGTCCTTCTGCTCCTTAGTGCCGAAGTCGCGGAACATCAGGACCGTCGGCAGGTTTCCCACGATCGAGCTCTCGTTCTGGAGATCGTTGTGCAGGCCCAACCCCTTGGCGGCGAGGTGCTCCCGTATGATCGCCATCGCGAGGTTGGAGCCGTCCTTGCCACCGTATTCCCGGGGCAGTGCGAAGCGATAATGCCCTGCGCGGTCGGCACGCCGCCGCATCTCGGCCAGCAGGTCCTCCCATTCATGACGCGGCAGGCCACCGCGATCGAAGTCGGTGCGCGCCCATTCGCGGCGATGGTCGAAAAAGCGGAGGTTGTCGTCTTCCCGTTCGAGCGGCTTGATTTCGCGCTCGATGAACTCATCCAGTTCGGCAAGGTACACGGCAATGTCGGCGGGTATTTCGAAATCCAACGGCGGCGCTCCTATAGCGATATTCCCGATGCGTCCTGCCCTTTCATCGAAGGTCCCAGCCGGACGCCCGGTCATCCGCTAAGACTACGCAAACCGGGCGTCGTCCAACAAATGCCCGCGTGACGCCCGCGGCCCTCCTCGAGCCGTTTCCGGCGGGCGATCCGAGGTCTCTATTTCAGTGGCATTTCGCAATGCAGTGGACGTATGATTCGCAAAACAGATGACAGTCCCCGCTGGAGGTAGACCGCGATGAAGTTCATGTTCTTTTTTCTCCCGACCATCCCCGCAACGATCGAAGAGCGGCGCGCGCTCCGCCCGATCGCGAACCATACCGACCGCTGGCAGCGCATGATCGAAGAAGTGGTGGAGATCGCTCAGCTGGCGGAGGAACTGGGCTTCGACGCGGTGGGCTTCCCAGAGCATCATCTCCACAGCGAAGGCATCGAAGTGGGCAGCCTACCGCTCCTCACGCAGCACGTGATTCACAACACCAAGCGCATCAAGGTCGGCCCGATCGGCTACGTTTTGCCGGGATGGAACCCGCTGCGGTTGGCGCTCGAAATTGCGTGGCTGGACCAGTTGACCAAGGGCAGAACCTTCGTCGGCCTCGCGCGCGGTTACCAGGCCCGCTGGCTCAACCAAATGGCGCAAAAGATCCACGTTGGCGCAACCAGCAGCGACAAGAGCGAAACCGACCGTATCAATCGCGAGGCCTTCGAGGAGGTTTTCCGCTTTCTCAAGCTGGCATGGGCCGACGAACCCTTCCGCTTCAAAGGCAAGCACTACGAGTATCCCTCTCCGCAGGAGGGAACACCGTGGCCGCCGCATGAATTTACGCGCCAGTACGGCTTTCCCGGCGAAGTCGACGAAGACGGACGCATCCAGAAGATCAGCGTGGTCCCCAAGCCATACCAGAAACCGCACCCCCCGTTGTTCCAGGCCTTTTCGATGAGCGAGGAGACGGTGCGCTGGTGCGCTCGCGAGGAGATTACGCCGACCATTCTGATCTCGCAGCCGCCGCAACTACGCAAGCTGGCCGAGGCCTATCAGGAAGAAGCAAGAAAGGCAGGCCGGCAGTTAAAGCTAGGGGATAGCATCGGGGTGCTGCGCACCGTTTACACAGCGGAAAATCACGCGCAGGCGGCGAAATTGGCCGAAGGCGGACAATGCGGATTTGCCTTCCGCGATTTCTTCTACCATTTCGGTTTCTTCGAGGCCTGGCGCGAGCCGGCCGACGATGTCAAGTACGGGAAAAAGCCGCTGCCGGCCGAAGAAGCCAACCTCGCACGGATGGAACGGGCGGACTTCGCTTACGTAGGCAGCGTGGCTGACGTGCGTAAGCGGATGGATGCGCTGGTCGAGAACGCCCATCCGGAATGGTTCGTATGGCAGGGCGACCAGGGATTGCTGCCGATAGCCGAGGTGCGGAAACAGGTGGAAACCTTCGGCAAGGAGTTGCTCCCGCGCTACAAGTAAATAGTGCGATCACTCCTTACCTCCTCCCCTGAATGTCTTGGGGGGGGATTGAGGTGGGGGTCGAGCGCGGAAGCGTCGGATGACTGCGCTCGAGCGGCGCTTCCGCGTTGATTTCCCGGGATCGGCGTTCGGGACTCGCAGCAGAGGCGGTTCTCGCAGAGATTCAGAACCGCCTGTGGACCCTCACCTTCGTCCTCCCCCAAGACAATTGGGGGAGGAAAATAAAAAATGTCCGGCGCGAATCATCGCAGATGAGGCAGCACCTCCTCGCCGAAGAGCTGTAGGCATTGCATCGTCTCGGCGCGGCGCGGGCCAAGCGGGACGCGGCTCCTGATGATGAGGTAGTCGGCGCCGAGCGCGTCGCACCAGTATCTGGCGCGCTCGACGCAGGTCTGTGGATCGCCCAGCACCAGGAACTTGCGCATTTTGGCCACGGTGAAATCGGATTCGCTCTGGAACTCCGGATTCGGCGTCAACAGGCCGTAGCGGTAGTAGTACAGCATGTCCTGAACCCACAGTTCGCCGAAGGTGCGCTCCGCCTCCTCCTGCGTCCTGGCGACCCATCCGTCGCGCATCAGCACGACCATCGGCCGCCGGCCATGCTTCGCCGCCTCCTCGCGATAGATGTCGGCCTGCGACCGCAGCGTCTCGAACGAATCCCAGAACGGCAGAATCGCCCACGCGTCGCCCAGGCGCCCGGCCCGCTTGATGGCTTCCGGATAGGCCGCGCCGATCCACAGCGGCGGACCGCCGCTCTGATACGGCTTGGGCGACAGCAGCACGTTGTCGAAATGATAGCGCTTGCCGTGAAACGAATATTTGCCGGGGCTCGACCACGCTCCGCGAAGAATTTCGATCGACTCCTCGAAACGCGAGAAGCGCTGCTTGTGCGGTTCGCCGAAGAGGTTGAAGTAGTCTGGATGATAGCCCATCCCCACCCCGAGCCTTACCCGCCCGCGCGAGAGATTGTCGACCATCGCGACGTCTTCGGCGAGATGCATCGGATTGTACAACGGAGGCTGCAACACCATCGTGCCGAGATCGACCCGCCTGGTCCGCGCCGCCAGCGCCGCCATGATGATCAGCGGCGGCGGAAACACGCACTCGGTGCGGGCGTGACGTTCCGGGAAGAAGACCCCGTCGAAGCCGCTACGCTCGGCCTGCTCGCCCTCTTCGAGCAGCTGCTCGGCGAAATCGGCGACCGTCTCGCGCGAGGGAAGCGGCTGGTCGTACGCACCGCTGTGCGTGTCCGGCATGTATCCGATCTTCATGACTGCCTCCTGCGGGAAACCCGCCTTTACCAGATTCCGGGCACCAACCGGTAGCGCACTGCGCCCGCGTAAACTTGATATCCCTTGAGATTGCCTTTCAGAAAACGATCCTCGGCGAGGGTGCGACGCAGTAGTAGCGGCATGCACGCCACGCCGACCAGGGCTGAAACCCACGAGCGGAGTGCGATTCCGCTCGCCAGACAGAGTAGAAATCCAGCCGTGTAGCCGGGATGCCTGACCCAACGATAAGGTCCGCCAGTCACCAACTCGTGCCCGCGATCCTCTTGCAGGCGGATGACCGAGGAGAAAAAACGATTCACCCGCATCGCCCAGATCATTAACACCAGCGCCAGTGCGAAGATCGCCAGAGCAACAATTTGCAGGCTTGGCGGAACGGAGTCCGACCAGTGAAATCGGCCGGCGTCAAGCCCGGCGATGCACCAGTGCGCGATGGGCGGAAGAAGCAACGCGTAATAGCGCAACTTCAGCCGCTGCCCGCCGGGCCGTGCGCGCTCCTGGAGCAGATCCGGATCGATCACCGATGCCGCGACGATGAACGACACGCTGCAAACGAACAGGTACTCCCAGAAGGGAGCGATATCCAAACGGCCCGCGCATCCGAAGAGCAGCAACCCGATAAGCGCGTTAAACCCGAGAGATTGCAGAATCCAGAAAATCCGGGATGAAGAGAGCGATCCCCTTACGGGCATGCGATCCCCTTATGATTGTTATTTTTCCGCCGGAATTAGTCGAAAGCCCGGCGCTCGCATAAGCGCGCCGGGCTCTCGGGGTCTCTTGCGCCGCGGAATCGTCGCTTTGCGGAATCAGCGACGCGGCCCGCTTAGCGGCCGGCCGCGGCCAATCCTTCAGCCTTGCCGTTGGCGGCCTTGCCGTTGGCGTGAGGATGATTCGCGCGCACGCGCGCCGTCGCTTCGCCGTCGACGGTCCTCGATTTGGAATCGATGACTACCCCGTAGTGGTCACGCGCCTCCGCCAGCGTCACGTAGCCGTCGAGAAAGTCTTCCAGCACCCGGGCGGTCTCGCGCGCCATCGGATCGCCCCAGCCGCCGCCGCCGGTGGTAAGGACTTCGAATCGATCGCCTGCCTCGAGCCGCTTGCCGCGCAGCGGATTGTGCCATTCGCCGTCGGGTGAGATGCCGCCGATGACGTCGAGTTGGCCGTCCGCGGTCCAACGCGCGATCCTTTGCGCGATGCTGTCGCCGCCGCCCGCGACTCCGGGGGTGCCCGTACGGGTGCGCGAGCTCTCGATCGATACCTCCGAGGAGCCAAGCATCGTGATCACCATGCGCGAACCGAGCCCGCCGCGGTTGCGGCCGGCGCCAGCCGAGTCGGCGCGCAGGTCAAACGCCTCGTAGCGGATCGGGAAGAGCAACTCCGCGACCTCAGCCGAAAGGTTGGCGCAGTTCCCCAGCGGATCCTGGGTCACGTTCATCCCGTCGTGGCGCGGAGTGCCGCCCCATCCGCCCGCCGGCAAGTCCGAGAAGACGAAATTTTCGCCGCTCTTCGGATCCTTCACCGAGCACACGAACCAGTTGCACTCGGCAAAGGTCGGCGCCACGGCGCGATCGGGAATCGCATCGGACAGCGCTTTCCAGATGGCCGCCGTGATCTTGGACGAGGTGAGCGTGGTGCAGCCGATCGTCGGCGAGGGCCACTTTGCGTTGAGCCAGCTATGCTCGGGCAGTCGAATCTCGATCGGACGGAAGCTGCCCGCGTTAGCCGGCGCGTCGGGCGAGAGAAAGAATTTCAGTGAGTAATAGACCGCCGAATAGGTATTCGCCATCGGCGAGTTGATGCCGCCCGCAACCGGCTGATCGCTGCCTTCGAAATCCACTACGATGCGGTCGTCCTCCACCTTGAGCGTGACCTCGACGCGCACCGGTTCGTCGCTGATGCCGTCGGTGTCCGCGAAGTCGACCGCGTGGTAGGAGCCGTTGGGGATCTCGCGAATCGCGTTGCGGGTGAGGCGCTCGGTATAGTCGAGCACCTCGCGCATTCCCTGGCGTACGGTTGCCAAGCCGTAGCGCCCGGCGATGCGCTGCAGTTCCGCCTCGGCCACGCGCAGCGCCGCGAGATGGGCCTGCAGGTCGCCCTTGATGTATTGCGGAGTGCGCGTGTTGGCGACGATGATCCGCAGCAGGTCTTCGTTGACGCGATAGTTCTCGTACATCCGCAGCGGCGGCAGCCGCAGACCTTCGCCGGCGATGTGCGTTCCGAAAGCCTGTCCGCCGGCCGCGCCGCCGCCGACGTCGGTCCAATGGCCGCGCGAAACGGCGAAGCCGAGAATGTCGCCCTCGAAAAAGACCGGCATCGTGAAGGTCATGTCGTTCAGATGCGTGCCGCCGTCGTAGGGATCGTTGAGCACGAAGATGTCGCCCGGGCGCAGGCTCTCAAAGCCGAAATGCTTGACCGAGGCCTGCGCCGAAAAATGCATCGCCGCGATATGGACCGGGCAATTGGCGGTCTGGCCGAGCAGCTCGAGCCGTTCGTTGTAGATCGCGTTGGAGAAATCCACCATGTCGTAGATGATCGGCGAAAAGGCCGCCTTCTGAAGCACCGTACTCATTCGGCCGCAGACGTATTCGAAGGAGCTGCGCAGGACTTCGAAGGTCACCGGGTCAAGCCGCTTGCCATTTTCATTCGAGGTGTTCATCGGCACTCCCTTACACGGTTATGGATAGATTGCCCTCAGCGTCGACCATGGCCGAACTTCCAGGCGCGAGCGCGGTACACGAATGCTCGTGTTCGATTATCGCGGGCCCCTCGATCTTGCGCCCCGGGCGCAGCGTCGCGGCATCGTAGAGCGCGGTCCGGATGGCCTTGCCGTCGAAGATCACCTCGCGCTCGCCCTTAATCACGTTTTCAGTATCGCCTTTCCGGGCGCCCGCGGGAACAGCCTGCGCATCGCCCGCTCCGTGCCCGGCCACCACCCCCAAGGCGGTCACGCCCAGGCTCACGAAGGCCGGCTCGAACTCCTCCGAGGCGACGCCATATTCGCGCAGATGCGCCTTGTGAAAATTGGCCCTGACCTCGTCGAGCGCGGATCCGATGTGGTCCGGGATCGGCGTCAGGACCTCGTAGCTCTGACCGACGTAGCGCATCTGCGCGGTGCGCTTGAGCCTTATTGCGGCAAGCGCGATTCCTTCGCGTGACAAAAGCGCGCGGCCCTCTTCCTCGAGCGTGCGATAGCGCTGCTCGAGTTGGCCCGGGTCGGTATCCGCGACCGGCGAATAAAAAAACCGCTCCAGGTCGTGGCGCAAATCCATCCGGGTAGCGCCGTAGGCCGACGCGACGCCGGCGTACGCGGGGACGATTACGATCGGAATTCCCAGGGAGCGCGCGATCCAGCAAGCGTGCATCGCGCCCGCGCCGCCCGAGCTGGCAAGCGCGAAATCGCGCGGGTCGCGGCCGCGCTCGGCCAGCGCGAGACGAATCGCCTGCGCCATGTTTTCCGTGCAGATCGAAACGATACCTTCGGCCGCCGCAATCGGCTCCAGGCCCACCCGTCTGCCGATCTCGGCGATTGCGCGATGCGCGGCCTCCCGGTCGAGAATCATCTTACCGCCAAGCGTCGGCTCCAGCCGGCCCAGCAGAAGATTGGCGTCGGTGACGGTTGCCTGTTTGGCCCCCTTGCCGTAGCAGGCCGGGCCGGGATCGGATCCGGCGCTGCGCGGCCCCACCCGCAGCGATCCGCCGTCGTCAATCCAGGCGATCGAGCCGCCGCCGGCGCCGATGCTCCTGATGTCGAGCATCGGAGTGATTATCGGCATCTCCCAGCGCAACTCGTAGGAGTTGGTGATAAGGCCCTCGCCGTCTTCGACCACCGCGACGTCGAACGAGGTGCCGCCCATGTCGGTGTGGATGACCTTGGCGGCCTCGCGCATCGAGCGCGACAGCGCGCTGGCGTATGCCACGCCGCCGGCCGGCCCGGATTCGATCAGCTCCTCGGGCCGCTCGATCGCGGAGGCGACGCCCATCACGCCGCCGTTGGACTTGATGATGAGCAGCGATCCCTTGAAACCCCATTGGGCGAGTTCGTGTTCGAGGTCCTGCAGGTAGCCGGCCATCACCGGCAGCAGAACGGCGCGCACGACCGTGGTCATGAAACGGCCCAACTCGCGGAACTGCGGGCGGGTCTCGCTGGAAACCGCGACGCGAACTTTCGGCGCGGCCTCGCGAATCAGTTCGCGCACCCGCCGTTCATGGCGGCCGTCGACGTAAGCGTTGATGAAGCAAACGGCGATGGTTTCGGCCCCGTGTGCGAGCGCCTCCGCGATCACCTCGCGCGCCGCCTTTTCGTCCAATGGCCGGACTGTCTCGCCCTGCGCCGACATTCGCTCGCCGAGCGCGAAACGCAGGCGCCGCGGGATGAGCGGGCGCTCCTTCACCTGGTACGGATCGTAGAGGCGTTCGCGGCGCTGGCGGCCAATCTCGATCGTGTCGCGAAATCCCTCGGTGGTGATCATCGCCGCGGCGGGAAAGGTGCGTTCGATCAGCGCATTGGTGGCGGTCGTGCTGCCGTGAACTATCTCGCCGACTTCGCCCGGCTTGACGCCCGTTTGCTTGAGCGCGGCGAGCACACTTTCGACCAGCCGATGCTTGGTGCCGAGAACCTTGGCCGTGCGGGTCTCGCCGCTCTCTTCATTGACCGCGAAGAGATCGGTGAAAGTTCCGCCTACATCTATTCCAATTCGCCAGGACACGCGCCGATGCTAGCCGTCCACGCCAGTCAGGTCAAAGGATATGGCGCTTACGCCGAAGCCAACGGGCCCACGGTAACTTCCACGCTGTGCACGCTGGTGCTTTCCCCCATGTCGGACTTGCGTCCGGGGTTCAGCACGTTCACGTTCCGTTGCCCGGGTTCCTGCTTGGGCCAGCGGCCTTTGTGCGACAGCGCGACGCCGCGGGGCAGGGTTTCGGTCAAAGTAACGCGCATCACCAGGCGGCCGGTTTCGTTCGCCACCAACACCTGGTCGCCTTCGGCCAGACCCCGCCCGGCAGCGTCGGCCGGATGCATCGCGATCGCAGCCAGGCCGACATGAGCCGCGATCTTGGCCACGTTCGAGAAGCTGTCGTTCAGGCTCCACGACGACGATGGCGACAGCAATCGCAACCGCCCCGCTGCGGGCCTGGGATCGGCGAGCGGCTGCGGAAGGCGTGGATGGCCGTCGGCCGCGGCGCTCTCCGAGGCGACTTCGATACGTCCGCTGGGCGTGGGAAAGGTCAGATCGCGAAACTGAATCGCCGGTTCGGCGGGAACGTGCAAAGGCGATCGCGCGGCAAACGAGCGGAAATCCATCTCGAGGTTTGCACGCTTCAACAGCGTGGCCAGGATTTCGGAGTCGCTCTCGTGCAATTCGGGCTCGGTGAAGTCCATCGCGCGGGCCAGCCGGCGAAATATTTCCGAATTGGGCAGCGCTTCGCCCATCGGCTCCGCCGCCTTGACCTGCGCCGAAAGCGTCAAATGAAAGTAGCTCGCCACGATATCGTCGAACTCCAGAAAGCTCGCCGCCGGCAGCACGAAGTCGGCAAAGTCCGCGGTGTCGGTCGGGAACAGATCAAGCACGACGGTCAGCAGGTCTTCGCGCATCAGCGCCTTGCGCAGACGCTCCTGCTGCGGGTTGGACGCCGCGATATTGATGTTCCAGCACATCAGGGCCTGCGCGCGCGTGGGGTCTTCAAGGCAGCCGGCGAGATCCATGTGGCTGATGGATGCGCTGCCCTTGTTCAGATGCGGCGCGGTCAGATACTCGGCGTCGATGCCGCGTTGGGCCATGTCGAAATTCAGGTAGACGAAGCCGGCGCCGGGCTTGCCGATATTTCCGGTGACCGCCGGAAGAATCGAGCACGCGCGCATCACGTTGCCGCCGGTCGGCTGACGCTGGAGCGCCTGGCCCATCCACAGCAGCGACGGCCCCCGGGCATACAGCCGCGCAGTCTCTTCGATAAGACGGGCCGGCACGCCGGTCTCGGCTTCGCCCCAGGCCGGAGTGCATCGCGCGAGCATGGGTTCGAGCTCGTCCCATCCCACCGTGTGTTGGGCTACGAAGTCGCGATCGACCAGCCCGTCGCGCCGGATGACGTGGAGCATCGAGAAGGCCAACGCCGCATCGCTGCCCGGAAACGGCTGAAGATGGAGGTCCGCGGCCTCGGCCGCCGCCGTCCGCACCGGATCGATAACCACCACCTTGCCCGGCAGCTTCGCGAGCCAGTGCTCCTGCACGTGCGGGCCCGAGGCGGCGGGATTCGCGCCCCATACCAGGATGCAAGCGGCGGCGTCGCCGGTGCGCGGATCGAAGCCGCTGACCGAAGTTCCGTATACGTAGTGCAAGGCGACGTGCCCGGCCATGTTGCAGATCGTATCGGGGCTGACTTCGGTCGCGCCGAGCCGGTTGAAGAAACGCGTCGGGAACAGGTATGCGATGAGCGAGATGGTGCCGCTGTAATGCGTATTGAGGATGGCTTGCGGTCCAGCGCCCGCGACGATTCGTTTGAGCCGGTCGGCGATCGAGGCCAGCGCGAACTCCCATGACACCGGCTCGAAGCGGCCCTCGCCCTTGCGTCCCACGCGGCGCAGCGGCCGGGTGAGGCGCGAGCGCGGGTCAAGCCATTCGTTGTTGTAGCCAATCGAGCATTTGACGCAGAGCTGGCCCTGGCTTACGAAATGGCCGGGATCTCCGCGCACCGACTCGATCGCGCCGTTGCGCTTGTGAACGGCAATTCCGCAGGTGTCGTAGCAATCGCGCGGGCACGCAGTACGGACAATTTCCTCGAGCTCACCCATCGTCGACGCTCCTCTTAAGTCGAGGCATCGCCCTCGGCTTGCGCCACTCCCGGCGCGGGCTGATTCACGCCGGCGAATTCGGAAATATTTTTGCGCCGAGAGCGTATCCAGAACAACCCGATCATCGCATAGGCCAGGAATATGTAAGGAAAAGTGCTGTACGGCCAGGCGGGAACTGGATATACGCTGCCGACGGCGGGAACCAGTAAGAGCAGCACCGCTATCGCTGAAAGTGCCAGATCCTTTCTTCGGGCGAGGCCTTTGCGCTTCAGATATGCCGGTGCCGCCACCGAGACCAAGAGGTAAGCCGCCACGAATCCGAAGGCGGTCAGGGTGCCTCCATAGCCTACGATGTCGAGCAGTTGCGTCCCGGGAATCAAGAGCAGCACAGCCGGGATGATGAAGAACAGGACGCTCATTATGGTCACTGCGATGTAAGGCGTTCCAAAGGCCCGATGGGCCGAGCCCACCACGGGATGCAGAATGCCGCCGCGGCCCATCGAGTAGAGAATTCGTGCGCTGGAATTGACGCAGGCCGAAACGGCGGCAAAGGAGCCGATCATCGCGCCGAATGACAAAGGCACGATCAGAATTCGCAGGCCCACCAGCTCCGCAATAATGTTCAGCGGCGTGTCGACCTTGTCCAGCGTCGTCTTGTAACCAACGAATCCGAGCACTTCGGTGTATGAAAATATGACGAACAAAACGCCGCTCAGTGTCAGACCCAAAACCAGCGCGCGTGGAATTGTGACGAGCGGGTCCCTGGCTTCCTCTCCGAACGCGGTCGGATTTTCGAATCCCACCAGGCTGAAAATCGCGATGTTCACGCCGATCGCGATACCGGAGAGGCTCGATCCTTTGAGCGTAAGCTGTGCTCTATCCAGCGCGAAGTGGTGCTTGAACAGCACGCCGGCACAGACGATCAGGACCAAAGTCAGCGAAACCCCCTCGAACGCCAGCATCATTATGCTGGAGAGTTGCACGTCCCGGTAGGCAAGAAACCAGACCACGAGGACCACTATCGCGAACATCAGCACATAGGGAATGTGAAGTCCAAGCATCCGTAGCATGGTGTCGGCGAAGATCGCGAAGCCGGCGACCCCTGGAATTCCGTCGAAAAGATAGGCCCACACCAGGCACCACGCCGAGATGCCGCCCGCTGTTTGGCCGAGCCCCATCACCGTGTACGTATGCATGGAACCGGTGGCTGTTGTGCGCCTGGCGAACTGGTTCAGGTTGAGGGCGACAAACAGCAGCATGATCACGCCGAAGACGTAAGCGAGCCAGCTCGCGTTGCCGGCGGCCCCATACATCAGCGACATGATCAGAACCGCGGTCAGCGTCGGCGCGATATTCGCGACCGATAAGGCCGAAAGCTCGGTGAAGTTGAGACATCCGGACCGCAAGGCTCCCGCCGCGGGTTTCTTCGAAGAGCTTTCCATAGAAGGCTACAAATCTAGTTTTGCGCGATGGCCCGTGCAAAGAGCCACTTTGCCGCGAATTTACGGAGCCACCCAGGGCACGCGCGATCGAGCCGGTTGTAATCCTCTTCATCGTGTAATTGACTGGCAGCGGCGAAGATTTGCGGCCGGACCTGCGCCCGGCGACACCGGCGATATCGGCAATGTTTCTCAAGCTCGACCAGGAAGGGCCGCTCTACAGCCAGGTCTACCGCGCGCTCCGCCGGCAGATTCTCGGCGGCAGCATGCGTCCGGGCTCGCGCCTGCCGTCGACCCGATGGCTCGCGTCGGAGCTTGGGATTTCGCGCAACACCGCGCTGCTCGCCTACGAGCAACTAATCGCCGAAGGCTACCTCGCCGCGGGCTCGCATGCCGGGACCCATGTGGCCGCGGAAGTTCCCGAGAATCTCACTTTCGTCGCGCCCGACCGGGTCTCTCGCAAACATGCGATCCCATCCGCGGTCCGATTGTCCGGCTTCGCCTCCCGCCTGGCCGACGATCCGGTCAATGCGTCATTGATTCGGGAGATCTTGCTGCGCCCCGCATTGCCCTACGATTTTCGTTACGGCCGTCCGTCGTTTGCCGATTTCCCCCACGCCACGTGGGATCGCACGCTGGCGCGCCGTGCCAGGCGCCGTTCGATCGGCGACCTCGACTATGGGGCCCCCGAAGGAGTGGCGGCGCTTCGCAACGAGTTGGCGGATTATCTGCATCGCGCACGCGCGGTCAATTGCTCGCCGGAGCAAATCCTGATTGTGAGCGGCTCGCAGCAGGCTATCGACCTGGCCGTGCGGGTCCTGATCGATCGCGGCGATCGCGTGGTGCTCGAAAATCCGCACTACTTTCCGGCGCGTAACGTATCCCGCGCCGCCGGCGCGGCGCTCGAATTCGTCGACGTTGACGACCAGGGAATGAAACTCAGTGACCTGGCGGCGAAAAGCGGCCGGGTCAAGCTGGTCTTCGTGACGCCGTCGCATCAGTTTCCCACCGGCGCTCTGATGCCGCTGGGGCGCAGGCTGGAGCTGCTGGCCTGGGCAAATCGTGCCGGCGCGGTGATTTTCGAAGACGACTACGACAGCGAGTATCGTTATTCCGGCCGGCCGATCGAAGCGCTCCAGGCGCTCGACGAGAGCGGGCGGGTACTGTATTCGGGGACCTTTTCAAAGACCATGTTTCCCGGTTTGCGGCTTGGCTACCTGGTAGTTCCCAATCAGCTCGTCGATATTTTCCGCTCGGTCAAGTCATTGCTCGACACCGCCTGCCCCACCAACACGCAGCTCGCGCTTGCGGAATTCATGCGCGACGGCCACTTCGAACGGCATTTGCGCCGATCGAGGGCGCGCAACGCCCAGCGGCGTGCCGTGTTGCTGGAATCGATCGAGCGGCATCTCGGCGGCCGGGTCGAGGTATCGGGCGCCGAGGGCGGTCTGCACATTCTGCTGTGGCTCAAAGACACGCCGGCGCGGCGCAGCGCCGATCTGGTCGCACGCGCGGAACAGGCGGGAGTGGGCGTTTACCCGGTGGGTCCGTTCTACTCCAAGCCGCCCAAGCGCACGGGCCTGTTGCTCGGATACACTTCGCTCACGGAAAAAGAAATCGCGGAAGGAATTCGACGGCTGGGGCCGGTGCTCGCGGCGATGAGCGATTGATCAGGCGCGATGAACGATTGATCCTGACGATGAGGACTCGACCGCTCGGCGAAGAGCTATTACAGTTGTCTCGCTTCAACCATGAGCCAGGCTGTCAAAGATACCTCGGCCGAGAGCGCGGCGATGCTGGGCAAGTACATGCGCTACCCATTTGCCGAGGGCAACTACAGTCTTGCGCTCGGCCTGGTGCCGATGGCCGAGGAGACCTGGCTCGACATCGACGAGCACTACGTGGCGGAGATGCGCGAAAAGGCGCGCCGCCTGCGCGAGGAATACGCGGCGGTGTTCCGCGCCTTGCCGGGCAGCGAACGCGGCCAGGCCGAAGTGCTGGAGATGCTGCTGGAGCACCTGGCTATCTACTATCCGAATTTTTTCCGCATATCGCGCGCCGCGACACCGCGGAGCGCGGATGACGGCCTCGAGCCGGACGCTCGTATCGAAAATCTTATCAATGGCGAAACCTGGCGCGTCGGCGATTTCAGCGCCGCGCCGCTCGATTTGGCGGCCCGCTTGATCCAGGAAGACCTCTGCCTGATGAGCCCTGATGGCAAGGGCACCTATCTGCTCAGCGCGGGCTCGGTCTGCTTTCCACTGCGCTGGGAGCTGACGGAAAAATTCGGCCTACCGATGGCCGGCATTCATCATTCCGTTCCCGGCTACGATGAAAAGCTCGCGGCCTCGTCAGACCGCTACATGGTGGGACTCAAGGCGCACAAGCCCTCATGGCGATCCAACTGGAGCATCGTCGACGCCCCGGACCTCTATCTGAAACAGCGCCGGTTCGTGCAGGGCCAGAACAGCGAGATCACCGCCGACAACGCGGGCCGCAAGCTGTGGATCAGATCGGAACGGCAGAGCCTGCGAAGATTGCCGCGCTCGGGCGATGTCCTGTTCACGATTCGGACCTACATTCGGCCGCTGTCCGTACTGGAGGGCTTGCCGTCGGTGGCACGGGGGTTGGCCGAGGCGCTCGACAAAGTGCCCGCCGACATGCGCGGCTACAAGAATCAGCTTCCCATACGCGACGCCCTGCTCGCCTACTTAAGCCGCATCAGCGGCTGAACGCCGCCCTTACGTTTATCTCTCCTTGTCCAAGGAGAGGGGACCGGAAGGGGCCGCGTCACTTATACGGAAGTCCCTCGGCGAGGCGGCGGCGCGGCTTCGGCATTGTCCTCCGCGCGCGCGGGACGCTCTCCCATCACACCGGTAAGATATAGGAAGACGGTCCAGAAACTGCGCGACCAGGGAAAGGTCGCGAACAGACTGGCCATCACGCAAACCGAGATGATGGCGATTTCCACGATCTGCGAGATTCTTGTGAAAGCCAGCTCCAGTGCCGCCCACACCACGATTGCGGTGCCGGTGGCGAAGGCCCAATCGATCACGAACGCGCCGAGCCATTCGCCCTGATCGACCCAAAAGACCGCGCCGCATTCGCTGCATCGCGGATTCATCCTGAAGTAGGAAGAAAAAATCGCGCCGCGGCCGCATCGCGGGCATCGCTTTCCGAGCGCGCGCACGAACAGGGTCCATCCCGGCACCCGCGGCTCGACCTCCCCGGCCGCCGCGCGCTGCGCATCGGCCTCGGCGCCGTCCTCGCGCGCCATCGCAAGGGCAAGGATGACGCCGAGCGCCGCCATCGTCCCGATGACCGCGAGCGCCGCCATCATGGCGAATATCATCTGGAACTTGCTCATGGCTTGCCCGAGTTCCTTGCATCTTATCTCGTGGCGCCACTGATGCTATCCATGAAGCGATGGCGCCCCGGCTTCACCAGTTCTACGCGATCGCCTTCGAAGAAAACCTCGCGCTCAAGCAACTCGCCCCGGTTTTTCCCCAGGCGAAGATTTCCGCACACGACCTATACGCGCCGATCGAGCCGGAAGGCGGCATTTTCGCCTTTCCCTTCGGCGCGGTGGTGGCCTACGACGTGCCGCCCGAGCGCCGCGAAGCCGAACTCGCGCGGCTCTTCCGCATGGGGCCGAAGCTGACCGCGCAGGTTATCCGCGAAGACTACTCGGTGCTCGAGGATCCCGGCTTTTCCACGGGTATCGTCGAGGGCACGCTCAGAGTCGACCGCCTTACGCCCGCGCGGGCTGGTATCGTTTCACTAATCGTGGCGCAAAGCGCGGCGATGGAGTACTACGAGCGAATCGTCGACCGGCTCTCCACCCGCACCGCAAGCTTCGTCGAGCGCCTGGAGCGGCGCGGCACGGTGCCGATGCGCACGCGGCCGCTCCTTCGCTTCATCGGCGAGGCCATTTCGACGCGCAGCGAGGTGCTCTCCGTACTCCATCTACTGGACAAGCCCGACGCGGCGTGGGACGACCCGGAGATGGATCGCATATACGGCGACCTCAGGGCCGAGTTCGACCTGGTCGACCGCTATCGGGCGCTCGAGCTCAAGCTACGCGGGGTCCAGGAGGCGTTGGAACTGCTCGCCGAAGTCGCGCGCGACCGGCGCGTGCTGTTGCTGGAGATCATTGTCGTCATCCTGATCCTGCTGGAGGTCGTCATGCCGCGGTTCGGGTATAGATGACCGTCGGCTGGTCTTTTTCTCGCTTTTGTGGCAGATGCGTTCCTCCGGCAGGCGCTGGTAAGGCGTCACCGCCGGTCGAGGTGCTCTTATGCCAACGGACACGCAAAATCCGCGACTGCGCTTTGGCCTCTGGGTCGATTTCCGCAATCCACCTCAGTGGCGCCGCCCTTACAAAGATCTTTACGCGGAAACGCTGGAGATGATCGCCTTTGGCGAGAGTATCGGCTACGACGACGTCTGGCTAAGCGAGCATCACTTCGTCGATGACGGCTACTCTCCAGCGCAGATGCCGATCGCGGCTGCGATCGCGGTCAAGACGAAGAAGATCAGGATCGGCACCTCGGTCGTGCTGCTACCGATGTACGATCCGGTGCGGTTGGCGGAAGACGGCGCCACCGTGGACATCCTTTCGGATGGCCGCTTCGAGTTGGGCGCCGGACTGGGTTACCGGGCCGGGGAATTCGAGGGGCTGGGGCTGAAATACAAAGAGCGCGCCGGACGGATGAACGAGGCGCTGGAGATCATTCGCCGGCTATGGGAAGGCGAAACGCTCACTTTCCACGGCAAGCACTTCCATATCGAAGGGGCGCGGGTCTCGCCCGAACCGGTGCAGAAGCCGCGCCCTCCGATCTGGGTCGGCGGCTTCGCGGCGGGAGCGACCCGGCGCGCGGCGCGCTACGGCGACGGCTTTATCGCGATCAGCGAAGTGCGGGCCTCTTACGATAACTACGTGGCCGAACTGCGCGCGCTGGGCAAGGATCCTAAAAGCGCCCACGTGATCGCCGGGCACGTCTGGCTGGTGGTGGCGAACGATCCCGATAAAACGTGGCGCGAGCTGGCGCCGCACGTGCTCTACCAAATCAACCTCTATGCCAAATGGATGGGCGATTCGGGACAGGACTTCTTTCCGCACATGAATTCGGTCGAAGAGCTGCGCAAGAGCGGGCTGCTTAACGTGGCCACCCCAGAGCAGGCGGTCGAGCTGATCCGCGACTATGCCTCGCGCATCCCGATCGAGCGCTACTACACCTGGACTCTCCCGCCGGGTTATCCGCCGAAAAAAATGTACGAGCACCTGGAGTTGTTCGCGGCCAAGGTGATGCCGCATTTTCGCGGCTGATGAACCGCCGCCGCGCGCTGGCCGGCGTGACCGACGGGCCGGTTCAGGCGGCGCGGCGCGTTCGCCGGTAAAGATCCCGGATCGTGCCGGCGAGTTGTTCGCGCTGCCCGGTCCGCGCGATTCGCTTTAGCAGGTTCAGCACCCGTCGGGGATCACCCAGGTCGCTCCATTCCAGATTGCCGACCGCCGGCACCGCCAGCGCCTGCGGCGCGCGAGCCATCACGCGTTGGGAAAACTCCATCCGCGGCAGATCGCGATAGAGCGATTCGATCGTCCGTCCTTCGAACATCGTGCCCAGTACAGGCCTTACGCCATGAAAGGCGCCGTGCAGCCGGGGCAGCGTTTTCAGAATCAAGCCGAGCAGCGCCGAGACCTTGGCCACCAGGATGAAGCTGTTGCGGCACGCACCCGCGCGCCAGATTGCGCGCGTGGTTTGGGCCGGCGGCTTTTCCCAGAAGCACCGCACTTCGAATAGGCGATCGGTCTCGTTGAGTATCGGCGCCCCAAGCTCGAACCAGCCGTAGCCGGCTTCCGGACGCGCGGCCGCAACGCCCAGCGCCACCGTCAAGTCCTGAAACTCGGAAACCATCGCGAGGGCGCGCTCCACATCGCGCATCAACTCCGCGTCGTCGCTGAACCAATGGTCGGAGGGAAACACGGCGACCGAGGCCGCAGGATCTATTTCGGCCAGGCGAAACGCGCCGTAGGCGATCGCGGTGGCAGTCCCGCGGTTGTCGGGCTGAACGATCAGATTGTGATGCGGCAAATCGTAACGCGGATGCTGCGCAAGCTCCTCCATCATCGGAGTGAAGAATCGCTCATGCGAGCGGGTCACCACCGTCAAGGTTTGCGCGGGATCAACTGCCAGCGCTACCCGACGCAGCGTCAGTTGCAGCAGAGTTTCCCGCTCCAGCAGTGGGCAGAACTGCTTGGGCACATCGTAGCCCAACCGGCGGGTCAAGCTGCGCAGGCGCTTGCCTTCGCCTCCGGCCAGAATGATCGCCCATCGATTTTGAAATTGCGCGTTCAGCGTGCCCGGCTCACTTATGCGCACTACTCCAACCCGAAAACGGTTTAGCGCGTAGCCGTTACGCTGTCATGAAGCACCAGTTAATCTATTTTGACGGATCGGGCTTGACGGTTCTGGCCGTCGTTCCATCGTGCCGCGGCAAGCGCGCTATCTTTGCGGCACCAGCGCGATCGCCCGCAGCAGCAAATCGCGCGGGCTGAAGGGCTTGGTCACATAGTCGTCCGCTCCCATCGCCAAACCCAGCGCCCTATCGGACGCGCTCGTCCTGGCGCTCACGATCAGGATCGGCAGATGCACGGTGTCCGCGCGCGCGCGCAGGCGCTGGCAAAGCTCGAGTCCCAGCATCCCCGGCAGCATCAGATCCAGCACCATCAGGTCGGGCGCGAATGCGCGCAATTTCTCGAGCGCTTCGGCTCCGTCGCTCGCCTCTGCCACCTCGAATCCGCCCTGCACCAGGCTATAGCGAATCAGTTCCCGGATATCGGCCTCATCCTCGACCAGCAAGACCCGGGCTCGCACGGCGACTCTTTCCGCCCTCTCCACCACCACCTCCGATGCACCGGAGAAAGCCAGATCGTCGGAGTGTCTTCGGTAACTCATTGGTCTGACGAGGTCCGCACGCCGCCCGAGTACCCCGTCCGCACGTAACGGACCTGGTGGACGGACCTACTGTCGATTTTCAGCCAAACATCGATTGGTGATCGGAATATTTCAAGATTTTTAACCAACGATTAAACCTCAATTTAAACGGCGGGTTAATTGAGCGTTAAAAGTGCTCTGGCGAACCCCAAAGCTGTGGGTAACAATCGATCGGAGACTAATGACGATGCCATCTCGGGGATCGACGCCGTCTTCCGAATCGAACTCCGGATCGAAAAACGCGATCGAGGCTGCCGGGCCCCGCTATGAATTCAGGATTTGGAACGCCTCGCTCGCGGAGGTAAGAGAGCGGTTGGAAAAACTCCCCGGGCCGCGGCCGGCGCGGCAAACGCGCGAGACCTATATCGTCTCGGACGCGACCGACGACACCAACACGAAAATCAGGGCCGGCGTGATCGATATCAAGGTCCTGCTGCGTGGCGATCTGAATCTCGAGCAGTGGGAGCCGTACCTGAAAGCGGACTTTCCGATCGACACGGCGCTAGTCGCGGAAAAGATTTTCCCAGCAATGCGCGTCGGCCCGTCGGACGATCGGTCAGAATTGCGCCAGAGGCTTTTCAGCGCCAAGGCCTTCGTGAATACCGTGGTGAACCCGCATCCCCGTCTCACCGCGGTCGAACTCGCGAAGGCCCGGCGACGATACGAGTTCGGCGGCTGCGCGGTGGAGTTCGTCGAAGTCGAAATTGGCGGCTCGACGCTGCACAGCGTCGCCGTCGAATCCACCAGTCCGCGCGCGGTCCTCGACGCGGTGGGCGAACTCGCGATCGGCGGCTACCCGAATATCAGTTACGTGCGGCGGATCAAATCCATACTCGGACGCGGCTAGCGCGCGTGTCATCCCACCGGCGGACGCCGATCGCGCCAGGGCTGCGCCTCCTCGAAGGCCGCGGCGAGCGCGATGATGCCGAGTTCGCCCGCGGGCCGACCGATTATCTGGAATCCGATCGGCAGCCCGGCTTTCGTGAACCCGTTGGGTAGCGAGAAAGCCGGCTGTCCGGTGGCGTTGAACGGAAACGTGAACTGGATAAACGGGTAGAGTTGTTCCTCGAAGTTCTCGGTCGGCAGGCCCAGCCGGAGCGGCGGGCCGGGCAGCGTCGGCGCGAGCGTCGCGTCGTAGGGCGCCAGCGTCTGCACGATCTCGCGCGAGGTGTTGTGCATCCGCGTCACCGCTCCCAGGTAGTCCGTGGCGGAGAGCCGCTTGCCGGCCTCCCACGCCCGTCGCACGACCGGGTCCATCGCGTCGGGATCCTTGATCGGCACCGTAGCGATGCCGGCAGTGATCGCGATGCGCGTGTAGTCGACCAGGCGCGTGGCCGGGTCGACGGCGACCGGCTCGACGCTGTGGCCCATCGCACGAAAGACTTCGCACGCGCGGTCCAGCGCGGCGCGGACCTCGGGAGCGACCGGGCCGAGTGCGCTTTCGGCGATCACTCCCAGGCGTAGCCGCTGTGGCCGATCCGCCACGGCGCTCGCAAAGGGTTTGGCCGGCGGCGGCGCCCAATAAGGATCGCCCAGCGCCGGACCAGCCATCACGTCGAGCATCAAGGCGGCGTCGCGCACCGAGCGTGCGAGGGGCCCTTCGGTCGCGAATCCGGCCCATCCCTCGCCCATCACCGGGGCAAAGCTGATGCGTCCGCGCGAGGGCTTCAGCCCCACCACGCCGCAGCAGGCCGCGGGCACGCGAATCGAGCCGCCGCCGTCGGTGCCCTCGGCCAGCGGGCCCATCCCGGCCGCGATCTGCGCCGCGGCGCCGCCGCTGGAGCCGCCCGCGCTGTATTCGAGGTTCCACGGATTATGCGCCGGCGGGCATAGCCCGCCCTCGGTGGTCGGACGGCCGCCGAGTTCGGGCGTAGTGGTTTTGCCGAGCAGGATTCCCCCCGCATTGCGCAGGCGCACCGCCAACTCGGCGTCGGCGCGCGGGCGGAAGTTCTCGAAATTCTTCGAGCCCAACGTGGTCCGGATGTCGCGCGTCCAGGTCAGGTCCTTGAGCGAATAGGCGACGCCAAATAGCGGCATCGCGGCCGCTTCGGCGGCGCTCGCATTCTCCAGGCGCGCCGCGTCGGCGAGCGCGCGTTCGGCGGCGACGGTCATGAAGGCGCCGAGCCTTGGATTGAGCCGCTCGATTCGAGCCAGAAAAAATTCCGCGACCTCGCGCGGGCGGACCTCTTTATTGAGCACCAGCTCGCGCAACTCCCAGGCTTCGATATACGCGTCGAACATTTATTTGACCAACCTTCCCGGCGCGACCCCGTTGTCGCCGCTTGGGCCTCCACGTGGCGAACCATGCGCCGGCTGACGAGACCGCCAGGGCGCAAGCCGCGCGGCATTTATTCTTTCTGATAGAGCAAAACCCCGATTTCAACAACACTCGCTCCTTCGCTAGTGTGAGACGCAACGGAGAAGGGGCGGGAGACGTTACGGAGGATGGGCGCGGCCGGCCGACGATGCTCAGGACTACCTTTCTATGGATTCACGTGCTCTGCGGCGCATTATGGGTCGCCGTCAGCCTGAGTTTCGTGCTGGCCGCCGGCGCGTCCACCGAGACCGAGCGCGCAGGTTTCGCCGCGCGCGTCGCGCCCGTGCTCAACCGGCTGAACCTGGCGGCGGTCGTGATCCTGCCGCTGAGCGGGATCGCCAATCTCATCTTTGTCGCGCGCGAGCGTCACTTCAGTCTTCCGGCGGCCTTCGTAGAGGTGCTGGGGGCGAAGTTGCTGCTGCTGTGTGGAATGGCGGCCGCGTTGGTATTGGCATGGGGAGCGGCGGCGAGGCTCGGCTCCGGCGCGCCGCCCGGCACACCAGATGACGGCGAACGGCGGCTCCGATGGCTTTATAGCGCGATGGCGGCGATGGGTGCGGTCGCCCTGATGCTCGGTCTCTGGCTGGCGGGAAGCGCGTAAAGTAAAAGCCGCGCCGTAAGTGTTGGTGAAAAAATGGAAGGGCCGGCAAAAATCAAAATTGGCGAATTCGAAATCGCACTGCTCAGCGATGGGCTGTGGCGCAACGACGGCGGATGCATGTTCGGCGTGGTGCCGCGCGAGCTATGGCAGCGCGACCATCCGGGCGACGACCGCAACCGCATCCGGCTCAACCTCACCTGTCCGCTCATCATGCGCGGCGGCGCCGCGGTCGTGGTCGACACCGGAATTGGCAATCGCCTGAGTTCGGTCGAACGCAGGATTTTCGATCACGGCGAGGGATGGCTGTTGGACGGGCTCAAGGCGCTCGGCATGGAGCCGGGTGACGTGACGCACGTCGTGCTCTCGCATCTGCACTTCGATCACTGCGGAGGGATCGTGCGGCGCCGGCCCTCGGGCGTGCTTGAGGCGGCCTTTCCGCGAGCCAGGGTGATGGTGCAGCGAGGCGAGTTGGAGATCGCGTGCGGCTCGGGCAATGAACGATTGCGCGCCGCGTATCGTCATATAGAGGAATGTCTCGCGCCGCTGCAAAATTCGCTGGAACCGCTGGAAGGCGACACCGCGCTGATGCCGGGACTGGACATCCGGGTGACCGGCGGCCACACCGTCGATCATCAGATTGTGCAGGTGCGCGCCGATGACGGTGGATGTTTCGTGCATCTGGCGGACATCGTACCCACCCGCTCGCACATGAAGGGCCCGTGGAACCAGGCCTACGATCTCGACGCGCTGCGCACGATGGAAGTCAAGGCGGACTACCTGGCGCGCGCGGTCGCCGGCGGATGGTGGGTGTCGTTCGCGCACGACGATCGGGTGCTGGCGGCGCGGGTGCGCAACGATCGCGGGCGTCTGGCGCTGGGCGAGTCGATCCCGATGCCGTCGCTGGAGCGGGGGCAAGAATGAGGCAAAGGTTGAAGATTTTTTGAGCGCCGCGCGGCTTTTGCGGGGCTCTCGCATCCTCGCGCGCGACGGCGGATAATACTATTGTTGTGGACAACTGGCTTCGCAAAGTGGATTTAGGCGGGGCTGCGGATTGATCGCGACGCGAGTTCCGTTATGCTCAATGGCATAGGATGCGCATCAACCAAAGAATTGTCCCGCCCGTTTTCTTCCCATCCGAACATTCTCCATAGGTCTCTGCTCTAACAAGGAGTCTGCTGATGACCGCAGTTAACGACTTTGAGCGCGTGATCAAGCAAGACCGGGCCTCGCGTGAATCGAAGCAGTGGCGTGGAACGCTGCTCGAGTACCTCGAAATCGTAAAGGCCGATCCCACGTTCACCAAGCTCTCTCACGCGCGCATTTACGACCTGATCATTTCGAGCGGCACGCACAATATCCAGGAGTCCGACGATCCGCGCACCAAGCGGCTGTACAAGGACGAGCCGGTGAAGGTTTACCACTTCTTCGCCGACGAGTTCTTCGGAATCGAGCGCACTATCGCGCAGCTCGTGCGTTACTTCCACTCGGCCTCGCTCAAGGGCGAGGAGAGCCGCCAGGTGCTGTACCTGATGGGGCCGGTGGGCTCGGGCAAGAGCTCGCTGGTCGAGCGCGTTCAGCGCGGCCTGGAGCAGGCCAGCCCCGTGTATTCGATCGAGGGCTGCCCGATGCACGAAGAGCCGTTGCATCTGATCCCGCGCCATCTGCGGCGCGAGTTCGAGAAGATGCTCGGCGTGCATATCGAGGGCGACCTGTGCCCGGTATGCCGCTACCGGCTCAAAGAGGAGTTCGGCCAGCGCTACGAGGAAGTGCCGATCGAAACCCGCAACTTCTCCAAGCGCAACCGCATCGGAATTGGCGTGGTGCCGCCGGTCGATCCCAATAACCAGGACACCTCGGTGCTGATCGGCTCGGAGGACATCTCCAAGCTCGACCAGTACTCCGAAGGCGACCCGCGCGTACTCGAACTCAACGGCGCGCTCAACGTCGGCAACCGCGGACTGGTCGAGTTCATCGAAGTGTTCAAGAACGAGACCGAGTATCTGCACGCGATGATCACGGCGACGCAGGAGAAGGTCATCCCGGCGCCCGGCCGCCACGGCATGGTTTACGTCGACACCTGCATCCTGGCCCACTCCAACGAGGCCGAATGGCAGAAGTTCAAGGCCGACCACACCAACGAAGCGATCCTCGATCGTATCGTGGTGATCAAGGTGCCGTACAACCTGCGGCTGTCCGAGGAAGTGAAGATTTATCAGAAGATCATCCGCAACTCGGACTTCCGCGCCCACGTCGCGCCGCACACGCTGGAGCTGGCCTCGATGTTCGCGATGCTCTCGCGGCTGGAGCCGACCTCGAAGTGCGACCTGATGACCAAGCTGCGGCTGTACAACGGCGAAGAGGTGGTCGAGAAAGGGCGGACCAAGAAAATCGACGTGACTGAACTCAAGGAAGACGCCAAGCGCGAAGGGATGTCGGGCATCTCGACCCGCTTCATCATGAAGGCGCTCGACAACGCGCTCTCCGATAACGTCAGCGGCAACTGCATCAATCCGATCAACGTGCGCGAGTCGCTGATCGGGATGGTCAAGGAGGGCGACCTGCCCGACGACAGCCGCAAGCAGTACCTCGAGTTCCTCCAGGATACGTTGCACAAGGAATACCTCGAACTGCTCGAGAAAGAGATCACGCGCGCCTTCGTTTACTCCTACCAGGAGCAGGCCGAGGCGCTGTTCCAGAACTATCTCGACCACGCCGAGGCCTACGTCAACAAGACCAAGGTGCGCGACCGCAACACCAAGGAAGAGTTGCCGCCGGACGAGGGTTTCCTGAAATCGATCGAGGAGCAAATCGCGATCATCGGCTCGACCGCCGACGGCTTCCGCCAGGAAGTGATCGCCTATCTGTGGTCGACCTCGCGGCGCGGCGAAAAGGTCAGCTACCGCAGCTACGAGCCGCTCAAGGAGGCGATCGAAAAGAAGCTGATGACCTCGGTGCGCGACATCTCGCGAATCATCACCAAGGCCCGCACGCGCGACGAAGATCAGGCCGAGAAATACGGCGCGATGGTGCGCAACCTGCTGGAGAACGGCTACTGCGAATCGTGCGTCGACGTGGTACTCAAGTACGCCGCCAACAATCTCTGGAAGGACTGAGGCAAAGTCGTGTTCACGGTTGGCAAGTGTCCGGTGTGTCGCGAGAAGCTTCAAGAGTGGGCGGAGGATTACCTTTTCATGACGGTCCGTGGAGGGAGCGTCGTGCGAGCTGACCGGCGGCTGCCAACCGACTGCCCGGATGGCGACCGTGTGGACGAGGTCCATGAGCGATGCGCCGGGGCGTTTGCCTCAGCGCCGCTGATGTGAAGTGGGGGGGGCACCGCTTGCCGTCATTCTGAGCGCAGCGAAGAATCAACGCGAAGCGATGCCCAGCGCGCGCGGCCATCAAGGACAGTATTTCGTGTACGTCATGAGTAACCGCACCCATGTCCTGTATGTTGGCATGACGAATGATCTGATGAGACGGGTCTTCGAGCACAAGCGCAAGCTGCTCCGGCGGATTCACAGCGCGTTACTCGCTTGACCGGCTGGTGTATTTCGAGGAAACGACGGACGTGCAAGAAGCCATCGCCCGCGAGAAACAAACCAAGGCTTGGCCGCGCGCCAAAAAGCTGGCCCTTATCGAGTCGGCAAATCCTCCCTGGCAGGATCTGAGCAGAAGCTGGTTCGACCAAAAGAAATCGCCTCGCGCTGATCTTTCGCTTGGCTCAGAATGACAGGCAAACAAATGCCGCCGCTGGAAAGCATCTTTCGCGAATACAATCGCTCCGACGCGGAGCACTCCGACCGCTCGGCTGGCGATCGCGCCCGCCATCGCCAGAAAGTGCGCGAGTCGATCCGCGAAAATATCGCGGACATCATCGCCGAAGAATCGATTATCGGCAAAGACCGCGACCGCGTCATCAAGGTGCCGCTCCGCGGCATCAAGGAGTACCGCTTCATTTACGGCGAGAACGCGCCCGGCGCCGGCCAGGGCCAGGGCGACACGCGTCCCGGCCAGGTCGTGGGCAAGACCGGCAAGGACGGCCAGGGCAAGGGCGACGGCCAGGCCGGCGACCGCCCCGGTATCGATTATTACGAAACCGATGTCACGCTCGACGAACTGATCGAGATCATGTTCGAGGATCTCGAACTGCCCAACCTCGAGCGGCGCGCGCTGCGCCAGATTCCCTCCGACCGATCCTTCAAACGCAAGGGTTACCGCCACGTCGGTATCCGGGTCCGGCTCGACAAGCGCCGCACCGCGCGCCAGCGCGTGATGCGGATTCTCGCCGCGCGCCATCGCCATGCCGCCGAGCGCGCGCTCGAGGTGGCGGAGGCCGCCGAACTCGAAGCCGACACCGGCGGCGAAGAAGCGGCCGCCGTGGAAGAAGCGCAAGAGCGCCGTTTTCCCTTTCATCAGGACGATCTGCGCTACCGCCACGTCGAGACCGACACCAAGGAAGAGTCCAACGCGGTCGTGATGTGCATCATGGACACTTCGGGCTCGATGGACACGATGAAGAAGTACCTGGCGCGGAGCTTCTTCTTCATGCTCTACCAGTTCATCGCGACGCGCTACCGCAACGTCGAAATCGTCTTCATCGCGCATCATACGGAGGCTCGCGAGGTCACCGAGGAGGAGTTTTTCCACAAGGGCGAGGCCGGCGGCACCTTCATCTCGTCGGGCTACCAGAAGGCGCTCGAGATCATCAACGAGCGCTACCATCCCTCGCTGTGGAACATCTACGCCTTTCATTGTTCCGACGGCGACAACTTCGACTCCGACAATCCGGCGGCGCTCAAGTCGGCCAAGGAATTGTCCGAGCTCTGCAACCTGTTCGGCTACGGCGAGATTAAACCGCTGGGATCGCGCTACTATGAATCGTCGATGCTCAACGTGTTCCGCCGGCTCGAAGCGTCCAACTTCCACTCGGTGCTGATCGAGCGCAAGGAGGACATCTGGCCATCCTTCAAGGCTTTTCTCGCCAAGGATCGGATCAAAGAATAATCCGGAGCAAAGAGTAGTCCGGATCAAGGAATCGTTAAGATCGAAACTTACGATGGCAAACTACGAACTCAGGGACCTGGTCGAATGGGACGCGCGCATCCGCGACAAGGTCGCCGAGTTCGGGCTGGACTGCTTCACGCAGGAGTTCGAGCTGTGCGACCACTTCGGGATGCTCGGTTACATGGCGTACTCGGGGATGCCCTCGCACTACCCGCATTGGTCGTACGGCAAGTCTTACGAAAAGCTCAAGACCCTGTACGACCACGGAGTGAGCGGCCTGCCCTACGAGATGGTCATCAACTCGGACCCGGCGATCGCCTACCTGATGCGCGACAACACGCTGCTGCTCCAGATCCTGACCATCGCGCACGTCTACGGGCACAATGATTTCTTCAAGAACAATTTCACCTATCGCAGCACCCGCGCCTCGCTGACCATCGAGTTGTTCAAGGCCCACGCGCTGCGCGTGCGGCATTACGCGGAAGACCCCTCGATCGGCATCGAGAAAGTCGAGCACGTGCTCGACGCGGCGCATGCGCTGAGCTGGCAATGCCGGCGCAACCTCGCGATCCGCAAGCTCAGCCACAGCGAGCAACTCGAACGCCTAGTGGAAGCGGCACATCCCAAGGCCGATCCCTTTTATCGCATCCACGCGCGCGAGGAGATTCACGAACCCGACATCCGCAAAGTGCCGGTCGAGCCCGACGAAGACCTGTTGCTGTTCATCCGCGACCACAACCCGTTTCTCGCCGAATGGGAAAAGGACCTGCTGACCATCGTGGACGAGGAAGCGAAATACTTCCTGCCCATGCTCGAGACCAAGATCATGAACGAGGGATGGGCGAGCTACTGGCACAAGCGCATCGTGGAGTCGCTCAATCTCGAACAGGGCCTGCACTTGGAATTTATCGTGCGCCACAACCAGGTCGTGCGCCCGATTCCGGGCCAAATCAATCCCTACTATCTGGGGTTTAAAATCTGGGAGGACCTCCATCGCCGCCACACCAATCCGACGCGGGAGGAGATCAAGCGCGACGGCCCGCCGGCCAAGACCGGCGACGCCAAGATTTTCGAGGTGCGCGAGACCGAGCGCGACAGCTCTTTTTTGCGCCGCTTCCTGACCGAAGAGCTGATGCGCGAGATGGACCTGTTCAAGTACGAGGCGCGCGGTGACGATTTGGTGGTCGACAAGGTCTCCGACGAAGAAGGCTGGCGCGAGGTCAAGGAAACGCTCATCCGCAACGTCGGCGCGGGCTCGATCCCGGTAATCAAGGTCGAGGACGCGGACTTCGGCCAGAACCGCACGCTCTATCTCAAGCACAGTCACGAGGGACGCGACCTTCAGCTCGAATACGGCGAGAAAACGCTCGCCTACGTGGCGCGCCTGTGGGGACGCGAGGTCGTCCTCGAGACCACGCTCCAGGGCAAGCGCTCGCTGCTCTGTTACAACGAGCGGGGTTTCTCGATGCGTGCGCTGAAGTAACGCGACGCGACGAAGCCGCTCTCAGAGCGGCGCCGCGGACGGCAACGCGTCGAAAGCCAAGACTTCCTCGCACCATCGTGCGACGCTCAGCAGCCGGCCCTCCTCGAGCGCGGCCCCCGTGAGCTGGATCGACAGGGGCAACCCCGAAGGCGCGAGCGCGCAGGGCAACGCGACCACCGGATGGCCGCTCAGGCTCCACGGCAGGTTGAACGAGGGGTCTCCCGTCGAATCGATTCCGGCCGGCGCGGCCGCCGGTGTGGCGGGAGTCAGGATCGCGTCGAAGCGCATGAGCACCCGGTCGACCTCGCGGCGGAAGCGCCGCTGCACCTCGAGCGCGCGGATATATTCCCACGCCGGCGTATCGAGGCCGCGCTCGACGAACTCGCGAATCTTCGGCCCGTACAGATCCTTCTTCTCCGCGAAGCGCTCGCGATGGACCTCGGCGGCCTCGGCGGTCAGTTCGAGCATCGTGTTCGCCGCGAGGTAGGCGAAACTCGGCGGCTCCTCCACGCTTTCGATCCGCGCGCCGGCGGCGGCGAGCCTGGCGACAGCGGCGGCAACGGCCGACCGCATCTCCGCGGCCGCGCGATCGTCCAACGCCTTCGGCATCAGCGCGATCCGCACCGGCTTTGCCGGCTGCGCCGCGGCGTGGATGTAGTCATCGGTCGCGACCGGGCGGCTGGCGGGGTCGCGCGGATCCTCTCCGGCCATCGCCTGAAGCATCGCGGCCGCGTCGGCGACCGAGCGCGCGAAAATCCCGACGTGGTCGAGACTCGGTGCCAGGGGCACCATCCCGTAGCGGCTGATCCGTCCGTAGCTCGGCTTCATCCCGACGATACCGCAGTATGATGCCGGGCGGATGGTCGAGCCGACGGTTTGCGAACCGATCGCCGCATAACACATCCTGGCCGCCACCGCGGCGCCCGAGCCGCTGCTGGAGCCACCGGGCGTGTGCTCGAGATGCCACGGGTTGCGCGTGGCGGCCGGGTCCAGCAGGGCAAATTCAGTGGTGGCGAGCTTGCCCAGGATGATTGCGCCGGCGCGCTTGAGTCGCGTCACCGCCTCGGCGTCGTAGTCGGGCACGAAGCCGGCGAGCGCCTTCGAACCGGCTTCGGTTGCAAGGCCGGCGGTGTAGAAGATGTCCTTGATTCCGACCGGCACGCCGTGAAGCGGCCCGCGAAAGCGCCCCTCGCGCGCTTCCCGGTCCAGCTCGGCGGCGGCGCTGTGCGCTCGCACGCGATCGATCGCGGCCCACGCCTTGATCGCGCCGTCGAGCCGATCGATGCGCGCGAGCGAAGCGTCGACCAGCTCGACCGCCGAGAGCTTGCGCTCGCGGACCAGCCGAGCCGCCTCCGTGAGCGAGAGCGCGTACGGTTGTGGCATCGCGTGTTCTCTCCCTCGCGCCTCCATCGCGGAGCCGCGCACGGCCCGTCGACTTCAGCGCGTCGGGGTCCGCCTCACTTCTTGCCCTTGAGATGCGTGTCGAAAAACGACGCCATCTTGGGCCACAGCTCGAAGGCCGCTTTCTCGCGGTAGCTCGGCCGGTAGTCGGCGAAGAACGCGTGGCCGGCGTTCTTGAACATGTCGATGGTGAAGGTTTTGCCGGCCTGCTGAAGGCGCTGGCGCAACACCTCAACCTGGGCGGGCGAGGGACTGGCGTCTTCTTCGCCGCAGACCGCGTAGAGCGGGCAGCTCAGTTTCGGGACCAGGTCGACGATCGGCGTGGGGCGCTGCGGTGAGGCCGGCGCCGCGTCGGCGGTGATGCCTCCGCCCCAGCAATCGATCGCCGCGCTCAGCCGGTTGCTGCTGCACGCGTAGAGCAGCGTGGTGCGGCCGCCCATACAGAATCCGACGCAACCGATTTTGCCGGTTATCCCAGGCTGCGCCGCGAGCAAGCCGGCGGCCTGGTCGAGATCGCGCACCAGTTGCGCATCGGGCAGCGCCAGCATCCGGCTGAGCACGAGGCTCATGGGATCCTCGGGCTTGGGCGCGCCGACCCGCGTGTAAAGGTCGGGAGCGAGTACGATGTAGCCGAGGTTGGCGAAGCGCCGCGCCGCATCGCGGATATGTTCGATCACGCCCCAGGCCTCGTGAATCACGATGATGCCGGGGTAGGAGCCCGGCTCGCGCGGCCTTACCAGGTATGCGTTGATCGCGGTGCCGTCGCTCTGGAAGGTCACGTCGCGTCCTTCCAGGCGTTCGGGATTGGTTACTTGTCCTGCCAGAGCCATGATGCGTTCCTCCTTGGAAATCGATAAAGCGGCGCGCCGCGCCGCATCGGATGAATTTTTTCCTCGTCCAGCCCTCTTGTTACCCAATAGCGCATTTTACCCGGACGGGGTTAGTGCCGCTGGCAGCGAAGCGCTCCAAGCAATATCCAGAGACGGTTTGAATTGCCGCGCTGAATCCGCGCGACTCCATCCGCGATTCCATGTGAAAAACCAATCGATCTTGTTCAGGCGAGTTTCGGCTGCTAGCCCTTATGGTCATGTTCGCATCCAGGTCCGGCGGCGCGCGAGGACAGGCGCGCGCCGCGTACATCGTCGCGGCGGTGTGTCTCGGAGCGGCGATCGCGGTTCCCGCACTGTTCGGCGGGCGCGCCGAGCGGATTTATCTCGACACGATCGCTCAACTGGCCGGCGCGAGCCATGCCGTGAGGCTCGACTCCTACCGGCGCGGATGGTTTTCCGCGCAAGCCGTCGTCAGCGTCGCGACGGGCCGCGGCACGGTTACCTTCGTGCAGCACGTGCATCACGGCCCGCTCGGATTTTATAACGGATGGCACGTCGCATTCCCGATCGCGGCAATCGTCGATACCGATCCGCCGGCGGTTTTGCAGAGCAATCTCGACAAGGTCTTCGGTGATGCGCCGATCGTCATCTCGACGGTCGTCGCAATGGACGGCGAGCTCGATACCTACATCTCTCGCGCGGCGACCGAGCGCGCCGATCCGGCGCACAAATTGACCGCCAAATTCGCCGGCTTCAACACTGAGATGCATCTTTCGCAGAAGGCTTACACGATACGCGGTGACGCGCCCGGCATAACCGTCGCCGGCGCGTTCGGGGAAGTCGGTATGGCAGGCCTGACGATCCGCGGCGAATCGCATCGCCACGACAGCGGCCTGTGGCTTGGCGATGGGACCTTCAACCTTGGCCGCGTGAACTACAGTATCGTCGGCAACGGCACGCACGCCCCGGTAAGCGGTCTGGTGCAGGACGTCGGGATTTCCGCGCTCACCGAGATCAGGAACGACCGGCTCGACGCGCGTCAGACCGTGTCGGTCGGAAGCATCGCCCTCGGTGCGCTGAAACTCGGGCCGATAAGCCTGGTGTCCGAGGTCGGCAACGTCCCGCCGGAGCCGATCGAACAATTCAAAAGTTCGGTCGCCTCGATTTCGCACTCGGCGTCCGACCAGCAGGCGCAGTCGCGGATGCTCCAGGAAAAGATGATCGATCTGTTCGTTGCGATAGTGAAGGAAGCTCCGGTCTTGTCGATCGAACTGCACGTCGCGAGCCCCAATGGCGAAGCGGTCGGCAAAGCCACCTTGGGAATCTCCCCCGACCTCGCCAACGATCCGCTGAACAAAGCCGGCAATCCTGATCGCAAGGCGATGGTCGGGCAGGCCTGGAAAAAGTATGGACATGCATCGGCCGAACTGGTGGCGCCGCCCGATTTCCTCGCGCAGTTGACCAAGCCGGATCAACTCAAGCAACTCGAGCAAAGCGGCATCCTGATCCGCGACGGCGCCAACTACGTTTGCCGGGCGACCTTCAAGGACGGGGGATGGCTGGTGAACGGCCGTCAGATCAAACTCCCCGCGCCGCCGGGCCCTCCCAATCGCCATAGCTAGACCCGACCGTTCCAGGCTCAACGGGACAAGATCGGCAGGACCATAAGAGAGCGGGTTCGCCAGGTGAACGCCCACTCGCTTCGACTTCGCCGTTACCGGGGCCGCGCTCAGGCGGCGGCCCTTACCTTGGCTGGCCAATTCGGGCAAGCTTGAACGACCCGGGGGGGGGAGCGGCGCGGCCGCGAAAATCGAACCGCTGATGCATCATCTCACGAACCCCGCCGAACTCTCTTACCTGCTCACAGACTGGGGCTATCTCGGCATCTTCGTTTTTGTCTTCGTCGGCAACCTTGGCGTGCCGGTGCCGGAGGAGAGCGTGCTGATCGCCGCCGGCTTTCTCGCCGCACACGGCCTGCTCGATCTCGAATGGGTTTATGCGGTGGCCGTGGCAAGCGCGGTTACCGGCGACTGCAGCGGCTTTATGATCGGTCGCACGGGCGGCCAGCATCTGCTGGAGCGCCTGGCCTTGCGCTTCGAGTTCGTGCGCGTGCGCATCGAGCGGCTGCGCCTGTTCTTCGATCAACACGGCAGCAAGGCAGTCTTCATGGCGCGTTTCATCACGGGCGCGCGTTTCCTGGCGGGGCCGATGGCGGGAGCGGCGGGGATGCCGTTTTTGCGGTTTCTGGGATGGAACGTGATGGGAGCGCTCATCTGGTGCTCGCTCATGGTGACGATCGGATACCTGGTGGGTGACGAAATCTGGCGCGTGGTCGGGCTGGTCCATTGGGGCGCGCGCTGGATCGCGCTCGCAGTGGCGCTGATCGCCTTGGCCGCCTACCTCTTCCACTGGTGGACCCATCAAACGGCGCCGGGCCCTGACGCGCGCGCCTGAGACGATGCGCAGCGCGCTCCGGCCGCGCACCCTCGTTTGCATCGCCGCGTACCGCGGGACTAGGCTTCGCCCTATCCGCGCCCGCACGGCATCCGCCGCGACAACCTGACCCGGCGCGGCAACCGAAAGGGAGGAACAGGCGCGATGGCGTTGCTACCGTACGTCGACGAATCCAAGGCTTCCGAAAAAACCCGCGAAATTCTCGGCAACACCCCGCGCAAGATGAACGTCGCGCGCATGATCGCCAACAGCAGCGACCCGGTGTTCCAGAACTTCTCGCGACTGGGGCATTCGCTGCTGACCCGCGCGAAACTGAACGCCAAGCTGCGCGAGATCGCGATCCTGCGCACCGCCAAACTCACCGGCTCGGTCTACGAATGGACCCAGCACGTGCCGATCGCCAAGGCTTGCGGAGTCAGCGACGAACAGATAGCGGCGATGGAAAACTGGGAGGGCACGACGTGCTTCGACGAGGTCGAACGCCTGGTGCTCACGCTCACCGACGAGGTCACACGCAAGGTCAAGGGCCGCAAGCAAACCCTCGAGGCGCTGAAAAAGCATCTCGGCACCGCAGAGCTGGTCGAGCTGATTCTTTCGATCGGTTTCTGGGGGATGGTGGCGCGGCTGCTCGAGACCACTGAAGTCGACCTCGAGGATTTTGCCGGCAAACTCAACATGCTGGAGCGCGGCACGCGCAAGTAAGCCCTACGCGCGGGCCTTTTCAGCCTCGCGCAGTTCGCTGCGCCGGACCTTGCCATTGGCGGTCTTGGGCAGCTCGTCGACGAATTCGACCTCGCGCGGAAATTTGTAAGGCTCGGCGATCCGCCTGACGTGCTCCTGAAGCTCGCGCGCCATGGCGGAGCTGCGTTCGACGCCGGGCTTGAGCCTGATGAAGGCCTTGACGATCATGCCACCCTCGAGGCCAGGACTCGCAACCGCCGCCGCTTCCATCACCGCCGGATGCTCGAGCAGCACACTTTCGACTTCGCCGGGGCCGATTCGGTGGCCGGCCGAAATAATCAGATCGTCGGCGCGGCCTGCGAACCATAGATAGCCGTCGCTGTCGCGCGAGGCCAGGTCGCCGGTGAAATAGTAATCGCCACGAAACGCCGCCGCGTTCTCTTCGGGACTTTTCCAGTACTCCAGCAATAGCGACGGCGGGCGCGCCGGATTTATCCGGATTGCAATCTCACCTATCTCGCCATCGCCCGCCTCGGCATCCCCGGGGCCGAGCACGCGAACGTCGTAGCCGAGGAACGGCCGCCCTATCGAGCCCGCCCTTATCTCCATTCCCGGCATGTTGGCCGCGACGATGGTCGTCTCGGCCTGCCCGTAGCCGTCGTGGATGGTGAGCCCCAAACGATCGCGCCAGGTTCCGACGATTTCAGGATCGAGCGCTTCGCCGGTGGCGGTGCAGTGGCGCAGCGCCGGGAGTTGTTGGCGTTCGAGGTCCTCCTTCACCAGCATCCGATATTCGGTGGGCGGCGCACACAGCGTCGCGATTGGATAGCGCTTGAGCAACTCCAGTTGCTTTCGCGGCTCGAGACCGCCGTTGTACATGAAGGTCGTAACACCGTGCATCCACGGGCCGAACAGCAAGCCGTATCCCGCCTTGGCCCATCCCGTGTCCGCGGTGGCCCAGTGCAGTTCGCCCGGCCGCACGTCGAGCCAATGGCTGCCGGTGTAGCGATGGCACCAGCTGTAGGCATGGCTGTGCAGCACGGCCTTGGGCTCGTGCGCGGCGCCGGAAGTGTAAAGGCAAATCGCGGGATCGCTCGCGCGCGTGCGCACCGGAGAAAAGTTGGCCGACGCCTTCGCCATCGAGGCTCGCAAGCCGAGCCATCCGCTGCGCGGGCTGCCCGCGATGAGATGGTGTTTGAGCGTGGGACATCGGTTGCGCAGATCGCTAATCAGGTCGGCGCTCTCGATGGTGGCGATGATCGCGACCGCGCCGGAATGATTGACGCGATGGATAGCATCCCTGTCGCGCAGCGCCGCGCCGCACGGGATCACGATCGCGCCAGCCTTGAGCGCGCCAATGTAAGCCGCCTGCCACAGCGTGACGCGCGGCAGCGCGACTATCACCGGGTCGCCGGACTTGACCCCGAGGCCCGCCAGCACGTTGGCGATACGGTTGGACTGCTCGCGAATGTCGGCGAAGCACAGCCGCGCGCGGTTGCCATCCTGGTCCTCGCACAGGATCGCGGGGCGGCCCGGCTGGGCGCCGAAAGCGTCGATGGCCGCGCCGAAATTGAAGTACTCGGGCACTTCCCAGCGGAAATCGCGATACAGCTTTTCATAGTCGCCCATCGGCGGAAATTCTTGCGCGCGGATCAGGGGCGCGAACGCCCGTGATGGCTGCCGCTGTTGCGGCGCTCGGCCGGCGGCGCTTGCGAGCGCTCGGCGGCGGCCTGGATGTATTTCATGGTGACCGGCGAGAGATCGTCGCGCCCAACCCTGGCGTCGATGATCGCGAAGCCGGTGCCGCGATGCGCCGCTTCAAGGGCACTGCGCAGTTCGGCCGGGTTGTTCGCCTCGAAGCCGGCTCCACCCCAGGCCTCGCCCAATTGCGCATACGGCCATGGCGGAATGTCGAGCAGGTCACGCCGCTCGCTCGCCACGGGCCGGAAGATACCCCATCCGCCGTTGTTGACGATGATCACGATTGGATTGGCGCCGAGGAGCGGCGCGTGCGAGATTTCCGGGCCGGTCATCTGAAAGCCGCCGTCGCCGCTGAGCACGATCGGGCGCATGCCGGATCCGATTTGCGCGCCCAACGCGGCCGGCACCGCGAAACCCATCGAGGCGTAAAACCCCTGCGCCAGATAAGTTCCGCTATGCGGTACCCGTACGTCCAGTCCGCCGAACAGCATGTCGCCCGCCTCGGCGACCACCATGTAGCGCTTGTGCACGGCGAGAAACTCGTTGACCACCATGAGTAGCTCGCCAACCCGCAGCGCCGCGCCGCCTCCGTCGCCGTTGGCGACGGCTTCGCGCAGGTTGTCGGCGTAGCACACGGTCTCATCGTGGCGCCGGATGCTCTGTTTGCGCAGCGCGCGCACGAAATCGCGCACGCCGACGTTCATGTAGGTGTGGTACTTGACGTCGACCCGCCGGTCGACCGCCCACACCGACTTGCCCTCGATGATGTGCGGCGGGCGATTGCCGAAGTTCATGTCGGTCTTCAGGCATCCCAGATTCAACACGAAATCCGCTTCGTCCATCCGCGCGACGATCGGCGGCGGGCTTATCGGCCCGACGTGGACGCCCATATGCAGCGGATGGTCCATCGGGAAGGCGCCCTTGCCCAGCACCGTGGTCATCACCGGCGCGCCCATCTGCTCGGCCAGCTCGACCAGCTCTCGCGCGGCCTTGTAGCGATGGATCTCGATGCCAGCGATCAGCACCGGCTTGCGGCTTTCGTTGAACATCGCGGCGGTTTCGCGGGCCGCTTCCTCCAGCCGGCGGGCGTCGGATTCGTGAAAGCGCAGATGGCCGTCCCATTCCAGCAGCTCGGCGGGCACCTCGATCTCGCGGTCGACCATGTCGCGATGGATCTCGATGTAGCCGGGGCGCTGCTCGGCCCAGATCGCGCGCACCACGTCGTGCAGTTGCATCGCGGCGCGGCGCGGATCGGTCAACACGGCCGAGGCGCAGGTGACTTCCTGGTAAATGCGATGCTGGGATTCGATTTCGCGCGCCTGATGGTGAATCAGCGTGCCCAGCTTGCGCTCCTCCTCGCCCGGGCCGCCGGACAGGATGAGCAGGGGCACGCGCTCGGAAAACGAGCCCGCCACCGGGTTGACCATGTTATGGCCGCCGGCGCCGTAGGTCACGCATATGACGCCGATTTTGCCGCTGGCGCGCGCGTAGCCGTCGGCGGCGAAACCGACGCCGGGCTCGTGCGAAAAGGTCATGATCTGTGGCCCCTCGCGCCGGCCTAGCGCGAAAAACAGTTTGAGGGCGAGGTCGCCCGGGATGCCGAAGACGTGGGTTGCGCCGATCTTGCGCAAGTAGGCGACCAGGAAGTCGCCCATCGACATGCGTTGTTTCACCCGCGAGTCCTCCTCTCCATCCTGATTGTCACTGTAGCAGATTGGCGCCCACGGCTTCTGCTCGATCCGCTTGACCTTGGGCCCCGGGCCGGGGTGGAGTATACTTGGAAGACCAAGCCGTGTTTAGCCGACTTCTCAGGATGCAATTGATGGGCCCGCTGCAGATGCGCGGGCTGATAATGTTTCTGCCGCAGTTCGTTCGCGTGTTCTGGCGCCTGATGCACGACACGCGGGTCTCGATGCTGGCCAAGGCGGTGCCGTTCCTCGGTGTGCTGACGCTGATTTCGCCGCCGCTGCTGGAACTCGATTTCATCCCCATCATCGGCGAACTCGATTGGATCCTGGTCGCTTTCATCTGCCTCAAGATCTTCATCTGGCTGTGCCCGCCCGACGTGGTGCGCGAGCACGTAAGCAACGTTGCGCGCGGCGCCTAGCGCGAGGAGCCTACATTGATGCGACCGCGGATTATCCTGTTCGGCCTCGCCGCGATCATTATCGTAATCCTGATTGTCCTGGGACTCGCCGACGAGCTGCTGGTCGATTTCCTGTGGTTCGGCGTGCTCGGCTACCGCTCGGTCTTCCTGACGCAACTCGGCGCCCAAATCACGATTTTTGCGGCCGTGTGGTTCGTCGCCTTCGTCGCGATATGCGCCAGCGGCTTCGTCGCGCTCGGCCTCAGCCAGGAGCGCGAGCGGCTGCATATCGTGCGCCGTTCCGAGGAGATGACCGAGGTCAATCTGCCCGAGTTGATTCGCGCGCTCGGCGACCGCATTCCCTGGCGGCTGCTGGTGATTGCGGCCTCGGCCTTGCTCGGCCTGTTCGCGGCTTCGGGCGAGGCGTCGTCGTGGGACACCTACCTCAAAGGGTTTTACGCGGCGCCTTTCAGCCACACGGATCCGGCCTTCGGTAAGAACCTCGCGTTCTATGTCTTCACGCTGCCACTGTTCGAGGACTGGCGCGACCTGTTCATGCTGATTCTGTTCCTGACCGCCGCGGTAACGGGGGTGGTTTACTGGGCGCGGGGCGCGATGGATTTCCGCAACTCACCCCCGCGCATCTCACGCGGCGCCGCCGCGCACTTCTCGGTGTTGCTCGCCTTCTTCTTCGTGCAGCGCGCGATGAACTACTGGCTGGCGCGCCCCGAGCTGCTGCTGCATAGCAATGGCGTGGTCTATGGCTTGCGCTACGTCGACCACGTGCTGTGGGAGCCGGGCCTGTGGCTGCTGGTGGCGCTGTCGCTGGTGGCCGCCGCAATCAGCCTGGCCAACCTCGGAGCGCGCGGGCTCAGGCTTCCGGTGCTCGCGGCGATCGTGCTGTTCGCCCCGGCAATCCTGCTCAACCTGGTCCAGCCGGTAATCGAAAAGCTCTACGTCAAACCCGACGAGTTGCGAGTCGAGAAGCCATATCTCGAGCGCAATATCGCGCTGACCCGCATGGCTTATCATCTGGACAGCGTCGACGTGCGGCAATTCAACGGCAAGGGCACGCTTACGCGAGTCTCGCTCGAACAGGACGCGCCCACCGTCAACAATATCCGGCTATGGGACCCGCGCCCGCTGCTCGCAACCTATCGCCAGCTACAGGAAATCCGGCTCTACTACGATTTTCAGGACGTGGACATCGACCGCTACTGGATCAACGGCAAGTACACGGAAGTGATGCTCTCGCCGCGCGAGCTCAACATCTCGTTGCTGCCCGACAACGCCCAGACCTGGGTCAACCGCCATCTCAAGTTCACCCACGGCAGCGGCCTCACGATGAGCCCGGTCAATGCCAAGGATAGCGAGGGACTGCCGGTTTTTTATATCAAGAACATCCCGGCCGAATCCGACGTCGGCTTCAAAGTCCCGCAACCGGCTATCTACTTCGGCCAGGAGCCCGACAGTTACGCGATCATCAAGGCGGCGACGCCCGAATTTGACTATCCACTGGGCGCCGACAACGTCTATTCATACTACAAGGGCACGGGCGGCGTGCCGGTCAGCGGGCTGTTGCGCCGCCTGCTGTTCAGCTACTTCTACCGCGACATCAACCTGCTGGTGACCCGCAACATCATCGGCGACAGCCGCATCATGATCCGCCGCAACATAAGCGACCGGGTCGCCCGCCTGGCGCCGTTTCTGGGCCAGGACCGCGATCCCTACCTGGTACTGCATGATGGCCACCTGGTCTGGATCCTCGACTGCTACACCACCAGCGATCACTTTCCATACTCGCAGCGCAACTCCGAGGGAATCAACTACATCCGCAATTCGGTCAAGGTGGTGGTCGACGCTTACAATGGCACCACCGATTTCTATGTCGCCGACCCCGCCGATCCGATCATCCGGACCTGGCAGCGTATTTTCCCCGCGATGTTCAAGCCGCTGTCGGCCATACCCGGCGATTTGCGCCAGCACATCCGCTACCCCGAAGACTATTTTTTGATCCAGGCCGACATCTACCGTACCTACCACATGACCGATCCGGCCGTGTTCTACAACCGCGAGGACCAGTGGGGTTTCCCGCGCGAGAACTACGCGGACGAGACCGTCCCGATGCAACCCTACTACGTAATTATGCGGCTGCCCGGGGAGACCCACGACGAATACATACTGATGCTGCCGATGGTGCCGGAGAGCCGCGGCGCCGTGCGTGACAATATGATTTCGTGGATGGCCGCGCGCTGCGACGGCGCCGACTACGGCCATCTGTTCGAATTCGCCTTCTCCAAGGACCGCCTGTTCTACGGCCCCTACCAGATCCAGGCGCGCATCAACCAGAACCCTGACATCTCGCAACAGTACTCATTGTGGAACCAGATGGGCTCCAAGGTCATCCTCGGCAATCTGCTGGTCTTCCCAATCGAGAACGCGTTGCTGTACGTGGAGCCGCTCTACATCCGGGCGGAAAACGGCCAGCTTCCCGAATTGCAGCGCGTCATCGCCGCTTACAGCGACCGTATCGTGATGGGCAGCAACCTCGGAAGCGCACTGAACGCGCTCTTCAGCGCGCCGGTCGAAGCTCCACCGCCGACCATCTCGCAGGCGTCTTCCTCGCAGGCGTCTTCCATCGGGGCGCAAACGGTGACCATCGCCACCGCCGCGCCGCCGCCAGGCGCCAAGGCCGATCTCGCGGGCGCAACCATGCATTACAATCGCGCGCTGGCCGCGCTCAGGACCGGCGACTGGACCCAGTTCGGTAGCGAGATGCAGCAACTCGGCACGGAACTCGGCCAACCGGCCGACGCGGCTCATCATTAGTCAGTCGGCATGCGCTAGCATGTATTAGTCAGTCGGCGCGATCGCGCGCCGCAGGGGGGAGCGAGGGTGACCGACCGATCCGTGCTTAGCCGCTCCGACGCCGGCACCGCGGCATACGCGGTGCCGGCCGATTCGCTCGCCGGCCGGATGAACGCTCTTGCCGCGCTGGCGGCGGCCGCGATCGGTGGCGGCGCGTGTCTCATCTCGTGGCGGCGCGCAACCGTCACCGGCACCGCCTACGCGCCCGCCGACCCCGGATGGGAGCCGGCGCTGTGGGCGATTCTCGGGATGCTCTCGCGCCAAGGCGTCGCGGTCGAACGCGGCGGCGACACGACGCTCAGGATGAGCGCCGCGGAAGTCGCGCTCCGATGCGGCCGCGCGCTGCCCGTGCAAACCCGCCTGGGGGCCTACGGCCTGTCCTCCCCGGCCTCGCCAACCGTCCACGCCAGCATCGTGATGCTGGTGGCGCAGGGCGTGGCGCCTGCGCAAAGCGAGGCGTTGCTGCATCTGGTCCGACGCCAGGCGCTGGCTGAAATCGAACTCAGCGAAGAAGCTGCCTCCTTATGGTTCTGGCGCGATCGCGCCGCGACCGCGACCGAGCGGCTCGCCGCCGAGCGCGCGGCGGCGCGGCGCGATCGCGGCGACCACGGCCGCGTCGAGCGTGCGCTAGCCACCGCGCTCAAGTTCGCGCCGCGCGAGCGCTGGACCGGCCTGGGCCGGCTCTTCGCAGCAACCGGACCGTTTGCCGCGTGGATCGTGGCGGTGGCCGACGGCGGCGCCGCCGTGCCTCGCGTCGCCGCCGCCTCGGCACGTTCGCTGAACGCCACGCTCAGCCTCGACGGGAAAAGCGCGCTGGCTGACGCGATGCGCCGGCGCGCCACCGTCGTGCGCAGTGCCGGAAGGCGGCGCGCCGGCGCGTTTCACGAAGATCACCTGTTCAAGAACTTCGCCGACTACCTGTGCGTACCCTTCGAGGGCGGTGCGATCGCGCTCGCCACGGCCAAGCCGCTGGAAGCGGCGGCGCGCGCGCGTGCCGAGGCGTTGGCCGCGCGGCTTGGCCCGGTGAGCGCCGGATGGGCCGCGGCCGAGCATGCGGCGCGGCTACGCGAGCTGGTGCGCGCGCTGGGCGCACGGCTATTCGGTGCGGTCGAGACCGAGCGTACGCGAATCGCGCGCGATCTGCACGACGACCAGGCCCAGCTTCTCGCCGCCGCGCGCCTGGCGCTCGAGGGCGGACGCGACGAAGCGCGCGCCGTCTTCGAGCGGTTGGAGGCGGAACTGCGCGTGCGGTTGCGCGAGTTGCGCCCGGCGGAACTGGGCAAGCGCACGCTCGGCGCGGCGCTGCGGGCTGAGCTCGACCGTCTCGCCGCGGGTGGGATGGATACGCGCCTTAAGGGCAGCGCCGCGGCCAATCGCTTGCCCGCCAACGTGCGCCAGGTCTGCTACCAGGTCGCGCGCGAAGCACTGGCCAATATCGTCCGTCACGCCCGCGCCACCCGCGCCGAGATTCTTATCGAGCGCGACGCGGGCCTCGCACGCCTTACGGTCATCGACAACGGCCGCGGAATCGAACCCCTCGCACAGGCGGCGGGCGGGCTGGGTCTCGGCGGGCTCGCCGAGCGGCTGGAGCTTGTGGGCGGCGCGATGCGGGTCGAGTCGAGCCGCGGGATGACCCGGCTGGTGGCCGAGATTCCATTGGAGTAGCCGGCGTGGCAATGGTCCCTGAGCGCATCAGCGTCCTCATCGCCGACGACCATCGCCTGTTCCGCGAGGCCTTGCGCGTCGTGCTCGAGCGCGAATGCGACGTCGTGGGTGAGGCGGCGAGCGGCGAAGAGGCAATCGAGCTGGCCGCGCGCACGCGCCCCAACATCGTGTTGCTGGACGTCGGGATGCCGGGGGTAGGCGGCCTCAACGCGGCGCATCGCCTGGCCCGGGAAGCGCCGTCCTCCAAGGTCGTGATCCTGAGCCAGCACGACGATGAGGAGTACGTGATCGAGGCGATGATCGATGCGGGCGCGGCGGGCTACCTGGTCAAGACCGACGCCGCCGCCGAATTGCTGAGCGCGTTGCGCGCGGTGGCCGCGGGCCGGCGCTATCTGAGCGCGGCGGTCGCTCCAGCCGTCCTCGCGCGGCTCAAAAACACACGCATTGCCACCGCTGGCGGAGAGATGAGGGTGAAACTCACGCGGCGCGAGCGCGAGGTGCTGAGCCTTATCGGCGAGGGCGCGACCAGCAAGGATATCGCCGCGCACCTCGGTATCAGCCCCAAGACCGCCCAGGTCCATCGCGATAACCTCAAGCAGAAGATCAAGGCGAAATCGACGGCCGCGATGGTGCGTTACGCGATCAAGCACAAATTGATTCGCGCCGACTAGGACGCCCGCGGCAGTTCGATTTCGCGGCGCGCTTCGTGATAATTGGGATGGCGGCCGCGCAGGCCACGGCGCAAGGAGTTTAACTACTGCGATGGCGGAAATTGGACTGTTCGAGGCGATGTACACGGCGCGGGCGCTCAGGCGCTTCAAGCCCGACCCGGTGCCCGATGAAGTGATCACCAAGCTGCTCGACGCGGGGATTCGCGCGCCGTCGGGCAGCAACGCGCAGAGCTGGCTGTTCGTCGTGGTCAAGGATGCGGAGAAGCGCCGCCAGCTTGGCGCGATTTATCACAAGGCGTCGCAGATCCTGACCACGCTCTATGCCGAGCGCCCGCGCGCCAGCCATTTCAACGAAGAGCAGTACCGCCGCTTCATGAGCTCGGTGACCTACCTCTTCGACCACATGCACGAGGCGCCGGTGCTGCTGCTCGCGTGCCTCAAGTCGGCGCCACCCGGCGCGGCGGCGAGCACGCTCAGTCCCGAGGTCCAGAGCGCGATGACGAAAGCGGCGCGCACTCAGGGCGCGAGTATCTATCCCGCCGTGCAGAATATCATCCTGGCGTGCCGCGCCTTCGGTTTGAGCACCGTGCTGACCACGATCCACGCGTTCTTCGAGGAAGAGGTCAAAGCGATCGTCGGGCTGCCACCCGAGGTGTCGACTTTCGCGCTGATGCCGATCGGCTATCCGCGCGACAAGATCGGGCCCGTCCGCCGCCGGCCGGTAAACGAGGTCACCTGTCTCGACAGTTACGGAAAGCCTTGGCCCGGCTAGCGGCGCGACGGCACACCGGGGCCACAGGCGCGCGCCGCGATGATCCCGCTGCGCGACAATGTCGCCAGCCATCGGCTGAGCCCCGTCAACACGCTGCTCATCGCGGCCAACCTCGCCGTGTTCGTGCACGAGGTTTCGCTCGGCCGTCATCTGGATGCGTTCATCACGCGCTATGCGATGGTGCCGGCGCTGCTCGCGCGCGCGCATCTGCACGGCGCCGTGCTGCTGGACGCCCACGGCCGTCTATGGCCGCCGTTTACGGTTTTGACCTCGATGTTCATCCATGGGGGCATCGGCCACGTCGCCGGCAATATGCTTTACCTGTTTATCTTCGGCCCGGCGGTCGAGGAACGGACCGGTCCGGCGCATTATCTGTCGTTCTATCTGTTAAGCGGCATCGCCTCGGCCGCCGCGACAGTTGCGATGGCGCCGCAATCGATCGTGCCGGTGATCGGCGCGAGCGGCGCGATTGCGGGAATTCTAGGCGCCTACTTCATCCTCTATCCGCGCGGCCGTATCCTGACCTTCTTTCCGCCGTTCTTTTTCCGCCTTCCGGCGGTGCTCTATCTGATCGTTTGGTTCGCCGCGCAACTGTATTGGGGAATTGCCGGCGGAGCGGTGGGATCGTTGATGGGTGGGGTGGCCTGGTGGGCGCACGTCGGCGGTTTTCTGTTTGGAGTCGCCGCCGGGCCGATCGCGGTGCGCCCGCCGGAGCGCCGGCGCGTCGCGCGGCGCTCATAAGGACGGCTTTCGTTGAAATCTGTGGAGTATCGTGCGTAGCACAAGATAATGATACGCTTCCGCTAGTTTCAACTTGTGGATGTCCTGTGCACACCCCATTGATAAGCGTGTGCAAGGAAAATCGCGGTTTCGCAGCGCTCGCGTTTTTATGAAAATGCCACGGGTTCGAGGAGAGGTGGGGCGGCTGTGGCAGCATCGACGAACGACATTTTAAGACGCGTTCCTCCGCAGAATCTCGAGGCCGAACAGGCGGTACTCGGCGCGATCCTTCTCAACAACGACGCCATCAACCAGGCTATCGAGATCCTGAAGTCGGACGACTTCTACCGCGAGTCACATCGCGAGATTTTCATTGTCATGGTGGAGCTGTCGGAACGCAGCCAGCCGGTCGATGCGATCACGATGACCGACGCGCTGCGCTCGCGCGGCAAACTCGAGACCATCGGCGGCCCCGCATACATTGCCGAACTCGCCGCCTGTGTTCCGACCGCCGCCCACGTCGCCCACTACGCGCGCATCGTGCGCGAGAAGTCAGTGTTGCGCGCGCTTGCCTCGACCGCGACCGACATCGCCTCCTCCTGCTACGACATGCCTGCACAGGTCGACGAGTTCCTCGACGAGGCCGAGCACAGGATCTTCGAAATTGCAGAGCGCCGGATCCGCGCCTCGTTCCACGGGATGCGCGATCTTACCCGAGACTCGATCGCGATTCTCGAGCAGCTCTACGAACGCAAGGAGCTGGTAACCGGGGTGCCGACCGGCTTTCTCGACCTCGACCGCATCACCGCGGGCCTGCAGCCGGCTGACCTGGTCGTGATCGCCGCGCGCCCTTCCATGGGCAAAACGGCACTCGCGCTCAACATCGCGGCCTACGCCGCGACCGAGGCGGAGCCGCGCCGGGGCGTGGCCTTTTTCTCGCTGGAAATGTCCAAGGAGCAATTGGTGCTACGGATGCTCTGCTCGGAGGCGCGGGTCGACAGCTCGAAAGCGCGCGCGGGCTATCTCGGCGAGCGCGATTTTCCCAAGCTCGCGGTGGCGGCGGCGCGCCTGGCCGAGGCGCCAATTTTCATCGACGATAACTCCGACACCTCTCCGCTCGTGCTGAAAGCTAAGTGTCGACGGCTCGCAAAGGAGCTGAAGGGCAAGCTGGGGCTCGTCATTATCGACTATATGCAATTGATGCGCCCCATACGCCAAGGGAACAACAGGCAGGAAGAAATGGCCGAGATTTCTAGGTCGCTGAAGGGGCTTGCCAAAGATCTCAAGGTCCCGGTGATCGCGCTTTCGCAGCTCAACCGCCAGGTCGAGACCCGTCCCGACCGCCGCCCGCTGCTCGCCGATCTGCGCGAGTCGGGCGCGATCGAGCAGGACGCCGACGTGATCGCTTTCATCTATCGCGACGAGATGTACCATCGCGACAGCAAGGAGCCGGGCGTAGCCGAGGTGATCGTGGCCAAGCAGCGCAACGGCCCCACCGACACCGCCAAGCTGACCTACATCAGCCAGTTCACCCGTTTCGAGAATTACGCGCCCGAGGCCGGCTACTTCGAGGGCGCCGAAGAGCGCTAGCGCCGCATCATTCGCGCGTAGTTTGATCCGATCGCGCCGATTGCGGCGCCGGGGTGCGCCGGGTTAATTTGCGGCCAGCATCATCCGGAGGCCGCAGAGATGAAGCGCTGGAAAATTGGTGACGTTGTTATCACCCGGGTCGTCGAGATGGAGACGACTTCGAAAGCCACCTTCGTGCTGAAGGACGGCTCGCCCGAAAACATCCGCAGCGTGCCGTGGCTGCGCCCGCACTTCGCCAACCAGGATGGCAAGGTGATCATGAGCGTGCACGCCTTCGTCATCGAATCGCCGGGCCATCGGATGGTCGTCGACACCTGCATCGGCAACGACAAGCGCCGCGCGTTCCCCGGATGGAACATGCTGCAGTTGCCGTTCCTCGCCGACCTTGAGAAGGCGGGTTTCGCGCGCGACTCGATCGACCGCGTGCTCTGCACCCATCTGCACGTCGACCATGTCGGATGGAACACGATGCTGGCGGGCGGCAAGTGGGTGCCGACCTTTCCGCGCGCGCGCTACCTCATCGGGCGCAAGGAATGGGAACACTGGTCCAAGACCAGCGAGCCCGACACGCGCGAACTGCTCGACGATTCGGTGCGCCCGGTGTTCGACGCCGGATTGGCTGACCTGGTCGAAAGCGACGCGCGCATCACGGATGAGATTCGCCTCGAGCCGACTCCTGGCCATACCCCCGGCCATCACAGCGTGCGCATCTCCTCGCGCGGGCAGGAGGCGGTGATCACGGGCGACCTGATGCACCATCCGGTGCAACTGGCGCATCCGGAATGGGGCAGCCACTTCGACTCCGACTTCAACGAGGCGATCGCGACGCGGCGCGCGTTCATGGAGCGCTACGGCGACCAGCCGATCCTGGTGCTGGGAACGCATTTCGCGACGCCCAGCGCGGGCCGGATCGTACGCGACGGCAACGCCTGGCGGCTCGAAGTGTAAACGGCGCGCCGCCCGCGCGGCCCGCTGCGCGGCCTGAGCCTGCGGCGTGCGCGCGCGCGGTCCATAGAAATATCATTGCCTTAAGTCTTTGCCGATGGATTGGTGAAAGGTATGCCCGATTCGGAGGAAAACGCGACCCGCACGCTCGATGCCGCGCGCGAGCTTGGTCCGAAAATCCGCGCAGCGGCGGACGAAATCGAACAGGGACGGCGGTTGCCGATGCATCTGGTGCGCGAGATGCAACGGGCCGGCGTATTCCGAATGGCGATGCCCCGGGCGTGGGGCGGCCCAGAGCTGGATATTCTAACCCAGGTGCGCGTGATCGAAGCGCTGTCGAGCGTCGATGCGTCCGCGGGCTGGTGCACCATGATCGGCATCGACGGCGGGTACGTTACCACGTTCATCGATCAGACCGTTGCCCGCGAAATGTATGCCGACCTCGACTCGGTGACGGCCATCACGTTTGCTCCGCCAGGGAAGGCGGTGAGAACGAAGGGCGGCTTCATCGTCAACGGTAGATGGCCGTTCGGCAGTGGCTGTCAGCACGCGACGTGGCTGGTCGGTCATTTCGTAGTTTTTGACGGCGATTCGCCGCGCCTCCAGCCCAACGGTCTTCCCGAAACGCGCTTCGGCTTTGTGGCGGCTGCGCAAGGCGAGATCATCGATACGTGGACCACCAACGGCCTGCGTGGAAGCGGCAGTCACGACTGGATGGTCAAGGATCGTTTCATCCCTGAAGAGCGGACTTTCAATCTGGCGGCGCCCACCCTGTATCGGCAGCGGCCGCTTTACGCACTCCCCAATTTGTTGCTGTACAAGACGTGCGCGGTCGCCTTGGGAATTGCCCGCGGCGCGATCGACGACTTCGTCGCATTGGCTTCAAACAAACCGCTAACTTTCAAATCGCCCTCGGCAGGCAAGGCGATGCTGCGCGATGAGACTTACGTTCAGTGTACGGTCGCTCAAGCCGAGGCGTCGGTAAGCTCCGCTCGTGCCTTTGTTTTCGAGGCGTTTGGCGATCTGTGGAACACGCTGCTGACCGGCGACCCGCCTTCGCTCAAGCAGCGTGCCCGCGGCAGGCTCGCGATGGTTCATGCGAGCGCCGCGTGCCTTCAGGCGGTTGAACTCCTGTACAAGGCCAACGGGGGTTCATCCGTTTACGCCGGCAACGCGTTCGATCGCCGCCTGCGTGATATGCAGACCGCCAATCAGCATACGGTGGTATCGCTCAAGACCTGGGAAGTGACCGGCCGCGTGCTGCTCGGGCTGGAGCACAACTACGGCCTGCTGTTCTGATTCAGCGCGATCCGCAGCAATTTCGACTCCGACGGCGCGATTGCTTAAACATAGCCGGGACCCTTCGAAAAAACCGCTCTTGTTCGCGGCGGGTGACTTATGCCCGGATTTTCGCTATTGCCGTCGCTGAACGAGCGATCTCACCCCAGGGAGCGGACACCCCGATGGACGACACAGGTAGTGCCCCAGCCGACCGCAGCAAGATTGCCTTTGCCAGGTGGGACAAGCGGATGCGCGAATCGCTCCGCCCGCTGCTCACCAAGAAAATCATCGCCGAGCACAAGCGCGACCCGATAGGCATTCACAGCGACGCGCTCGACCGCGTACTCAACTACTTCCGCCGCCCCAATATGCTGGAACGTTACGTGATCGTCTGCACGCGGCCGTTCAAACAATGGCGAGTCGCGCGCATGACCGGCGTTCCCGGCCAGAGTCCGGTCTTCGCCGACGCGCGCAATTACAACTCGGAAGCCAAGGCGGCGCATGCCGTCTTCCTGATGCACGTCGAACAGACGATGCGCGACTAACAGCCCGCCACAACCGCGGCCCGCACGGAGATCATCGCGATGCCAAAGACCCAGATTCACGGATACAGCGACCAGATTAGCGTCAAGCCCGGCGAGCGCGTCCGCTTCATGGTGAGCGTCGAGGGCGCCACGCGCTATCGCGCCGAGATCGTCCGCCTGATCAACGGCGACGCCAACCCGGCCGGTCCTGGCCCCAAGGAAGAAACGATCGCAACGCCGGTCAATGGTGGGTATCCCGGACGGCTGCAGCCGACTTACGCCGGCTCGCACATCGTGGTGGACGATCCGAGCGGACTCCTGAATGTCGGACAGTCGATCACGGTTCATGCCTTCATCATGCCGACCACGCCGGCCAGGGGCGTGCAGGGTATCGTCACGCGCTGCGATCCGGAGCGGCGGATGGGATGGGCGCTGGTGATCGATGAGCAGGGGCGGCTTGCGTTGTGGCTGGGCGACGGCGCGGGACACCTGGTGCAGGCCGCCGCCCCGGAGCCTTTGATGGCTGGTGTGTGGTACTCGGCCGGCGCAAGCTACGATGGCGCCACCGGGCGCGCGATCGTGCATCTGACTCCGGTGCTCAACGCGGTCAATTCGCTGGTCGGGCGGGTTGCGATGCTGCCTCCCGCGGTCATGCACGCGGTTACCGCCGGGCAGGTCAACTTCCACTCGCAATCGCCGGCCGTGATTGCCGGATGGGCCGCGGGCACGACGGCTTCAGGAGCCGTCATCGTCGGCGGCCACTACAACGGCAAGATCGATCGCCCGCGCGTTTATGGCCACGCGCTCGGCGGCGCGCAACTGGACCAACTCGCCGCGGGAGTCGAGCCGGACAGCCGCGGCCTCGTGGCACGATGGGACTTCGCTGACGGAATCGGCCCGGAGGGCGTCGCAACCGACCGCGTCACTGACGCCTCGGGCAACGATCTGCACGGACGCTGCGTCAACGCACCGGCGCGTGCGATGACCGGCCACAACTGGAACGGCCGCGAGGAACATTTCATCCACGTCCCCGCCGAGTACGGAGCGATCCATTTCCACGACGACGACCTCGAGGACGCCGGCTGGGAGATGGATTTCGAACTGACGGTTTCCGACTCGATGCGTTCCGACGTCTATGCGGCGCGGGTCAGCGCGGGCGACGCGGTCGATTACATCCCGTTCATCGTGCGCGCGCCGGCTAGTGGTCCCACCGCGAAGATCGCGTTTTTGGTCCCGACCGCTTCTTACCTGGCCTACTCCAACGAGCACCTGAGCTTCGGTCAAGGCACCCAATCGATCGTCGGCCACACGACGTTGCTGGGTTCCGAGGACATCTACCTTTACGAACATCCGGAATTCGGGCTCTCCACCTACGACCACCATTCCGACGGCAGCGGCGTATGCTACGTATCGCGGCTGCGTCCGATTCCCAACATGCGGCCGCATCACCGCTTCGGCGGAACGCTATGGGGTCTTGCGGCCGATCTTCACCTGGTCGACTGGCTAAACGCCAAGGGCTTCCGTTACGACGTCATCACCGACGAAGACCTCCATCGCGAGGGCGCAGCGCTGCTCGGCAGTTACAAGGTGGTACTCACCGGATCGCATCCCGAGTACTATTCATCCGCGATGCTCGACGCGTGGGAGGCCTATCTCACCTCGGGTGGGCGGCTGATGTATCTGGGCGGCAACGGCTTCTACTGGATCACGTCGTACCATCCCGGCAAGCCGTACCTGGTCGAGGTGCGCAAGGGCGAAGGCGGATCGCGCGCCTGGCAGGCGCAGCCGGGCGAGTACTTCCACAGCACCACCGGCGAGCGCGGCGGAGTATGGCGCAATCGCGCGCGCCCGCCGCAGAAGCTGGCCGGCGTCGGTTTCGCGGCGCAGGGTTTCGATCGCTCGTCGTACTTCCGCCGGATGCCCGACAGCCTGGACGCGAACGCGAGCTTCATTTTCGCCGGAGTGGGCGAAGACGAACTGCTGGGCAACTTCGGGCTGGTGGGCGGCGGCGCCGCCGGGCACGAACTCGATCGCTACGATCTGTCGCTTGGCACGCCGCCCAACGCGATGCTGGTCGCGAGCTCGGAAGGGCATAGCGAAAACTATTTGCGCGTGGTCGAGGAAATCTATTTCAACTACCCAGGCTCGGGCGGCAGACAGGACTCGGGCGTGCGCGGCGATATCGTGTACTTCCCCACGGCGGGCGGCGGCGCGGTCTTTTCAGCCAGCTCGATCGCGTGGTGCGGAAGCCTCTCGCATAACAACTACGACAACAACATCTCGCGCATCACCGCCAACGTGCTCGAGCGCTTCGCAGGCGATGAGCGTCCGCCCGGCGCGTAACGCAGCCGCGCGCGATGACACCACACGCTATCGTCGCGCCGCTCGCCGCCGAGCCGCGCGGTGACGTTCACGCGATCCTGACCAGGTCCCGTTGCGCGAGGTTCCAGACCAGCGTGAGGACGTCGCGCTCTACGTCCCGGCGCGGGGCTCCGTACTCGCGTGCGATGGCGGCTGAAATCGAGTGCAGACCGCAGCCTTGGGCCAAAAGCTCCCAGATTCGGCCGCCGGTCTGATTCAGGCCGTAACACCTCGCCGTACCGATGTTGGCCACAAAGGTCTCGCCCCCTGTCGTTTGAGATACGACCGCACTCGCGATCTTCACCACGTCATTTGGCGAGGGGAAGGCGCGGCTCTTCTGCTTCCGGATGGCGCGAGCGGCGACCTCGGACTCGGACCGGGCAATCAGATCGCGATACGGTGAGCTGTACCTCGGTCGCGAGCAGAACCATCCGCTAATGGCGATTTTCGGAAGCTTTCCTACAATCGGGGTGACGCGGTGTTCGAGGTGCTCGGCAACACGGAAAATGATCGCATCGCCGAAACCAAGGTTCGGAACTGACTCGCATACACCGCGGGGTCTCTCGCGAATCTGGAGGGTGCCGCCGCGATATCGCGCGCCACTCAAGTTGATGGAGATCGCGACCTTGCGATCGTTCGCCATGTCATCGTGCCAGGTGAAGGCCAGTCCCTTGCGCGCGATCATTTGGTAGAGCCGGCTGGTGAAGCATCCGATTGGCCCGCATCCTGTGACCCGCCGAATCAGGCGGAACAGTTTTGGATCGTTCATCAGGACATATAGGACACCGGCCACGGGGTTGTCCGTCAGCGTGAGGTCGCGCCCGACTTTATATTCTCTTTCTTCAAACCTGGCGCTCCTCAGGTAACGCTGAATCAGCCGAAGCAGCCCGGGTTCGATGAAGCTGGGCAACCGCAGATAGTTATGTCGCCCGAAATGCTCACGGGCTGACCGCAATTGCGACGATGTGGCGTCGCAGGAAATCCCAAGTCGTGTCAGCCTGGCAAGCATATTTTGTGGTGTGCATACTAACAGCGGTCTACCTAATGGTCTATGATTCAAGAACCCGCAGAGGCGCGGGCGCAGGATGAGAAAGAAGGTCGGAACAGTCGCCGAATTGTGGCGCTATCCGGTCAAGTCGATGCGCGGCGAGCGCCTCGACGAGATGACGCTGACCGAACGCGGCGCCGTGGGCGATCGGCTCTACGCGATGCGCGAGCTCAAGTACGGTTCGATCATGAGCGCGCGAATCTGGGCCGCGATGCTCCGGTTACGCGCCGTATGCGAGCGCGAGCCGTCCGGCGGCGCGCCGGCGCGAGTGCGGATCGAGCTTCCGGGCGGCGAGGCGATCCATACCGACGATCCCGGCGTAGACGAAGCGCTCTCCGCCCTGTTCCGGCATCCGGTGCGTCTGGAACGGCCGCGCGGCGACGCGCCGCTCACGCTGGCGGAGATTGACGAGATAACGAAAGGCCGCGCCTTCCTGCCGCCGCGCGACCTCTACGACGAGGACGTGCTGCACGTGCTCGCCAGCGGCACATTGGAACATCTGCGCCGGCTCTGCCCATCCGATTTCGATCTGCAGCGCTTTCGTCCCAATGTTTACGTAGACACCGGGGCCGAGCCGGACGGCTTCGTCGAGGACGGATGGGTCAGCGGCGAACTTGAGGTCGGCGACAGCGGTGTCCGAATAGTCGGGTTGCGCCCGGCGCTCCGCTGCGCGATGACCATCCATCCGCAGGATGAATTGCGGGCGGACCCGGCGATTCTGCGGACCGCCGCGCAGCATCATGGCGCTTACGTCGGACTGTTCGCCGCGGTCGGCACGCCCGGGCGCATCAGCGTCGGCGACCCGATGTGGCTGGTGACGGGCTGAGCGAACCCGCGAGCATCGCGAAGCAGCGTGCTGCGCTAGCCGCTAAGTACGCGAGGCGAAGCAGTCCAGGCCGCCGGTGAACTCGGCCATCCGGAACACGTCGGGCAGGATCTTCTCGAGGAATTCGCGGTCGAAATCGATCCCGTTGGCGCGCAAGTAGGGCTCGGCTTCGTCGACGATCATCTTCCAGTCATCGAACAGCCGCAGCCGCTTGAAAACGTCGTCGTGCGGCGCAGCGCCAAGCGCCTCGACCAACAGGTCGGTGTAGTTGAGCACACGGAAATCGCCCTCGCTCTCGGCGCGCACGAAGGAGGCGTGACAGTTGTGGTAGAAGGTGACGAGCACGCCGGCGCCCGTCTCACGCACGCGATCGATCAACTGCGCGTGCTCCTTTTTCATCATCTCCGGCGCGCGCGCGCACCCCGAGCCGCCGCAGGTGTAGCCCGACTCCAGCACCGTGTCGGCCAGCTCGAGCCCCGGAATCGCCGCCAGCACGCGCGCCACGTTGCGGCCCAATTCCGCCAGGCCCACGTGCGCGTGCAGCACCGCCTTAAGCGGCAATGGGCGCACGAACTTGGCGCGCAGCTCATCGAGATGGTCGGACAGGTAGGTGGTGAAATGGCCAAACTCGAAGCTGGTCGAGTGAAAGCCAGCCAGCGTCTCGCCGATATGCAGGTTGCACGACGGACACCAGCTCAGCACCTTTTCGGGGCTCAGCCCCTCGAAGCGCGTAAGCGTCGCGTTAATCATTCGCTCGCCCTTGCCCAGCTCGCCTTCCCATTTCGATTGCACGATTCCACAGCACGAGCCCGGCCCACCGACGACTTCGTAATCGGCGCCGAGCGCGTCGAGCAGGTACATCGCGTTGAAAAGAAGATGAGGCGTGCGGAGCGCATTGCATCCCAGGTAGAAGACGATCTTCGCCTGGGTGCGGCGCGGCGGATTGAGCACGCGCGCGAACTCGGCGGGCAGCAACTGCATCCCGGCCATCAACCGGATGGCGCGCGACATCTTGCGAAAAAGCTGCGGCGTCTGGGTGCGTTCACCCGAGTGCATCGTGTTGGCCAGTACCAGCATTTTGCGCGGGTTGACGCCCTCGGGGCAGGCGGGAATGCATTCACCGCATCCATTGCAGGCATGCGCGAAGCTGGCCGCGACGCCGGCAAGCGGCGCGCGATGGGCGAGAAAATCGACCACGCCGTGCGCGACAATTTTGGGATCGGCATCCTTGAGGCCGGCGTACGGAACGACCGGGCATACTTCTACGCACTTGCCGCACGCGGTGCAGGCGCCGAGCACCTTGGCGGTTTCGGAATCGAAGTAGTTCGCAAGTGATTGCGCTGGAGCGGCCATCGAGGGAACCCTTCGTCAGTTCACCGGCGGCGGCAAAGCTTCACCGGATTCGCGGCTATCCGCCCAAGTCTATACGCTGGCGCATGGTCTTGGTGAACCTATCCCGGTGTTCGCGGGCCTGTCAATTCGCGTGCCAAAGCCGTGAACCGGACCATTCGACGCGAAAGCGTGCGCAGAAGCCCTTCTTGGAGGCAAAAAGAGCTTGAAAATGCTGGGCTTATCGAGCCGGATGGTGCTATGCGGTCAGGCCATATAAGATGGGGGGCAGATCGAAGTCTTTTACATCGAGAGGGCTGCCGAACCGATGCCTAGAGTTTATTTCGACAATCTAGCGACTGCGGTCACGCGCGACGACGTCGAAGAATATTTTTCCCGCGCCGGGAAAGTGCGCGGCGTGCTGGTGGTTACCGACAAGGCGTCGGGAAAATCACGCGGCTTCGGTTGCGTTGATATGGAAAAGCTCGACGACGCGCTCCACGCAATCAAATGGCTCAACCACGCGGACCTCAAAGGCAAGCGGATTCGAATTCATCCCGGACCGCTACGGGAACAGAACTAATGACCTACTGGCCGACACCAGGTGAAACGAACTGGGCGCGCGGCACGGGAGAACGATGCAGACACAAAGAGGCAGAAACCCCTGGGACAGTCACGACTGGAAGGTTAAAACTCTGGAGTCGCTGACTCCAGGCGGCGGATCGCGGTTGGGATTTACCTGCAGAAGTTGCGGACGCAAGTTCGGCCACATGACCATCAATCATCGCACGTGGGCGGTGAACGACGAGGGCTTGAGCCTCTCCGATGAGATTACGTCACGTTGGATGGTGCAGTGGTGCCTGGGTCACGCGATCGAAACTGACGACGAGGATCGAAAGAGCGTAAAGCATCCGCACTAGAGCCACGGGGGCGCTATTTTCTTGCGGACGGCGGAGTTGATACCTGAAGCTCGCGCTGCAGCATTCGCCGGAATAGCCCGCGCAGCATTGCCGCAATCTCGGTCCACTCAGCACTAACCAGCCGTCCGCTGCTTTCCGACGATGACGGCCCGTGCAGAGCCTGCTGCAATTCGACCAACAGCGCCTGCAACTCCACGTTACGCGCGCCGAGCGCGGCAGGCGACGGATATGCCACGTCAGGGTCGCAACGCCGATCGAGCGCCGCGTGCAACCTTTGCCGCAACGGCTTAAGTTCGGCGTCACTGCTAGTTGATTCCGCGCGCTCAAGCATCGAACAGGCCTGCTGCAGAGTCTCCTCGATATCCTTGTTGTCGGCATAGAGATACGGTCCGGTCTTGTCCCACACCAGCGAGGCGCGACGGATGATGCTGATGGCAGCCTGGATTTGCCGCCGAGTTGGTCCCGCGGGTATTTCCGGCAGCACCGATTCACGCAGGCTGGTAGCCACTCCGTCCAATAAATCGGCGATGCTTGGTTTGGTCACAACTGATTCTCCCGGCCAATCTCCCATTGCTTATTCAGGTAGCCAATCCAGAAATTGCATCAGGTAGCTGGCCGTGGTCGAAGCGCGATCGGCCAGGAACAGGTTCCGTGTCCGTCCATCCATGAACGAGCGCGCGCCAGTCAGAGAAATGATGCTGTGCTTCACTTCGCCCAGTAGTCGATAGAACAACAGTGTCTCGGGATCGACCGTGATGCCACTTAGCTCAGTATAGCGCTTGACAAATTTATCCAGGGAAAGAAACGCCTGCGGGCCCCATAACGAGCGATAGGCCCAGGCGATGTCCTCGGCCGGATCTCCAAGATGCACCATCTCCCAGTCCAACATCGCGTTGATGCGATCTCCCTCGTACAGAAAATTCCCAAAGCGGAAATCACCATGGACGATGCTGATTCTGCGGGCGATCGGCCGATGCTCTTTCAGCCAGATGAACGCCGCCACCATTATCGGATGCGGCTCCATCCGGTGCTTTAGAAACAGCGCTTCCCAGTATGAGATTTGCTGCGCTGCCGCGGTTTCGGGCGTCGTCGCGGGGAGAAAGTCCACCGCCAGCTTTTTCCAATCGACCGTATGAAGCCTGGCGGCGACTAACGCCAATTGCTCAGCGAGAGCTCGACTGCGCTCGGCTGCCGCCTCGGGTTTCAGCAACGCGAGGAAATCCGTCGCGCCCGCCACCTTCTCAACTATGAAGGACGGACGCTCGAGCCACCTCCCCTCGCCGTCCATCCAAAGCGCTCGCGCAACCGGAACGCCACTGTTCCAAAGCGCACTGACTATCCTGAATTCAGGGGCGAGATCGGTCTCGAGCTGGCCCGCTTGCGCCTTACGCAGCATCACGCAACTGACTTTTCGTTCCTTGCCGCCGTCGAGCCATCGAACGTCGAACTCCCACGCCTGGCGGGCATTGCCCGCTGTAATGGGAGCCACGTTGTCTATCCGGATGCCGCTCGCACCTTCCAGATTCGCCGCCAGGAAATTCGTCAACCGGATGACCAGGTCCTCGACTGCGGCGGCCGGCGACGCGCTCACTCCAGGAACCTCCAACCTGGCCGGCCTCGCGCGCAGGCGTTGTAGGCGTCGGGCTCGAGCGGCTGAAGAATGCCGGTGGTGGTCTCGCCATCGCAGGTGACTTCGCAATGATGCTCGTCGAGACCCGCGAGACGGCCGCGAACCTCCGCCTTGGTCACGTCGTATTTGTCGCCTTCGACCAACTTCTCGCCGAGGTACTGGCCCTGGTAGATATTTTTGTCCGGCGTGCCGCCGTACATTCCGCAGCGCATATACGCGGTTTGATATCCGAAGCGCCGATAGTGGACTTGCTTCACCTCTCCTGTCTCCAGTGTGTAGTCGATAACACCTTCGACGAAAATCCGAGTATCCGGCTCGAACCTCAGTCGCCGCTCGGTCTTGAGGATCTTGCCCATACCCGGACGAGGATCGCCGAAGTTGTATAGGATCGTATTGCCCCAGATCGCGAAGTCCTTGAAAGACACCCAGTTGCCGCCAATCCAACCGGCGCGTATCTTGCGGCCGGGTTGAAAGCTGGGACCGCCCACGCCTCGGCCGACGCCCCAATGACGATCGCGTGTACCGCCGCTGTTGTCCCGGGTGACGTCGACTCGCTCGCTGCCTATTTTCACCCAGCCTTCAGCGACGCCGAAGCCCTCGAAACCCGCGGTGACGTCGGCGCGTCTGCCGCGTGGAGAGCCGTCGGCGATTGATCCGGATGAGGCGTGGTAGACCTGCCGCCTGGTGTCCTGCCAATGCAGATCATAACTGATGCCCCATTCGTTCTCTTCCAGTACGTAACGCCAAAGCCGCATGCCCTGAATGATCGTGGGCTTGATCGGACCGATGTCCATGTTCATGCGATCCGCACCGAGGCGCCGAAACGCGCGCACGGAAATATGCTGGCCCTTGAAATTGACGATAGCGTAGGCTTCGGCGGTATCGAGATTGGGGTAAAAGCTCGCGCCTGTGACGAGCAGCAGGTCGCCCTTGTTGTCATGGCAGATTACCCAGAAGCGTTCGTAGATTCGCGGATCCGTAGACCACACCACCCGGACCGGGTCGGGAGTCTGATGGATCATGTAGTCATCAATCGGAGCGAGCGGAAACTGCTCGTCGAAATGGCTATCGCTGATCAGCAAGCCCGGCTTCGGATCTTTTACGGTCATGCGCACCTCGATCTTGGGCGGTCTCAGGGCTGCGGCAACGCCGCAAGGCGAAGTGTAGATGACTCGCGATAAGGGCTGCAAATGCCTGCGGACCGCGGTTGCTCGGCGTAACTGGCTGTCCTATAGAGTTAGAATCATGCTGGCGGGGCGTGCGTGTGGTGGAGCGGGCGAGGGCCGCGCATGTGGCGCTGCTGTCGGATTGACCGCTCCCGAACGTTCCGCGCTTGACGGAGATGCCAATGGTCCAGGTAACCGAGCTGAGCTACATGGGCATCGGGGTGAAGAATCCCGATGAATGGAAGAACTTCGCCGCCCGAACTATCGGCATGGAACTGGCCGAGGGCGAGGAGCGCGACCGTTGCTACTTCCGCATGGATTATTGGCATCATCGCATCGTGCTGCACACCGACGACAGCGACGACCTGATGTACCTGGGCTTCCGGGTGGCAGGCCCCGAGGAATTCCGCGAGATGCAGAAACAACTTTCGTCGGCCGAAATACAATTCCGTGTGGGCTCGAATGCGGAAGCCGTCGAGCGCCACGTCCTCGAAGTGTTGAAGCTCAACGATCCGGACGGCAATCCGATCGAGATCTTCCACGGCCCTCAGGTTCAGTACAGTACGCCTTTTCATCCCGGCCGCCGGATGCACGGACGCTTCAAAACCGGAGCCGGCGGCTTGGGGCATTGCATCATACGTGAGAAAGACGTTCCCGCCGCCATTCGCTTCTACAATGCGCTCGGGATGCGCGGCGGCGTCGAGTACAAGTTTCAAATGGGCAAGCAGGTTGTCACGCCGGTCTTCATGCACTGCAATGAGCGCGACCATTCGGTCGCGTTTGGAATCGGCGGAGTGAAAAAGCGCATCAACCATCTGATGATAGAAGTGGACAACCTCGATGACGTGGGCCTCACCTACGATCTGGTGCGCAAGCACAACTTGCCGATCAGGATTACGCCCGGCAAGCACTCGAATGACCATATGTTTTCGTTCTACGTCGGCAATCCTTCGGGCTGGATGTGGGAATACGGATGGGGCGCCAGACCCGCCACGCATCAGTCGGAATACTACGTCGAAGACATGTACGGTCATGAGTTCGAGCCTGGCGCGTTCGATTGAATACCAATTCGGGCTACACATGAGAGGAATCAGGGTCCGAGGCTGAAGTACGCTTGAGGCCGGAGGCGCGCAGCGTGACGATGCTCGATGAGCGCGCCGCCGGAAAGCGGCTCTGTCGCCGGCGCCCGGCTGTCCCCTCGTGCGTTGGCTGAAATGATGAGGAATGTTAAAGATGTCGCAGGCGGACGCGACCGCTGGGCGCTGACCGCTTTGCAATGACGGAGGTTTGCCAGATGGCAGGAGATTGGTCCGAGGAAATCACCCACGTAGCGGGGACTGACCTCGCAATTATCAAGGGCGGCCAGGGCAAGCCCCTGCTCGTCCTGCACGAAGAGATGGGACATCCGGGATGGCTGAACTGGCACGCGGCGCTAGCCAAGGAACGCACGATCCTGATTCCGATTCAGCCCGGTTTCGGCAAATCGCCGCGCGTCGAAGCGATCCGCAACGTCCATGAATTGGGACTGTTCTACTTATGGATGCTGCGCGACATGAATCTGGGGCCGGTCGACGTGATCGGATTCTCACTCGGCGGATGGGCCGCGGCCGAGATGGCGACCGCCAACCCACGGCAGTTCCGCAAAATGGTGCTGGTCGCGCCGTTGGGGATAAAACCGCCGGAGGGCGAAATTTTCGACATCTTCGTGGTCACGCAACGCACGCCGCTCAACCTGAGCATTCACGACCCGGAGACCACGCCGGAGTTCGCCAAACTCTACGGTGGCCAGCGGACCCCCGAGCAATTCGAGGCCTTCGAGGACGCGCGCACCGAAACCGCTCGCATCGCCTGGGAACCGATTCTTCACAATCAAAACCTGCCCCATTTCCTGCAGGGCGTCAGCGGCCTGCCGACACAGATCGTATGGGGTCGCGAGGATGCGTTGGTGCCGGTGAGCGCGGCACAGGTTTACCAGCAAGCACTCAGGAATACTGAAACGCGGCTCACCATCTTCGATGATTGCGGCCATCGGCCGGAAATCGAAAGGTCGGCGGAGTTCATCAAACTGGTCAAGGAGTTCCTGGCCTGAGCGCCGGACGATAGCGTGAGCTGAAGGAGAAAAGCCATGCATATAATGTATTTCACCGAGCGTCCTTACCGCGAAGTCCCGGAAGAAGAAGTAATCAAGAACCGCAGCTTCTTCGGAGTTCCCAACCGCTTTTTCGATCGCGAAGTCGGCTCGCGGCTATACAACGAATATCTCGACGAAGCCGTCTACGCCGAGGAGATGGGCTTCGATGGCGTAATGCTCAACGAGCATCATGGCACCCCGTTCTGCATGGGCGCGGTGATGAACGTCGAGGCCGCGATCCTCGCGCGAATCACCAAAAAGGTGCGCATCGTGCTCCTGGGCAATCCGCTGCCGACGCTCAGAAATCCGCTTCGCATGGCGGAGGAGTTGGCGGAGATCGATCTAATCTCCAAAGGCCGGCTGGTGCCCGGATGGGTCCGCGGTGCCGGCAGTGAACAGATCTTCAATAACGCCAACCCGGCTTACAATCGCGAGTATTTCAACGAGGCGCACGACGTCGTGATCGCCGCATGGACGCGTCCCGGTCCGTTTCGGTGGGAAGGCAAACATTTCACTTATCGGTACATTAACCCGTGGGTACTGCCGTATCAGAAGCCGCGCCCGCCGATATGGATTCCCGGGGTGATCAGCCCGGAGACCGTCGTGTGGTGCGCGCAGCATCGTTATCCATACATCGGGCTGGGCACCGCGCTGCAATCGACCGTCGAGTTGTGGAACCTGTACGGCGACACCGCGATGCAGGAAGGTTACATGGCCGGGACCGAGAATTTCGGCTACCTGCAGCAGATCTTCGTCGCCGAGACAGAAGAAAAGGCGCAGGAGCTCGGCAAGGCCGCGCTTTTCGGTGGCGGCGCCGCGAACTTCTCGCGTCCAGAATGGACTTTGCCACCGGGCTACAACTCCAAGGAGGCAACGCGACGCCTCGCGCGCCAGGCGTCCGACTATGGCTTCCTCGGCCTCACCAGCGAGAAGCTCAGGGAGAGCGGCGAGGACCATCACGGGAAAGACACGCGCGGCAAACTGCGCCGCGGCGAGGTCAGCATCGAGGAGGCCAAGCGCAAAATCTACGGGACTTATCAAAAGGCGCAGGACGGCTTGCAGATCATCATCGGGACGCCGAAGTCGGTGCTTCCCAAGTTGCGCCTGATCATGGAGGTGCTGCATCCCAGCATCTTCGGATTGTTCCAGGCGCAAGGGCCGCTGACGCTCGAGCAGCGGATGACCAGCACGCGCCTGCTCGGCCAGGAAGTGCTCCCGGCAATGCGCGCGATCGCCAAGGAGCTGGGCATCGTGGATCCGTTCGAGCGCGAGCCCGGGTCGCGCCCGTATACAGCGGGCACGCAGCGCGATTCTCTGGTCGACCTCAACGCGCTCAAGCGGGCGCCTCAGCGCGACGAATCGATACGCGTATAGCCACAAAATAGTATAGCTACAAGAGGCAGCAGATGGAATTTGGAGTAACGGTAATAACTCATATTGGCAAGTCACCCGAGCAAATCCGGCTGGCCGAAGAGCTCGGTTACGATCGCGCGTGGGTGCCGGATTCGCAGATGATCTGGTCCGACTGCTACGCGACGATGGCGCTGGCGGCCGCGAGTACGAAGCGGATTAAGATTGGCACCGGCGTGGCGATTGCCGGCACGCGAATCGCACCGGTGACCGCGCATTCGATCGCCTCGATCAACCAAATCGCTCCGGGGCGGGTGTTCCTGGGAATCGGCACCGGTCATACGGCGATGCGCGTGATGGGACAGGATCCGATCGGCGTCAAGGATTTCAGGGAATACCTGCGCGTGACGCGCGAACTGCTCGACGGCAAAGCGGTGGACTACACCTATAGCGGAAAGACCCGGGAGATAAAGTTCCTGCACCGCGACCGCCACTTCATCAATCTTGACAATCACATCCCAATCTACGTCGCGGCCAACGGTCCCAAAGCATGCGAGGCCGCCGGTGCGTATGGCGATGGCTGGACCACTATTGGCAGAACCACCGAAGACCTCGAATCCCGCCTCTCGCATATTCGAGCTGGCGCGCAGGCGGTTGGCCGCAAGGTGGGTTCCGATTTCCATGTTGTGCTCTTTACGGCCGCCTCGGTGCTCAAGCCGGGCGAACGGCTGACCAGCGAACGCGTAGTCGATGAAACCGGTCCGTGGGTGACCTGCGAACTGCATTTCTTCTACGAAATATGGAAGAAGGAGGGCAAGAACGACGCACTGATTCCGCCCTACTTCCGTGACGTCTGGAGTGACTATGTAAAGCGAGTGGATAGTTATACCCTGCCGGAAAATGCACGGTTTCGTCAGATCCATGACGGTCACGCGACTTTCGTGCAACCCGAGGAACGGCGCTACGTCACGCCCGATGCGATCAAGGCAACTGGACTGGTTGGAACTCCAGAAGAGATAATCGCGCAGATTCGTCAATTGGAAAAAATCGGGATCAAGGAGATAAACATCGTGCCCGGTCCGGACTTCGCCGAAGGCCCCTTCCGTGACCTGGCAGAGCATGTGATTCCGGCCTTTCGCAAGTGAAGATGGCCTTGCAATAGATTGGCGGCGGCGCAGCTTTTTCCGAGACGCTGCGCCTGCGCGCCCGTGAACGCGAGGGGCGAGCTTGCAAAAGGCTCGCCCGCCTACGCTCAGCCATTATGTAACGAGGCATCCATGGATTTCGAATTTTCGAGCGGCCAACGGGAGATTCGTGAGGCGGTCTCAAGCCTGTGCGCTCGATTCGGCGACGAATACTGGCGCCAGTGTGACGAGCGCAGCGCCTATCCCGAGGAATTCGTGCGCACGCTGGGCGAGGCTGGATGGCTCGCGGCGCTCATTCCGCAGGAATACGGCGGGGCCGGACTGACGATGCTCGACGGTTCTATTATTCTCGAGGAAATAAATCACTCGGGAGGCAACGCCGCCGCCTGCCATGCCCAGATGTACACCATGGCCTCGCTGCTCAAGCATGGGAGCGAAGAACAGAAACGGCGCTATCTACCGCGCATCGCGTCAGGGGAGCTGCGGCTGCAGGCCTTCGGCGTGACGGAACCTGACGCCGGCTCCGAGACGCCCAAGATCAAAACCTTCGCCCGGCGCGCGGGCGACAACTACGTAATCAACGGCAGCAAGATTTTCACCTCGCGCTACCAGCACTCCGACATGCTACTACTGCTGACGCGCACGACTCCGTTCGACGAATTAAAAAAGAAGACCGACGGCATGAGCCTGTTCCTGGTCAACCTGCGCGAATACGGCGATGCGATCAAGGCCGTTCCGATCGCGACAATGATCAACCATGGGACCAACCAGCTTTTCATCGACAACCTGACCGTGCCCCGCGCAGCGCTCATCGGAGAGGAAGGCAAAGGCTTCCATTATCTGCTGAGTTCGCTCAACGCCGAGCGCATCCTGGTCGCAAGCGAGTCGATCGGCGATGGCCGCTGGTTCGTGGAGCATGCCGTCAGCTATGCCAACGAACGCAGGGTTTTCGATCGCGCGATCGGCATGAACCAGGGCGTGCAATTTCCGATCGCCAAGGCCCATATGTCGGTCGAGGCTGCCTCACTGATGCGGCTTAAGGCGGTGACGCTCTTCGATGCCAACCTGCCGTGCGGCGGCGAGGCCAACATGGCAAAGTATTTGGCGACGGAAGCCGCATGGGAGGCCGCCGAGGCGGCGATGAATACTTTGGGAGGATACGGGTTCACCAAGCAGTACCACGTCGAGCGCAAATGGCGGGAGGCGCGTCTTTACCGGACCGCTCCGATCTCGAACAACCTGGTCTTAAGCTACGTCGCCGAGCATTTGCTGGGGCTCCCGAGATCCTATTGAGCGCGAGCTGCAAAGCGTCGCTCATGCGTCCGGTGTCAAGGTAGAAAAGATCATCGCAACAAATCTCATTTCGGAGGAACAGATGAAGATCGGAATATTCGCAATGCTGTCGGAAATGACCCTGGACCCGGCTTCTGTCGCGCGCCGATGCGAAGAGTTGGGTTTCGAATCAATCTGGGTACCCGAGCACGCGATCATTCCCGTCCATACCAAGGTGCCCTATCCTGCGCTCGACGGCAAAATCCCCGACGTGTACACGCGCTTTCCGGACCCCTTCGTGCTGTTGGGCATGATCTCTTCGGTGACCCGCACACTGAAACTGGGTACCGCGATATGCCTGGTGCCGGAGCGCCATCCGCTTGCGCTGGCAAAGGAAGTCGCAACTCTGGATTACTTCTCGGGCGGACGATTTCTTTTCGGAGTCGGCGCGGGATGGCAGGCGGAAGAGTCCGAAATCATGGGGGTCGACTTTCCGCGGCGCTGGCCGATCGCGCGCGAATATCTGCGTGCGATGAAAGAGCTTTGGACCAAGCCTGAGGCGACTTTCGATGGACGGTTTCTGAAATTCCCCGCGGTCATATCGAATCCGAAACCGGCGCACAAGCCCCATCCGCCGATCTTTATCGGAGCCGGCGGCCTAAACTGGAAACGCGAGCGTGCAATCAAGGACACGGTTGCGCTGGGTGACGGATGGATGCCGGTGGCGCTGCCTCCGAAAGATCTGGCTAGCGATCTGGGTTTGATGAAACGGTTATGCGCCGAGGCTGGCCGGGACTTTAACCAACTCGAGATCTCAATGACTTTCCTGCAGCAAACCGAGTTGCAACCGCAGGACCCAAAGCGCGCATTGGCAGAGTATGCCGAGGCGGGCGCTCATCGGCTGATCTTGGCCCCGGTGCTCGACCGCAAGAATGCCGAGCGGGTCCTGGAGCAAACGGCGAAGGACTATTTATCATAGTCGGTGACGTGCGATTCGAACCAAATTCGTTGGCGAACAATACTAAGGATGCAGCCGGATGACGATCTTGCACGCTTTCGAATAAACGTCGAAAATAGTTCACCGCGTCGGCCTACTGTTTGAGCCTGTTGCTGCGAATCGGGAGGAGGCCATGGAAATCAGCGAGCAGCGCGAAGGCGACATCGTAATCCTTAGCCCGGTAGGGCGCGTCGACAACGATACGAGCCCGACGTTTCAAACCAAATTGCTCGCCTGTGTCGGATCCGCCGCAACCACAGTTCTGATCGATTTCTCTGGCGTCGAGTACATATCGAGCGCGGGGCTTCGCGCGCTAATGATGGCCTCCAAGCAGTCGAAAGCGACGAACGGCTGTCTCGCGGCCGCCAGACTCACGCCAATGGTCAAGGAGATTTTCGCGATTAGCCGCTTCTCGCTCGTGGTGCAGGTCTTCGAGACGACCGCCGAGGCCATCGCAGTCTTGCGCTAGCCATCGGGATTTGCGGCAGGCGGCGGGCTTGGCCCGAAAGGATATACGGCGATGCTAGTCCGCTTTTGGGGAACCCGAGGTTCGCTGCCCGCGCCGCTTAACTATCGCGCGGTCCGAGCGAAGATCCGCGAGGCGCTGCTCGCGGCCCGCGGTCGAAGCCTGGACGGAGCCGAAGCAATCGACGTCTTCATCGATAGCATGCTGCCCTTTTCGGTCGGCGGCACATATGGCGGCAATACCAGTTGCGTTGAAATCGTCACTGGCGGCGACGAGTATGTGCTTTGCGACATGGGAACGGGCGCGCGCGAGTTCGGCAATAGCATCCTTGCGAAGTATGGTCCTGCCAGGAAGAATCGTTTCAACGTTTTCATGTCTCATCTTCATTGGGACCACGTGATGGGGTTTCCTTTTTTCACTCCGGCCTACATTCCGGGCAACCTCATCCGCATCCACGGCTGTCACCGGGTCATGCGCGAGGCCTTCGAGCGTCAGCAATCGAGTCCGTCGTTTCCCGTCGATTTCCGAGCGCTTGGCGCGACCATCGAGTTCGTCGAACTCGAGCCCGGCCGCGTATACGAAATTGACGGACTTTCAGTGCAGGCGATCGCGCAAAGGCACGGCAATGATTCCTACGGCTATCGCTTTTCGAAGGAGGGACGAACGCTGGTATATTCCACGGATTCCGAGCACAAGTACGAAACTCTGGATCAGAGCTATCCTTTCATCGAGTTCTTCCATAATGCGGATTTACTGATTTTCGACGCTCAATACTCACTCGCCGACCAGATTTCCGTGAAGGAGGATTGGGGACATTCGAGCAATATAATCGGGGTCGAGCTGGCTCAGCTCGCTGGCGTGAAGCATCTGGTGATGTATCATCACGAGCCGTCAAACGACGATCGGACGCTTGAGAGAATTTTGGCCGAAACGCGCCGCTATGAAGAAATCAGCCGTCCGGAGCAAAAGCAAAAATTAACCATCACTTCCGCCTATGACGGGCTCGAGATCGTTCTCTGAGAACAAGTCCGAGCCTCCGAAAGCGCGAGCGTTCGTTGGCTTGCGTAACATCATCGGCGCTCCGGGACGCGGGTTCGCGCTAGTCATACTCGGATTGATCGTTCTCGCCCGAATGCTCGAGCCGAGTGTTTTTGAAACAATCGCGCTGCGCGGCTTCGATCGAGAACAACAGGTCGCGCCGCGCGCCTACCAAGCTTTGCCCGTCCGCATCGTGGCCATCGACGAGAAAAGTCTCTCCAGGTACGGCCAATGGCCGTGGCCGCGAACGTTGGTTGCACGCCTGGTACGCCGAATCGCCGCTGCCCGCCCGCGAGTGCTCGGAGTGGACATCATTTTCGCCGAACCAGATCGCATTTCGCCGGGGAAATTGGTCGATGCGGTGCCAAACCTCCCGGCGCCACTCGCCCGTGAACTTGCACTGTTGCCTGCGAACGAGGTCGCCCTCGCCGAGGCTTTCAAGGAAGCGCCCGCGGTTCTCGGAATCGGCGCCTCGGACGAAGCAGAACCGGGGGCGCATGGACCGTCACGCATCACCGTAGTTCGCGAGTCCGGCGCCAACCCGCGCCCGTTCTTGATTGCGTACCCGTATCTTCTGCGTAGTGTGCCCGAGTTGACCGCGGTTGCGCGCGGACAAGGATCGGTCCTCGACAATCCGGACCCCGACGGCATGACCCGCCGCCTGCCACTGTTCGTTGTTAGTCGCAGCCAGTTGGTGCCCGCACTCACACTCGAAATGCTCCGCGTTGCGTTGGGAGCCGGCACTTTGGGAATCTTGACGGCCAAGCACGGCGTTCAAGGCGGCAGCGTGGGCAGCGCTTTCATAACTACCGATGCCCGCGGCCGTGTATATCCACACTTCACACCATCCTATGAGATTCGTTATATCTCCGCCGCGGACCTGCTGGACCGATCCTACGATCCGGCCGTGCTGCGGGGCGAACTCGTACTTCTCGGCGTGGTCGGACAAGGCCTGATAGACGAGCGACAAACCCCGCTCGGGCTGATGGCGGGCGTCGAAGTCCAAGCCCAACTCATTGAATGCATCCTTACTGGAAATCTTCTTCGCCGGCCTGCGAAGCTGGACTGGATAGAGATCGCTTTGATGCTGGCGGCGGGCTCGATTACTATCTTCGCGCTGCCTTACAGGCGGCCGCGAATTGCGAGTGGAGCACTCGCCGTCCTGGTCCTCGTGCTCGCCGGGGCTGCCTTTGGCTGCTTCCGTTTCTTCAACCTGCTGGTCGATGCTGTTTGTCCGAGCCTGGCCTCGATCGTGACATTCGGCGTGATGCTGGGCGCGAGTTTGCGCGCCGCCGAGGCATCACGTCGTCGCCTCGCGGTCGAACTGGAACATGAGCGTCAGATTGAAGCTCGGCTTGAGGGCGAACTTAGCGCCGCACGATCGATTCAGATGGGGCTTTTGCCTCGTCGTTTTCCTGGCCCTCCCGAACGCAGCGACGTCGAGGTCTATGCGCTTATCGAACCTGCGCGAATGGTCGGCGGTGACCTGTATGATTTCCTGCTGCTCGATTCCAGGCGGCTCTTCTTCGCGATTGCCGACGTGTCGGGCAAGGGCGTGCCGGCAGCCCTTTTCATGGCGATGACCAAGGAGGTTTTGCGCGACGCGATGGCGCGGCATGGTGAGGCCCTTGATCGGGTGTTCGCGGAAGCAAACGCCAAGATCTCCACGTCGGGCAGCGACATGGCCGACGCGGGAGGAAACATGATGTTCGTGACGGTCTTCGCCGGAATTTTAAACCTCGACTCGGGAGTGATCGCTTATGTGAACGCCGGGCACGATTCACCATTGAGCCTGCGGCCAGGAACGGCACCCATGGAACTCACCGGCGAAGGCGGGCCGCCGCTCGGTACGCTGGAAGACTTTCAGTACCCCGTCGAACACCATCAACTCACGCCCGGAGATCTGCTGCTGCTCTACACCGATGGCGTGACGGAGGCGGAAGATAAGAACGATTCATTCTACACGGCGGCGCGACTTAAGCTTTTGCTCCGGTCAGCGCCATCGGCCAGCGCCAAGGCGCTGGTCGAATTCGTGCGCGAAGATGTCCGTCGATTTGCCGCCGGCGCCGAACAAGCCGACGATATCACCCTGCTTGCGGTGCACTGGACGGGCGCCACATTCGCGGCAGACTAATCAACGGACAGTGATCTCGACCCTGCGATTGCGCGGTTCAGATACCTGCGGACCAGTCGGCACGGCAGGATCCAGATCGCCGCGCCCGGCGACGGAAATCGAATTGGCGCTGAGTCCGTCGTGTATGAGCCGGCCCCGAATTGCCTGCGCGCGTTTGAGCGAGAGTTGTTGATTGTGGGGCTCGTTGCCGAGCGTGTCGGTATATCCCACCACCTCGACTTGGTAGACGGGACGCCGCTTGATGTCCTCGAAGACATCGCGATATTGCTGCTGCGATTCCGGCGTCAGCGTATCAGTGTCTCTGAAAAAATAGAGACGAAAATGCCTCGGTAGAATCGGTTCCGCGGCCAGGGCGCTGCCGAAGATCTGCTGGACCTGTTGCGCATCGGCGGTGGCCGCGGCCAGCTTACCGTCCTTTTCCTCACTGGCGGAGTAGGGCTTGTCCAGCAACACTGATTTCTGACCGTCGCTGACCGTTATGGCGCCCGAGGTGCCGTCCGGATTCGGAAGCACGACAAAAAGCGCCTGACGCTGCGAGCAGCCGAGCGCAAAGAGCATCAGCAAAAACGGATAGTGCCGTCGCAAGAGGGCTAGTCTTCCGGCACTTGAACGACGAAGTGCGTGCCACGCACGCCAAGGATCGCCGCCGGCGTCTTGACCTTCATCGCGGCCGGCGAACTCTTCGCGATATCGCCTGATATCATCGAGAGCGTGCCCTTGCGCAGATCGGTGAGCATCGAGCCGTTGAAGTTGTTCGAATCGAACCTGTATTCTTCGAGCGCGACTTCACTGTTCGGGCCCGTCGACATCACCGTGTTGTCGGCGAAGGTGATTCCGATCGTACCGTCAGCTCCCGTGTCGATCGTGTCTTGCTCGAACAGCGGGTCTCCGGCCTTGACGGTGACGCGAGCGCCGCTGCGCTGTATATAGACCTGTCCAGAGACGGTCTTGACCTGCGCAATCTGGGGACTCTGTGCCGTCGTAGTGGAAACAAAAAGCAGCACGAAAAGAACGCCGAGGCACGTGTGAGCAATGTAGCGCTTTATGTGAACTCTGTGATGGATGTTCCGCATATCCGACCCCGAGCGATTCCCGTATCTCCGCCCCAGCAGGCTAGCGTGCCGCAGGCAAGTAAGCCAGCGCGACAAAGGCCTCTCGCCACGTTAGAATCTTGGCGAGAGAGAGTCGCCTTTGGCGACAATAGAGTACTCGGGCGTATTCGTTGACGGCCCATCGGGTAATCGATGCGAGATCGCCTGACCGTTCGCGTCCATAGTGGCGCGATGCACGAGCTGCAAGGCTTCGTAGCCAGATTCGCATCCGAGCAGGGACTCGCGGCGGATGACAAGGCGCGAATACTCATCGTGATCGAAGAGCTGTTTACCAATCTGTCGAGATACGGATATCCGAGTCAATCTGAGCCGGAAGGCGTGGCTGAAGTGACGCTCGAGCTAGAGGGCAGCCAGTTGACGATTGAGTTCGGCGACGACGGCCAGGCATTCGACCCCTTTGCCGGCGCGGCGACCGATCTCGACCAAGCGGTCGAGACCAGACCGGTAGGTGGACTGGGCCTGCACCTTGTGCGCGAACTTGCGGACGAGGCTCACTATAGCCGGCGCAATGGCCGCAATATCATTCGACTGAGCCGGCGCGTCTCGTTGTTCAAACGTCCTTAAATGTTGGCCTTTGGATAACGCTCGCGCATCCACGCCGCAAACTTCTCCGGCGCCACCATGGTCGATAGCCGCCCCTGCCGAACCAGCGCCCAGTCGTTGAATTTCCCGGATTGCTTGATCTCGGACAATGTCACGGGGGGCTCCAGTCGCCCGGCGAATTCCAGATCGACCACTGCTGACTTCGGATTCTTCGGATCGTCGCGCGGCTGCGATCTGACGACGCTCATCCCAACCACGCTCGAAACGCCGCCACTATGGTAGATGAACACAAGGTCGCCCGTCCGCATCTCCCGGATGGCGCGAACGGCTTGCGCATTGGTCACCCCGTCCCAGACTGTGTGTTTCTCGCGCTCGAGATCGTCGATTGAATAGGTCCCCGGTTCGGTCTTGGCGAGAAAATAGTTCATGGCCCGTCCTCTTACGCTGTGATTCCGGGTAAAGCTAACATAAGCGGCGCGGACCCTGGCAGTGCGGCGCGCAAACACGCTAATGCCGGAACTACCCGACGTCACCGTATACGTGGAAGCGCTGCGAACGCGCGTCGTCGGCCAGAGGCTGATTCGCTCGGTGGTTAAATCGCCGTTTCTGCTGCGCACCGCCGACCCTCCCCTGAGCGCAACCCAGGGCAGAGCAGTCCACGACGTGAGGCGGCTGGGCAAGCAAATAGCCATCGGCGTCGCAGGCGATCTGTGGCTCGTGCTGCATCTCAAAATCGCCGGCCGCCTGCACTGGAACACTTCCGCCCCAAAACTGGGGAGCAGAAACCTGTTGGCCGCGTTCGAGTTCGATAATGGATGGCTGTGGCTGACGGAAGCGGGCACGCAGCACCGTGCTTCGCTCCACGTGGTCGAGGGCGAGGCGGGCCTGCAATCGCTGAGCGCCGGAGGCATCGAACCGCTCGATATCAGCCTCGCCGCATTTACCGCCGCGCTGCGCACAGCCAATCACACGTTGAAGCGCTCGCTCAGCGACCCGCACATCTTCAGCGGCATTGGCAACGCTTATTCCGATGAGATTCTGCATCGCGCACAGCTATCGCCTATCGCGATGACGCAAAAGTTGACGATGCAAGAGATCGAGCGGCTCTACGAAGCGACCCTCGCGACGCTGCTCGAATGGACCGATCGGCTGCGGGCTGACGCGACCGAGGCGTTTCCCGAGAAAGTGACCGCATTTCGGCCCGGCATGGCAGTCCACGGCCGCTATGGCCAACCGTGCCCGCGCTGCGGCGCGAAGGTCCAGCGCATACGCTACGCCAGCAACGAGACCAACTATTGTGCGCCTTGCCAAACCGGCGGCCGCCTGCTCGCCGACCGAGCGTTTTCCCGTCTGCTACATGAGGACTGGCCGCGTACGCTCGACGAACTCGGAGCGCTCAGGAAGCAATAAGCTCGATTCCTTACTCCTGGCTGCAGGCGCCGGGCTGACTGCCGCGGACTTTTTCTGCATCACTCATTCGGCCCGGATTGCCACTTCCAGTTCCGGACCGTGCCGCGAGACGCGGTTACACGGAGAACCAAGAACGGGAACGGAAACTGTGCCGGCCGCGCCGGTCTGTTAGACTGATGATGCGGGATGTCAAGCGCGGGCCGGGAATCCGAAGATCGCGGGGATTTAACAATATTTCCTGATTTCCTGGCTGACTGTCGTTCCGCACCAAGCGATCGAGAAGATTCCATCAAACCCAAGGCTTATGAACTACCTCAAAAAGTTTCGCGTCGCGCCCGGAAGCCGCGTCCGGCTCAAGGACTTCGATCCGCAGTTTGCCGGCGAGGACGAAAATAAAAAATCTGCGCTTGTGAAAATCGAGAAGCTCCGACAGCGGATGGACGAATCGCAGTTTCAACTCTACGCCGAACAGAAGCGCTCGCTGTTGATCTGTCTTCAAGCTCCCGATGCGGGCGGTAAGGACGGCGTCGTGCGCCATGTAATCGGCTCGATGAATCCGCAGGGCTGCCGCGTCGTCGGCTTCAAGCAACCGTCACCGGAGGAACTCGCGCACGACTTTTTGTGGCGGATTGAACGGCAGGTTCCCAAGCGCGGCGAGGTCGTGATTTTCAACCGCTCACATTACGAAGATGTGCTCATCGTGCGCGTTCACGATCTGGTTCCGAAAAAAGTCTGGTCCAGGCGCTACGCGGAGATCAACGACTTCGAGCGGCGCCTCGTCGCGGACGGCACGCACATTTTGAAATTCTTCCTGCACATCAGCAAGGAAGAGCAGTTGCGCCGCTTCGGGCAGCGGTTGGACGATCCCGCGCGGCGTTGGAAAATCAGCGAGGCGGACTATTCGGAAAGAGAATACTGGGCCAGCTACGCGGCGGCCTATGCGGACGCTCTCGGCAAATGCAGTACCGACGACGCGCCATGGTTCGTGATTCCCTCCGATCACAAATGGTTCCGCGACCTCGCAATTTCGCAGATCATCGTCGAGACCATGAACAAGCTCGACATTCAGGTTCCAAAGCCGACCGTGAACATCGCCGACATCCGCCGGAAATATCACAAGGATGTCGATGAGGAAAAAGGTAAGAGCAAGCGGCGAAAATAAATGAATTCAAACATTTTCCGCGGATGGTCGAAGAGAACAAAATGAAAGTGAGCCCTCTCGCAGGAACCCCGGCCGACCAATCCGAACTGGTTAACGTGCCGAAACTCATCACCGCTTACTATGCCGAGATACCGGACCCTTCGATGCCGGCGCAGCGCGTCGCCTTCGGCACCTCCGGCCATCGTGGTTCTTCATTCCAGCGCGCTTTCAACGAGCGGCATATCCTCGCCATCAGCCAGGCGATTTGTCTCTACCGCAAGCAGCAGCAGATCGACGGTCCGCTGTTTCTGGGCATGGATACGCACGCGCTCTCCGTGCCCGCGCTGGCCAGCGCGCTGGAGGTGCTGGCCGCCAACGGAGTGGAAGTGATGCTCGCGCGAGACGATGAATATACCCCGACGCCCGCAATCTCCCACGCGATTCTGACCTACAACCGCGGGCGCAAGACCGAACTCGCCGACGGCATCGTAATCACCCCGTCGCACAATCCACCTCATGATGGCGGCTTCAAGTACAACCCGCCAAACGGTGGCCCGGCCGAAGCCGGTATCACTGGTTGGATCGAGACACGCGCGAACGAGTTCCTCGAATCCAGCCTTCAGAGCGTGAAGAGGGTTCCGTACGAGAGGGCTCTTCACGCTTCGACGACGCATCGGCACGACTACCTCGATACCTATATCGGCGATCTCGGCAACGTAGTTGACATGGAAGCGATCCGTGGCTCGAAGATCAGCCTCGGGGTTGATCCGCTTGGCGGCGCGGGAGTTCATTACTGGGGACGTATCGCTGAGCGCTACGGGCTGAACCTGACGGTCGTTAACGAGGCCGTCGATCCAACCTTCCGTTTTATGACGCTTGATTGGGATGGTCAGATCCGCATGGATCCATCGTCACCCTACACCATGCGGCGGCTAGTCGGCCTGAAGGATCGGTTCGAGATTGCATTCGCTTGCGATACGGATCACGACCGCCACGGGATTGTCACCCGAAGCGCGGGTTTGCTGCCACCAAATCATTATCTTTCCGTCGCCATCCATTACCTCTTCCAATACCGACCGAGGTGGAACAAGTCAGCGGCAGTGGGTAAGACGGTAGTAAGCAGCCAGATGATCGATCGCGTGACGGCGAAGCTCGGCCGCAGGCTCTACGAAGTGCCGGTCGGCTTCAAGTGGTTCGTCGACGGCTTGCTTGACGGTTCGCTTGGCTTCGGCGGGGAAGAGAGCGCGGGTGCGTCTTTCATCCGTATGGATGGCAGCGTTTGGACGACGGACAAGGACGGCATCGTCCCGGCTTTGCTGTCGGCGGAGATCACGGCGCGGATGGGCCGCGATCCTGGAGATATCTACCGCGAGCTCGCGAGCGAATTTGGTGAGCCGCTCTACGACCGCGTCGAGGCGCAGGCCACTGCCGCGCAGAAGGAAATGCTGAAGAGACTTTCGCCGCAGCAGGTCCGGTCCACAAACCTGGCGGGTGAAAAAATCCAGACCATCCTCACCCACGCTCCGGGCAACGGGGCATCCATTGGCGGCCTGAAGGTGATTGCTGAAAGCGGATGGTTTGCGGCGCGTCCATCAGGGACGGAAGACATCTACAAGATTTACGCCGAGAGCTTCCGGGGAGCGGATCATCTGCGCCGCATCCTGGACGAGGCTCAGACCATCGTGAGTGAGGCACTGAAGGAACCGCTTGCAGGCTAGAAGTAGCGCGACCGCCATGGCGACGCTCACTTAGCGCTCTCCACGTTCGAATTCCCGCTCCGCGGCAAGAAACCGATTCATCGCCGAAGCCGGGATGCGCGATTCGAGTTTGGGATTCAGTACCACCTTCACCATCCCGTCCTCCATCCCGAACTCGAGCATCGCCGGATGGAATCGATTATTTTTGACCTCCGTCGCAATCTTGAGAAATGCCTGCGCAGTCGACGTCACCGCACTGGCAAGGACTACACCCGGCACGACGTCGTTTTGGTTTCGGATCGCGCCGAACGCCAGAATGTGCGCCTGTGCAGCGGCCTGAAAGACTCCCAATCCTGCCGCGTCCGCATCGTGGACGATTACGTCCGCACCCCGGCTGATTTGCGCCAAAGCCGCCTCCTTGGCGGCCCCGACATCGTCGAATTTGCCGATATAGCTGATTAGCAAACGCCCTTTTGGTCGCACCGAAAGGAAGCCCCGCTTGAAACCCTCAAAGGTCAGCCGGATTGACGGCAGTTCAATACCGCCTATCGCGCCTACCACTCCAGTCTTGGTAACTCCGCCAGCCAGCACGCCTTCGGCATACGCCGCTTGATCGAATTTGAAGGTCAGCGACGCTACGTTGCGCGACGATTGACTACCCGAACTGACTACGAAATACACTCTGGGGAAATCTCGTGCGACGCTAATAGCGGAATCCGTGTACTCGTAACCATGCGCGAAAATCAGGTTGAATCCCCGCGAGGCAAAATCGCGAAATCCATCCTCGAAATCGGCAGGCGATCTGGTCTGCACCAGCGCAGTTTCAGCGCCCAGCTTCTCTTTTATGAGCTGCAATCCGTCGAATGCCGCCGCATTCCAACCGGCATCGCTGACCGGCCCTGGCGTCAGCAGCGCCACCCGAAAGGTCGAAGTATTGGTGGGGCTTTTGCGCGGCGAGGTGCAAGCTACGAGGCCGGCTACAGGCAGTACGAGGAGGAGCACAACCCAGTATGCCTTGGCTGCAATAGTACGTTTATCCGCGAGCGTCATTTGAAGCCGAACGCGCTATGCGTCCTTCCGGGCACAAAGGACCATCCGGCGCGATTCGATCCCATACGGTTCGCCTTCGAAGCCTCCGCATACCTCAAGACCGCCGAGGCCGACACGCTCCAACAGACGAGTCATTTCGGTCAGAGTGTAAAGTCGGATGTCGTGGCCGATCGAATCGTGGCGTTCCCCGTTTGGACCGACAATAATAAAGCGCACTCGCATCCGGCTCGATGCGAGATCGAGCGCCCGATGCTCGACGTATAGCGTGCCATCAGCCCCCGCATGCCAGTCGTTTTGGATATAATTTGTGACCGCCCATTCACGGTTCAACATATCCAGCAGGAGCCGCCCTCCTCGCTTGAGCGATCGTGAGATGGACTCGAGGACCCTCAGATCTTCGGTTTCCGACTCGAGGTAGCCAAATGAAGAATACATGTTGATGGCGGCGTCGAAATAGTCATTGAACGGGATCTCGCGCATGTCCGCCGACACAATGTCTAATGCGACCTTGCTGTCGGCGGCGGCGCGCCGGGCGAGATCGAGGTAAGGCTGGCTCAAATCAAGGCCGGTTACTTTGTATCCGCGTTTTGCCAGAAGCACGCTGTGACGCCCGGGGCCGCAGCATAGGTCGAGCACGCGCGCCCCGGCCTCCAGCACGAGTTTTCGCTCCGCGAAGGCAACCTCCTTTTCGGACCGTTCCGCGGTGAGCGTATGGCGATAGATGTCCAGATAATCTTCGCCGAAGAAGTTCACGTACCAGGCTTTGTGTTCGGTTCCCATGCAATCCGCTCTCGTGTTAGACTGGGTGTTTGCTCGCCAAACTTCCATACTAGATCGACACATCGGTGGGGAGAAACAGCTTGGACAGAATCGCGGTCTTGTCGAGCGGCGGCCTGGATAGCTGCGTCTTGCTCGCGGAAGAAGCCAGAACGGCCGAAGTCTATCCCATCTACGTGCGATGCGGCCTGGCATGGGAGGAGATGGAGCTTGAAGCGCTAGGGGTGTTCCTGCGCGCTTTGGATCACCCCCGTGTGAAGGCAGTCACCACGCTATCGGCGCCAATCCAGACGATGTATGGGGGCCACTGGAGTGTCTCCGGCGACACGGTACCGGGAGCCGAGGAGTCGGATAGTTCCGTTTATCTCCCTGGCAGAAACATCCTTTTAATCGCTCTCGCCGCGGTCTGGTGTAGCACCCACGATGTTTCGAGAATAGCGATCGGCTCGCTTGCTGGAAATCCATTTCCCGACGCTACGCCGAAATTCTTCAGCGACTTCGCATCCGCATTGAGCAGCGGGCTGAATCACCCGATTGAGGTGAAGGCTGCGTTCCGGGATCTGCGCAAATGGGAGCTCATAAAGCAATTCAGACATCTGCCGCTCGAATCGACGCTTACCTGCATGGCTCCGCGCGGTCTAAGACATTGCGGTCAGTGCAACAAGTGCCGGGAGCGTCAGGTCGGTTTTGAAAAGGCCGGGATGCAGGATCCCACCGATTACGCCTGATCGCGACCACCGCGCCGTCCTGAGAAAAAAGCACTACCTCCGAAAAGTTGGATTGCGTGGGAAAGGAACGGATCGCCAAACTCCTCGCCCGCGCTGGGATTGCTTCGCGCCGCGAGTCCGAACGGCTGATCGAAGCAGGCCGCGTGGCGCTCAACGGCGCCCTCGTGAGCCATCCCGCAACGCTGGTCGAGACAGGCGATGTGCTGGCGGTCGACGGCAAAGCGGTAGCGGCCCCGGCCCAAGCGAAAATCTGGCGCTATCACAAGCCCGCCGGTCTCGTGACGACGGCGCGCGACCCCCAAGGACGCCCGACGGTCTTCGCTGCCCTTCCCAAGACGCTTCCCCGTTTGATTTCGGTCGGACGCCTCGACATCAACACCGAAGGTCTTTTGCTCCTGACCAATGATGGCGGCCTGGCGCGTTATCTCGAACACCCGGCCCAGGGATTCTCCCGCACCTACCGCATCCGGGCTCATGGCAACGCCGATGAAGCGGCGCTCGCCCAACTTGCCAAAGGCGCCACCATCGATGGCATCCGTTATCGCCCGGTTCGGGCGACGCTCGACAGCCGCCAGGGCAGCAATTGCTGGCTGACAATGACGCTCCGCGAAGGCAAAAACCGCGAAATCAAAAAGCTGATCGAACAATTGGGGTTACAAGTGACTCGCCTGATCCGGACCGGCTATGGACCGTTCCAGCTCGGGAGGTTGGCTCAAGGTGCTGTCGAGGAAGTGCCGCTCCGCGTGCTCCCCAGCCTGCTACCCGGCTATTTCGTATGATAAATCATCTGATAGATCATCTAGATCATCGCAGAGATATAAAGTGCCTGCGAAAAGGTAATCCGTTCTACAAGGGACAGGTGTGATATGGCAATAGGCAATATTCCCTGCGGCATCGCAATCCCGCAAAGTTTCGCCCGTCCTTCGATCGATGCGGGCGTCATTCGTCAATTTCTTCCGCGCGCGGAAGCGCTCGGCTACGAGAGTTTGTGGGTCCAAGAGCAAATTATCGGTGATTCTCCGATCCTCGAGCCGGTTACGCTGCTTACATACGCCGCCGCGCTCACGACGAAACCTCACTTGGGCACCTCAGTGCTACTGACCGTGATTCGCAATCCCGTTCAATTAGCCAAAAGCCTGGGCTCGCTGGATCAACTGAGTCACGGACGGCTCATCGTCGGCGTAGGGATCGGCGGCCCACACGTGCCCGAAGCGGTCTTCGGCGTCTCCAGCGAACGCCGTGGGCGTCGCTTCGTTGAAGGGCTTCAGGTCATGAAGGAACTGTGGACGCAGCCCAGGGCGACGATGAACGGGGAATTCTGGCGGTTTGAGAACGTGGCGATGGAACCGAAGCCTGCGCAGAAGCCTCATCCCCCGCTATGGTTTGGCGCTCGTGAGGCCGTGGCTCTGAAACGCGCAGCGCGCCTTGGCAGCGGCTGGATGGGCGCCGGTTCGTCTTCCTCGGCCGACTTCGTCAAGCAGGCCGAGCTGTTGCGGAGCTTCCTTGATGAAGCGAAGCGCGATCCGGACGAATTCACGGTTTCGAAGCGCGTCTACATCGCCATCGACGACGATCGGCCGCGTGCGGAGCGCCGGCTACGCGATTGGTTCGGCATGCGCTACAAGAGCCAGGATATGGCTTCGCGCGTTTCGATTTGGGGCAATCGCGCGGAATGCGTTGACAAGCTGGGAGAGCTCGTTCGCGCCGGCGCGCGGCATCTATTGTTGAACCCAGTCTTCGATGAAATGGAGCATCTGGAATTGCTGGCTAGCGACGTCATTCCGAAGCTCTGAAGCAGCAGTCACGGCTATCGGCAAGCTGGTTTGTAGCCAACGCATCGGACTTGATAGACTTGAATTGAAACGGCTCGACGGTCGAGGAACTGCGCATTGCGCAGGGCTTGGCGGGGTATCTCATATGATGAGCGTACAGCGCAACGAGTTGATCACTCGGACCGGGCCGGAGACGCCGGGCGGAAAACTGATGCGGCTCTATTGGCAGCCCGCGGCACTGGTCGAAGAACTGCCCGCGGAGCGTCCGGTCAAGGCGATCGAGTTGTTCGGTCAGAAAATGGTCCTCTTTCGCGACGAGCAGGGCCGCTACGGACTCGTCGACCGCGTCTGTCCGCATCGCGGTGCGGACCTGGCCTTCGGGCGGCTCGAAGACGGAGGGCTGCGCTGCGCGTTTCACGGCTGGTTGTTTGACATCGGCGGAAAATGTCTCGAGACGCCGGCCGAGCCCGAGGGGAGCACGCTCTACACCAAGATTCGCCACCACGCCTACCCGGTTCGCGAACGCAGCGGGATCCTGTTCGCCTATTTGGGCCCCGGCGAGCCGCCCGCGTTCCCGCATTTTGACTGTTTCATCGCGCCTGAAATCTACACCTTCGCGTTCAAGGGGCACGTCGCGTGCAATTGGCTACAGACGCTCGAGGTCGGCATCGATCCCGCGCACGCTTCTTTCCTGCATCGTTTTTTTGAAGACCATAATCCGGCAGGAAATTATGGAATACAGTTTCGCAGTACGTCAGCGAACTCGGCGTTGCCGATGACGAAAATCATGCGCGAGTATCCGCGCCCACAAATTGAAACTGAATACACGGACTACGGCTTCCGAATTATCACCCTGCGCGCGATCGACGATTTGCGAACTCACATTCGCGTTACGAATTTGCTATTTCCCAACGCGTTCGTCGTTCCACTGAGCCCCGAGATGACGGTTACCCAGTGGCAGGTTCCGATCGACGACGTGAGTTGCTATTGGTACGCGATCTTTACCAGCTTTAGCGACCCGGTCGACAAAGAAGCGATGCGCCGCCATCGACTCGAGCTCTACACGCTCCCGGACTACAAGCCGCGGCTCAACGCCGCGAACGACTATGGATTCAACGCGGCAGAGCAGCGGCGCCAGACCTACACGGGCATGGGCGACGACATCAACGTACACGACCAGTGGGCGGTCGAGTCGCAGGGACCAATTCAGGACCGCACGCGGGAGCATCTCGGCGCATCGGACAAAGCTATTGCGATCTATCGCCGGATCCTCCTCGACGCGATCAAAAAAGCAGCGGCAGGCGAACGGCCGCTGATGGTTCTGGATGAGGCCGCCGCGGAGCGCATCCGCGGTCCAATCACGCTTGATGGGATCGCCGACGCTCGGGCGCTGGAAGCGTATTGGCGTGAATTCGACGCCCAACGCCGAAAGGACTCGGGCTGGGCGGCGATGCATCCCGCCGAATGATGCGCCGGCCGGGCGATCGCCTGAAATAGAGCGCGATGAGTTTCGTCGAACGTCATGGCCTGTGGACCGACGAGCGGTCGAAAGCGGCGAACGAGGTCGAGAAACTCGTCGAGTCGCAGAAGCTCGAGGTCGTGCGGCTGTCCTTCGCCGACCAGCATGGAGTGTTGCGTGGCAAGACGGTGGTCGCCGGCGAATTGCCGCGGATGATGCGCGAGGGGAGCACCTTCCCGATGACGCTGCTGGCCAAGGACACCGCGCATCGCACCGTGCCCCCCGTTTTGTCGCTGAGCGGTGCCGGCTTCTCCAAGCGCGACATGGAAGCGGCCGCCGATGTAGTCATTGTTCCAGACCCGGCCACCTTCCACGTGCTGCCATGGGCGGCGGGCACGGGCTGGCTGCTGTGCGATCTGTATTTCACCAACGGCCAGCCGGTTCCGATCTCGACTCGCTATCTGTACCAGCGCGCACTGGAGCGGCTGGGCGAAGCAGGTTTCGAATACGTGGCGGGACTGGAGGTCGAATTTCACATCTTCAAGCTAGAAAACCCGCGGCTCCAGCTCGGCGATGCCGGCCAGCCGGGGCCGCCGCCCGAGGTCAGTCTCCTCACGCAGGGCTATCAGCATCTGACGGAGCTGCGTTACGACCAGCTCGATCCCGTGCTCGAAATTCTGCGCCGCAATCTCGTGGGGCTTGGACTGCCCCTGCGCACGCTCGAGGTCGAATACGGACCGAGCCAGTGCGAGTTCACGTTCCAGCCGCGCCAGGGGCTTGAGCCGGCCGACATGATGATGCTGGCGCGCAGCGCGATAAAGCAGGTCTGCCGCCGCCACGGCTATCTTGCGAGCTTCATGTGCCGGCCGCGAATTCCGAACGTATTCTCCAGCGGCTGGCACATGCATCAGTCGCTGCGCGACAAACGCACGGGCGCCAACGCGTTCGTCCCGGCCGGCAACAGCGTATTATCGCCGGTCGGGCAGCACTATCTTGCCGGGCTTCTTGCGCACGCGCCGGGCGCGGCCGCACTTGCGACACCGACCATCAACGGCTACCGGCGCTACGGCCGGCATCCTCTGGCGCCCGACCGCGCGGTCTGGGGACACGACCATCGCAACGTGATGGTCCGCGTGCTTGGGGGGCCGGGCGATTCAGCGACCCGGCTCGAGAATCGCGTGGGCGAACCCGCGGCGAATCCGTACCTCTACATGGCGTCGCAAATCCTCTCGGGCCTCGACGGAATCGAACGCCAACTCGACCCGGGGCCACCGACCGACGCGCCGTATGAAGCGGCGGCGCCGATGCTGCCGCACTCGCTCCCCGAGGCAATCGCGGCCCTGCGCAAGGACACCTGTCTGCGCGCCGGCCTCGGCGACACATTCATCGAATACTATTCGCTCATCAAGGAAGCCGAAGTTGCGCGCTTCGAACTCGAAGTCACCGAGTGGGAGCAGCGTGAGTACTTCGAGATCTTCTGATCGCTCTTCCGGTTCTAGCCGATAATCGCCTTAACGAGCTGCTTGGTTGATTCGAGGTCGAATTCCCGATACATCTGCACCCGCTCCGCGGCCGGCGACCCCGATCCGTGGATAATTTCGTTGTACCACCATCCCGCATACTCCGAAGAGCAGAGGTCTCCGATGAAGTGAAAGAGCTTGATCCGGTCGGCCACCGAGACCCCGGGCGCCGCCTTGAAATACTTCTCTATATACGGAGCCACTTCTGGATGCTTCAGATCCATTACCGACGGCATCGTTACCGCGGCGCCGCCGGCGATTTCGTTGAGCAAACGGGCGCAGATGTAGTGAGCCTCCATGGTCAGATGCTTACCCGCGTTGGTCATGACCGCATCGGGGAAAGCAACGCCGTTGATTATGGTATTTTTCATCGCGGCTGCGATGCCGAGCGCATAGATGGCGCTGGCCAGTTTGATCATCTCCGCAATCTTGTCACGGATGTGAGGCTTGTCGGCCACTCCGTTGTAGTCCGCAATGAGAGCTGCGGCGCCAATAAAAAGCTCCAGCTTGCCGTAGTCCGTTCCCAGGTAACCGTGACGGTTGATGGTGGCGAAGTTATTGGCTACGTCACCGCAAAATTCAGTCTCGCCACATAGAAAGATCCGCTCCGTGGGCACGAACACATCGTCAAAAATGGTCAAAGATTCGACCACGGCCCCGCCATTACTCAGTGGAGCCTGCTGCGCGTCGGCCGGCATCCCAATGCCGCGAGCTACCAGCGTAATGCCTGGAGTGTCGACCGGGATGGCAAAGGCGACAGCATAGTCGCGATCGTCTTCACGCATCGCGCGTTGCGCGATCACGACCAACTCTTCGCAGACCACACCTCCGCTGGTGTGGGCTTTTGCACCGCGTACAACGATGCCATCTTTTCTTCGCTCGACTATGCGCAGGTACATATCCGGGTCGGGCTGTTGCGACGGGCGAAGATTGCGATCGCCCTTTACATCGGTGATAGCGGCGGATCCGATGATCTGGCGGCGCTGAAAACTACGCAGATATTCCTTGAGGCGTCCCGTGTAACCCGTTTCGTATTTGCGATCGACCTCCGGAAGCACGGAGAGTAGGCCGGCGAGCTCGTCCCGTGCGATGCTGGTGTACCCGGAAATCGGCACGCGTTCGGCCAGCTTGATCGCGGCATCAAAATTTTGCAGCAAACCGGCGGTGTCGTTGGGAATGTGCCAGAAAATGTGCACCTCTTCGGCGGTCAGTTCCGATTTGGCGGTCATCAGGCTCTGCAATTGCGGCTCGAACGCGGCGTCGCATAGCCATTTGCCCCACGCGAATATGGTCGATTGGAACAGGGGATGCTCAGCTAGATTGTCTACTAGCTGGCCCTGCACAAAAACCCGGCTCTTGAGCCGTCTGAGATTATCGACGTAATCCTGTCCTTTTCGCATTGCCAAGATCTCTGCTGCGGCGTTTTGCCGGCTGTTGAAAGTCCAGAGACTTCAAGATCCAATCTACGAACACCTCGGCCACCTGCAGACGCGTCAATCGACCGGAAGGACTGAACCAGCGCTCGATATGAGTGAGCGCCCCGTCAATTCCCAGAAAGGCGAGCTTCGGATCCTTGATATTGAAGACGCCGCGCTGGTTGCCGTCGTTTAGAACGCGGAGCCAGCGGTTGCGATACTCCCTTTGCTTGCGAGCTATCGAAACCCGGTGTGACGGCCGCAGATTCTTAAGTCCCGACTGCAACAGTGCCGTTTCATAGGGTCCCGGCTGGCAGATATTCGTGACGATCAGGCTCCGCACCAACTCTTCGGGCTCGCCGCCCGCCTTCAACGCCTCGTTGGCACGAGTGAGCACTTCATCCATAAGCCGTTCCATAACCCGGAAGAGCAATTCCTGCTTGCTCTTCACGTGGCCATAGATACTGGAGGGGCGCAGCCCGAGATTCCGCGCCAGATCGCGCATCGAGGTGCCGTCGTAGCCGTTGCGGACAAAGAGCTGGGCCGCTCCACTGTCGATGCGGGTTCTCGTGCTGACGGCAGGGGCCAGTGAATTCGCGCCTGCCGAGCGCTGCTGGCGGCGCTTCATCGAAGGGATTTGATCTCGCGCGCCCATAGCGAACAAATGCCCGTTACTTTTCCGGTCTGGCGATGCGATCTGCTCGCCGGCCGGTTCGAAGTTATTCCGTTCGAACGTTCGTTCGGACGATGACATACACAAGCTTTGACTGTCAAACGGGCGAGTTCCGGCTGCGGCAGCGAGGCCTGTTCAGGGAAATGCCGGCCTCGCGGCACGCCCGGTTCAATACGATCGGAGGTCAGTATTCGGAACACGCTGGAGCGGGGCCGCGAGGCGCTCCAGGGGGCGCGAGCAGGCGGTTTATTTCCTCAACGGTCAGGCGTCTTTGTTTTCGCCGCGCCACTGTTTGGCTTGATCGCGAAAACGCGACTCCGCCTCCGGAAGATTTTTGGCCCGAGTTGATGCCAGATCGGGCTTCACTACTTTAATCGGATCGCGAACGTCGTCTACATAGCCGAGCGCATAGCCGCCGTACGAATATCCCATCAGGCGCAGCAACTCGACCGGCAAAGTTGCCGCGATCGCAAAAGGCACTGACAGGTATTGGTTCTCTTCCTGCCGCAGCCATGGGAGGCTGTAGGTAAGATTGATACCGCATCGAGTCATATCCGAGCGGTTGGCGCCGCCGGCGTGATAGACGCTCCCAGTGTAAAAGAGCGCTGAACCTTTGACCATCTCGGCCGGCTCGGCGTCTTTTTCTTCGAACTTCAAACCGTCGTCGAACAGATGGCTCTTCGGAATGACTAGCGTGGCGCCGTTGTGCGCCGTGAAATCAGTCATCGCCCAAATCGTGTTGAGTTGAACCTCGAAGCCCTTCGGGAACTTGAAAAAATCGAATACCCATTGGTCGCGATGAATCGGCTGGGCCGGCGCCTCCGGCTCGATCGTGATGACCTGAGTCAGATGGATTTGGAAAGTCGCGGCATGCGCCAGCATCTTCTTGGTCACCGACAGCACGAGCGGGTTCATCACCAGGTCGCGGCAGGTTTCCGAGCGCGCTATCAGGCCGCCTGTTCTGCGCGTGCGGCGTCCCGCGAAATCATCACGGCCGATGCGGGTTGCCGCGATATATGGCTCCATTTCTTTCGCCGCGCGGTCCATCACAGACGCGGGCGCCAAAGCGTCGACTATCGCGGCTCCATCTTCGGTGAGCGCGGCGGCGATCTCGTCGGCGCTGGTGGAGGCGGCAAGATGCTTAATGCTCATTGGATGCTCCTGAAATGCTCTTGCGGATTTCGCGTGGGTTCTCACCAAACATGCCAGACTCGCTGAATCATAATCACTTCGCGAAGCCGTGAACAACAGCATGCCGCGATGGCTCAGAGGGTAAAGAGAGGACCGCTTCTGACAAATTGACTTTGCCCGACCTTGCCGACCTTGCCCGACGTTGCGTTTGCCTGCGGGTAACGCTATCGAAAGGAAAGGACGCCAGCACGTTTCGCGGGCGTGCCCGCCGACTGACGGGCTTCAGAAGATTCGACTCCGAGGAGGCAGCCGCCAATGCAATTCGGAATCAGCTATCCAACATATATTCGCGCCTGGCAGGACGTGGAGATGGCTGAGGAATATGGCTTCAGTCACGCCTGGTTCGACGATTCGCACATGTGTTACAGCGACATCTTCGCCACGATGGCGCTGGCGGCTGAGCACTCGCGCTCATCGGTGCTGGGAAGTTTCGTTCTATGCGCAGGCAACCGGGCCGCGCCCGTCAGCGCGTCCGCTCTGGCGACGATCAACGAACTCGCACCTGGCCGCGTGATCGCCGGCATAGGAAGTGGTTTCAGCGCACGCAATGTCATGGGAATGCCGGCCACGCCACTTAAAGTGCTGGCCGAGGAAGTCAAAGTATTGCGCGCGCTTTTGGCCGGGAAGGAGGCGCTCTACCGCGAAGACGGTCGCGAGAGGGCGGTGCGTCTGTTGCATCCCGAGATGGGCTTCATCAACGTCAAGGACCCGGTTCCGATTTACGTTGGAGCCAATCTGCCCAACGCCATCCGTGTCGTGGGCGAGGTGGGCGACGGCTGGATTACCGTGGGCGCGGACCCTGGAACGATCCGGAGTGGACTTTCCGAGATCCGCGGCGCGGCAAAAGCCGCCGGACGCACGCTGGAGCGGATTCCAACGGTGATCGTGACGGCCGGCTGCGTGTTGCGCCAAGGCGAAACCATCATGTCACCTCGGGTCTTCGCTCGTCTGGGATCCTGGGGCGCACTGAGCCTGCATACTATCTGGCATCCAGAAAACACTCCGATCGGGCCCTTCGCTCCGCCGGAGTTTCAGGCGTTGGCCAAGCGCTACTTCGACGAATACATAATGCAGATGAAAACTCCGTGGGAAAAAAGGTACCAGGAGATTCACCTGGGGCATCTGATTTTCACCAAACCCGGGGAAGAACGATACGTCACCCGGCAACTGCTCGAGGCGACGACTGTGACCGGGCCGGCGTCAGCCGTTATCGAACGCATAAAGGAGCTCGAGGAGGCCGGCGTGACAGGCATCGCGCTGCGGCTTACCGGAACGGACGGCCGCGAAATGATTCGCGAGTTCGGCAACGAGGTTATCGCCAGGTATTAAAAGCGAAAAGCGAAGCTGAGTGCAGTCTCGTGACGGCGCGGCAGTCACCAACAAAGTTAGACGCCGGCGATTCCGGGCCTTGCCGCCGGCCTGCTCCAAACGCGCCTGCGCAGGTTCTCGCCCCACAGGCGAAACCGCTCCATGTAAAGGTAGACAACCGGGGTCGTGAACAGCGTGAGCATCTGGCTTACGATCAGACCGCCGACGATCGCGATTCCGAGCGGACGGCGCAATTCGGAACCGTAGCCAGTTCCCAACGCCAGCGGCAGACCACCGAGCAGCGCCGCCATCGTAGTCATCATGATCGGCCGAAAACGCAACAGGCAAGCCTGAAAAATCGCGTCCTCGGGCGATTTGCCCTGGGTGCGCTCGGCCTCAAGCGCAAAGTCGATCATCAGGATCGCATTTTTCTTGACGATACCGATCAACAGGATGATCCCGACCAGTGCGATGACGCTCAGATCGATGCCGCAGATTTCCAGCGCCAGCAAGGCGCCGATGCCTGCCGAAGGTAGCGTCGAGAGAATCGTAATCGGATGAACATAACTCTCGTACAGAATCCCGAGCACGATATAAACGCTGAGCAGGGCTGCCATGATCAACATCGGCTCGCTGGCAAGCGACGCTTGAAAGGTCTGCGCGGTACCCGCAAAGGCGCCGCGAATCTGCGAAGGCATATGAATGTCCCGCTCGGCGCGGTTGATCAACTCGACTGCCTGTCCCAGCGAGACGCGTGGCGCAAGATTGAACGACATGGTAACCGCGGGAAATTGGCCCTGATGATTCACCGCCAGTGGCGTGGTCGAAGCGTTCAAACGGGCGATGCTGCTCAGGGGGATCATGACGGTGGAAGCGCTGGTGACCGGCGCTGCGGCCGTTGCCCCAACGACGCTGACCCCGTTTGCGGGCGCAACCGCGGCGCCTTCAATGATCGTGGCGGAGTTGAGGCGACCGCCGGCGGCCGGCGCGGAGCTCCCGACTCCGGACGGTGTCGTGCCGCTCGAAGTCGCGCTGCTCGAAACTGTGGGGCCCGTGCTGCCGTTCGTGCTCAGGACTCCCCCGACCGGTGTCGGCGGGGAGTTGGGAGCGCTCGGGTTCGCGGAAGCCGAGGCTCCGAGCCCGGCCACGACGGACGTTCCCGCGCCGCCGGATGCAGTCGTGCTTGGCAAGCCATTTACGCTGGACCCCGAGGCACTAAGTATCCCACCGACGAGGTTGGCGTTGGGCGATTCGACGAATGTGCTGGCGCCGCTGCCGGAGCCGGCGGTCATAGAGCCGCTCGGGCTTTGGACGGCCGCGGTCGTACTCGCGACGACCGGCGGCGCTGCGAGTGTGGAGGAATTGGAACCGATACGGATCTGTTTGAGGGTTTCGGGGCTTTGCCAGAACTGAGGTGCGACCTCCATCACCACGAAATACTGGTTCAACGGGGTGTACATGGTCGAGACTTCGCGCTGACCGAAAGCGTCGTACAACGTATCGTCGATGGTCTGAGTAGAGAGGCCCACCCGCGAAGCTGTAGCTCGATCGAGCAGCACGTTGGCCGATAGCCCCGCATTTTGCTGGTCGCTGCTAACATCGGTCAGTTCCGGTATGGCGCGCAGCCGCGCGAGCAACTTGGGCGCCCAATCGGTCAGCAAATGGAGGTCGTCGCTTACCAGAGAATACTGGTATTCCGCGTTGGCCTGTCTACCACCGATCCGCAGATCCTGCTGGGCCTGAAGATAAAGGCTGAGTCCCGCGTGGCTGGCGACTTTCTTTCGGATTCGCGCGATTACCTGCTGAGCGCTGAGCCTGCGCTCGCTAAGCGGCTTTAGCCCTACATACATGCTGGCGGTATTGGTCGCGCCGCCGGTACCCGTGAAGGCGAGCACGTTGTAGACGGCTGGGTCGCTGCGCACCGCGCTGATCAACCGCAGCAGGCGACGGTTCATCGCCTGATAAGAAGTATCCTGGTCCGCTATGATCGCGCCCATCAGGCGGCCATTATCCTGTTCGGGAAAAAAGCCCTTGGGAATGACATAAAAAAGATAGATGTTGATCGCGACCGTCATCAGCGCGACGAACGCCACCAGGCGGGAATGGCGCAAGACCCAGGCCAGGCTCACCTCATAACGCTCGAGCATCCAGTCGAACGCCCGCTCCCCAAACTGGTAGGCACGGCCGTGCTGACGGTCATGCTGGCGCAGCAGCAGCTTGGCGCACATCATCGGCGTGGTGGTCAGCGATACCACCATCGAGACCGCGACGGCCGCCGCCAGAGTTACCGCGAATTCGCGGAACAGCCGGCCGACAATTCCGCCCATTAATAGAATCGGAATAAAGACTGCGATAAGCGACAGGCTGATCGAAATTACGGTAAAGCCAATCTCTCTGACGCCGAGAACCGCGGCCCGAAAAGCACTGTGGCCCTGCTCCAGGTAGCGGGAGATGTTTTCGACTACCACGATCGCGTCGTCCACCACGAAACCGGTCGAAATCGTCAGCGCCATCAGCGAAAGGTTGTCGATGCTGAACCCGAACAGGTACATGACGCCGAAGGTGGCAATCAGAGAAACCGGCACGACCACGCCGGGAATGGCGGTCGTGGTCAGGTCGCGCAAGAATAGAAAAACCACCATCACCACCAGGCACACCGAGATCAACAGGCTGGCCTCGACGTTCTTGACCGACTCCCTGATGCTGGTGCTGCGGTCGAGCACCACATTCAGGCTGATCGAGGCCGGAATGGAAGCCCGCAGCGAAGGCAGGGCCGCATAGACTCGATCGACGGTATCGATAACGTTGGCGCCGGGTTGGCGCCACACCAAGACCAAAATGGCACGTTTGAGATCGGAGTAGCCCGAGGCGCGAACGTTTTGGACCGAGTCTCTGACGTCGGCTACGTCCGCAAGCCGGACCACCGTGCCGTTGTGATAACCGACGATCAGCGGCTTGTATTGACTGGCCTTCAGAAGCTGATCGGTGGCGCTGATGATCCAGGCGCTATGGTCGTCCGCGAACTCGCCCTTGGGAATATTGGCGTTGGCCGACGCCAGCACGCTGCGCACCTGTTCCAGGCTGATGCCCATATTATTGAGCTGAACGGGATTGAGCTCGACGCGAACCGCGGGCAACGCGCCGCCTCCGACGATCACCTGGCCAACCCCTTCGATCTGCGACAGCTTCTGCTGCAGAATCGAGTCGGCGGCATCATACAGCTCGCCCGGCTTTTTAACGTCCGAGGTCAGCGCCAGAATCATGATCGGCGGATCGGCGGGATTCACCTTCCTGTAGGTCGGCTTGGCGGGCAGATTGGCCGGCAGATTGCTGTTGGCCGCGTTGATCGCGGCCTGCACGTCACGCCCGGCGGCGTCGATATTGCGGCTCAGATCGAACTGCAGCACGATCGCGGTCTGTCCCAGGGTGCTGGTCGAGGTCATCTCGGTCAGCGACGCGATATGGCCAAACTGGCGTTCCAGCGGTGTCGCGACCGAACTCGCGATAGTTTCGGGACTGGCGCCCGGTAGCTGCGCCTGGACCTGAATCGTGGGAAAATCCACCGCTGGTAAAGGCGCCACGGGCAAGGAGCGGAAAGCGACGATACCCGCCAGGGTGATCGCAATAGTCAGCAGCGTGGTGCCGACGGAATTCCTGATGAAGGTTTCGGAAGGGCTCACTAGCTCATCGCTGCAAGTTCGGCGTCCTCAACCTCGCGCTGCTTGCCTGAGCCTGGCGCCAAGCGCTCGAAATAGAGAAAGATCACCGGCGTGGTGTAAAGCGTCAGCAATTGACTAACCAGCAAGCCGCCCACGATCGCCACTCCCAGAGGCCGGCGCAACTCGGAGCCGGTGCCGGATCCCAGTGCTAGAGGCAAGCTCCCCAGCAGGGCCGCCATCGTAGTCATCATGATCGGCCGGAACCTTAGCAGACAGGCCTGGTAGATCGCTTCAGGAGCGCTTTTGCCCTCGTTGCGCTGGGCATCGAGCGCGAAGTCGATCATCATGATGGCATTTTTTTTGACGATGCCAATCAACAGTATGATGCCAATGAGCGCAACGACGTCGAGATCCATCCGGCAGATCAGCAGCGCCAGGATCGCACCCACTCCCGCGGAAGGAAGAGTCGAGAGAATCGTGATCGGATGGATGTAACTCTCATACAGCACCCCCAGCACAATGTAGACTGTGATTACCGCCGCCAGGATCAGCAGCGGTTCATTGGCCAGCGAGGCGCGGAAGGCCGCGGCGGTACCCTGGAAGGCCCCCTGCACGCTGATCGGCATTCCGATTTCGTTCTGCGCCTGGTTGATCGCATCGACCGCTTCGCCCAGCGAATGACCGGGGGCCAGGTCAAAAGAGATCGTAACGCAGGGAAACTGACCCTGATGATTGACGATCAGCGGTGCGGTGTTCGGTTCGTAATGCGTGAAGGCGCTGATCGGCACCTGGCCGCCGGTTGTCGAGCTGACATAGATGCTTTGCAGAGCCTTTGGATTGCGCTGGAACGCGGGGTCCACCTCCATCACCACATGATACTGGTTGAGCTGGGTGAACATGGTCGAGATCTGGCGCTGGCCGAAAGCGTCATAGAGCGTATTGTCTATCGTGGATGTGGTAATGCCCAATCGCGAAGCCGTGTCGCGGTCGATCACCAGATGCACCTCGAGCCCCTGGTTCTGCTGGTCGGTTGCTATATTGCGCAGCGCGCCGATGGTCTCGAGCTTCTGGACCAACTTATGGGTCCAAATACTCAGTTCCTCGGAATTCGGATCTTCGAGTGAATATTGGTATTGAGTCCGGCTGACCCGGTCCTCCACGGTAAGGTCCTGGACGGGTTGTAGATAAACACTTATCCCTTCGACCTGCGCCAGCTTGGGCTGCAGGCGCTCGATAATCTGTTCGACGCCGGCCTTGCGCTGAGCGAGCGGCTTCAGGTTGATCAGCAAGCGTCCGCTGTTGACCGTGGTGTTGGTTCCGTCGATGCCGATGAACGAAGAGAGGCTTTCGATCCCCGGATCCTGAAGAATCACGCGCACCAATGCCTGCTGTCTGCGCGCCATCGCGGTAAACGAGATATTCTGCGGCGCCTCCGATACTCCCTGGATCACGCCGGTGTCTTCGGTTGGAAAAAAGCCCTTCGGCACGTACCAGTACAGCGCCACCGTGAGCACCAGCGTGGCAACCGCCACCAGTAACGTCGCCGGCTGACGCCGCAACACCCACTGCAGCGTTCGGGCGTAAAGATCGAGACCGCGCTCGAACGCGCGCTCAGTGACCCTGTGGAAGCGGCTCTTTTCGTCCTCGGCGGTTTGGTGCAGCAGCTTGGCGGACATCATCGGGGTCAGCGTCAGCGACACCACCGCGGACACCAATATGGTCACTGCCAGGGTGATTGCGAACTGCCGAAACAGCCGGCCGACAATATCACTCATAAAGAGCAGCGGAATCAGCACCGCGATTAGCGATATCGTGAGCGACAATATCGTGAAGCCGATCTGCTTCGCTCCCTTGAGCGCTCCCTGCAGCGGCGACTCGCCTTCTTCGATAAAGCGGCCGATGTTCTCGATCATCACGATCGCGTCATCAACCACGAAACCGGTCGAGATCGTCAGCGCCATCAGCGTGAGATTGTTGAGGCTGTAACCGAGCAGGTACATCACGCCGAACGTACCGATCAGCGAAAGCGGAACCGCGACGCTGGGGATAATTGTCGCCGACAAATTGCGCAGGAACAGAAATATCACCATAACGACCAGAGCCACCGTCAGCATCAGCTCGAACTCGACGTCCTGCACCGAGGCCCGGATGGTTACCGTGCGATCGGTCAGCACCGCGACCTTGACCGATGCGGGCAGCGTGCTCTGAAGCGCGGGCAGCAGCTCCTTTATCCGATCGACCACCGTGATGATGTTCGCCCCCGGCTGGCGCTGCACGTTCAGAATCACGGCCGGCTCATTGTTCATCCAGGCCGCCTGCTTGACGTTTTCCGGCTCGGCAACCACCTTGGCAATGTCCGACAACCGTACCGGCGCGCCGCCATGATAGGCCACTATCTGCGGCAGGTAGTCCTTGGCCGTAAGCAATTGATCGTTGTCCTCGATGGTGTAGTCCAGGTTGGGACCATCGAAGTTGCCCTTGGCCTCGTCGATGTTCGACGCCGCAATCGCGCCGCGCAGTTGCTCCAGGGTCAAGCCATACGAGGCGAGCTGGAGCGGGTTGACCTGGATTCGCACCGAGGGCTTCTGTCCACCGCTGATCGATACCAGTCCCACGCCCGGGACCTGCGAGATCTTCTCTGACAACCGGGTGTCGGCCAAATCCTCCACCTGATCCAGTGGAAGTTCAGTCGAGGTCAACCCAAGGGTGAGAATCGGGGCATCGGCGGGGTTGACCTTGCTGTAAATCGGCGGGGTCGGCAGATTGGCGGGCAGGTAGGTAGCCGCCGCGTTGATCGCCTCCTGTACTTCCTGCTCTGCCACGTCGATGTTGAGGTTCAAATCGAACTGCAAAGTGATGACGGAGCTGCCAAAGGAACTGTTGGAGGTCATCTGGTTGAGCCCCGGCACTTCGCCGAACTGTCGTTCGAGGGGGGCCGTTACCGACGACGCCATCACATCGGGGCTGGCGCCCGGGTAGAACGTGATCACCTGAATGGTCGGATAATCGACCTCGGGCAACGCCGAGACCGGCAACTCCTTATAAGCGAACGCGCCCGCGAGCAGGATGGCTGCCATCAGCAGCGAGGTTGCTATTGGCCGAAGGATGAAGGGCCGCGACAGGTTCATTGGCCGGTCGAATTTTGTGACGGGCTATTTCCCGCCGACGCTGTCGAAGTACCCGGGTCCATCCGGACGGCGACTTTGCTGCCGGGTTGCAGCTTGTCCAGCCCGTCCGTCACCACGATCTCGCCAGTTTGTATGCCTTTTCCGATCGCCGTGATGTCGCCCTGTGTCGCGCTTGCCACGACCGGACGGCGCGCCACGATCTTGCTGGGCTGAACCACATAAACGTAGTCGCTCTGCTGGGTCCGTTGGACTGCAGCGGTCGGCACCAGCACCGTGTTGTGCAGGGTTTTTAGCAGCAACCTGGCATTGACGAACTGGTTGGGAAAAAGGGCGTAGCTATCGTTGGCAAACTGTGCCCGCAGCTTAACCGTGCCGGTCGTCTGATCGATTTCGTTGTCCAGGGTCAAAAGAAACCCGCTGGCGAGTTGCTTGCTCAAATCGCGATTCCAAGCCTGCACCGCCACCTGGCCGCCACTCATGTCCTCGGTGACTTCTTGAATGTCGTCTTCCGGGACGCTGAAGATCACGGAGATCGGCTGCAATTGGGCGATTACCACGAGCGGATTCGACGCTTGCGCGTAGTTGCCTAGATCGACCTGCCGCAAACCTATGCGGCCTTTGATGGGAGAGACCACCTGACAGTACGACAAGTTGACCTTGACCGCATCAATCAACCCTTCGTCGTTTTCAATCGAGCCGCGCGCCTGATCGTAAAGCGCTTGCTGGTTGTCGAGATCCTGACGGGCGATCACTCCCTGCTGGAGCAGAAGGCGATAACGCTCCAGGGTAATCCTGGCATTGTCCAACGTGGCTCTATCGCGAGCCAATTGCCCCTGGTACTGGATCAGTTGCGCCTGGTACGGACGCGGATCGATGTTGAACAGTAGTTGGCCGGGCTCAACTATTTGCCCTTCTTTGAAATCGATCTTTAGAATCTGGCCGGAGACTCGGCTTACAACGGTTACCGTGGCAAATGGCGTAACGGTTCCGATTTGGCTTAGGTAGATGTTCAAATCGCCTTCTTTTGCCAGAATTGCCGAGACCGGGACCGCGGGCACGATGGGTGGTTCCTTGGTCGAACTGCGCGTGGTCCAAGTGTACAAGGCGACGCCGACTACCCCGATTGCTGCCAGCCATAGCCACCAACGATTACTGCCGCGGAGGGTCCGTGAGTGCCCGGCCTCGACTGCCGTGAAATGCGAGGCTGACCGCGACTTGGTTGCCGGTTTGTTGTCCATACTTGGTGCTTCAACGCGTTCCAAACATGCTCCCGTGAGATTCTAGTATCGGATGTTGATGAGGTTTCCAGAATCATAGAACCCGAGGAAAGCGATGTAGGCGGCGAGTCAACGCAGCGGGGCCTGGTCCTTGATGCCTCCCGCTGGCGGAGCGTCCGACTCCATCATTTCCCTCGGTTCTATCAACAGTTGGAGCTTCACCTCGCATAACCGGGTGCGCTCCTCACAACAATTTATTCCTTACAAGACGCTAAAGCACGGGCTCGGTTTCGGCCTGAACTGCCGCGAAAGCGCGGCTGAAGACCGTCACCACGGTCGCCCTGCCACGATTCTCGACGCGCAAAACTCAAGCCGCGAGGAGCGCGCAAGGAACCGGGCGCGAAGCGTGTATGAGAGCGTCTAGACTATGACTGACTATCTAATCGCTACTCGAACCTAAGTGGACAGCATCCTGATTTTATGAAAGAATTCAAGGCCGATGAAAAGGGGACGACTAATCAAATTCCTGCTATTTGGCTGCCTGCTGATACTGACTCGTCCCGCCAGGAGCGCGGACGCTCCATCGGGCGGCGTGGAAGAGGGCGCCGGTGATCAGCTCAATCTGCCGCAAGGGATGGGCTGGGAGGATTGGCAGGTGGTCCGGGACCAGCGCGAACATCGCGCTACGGTCAAGGTCCTAGTACGCAAGGGTCAGGCGCCGGCGACCGCCAAGGTGCGCATCGTGCTCGCCCAGACGCCCAAGCCGACGTTCGATTCGCCCCAGGCGGTGGTTGATGCTCTCGTTCATACGGCCGACCAGCAGTGTCAGAAAGTCACCTCAACCACGGTTAGCAAGAGTGCCGAGGATGTGACTTTTGAGATGCGCGGTTTCGGATGCCCCGGTCAGAAGGGCGAACGCTATCTCCTGCAGCGGATTGCCTACATCGGACCTTGGGAGCTCCAGGTAACCTACGCGCCGATGGACCCCGTCGACAACCTGCCTTCCGCCGAAAAGCAGCAGGCCCTCAAGCTAATTTCCTCGGTCACGATAAAGCCATCCGCAAACTGATCGCGCTCGGCCGCTTCACCCTGGATTTTCAGCGCCACGGGGATTGTCAATCACAAACATCCAGCTCCCGTCGCTTTGGCGGCGCACCACTTCGGTGCTATTGCCCGACATAGTGACCGGCTTGCCTTCGGGATCGATGCCGGTGGCGGTCCATTTGAGGCCGGTCAGAGCGAGGCTGCCATCCTGGCTCAGGACTGAGCGCGACTTCACGGTGAATTTTGGCTTGATCGCAACATAGGCTCTGAGGATCTCGCGAATCGCCGCGCGACCAATCGCCACCTCGCCGGATTCCTGGACAAAACTCGCGTTGGGCTCGTAAAGGGCTACCGCAGTCTCGAGATCTCCGCGGGTGAGAGCCTCGAGCAAAAGGCTGTCGCATTCCTCAGGATTTCGCGCCGGCATGGGACAATCTCCTTTATTTTGAGCTGGTATGAGTGGACAATAATGCGCGCGGGCGCGGGTGTCCAGCATGCATCCGTCACGCGTCAAGTGAAGGCGACCCGAAGAAGTTAGGCCGCCTCGCCAATGCTCTCGCGGGAGGAAGCGCCGATGGCAGTGACAATACTCTACGAAGATAGGGCCGTGTCGATCGAAAACGCCCAGGCACAGGGTGACGATCTCTGGATGCCGGCGGGCGAGTTGCGCGCCGCCACCGGCTGGGAACTCAAACCCCAGGGCCTTTGCCGCGATGAGCGCTGCGTCCCCATTCCTCCGGGCCGCCGCGACCAGTTTTTGCGCGCTGGCGACTTCGTCAACCTGGCCGCTCTGGCGCGCCAGCTCGGCCAGCCGGTAGTCCACGACGACTCGCATCCGCTGTGGTTTTTTGGCGAGTCGGCGGATACCCGGCGCGACGCTCTCGCTTCGCTTAAGGCGCCCGACTTCACGCTCCCCGATCTCGACGGCAACCTGCATTCGCTTTCGGACTACAGGGGCCGCAAGGTTCTTCTGCTTTCATGGGCAAGCTGGTGAGGATGCCGCTTTGACCTGCCAGTCTGGCAGGCTATCTACAACGAACTGAAAGATCGCAACTTCGTGATCGTCTCGGTGGCGTTCGATAGCGGCGGGACCGCCGCGGTGCGCGACTTCATCAAACCGGCGGAGCCGGTGCGGATCGAGCCGCTGTTTCAGGAAATCATGGGATGGGACGCGGCGCTGTGCGAACGCGCGGCGGCGCCCACTTATCCCAATCTGATCGACGAGCGCCACGTGGTGGCCGAGCTCTACAACATGACCAACGTCCCGATGGCCGTCTGGATCGACGAGCACGGAAATATCGTGCGCCCCGCGGAGGCCGCCGGAACCAATGACGGATTCCGTTCGATGGATCGCTCCACCTTCCAGATGAAGAAGGAGGCGACCGAGCGCGGACGGGCCATCCGCAGGACCTACGTCGACGCCATCCGCGACTGGGTGGCCAAGGGTGAGTCCAGCGAGTACGTGCTCTCAGCCGAAGAAGTGCGCAGGCGGATTCATGCGCCGGTGAACGTCGACCCGCTCGCCACGGCCAATTTCCGGATCGGGCAGTATCTTCATCATCAGGGGCACACGGAAGACGCCAAGCGCTATTTTCAGGAGACCCGGCGTCTGTGCCCGGAGCGTTGGAACTATCTGCGCCAGACGATGCAGCTCGAAGAGGACGGAAGCGCCTCCGGCCCGGAATTCTTCCGCGCCGTCGACGCTCTTGGGGACCGGCCCTTCTATCCGGCGGTCGAGCTGAAGAGCACTCGCGGGTAAGGCTGGGAATTCTCCGCCAGCCCGGCGGGGTCGCGGGTCAATTTGTCCGCCGCCCCCCCGGCTGCGGAACTGAAGCCGGCGCGTCCCAACCAGTCGTCGCAATGTAGAGTGGATGGCTCGTCTCGTTGGACCCGTCCTCGGTAAAAACCGACGCGGCCGGGAACAGCGCGACGCCGTCGGTCTCGGCGATCGCGAATTGCGTCACGGTCGAAACATTGCGGCTGACCACGTAGAGATTACGTCGGCCCGGATCGGCTACCATCCCGGTCGGATAGCCCATCCCGGTCGGACACTCTCCCACAATCTCCAGTGACGCGTCCGGCTTCACCACGAGCGAGGAGACCGTATCGCTTCCGCGGTTGCCGGTGTAAACGAACACGCTCGGACCGACGCTGGCCAGCGCGATACCAAATGGTCCGGAGGTCGAGATTCCCACATGATAGGTCTTGGCGACACTGAGCCTTCCGTCTTCAGCGGGTTTCGCCACTATTACGGTACCCAGCAAACTGTCCACTGTGTAAACGAAGCTGCCTGAAGGATGAACCGCGACCAGCCCGGGGTGTCCTGGCTTGTCGCCAAGGCTCGGTACGCTCCCAACCAGCCGGAGCGTCCCGGAAGGCTCGACCGCGAAAGCGACTATCGTTCCGGCGCCGCTGTCGGAAACGTAGACGAATTTTCCGTTGGGCATGATCGCTATGCCCAGGGGCTGCTGCAAACCGCCGCCGCGAAACGTCTCCAGCGGCTTGAGCGCGCCGGTCGCGCTGTCGATCGCGTATTCCTCGATCGATCCGTCGTTGCCTTTGCCGTCGCCGCCTTTGCCGGAATTAGTGACGTATGCGAAATCACCGCGCGGACTTATCGCGATCTGCTGCGGGCGACTCGCGGCTCCATCGTCCACCGACCCCTCACCCACCATCGCAAGGTCGCCCGTGTCGCGCTTGATGTTGAACTGATGGATTCGCCCGTCGCCCTCGTTGGCCACGTAGAGAAACCGGCTGGAGGGATCGATGGCGATTCCGGTGGGACCGTTCAGCGCCCCGGCTTTTGCCACCCGCAGGAAATTCAGACTGCCGTCAGCCTGCCGGCTGAACTCGGACACGGTACCCTCGCCATTGTTGGTTATATAGACGTAGCCGGCTGGAGCTACGGCACTGGGCGGAGAGCTTTGCACCGTCTGCGCCGGATTCGGAGTGTGCTCGGTACGATTGCATCCGAAGAGCGCGAGCGCAGCCGCCGCCACCAGCAGCGCGGCGGCCGGCACACTCGGCTCAGCCGCAAGTCTCACTTTTCGTCCCGATGAGCACTGACATGCATCGCACATAGATATCCTTTTTTGCGGCCGCGGGCCGGTCAATCCAGGCTGTCCAACGCTCCTGCCAAGCGCCCGCTCGCGCATTTCGCCGGAAATTCAACACCCGCCAGCGCCGGCCATGCAAGCGCTTGTGCGGATGCGAATCCCTTCCCTCCCGGTATACCCGCCGCCCATCCCGCCAGCAAAGGCGCCGAAGCCGGCGCTGGAGCACAAAGAGTCTCTCGATGGCGTTCGCACGTCGGTCGTTCACCTAGCCATTGCGCCGGTCTCGAAAGCCCAGCGGCTCGATTCCGCCTCGCAAGTATATATCCGTCCGAGATCGGGCCGCTACTTATTCCTATTCCTATTATCCAGTCGGGCGCGGCATTGGCGTACGACTAAGCGCAACCCGGTGGAGGCCAGGCATTTACCGATTCCCGCAGGTGCTCATTGTTTTGGCTACTGCCGCCCGTTTCGGCAGCGCCTCAATGATTGCTCTCTATTTGACGCAAGCTCGAGGTCGGTTGTATGCTCGTGCTCGACGGATCGAGTCAGAAACTCTCTCGACGATTCGGGGCGATCAAGCATGAGATCAAGTAGCCGTTCTTGCGCAGTGGCCATTGGTGGAGTCGTCGTTGTGCTGCTATTGACTCTGCGCGGCGAGTTGAACTCCGCCGAGGCGTCTCACCCCGATGCCGCCGCGCCGCCGCCTGGTACGCTAATCACTTACGCCAACTGGGAGCGTTACAAGCAGTTCATGCCGCCTGGCATGCAGGTGCTGTTCGCCGGCGGACACTTTTGGAAAATGCCCGCCGACGTCCAGCTGGAAGTAGGGCCTACTTTGCCTATGCCGCTTCCGCCGACTTACCTGGCCGATACTGAAAAGAATGCCGGCCGCGCGACCCTCAAGAAGCTTCCGGACGCCGGCTACATACCGGACGGGTATACGACTGGGGTTCCTTTCCCCAATCCGCTTAGCCAGTCGGCATTGGCGCCATATGCAATCTTTTACGATCTGTACTATCACTACAATCCGCGTGTCCAACACTCCATTTTCTGCGACTACTCGGGAGATTCCTACGGTAACTTTACATCTACTGGCGAGATAGAGACAGTCTATTCCCAGCTGGCTCATCTGAGCGAACCGAAGCTGCCGGCGACCATTCCAACCTCGGGCGGTTACTATTTCGCCAAATTCATCCAGCAGATCGCGCCTGAACAGGGGAAATATACGACCTCGCTCGATCTCACCTACCAGGACATTACAAAACTCGACGACATCTACACCTATCTGCCGACTACCCGCAGACCAATCCGCTCTTCGGACGCCGCCCGCTGCGCTCCCCTCCAGAACACCGATTTCACCTGGGAAGACGCGGCGCTTGGACCCCCAGGTCTCCCGCAGCAGTTCGAGATCAAATATCTGGGTGAAAAGCGGATACTCGCTCTGGTCCACGCCAAGCCGGCCGCGCTCGAACAATGCGGCGCGGCCACACAACTGCCGAGTGAATACTATTACCCGGCCACCAAAGGCATTTTGCCATGGGCAAAGCCGAGTCTCGGCAAGTGGGAGCTGAGAGACACCTACGTGATTGATATGTCTCGCCTGCCGGCTTATAGCCAGAGTTACTGCTACAGTCGAAGAGTTCTCTATGTTGATAAGGAGACTTTCTTTCCACTGGCGATCGAACTTTATGATCCAAAGGGCGCGCTTGCAAAGTTTATTACCCAATTCTGGACGCCACTGGCCATCCCCGATGGAGGCTCGACGCTGGGCACCAATGGACCGCAGACCGGATGGTCTATAAATTTTGCCGATCGGCACGTAACGATAGCCCTGACTCAGAGCTCGTGTTACAACACGAACTGTGAACCGCAGTTTCTTGATTCGAGTCAGTACGCGAGCCCCGAAGGGCTGATGAAAATCAATCAGTGACCGGCTGAGCCCGATTTCACGCGCATCCATCGAGCGCCGCGGACGGCGATCGTGGACTGTCACCTTGCCCCACGCCCTTTGGCCGTATGCCCCTAAGGTCAGGCGTTAACCACAAACATCCACCGCATCGACGGGACTAAAGCCCTGACCGTGGCCGCCGCGCGCGCCCTCGAAGCCAAGCGTGCGGCCGGACAAATGGCCGAGAAAGATGCCCGCCCCGGATGCACTTTCGTCGCGGTTGGCGCAAAATGTAACTTCATTGGCAAAGCCCCACCCGGCGGCGGCGCCGAAGCTCAAAGCATCGTGAAAAGCAGGGACGGTCTGATGGAAACGATTCAGGACATAGACCCGGAAGAAACCCGCGAATGGCTCGATTCACTGGAGGCGGTGATTGATGCCGAAGGTGTCAGCCGCGCTCATTTTCTGCTCGAGCAACTGATCACCACAGCGCGCTTGCGTGGGAGCTATCTGCCCTACAACGCGAATACGCCGTATCTCAACACGATTCCCGCCGATCGTCAGCCGCACTACCCCGGCGATCGCGAGATCGAGCGGCGCATCAGCTCGATTATCCGCTGGAACGCGCTGGCGATGGTGGTGCGCGCCAACCAGCACTCTTCCGAACTCGGCGGCCATATCGCGAGCTTCCAGTCGGCCGCGACCCTGTACGATATCGGCTTCGGCCACTTCTGGCGCGCGCCGTCCGAGGATCACGGCGGCGACATCGTCTACATCCAGGGACATTCTTCCCCAGGAATCTATGCGCGAGCGTTTGTCGAGGGCCGCCTGACCGAGCAGCAGATGCTCAACTTCCGGCGCGAAGTCGACGGCCACGGACTCCCGTCCTATCCGCATCCGTGGCTGATGCCCGAGTTCTGGCAGTTCCCGACCGTGTCGATGGGCCTCGGGCCGATCATGGCGATCTACCAGGCGCGCTTTATGAAATATCTCGAGGGGCGCGGTCTCGGCGAGATGGGCGATCGCAAGGTGTGGGCCTTCATGGGCGACGGAGAAATGGACGAGCCGGAATCGCTTGGCGCAATCGCGCTCGCCTCGCGCGAAAAGCTCGACAACCTGATCTTCGTCGTCAACTGCAACCTGCAGCGGCTCGACGGCCCGGTGCGCGGCAATGGCAAGATCATCCAGGAACTCGAGGCCGACTTCCGCGGCGCCGGATGGAACGTCATCAAAGTCATCTGGGGCAGCAACTGGGACGCGTTGCTCGCGCGCGACAAGCTCGGATTGCTGCGCAAGCGCATGGAGGAATGCGTCGACGGCGAATACCAGGCCTTCAAGGCCCGCGACGGCGCTTACGTGCGCAAGGAATTCTTCGCCAGGTATCCCGAGCTGCTCGAGATGGTCTCGGGCATGACCGACGACGAAGTCTGGCAACTGCGCCGCGGCGGTCACGATCCGATCAAGGTTTATGCCGCCTACGCCGCCGCCGTCAGCCATCTGGATCAGCCCACCGTCATCCTCGCCAAGACCATCAAGGGCTACGGGATGGGCGCCGCCGGCGAGGGGATGAACATCACCCATCAGCAGAAAAAGATGGGTCTGGAAGAGCTCAAGGCCTTTCGCGATCGCTTCAAGATTCCGGTGCCTGACGACCAGATCGCCGAAGTGCCGTTGTATCGGCCGGCCGCGGACAGCGTCGAAATTCAATATCTGCGCGAGCGCCGCAAGGCGCTGGGCGGCAGTCTCCCGCAGCGCCGGCGCACCTCGCAGCCGCTCGAAGTGCCGCCGCTGTCGGCCTTCGAGTCCCAGCTAATCGCGACCGGCGATCGCGAGGTCTCGACCACGATGGCGTTCGTGCGGATTCTTTCGGCTCTGCTGCGCGACAAGAACCTCGGCAGCCGCGTCGTGCCAATCGTCCCCGACGAATCGCGCACCTTCGGCATGGAGGGGATGTTTCGCCAGCTCGGGATATTCTCGCAGGTGGGCCAGCTCTATAAGCCCGAGGACGCCGGCCAGCTCATGTTCTACCGCGAGCATCAGCACGGCCAGATCCTCCAGGAAGGGATCTGCGAAGCGGGCGGGATGTCGTCGTGGATCGCCGCGGCGACGTCATACAGCACCCACAATCTGCCGATGATCCCCTTCTACATTTTCTATTCGATGTTCGGGTTTCAACGCGTCGGCGATCTCGCCTGGGCCGCCGGCGACTCGCGATGCCGCGGTTTCCTGCTCGGCGGAACTTCCGGACGCACCACGCTCAACGGCGAAGGCCTCCAGCATGCCGACGGCCAGAGCCACGTCCTGGCCTCGACTATTCCCAATTGCGTCGCCTACGATCCGACCTTCGCCTACGAGCTGGCGGTGATCATTCACGATGGCCTGCGGCGCATGCTGACCGAGCAACAGGACGTCTTCTACTACATCACCTTGATGAATGAGAATTATGTCCACCCCGCGATGCCCGAGGGCGCGCAGGCAGGTATTCTCAAGGGCATGTATCCATTGACCAACGGCAGCGGCAACGGCAAGGGTCCGCGCGTGCAGTTGCTCGGCTCGGGAACCATCCTGCGCGAGGCGATCGCCGCGGCCGACCTGCTCAGAGACGATTTCGGGGTCGCGGCCGATATCTGGAGCGTGCCGAGCTTCACCGAACTGCGGCGCGACGGAATCGATGTCGAGCGCTGGAACATGCTGCATCCCACGGCCCCGCAGCGGCGCAGCTACGTCGAGACCTGCCTCGCCGATCGCTCCGGGCCGGTGGTGGCGGCGACTGACTATATTCGGGCCTTCGCCGATCAGATTCGCCCCTACGTTCCGCATCACTACCGGGTGCTGGGCACCGACGGCTTCGGGCGCAGCGACTATCGCAAACGCCTGCGCAGTTTCTTCGAGATCGACCGGCACTACATCACGGTCGCGGCGCTCAGATCGCTCGCCGACGAAGAGCAGATTCCCGCTTCCAGAGTCGATGCCGCGATCAAAAAATACGACATCGATCCGGAAAAACCGAATCCCGCCACGGTGTAATGCGATGGGCGCGCTGGTCGATATCAAGGTTCCCGATATAGGCGAATTCTCCGATGTCGAAGTCATCGAAGTCATGGTCAAGCCGGGAGACCCGGTGCGCGTCGACGACTCGCTGATCACTATCGAGTCCGACAAGGCCTCGATGGAAGTGCCGTCGACCGAAGCCGGCGTGGTCAAGGAAATCCGGGTCAAGATCGGCGACAAGGTTTCGGAAGGCTCGCCAATCGTCGTGATCGAGACCGCGCCGGCCGACGGTAAGCCTGCGGAGCCAACCGCGCCGGCCGCTGCCCAGCCCGCGCAGGCGGCCGCACCGGCGTCAGCCAAATCCGTACCAGCGCCCGCTGTACCGCCCCCGCCGCCAAAGCCCCGTTCCGCCATCGCGGCGGCGCAGGAGGACTCCCAGAACGATCCTTCCGCGCCTGGCAGACCCAAAACCCAGCCGGTGGCGGTCGAATCAGCCGGCGACGCCGAGCCCGGACCTGAACACAAGCCGCACGCGAGCCCGTCCGTGCGCAAATTCGCGCGTGAGCTCGGGGTCGATTTGCACACCGTCCAGGGTACCGGATTAAACGGACGAATCTTTCGAAGCGACGTGCAGAAGTTCGTGAAGGCCGCGATTGCGGTCCCCAGCCGCGCGGCGGGCACGGGCGTGGGCGCCGCGCTGGATATGGCGCCGTGGCCGAAGATCGACTTCGCCAAATTCGGCGAGGTCGAGACGCGCCCGCTATCGCGCATCCGCCGGATCTCGAAAGCGAACCTGGCGCGCAACTGGGTGATGATCCCGCACGTCACCCAGTTCGACGAAGCCGACGTAACCGACCTCGAAGCGTTTCGCCATGAACTCGGCGAGGCGCACGCAAAGGACGGCGTTCGCCTCACACTGCTGGCCTTTGTGCTCAAGGCGCTGGTCCGTGCGCTGACCGAGTTTCCCGAATTCAACTCGTCGCTCGACGGCGACAACCTCATTCTCAGGAAGTATTTCCATTTCGGCTTTGCCGCCGACACTCCCGAGGGGCTGGTGGTGCCGGTGATTCGCGACGTCGATAAAAAGGGCGTGCTGCAGATCGCGCGCGACACCGCGGCGCTGGCGCAAGCGGCGCGCGAGGGAAAGCTCAAGATGACCGACATCCAGGGCGGATGCTTCACCGTGTCGAGCCTTGGCGGAATCGGCGGCACCGCATTCACGCCGATTATCAACGCGCCCGAAGTAGCTATTCTGGGACTCTCGCGGCTCGCGCGAAAACCGGTATGGCGCGACGGCGCCTTCGTTCCGCGCCTGATGCTACCGCTGTCGCTCGCCTACGATCATCGAGTCATCGACGGCGCGCTCGCCGCGCGCTTCGTCACCTACCTGAGCGCGATGCTCTCCGACATGCGGCGCGCCCTGCTCTAAAGCGGCGCGGCCCCGAGCGGTTTTAGTCCCGTTCGGTGAGCCAGGCCCCGACCTGCGGCCAGAACTTCTTCTGCGCCGCGCTGCTCACGATCATCCCGACGTGTCCCGCGGAAAAGGTCAGATTGCGCTTGTCCTCGCTGCCCACGAAATCTATCAGCGGCAGGCTTGAGGCCGGAAACACCACGTCATCGAACTCGCCGATCGCGTTGAGCAGCGGGCAGACGATATTGCCCAACTCCACGCGCTCGCCGCCCACATTGAACTCGCCCTTCTTGAGCAGGTTGTTCTGAAAGAAATCCCGCGTCACCTCGCGGAATATACGTCCAGCCAACGGCACGTCGCCAGCCATCCATTGCTCGAACAAGTCGAAGAATTCCACGTAGTCTTCCTTTTCCTTGTTCCGATAGAGTGCGACGTACTTGTCAATCGCGTGATGAACGACGGCGGTCGCGGTGAATAGTCCTCTTATGAACCAGGCCGGACAGTTTCCATACACCGACGTGATCAGGTCAACCGTCTGGCCGCTGAACCTGCTTTCGAGATTGAACAGCGGGTTGCCGTCGACCGCGGTGTCGAAAGGCGTCGTCAGAGTAATCAGGTTCTTGATATTCTCGGGATGCAGCGCCGCATACAGCACGGTCAGCAGGCCGCCGAAGCAATAGCCCAGCACATTGACTTTCGATACGCCAGTGAGGCTTTGAACGGCGCGCATGGCGTCGCCAAGGTCCTGGTTGACATAGGCGTCGAATCCGCGCCAACTGTCGGCCCGCGCCGGCGGAATCCATTCGACCATGTATACATCGAATCCTTGCCGGGTCAGGTTCGCCATCACGCTGCGTCCCGGAAACAGATCGAGTATGAAAGGTCGCTTGATCAGCGCATACACGAAGACCAGTGGCGTGCGATGCGCGGGCCCCTGCGCCGCGTAATGCCGCAGCTTGACCTTCCCGCCTTCGTAAACAATCTCATACGGGGTCACCCCCGGAGGATCCTCGCTCAACGGATAATGGTCGCTCAATCCCCGGCGCCTGCCGTCGAGCGTCCGCACGGCGCCATCCATCCAGTACTTCGGGAGTTCCGTCATCAGTGACATAAGCGCTAGCCTCCTGCGCGGCGCGACGATGCCGTCCTTGTGGTCTTACTGGGTGATGGGCTCCGGTTTCTTGTCACCGGAAACATTTCCGTTCTGCCCCCGCCGGCTACGCGGCGCGGGTGCGCGCGCCGGTGCGACCGGCTCGATCGGTTTCAACGCCCTTAGCGCGGTGAGTTGCCGCACCTCGCGGCGCAAGCTTTCGATTCTATCGAACAGCGCCTGCGTCTCGGTCAGCGGCGTCAGTCCGACCAGCGGCCACAACGGCGCGAACAGAGAGCCCACCACGGAGTTGCCGATTTGTGCCGCGCGCAGGAAGGTATTGAGAACCACCGCGGCCGCATCACCGACCGCCGGCGTCGCCACCACCTTCTCGATTGAGGCGTGGGCCGCGCGCACCCAGGCTTCGTAGGCTTTCCAGGCGGCAGCCTCGAGCTCCTCGCGATCGCTTCCCGCCGCTGACGCCTTGCGCAGAACCTCCAGCACCTCCGCTCCCAAGGCTTGATACAGCGAGGTTATATCGCCGCCGTTTTGTGGCTGTCCCATGCTCTTTCTCCTGACACCTTGCGGCCCCGTTCGGAGCCGGCGACGCCGGAAACTTTTCGAGCTGGAGGTCTGATGCTCTCCAGGGATCTGGTGAAGCTCTCGCCGCGAGCGATTGTCCGGTTTATGGTCCTCGTATTCTTCAGCTAATCGGCGGTCGCCGCCGAATCGCGTTTCAGTACTTGTTCGACCGCCTGTGCCGGCTGCGCGTGCGCTGGCACTACTCTTTGTGCCGCGGCCTTGAGATCCTCGAAGGCGCCTGCGATGCACGACTTCATGAATTCCACATCGGGCATCATCCGGGGCTCCGCCACCGCGCCGAAATACAGGCTCTGATTGTAACTCACGATCGCCACACCATAGCCGAGCGTTCCCGCCAGCGGCACGAGGCCGATGAAATCGAGCATCCGGCGCCCCGCCAGGTACATCGGAACCTGCGCCCCCGGGACGTTCGTAGCGATGAAGTTGATACCCCTCGACGGCCCCGCGATCATGCGGGCCATACCACCGGTGAACTCCGAAAGCCGCGTCGCGGCCTCGATCGCGGTATTGGTGATCGTCGAGTTCAGGTTCTGCAGGCTCGGCGAAACCGAATCGGCGGCCGCCGTCAGCAAATCCATCCCTTGCGGCTCCCGCGCGGCCTTGATGCGTTCGGTCTCCCGCACTACCGAGCGGTAGCGCTCGACCGGGTCCATCGGCGTCGCCGCCAATTCGGGAAACATCATCGAGACCCGGTTGCCCATCGCTCCGGCTTCGCTCTCGCGGCGCACGTTGACAGGACATCCGATGCGCAGCGGAAGCCCGTCGACCACGACGTCGTGGTGCTTCAGATAACGCGCGGCGCCCTCGCTCAGGATACTCAGAACGACGTCGTTAACCGTCCCTCCAAGCGCGCTGCGGATCGCGCGAAGATCGCCGAAGGAAACCCTCAACCACGCGAGCGAGCGAGCCCGGCCCACGAGCCCCAGGTTCCAGGGCGCCGCCACGATCGGCCGCGACATCATCTGGAACATCTGCGCGGCCGCGCCGGCAATCGCAGCGCTCCGCTCGGCCAGGTCGGACGGCGAGCTCAGCAGTCTCGCGGCCTCACGCACTTCATCGAGCCGGTTCCGGACCAGCGCGATCGCCGCGTCCAGCAGCGACTTGGAGCCGTCGGGCAGGCTCGCGGGCGCCCACGCTTCGCGCTCAGACGCGGGCGCCGGGGCATCGGGCCTCAAATCCATCGCAGTCGCAATCAACCGCAAAGCCGAGACTCCGTCGACGATGCAGTGATGAATTTTCCATAGCAGGGCCGAGCGTCCGCCTTCGAGTCCATGGAACAGATGCAATTCCCATAGCGGCCGGCTTCGTTCCAGCGGAGGTTCGTTGGCGCGCATCGCCGCTTCAGCAATTTCGGCATCGCCGGCGCCGCTGGGAAGTGTATGGCGCTTGAAATGATCGCGCAGGTTGAACTCCGGATCATCCTCCAGGGTCGCGTGAGCCAGGTTGAATGGGGCGAAAACCAGGCGCTGCCGGTAACGCGGCAAAAGGTGGATGCGGCGCTCGAAATGCTCTATCAGCCGGTCAAACTCGATCTCGCCCTCGAAGGTTTGAAGGAGGCCGACGTGAAGCGGGCCGTTCGATGTTTCGTTGTAGAGGAAGGAAGCGTCCTGGGTGCTCAGGCGATGCGAAGGTTTGCTTGCCTCAGCCATTTTGACGCTCCGGATCTTGCTTGCAGGTTCGGCATCCAACGATGCGCCATTTACCGGTTTCGGTCAATTGAAAAATCCGGCCGCTGGATACGATGAAGACTCGGCAAAGACTCGGCCCGTTTGATATTCTGCGTTTGCGAATCACTCTTCCGATTTCCGATCCGATGGCTCCTGGCAGTGAGGGCCATCCTGGAGAAAGCCATGGCGAAACAGGACGCGGGCGAAAGTGCTGGTTATGCCAGAGAGTTGAAACTTTCCGACGGCCGGCGAGTGTCGCTAAGACTGATGGAAGCGGCGGACAGGCAAAGAGTTTTGAGCTTTGCGCAATCGCTTCCGCCCGATGATTTGCTCTTCCTGCGTACCGACATCACCGAACCCGCCCTGGTTGACGAATGGATCGGAAACCTTGAAAAAGGCGCGACGGTGACCGTGCTCGCTGAAGTCGACGGCAAATTGGCTGGCTACGCGAGCCTGCATCTTGAGCAGGCGCGGTGGACGCGCAGAGTCGGTGAGATTCGGGTCCAGGTCGGAGTGCCGTACAGGGGCGCGGGCCTCGGCAGACAACTTGCGGCGCAAATCTTTGGACTGGGACAGGCACGCGGACTCAAGAAGATGGCCGCGATGATGACGCCCGATCAGGCGGGTGCCCGTGCCGCCTTCGAAAAGATAGGTTTCAGTGTCGAAGCGCTGTTGCAGGATTGGGTAGTCGATCGCGAAGGCCGGCCGCGCGACCTTTTAATCATGAGCCACGACCTGGAAGGACTGAGCGATCACGTGACCGCGTAGAATCGCCAAGGCCCCCGACAACATTCGCGACAATCGCCCGATCAGAGCGCGCAACGCGAGGAGATGGAGCATTGCCCATACGAACCGGCAACGATGAGTACGCTTACGAGGTAGTGGAAGGATGGGGCATGTCGGGAGCTACCGGTATAGACGGCACTTTCGACGTCGCCGGAGTGGGCGTCGACTCGAAAGAGAACATCTATCTGTTCAATCGCGGTGCGCGTCCCGTGATCGTGCTGGACAAGCACGGAGAATTTCTACGGAGCTGGGGCGACAAGAAGATATTTCCCAATGCCCACGCGGTCACGATCGGGCCCGATGACGCCGTGTGGCTGACCGACAATCTCGACCACACCGTTAGAAAATGCACGCCGGAGGGAAAGGTGCTGATGACGCTCGGCACCAGCGGCAAACCCGCCAAGGGGATGAGCGGGCAGCCATTGTGCCGCTGCACACACGTGGCGATCCATCCGAGCACCGGTGAGCTTTTCGTATCCGACGGCTACGGCAACGCCAAGGTTCACAAGTACACGCCCGACGGCCGATTGCTGTGTTCGTGGGGAGAGCCGGGAAACAGGCCGGGGCAATTCAGTCTTCCACATAATATCTGCACCGACCGCGACGGCTATGTTTACGTCGCCGACCGCGAGAATCAGCGTGTCCAGGTGTTCACTCCGAATGGCAAGCTCGAAGATATATGGACGGATATGGCGCGCCCATGCGGAATGTATATCGACACTAGGCATTCGCAGTTGTGCTACATCGGCGAGTTGTCCACGTCATGGTGGTGTCAAATCGCCCCGGAGCTCTGGGAAATCCAGAATCATCCCGGTTACGGACCCCGCGTGAGTATCTATTCGCTCGACGGGACGCTGTGCGCGACGCTGCTGGACAACGCACAAGGTGAAGCCCCCGGCCAGATGATCGCGCCGCATGGAATTGCGGTGAGCCGCGAAGGCGATATTTACGTGGGCGAGGTATCGGCGACGGCGGGCCCGTGGTTTCCGCGCAAAGATCCCACGCGGCCGTTTCGGACGGTGGTCAAGCTTCGCAAGGTGACGAAAGTCCCCGCCTCGCCGGGCCACTGAGCAGCGCGCGGGCCGGCTCAACCGGGAGATACGCGAGTCTCTCGTCTACGGATTCGGGACGCCTCCGCCGGCGTAGGTCGGCGGCGCTCCCGGACCGACGGTCACGCCTTTGCGCGTGCGCACGGTAAGCTCGGGCCTTCCGGGAATATCCACGCGCAGGCTGCGATAGCCGGGCGTCGAGGGATCCGGCACCACGAAGCCCGCGGTGTATTGCTCACGCAACTCGTTGCCGATGGCGACGCAATCCTCGCGCAGCAGTTCACCGTCGCCGACTTCGCCGAGCAGGTAGGTGCGCGCGCCGGTCTCGGTCGACAACTCGCGCAGCATCTGCGCGTCTACGTGATCGCGATTGCCGCCGAACATCAGCGATCCGATACCGAAGCCGAGGCCGATCCTGGTCGGGGTCGGGTCGCCGATCCCGATCGAGTAGATCAGCACGCCCATCCGGCGTGCGCGGCTCACGACCTGCGGCAGCGTCGCCCGGCTCGCGTTGTCCATCCCGTCGGTGACTACCAGGAGCGCTTTTTTGTCGTAACGTCCGAACCTGACCGTGCGCAGACCATCGATGATCGTGTCGAAGATCGCTGTGTCACCATAGGCGTGGAGCAGGCCGAGCCGGCGCATCACCAGGTCATGATTGGTCGTAAACGGCTGCAGCAGGAATTGCTCATCCGAAAATGCGTACAGGAAAATATCGTCGTTCGGATTGAGGTCGCGAATGAACTGCGCAATCGCCGCGCGCGCCTGCGGAATCTTGGGTTCCATGCTGCCCGAGGTATCGACCAGGATCCCGATCGACACCGGCGTATTGGCGTCGCGGCGCAGGAACTCGAGCGGCCGCTGGATGCCATCGACGTATAAGCGGAAGTCGCCCTTCTGCAGACCCGTCACGTAACGGCCGCCCTGATCCGTCACCGTCACGGTCAGTTGCTCGTAGCCGCTCTGAGCGCGCAACGCACGCGCGGGAAGTTCCAGTTCCGGGCCCTGCTGCGGCGCGAGCTGAGGCGTCGTGGGCGCGTCCATGCCGCCCTGGCCCGCCGGCGCCGCCGGTACTTCGAGCACTGAGCCGCCCTGGCCATCATGGATTTTCGAAGGAGGCGCGGGAAATCCGCCTTGCTGCGACGCCGCCGGCAATGCTCCGGCAAGCAATATGGCGAGGCAGATCACCCCCGTCGACAACCGACCGCAAGACCTGCCGTATCGCTTGCCACCCCTTCGCATGGCGTCCTTGCCGGTTCCTCCCTGACCTTCCCGCCCGCGCGCGGCTGCCGACTACCCTTTCATAGCTCCTGCTGAAATAGAAACAGCTCCCAGCGGCTATTTGTTTCCGCCGTGATCACGGGCGGACGCGAGATCGACCTCGCCGGCGAACCTTTCTTCGCGGCCAGGCGTCGGGTCCGATATGCCCGGAGTCGATCTAATGAGGCGAGGCAGTTTTCCTGATATCCGAGGCGATCGCTTCGGGATGGGTCGCGGTACCGTTATAACGGCGCACTCCGACGCCGTCGGCGCTGAGCAGAAACAGCTCCAGGACGTGGTCCGAATCGTCGTCCTCGGCCGCCACTCCGTACAAGGCGAGCAGGCGGCGAATTTTCGCGGGAGTTCCGGTCAGGAACACCCATCCGTCGGCATTCACTCCCTGCGCCTTAGCATAGGCAAGCAACTCGCGCGAGCCGTCCTCCTTGGGGTCCGTGGTGATCGAGACCATGGTGACCTCGGACTTGAACCCAGGTCCGAGGCTCCGCGCCACCGATTTCATCTCGGCAGTGATCAGCTCGCAGGGTCCCTCGCATGAGGTATGGATAAAAGCGACCAACACCGGCTTGCCCTTCAACGACGAAAGCAGGATCGCCCTGCCATTTTGGTCTGTCAGGGTCATCGTTGGCAGTCCGTCGGCCGGACTCGCGACTGTCTGCCGCGTGGCTTTGCCGACTTCCGCCCGCGCGGCGAGCGGGAGCGCCAGCGCGAGCATCGCCGCCGATGCGATCCAGACCACCGACATCATGCGGCTCCAGCAAAAAAAACGCCGCGTCATCTAGAGGTTCCGTTTCGTGCTCTCGGCGGCGATATGATCGGCTTGCCTGATGGCCAGGGTCACGATCGTAAGCGTGGGGTTTTCGCCGCCACTGGTCGTGAACTGGCTGCCGTCGGAGATGAAAAGATTTTTCACGTCGTGCGTCTGGCCCCACTTGTTGCAGACCCCATCGACGGGGCGCTCGCTCATGCGGCACGTGCCCAGGTTATGCGTCGACGGATACGGCGGGACCGCGATAGTCCTGACTGCCCCGACGGCATCATATACCGCGGCGCCCCGCTTATATGCGTAGTTGCGCATGGCGATGTCGTTGGGATGATCGTCGTAATGAACGTTCGGAATCGGAAGGCCAAATTGGTCCTTCTCTTTCGGATGGAGCGTCACGGCATTGGTCGCCTGCGGCATGTCTTCTCCGACAATCCACATCCCGGCCATGTTGGGATACTGCTCGAGCACGCTCGCGTAGTCGCGTCCCCACGCGCCCGGATCCAGAAACGCGGCCGCGAACGGCAGTCCGAGCGAGATGGTCTCCATCTCGAATCCGCCGGCAAACCCTCGCTTGGTATTCAACTCGGCTTCGTCAGTAATTATTCCGGCCATCACGGTGCCGCGATACATATGGACCGGCTTGTCGAAAATGCCGTAAACGGAACCGCTCGTATGCCGCATGTAGTTCCTGCCGACCTGGCCGGACGAATTGGCCAGCCCGTGCGGAAACGCGGATGAGGCCGAATTCAGCAGCAACCGCGGGCTCTCGATCGAATTGCACGCCACGCACACGATGCGCGCCTTCTGCACGACGTGTTTGCCGTCCTTGTCGGCATACAGCACGCCGCTGGCTTTGCCGTTGGCGCCGTGCTGAATCTGCAGCGCGCGGGACTCAGGCCGCAAATCCAGCTTGCCGGTCGCTTCCGCCTTCGGAATTTCCGTATAGAGGGTCGACCACTTGGCTCCCGACTTGCACCCCTGGAAGCAAAATCCGAGCTGCCAGCAGGACGCGCGACGGTCGCGAGGCCGGCTGTTAATCGCCATGCGCCCGGTATGCACGGTCTTGTACCCTACGCGCGTCGCTCCATTGTACATTATTTTGAAGTTGTTATTTCCCGGCAGCCCGGGAATGTCATTGGTCCGCGTCACTCCCATCTTATCCTCGGCCCTGGCGTAGTAAGGCGCCAGGTCCGCGAGGCTTATCGGCCAGTCTAGGAGGTTCGCGCCGGTGACATTCGAATAGATAGTCCGGGCCTTGAGCTCGTGCTCCTGCAGCCGCAGCGAAGCGCCCGCCCAGTGCACGGTCGTACCGCCGACCGTCTTGCAGGTCCAGGCCGGCAGATTCGGAAAATCTTTCGCTACCCGCCAACTACCCGAGGCCGTTCGCTTGTCGAGCCAGGCCAGTTGCTTGAATGCGAACCACTCGTTGTTGCGGAAGGTCTGAGGCGACTGACGCTGCCCCGCCTCGAGCATCACGACCTTGAAGCCTTTGTGGCAAAGCTCGTTCGCGAGCGTGCCGCCGCCGGCTCCCGAACCGATGATTACAACGACGGAATCGTCGTTCGTATCGAATCGAGCCACGACGCAACTCTCCGTTCAGGCTGGTTTCGGGCTTGCCGCTTCGGGTGGTTCAGGCAGCCAGTTCAGATCGTTGAAGCCGTGATGCAGATAGCCACCGAAAGGATAGGAGGCGCCCTGGTAGCCGAAGACTTTCCAGACCTCCTCGTTGTTATAGAGCGACACCATCTCAGTGCTGCGGACCTTTTCGAAGAACGGCGTATGTTGAATCTGCTTGAGCGCCGCGACTTGATCGTCGACGGGTTGGGCAGCAAATTTGCCCTTCGCGGAATGATCGAGATTAGCTACTCCAGCACTTAGCATTTTGGCGGTTGCCGGCTTGCTCGACGCCCCGGCATCGAGATCCTCAACTACCTTTACGTAGTAGCTATCGTCGAGACGGTCGTGCGGAAATATCTGCCGCGCCATCTTGAGCAGCGTTTCACCCTCGTGCGCCGTCAGGGTCTTCAATCTCGCGGTCCATTCGGCGGCAAACCCGGCGACCGCGACTCCCGCGGCAGCCACCGATGCGCCCGCCACCGCCAACGCGCTTGTTTTCAGGAACTCCCGTCGCTTGATCTTCACGTCGCCCTCACCGTTCGGCGCTAAGGCAGGTATTGCGGACGGAACTCCGTCGGCACGAGATCGGTCCTCAACGTGACGAGATCCTCGTGACCCTGCGGATCGGTAAAGCGCAGCAGCCCCGCAATTCGCTCCTGCGGATCATGCAGCGGGATAAGTCGCTCTTCGTCGAACAGCGGACTGCTGATCTTCAATTGCACTTTCCCGATATCTCCGGGCTCGATCGGAACGTCGGGGTCAAGCTGCATCTGCCCGACGTAGTGCGCCGGCCCCGCCTTGTCCTGTTGATCCTTGTCCCCGTTGACGAACGTGGCCATCGCCATGATGTACTGCCTCAGGGTCAACGGGGTGGTTCCATTGTTCTTGATCTTGAGATTGATCAACAGCGTATCGGTCCGATCGTCGTAGGTGGAATTGGCCTTCATCACCTGGGCCGAATGGATAGTGGAGTCGATGGCGTCGGGCGCGAACCGCACCGTCTGCTGGGGCAGACGCACGGGGAACTTCACCGCCATGTAGACCCAGCCGACGATCAGCATCGCGATCGTTATGCCGGCGAGCAGGTCCATCCACATGTGGTCGCGCGGCGTGATGAGCCCGATGTCGGGAGCGTCGTCGTTGACCGGGATTTGCGTAGTCACCGCGAGACGGGTGACGGTACGCTTGGGAACCGTCCAGTAGACCATCCACACCATACCGATAATGAACCCGGCAAATGACCACCACCACACGAAGCTGCCGCCGTAGTGTTCGAGGTTGACGGTTTGGCCGGTGAGCAGCGTCACGTCCATCCTGAAGGGCTGGGCGCTCGGCTCAACGGACACCCACTCACCCGGACCGATGAGAGTTCCGGTACCCTGGATCGCGATTCCCGGATGCACGTGCCAGTTGCCCGGGCGACGGCCCCTGATCACCATCTTGAAATGATAGGTGCCGCCCTTGTCGACCAGGATGGAGCCGGGAGTGGGGGTTCCATTTACCTGGCGGTCGACGAGTGCGAATACCGGGCCTGGAACAACCGGCGTAATGTACGCGGTCTGCGGCGGGTCCAGCGTGTATGGCCAGGTCTCGAGAATTTTTACCGCTCCAGTGATCGTGACCGGGTCACCTACTTTGATCGCGGTAGGAGAGATGTGCACGTCATAGAAGGCGACCGTCAGATCTTTGAGGAAAGGCTCATCCGCCGCTTCGCCGTGGGCAAAAGCACGCGGCGCGTACGACGCCACGAGCAGCAAGAGAGCCGCCGACACAACAGCCGGAAATCGCATTCGCATCCCGCCTCCCCGAGTGGCGTGGAAAGCCGCCCAAGAGTCCCCTACTTCATCGCATACTTTATCGCACTACGCGCCGGCCGCGCTTCTTGTTGACGACGGGACGGCCGCGCAACGGCCACAACATCATCAGCCAGTAGCCTCCGATGCCTAAAATGGCCGAAGTGATTACCGGCGGGCCAAGCTCGTCGGGTCCGGCAATTCCGCCGTGCGCATACGCGCGGACGGCGAATACGCTGGTCCACAAGAGCGCAATCATGACGGCGCGCAAGGCGCGAAAGATGGTTCGCATTACTGTTCCCGCAGCTTCTTCAAACGGTCTTGATGTATCTGCCAATCGGCCACACTGCGAGGTATCGCCCGATAAACTGGCCGATCCAATAACCGAGCATCGCCAGCGTGCCGCCGAACAGCAGCGATACGTACTGCGTCTCGCCGAGAAAGCTGCGCAGCGCGCCGCGTTCGATGTGCCGCATGTATTCGGGCGTCTGGGTGCGGATGTAAACGATGCCCTGTACGTCGGCAACGGTGAGAATGTGATGCATGAATTGCATCGGCTGGAGGAACGGTGCGAGCGGGATATAGTTGAAGCTCCACACCATCACGGCCCATATCCCTCCGCCGAAAAGCGACGTCAGGACGAAACTCTTCGTCCTCATCAATAGCCAGTCGAGAATTATGGCCGCCGGAATCGTCGATATCGGCCATATGAAATTCATCGGATAGCCTTCAGCCACGTGCCATTGGAAGTAGCGCCCGATCCACGAGGCCATGAAAAGGCACACGCAGGTGTAGGTCGCGCCGGTGGGAAAACGCCAGGCTGCCCACTGAATGTATTGGAGCGCCGAGGGAATGATGATGGTGGCGAACGCGGTCACGACCGGCCACCATTGCGGGTCTTTCCAGTCGGTCCAGAAATCCCAGTCTCCGGCGAACAGCAGACGCGTGATGTCCGCCGCCCCGGCGACGACGAAGATCGCCGTGATCCAGAAGACCGCGTCCCAGGTGCGATCGATCCACTGATATTTCGCGTTGAGCAGGTCGCGCAGCGCGAGCCTGCGTTGTCTCTCGGCCGCGGCGGCTGCGGCTATCGATGGTGCTGTCGCCATGCTTCCCCTCGCAGGATGTCAGGATTGACGTCAGGATTTGAGAAGAGCCCGTGCGCCGCTTAGCCGGCGGCAGCCGTATGCGTCGGGAGTTCCTCGACCGCGCGCGCCTTCTTTTCTATCTGGAAAAGATACAGGATAGTCTCGCCCCACACCGCGAACATCCCGCCGGCCAGCCATCCATAAATGACAAACGGCCAGTGGAAGGGCACCGAGAAGAATTCCTCCGACATCCAGAGACTGTGGCCCCATTCATTGAAGGCGACTTCCACGAACTCGAGCACAGCCGCGGCGATCAGCAGAAAGAAGGACCAGGGAAATCCCTTCTCGCGGCCATAAACCGCGGGGAGCCGAAAGCGCCCGTATAGATATGCTCCCAGGGCGAGCACCACCGACATCGGAAAGAAGAAGTAGAACATCGGGATGTGCGTGGGCGTGAGCGCCGTATCGCGCACCATCGTTTGATGCCACGCGCCGTCCCAGTTGGGCCAGAAGCTCGCCTCGATGTAGATCGAGAGGCTGGTCACCCCGATAATTCCCCACAGCACCACGACCCGGCGGGTCTCTTCGGCGGGCGCTACCGATTCATTCAGGAGCAGGCGCCCCGTCCGCACCAGCCATCCGTACCACAAGCCGGCAAAAGCCCCTACGCTCAGCAGTTCACCCCAGAACAGCGTCCGGTAGTGCAGCGCGAAGGCGCGGGTCGAGGAATCCAAACCCGTCGTAAAGGCGTAGTTGTAATCCCAGATCCAAAGAAAGACATTGCAGGCCATAAGCAGGCCGCATGCGACAAATAAGGTTTTCCAACCGACGAGCCAGCCAGTAGGAGAACGTCCGGCCGCCACCTCTTCCGTAGAGCTCATAAGGAAACCCTCGCCGAAAAGTTTGCTTTCCTTATGCCCGTTTAGACCGATTTTCATCCGCCGTCAACAGACGGAGCCCCCCGCGAATGGCGTTTTCAGGGAGATGGCGAGATCAGGCAGTTATCAGGGCAGGCGAATTTCAACCCTGGGCCGGGCCGAATAGCGCGCCAGCCCAGGGTTGCGTTGATTGCGCTTCAGACCGTCATCGAGGCGAGCGCGTCGGCATTGCTGACCGGCTCGGGCGAGACTCCCGGGCGCAACAGGCGCGAGCCCGGTGCGCGTTTGAACGGGTCGACCAATCCAAGCGTCTTGCCGTAGTCGCGCATCGCCGGAATCACGTCGCGGTTGAGCAACTCCAGGCATCGCATCCGGTCCTTGGCCGGGACCGGCCCGTCGAGCCAGAACGAAAAGATTCCCGGTCGCAGGACGTCCAGCACTTTGTTGAGTTTGGGGATCACGTTGTCCGGCGTGCCGGCGATCATCACGTAGTCTTTCAGCACATCCGGATAGCCGTCGTAGATGCTCTTCTTGACGGCGTCGATCTGCTCCTGGGATTCGTCGTTGCCGCCCTCGCCATAGAGCGATTTGGCCGCCGCGTTGGCGCCGAAATTCACTTCGGCCAGGCGCTTGGTCGCGGCCTTGGAATTGTATCCCGGAGGAAACATCCATTCCGGCCGTGCGAAGTGCGCAAAGGCGCCGCCGAACAGAATCCGCTTGCCGAGCTCTTCCGCTCGCTCCTGCGTATCGGCCACCACGACCGGCTGCAGGTAGCCGAAATTCTCCGGCCCCGCCTGGTAGCCTTCCTGCGCCGCGGCCTTGGCATAAAAGTCCCACAACTCGAGCGTCGGCTGGAGCCGCGTCGCGAGCGCGACGTACGGATATCGCTTGCGCGCGCACCAGAAGGCGGTGTCAGGACTCACCAGGCCGGGGATCCAAAACGGCGGATGCGGGCGTTGCAGCGGCAGCACCCACGGATTCACGTTGCGGAAGTTGTAATGTTTGCCCTCGTAGCGAAACGGGCCCGGCGTAGTCCACGCCTTGATGATGAAATCGACGCCTTCCTCGAACAGTTCGCGGTTCAGGGCAGGGTTGGTGTTGTTGGCGAATTGCTCGGAGCCGGCGCCGCGCACCCATCCGGAGACCAATCGTCCGCCCGAGATGAGATCGATCATGGCGAGCTCTTCCGCCAGGCGCAGCGGATTGGCCACGGTGGCGACCGGATTGCCCAGCAGGACCATCTTCAGCCGCTTGGTAGTCTTGGCGAGGATGGACGCTTCAACGTCCATCACCGCGCCGAGACAAAATGGCGTGCCATGATGCTCGTTGAGCATCACGCCGTCGAAATTCATCAGCTCGGCGTCGGTGTAAATCTTCTCGTCGAGATACTGGTTGAGCAGCTTCGCTCCATGCTCGCGTTCGAAAAAGCGATTGGGAGTGTTGAAAAAGCTGCGCAGTCCGACGATCTGATTCTCCAGCGCATGGTACTTTGCCGGGTCGACCTCTGGATCGTAATGGTACGCCCGTTCCGTAAACCACATGAAATGCATCTTGTATTCTCTGCTCCTTTAGCGACCTTGTGCGAAGGAATCGCTGTGCTTTTGCTTAGCCTTTACGTTCCTCGATTACCGAAAAAGCCTGCCTGCTAAGCTTATCTCACTATTCGTCCGCGAGGGTAATGGCCGCGCCGGATCAAATTGCCCTGGCGCTGGGCGCCATCGCGGGCTAGCGCGGAGAGCCATTATGAACGATCGACTCGATTGCGTCCGCACTATAGCCGAGCTCCTGCAGCACCTCGCGCGTGTGGGCGCCGACGTCCGCCGCCGCGGTGGGTTTTCGCTTCTTCACGCCGGAGACGAAAAGCGGGCTGTTCACCGTCTCGAGGACACCGACCCCGGGATAGTCCATCTTGATGAACGCCTCGGCCGCGCGCATCTGCGGATCCTTCACGACGTCGTCGAGCTTGGGTAACGGCGCCCACTTGATGTCATTGCGCTTGAAGATCGTCTTCCATTCCGCCAGGTCACGCGATTCGAACTGCGATTGCAGGATCGCGTAGAGCGCCGCCGCGTTTTGGTCGCGGCCGGCGTTGCTGCCGAATAACTCGCCCGTCCCCAGTTCGGGTTGGCCGAAGGCCTGGCACAGGCGCGGAAACTCGTTGTCTGGATCGATCAGCACCAGCAGAAAGAGCTTGCCATCGCCGCTGAGGTACGCGGCCGTGAGCGGGTTGGGCGGATGCTTGCCCTCGCCGCGCTCGGGGAATACCGCGTTTAGCAGCTTGGCCTGGATGTCGCACGCGTTGGCCCACGCTCCGCTCGCCAGCAATGAGGTGCTGACCCGGGAGCCACGCCCGGTGCGTTCGCGCCGGTACAGGCCCAACATGATCGCGCCGAACAGCGACATCGAGGTCGGATGGTCGCCCATCCCCGGCCGCGGTCCGCTGGGCGAACCGTCGGCTCCCGTGACGGTCATCATCAAACCCGAACGCGCCCAGTAAGCCAGCGCGTCGAACGCCGGGTCATCCGCGTCGTCTCCCGCGTCGCCATAGCCGGTAAGGTGCGCGTAGATGAGCCGGTCGTTGACGAGTGAGAGGTCCTCCCAGGTCAGGTGGAATTTTTCGAGCAGCGTTCTCTGGTAGTTGGTCAGGAAGACATCCGCCGTGCGCACGAGGCGGATCAGCGCCTCGTGTCCCTCGGGCTGTGCCAGGTTCAGCGCGACACTTTTCTTGTTGCGGCTGGTGAGAACCCAGCACCAATCGAGGTCGGACTTGGCAGTGCCCGGGAGCTTCGAAAAAAGCCGCCACAGGTCGCCGCCTCCGGGGCGCTCGATTTTGATCACCTCGGCGCCAAAGTCGGACATGATGGTGGCGGCCGCCGGGCCGGCCACGTAGGTTCCGCAGTCGATAACCCGAAGTCCCGAAAGCAGACCGCCGTCATCCCCATTGTGCCCATTGTGCGCGTCTTGCATGTTGTGTCACTCCAAAAAAGCGGAGATCGGAAAACGGAGACCAATAGTCACGCTGTAGTACAGAGAACCAAGCGTCGCAAGGCGCGGAACGGCTCAGCGGAACTCGAGGCGAAGCTCGCGGTACGGGCGCGAGCCCACATTGGTAAGTTCACGCTCGCATCCACCGGGTTGCCAGAGCACCGTGCTGGAAGCCAACTCGGCCTCCTGCGAACGCTCCGTGCCTGCGCGCACCTCGCGCTGCCGCACGCGACCGCCTTCGATCACGAACACGGCAGCGTCGCGCGGATGCGCTCGCGGCCCGGCCTTATCGCCCGCGTCGAGAGTCACTTCCAGCGCGCGGACGCGGCTGTTCTCGAGCAGCATCGTTTCTCCCCGCTCGGGCGGCCTGCCGGCGGCGGCCTCGGTCAGGGCGAAACTCGGATTGGCGATGCCGGTCGGGAGCGGACGGCGAATCTCGAACAAGGCTTCACGAAAACGGCCTGCGCTGACGTTGCGCGCGCTTTCGGCGCCGCCGGCGGGGACGTATGAGATTGCCCGCGCGCCCACTTCCAGCTCGTACGTGGTCTGGCCGGGAAAGCGGTTCGAGGTCATCGCGGGCGACTCCACCGCGATTCTGCCGCCTTCGAGGATGTACAAAACGTAGTCGAGCGTATGCCGATGCAGTCCGCACATCTGACCGCTGGCGAGATCCATTTCCCATACGCGCACATGCTCGTTTTCAAACCGCAGATGTGTCGCGACCGGGCCGTAAGTTGTCTGCTCAGCCATGGATATCTACCACGCTTTACTTATGCTGCACTTTCGCGTCGCGGTTCAACCGAAAAAATGCGACTGGCGCACGGCACTGGATCGTCGAATAGCGGCGTGGAGGCGCGCGGTCTACGGCGAGGCTGGATGCTGTTTCACCCACTCATCGACCGCCGGGATCTGTCGCGCGCGAAAATCCGCCGCTTCGATGATCTCCGCCTGGGCGCGCGCGGCCGCGATCCGTCCGCCGGCCGTCTCGTGTACCGGCGCGAAGTTGGCAAGTTCCTCGGCATGCGCGCGGTCGGCAAAGTTGGTCATCAACGAGGACATGAAGAACGCGCGGAAGGTGGGGCCGCGCTTCGCGGCCAGCGCCTCGAAGTTCGCTTTGACGAATGCCAGCGCGAGTTCGGGATGCTCTCCCGCCGCGACCTCAAGGATGAGGCCGTTCGCGAGATCAGCCGGCACCTCGTCGGTCAGCGTGATGGCGAGCGTTTCCTTCGCCAGTTCGGGATCTACGGCGGCGGCGAGCGAGATGTAATACCGCACGCGCAGCTCGGTGCTGATGGACTTGCGGCCGAGCGCTCTCAGCTCATCATATGTCGCACGATCGGCCTCGCGGCCGGCAATGAAGATGACCGAGCCGCGCAAGTTCACATCGAGCGATCCCGGGTCCTTCACAAACGCCGCGAAGCGCCGTTTGACCTCGGCCACCACCGCGCCGTCGCCCAAGCCACCCAGTTCCGTGACCAGCTTGGAACGCAGGATCGTATTGTCTTCGGACTCGCCCGCCGCACGATCCCATCCGAGTCGGGCGAAGGTGGGCCGCAGTCGCGACCGCGCATAGGCCTGAAAGGCGGGCCTGCCGGGCAGTCCGCGCTCGAGATCATCAAGGCGACCGATCGTGCGTATCACCTGCTCCCAAACGGCGCGATTACGATCGTCGGTGACGGCATCGACTAGCCTGAAATACCTGCCCGCCGTGATGCGGCCTGCCTCGACCAGCGCCCAGTTGTCGGCGAGCAGGTTGACGCGGTCGGCCGGCGCCATCGTTTCGATCGACTTGGCCAGCGCGGCCTCGGAGGCAGCGTCATACAGGGTGCGATAGTAACCCACGTCTCCGAAATTGAGCTTGATCGGTTCGCCGCATCGCCCGACCGCGACCTGCATGGTTTTTCCTTGCAGCAGTACGACCCCGCTCGGTTCCTTGGCGGCCGGCGGACCGAAGGCGACAGGTATCTGCCAAAGCTGCGTACCTACGTCAGCGGCGCTCCTGGTGAAACGTTCCTGTCGCAGCGTGAGCCGCTGCCGATCGTTCACGCAGCTTGCGCTGCTCGCGATTAACGGCACGCCCGGCTGCTCGGTGTAAGGAATCGCGATGGCCGCGACCTGCTTGCCGGAGGCGCGCTGCAACGCGAGCCACAGGTCGGCCGTGGTCGCATTGCCGTAGGCGTGGGCGGCCATGTAGTGCCGGATGCCGTCGCGAAATTTTTCCGCGCCCAGATAGTTTTCGAGCTCGCGAAGGAAAGCCTGGCTCTTCAAGTAAGTGATGCTGTCGAAGACCGATTCCGCCTCGCTCTCATCGGCCACCGGCTGCTGAATCGGATGTGCAGTGGGGCGCGCGTCCACATCCATCGCGACCTGCTTTGCGGCGCCGCCGTTGAGCCAGACCTGCCAGTCCGGATGAAGGCTCGCGGCGACCTTGTTTTGCATCCAACTGGCGAAGCCCTCGTTCAGCCACAGATCGTTCCACCATCCCATGGTGACCAGGTCGCCGAACCACTGATGAGCCATCTCATGCGCCAGCACGCCGAAGATGCTGCGGCGCAAGGCGTCGGGACTCGACGACGGGTCGAAGAGCAGGATGCTTTCGTTGAAGACGATACCGCCCCAGTTCTCCATCGCGCCGCCAACGCCGCCGGGAATCGCGATCAGGTCAAGCTTGGGAAGCGGATACCTGACCCCGAAATAGTCGTTGTAATAGCCCAACAGGCTGATCGCGCTCGCGAGCGCAAAGCGGCCCTGCTCGCGCTTGCCCGCGGCCGTAACGACGCCGACCGTGACGCCGTTCGCGTCGCCGGTCAGCCGTTCGAGGTCGCCCGCGACCAGGACGAAAAGGTAGGTCGACATCCGGGGCGTCACGGCGAACGAAACGCGCTTCGAGCTCCCGCTGGCCGGCTCCTCGTGCGCAATCGGCATGTTGGAGAGCGCGAGAAAATTCCGCGGCACGGTGATGGATGGCTCGAAGCTCGCTTTGAAGGCCGGCTCGTCCCAGCACGGGAAGACGCGACGCGCGTCGGCAGGCTCTAGTTCGGTCGCGATCATCCGCTTGCGGCCATGCGCGGTTGGATAGTCGACGACGAAGAGGCCACGGCCGAAACTGTTGATGCGCCCGGTGAACGCGATGCGCAGCTTGTGCGGCCCAACCGCGAGCGCGTGAGGAAAAGCGAGCGTCACAGTCTGAGCCTTGGGCTGCGACGTAATCGTCGCCCGCTGCCCCGTCTCGCCCTCCAGCGACGCCGACTGAAGAACCATATCGACGGCGTTGAGGACCAGGCGATTCGTGGGCTCGAGAACCTTGATATCCACCACCTCGGAACCGGAAAGCGCGAGAGTGTTAAGGTCGGGCTTGAAGTCGATTGCGTAGTGCGTCGGCACGACGTTTTTCGGTAGCCTGCCCGGCGTCGTCGCGAAGGCATAAACGGATTCGGCGCGCGCGACCCCGGCGCCCGCGAGGAGCGCCGCGGTCAATACGAGCCCGGCGAAAGCGGCAATTTGGATTGCACGAAGCAACGGCGAACTCCGGTGAGCGAGTGGATCGTCAATCATGGTGCCGACGAGAATACCCGACCGGATCATCGGACACACGCGCCGCGCGGAATCCGCAGTGCAGTGCGCGCCATGCAGTACGGCGACTGCATCCATACGCTGACTGCGCTGCCATACTGCTGAAAGACCCCGCTTTTCGAGCCTTTTTGTGAGCGCTTCCGACGGCATCATGCTTGCTCCTCATCTCCGTCAATGAAGAATAAGCTTTGCCAAGGCCGGTGCCACACTCCAGTAAATTGCCGAAAAACGCGTAGCGCCGCCGCGCTTTAAAATCATGGGTATTTTGATCGTAGTGATAATAATTTTCGCCCTGGTCCAGCGGCGCAAATACCGGCGGATCTACCGCGAGTACAAGCGCGACAAATGGTCGCGCCGATGGGAGCGGATGCAATCCCACGAAGATGCGGCGGGCGAGGCCCGGCGAAACCCCAACGACAAGTGGGATAAATGGAGCCGCCAGTGGCAGGACTGGGAGCGCTGGGCCCACGACGCGCGGCATCAGGCCGCCGACGTCGGACAGAAGGTCGCAAGCAAGCTCGAGATGGCGGAGGCAAAGCTGCGCCGCGAGGCCGAAAGGCTTCGCGGCGGCGCGGCGGCTCCTGGCGGCGCCGCGAAGCCCGGCGGTTCCGCGGCTTCGCGATCATCCAAAGCGCCCGGTCCGGAGCGGCCGGATGAGTTCAAGCAGGGCCGCGAGCCGGAGCTCGACAGCGAAGAGGAACGCAAAGCCTACCGACGCGCCCGCCGGCGCGCCGCGCACGAGGCCGGCTTTTACATGCACCTGATGTGGTACGGCATCGTCATCGGATCGCTCCTGATGGTGAACCTCATCGTCAGCCCTTCATTCGAATGGTGGGTCTTCCCGGCGGTCGGATGGGGCATCGGGCTCGCCAGCCACTTCGGCGCCGTGTACGGATGGCGATGGATCCACGAGCGCGTGTTCGAGCCCGCCGTCCAACGCGAGGTGCAGCGCGAGGTCACGCGCGAGAAGGAAGTCCTGCGCACCGAGAAGCAGGCCTCGCTCGACGAGCTAACCGCCAGCTTCGCGCATGAAATCCGCAATCCGATCGCCGCGGCGAAAAGCCTGGTGCAGCAGATGGGCGAGGATCCGATCTCGAACGAGAACGTCGAGTACGCCAAGGTCGCGCTCGACGAACTCGAACGGGTCGAACGCAGCGTCTCTCATCTGCTCAAGTACGCCAAGGAGACCGACTACAGTTTCGAAAACGTGGGGCTGGCGTCGGTGCTCGACCACGCGCTCACCGAGATGCGCGCCAAGCTCGAAACGAACCAGGTCAGCGTGTCGCGCAACTATATCGGAGGGCCGACGGTCCGCGCCGACGCCGACAAGCTGCGCCAGGTCTTCACCAACGTGATCGACAACGCGATCGATGCGATGGAGTCGAACGCAGGCGAACGGCGCGTGGAATTCGGAATCCGCAGCCTCCATGCGGGCACCGCCACCGTGGTTGTCCGCGACAACGGATGCGGGATCGCGGAAGACAAGCTCGCGAAGATTTTCAATCCGTTCTACACCACCAAGAAGAACGGCACCGGCCTGGGGATGGGTATCGCGAAGAAAGTGATGGACGCCCATAGCGGCCGGATCGAAGTCCAGAGCAAACCCGGCGCCGGCACCGAATTCCGGCTGTCGATTCCGCTCGCCGACGCCATACGCGCCCAGAATCAATCCGACGAACCCGGACAATCAGGTTTGGCACATTTGGCAGATCCGGCGGACCTGGCGAATCCGGCCGGATTCAATCACGCCTCGCCGCCCGACGCCGAGCGAGCTTCAGCCAATCCAGCACAAGTGCCGGGTAACGAGCGCAACGCCTCGCGGGCGCCGGATGCCGGCGACAACGGCCGACCCACGAACCCACTGCGTGCCGGAGCCGGGGAACGCCGATGAAGGGGCGACTCCTGGTCGTCGATGACGAGCACGGCATCCTGGTCGCGCTCAAGGGCCTGTTCGGCAAGGAGGGCTACGAGGTCGAAACCGCGGAGTCGGGCGAAGAGGCGCTCGCCAAGGTCAAGGCCGGCCTGTTCCACGTGATCATCACCGACTTGAGCATGCAGGGGATGAGCGGGCTCGACCTGATGCGCGCCGTCCGCCAGCTCGATCCCGGATGCGCGGTGCTGATGATTACGGCGTACGGGACGCAGCGGATCGCGGTCGAAGCGATGAAGGCCGGCGCGGAAGACTACCTACCCAAGCCCTTCGACAACGACGAGCTGAGAATCAAAGTCCGCAACGTGATGGAGAAGCAGCTCCTGCGCCGCGCCTACAACCGGCTGGTCGAGCAGGTGAACCTTGAGAGCGGACGCTTTGCCGGCATGATCGGGGAGTCGCGCGCGATGATGCGGGTGTTCGAGACGATCGAAAAGGTCGCGCCGACCGACGTAACCGTGCTCATCCGCGGCGAATCGGGCACCGGCAAGGAACTGGTCGCACGCGCGATCCACAGCCGCAGCCCGCGCGCCAATGGCCCGTTCGTCCCGGTCAACTGCGCCGCGTTCGCGCGCGAGCTGGTCGAGAGCGAGCTGTTCGGCCATGAAAAGGGCGCGTTCACCGGCGCGGTTGCGCGGCGCGAGGGCAAGTTCGAGGCGGCCGACGGCGGAACGCTGTTCCTTGACGAGATTGGCGACATGAGCCTCGAGACCCAGGCCAAGCTCCTGCGGGTCATCCAGGAAAAGCGTTTCGAGCGAATCGGCGGCAACCAAGCGCTCGCGGCCGACGTGCGGATAATCGCGGCGACCAACCAGAACCTCGAAGTGATGGCCGCGGACGGACGCTTTCGCGAAGACCTCTATTACCGGATCAAAGTGGTCGAGGTGCGCGTCCCGCCGCTGCGCGAACGGCGCGAGGACATCGCACCGCTCGCGATGCATTTCCTCGACGAGGCCTGCAAGCACTTCGGCACGCCGCACAAAACGCTGACCCCCGAAGCGATGAGGGCGTGCGTGGAAAATCCGTGGCGCGGCAACGTGCGCTCGCTTAAGGCGGCGATCGAACAGGCGGTGATTCTATCCTCGGGCGCCGAGATCACGCCGGCGGAACTGCTCGGCGGCCCCGCGAGCGGGAACGCCGATGCCGCCGGCAATAGCGACGCGTCGCGGACGCAGCCGGCGGGCACGACGACTGAAGCGCCGGGAGACGGCGGCGAAGTCAAGTTCCGCGAGGCCAAGGAAAAATTCGTCGGGCAATGGGAGCGCGATTTCTTCATCAACGCGCTCAGGGCCACCGGCGGCAATATTTCGCGCGCCGCCGAACGGGCCGGGATGTACCGGCAGAACTTTCAGCAAAAAATGCGCGAGCTGGGTATCAGCGTCGACGACCTCGGACTGAAAACACAGGATGAGTGACAACAGCATAAAAGGACAACACGAGTAGCCTCGATCGAGCAAGAGGCGGCTCGCACGGAGACAAGTATGAACGAGACGGAATTTCATCATCAAAACGGCGGTACGTTCCGGATTTATCCTCCGGTTCTCGCCGGCCTCCTGCTGCTGGGCGTACTCCTGCTGCATTTGCTCGGCGGACATCACCATCGGTTCGCTCATCCGCATCAGTTGCTGGGCCTGTTGTTGGTCGCCGCAGGCGTGGGGCTTGCGTCCTACGCCGCCGCGCTCTTCGGCGGGCACGCTACGACCAGGAATCCGTATGGGCAGCCGGCTGCGCTTATCGCCGACGCGCCGTACACCTTCACGCGCAATCCGATGTACCTCGGGCTCACGGCGATACTGCTCGGCTTTGCGATTTTCTTCGGTTCACCAACGATGCTGATTGCGCCGATTCTGTTCTACCTGGCGATCGATCGGCTGCTGATTCCGGAAGAAGAGGCGACGATGGAGCGGATCTTCGGCGAGCAATACCTCGATTACAAGCGGCGCGTCCGGCGCTGGTTCTAGGTGATTAGTCAGGCGCGCCGCGACGCGCGAAAAAGGAGACAGGCATGTTCATTTCAAGATTGAGGAACCTGGTCAGTGGAAAGTTCAGCCGCTGGCTCAAGTCGCGCGAGGCGCACGATCCGGAGGCGGTGTACGAGGCCGCGATCTCCGACCGTATCCGGCGCTATCAGCAGCTCAAGAACGCGGCCGCCGGCGCGATATACATGCGCAACAAGCTCGAGCGCGAGCTCAAGCAAAAAGGCGCCGAGCTGTCCGAAGTCGCCGAGCAGGCCGGGCAGGCGGCGGACATCAACGAGGACCAGTGCGCCCTGATTCTGATCCGCCGCAAGCACGAGCTGGAGGCCGACTGCGCGGGCGTGAAAGAGGAGCTGTCGCAGCTCACCGTCGAAGCCGAAGACGCCAAGAAGAACCTGGTCGGGTTCAAGAGCGAAATCGACAAGCTCAAGACGGAGAAAGTCCGAATGCTGGCGCGGCTGCGCAACGCGCAGGCCAGGATGCGGGTCGAGCGGGCGCTGGGGGAGTTTTCCTACGACGAAGACCTGCGCGCGCTACAGGAAGTGCGCGAGTCGATTCAGCAGATGCTCACGCAGGCGGGAGTGAATCGCGAAATCCACGGCTCCGAGATCGATCAGAAGCTCGAAGAGATTCGCCGCCACAACGCCGAAGCCAAGGTCCAAGCCGAGCTCGACGAACTTAAGCGGAGCCGCCGCCCGCCGCTCGTTCCGATGGACGTGTTCACGGGCGGCCTACATGCCGACGGCCGTCGACCGGCCAGTTCCGCGGCCAATTCCGCTGTCAGTCCCGCGCTGAGCCCCGCGGTCAGCCGCGGTTGAGCGCCGCCGCGCGGGCGTCGCGGGCCGCGAGCGCTAGGTCGGCGGCTGTGCCTTGCCGCCACCGAGCGCGCGCGCCGCGTCGGAAATCGCATTGACGATGAACTGATAGCCGGTGCATCGGCAAAGGTTGCCGGAAATCCCGTGCCGGATCGCGGCGTCGTCAGGGTTGGGATTATCGCGCAACAGTTGCAACGCCGAGAGCACCATCCCGGGCGTGCAGTAGCCGCACTGCTGGCCGTGGTTGCGCACGAAGGACTCCTGCAGCGGGTGCAGATGATGGATGTCTGAGGCCAGCGACTCGATCGTCTCGACCGCGCATCCGTCGACGTCCGCGGCCAGCACCGAGCAGCTTTTGACCGTGCGCCCGTCGAGCATCACCGTGCACGCGCCGCAGCTTCCGGTGCCGCAGCCGATGTGCGTGCCGGTCAGCCCGATCACCTCGCGCAGCAAATCGGCCAGCACCATCCGGTTGTCGGCCTCGAGCCGCCGCGGCTGCCCGTTGACCGAAACCGCGATTGCGGTCCGCAGCGGTCCGCCAATCGTGCCGGGCGCCGTTTTGCGCGGCACCGACACCGGGGTTGCCGGTTTTCTTCCAGTCTCGGGCGTCTGCTGCGACGGCACGCGTCCGGCCGCGATCGTGAAGGCGCGCTCGGCGAAGACCGCGGCCATCTGGCGGCGATACTCGGCGCTGGCGTTGAGGTCCGCGGGCGCGTCGGTGCAGGCGGCACGCACGCGCCGGCCGACCGCTTCGAGCGCGGCGCCGTTGACCCCGCGCGAGAGTTCCGCGCTCACGTCAAGCGCAACAGGAGTGGATCCGACGCCGCCCAGCGCGACCCGCGCATGCGCGTCGCTCAGAATTACCGCGGCATTGACGATCGCGAAGTTGCCTTCGACGCGATGAAGCCGGGTGTAGGCGCCACGCGCCGCCCCCAGCTTGGGCACGAGCACTTCGGTTACGATCTCGTCGGGCGCCAGGGCCGTCTCCATCAGGTTGGTAAAGAACTTGTCCGCGGCAATCTCGCGCTCGCCCCGCAGGCTCCGCACGATCACGCGAGCGCCGCCCGCGACCAGCACGGGACTGTAATCGGCCGCCGGATCGGCATGCGCCAGGCTACCGCCGATGGTGCCGCGATTGCGCACCTGCGTGTCGCCGATGAAAGCGGCCGCCTCGCTCAGCAGCGTGCAGTGGCGCGCGATGAGCGGGTCGCGCAGGATTTCGTAGTGGCGCGTGCCCGCGCCAATTCGCAATGCGTCGCGATCCTCTTTCACGTAGCCGCGTCCCTCGATGCGGTTGAGGCTGAGCACCATCCGCGGCCGCACCAGCCCAAGCGCCATCATCGGCATCAGGCTCATCCCGCCCGAGAGCAGCTTGATGTCGTCGCCGCCTTCGGCCAGCAGGGTTAGCGCGTCGTCGAGCTTGTCGGGCGCGCGAAACTCGAATTCCTGGGTAATCATCTCGCGTTCCCTCCGCCGTTGGCCGTGCGCTTCGGTGCGGCCTGAATCGCGCGCCACAGGCGCTCGGGCGCAAGCGGCATCTCGAGCAGCCGAAGATCGAGTTCCGGCAAAGCGTTCTCGACCGCCCCGCAGATGGCGCCGAGAATGCCTGATACGCCTGACTCGCCCACTCCCTTGGTTCCCAGCGGCGTGAACGGCGAGCGGGTCTCCTGATGCGCGAGTTCGAGCGGCGGAATCTCGACCGCGGTGGGCAGCGTGTAGTCCATGAAGGTGGCGGTCTTGCACTGGCCGTTCTCGTCGTACACCAGATGCTCGTAGATCGCGCCGCCGATACCCTGCGCGATACCGCCGTGGACGTTGCCCTCGGCCAGCATCGGGTTGACCACGACGCCGCTGTCGTGGACCATGCAGACCCGCAGGAGTTTGAGCCCACCGGTCGCCGGGTCGACTTCGACGATCGCGGCGACCACCGCATTGGGCCACGAAGGATACGCCGAGGAACGGCCCTCGGGATCGCCCTCCTGGTAGATGTTGGGATGGCGGAAGTAGCGCGTCGCCTCGAGTCCCGGCTCGATCTCCTTGGCGTGAATCCCGAAGGTGTCGCTGTAGATGGTGCGAACGACCTCATTGAAGGCGACGTAACGTGCGGGCGCGTCCTTGGGAAAGATCCTGCCGCCCCGGCATTCCAGGTCGGCCGGCAGCACCTCGAGCATGTGGCCCGCGACCTTGAGAATTTTTTCTTTGAGCTCGCCGGCCGCGATGAAGGTGGCGGAGCCGCCCATGATGACCGCGCGCGAGCTGTAGTTGCCCAGCCCCCAGGGACAAATCTCGGTGTCGCCCTGGACCACGCGCACCGTGTTTACGTCCACGCCCAGCGTATCGGCGGCCACCTGTGCGATTGCGGTTTCATTGCCGCTGCCGGGCGAAGTCACCCCGGTCAGCACCGTCACCTGACCCGAGGGATTGACGCGCACGGTGGCGCCGTCGTAACCCGCGACCAGCAGCGAGGTCGGCAGCGAGCAGCCCTCGGCCACCAGTTCCTGGCCCAGCCCGAGGCCGATGCGGCGGCCCTCGCGGAGCGCTTCGGCCTGCAGCTTGGGAAACTCCGCGTAGCCGACGAGGTCGAGCAGCTTGCGCATCGCGCCCGGATAATTGCCGCTATCGAGAATCACCCCGCTCACCTGCTGATAGGGAAACTCGTGCGGCTGGATGTAATTGCGCATCCGTACCGCGACCCGGTCGATCCCGGTCGCCTGGGCGACGCCGTCCATGATCCGGTCCATCAGGAAGGACGCGGTCTCCTTGCCGAAACCGCGATACGCGTTCCACGGGCACTTGTTGGTCGCCACCGGGTACAGCTCGACGCGGCAGTTGGGAACCTTGTAGACGGTGGGGATGCAGAAGGTGGTGACCAGGCTCATCTCCCATCCGGCCAGCGCGGAGGGCGCGCCGACGTCGGCGACGATCCTGGCTTTGAGCCCGGTGACCTGGCCGTCGCGCTTGTACGCGGCCTCGAAGTGAACCTTCTGCTCGCGAGCGTGGCCGCCGGTGAGCAGATTTTCGCTGCGCTCCTCGATCCATTTGACCGGCCGTCCCAGCTTGCACGCGAGATAGGCGGTGAGCGGTTCCTCCTGGTAGGTGGGAATCTTGGAACCGAACGCGCCACCCACGTTGGGCTGGATCACGCGCACGCGGCTTTCGTCCATGCCGATGACGTAGGCGATGTAAGTGCGCAACGGATGCGGACACTGCGTCGAAGCCCAAACCGTAAGCTGGTCGCGGAAGGTGTCATAGCTGGCGGCGTATCCGCGCGGCTCCATCGGCGAGGCCGTGTAGCGCTGAGTCGACAAACATCCGCTGACCACACCGTCGGCCGCGGCGAACGCGCCCGCGACGTCGCCGGTCTCGGTCACCCGCTCCATCACCAGGTTGGTGCCCCATGAAGGTTCGACGAGCGGCGCTCCAGGAGCCATTCCGCGCTCGGCGTCGCTGACCACCGGCAACTCCTCATAGTCGACCTCGACCAGCTCGGCGGCCTTGCGCGCGGTGTACTTGTCCTCCGCAACCACCACGGCCACGGCCTCACCCACGTAGCGCACCCTGTCGTGGGCGAGCGCATACCAGTCGTAGGCACGCACCCCGATTCCCGCTTTGTTGTAGGGCTGGGGAATCGGCTTGGTGTTGCGGCGAATCTCCTCGCCGGTCACTACGCAGACCACCCCGGCCAGAGCCTGGGCGGCGCTTACCTCGATCGACTTGACCAGCGCGTGCGCGTAGATGCTGCGCACGAGCGCCATGTGTAGCATGCCGGGAAGCGTGATGTCGCCGACGTAGATTCCACGCCCGGCAACCAGGGCTCTGCTGTTGAGCGCGGGGACGCGGCTGCCCATCGCGGGCTGCGACTCATGCCCGTTGCCCGAGACCTCGGATCCGGCGGTTGTGTGTGAATGCTCGGTCGCCAACTCGGTTGCCATGATGTATCGAACCCCCAAATGTTGTCCCAAGTCTTGTGCGGTCGGCGGTTTTGGCCGTTTGGCGCGCGCGAACCTCCGTCGAGGCCACCCCGGTTGCCTCGATCAGAGCGGAGCAGCTTCCGGAACTGGATTTTGAGCGGCGGTCCCGGATGCCTGTCCTGCGTCGGCGCGTCGATACAGCTCGAAAAGTTTATTGTCATCGTGCGCGGTCGATGAGATCGCCACGTCGCTGTAGTTCTTCCTCTCGGGATCGCGCCGGATTCGCCAGCGCAGCAGTTCCAGCCGGGCCAGATACCACAGCGCCGGAACGTAGGTGGCAAAAATCTCGGCGATCCGCCGCGGATAAAAAACCAGCACGCTTTCACGCGGAAAGCTGGCGCGCCGCTGCGAGCGGCGTTTGCGCCGGAACACTCCGGACTGCAGCGGATGCACGCCCTCGAAGCGGTGGCTCGCGTAGAAGTAAAAGATCATCGAGGCGACGCGGCCGGTGTTGAGCTTGGTTGCCGCGGCGCGCCTGAGCAGCGTTTCAACGTGTTTGGGCGAGTAGTACAGGTGCCAGGCCTTTTTGTAGATGGCCTCCCACTCCTCGGAGGTCATCCGCGCATGCGCCGTGACCGCGTGCTCGGAATCATACTGGTTGGTATCGGGCGACATCGCGACGCCCTTTAGGTAAAGCTCCTGGTGGTCCTGGGAGCCGGGCCCCGGAGTCAGCATGAAAAATTCCATGATGTCGATCGGCAATTCACGCTGGATGATGCCGATGTCGCGCTCGATGCTCTCAGGCGTGTCGGCCGGGAAGCCGAGAATGTAGCCTGCGTAAGTGAGCACCCTGGCATTGCGCCAGGCCTGCAACATGGTGCGGTACTCGGTGACGTGGTTCTGGCCCTTGGAAGCGCCTTTGAGGCTGTCGGGATTGATGTTCTCGAGTCCGATGAAAACTTTGCGGCAGCCCGCGGCCGCCGCCTTGGTCACGAAATTGGGAATTTTGTAGCTGAGCGTATCGACCTGCATGATGATGTTGATCTTGAAGCCGTCTTTTTTCCTGAGCTCGATGATGCGGTCGAGGATGGCTTCCCAGTTCTTGTTGCGGGCAAAATCGTCGTCGGTAATGAAATAGCTGCGCACCCCCTGCGCATAGCCGGCGCGCAGCAAGCGCTCGATGTCATCCGCGGTCCGGTAACGGGATTTACGGCCCTGCACGTTGATGATGCTGCAGAAGCTGCAAGCATAAGGGCAGCCGCGCCCGGCGTCGAAACATCCAAGTTTGCCCGCGTAGCGGTCTACATAGCGCTCGGGCAGGAACGGCAAGGGCCGATTCCCGAGGTCGGGCATGTCCTTCATGAAATTGTACAGCGGCTGGAGCCGATGCTCGTAGGCGGCGAGGAAAATCTCCTCCAGCCGACCCTCGGCCTCGCCCGCGAACAGCGTAATCCCGAGCGCCAGTGCCTCCTTGAGCTCGGGGGTGAGTTGGGGAAGCATCGCGAGGCAACCGCTCACGTGGAAGCCGCCGATCGCGACCTGGATTCCTGCCGCGCGCAACTCGCGCGCGATATCGACGGCGCGCGCGAACTGGTTGGTCTGCACTCCGACCAGGCATACGAGCCCGCAGTTCCCATTCTCCGCGAAGCGCCGGATAATCTTCTTTACCGGGACCAGGACGTTGGTCTCGTCGCGAACCTCGATATTGATCTCGACGTCGGCGCCCAGCGCCCGCCGTTCGGCCACATCGAGCGCGAGCCCATACAGGCATGACAGCGAGTTCGACGGGACGAAGCCGCGCCACCATTGGATTATGTAGCCCTGGTCGTCGTAGTGCGAAGGCTTGATCAGTTCAACCAGGAACTTCTTTTGCTGTGCAGCCATCGTTTCGTTCAAAATATCCTGCCCTAGCTCCATCCATCCGAAGCACCATCGCCATGCGGCTTCACAGACACAGGAAACCTTCTTATCGAAAAGCTAAAGGAAACTAAACTCCGCTGATGATACTCCATCAACGCGAGTTCTGGGGCAAATCAACGCGGCCGCGTCATCCTGTACTCCGGGTTACACCTGACCAGGTTGCCTGCGACGCTCCAGCGACTGAATTGCGGACGCGATCTGCCGCGCAAGGCCATCCACGGCTCGGCTGAGAGCGGCCGCGACCGGCTCTGCCGGCTGGGCCTGCTCGCTCAGGTCGGAGTCGTTCGCGTACAGCAGTTTCCCCGACCCGTCGAGCACCTGCCAGTGCGCGAGGAGTTGGGCGTTGGCGCTGGGATCGGTCTCGAAACGATAGACGTCGATGCGCACCTGGTAATCCACATGGGTGGTCGCGAACCACGGAAAAAACGTGATCGAATGAGTGCCCAGCAATTGCGTCAGGTCCTGCGCAATCACCTGCTTGAAGTTGTCGCCGAGCGGCTCGGCCCATCGATCCTGGTCGGACAATTTGAGCCGGTTCGGACCGACCCGCGTCACCACCTCGTCGCGGTCGAGATATTCGGGCAGCTTGATCGGACCGATCCCGATGGTCGGCATGGAAGCAGACGTGAGCCCGGCCGGCGCTATCGGGTTGGCCGCCGCCGCGACCGGCGCGAGCACGAAGAACTTCGACGGATCCGGCCGCGGCGAAAAGCATCCGCCCGCGGCCAACGCTCCCAGGGCAGCCGCTGCGACGGTCACTAACCGGCGTCGGCGCATCAGTTTCCCTGATCCGGTACGTAACGCCCACGCACCACCGAGCTGGGGTTACGCCGCAGGTAGTCGGAAAGCTCGCGCAGCGAGCGCGCGGCTGAGGAAGTCTGTTCCAGCGCCTGCGCGAGCTGATAGTTCAGTGGCGAGTCCGGTTCGAGCGTCATCTGAACGGCAGCCAGCATGTCCTGAGTTTGCTTGAGCGTGGCGCGGGTTTGCTCGGCGGTCAGGCGCAAATCATGGCCCATCGGTCCGATCTCACGATCGAGGCTGACGGCAAGGCGATTCACGTTGGCGGAGGCCTGTGCGATGTTCCGCGCGGCGAGGTTCAGCGCATCCGCAGTGTTCTGGATTTTCGGCGAATCCGCCAGCGCGGTGACGGCGTTCGCGGTTTTGGTAAGCGAACTGATCAACTCCTGAAAATTAATCTTGTCGAATTGAGCAAGCGCGTTCGACAGCGAGGTCTGCACCTGCTCGAGCTTGGTCGGGACGGTCGGAATCTCGGGATAAGGCGAATCGGCGCCCATGTAGTATTTCGCGGGCGTGTTGGGATGGAAGTCGAGGTCGACATAGAGCAGCCCCGTGAGCAGGCTCTCAACGTTGAGCTGTGCACGCAGACCTCGCTTTACGGCCTCCCCGATCCTGGTTGGTTCGTCGAAATTCGCCACCGCGCGATGCCGCGTCAGTTTCTTGGTCTCGAGGTCGATGATGACCGGAATCCGATACTCCTCGGCTGCCTTCTCCGCCCGCTGGCTCTGACTGGGCGTCCCGATGCTCAACAGGACGGCGGTGACCGAGCCGATCAGAACGCCGCGGAATTTGACCGGCGCGCCCACCTTCAATCCGTTGACGTCGCTGCTGAAATACAGCGCGAACAGATGCTGCTGCTTGAAAAAATGTCCGGAGCCGAGGACTACGACGGCTGCAATCGCAAGCGCGAGTCCGCCCAGCACAAATCCTCCAACCAATGTCGGACTGATTCTTTTACCCATAGTCGTCACGCCGTCCGGCTCTGTTCCTCGTCGCGGGTCAGGAAGCGATGCACCCGCGGATCGGCGCAGTGCGCCAGCAGCTCCTTGGGGTTACCGCTCGCAATCATGGTTCGGGACTCCGCGTCCAGGAAGACGCTGTTGCTGCCGATCGCGAAAATGCTCGCCAGGTCGTGCGAGACCACCACGACGGTAGCGCCAAGGTTATCGCGCAAGTCGAGAATCAGGTTGTCGAGCAGGCGCGAACTCAGCGGATCCAATCCCGACGACGGTTCGTCGCAGAACAGAATCTCCGGGTCGAGCGCCATCGCGCGCGCGAGTCCGGCCCGCTTCTGCATCCCGCCGCTTATCTGGCTCGGATAGAAATCCTCGAAGCCCTTGAGCCCGACCAGCGCGAGCTTGAGCGCCGCGATCTGGCGGATTTCGTTCGGTGCCAGGTCGGTGAACTCTTCCAAAGGAAGACCGACATTTTCCGCCAGCGTCATCGAACCCCACAGCGCGCCCGCCTGGTAGAGCACGCCGAACCGGCGCAGCATCCGCTCGCGCTCCTCGGGCCCCGCCTTGGTAAAGTTGAAGTCGCCATAGCGAATCTCGCCGGCCGCGGGTTCGATCAAGCCGATCATATGGCGCAGCAACGTGCTCTTGCCGCATCCGCTGCCGCCCATGATGATGAAGACGTCGCCGCGACGGACCGTGAAGTTCAGGTTCCGCATCACGACGAAGCTGCCAAAGGCCATCGTCAGATTGCTCACGCTGATGCGCGCCGGCCCCTCGGCCGCCAAAGTCGGGCCCGCTGCTGTCGTCGATTCGTCCATCAATTCAAAATTGCCAAATTGCGATTCGGTTCAAATTTCCCATCCGATTCACGTTCCCGTTCGGTCTCAGATTCCTATGATGTTGAACACCAGCGCGAAGGCTCCGCACGCGACCACGATGAAGACGATTCCAGTCACCACCGCCGAGGTCGCCGCATCGCCCACCGCCGAGGAGTTGTTGCCGCACTGAAAACCGCGCAGGCATCCCGAGACCGCGATGATAACTCCGTAGACGGAACTCTTGAACACGCCACCGAGCACGTCAGCCAGAGTAACCGCGTGCAGCGTCTCCCTGAAATAGCCCGTGAATGAGAGTCCCAGCATCCCCGTCCCGACCGCCGCGCCGCCCAGCACCCCCATCAGGTCGGAGTAGAAGCACAACAGCGGCATCATCAGGATAAGCGCGAGCACCCGCGGCAACACCAGGAATTCCATCGGTGAGATGCCCATCGTGGTGAGCGCGTCGATCTCCTGTGTCACCTTCATCGTGCCAAGCTGCGCGGCGAACGCGGCCCCGGTGCGCCCCGCCATGATGATCGCGGTCATCATCGCACCCATGTCGCGCGCCATGCCGATGCCGACCAGGTCGGCGACAAAAATGGACGCGCCGAATTGCTCGAGCTGCACCGCTCCCATGAAGGCGAGGATGGTGCCGACCAGGAAACTGATGAGCGTGACGATCCCGAATGCATTGGCGCCGCAATCCTGAATCGCGACCATCAGATCGACGCGCCGGTAGCGCGCACGGCCGGCCATGAACCGGCCAAGCGCGATCGTCACCGCTCCAAGAAAAGCGACGAAGCCGCCGACCGACTCGGCGTAGGCGATGGTCGCGGCGCCTACGCGCTCGACCAGCGGCGCGACGGCTGAAGCGGAGTGCGCGTCGGTCTTTTCGGGAACCGTCTCGGCCAGTTCGACCAGCCGTCTGAGTCCACTGGGCAGGCCTTCGGGATCGACCGTCAAACCGCGGCTGTGGCTGAGTTCAAGCACTTCCGCGACGAAGGCGACGAGGCTGCTGTCCCACTCACCCAAGCCCGCGGCGTCAAATGCGATCCGCCGTGGAATCGGAGATCGCGTCAGCTCGTGCTCTACCGCCGCTCCCGAGACAAACCCTCGCTTTAGGCGCCAATCGCCGGTCAACCCGAGCACCAGGGTTTCATCCGAGGCGCGGTCGAAGGAAAGCTGTGAGGAGCGAAACGCTGAAGGCTCAGCCGGCATGCAGTGGATCAGGCGGCACGTGACCGCCACGTGCTGAAATTGCTTGTTTTGCGACTGTCATAAAAGCGGATACGCGCCGTGCGACTCTATTCAAAGCCTACCCGTCCGACGATAGCATGGCGAGCAAGTTGAAGGGATAGGTATAGTCGCAAGGGCGCTGAGACGGCGCGGCGAACCGCGATGCTGCGCCCGATGGAAAGGTAACGACATGGCTGCCAACGAGACCGGCAATAAGACTGTCAATAATCCTGGCAATAATCCTGCCCCGACCTCCGCGGATCAGCGCACGACGCGGCCGCGCACCGGCGCACAAATCCTCGTCGATCAGCTCATCATCCACGGCGTCGACACGGCCTACTGCGTCCCGGGCGAGAGCTATCTCGCCGTGCTCGACGCGCTCTATGACACGCGCGAGCAAGTCCGCCTCGTCGTGTGCCGGCAGGAGGGCGGCGCCGCCTACATGGCCGACGCCTACGGCAAACTTACGGGGCGGCCGGGTATCTGCTTCGTGACGCGCGGGCCGGGCGCGACCAACGCCAGCGTGGGCGTACACACCGCCTTTCAGGATTCGACGCCGATGATCCTCTTCATCGGCCAGGTGGCGCGCCCGTTCCTGGAGCGCGGCGCGTTCCAGGAACTCGACTTCGGCCGGATGTACGGCCAGATGGCCAAGTGGGTGGTGCGGATCGACGACCCCCGGCGCATTCCCGAACTGATGGCCCGCGCGTTTACGCTGGCGACTTCGGGAAGGCCGGGCCCCGTGATAATCGCGCTCCCCGAAGACATGCTGCGCGAGCCCGCGGCGGCCGACGACGCGGAGCCCTACAAGACGGTGCAGGCCAGTCCGGGTGCGCCCGAGATGGCGCGGCTGCGCGAGATGCTGGCGTCGTCGCGCAAGCCGATGATGCTGCTTGGCGGCACCACGTGGACGGCGCAAGCGGTCGGCGACATCACCGCGTTTGCGGAAGCCAACCGGCTCGCGACCGCGAGCACGTTTCGCCGCCAGGACCGCATCGACAATCTCCATCCATGCTACGCGGGCGACCTCGGCATAGGCGCGAGTCCGCAGCTCGCGGAGCGCGTTCGCGAGGCGGACCTGATCATCAGCGTCGGCTCGCGGCTCAGCGAGATCGTGAGCTCCAGCTACACGCTCTTCGACGTGCCGCGTCCCAGGCAGCGCCTCGTACACGTGCACATGGCAGCGGAAGAGCTGGGCCGGGTGTACCAGGCGGAGTTGCCAATCAACGCGGGCATGGTGCAGTTCGCGGCCGCGGCTAGAGCGCTTAGGCCGGTCGATTCGTCGGCCTGGGCCGCGTCGACCGACACCGGGCATAGGGATTACCTCGAATACAGCTCGCCGGTGTCCAATCCGGGCGCGCTGCAACTGGCCGAGATCGTCTCAGGCCTGCGCGACCAACTGCCACCCGACACGATCGTCGCCAATGGCGGAGGCAATTTTGCCGGCTGGGTGCATCGCTTCTGGCGCTATCGCGAATTCGGCACGCAACTGGGGCCGACCAGCGGCTCGATGGGCTACGGCGTTCCGGCCGGCGTGGCCGCGGCGCTCGCGCATCCGGAGCGCACGGTGCTGTCATTCTCGGGCGACGGCTGCTTTCTGATGAATGGCCAGGAGATCGCGACCGCGATCCAGTACGGCGTCGCGCCGATCTTCTTCGTGGTCAACAATGGCATGTACGGCACGATCCGGATGCACCAGGAGCGCGAGTACCCGGGACGGGTGAGCGGCACCGCGCTGACCAATCCGGACTTCGCGGCGCTCGCGCGCGCCTACGGACTGCATGGCGAGACCTGCGAACGCACCGCGGATTTCGCACCCGCCTTCGCGCGCGCGCGCAAATCCGGGCGCGCCGCGCTTATCGAGCTTCGCCTCGATCCCGAGGCGATCTCGACGCGCACCACGCTCAGCAAGATCAGGGAGACGTCGCTTACGGCCAGGGCCAAGGCGAAGTAGTCCCAGGAATCGCGACTTGAACAAAGAGAGGAAGTAGCCGATGGCCGGTCCGTTGGGCCATGTCCGAGTTTTGGAACTTTCCCGCGTGCTCGCCGGACCGTGGGCGGCGCAGACGCTGGCCGATCTTGGCGCCAGCGTCATCAAGGTGGAAAAGCCCGGCGCCGGCGACGACACCCGCACCTACGCTCCGCCATACGCGCCCACCAGCGACGGTGCTCAGAGCAGTGAGTCGGCGTATTTTCTTTCGACCAACCGCGGCAAGCGTTCGGTGACGATCGATTTTATCCATCCCGAAGGTCAAAAACTGGTGCGGGCGCTCGCGGCCAAGAGCGACGTCGTGATCGAAAATTTTAAAGTCGACGGACTCGCCAAATACGGCCTCGATTATCCCTCACTGCACGCGCTCAATCCCGGCCTCGTCTATTGCTCGATAACCGGCTTCGGCCAGACCGGCCCCTACCGCCATCGGCCCGGCTACGATTTCATGATCCAGGGCATCGGCGGCCTGATGAGCATCACCGGCGAGCCCGACCAGCGTCCCGGCGGGAGTCCGATGAAAGTCGGAGTCGCCGTGGCCGACGTCTTCACTGGGCTTTACGCGACGATCGCGATTCTCGGCGCGCTGGCGCATCGCGACCGCACCGGCGTGGGGCAGCAGATCGACCTCGCGCTGCTCGACACGCAGGTAGCGGTCCTGGCCAACCAGGCGATGAACTACCTGGTCACCGAGGTCGCTCCCCAGCGTCTGGGCAACGCCCATCCCAACATCGTGCCCTACCAGGTCTTTGGCGCGAGCGACGGTCATGTAATCGTGGCTGTAGGCAACGAAACCCAGTACGCGCGCCTGTGCGAAGTCATCGGCCGCCCCGACCTCGCGAGCGACGAGCGGTTCGCGACCAATGCATCGCGTGTGAACCATCGCGAGGAGCTGGTGGCAATCCTGAAGAGTGTCTTCGCGACGCGAACCATGCGTCAATGGCTCGACGCGCTGGAACGCGTGGGCGTTCCATGCGGCCCCATCAACACCATCGCCGACGTGTTTGCCGATCCGCAGGTGCAGGCACGCGGTCTAAGGTTGGACCTGCCCCATCCGGCGATCGGCTCGGTCCCGTCCGTAGCAAATCCGATCAAATACTCGGCGACGCCGATCGCCTACCGCTCGGCGCCGCCGATGCTGGGTGCGGATACCGACGAAATCCTGCGCGACATGCTGGGCCTCGCGCCTGCGGAGATCGCGCGGCTGCGCAATGCCGGCATTGTTTGAGCGGCCACCCTGATGTGGTGTCCCATCAATTGCTGTGCATGGGAATCCACGTGAAACTGTGCGTCATCCTGAGAGAAGCGAGTCCGCGAGCCAAAAATGGCGGCCGCGAGATCCTTCGACACGGCTCGCGCGACACGGCTCGCGACGCTCGCCGGCTCAGGATGACTCCTACACTTTTGCGAAAATGACTGCCGGGACGCCCGCCGACTCGCTCAGCGCTTGAGTTTCGCGCCCACCACCACGCCCTTGTCGTGCAGCGCGGCGATCTCGCGCGACTCCAGCCCCAGCACGTCGGCCAGCACTTCATCCGTGTTCTCGCCGAGCAGCGGCGCGCGCCGCACCGGCACGCGAGGCACCGCGGAGAAGTCTATCGGCGAACCGGGCATCAGGTATCGGCCCGCGCCGGGATGCTCGACCTCGGCAAAGATCGGATTGGCGGTCGAGCAGCGCGGATCTTCCTTAACCAGTTGACGGAAAGTCTGGTAGGGGCCCCACGAAACATTGGTGCCGGCGAAGGTCTCGCGGATCGCGGCGAGGTCGCGCGAGGCGAACCATGGACGCAGCAGCGCCGCGATCAGGTCGCGGGCCTGGAAGCGCCCGCTCTCGGTGTCGAGGTCGTGGCCGGTCGCGTGCTCGACGCTCGCACACGCCTCGCCGATTCCCGTTGCGTCCTTCAGCGCGCTCCACTGGCGCGCCGTGAGCGCGACCACCATCACGCGCCGCCCGTCGCGAGTCTCGAAATCGTGGCCGAACGCGCCATACAAATAGTTGCCGTCTTTCTGCTGATCGCGGCCGCCGAGTTCGGCCTCCGCGATACGGCCGAGATTCCCGACCATCGCGAAGGCCACGTCCGACAGCGACAGATTCACCAGTTGTCCCGCGCCGGTCAGTCGACGATGGCGTTCCGCGGCGAGCAGCCCGACGGTCGCAAGCGTGCCGAGCGCGATGTCCCAGGCGGGCAGGATGCTGTTGAGCGGCTCGGCGAGATTGCGCGGCCCCGTCGCCCACGGAAAGCCGGTCGCCGGGTTGACCGTGTAGTCGACCTCGCTGGTGCCGTCGGGGTTTCCCGTAAGCGCGACCATCACCAGGTCGGCGCGGTGCTTGCGCAGTGCGTCGTATTCGAGCCAGCCGCGGGCGGGAAAGTTGGTCAGAAAGATGCCCGCGTGCTCGCCCGGCGCGGCGATGAGCGCCGCCACCAGTTCGCGCCCCTCGGGCATGCGCACGTCGATCTGAATCGAGCGCTTGCCCTTGTTCATCCCGGCCCAAAACAGGCTCTGGCCGTCGGTCGCCAGCGGCCAGCGATGGTAGTCCAGTCCGCCGCCGATCTGGTCGAAGCGGATAACGTCGGCGCCGAGCTGAGCGAGCGTCATGCCGCCCAACGGCGCCGCCACGAACGCCGAGCCTTCGACCACGCGCAGGCCTGAGAGGATTCCGCTCATGCCATCACTCCTACGAAGCGCCAATCCAGAACATCCTGCGCTCCGCCCTCGCGGTCGGCGCGCACGCGCGAGCGCAGATGCACCAGTCCGCCGCCGCCCTTAAGCGGCTCGGCGCGTTCGAGTTCGAGTGTGCTGCGCAAAGTGTCGCCCTCGCGGACCGGCGCGAGATGATCGCATCCGTGCCACGCGACAATCGTGACCAGGTTGGGCAATGCGCGAGTCGTCTGGGCCGCCGCCAAACCGATCGTATGGCCGCCGTAAACCAGCCGCCCCGCGGAACTGGAGGCCGCGTCGTGATGCGCCATCGCGATATTCAGCGTCAGCCGCGCCAGCTCCGGAGCGGACGATACGACGTCGCCGCCGGTAACCTCCCAGGTTGTTCCCGCCGCAAGGTCGGCGAAGTGCGCACCCGGCGCGGCCTCGCGAAACGCCGCCAGTTTCCAACCCTCGATCGGCGCGGGCAATGCGCGCGGGTCGATTTCCTCCCCGATCGTTTCGAGGTCGGCGTTGTGCCCCGTCTGGCCTTCGGGATTGCGCAGCGGCAGCATCGCGCAGCGTGTGTAGTCGAGCACGGCGCGGCCCTTCTGGTCGGCCGTGCGCACGCGCAAGGCGGCGAGACCGGTCGCGGCGCGGCCCGGGCGCGGGCGATTCTGCCTGAGGCCTACAACCTCGGTCGTCGTGTACAGCGTGTCGCCGATCGAGGGCGCGCGGCGAAACATGAAGCCGCGATAAAACAGGTTCGCGATCACACGCTGGGTGAACAGCGTGGATTGTCCGTTCGCCACGTCCCACACCAGCGCCGGATGGGCGAGCGCGGAGCCAAGCACGCGGCGGCTCAACTCCGCGTCGAGCGCAAGGCGCATCCGGTCGCCGACGATCGCGGCGTGCGCGGCCGCGACGCCTTCGGTGAGCGTCAGCGCCGGGGCGCTGTCGGCAACGAGTCCAACGTGGAGGTCGTCGAAGAACGGACCGAAGACCGTTTGCATAGCCGGGCTCATGGTTCCTCGCAGACAGATGGCGTACGAATCGCGTTCACGCTTATAGCATCTCGGCGGAGTTTGAGCATCCGCGCGCGAGGGTTCGCCTATATGAGGATGCCGATAAACGCGGGGAAAAAGATCCATCGCTTCGCGGAAATCCTTCGCTGAGGCTCAGGATGACAGAAAGGGGCCTTTTTGTTGTCATCCTGAACGAGGATTGCCGAAGTGAAGGATCGACGCGGAGCGATTTTTGCGCTTATCGACATCCTCAACTTATTGCGGGAAAAAAACTGCCGCCGCCGGCAGATCCGCGATCTCCTCTTCCACTATGCCTCCCGGAACGCGAATCGTGGGTCGGCGGCGCGCACTTCGGCCTCGGGCAACCCCAGTTCCTTGCGCACGATATTCGTCCCCAGCACCAGCGACACGCACTTGTAGAAGGCGATTCGGCGCGAGAGCCCTTCGCGCCCGAAGCCGCAATCCGCACTGATGATCAGGCGCTCGGGCGGGACGTATTCGAGCGCCTTGCGAATCAGGTTGGCGACGAGTGCGGGCGGCTCGACGGTGGTGGCGGTATGATTGATCACGCCGATAGCGATCTTCTTGGCGGTCTTGTGATGCTTGAGCAGCGGCAGGTCGCGCCCCTGGCTGCTCGCGCATTCCAGCCCCACCACGTCGGCATTGAGCGCCATCAGGTAGGGCAGCGAGCGCTCGTAGCTCGGGCGCTCCCAGAAGAAACTCTGCTGATTCGGATTTCCCCAGCAGGTGTGCGCCCAGATTTCCGTATTCACTCCCTCGACTTCGCGATTGAAGGCCCGCGTGTAAAAGTCGAGGTCCTTCTCCGTCGCCGGCGGCGTCGTGCAGCAGGCAAAGTGATGCGGCGGCTCCTCGACCTGGATCACCGGGCATCCCGCCGCGGCCAGTTCGCGCAGCTCTTCGTTGAGCGCCGCCGCCAGGTCCATCGTGAGGTCATGGTCGTTCTTGTAATGCTCGTTCCAGAGCATCATCGGCAGGCAGGTCGCGCTGATCGCGCCGAACTTCACCGGCTTGCTGGTCATCTTCTGCGCGGTCTTCCAGATTGCGCTGTAATGGAGCGGCCCGCGGGTGATCTTTCCGGTCACGGCCGGCGGATGGTACGCCTCCTGCACCTCATAGAGGATGTGGCCGGGCTTGATGTCGGCATACTCCAGGAAATGCGAGGTGTCGCGAGCGCCCGAGATTCCGCCGAGGCGCTCGATGACGTAGAAGAACCACGAGCGCCCGCCCACCTCGAGGTCGAAGCGGGTGTCGCCGTCGGTCAGGATGTCGAGTCCGGCGCGTTCCTGCTCGTTCACGTAGCAGGCGACCGCGTCCACGTATTGCTCGCGATAGAGCGAGTCGCCCATCGCGATCTTGAACGGCCGCCCGCGCAGGCTTTCGGTGAACCAGGCGGGCTTGGGGAACGACCCGACCATCGCGGTCGCCAGTTTCTTGTCGCGCGTCGCATTCAACATCGCACGTAACCTCCGGAACCCATGATTTGGCGCACCCTCGATTCTCGGCGAGCGCGCATGGCGGGCGCGGCCGAAGCGCCTGATGGAGGCTGATTTACAGCCTGCGCGGATGAGTGTAAAGGAGCGGCATGCGTATTCACCGTCTTTCGTTTACGCGCACGTATTCGCAGGCGTTCGCGGGTGCCCCATGCAGCAGGTAAAAATTCTTCTCGACGAATCCGATATCCCGGAGAACTGGTACAACGTGGTGGCGGACATGCCAAATCCGCCGGCGCCACCGCTTGGCCCCGACGGCAACCCGATCGGCCCCGAAGCGCTGGAGGCGATTTTTCCGAGCGCGATCATCGAGCAGGAAGTCTCGCGCGAGCGCTGGATTCCCGTTCCCGAGCCGGTGCGCGAGATTTACCGCCAATGGCGGCCGTCGCCGATGTACCGGGCGCTGCGCCTGGAGCAGGCGCTCGGCACTCCCGCGCGCATCTACTACAAATACGAGGGCGTCAGCCCCGCCGGCTCGCACAAACCCAACACTTCGGTCGCGCAGGCATACTACAATCACGTGGCCGGCGTTCATCGCCTCGCCACCGAGACCGGCGCCGGTCAATGGGGTTCCGCGCTGGCGATGGCCGGGCAGATGTTCGGCATCGAGGTCCGCGTCTACATGGTGCGCGTGAGCTACGAGCAGAAGCCGTTTCGGCGCTCGATGATGGAGACCTGGGGCGCCGAGGTGATCGCGAGCCCGAGCACGAAAACCAACTCGGGCCGCGACGTGCTGTCGCGCGACGCCGACTCTCCCGGCTCGCTCGGCATCGCAATCTCGGAGGCGGTCGAGGAAGCGGCCGGCCGCAAGGATACCAACTACGCCTTGGGGTCGGTACTCAATCACGTGCTGCTGCATCAGACGGTGATCGGCCTGGAGGCGAAAAAGCAGTTCGCCAAGGCCGGCGACTATCCCGACGTGGTCATCGCATGCTGTGGCGGAGGATCGAATTTCGGGGGCACCGCGTTCCCGTTCTTTGCCGACAAGGCCGCCGGGCGCCAGGTGCGCCTGCTCGCGGTCGAGCCCGAGTCATGCCCCACCCTCACCCGCGGCCATTATGCCTACGACTCCGGCGACTCCGCCGGCCTGACGCCGCTGATGCTGATGTACACGCTGGGGCGCAATTTCGTTCCGCCCCGAATCCATGCCGGCGGACTGCGCTACCACGGCGACTCGCCGCTGGTCTCGCAGCTGCATCATGAGGGACTCGTCGAGGCCGTCGCGGTGCCGCAGCGCGCGACGTTCGAGGCCGGGCTCATCTTCGCGCGCGCCGAGGGAATCATCCCGGCGCCGGAGACCAACCACGCGATCCGCGTCGCGATCGACGAGGCACTGGCCTGCAAGCGGACCGGCGAGCCCAAGACCATCTTCTTCACCCTCTCCGGACACGGCCACTTCGACATGGCGGCCTACGACCGCTACCTGAGCGGCCAACTGGAAGACAGCCCGTATCCCGACGAGGCGATCAGGGCGGCGCTGGCGGAACTTCCCAAGGTCGTGCAGCAGGCGTCGTGATCGGCGCGCGGATGCTGTCGGCGGCTCTGGCGGCCACGTCGCCGCGCCAGGGCCTGAGCAAAGGAGCGCGGCATGATTAAGCCTTACACCGCGGTCGGGTTGATTCCGACCGTGCGCGGAATACGCAAGCGCGAAGATATCCGGATCAACCTCGAGCACCTGGCCCATATGTGCAAGGCCGCGGCCTGGCTCTCCAGCCTCGACCTGCCGGTGCGGCTGATTGCGCTGCCCGAAGGCGCTTTGCAGGCCTTCAACGACGAGGTGCTCGACCTCGACCACGTGCAATATGCGCGCGAGTGCGCGATCGATCTTCCGGGCCCCGAAACCGACGCGCTCGGCGCGCTCGCCCGGCAGTACAACGCCTTCATCATGGCCCAGGCCAAGGCGCATCATCCCGACTGGAAGGATCGCTTCTTCAACGTCGGCTTCATTCTCGATCCCCAGGGCGAAATCATCCTGCGCCACTACAAGGTATCGCCACTGTTTCCAGTCGAGCATTCGGTCTGCCCGCACGACATTTTCGACTGGTGGGTGGAGAAGTACGGCCTGACCCTGGAAGCGTTCTGGCCGGTGGTGGATACTGAAATCGGCCGCCTCGGAATCATGATGGCGAACGAGGGCTCGTACCCCGAGAATGCGCGCGCGCTGGCGATGAACGGGGCGGAGGTGGTGTATCGCGGATCGTATCCACATCCGGCCACCGGCAACGAACTATTCGAGATTCAGAGCCGGGCGCGCGCGCTCGACAACAATATGTATATAGTCGCGCCCAACCTTGGTTCGTACTACCTATTTCCGGATAGCGACTTGCCGATAGACACTTTCGGCGGCCGCTCCTTCGTCATCAATCACCGCGGACAAATCGCCGGCAAGCAGGAGTACGGCGGAACGTCGACCTACGTGGCCGGGGTAATCGATATCGAGTCGCTCCGCTACCATCGCGACAACGCGCAGTGGGACAACTGGATGAAGGACCTGCGCACCGAGCTTTACCAAATATTGTACAAGGAACCGATCTATCCCAAAAACCTCTATCTCGAGCGCGCGCCGATGAAGCATCAGGAATACCGCAAGACGGTAATCGAAAGGCAAATCGCCCTGATGCATCAGCGCGGCATCTGGAAAAAATCCTCCTACGAATGAGCTCTGCACGAACCTATCCGATGAATGCCCAGGCACCCGGCAATTTCCGCTTTGAAAAAGACGGCTCGATCTCCACCATCACCTTCAACCGGCCCGAGCGGCGCAACTGCATGAACCGCGAGGTGATGGCCGAGTTCGAGCGGTTGATCCATCGCGTCCGCGACGACCGTGAAACTCGCGTGCTCATCGTCACCGGCACCGGCGCCGCCTTTTCGGCCGGCGCCGACGTGTCCGGCGCCGGCGGCGTGACGGATCCCGCCGAGCGCCGGCGCATCTTCGCCGAGCGCAACGGCGGACTCGCGCGGATGATCGGCCGGGCCTTCGATCAGATAACCCGCCTGGACTGCATGACGATCGCGGCGGTCAACGGCTATGCGGTCGGCGGCGGATGGGCGCTCGCGCTAGCCTTCGATTTTCTGGTCGCGGCCGAGGAGGCAGAGTTCTGGGTGCCTGAGGTCGATCTGAGTGCGCCGTTCACGGGCGGTCCGGCGATCGTGATGGCGATGCGGATGGGCCCTTGGCGCGCCAAGGAAGCCGCCATCCTCTGCCGCCACTACACGGCGCGTGAATTGTTCGAGATGGGGATGGTCAGTCGGGTGGTCAAGACACGGCAACTGACGAAGGCGACGCGCGAGCTCGCGGACACGTTGCTAAAGAAGCCGTCGAAGGCGGCAACCGCCACCAAGCATTTCATCGACGGAGTATTCCTGACTCCGCGGCTCTACTGAAGTCCGAGACCGGCGCGGGCCGCAGCGGCCCGCGAATGGAGAGAGAGGAGCGGAGTTGGGGAGGACGGCCGGGCTACCGTTTTTACCGCACGTTGGGGGACCTACGGCGGTAGCCCGGCCTTGCTTGGGGACAAGCGCGCTGGAGTTCTCGGGGGAGACCGCAACGCGATCTCAAGTAAAGCAATTCGTGTGCCTTGGAAAATGAAGCTGCGAGTTGCGAGGATATTTTTCTCGCTGCGGCCAGATTTCTTCGTGAAATGCGACAGCGACGCTCGATGATTGTCAAAAAAAAGTTCTAAGCGATTGATTTCAGCGGTTATTCGCAAAACGCGCGTGACTCGCGGCCCAAGGTCGCGATCAGCTTGAGCAAACACGCTTGTGAAGATCGCTGACGTTCATTTTAACGCGACCGCGATCGTTTATGTCCTAATTCCTGAGCAGCATGCCTTAACTTTGAGCGCATGTCGTATTAGTGCGCGCACTTTCAACGCAGGTGCGCGAGAGTCCGAGTGTGCGTCCGCGATACGGTTTCGAGTCGATACGCGCTGGCATCGCGCGTCGGGCCGGGATCGCGATGCTGGCGTGGCGGCTTTTGCGATTTTAGTTCACAGCCGTGTCGGCAAAGCGCGCAAAATACGTCTCGCGAACACGAACCGCGGCATCGCCATGCGACACGCGAGGTTGAGAGGGCGACGGGCGTGTGTTAATCGATATGGCTCGGGGCGTGGCGCAGCCTGGTAGCGCACCTGCCTTGGGAGCAGGGGGTCGGCCGTTCAAATCGGCTCGCCCCGACTCGCGCCAGTAGCTCAGGTGGAAAGAGCAACGGCCTTCTAAGCCGTGGGTCAGGGGTTCGAATCCCTTCTGGCGCGCCAAGCGTGTCCGGAGTTCCGCCTGCGGCGGAACGGACGGGCCGCCAAACGACATAGACGGTGGTGAGTGTAGCTCAGTTGGCAGAGCATCGGGTTGTGGCCCCGGCGGTCGAGGGTTCAAGTCCCTTCACTCACCCCACCTAATCCTGCTAAGAACGTATTCCCCTCGGTGGGCCGTTAGCTCAGTTGGTAGAGCAGCTGACTCTTAATCAGCGGGTCTGGAGTTCGAGTCTCCAACGGCCCACCAAACTTCTTCAGAATTCCAGGTTTTACGCCGCTAGATTCTAGCGGAAGCCAGCGACAACAATCTCAATGCTGGCGCTGGTCTACATCTTCGGCTGCTCGGGTCCAACTCCGAATGATAAACTTCAGGCCGTTCTTCGCCCTGAGTTTGCGGACCCTGATTTTTAGCCCTGTCAGGCTGCATTTTGCTGCCTTCGACCGCTAAAGCATTGCGTAGCTACGCGACGGTGTGGTACGCAGTGCGAATCCATACAGGGGGAACCATGAAAGCGAAAGTACGAGGAATCTTTCCAGCGTGGCCATTGACGATGGTGATCGCCGTCGCGATTTTAGCAACCGTCATGGTGAGACCGGCAAGTGCTGTCGTGGAGTATGTCAAGGTTTGCTCGCCTTACGGGCCCGGCTTTTTTTATCTTCCCGAAACGGACGTCTGCGTCGATTTTGCCACGAATGACGCCCGACAGCAGACGCCCTACGGCACGTGGTTCTGGCGTATGCCGAACAATCCTCGGACATGGGTGGCGACTCCCCAGGACGCCTGCCGGGACGGTAATCTCGTCAAGTTCGGAGACATTACCGGTTCCGATCTCACCCAGAATTCTCACTCAAGGTACGAAACCAACACGCACTATCAACTAAGGCTGAGGAAAGGGCAGTATATCGCGTCCGTTCTGTACCAAGGCGGCTTCACCGGCGACGGCGTCACCAGCGACGGCGTCGGCGCAGGCAACTTCTGCATGTACTACTATTACAACGATCCCACCCTCGGCCCTAACTATATCCCCTTCGGATGCATCGACACTGCGTCGCAGGCGACTGTACCCGCGACATTGGCGTTCTCGCCGGACAATCCAATTCCGCCGCCGTCAAATGGCAACAAGGTCTATGTTTTGGGCGCCAACGGGAACTTTTGGGGTGCAGCGTCTACCTCGGACATCCAGGGCGAACTGTCAATATGGCTGTGCTTGCAAAACGCTTCCGGCTCCGGACCCTTCGGCCAAGCTGACCAAGGAGGGAGGCGATAGGAAGCTGCGGTATTCTCGAACAGAGCCTTCCCTGATTGGCGCCGCCGAACGTCGCCGCGGCGCTGGCCTCGAGCTTCGTACGCACCGGACCGAGTGCCAGGCGGGCGTACACGGCCGTTGACGCTGGCGAGCTGTGATTCAGCGCCCGGCCTGTCATCGGCTAGCCATAACCGGCCGCCGCGAGCCAGGAGCCGAGCGTACGGCGTATATTCGGATACGGACGTCCGGAACGTGAGCGGGTCTGGAGTTCGAGTCTCCAACGGCCCACCAAAATCATAAACCCGCAGCAGGGGAAGGAGACAACTTCGATGGCAATCTATCTGAGCATGCAGAGAGCGCGTTTTTCCAGCGCCGCCGGCTACGAGAAATTCAAGAACATCTTCGCCGACGTGCGCCATCATCTGAAGACCCTGCCGGGATTCCTGCATCTCACCTTTTGGATTCATCCTGAAGATCCCGGCTGGTACAACGAGGTCAGCTTCTGGACCAGCAAGGAAGCGCTTCAGGACTGGCACATGAACACCTATCACAAGCATGCCAAGGAGTGGGCGGCGCAATCAGGCGCGATCATGGAGGACATCATCACCAACTTCGAACTCGCAAGCACCAGGCTGCTGCGCATCTGCCCGGTCTGCAACAAATTCCAGGACAAACCCTACGACCTGGCAAAAGAACAGCGAGTGCTCGCCGAGCCATGTCCGCAATGCGGTTTCCATTTCCCGGTCATGCCCGAGACGCCGAGCAGCTTTGCGGTATTCAAAGACGCCGAGTGATACTGGCCGCCTGAACCGCAAGGACTGTAGCGCCAGCCGAGCGCCCTGGCAGTTTTTCGCCTGCCCACAGGACGATGGATGAAAGCCTAAAGAAGCGCTAGACTCCGTCGACTCTTGTCGTTCGGGTGACTCGGAATTCTGTGTCACGAATTCGGCCCAAGAAATTCAGCGCGATTTGGAGCGCTCGGCTTCTCGCGATTGCCACGCTCCTCCCGCTCACGCTCGCGGCTAGTCCGCACGCGGCGTTCCCATCATGCTGGGCTTCGAACCCTGAAGGAACGCGTTCGTGCGCGCGCTACGTCAATCGCAGCGGCGGCCTCGAGTATCTGTGCGAGGATCAGCCCGGCGATTGCGAGAATCTCGGATACACGAAAGCTCCCGAAATGTCAGGCAACGCTCACCGCGCGAGCCCGGAACAGCCACACAGTTCTTCGGAGGCGCGCGTTCCCAAGCCGAGGCACTCCGCTCGACACACTCGGCCGGTCCGCGAGGATTCAGGCGTTAGCAGCCAGGCTATCGAGACCTCCGGTAATGAAACCGAAGTAGCGGCAGGCCTGATCGCGATCCTCGTGCTGACCGGTATATCCATCTTGCCGCCGCGACATCGATCCGTGCTCTTTCGCATCGCGCAAGGAATGGCCGTCGTGGCAGGCGTCGCGTTACTTTTCTTTCTGGTTCTACTGAGCCTCGGTTCATCGGACTCGCGGCGCCGACGATACTACTGAAATGCGAAGCGCGCCGCTCGGATACCTAGCATTGCTGTCGGCTGGGGTAGCGCTCTGGCTGCTCGCGCAGCATCTGCCCGGAGCCGCGATAGCTTTGAGTTCGGTCGTCGGGGTCGCGATCGCGTCTTATGCCTTGTTCAAGTCGATCGCGCGTAAGGGGTCCGCGGGTCCACAGCGCCGACAGATATCCTCGCTGTCTTCTATCCCAACGAGCGCTGCTCGGCCGTTTTCGCGTCAACCTGCAGCTAGTAATCCGGCCCCGCCCAACTTTCGCCCTGCGCCGCCATCGCGGTCGCCCGCCACGAACAACAGTACGCCGCAGCTGATTGGCGGACGATATCGTCTTCTGCGAGTGCTGGGCGAGGGTGGGATGAAGCGGGTCTACATCGCAGAAGACCTTAACCTCAATACTCGGCAATGCGCCGTGGCCGAACTGATCGACACGACCGCTGATACGGCTCAACAGCAGGCGAATAGAGCGGCATTCGAGCGCGAGGCCGACCTGCTCGCCGCACTGAGCAATGAGCACATCCCGAAAATCTTCGACCGTTTCAGCGAAGGAACACGCCATTATCTGGTGATGGAATACGTGCCGGGAGAGACGCTGGCAAAATGGATTGTGCAGCGGGGCGGACGGATCGATCAGGCGGCCGCACTCGATATCGGCGGACAGATACTCGAGGGACTGACGTATTTGCACAGCCACGCGCCGCCGATTGCCTATCGTGATCTCAAGCCCGAGAACGTGATGATCACTCCGGAAAATCGCGTGCGTTTAATCGATTTCGGAATCGCGCGGCATTTTACCCGGGCGAGAGCCACCGTGGTCGGCACGCCGGGCTATGCTGCGCCGGAACAGTACAAGGGGCAGGTTGATCTGCGAACCGATATTTTCGCCTTTGGCGCCCTGATGCATCACGCGCTGTCCGGAAGGGATCCACAAAATGAGCCGCCGTTCTCGTTCCCTTCTCTCGCCGGCATACGTTCGGATGTCGATCCAAGACTAGCGAGTCTAATCGATCGCTGTTTGCGTCCGGATCCGGATCAGCGGCCTCAGACTGTGGTAGAAGTGTCTGACGAGATCAAGATGATCGCGTCGCCGCTCCCTCAACCTTCCGCTCCTCGAAGCCGCGCCCAATCTGGACCGCGCGTGAGGTTTTGCATCCACTGTGGCGCGCAACTTCCGCGCCGCGGCAAGTGCTCAGCCTGCGGCTCGGCGCGCTATGCCAGTTGAGGAGAATTGTTGCGATGGTCTGCAGCAATTGCGGTAACACTGTCGGCAACCCGCAGGCGCGTTTCTGTGCGTTCTGTGGCAATCCGATGCAAACGGCCGAAGCAGCGGCAACTCAGCCTCGATCGCCTGAAATTGAGGATGTCGGAAAGCGTAGTTCACTCACCGGAACGGCTTTGCTGATTCCGGCTCGATGCAGTCTATCTCATCAGTGGTTCCTGATTCGGATGATGGAAGCGAACCCCGGCACGTGGACTGTAGTAGCAGCTTCGCCGATCGCCGAAAAGCGATTGAGAAATCCTGATTTTCAGCGGGCGGAGGCTAAGGGACGCCTGGCGATCGGCAGGGACTATGACGGGTGCCCGCACTGCAAACGGCGCGGCCTTTTTCTGCATAGCGTCTGCGGGAACCGGCTTTGCTGCTGCGATCCCAATGCCGAATCGGTGGTCTGCCCATGGTGCGGCAAATCCAGCGAGGCGCAGGCCGCGACGACCGCTGCTCTTAGAGGACTGGGCGACCAATAGCGGAACTTATGACGTGAGCGCGAATTATGACGTGGACGTGCGCTCACCCAACGCCGAAAAGCGAACGATAGCGAGCCGGCGCTGGTCATGTCTCGAGCACTGGCTTCAGTTGATTTTGCCTCTTTCCGTCGCTTCTCTACCTCGCAGCCGCGATGCTTGAAATCGCAGTCACCGGTGCACAGTCACCGCGACCGTGGCCGATCGACTTGCGATCGTTGATCACAGGCGGCGGACCGGCCGGCACGTTGTGGTCAGTGTACGCCGGGGCCATCAGGACAAAACCTCCAAGTTGGAGGCCGTGATCGTCTTGTATGAGCATCGCCGAGCGATTCCTCACACCACGCACAGCCCGCTCGATCCGTTTGCGAACAAGCTCCGCTGTTTCCTATGCTCGTTGGAGGCGCACGGCGCGAAGGCGAAGCATGCGACATCAACAGAACGGAGCGGTTCCACCGCTGATTGGATTTCAGTTGCAATCGCGCGTGCGCCTTCTGGCTCGCGCGGGCAACTGGGACTGCCTGGAATCCGTGAGGGAGACATCTAGTGAGCAGTGATTTTTCAATGACCGCGGCAATTTCCGCCGTGCGCGCGCGCCTGATGCGCGCGGGCGGCATCTTGAGCCTCGCACTGGCGCTGGTGGCCGCGTGCGCGGCGCTGTCGTTCGCACAGGACCCCCGCAACACGACCCGCGCCGACATCGATCAATGGATGGCGAAATACGGCGCGGCCAAGCCCGACTTCAAGCCTGGGGACGTGCTGACGGTCAAGGACTTCGAGCGTATACGTCCATTCATGATGCCGGGGTATATCGAGCAGTACAGATTTCCGGAGATGCGCATGGAGATCATCGCGACGCGCAATCACACCCCGCGCAAGGACTACATGGATTGCACGGAGAAGTACCAGGCGCAGGTCAAGATGAATCCCGACGGCTCGATGGACAATTATTTCTGCGGGCAGCCTTTCGCGGATGCCTCGCTGAGCACGGCCGACCCGCTATCGGGATACAAGGCGGCGTGGAACTTCGAGGCTCGATGGTGGAACTATGGGCCGATCATCATGAGCGTGCTGTTCCTGTATGACCGCTTCGGCGGTAGTCACCAGGGGCAGGTGCCCAACGTCATCGAGGCGCCGCCGGCGGGTTGGATCAGCGGAGTTGACTACCACAGCAAGCTGCCGACCGACGCGCCGAAGTTCTTCGGCGGCGGCGGGACGTTTGTAAAAACGGCGAACATCCTCTACGAGCGGGTCTACTTCAGCCATCTCGCGCCACGCGCCGAGGCGGGCGGAGTGCTGCCGCTGCCTGAGGCCAAGGACGTGTATTACAAGGAGTTCTCCGGCTTCTTCTCACCCTTCGACGTGCGCGGCCAGGTCTTCATCACCTACCGCTATAACGATCCGCATCGTGCCGACGACGCCTGGGCCTACGATCCGCAATCGCGGCGCGTGCGGCGCGTCTCGGTCGAAGTCAAAGAGGATTCGCTCGGCGGAAGCGATCAGACCAACGAGGACTTTTACACCTTTTCCGACCGCATCGCCCAATGGAAATTCAAGTTCCTCGGATGGAAGGACATGCTGGTGGTGATGGACGGGAAAGACGACTACGGGCACTTCTACGGCCCCAACGGTAATCTGCCCGATGACGTTTGGTCCATCCGCCGCATGGCGGTGGTCGAGCGCATATCCAAAAAGCCCGATCATCCTTATAGCAGCGTGGTCATGTTCTGGGACTCCGAGAACTGGCATCCCTGGATGGCGGCGACGTTCAACCGCCAGCACAAGCTGTGGAAGACGATCGTCTACACCGGGCGCTGGACCGAGGACTACAATAAGCAATGGGCCGAGATTAATCATGGCGTAGAGTCCACTCAGATTCAGGGCATCACGGCCACCGACTACATTAACCAGCGTGCGACGATCTTCGCCGATTTCGGAACCGGCTATCCGACCGCAAATCTCAGTCAGGTGGGCAAGATATTCGACATCAGCAAGCTCGAGGAGTTTCATCGCTGAGCATCGCGCGCGACGGCGTACGACATCCCAGCAACAGGGCGCGCCGGCCCGCGATCGATTCGCGTGTGCGGCGCGCCATTTCATCTCTGTCCAACGGCATCCGCGGCGGGCCGTACCTGTTCGTGTCTGCCGTGCCTGCGATGATGGATTGTCGACAGATCGCATGAGCTTTCCGGCGGTTTATATCAGATGCGCACTATCTAGGGCTTTGCTTCGCAAGTTTTCTTTTAGCTTGTCTGTCTCTCTCGTTCGGTACGAAAATTTTGGCTAATCTCGACTCGTACGTCGATTTTTTCGGCATCATGCGAACATTTTTTCCTTCCCTTCAAGCTCCGCATCTTGTTATGCTCGTCGGTGTCCACGTGGGATTTTTTAGCTGTCCGCCACAGTTGAGCTGCTATGACGTTAAATAAAAAGAAATTGTCAAAAAGTTCCAGCCCGGGGTCAGGCCGACCCAACTCCCTGTCGTGGCTGTTCAATTCACAGTCGGCGAAAGAGTCGGCCAAGGTTGCGGGCACCCTCTTTTCGTTGAAGTCGGCGACGCCGGCGGCGCTGCTACCCGAGGAACCTCTGGCCTCGCAAGTCCAGGTGCTGCTGAACAGTGCCACGAACGTGATCGAATGCGCCACGGGCGGGCACGGCCGATGCGCGAACAGCGCGTGTCGATGCCGTTGTCACAGGTCGCGGGAGCGGACGCGCGCGAAACGACGCTTGAGCATCTAGGCTCCCCCGAATCTCGAACGCGGCTATCGCCGCGGGACCCGCTCCGCGTTAACGCCGCGCCCGGATCAGTGCCGAGGCCACAGGCCTGAACCCATCGGCGGTGTTACTGTGGCCGTTTCACTCTTCACCCTCGTGAGCAGCGCAAGCGACCTCGCATCGAGTGGAAACTGTTGCGCGCCTTGAAAAAAAGTCTCCCTACTAGCGCCCGACGTATCGAGAATCACCCGCCATGCGTCGCGGTCCCCAGGGAGGGGCAGCAGAAACGGAATCTGTTCGTGATGGCTGTTGAGCAGCAGGATGAAATCGTCATCGACGACCGGCCGTCCCCGGTCATCGTCCTCGTTGGTCGCGTCGCCCTGCAGGTAAAGGCCAAGGCATCGCGTCTCCGGCTGATGCCATTCCTCGTCGGTCATCTCGTGGCCGCTGGGAGTTAGCCACACGATATCTTTCACGCGCGGACCCTGAAAAAAGCTGCGCCGGCGGAAGCAGGGATGGGATTTCCTGAACTTGATTAGCTCGCCGACGAAGGACAGCAATTCGCGATCCTCGGTGTCGGAGTTCCAGGACATCCAGCTGATTTCGTTATCCTGGCAGTAGGCGTTGTTGTTGCCGCGCTGGCTGCGGCCGGTCTCGTCGCCGGCCAGTAGCATCGGCACCCCTTGCGACAGGAGCAGGGTTGCGAGGAAATTGCGCTTCTGCCGCGCCCGCAACGCCGAAATCTCGGGATCGGTCGTCGGCCCTTCGGCCCCGCAGTTCCAACTGCGGTTGTCGTCGCTGCCGTCGCGGTTATCCTCGAGGTTGGCGTCGTTGTGTTTGTCGTTGTAGCTGACCAGATCCTCGAGCGTGAAGCCGTCGTGGCAGGTGACGAAATTGATGCTGGCGTAAGGGCGCCGGCCGCTCAGCTCGTACAGATCGCTCGAACCGGTGAGCCGGTAGGCGAGATCTCCGATCAGCCCGCCCTCGCCCTTCCAGTACGAGCGCACCGTGTCGCGGTATTTTCCATTCCATTCGGTCCACAGGACCGGAAAATTCCCCACCTGGTAGCCGCCCTCGCCGATATCCCACGGTTCCGCGATGAGCTTGACCTCGGAAAGCACGGGATCCTGATGTACCACATCGAAGAAGGCGCTCAGGCGGTTGACCTCGTAGAGTTCGCGCGCGAGCGCGGCGGCCAGGTCGAAGCGAAACCCGTCGACGTGCATCTCGACCACCCAGTAGCGCAGGCTGTCCATCAGCAGTTGCAGCACCCGCGGATGCATCATGTTCAAGGTGTTACCGCAGCCGGTGAAATCCATATACAGGCGCGGCTGATCGGGCATCAGGCGGTAGTAGGCGGGGTTGTCGATTCCGCGGAAGCTCAAGGTGGGGCCAAGATGATTTCCCTCCGCGCTATGGTTGTAAACCACGTCGAGGATGACCTCGATACCGGCCGAGTGCAGCCGCTTCACCATCGATTTGAATTCGTTGACGGCGCCGGTGGCCGAGTAGCGCATGTCGGGCGCGAAGAAGCCTATGGAATTGTAGCCCCAGTAATTTTTGAGCTTCTTCCCGACCAGCGTCCGCTCGTCGACGAACGCCTGCACCGGCATCAGCTCGACCGCCGTAATGCCGAGGCGTTTGAGATGCTCGATCGCGGGGTCGGTCGTGAGTCCCGCGTAGGTTCCGCGCAAATGGGGCGGGATATCGGGATGCAGCTGGGTGAAGCCCTTCACGTGCAGCTCATAGATGATCGTGTCATGCCACGGCGCCCGTGGGGGCCGGTCGTCGCCCCAGGTGAAGGCGGTATCGACCACGCGGCACTTGGGCATCCCGGGCGCATCGTCGCGCCGGTCCATGGTCAGATCTTCGCGCGCGCCGCCGACGCGGTAGCCAAACAGCGCGTCGCTCCACCTGATGCCGCCATCGATATGCTTCGCGTAAGGATCGAGCAGCAGTTTGTTTGGATTGAAGCGCAGACCTTGTTTCGGATCGTAAGGTCCGTGCACGCGATAGCCATAGAGCAATCCGGGGCGTGCCTCCGGCAGGTAACAGTGCCAGACCTGGTTGGTCTGCCAGCGCATCGCGATCCGTTCGGTCTCGCGGCGGGTTCTCGAATCGAACAGACAAAGTTCGACGCGGTCGGCACGTTCCGAAAAGAGCGCGAAGTTCACCCCTTCGCCGTCCCAGTTCGCTCCGAGCGGTTGCGGCAACCCGCGCCATACTGCAGTCTTCGAATGATTCATCGCGGTTGTCAGTGAAAAGCGCGCGCCTGCTCAGCGGCCAATCAGTGTCAGCACCAGCGGCGTCACATCCATCTCGGAGAGCGTCTCGCCGCCGCTCACATTATCGACGATATCCTGCATCACGGCGCCTGAGCCGCCGTCAAGGGCCAGGATGAGCGGAACATTGCTGTCCGAAATATCCGGGCTGCCGTGCCATGAGTAATGCATAGTAGTAGCGAAATAGTACCTGTCCTGAATCGGGATGGTTGAGCTGGCCTTGGCGAGTATCACTATATCGCCCGCGCGGCCGCCGTAAGGGCCATCGCCGAGCCATTTCATGCGCTCCTCCAGGTCGGCCAGGTCGGGTCGAGGATTTCTTTCCAGGTAGCGATGTATCGGAACAAGCCGTTTGCCGTCGAAAACCTTGAATGGCTCCGCTTCCTCGTCCTGTTCGGCGGGCTCGCGCGCAAAGATGAGATCGATCGTTCCCTTGCCTTGCGGAATCGGAAGGCCGCTCTGATTCTCCGCGTATAACGCGCGCACCGCGCTCATCGTGTCCCGGCGGAAACGGGGCGGCCGACTCCAGTCGCAAGTCTGTCCCGCAGCCTGACAGGTCGAGCGGTCGGCGAGATAGACGTAGGCCATGAAACCCTGCGAAGCGATCACCGCCTGATAGTCCTGTTCGCTCGTGCTCAAGGTGAGCGACGCCTTACGGACGCGGAACCCGGCCGCCTTGAGAGTCGCAAACGGCGATCCCAGGTCCTCCGGGCCAAGCCGATGGCGATCGTCGTTCATGGTCGGCGTGTGACCGTGGTCCGAGACGAAAATCACGTAGGTGTTGGATAGTGCGTCCAGCTTGCGATACGCCTCGAGCACCTGGCCCACGGCTTGGTCGGTGTAGTCCTCGAGGTAGCCGACTTGCGCCTTGAGCGGATCGGGTGAGGCGTGCGTGAACAGATCGATACCCGGAAAGTAAACAACTTGCAGCCGCGCCAGCCCATGCTCGTCGATAGCCTGGAGGAGCTTGGTGGTCGAAGCGAGGTCCAGCGATTTACTGATGGACTCGAGCGCCGTCTCTCCCGCGAGCTTGCCTTCGACCAGCCCGCCGACAATGCCGGCGAATGTCGCGGGAGGCACCGTGGTGAGAAGCGTCGCCCCCCGGTAGATCATCAGCATCGAGACGTAAGAGCGGCGTTTGAGTTGCTCATACAACGTGGGCACCTTGAGCTGCTTGCCGACCAGGTCGCTATCGAGCATCCGGGAAAAATCGGCCGTGTCGGTGACGGTGATTGGCACCGGCGCATAAAAGCGCTGGTGCTGACGGTCGAACCATTCGTCGCCCGGCACGCCGTTTTCCGCCGGCGGCTTCCCAGTGAAGGTCGCGGCCCAATCGGCGACCGTGCTCGACGGCAGCACGCTGAGCACGCCCGGCGCGGAATATCCGTGCTCGAACACTCCGTTGCCCTGTTCCTTGCCGAGCAACGCCGCGATGTGCGGCGCCTTGCCGGATCGAATCGCCTCCATCAACTGTGGGTAGCCGGCGCCGTCGAGACAAAAGACGATCACCCGCACGCCGACGGCCGGCGGAGCCTTCGCCGTGGTTACAACCGGGTGCAGGACCGGTTGCTCTCCGCCGGTCGTGACGGTTTTGGCCACGAACGCGCAGGCCCCGACGAGGCACAGCGCCAGGGTCGCGGCGATCGTCAGCACAAATCGGCGCAAGCGCCTCAGGTTCTGATCAGGTTCCGTTTGCGGCACCGGATTATAAGACATGTTGCCCGCCAGCTAATCAAGAATACTCTGCGGCCCGCGTATATTGACCGGCGCCGGTTTGACGCCGCCTGTTGATACGATTGGCCGACTCGCTTGAGTTGAACGCTCAATCTGAATAGCTCTTGGCCGCGTATCTGAAGAGGGTGAAGTGGCGGACACACAACAGGCTATGCCCGCGGATCGCGATCTTATCGCCGCGATGGCGGCGGGCGATTCGGAGGCCCTGCGCAGTCTGAACGTGCGCTATGGCAGGATGTTGGCCGCCCTTGCCCGACGTTTTCTCGGCAATGAATCCGATGCCGAAGAGGTGGTCGCCGATGTTCTATGGCAGGCCTGGCGCGACGCCAAAACGTTTGATCCCGCGCGCGGCTCGGTATCGGTCTGGCTGGTCACGCTCGCGCGCAGCCGCGCAATCGATCGCCTGAGAGTAAATCGCGCGCGGAAGCCGCCACCCACGGAGCAGCCCGCGTCAGAACCGGTCCCCGATCCCGCCGTTGAGCTCCATCAGGTCCAGCGCGCGCGCATCGTCCGCGCCGCGCTCGCCGGGCTCGAGGCCAACGAGCGCGCGGCGCTGCAACTGGCTTATTTTTCCGACTTGTCGCAATCGGAGATCGCGGAGAAACTGGGAATTCCCCTGGGAACCGTCAAGACCAGGATGCGCAATGCGATGATGAAGCTGCGCGAGACGCTTTCAGAGCGGCGCGAGTAGCCACGAGTAGAATGGACCATCAGGCAATCAAAGACCTGCTTCCGCTCGCCGCGCTCGAGCGGCTGGAACCCGACGAGGCGCGCGCGCTGGAAGAGCATCTGCGCGCCGGATGCGACGAGTGCGAAGCCGAACTGCGCGAATTGCGCGAGGTCGCGGCTGCGCTCGCGCTGAGTCTCGAGCCGGAGGGTTCCGAAGAGCGCATCTGGGAGCGCCTGGATGCGCGGCTGCAGGCCGACGCCTCCGAGCCGTCCCGCCCCGCCGCAAGAGAGAGCGGCCGCGCGCGCCGTCCCGCGCGCGGCCGCGTGGGCGCCTGGCGTGCCGCAACCGCCGTGATGGCCGCGGCAATCATCGGGATTGCGATTTACGCCGGCCGGCTAAGCGATCAGTTGCGCCGCGCCAACGAAGAGCATCGGCAGGAATTCGCGGCGATGGATTCGCGGCTCGGCACCCTGCGCGCGGAACTCACCAGGGCGCGCGGCGAGGTCGGCGCGCTCCAACGGGTGCTCGGCGCCCGCATCCGCATGGAGAAGGTGTTGAGCGCGCCCGACCTGCGGCTAACCCGTCTCAAACCGCTTGCGCCCGCGCCCGGCGCCGGCGCGATCGTGGCGGTCAGCGCCACCAACAAGGCCGCCGTGTTTCAGGCTGTCGGCCTGCCCGCCACGCCGCCGGGCAAAACCTACGAGCTGTGGTGGATCACCAAGGAGCACGGGCCAGTCGCGGCCGGACTGTTCCAGGCCGAAGACGGCCATCCTGTGGTCGCGGCGGTCTCGCTGCCGCCGGCGGGTGAGCACGTGCTGCTGAGCGCCGTGACGCTGGAACCTTATGGTGGCGTGAGCAAGCCGACCGGCGCGATGTATCTCAAAGGCGCGCCCGGTCCTGCTTGACTAGCGGTCAAAATCCGCTGGGCTGCGCGGTGCGTATCTGAAGATGTGAACGCAACTCATCTTCAGGACCTCGGCGGGGATTCCCGCCAAAGCTTCGATCTCGAAAAATATCTACGCACCAGCGGCGGGACGCGCCCGGAGACTTTCGACTGGTCCAATCCGGGCCCGCGGCTCGACGACGACGCGCTCTTTTGCGTCGGCTACATGATGGACATCGAGTCGCACACCATCATTTATCTGCGCGAAATGCTTTCCACCGCGGTCGCCCAGGACGCATCGATCACCGCCTTCCTGTCGTGCTGGGCGTTCGAGGAATTTTTCCATTCGCAGGTGCTCAAGCGGCTGCTCGAAAGCCAGGGCACAGCGATCGACGATCGCCGTTTCGCCGCACTGCGGCGCGCCAAGCCGGCTGACTACCTGGCGCAAAAATTCGCGCGCCTGCTCTCCCGCATGACCCGCCATTTTCCCGCGGTTCACATGACGTGGGGCGCGATCAACGAACTGTCGACGCTGACCGGCTACCGCGCGCTGATCGACAGCACCGGGCATCCGCTGCTCACCGCCGTGCTCTCGCGCATCATCAAGGACGAGCGCCGCCATTTCTCGTTCTACTTCAAGCAGGCGCGCTTGCGCCTGCGGCCGCGCGCCGCGCAGGTACTGACCTCGCTCATCGTGCGCAATTTCTGGACCCCGGTCGGAAGCCCGGTGCGCGGCGACGCCGACGCGCGGCGCATCTGCGGCTACCTGTTCGGCGACGAGCAGGGTCCGCGCCGCCTCGCCGAGCACGATTCGATGATCGCGCGGCTGCCCGGCCTCGGATGGTTCGACCTGGCGTCGCGCTACTGCCTGGGCGCGCCGGCGGCTGGATCATTTTCACTGCGTGCGAGTTTCGGTTGAGCGATATCGGCCGGCAGGCGCTTATTTGAGACGCTATTGACGAGCGCGACCGTCCGCCGCCTCAAAACGACCGCCCGCCGCTCGCCCAAAGCAGCCCTGCCGCTCTCCCTCCCGACTCGAGCCTCGCTTAGTGCTAAAGTGGCCCACGATGAAGGGCGAGCTTAAGTCCCGCGCCGGCGAGCGGGTTGGTGCGCGCTCCGGAGACGAGTTTCACGGCGATCGCGTGCCTTATCACTTGATGTTGAAGCGAGCCGCGCTGACATGCGGAATACTCGCGCTCGCAGGCATTGCCAGCGGATGCTGGATGGCCGCGATGGAACTGGCGCCGGTGGCCATACAGGCGGTCGAAACGGTCGGCGGCGGCGTCGCCAGTCTTGCCGGGGGCAGCGCGGCCGCGCATCAGGCGCAGGCGGACAAGGACACACCGCCGCCGGACAGCGACGTCTGCGACGAATTGTCGCTCGAAATTCCGATGCTGGTCGAGCTTAGGACGGACGCGACCGGCGTCACCCGGTATCGCGAGTTGAGTCTTGGCGGTGCGGACCTCGACCCGCAATGGGAGGCGATGCCGAATCAGGATACGAAGAACGGCGGATGGAAACTGGCGACCAACTTCACCAAGATGAATTTTCGGCCGCCGCTGCAGAGCGAACTCACCGCCAACTCGATCTCTTACGTCGCCTATGCCGCCTCCGACGCGCGCGACGCGACCGAGCAGGATCAACTGAATGCTCTCGAGATCGGCTTTGGCTCCTCCCCGACAGGAACTTTCACGTGGAACGAACGCGCTTTCCGTTACGCGCTGGTGCACAAGCTGCCGTGCTTTCCGCCACCCCCCGAACCGAAGTCGTAAACCGATAAGCGCGGCAGCGTATCACCGCCGCAAGCGCGAATAATCCGCGGGCGCCCGAGCCTCAGCCAGGCAAACTCCACTTATCTCGGCAAAACTATCTCGGCGCTCGCCGGCTCGACCGCGATTCGTTCGCCCACGCGTACGCGCTGCGCCACCCGCACGACGTCGCAATCCCGCTCGGCCACGATCGACGTGACCTCGCCCTCGCAGCGCACCGTCTCTCCCGCGAAGACCATCGCGCGCAAGCGAAAGCTCATCCGCCGGATGAACGCGCGCGGCCCCAGCCAATCCGACAGCGCCTCGGCCAGGAGCGCGCCGAACATCTGCCCGTCCACGATCGGTCCCGCGAGGTTGCGCGCGGCGGCGTACTCCGGTTCGTAGTGCAGACGATGCCAGTCCCAGGTGGCGCCGCCATAGGCAGCCATCCGTACCTGGGTTAGCACGCGCTCCAGCGGCGGGATGGGCGTGCCGATTTCGATCGCGTTCGCGGCCGGCACCTGCGCGCTCATCGGGCAGCCTCCAACGGCTGGAAAATGAGCGTCTCACGATTGCGCGCCAGCGGATCGCCGCGCTGGTTGGTGTAGGTGGCAGCCGAGATCACCACCAGCATCGGTCCGCCGCGCGACGACCTGTGTTCCGAAATGTCTTCGAGCCGCCAGGTGACGTTGATGCGGTCCTCCGGCAGCACCGGACGAAAAAATTCGTAGTCGTGCCCGCCGCGGATCATCCGGCATCCTTTGATTGGCAGCTCCCAGGTGTGGCCGATGTAGCCGTCGTGGTTGGGCGGCCGATCCGCGTATTGGCAGGTCTCACATACAAAGGTCGGTGGTGCGATTATCGAGGGATAGCCGGCGGCGCGCGCGTAGGCTTCGTCGACGTAGAGCGGATTGTGGTCGCCGATCGCAAGCGCGAAGTAGCGGATCGAGGCGCGCCCGATCTCCTCGGGCGCGGCGTAGCTGACCTCGCGACCGATCCATCCCCGAAGCTCTTCTGTCAGCAGCGCGCCGATGGAACCGGTACTCCGTTGGGTTTATGCTCGCGCCCCGGGAATTATCGCCAGCGCGTCGACTTCAATCTGGAACTCCGGTCGCAGCAGCGCCTCGCACACGCATCCGGTGGAAGCTGGAAAGGGCGCGCGCAGAATTCGCGAGCGCACGCCGGCCACCTCGCGATAGCGCTCGAGCGCGGCCGGCGTTATGTACTCGACGGTCTTCGCGAGATGCTCGGGGCCGCCACCCGCGGCTGCGACCACGCGCAGGATGTTCCCGTACACGTAGGCCGCCTGTGCGGCGACGTCGCCCGCGTGCATCGGTCTGCCGCTCTCCGGATCGAGCGCCGCGTGCCCGGCGATAAAAAGCGCATCGCCGGCGCGCACCGCCGGGCTGTAAGTCAACTGGGCATAGCGCGTCCAACCCGGGTTCACCGCGGCCGGCTGATGACGGGACGCGATGAAATCGATCTGGATCATCGCATCGCGATGCGCCACGCGCTTCATTATGATGCCGGTGGCGGCGGGATAGACCGGACCGAGGAATTCACGGCGCACGCCACCCGTGTGCTTGTAATTCGGCAGCGCCGCCGGCACCAGGTAATCGACGGTCTTGACCACGCGGTCCATCCCGAGGCCAAGCGCGGCCAGCACGCGCGCTCCACGCTCGAAGATCGCGCGCGTCTGCGCGACCGGATCGCCCGCGGCTATCACCGCGCCGCCGTCGTCCAGCGGCAGGATCGAAGAAAGATAGACGAACCCGTCCGCGGCGCGCGCCGGAGCCCACGCGGGCGGCGATCCGCGATCCGCGCGCGGCGGCGCTGCGGCCGGCTCCGCTTCGACCTCGATTTCGATCAGCGCCCGCGGGCGCAGCAGGCGGTTCACCACCACGGTGTTGACGGCCGGACGGTTGCCGCCGAATAACTCGGCGCGTATCGCCGTCGCCTCGGCGTAGCGCTCGATCCCGTCGAGCGTGACGTACTCGGCTACCCGGATGACGTCGGCCAGACTTCGCCCGCCCGCTTCGAGGATGGCCGAGATTTTCGCCCACGCGGTGCGCGCCTGCTCGCGCATCCCGCCCTTGACGATCATCTCGCGCGCACCGGGGTCATATTCGGAGGCGGAATGGCCCGAAAGCAACGTGCGTTCGCCGACGCTCAGGCCGAGCGAGAACGTGTAACGCGAGTAGTCGTACCAGGGAAAGTGCTGCGGTTTTAGAGCGGACCGTTCCATGGCGCCAGGGTGCTCCCACGCCGGATTGACGCTGCTTCAGCCGCGAGCAGGCTTGCGGCCCTTGTCCGGCGGCGCCGTCCGTGCGATTAGCTAGCGGTGTAGCTCTTAGCACTTCCAGCCAAAGCGAGGCCAGCCCATGGCGTATGACATCATCATTAAAGGCGGCACCATCGTTGACGGCACCGGAGCGCCACGTTTTGCCGCGGACCTCGCGCTCGCCAACGGCAGGATCGCGGAAATCGGCCGCGTGACGGAAACCGCCGCCGAAACCATCGACGCCCGCGGCTTGATCGTCGCACCGGGCTTCGTCGATCCGCACACCCACTACGACGCGCAGATCTGCTGGGATCCCCTCATCACGTCCTCCTCGTGGCACGGCATCACTTCGGTCGTGATGGGCAACTGCGGCGTGGGGATCGCGCCGTGCAGGCCCGAAGTGCGGGAGATCGCAGCCTGGGACCTGGTCAACGTCGAAGCGATTCCGTTCGACGTCCTGAGCAAAGGGATCACCTGGGACTGGGAGACCTTTCCCCAGTTCATGGACGCGGCCGCGCGCCGCGGCTCCGGCATCAATCTCGGCTTCTTCGCTCCGCTGACGCCGTTTCGCCATTTCGCGATGGGCGAGGAGTCGATGGAGCGAGCAGCGACGCCGGCCGAGACCGCGCAAATCGCGGCGCTGCTGCGCGAGGCCGTGAGCGCCGGCGCGATGGGCTTCTCCACCACCATCTCGGCGCAGCATATCGGCTACAAGGGCCGCCCGCTCGCCTGCCGCAACGCCAGCCGCGACGAACTGATCGCTTATGCCGGCGTGCTCGGCGAGCTTGGCCGGGGCGCGATGGAAGTCTCGCTCACCAAGGCGCCGGGAATCCTCGGCGAGGACGAGTATGAATTTCTCGACCTGCTGCTCACCGCAAGCGGACGGCCCGCAACCTGGCTGGCGTTGCTCGGCCGCGACGACGATCCCGACGCCTGTCTCAAATCGCTGGAGCGGGCCGAGCCGCTGGTGCGCCGCGGCGGAATTCCGCAAGTCACCTGTCGCCCGCTGATCGTGCAACTCAACCTGCGCGAGCCGTTCATCATGGCCGCGATGCGAACCTGGAACCCGGTCTTCAACCAGCCGCCCGAAGTCCAGAAGAATTTCTACCGCGACCCGGCCTTTCGCGAGAGCTTTCGCCGCGAGCTCGAACGTCCGGGAATTTTCTCCGGCCGCTGGGAGCGGATGGAGATCAAGGAGGTCGCCAATCCCGCACTGCGCGCGCTTCAGGGCCGCACCGTCGCCGAGGTTGCGCGCGAGCGCGGCCGCGACGGCCTCGATACCTTCCTCGATCTCGGACTCGAAGACGACCTGCAAATCGAGTTCAGCTACGCGGTGTTCAACGCCAATGAGGATCGGATTCCCGAGCTGCTGCGCGACCCGCGCACGATGCTGGGGTTGTCCGACGGCGGCGCCCACGTCGACATGCTGATCGACGCCGGCTATACGACCTATCTGCTCGGCACCTGGGTGCGCGAGCGTCAGGCGCTGACGCTGGAGCACGCGATCAAACGCATCACGTCGGAACCCGCCGACTTCTTCGGTATGCGCACGCGCGGGCGCTTGAAGCCGGGGATGGCCGCCGACGTCGCGATCTTCGATCCCAATACGGTGGGCTCGGCGCTGCGCGGCACGATGCGCAACGATTTGCCGGGCGGCGGGCGGCGCCTGATAATGGAAGCGCGCGGCATGTATTGCACGATCGTCAACGGGCAGGTGCTCTATCGCGAAGGCAAGCCCACCGGCGCGCGGCCGGGAACAGTGCTGCGCTGCGGCAACTGCTGAACGGCGCCGGTCGAAGGATTTTCGAAGATTATGGGAGATCCTGGGAGATCCTGAATGACCGACGTGCTGCGCGATATCCGCGTCGTCGAATTCAGCGACGGATGCTCGGCCGCCTTCTGCGGCCGGCTCTTCGCGCGGCTGGGCGCGGAGGTCGTGCTGGTCGAGCGGCCGCGTATCGGCAGCGCCGTGCGCTGGGAACCGCCGTTCCTGGACGATCGCGCGGGACTCGAGCGCGGCGGGCTCTTCATGTTCACCGCGTCCGGCAAGCGCAGCCTCACGCTCGACGCGGCCAGTCCCGACGGCGCGGCGATCCTGAAACGCCTGCTCGAACGTGCCGATGTGCTGATCGATGATCGCGGCCTCGTCGCTGACGACGCGCCGCATGCCGCGTCGCACGCCGCGTCGATTGACCACGCCAACCCGCGGCTGGTGCGCCTGGCGTTCCGCCATTTCACCGCGGGCGGACCGTATGAAAAATGGCTCGCAACCGAGCTTCAGCTCGCCGCGCTCGGCGGATGGATGGCGCAACTCGGCGAGCCGCGGCGCACCCCGCTGATAAGCAACAGCCGCACGATGACCGCCTTCGTGCCGGGCGTGATCGGCGCCATCACCGCGCTGGCTGCCGTGCGCGGCGCGCGTCAGAGCGGCCGCGGCCAGCGCATCGACGTCGCCGCGCAGGAGGCGTTGCTCTTCACCACGCGCTTCAACGAGACCTTTCTCTCCTACACCGGCGTCGAGATCAAACGCGCGGGCGATCGCTTTCCCGGCTGGGCGCCTACCGCACATTCAAAGCGGCCGACGGCGACGTCACCGCGGCCGCCGCTACCGACGCGCAGATCGAAAAGCTGATGGAAGTGGCGGGAGTTGACGACCCGCGCTTCAAGACCCGCAAAGATCGCGAGGCGCGCATCGACGAGTTCGGAGTCGAGATAAGCCGATGGACCGCCGCGCACAGCCGCGATGAAATTTTCAAGCTGTGCCAGGAAGCTCGCGTTCCGATGGGCAAGGTCAACCGGATCGACGAAATTGCCGCGATGGAGCAGGTCAAGGCGCGCGGCTTCTTCGAGGAGATCGAACATCCGACGGCTGGGCGCCGCCGCTTTCCCGGTGGTCCGGCCAAGTTCGGCGGCCAGTGGCCGCCGCCGCGCCGCGCGCCGCTGCTGGGCGAGCATACGGCCGAGATTCTGACGGGCGAGCTTGGATATGCGGCCGCCGAACTCGCGACGCTCGCCGAGATGGGTGTGATATGAGCGCCGCTCCGCTGCCGCTCCAGGGAATCCGGATCGTCGACTTCACCGCCTATTGGGCGGGGCCGCTGCCGACCGCGATGATGGCCGACCTCGGCGCCGAAGTGATCAAGGTCGAGTCGATTCAGCGGCCCGATCAATTCCGTATCGTCGCCATCCCGGGTGACCCGGCGAAAGTCTTCGAACTGTCGCCGCCATTTAACGCCACCAACCGCAACAAGCTCGGGCTGACGCTCGATCTCGCGCGGCCCGACGGCGCGCACTCTCTTGGCACCCGAGGTAAGACGTGTAAGACTGAAACATGTCGCGACTCTCAACCAAAGGGCAGCTCGTAATCCCGTCACGCCTGCGCAAGGCGCTTAACCTTAGACCGGGAGACCAGATCGAAATGGAGCTGGAGGGCCGCGCACTGGTCCTGCGGCGCCAATCGCAGCGCGCCGCAAGACTCAAGCGAGGAAAGTTCGGACGCCCGGTTCTGGTGGCGGCGGAAAGCGCCCCGGTAATGACCACCGAGAGCGTGACCGCGCTGCTCGCGGAGCTTCCGTGAGTCATCTGCTCGACGTCAATTTCCTGATAGCGTGCGGATGGGAATCGCACGCCGAGTATATCCGAGCCAGCCGATGGCTCAGCCGGGCCAGGTCTTTCGCGACCTGCCCGATAAGCGAAATGGGTTTTCTCAGAGTCAGCTTGAGCCCTGCCTACGGCGCGAGCTTCAAGGATGCGATGACGGCACTGGACGCAATCGTCAGAATGGGTACGCATCGGTTCCTGCGAGATGCAACGCGAGCGAAATCTTTGCCGCAAGTGAGCACGACCAGGGACGTCACCGACGCTCATCTCGTTCATGTGGCGCGGCGCTACAGGCTGAAGCTGGCAACCTTCGACGCGACGCTGTGCGAAAAAGAGTGGGCGCGCGGGGTGGCGGAGGACCCAACCCGGTGATTGCGTTGCCGCTCGAAGGCGTCCGCATCGTCGACTTCACCGCCTATTGGGCGGGGCCGCTGCCGACCGCGATGATGGCCGACCTCGGCGCCGAAGTGATCAAGGTCGAGTCGATTCAGCGGCCCGATCAATTCCGTATCGTCGCCATCCCGGGTGACCCGGCGAAAGTCTTCGAACTGTCGCCGCCGTTTAACGCCACCAACCGCAACAAGCTCGGGCTGACGCTCGATCTCGCGCGGCCCGACGGCGTGCGGCTGTTCAAGGAACTGGTAAAGCGCAGCGACGCGGTGGTGCAGAACTACTCGCCGCGCGTGATGCCGCAGCTCGGGCTTTCCTACGAGAGCCTGCGCGAGGTCAATCGGGCGATCGTGATGACCTCGGTGTCGGGCTTCGGCCAGGAGGGGCCGTGGCGCGACTACGTTTCGTTCGCCGCGATCGGCGAAGCGCTCTCGGGAATCTCGGGGCTGAGCGGCTACACCGGCGAAGGCGCACTGATTCATGGCGTGGGCGTTTCCGATCCGTTCGCCGGCTATCTCGCCGCGTTCTGCACGCTCGCCGCAGTGCATCACGCGCGCGCGACGGGCGAGGGCCAGCACGTCGACGTCTCGCAACTCGAAGCGAGCATGCAGTACATCGCCGACGCGCTGGTCGAGTTCGAGCTGACCGGGCGCCCGCGCGCGCGCGCGACCATCGACGATTCGGCGACGGCGCCGCACGGCGCGTTTCCCGCGCGCGGCGAGGATGCCTGGGTCGCGCTAAGCGTCACGACCGAGGAGCAGTGGCACGCGCTGCTAGCGGCGATGGACACTCCCGAATGGGCCTCCGACGCGCGCTTCGCCACGCCGCTCTCCCGCCGGCGTAACCGCGCGGCGCTCAACGAACAGGTCGCTCAGTGGACCGCGCGCTTCGACCGTCACGAACTCGCGCGCGACCTGCAATCGCGCGGCGTCCCGGCGGCGCCGGTGCTCGCGCCCTCGGACCTGCTCAAGGATCCCGGTCTCGACGCGGCGGGTTTTTTTCAGTACGTCGATCATCCCGTCGCCGGACGCCATCCCTATCCGTCTTTTCCGGCTCGAATCGACGGAGAGCTTCCGCCGATCAGAAGGGTCGGCCCGACGCTCGGCGCGGACAATAATTATGTCCTGTCGAAAATCCTGGAATTGAGCGACGCCGAGATCGCGCGGTTGGAAGCGGACGGGATCATCGGCACGCGGCCGCTCTACTGAAGCGTCGATCAACTGCGGTCAAGCAGGAGATCCAGCCTGAGCGCGCGGCCGCCGCCGCTCACCGCATTGACCGTCGCCTTCACGCCCGTCACGGCAACCGGATTCTTCGCCGCGACCGCGCGCGCCATCTCGCGCACCGCTTGGTAAAGCTCCTCCTTCTTCACCACCCGGTTCACCAGCCCCATCGGCAACAACTCCTCGGCGGTATAGCGGCGGCAGGTGATGATGACCTCCTTGGCGATCGCGGGACCGCTTTGCGCCGCCAGCAGCGTGGTGGCCTCGGGGCTTAGCGGCACGCCGAGATCGACTTCAGGAAACCAGAACTGCGCGCCTGCGACCGCGATTCGGATGTCGCAGCCGAGCGCGATGCCCCATCCGCCGCCGATCGCGTAGCCGTTGATCGCGGCAATGGTCAGCACTTCGAGATTGGCGAGCACGCCGAGCGCCCGTCCGATGAGGCGCGAACGCCGCTTGGAGAGCGGCGCGAACAGCCGTTGGCGCTCCCCGGGGTCGGTAACTTCCTTGAGTGTCGAAAGGTCGGCGCCGGCCGAAAAAGTGTTGCCGCTGCCGGTCACGATAAGCACGCGAACGTCGCGGTCGTCGCGCACCTGATGCAGCAGCGCTTCGAACTCGAGCACGACCTCTTCGTTAAGTGGATTGCGTTTCTCGGGCCGGTTGAAAATCAGGGTTGCGACCCGGCCGTCTTTCTCGAGCAAGAAGCTTCCCGCCATGGCGCTCTCTCCTTCGTTCGAAACTGGGGCGAAACTGGCGACCCTCGCGGCGATTCGCCGCCGTCTAATCAACGAAGCCGAGACTGCCTTAAAGCGGTCAAACTTGACAACCCGAAAAGCTCTTGTCTTAGTGCTAACTGCAAGCTGCTGTACGCGGCGCGCGCGACTTCGCCCCCGGACCACTGCATGAGCTCACATCACCTGACCCACGTACTCGACGGCTACAAAGTCCTCGACTTCACCCAGTTCATCGCCGGGCCCACCGTCACCAGGATGATGGCGCAGATGGGCGCCGACGTCATCAAAGTGGAAATCGCGCCCGACGGCGACCGCACTCGCGTGCTGCCGTACTACCGCGACCATCGCAGCGGCTATTTCATCCAGCAGAACCTCGGCAAGCGCAGCCTCTGCCTCGAGATCAAAAATCCGGCCGCGCTTGCGATTCTCAAGGAACTCGTGGCCAAGGTCGACGTGGTGGTGGAGAATTTCGCGCCGGGCGTGATCGCGCGGATGGGCCTGGACTACGACACCGCGCGCTCGCTCAACCCGCGCATCGTGATGTGCTCGGTCTCGACTTTCGGCCAGCAGGGCCCGCTCGCGCATCTGCCGGGCTACGACTTCATCGCGCAGGCGTATGCCGGGATTACCTACATGATCGGCGAAGCGGACGGCCCGCCTTACTTTCCGGCCGCGGCGCTCGGCGACGTGAGTACCGGCGTTCACGCGGCACTGGCGGTGGTGGCGGCGTTGCTGCATCGCGAGCGCACCGGCGAGGGCCAGTACCTCGACATCGCGCTTCTCGACGCCTACTTCCACTGCCATCACACGGCGATCCAGATGTATAGCCTGAGCGGCGGCGCGATTAAGCCGGGCCGCACCGGCCATCATCTCTCCTACTCCGCGCCATGCGGGATGTTCAAAGGACATCAGCGCTACATCATCATCATCGCCGGCGTCGAGCATCAGTTCGCGCAGTTGTGCGACGCGATGGAGCGGCCCGAGCTGGCGAGCGACGATCGTTTCAGGACCAGTCCGCGCCGGCTCAAGAACCTGTCCGAACTGATTCGCATCATCGAGGGATGGCTCGCCGCGATGCCGAGCGACGAAGCCGCTATGGAGCGTCTGGCCGAGTATCGCGTGCCGGCCGCGCCCGTGCTCTCGCCCGACGAGGCGCTCGCGCTTCCTCATCTTCGCCAGCGCGGCACCGTCGCCACCGTAAACGATCCGATTTTAGGGAGCTTTGACCTTCCCGGCTTTCCGCTGCACTTCTCGAGCTTCCCCGATCCGGCCGGTGGCGGCGCGCCGATGCTCGGCCAGCACAACGAAGAGATACTTACTGCCTATCTCGGCTATTCGAGCGAGCGCGTTGCGGAGCTCCAGAGCGCGGGCATTCTGCATCGCAAGCCGCGTTGACCGGGGTTACGAGCGCATCACCTCGCGATAGTGGCGCCAGATTCCGCGCTGCGTGGTTTCATCGGTCTCGTGGCCGGCAATTGTGCCGGCGCGCTCGCGCTGTTCGCGCTCGAGCCCGCGGCGTAACACCAGCCATTCGTTGGTCCGCGCGCGAAAGCCCTCCTGGTTGCGCTCGTACGCCTCGAAATCGTCCGGCGCCACGCGCCCCGCCGGTCCGTGAATCAGGTAGGTCTCGGCGAGGCGGCGCCGATTCATCTCCTCGGGCGCCCCTTTGAGCATCGTCGGATAGTAATAGACGATTGTCTCGTCGACGCTCACCGGCTGGATGATGCGGAACTGATTAAGTATGAAAATGAGGTTGGGGAATATACAGAAGTGCGGTCCGCCAATCTCTATTATCTCGCGCGCGCGATCCGCTCCGTAGCGCCGTTCCATCGCGTCCAAGTATTGCTGCCACACCTCGGCGCTCCATCCATGCGGCACCACCCGCCCGCCGCGTTCGCGGTTGACCGCAGTCAGATCGAGTTGCGCACTGCCGCCTCCCAGGTCGCGCGCGAGCGCGTCGGTGTGCTCGCCGAACACCGACTCCATGTCGACCTTGCGCCCCTTGGCGATCAGCATCATTGCCGCGTGGTGCAGGATGTTAGGATGGTAGCCGTCGACCGAGTTCTCCAGCGCCATCTTCCAGTTGCCCTTGAACGAGTGCTTGAGCACGCCAGAGCGCAGCATCACCTCGCCTTCAGGCGACAGGTTGACGAACTGGTCGATTAGTTTCGCGGCGTTGCCCAGCCGCTCTTCCAGGCTCGGCCCCGCCGGACTCATGCTGCCGAAAATGAGTCCGCGATAGGTCGCCATCCGCTCCACCCGCGCCAGTGGATACTCGTCGCGGGAGAACGAGCCGTCATAACCGGCCGCGTACGGTACTCCTACCAGCGCGCCCCGATTGTTGTAGGTCCATCCGTGGTAGGCGCAGCGGAACGCATGCGCGTTGCCGCGCTCGCTCTGGCATACGGTGTTGCCGCGATGCATGCAGCGATTGAGCAACAGATTGACCGCGCGGTCCTCGTCGCGCGAGACTATAACCGGCTGCAAGCCGATCCGGCGCGTTACATAGTCGCCCGGTTCGGGAATCTCACTTTCATGAGCGACGTATATCCAGTCGCGATACCATATCTTCTCGAGTTCCTCTTCGAAGACGGTGGGATCGTAGTAGAGCCGCCCGCTCACACGATCGTCCTGAACTAGCTGGTTGTAGTCGGCCTGCGCGGAAAGCATGGTAGCCATCAGTCGCCGCCCTCCGGTAACTGTTCACTGGTCATCTTGGATCACTCATCTCGCGTCGCCCGGCCGCGCCGCTCGAACCGCGCGGGGTCGAGCAGCGGCAACAGATCTTCGTGCCGCGCCCAGGCCAGCGCGGCAAGCTCGAGCGGATCGAGAAAGACGCAACGCCCGCTGAGCGTATCACGGATCATGAGCCGCGGGCCGTTGCCACGGTCGTCGCGTCCGACTTCGACCGCGGCGAATTCGCTGGCCAGCCGAAGTATGGTGTCGCCCGCGTGGTTGTTGGCAGCCATGACTAAATCAGAAACATCAGGTTGGGCATCGGCTCGTCGTTGTTGAGCAGCACGACTTTCTTCCAGCGAATCCTGAAGCTGCCGCCGTCCGGGACCAGCTTGTGAGTCGAGGTTCCCGCCCACAGGTACTGCTGGTGGCGATGCAATTGGGCAAGAATGAAATTGGAGCTGACCGTCACTTCGGCCGCCGTCTCATCCTCGACTTCGACGTTCGAGACCACCCGGCGCAGGCGCGGCGCCCGCTCGCGCAGCCACAGCGTCTCGCGCAGACGCGCGATCCGGTTACGCAACTGGGTACGGGTGTCGTAGATAATCGAGACGTTGGCCTCGGGATCGAGGTCGTCGCCGTTGCACGGCACCCAGTACGTCACCTGACCGTCCTCGGCCCACAGCGCGAGCCAGTCGTCGTACCGATGGTTATCCATCAGGCGCGCCTCGTGGTAGAGAAATCGCTCGATTGTGCTTCGCTCAACGCCCATGGTGCAAATTGTCACCCATCCGGCGAAACCCTCCGTGACCGCCCAAACGCTACAGAATTGTGCGTAGGCCCGGCAGGCGATAAAAGTCAAACGGGCAAAAGTGCGGCGAGGTCTGTTGCGGCCCGCGCGTGCAGCCGTCCACAATGTGATCGTCCGCATGTTTCGCGGAACTTGAAACTGCGCGCCACTATGCTCAAATCTTTTGAGCCGTGGGTTTGCGCGGCAGTCGGCAATCCGGTCGCGGGTTTTTACGGAGCGCTGCTTTGAACGCTACGTTATATCTACTCGAAAAGGTCGCGCGCGCGACCGTCGGTATCCATTCAGTGGTACCGGCCTCGCATCCGTCGGCCAGCATCGGTCTCGGCACCGACCGCAACGGCACCGGCACGCTGGTCAGTGCCGACGGACTCATCATCACGGTCAACTACATGCTGATGGGCGCGCAGAGCGTGACCGTCACGCTCGGCGGCGGTCAGGAGATGCCGGCGGCGATCGTGGCGCAGGACTTTACGACCAACATCGCGCTGCTCAAGGTCGACGGCCACGGACTGCCGTTTTTGCAGGCGATCTCGTCACTGACCTGTTCGCCCGGCCAGGAAGTCTTCATGGTGTCGAGCCTCGGCGGCGAAAAGCGCTGCGCCGACGTCGGGCACATCACGTACCTCGGACCGTTCGACGCGGCGTGGGAGTTCGTGCTCGAGCGATGCGTCTGCGTAACCGCCTCGGCGCTGAACATCGGTCTCAACGGCGGACCGATCTGCAACTCGCACGGCCAGGTCGTCGGCATCTCATACCTGAACTTCGCCGATTTGAGCCGCGCGATCCTGGCGATCCCGGGCGAATGCTTCATCCTGTGCCGCGACGAGTTGGTGCGCCACGGCCGGCGCGTCAGCGTACCGTCGCGGCTGTGGCTGGGCGTGCTCTCGTATACCCTGCGCGAGCACGTGGTAATCGCGGGTGTGATGCCCGGAAGCCCGGGCGAGCAGGCGGGGCTCAAGCAGGGCGACGTGGTACTGGCCGCCGACGAGCGTGAGATTCACGACCGGCGCACGCTATATGAGACGATCAACAGCCATCACGCGGGCGAGATCGTGAAGCTAAAGATTCTGCGCGACAACCTGGTCCGCCAGATTCCGGTCACCGCGATTCGCGTCGAAGACTACCTCGGCTAGCGACGGCCGCGAGCCGCGCACGTAAAATCCGTCCGCCAGGTAATCCGCGCCACGCCAGGGGCGTCGCCGCGCGTCCGCGCGCCCGCGCTAGACGTCCTTGAAGGCACGCTTGGTGCGGCGCTCCTCGATCGCGGCCTGTGCGGCGGCCAGCCGCGCGATCGGTATCCGAAACGGCGAGCACGAAACGTAGTCGAGCCCCAGGCGATGGCAAAGCTTGACGCTCTCGGGGTCGCCGCCATGCTCGCCACAGATGCCGAGCTTGAGCTTGGGGTTGGCCTTGCGTCCGCGTTCGATCGCAATTCGCATCAGGCCGCCGACGCCGTCGGGATCGAGCTGCGCGAACGGGTCGGTCTTGTAGATGCCACGCTCGATATAGTCGCCGAGAAATTTGCCCGAGTCGTCGCGCGAGAGCCCGTAGGTCATCTGCGTGAGGTCGTTGGTGCCAAAGGAAAAAAACTCGGCGACCGCACCGATTTCGCCGGCCTCGATGCAGGCGCGCGGCACTTCGATCATGGTGCCGATCGAATACTTGACGCGCGTTCCGAGTTCCTGGGCAACCCCGCGAATCTCGGAGGCCAGCAATTCGTATTCGCGGCGCTCACCGATGAGCGGCAGCATGATTTCCGGGATCACGCGCACGCCCTCGGCACGCAATTGGGTCGCGGCCTCCAGGATTGCGCGCACCTGCGCCTTGTAGATTTCCGGGTAGCTGATGCCCAGGCGCGAGCCGCGATGGCCCAGCATCGGGTTGAACTCGAACAGGCTGTCGCGCACCTGTTTAAGATGATCCGGAGTGACGCCGATTTTGGCGGCGAGCTGGCGAATCTCCGAGTCCTCGTGGGGCAGGAACTCGTGCAGCGGCGGATCGAGCAGGCGAATCGTAACCGGCAGCCCGGCCATCTCGCGCAGGATGCCGACGAAATCGTCGCGCTGCATCGGCAGAATCTTGGCCAGCGCGCGCGCGCGCTGCTCGCCGTTCTCGGCCAGGATCATCTCGCGCACCGCTTCGATTCGCTCCGGCGCAAAGAACATATGTTCCGTGCGGCACAGTCCGATTCCTTCGGCCCCGAACTCGCGCGCGATTTTCGCGTCGTGCGGCGTGTCGGCGTTGGCGCGCACGCCGAGGCGCCGCTCAGCGTCGGCCCATCCAAGAAATTTCTTGAAGAAGGGCGACATCACCGGCTCGACGGTCGGCACGCGTCCCTCGATCACTTCGCCGGCGGTGCCGTCGAGCGTCAAATACTCGCCGCGATGAACCACCTTGCCGGCGGCGCTGAGCGTGCCGGCCGCGTAGTCGACCTCGATCTCCGAGCATCCCGCCACGCAGCACTTGCCCATCCCGCGCGCCACCACCGCGGCATGACTGGTCATCCCGCCACGCGCGGTCAGGATTCCCTCCGCCACCTGCATCCCGTGGATGTCTTCGGGCGAGGTCTCGATGCGCACCAGGATCACCTTGCGCCCGGCCTTGCTCACGGCGACCGCCTCGTCGGCGCTGAACACGGCTTCGCCCGCCACCGCACCCGGCGAGGCTGGCAGTCCGCGCGCCAGCACTTTTTTGGGCGCGCGCGGATCGAGACTTGGATGGAGCAGTTGTTCGAGTTGCACTGGCTCGACGCGCAGCAGCGCCGTGGCGCGATCGATCAGCTTCTCCTGCGTCATCTCGACGGCGGCGCGGACCGCGGCTCCGGCGGTTCGCTTGCCGGTGCGGGTCTGAAGCATGAAGAGCTTGCCGCGTTCGATGGTGAATTCGAGGTCCTGCATGTCGCGGAAGTGGCTCTCCAGCCGCGATGCGACTTTCAACAGCTCGCGGTAGGCGGGGGGAAAGCCCTCCTCCAGCGTGGCGTGTTTCGTGCGGCGCTCGTCTTCGCTGACGCCGCCGCGCTTGGCCCACTCGCGCCCGGCGGCGAGGCTTATCTGGCGCGGCGTACGGATTCCGGCGACCACGTCTTCGCCCTGCGCGTTGGGCAGGAACTCGCCGTAGATGCCCTTCTCGCCGGTCGAGGGATTGCGCGTGAAGGCGACGCCGGTTGCGCAATCGGCGCCGAGGTTGCCGAAGACCATCGATTGCACGGTGACCGCGGTGCCCCAGTCGCCCGGGATGTTGTTGATCTTGCGGTAGGTCACGGCGCGATCGTTGTTCCACGACTCGAACACCGCTCCGATCGCCGCCCACAACTGCGCCCACGGATCCTGCGGCACGTCCTGGCCGGTGCGGGCGCGGATGAGATCGCGGAATTCACCGACCAGTTCCTTCAGATCTTCAGCGGTCAGGTCGACATCCTGGATAACGCCGCGCAGCGCCTTCTTGCGATCGATCAGCTCCTCGAACGGGTCGGCATCGTTTTTGTTCTCGGGCTTCAGCTTCAGCACGACGTCGCCGTACATCTGGCAGAAGCGACGGTACGAGTCCCATGCGAAGCGCGCGCTGTGGCTCGCCGCCTCGAGTCCCTTGACGGTCTCGTCGGTGAGCCCGAGGTTGAGCACCGTGTCCATCATCCCGGGCATCGAGACGCGCGCGCCCGAGCGCACCGAGACCAGCAGCGGGCTCGTCGCGTCGCCGAACCGCCGGCCCATCGCCTTCTCGATTCGCGCAACGCTTTTGGCAACGCCCTCCTTGAGCCCGGCCGGATACTTGCTGCCGTGCGTGTAGAAGTAGGTACACACGCGCGTCGTGATGGTGAAGCCGGGCGGCACCGGCAGCTTGAGCGAGGCCATCTCGTGCAGGCCCGCACCCTTGCCGCCCAGAAGCTCACGCATGGTGGCGCGGCCCTCGGCCACGCCCGCGCCGAAAAAATAGATTTCAGGATGAACACGCGCCATCGTCGGAAATGATTCTCCCCTCCCCACTCGCGCGGGGATCGTCAAATAAAAAGTCGCATCGCATCAGGACTGCCCGCGTCCCGGACCCGGCGGCCTAGCGATGCCAGCCGATGCGCTCGGTCAACTCCGCGGGCAGCGCCGCGATTTTGACTCGCACCTGCTCGGTCGAGTCGCGGTCGCGCAGCGTCACGGTGTCGTCTTCCATGGTCTGATGATCGATCGTGATACCGAACGGCGTGCCCACTTCGTCCTGGCGGCGATAGCGCCGCCCGATCGAACCGGCCTGATCGTAGGCGGCCGTGAAATTCCGCTTGAGCATCCGCAACACCTCTTGCGCCTTCTCGGGCTGCCCGGCCTTGCGCAGCAGCGGATAAACCGCGGCCTTGACCGGAGCCAGCCGCGGATCGAGACGGAGCACGATCCGTTCTTCGTTCTCGACCACGTCTTCGTCGTAGGCGTCGAGCATGAACGCGAGCATCGCGCGATCCACGCCCGCGGCCGGCTCGATCACCCACGGACGGTAGCGCGCTTTGGCTTCCTCGTCGAAGTAGGTCAGGTCCTTGCCGCTATATTGCGCGTGCTGGTCGAGATCGAAGCTGCCGCGCTTGGCGATACCTTCCAGCTCGCCCCATCCGAACGGATAGAGGTATTCGACGTCGGTGGTGCCGCGCGAGTAGTGCGAAAGCTCGTCCTTGTCATGCGGCCGCAGCTTGAGATGGTCGCGGCGCACGCCGTAGTCCACGTACCAGTTAAAGCGCTGCTCGACCCAGTATTCGAACCATCGCGCCTCCTCGGCCGGATCGGGCTTGACGAAGAACTCCATCTCCATCTGTTCGAACTCGCGGGTGCGAAAGATGAAGTTGCCGGGCGTGATCTCGTTGCGAAACGACTTGCCGGTTTGCGCGACTCCGAACGGCAGCTTGACCCGCTGCGTATCCACTATGTTGGCGAAGTTCAGGAAGATGCCCTGCGCGGTCTCGGGGCGCAGGTAAACCACGTTCGCGCTGTCTTCCACCGGACCCATGAAGGTCTTGAACATCAGGTTAAAGCTGCGGGCCTCGGTGAGCTCGCCGCCGCACTCGGGGCATCGGTTGCCCTGGACGTGGTCGGCGCGGAAGCGCTGCTTGCAGCTTTTGCAATCGACCAGCGGGTCGGTGAAGTTCTGCAGATGGCCCGAGGCCTCCCACGTGCGCGGATGCTGCAGGATGGCGCTGTCGAGGCCGACGACGTCGCTGCGCGTCGTCACCATCGCGCGCCACCAGGCCTCCTTGACGTTGCGCTTGAGCTCGATACCGAGCGGGCCGTAGTCCCAGGTCGAACCGAGGCCGCCATAAATCTCGCTGGCGGGAAAAACGATTCCGCGACGCTTGCAGAGATTGACCAGCTTCTCCATCGTGACCGCGCGCTTGGTGGTCGCGGGCGATGTTTCCTCAGTTCCGTGTGCGGACAAACCAAACCCTCCTGCGCAGCGGCCAACCCGCCGCCGGCCTCTTCACCGACTATCCGGCGGCCTTTGCCGGCGAACTTTGCCGACCCGTTCCGCCGGCGCTATGGTGAACGTCGCGCGAGCTTAAAAACGTACCATGCACCGGCGGCTCCGGCAAATTTGCCCCGGCTGGCGCCAGGCGCCGCGCGGCGTGGCTTCATCGCTCTGAGAGCCTGTAATATCGTCAATCCTGTAATATGGTCCCTACAATATTGTCGAAGATATTCTGAGGCATGGCGGCTGTTCCGCGCACCGGGAGAGGCGACACCATATGGGAAACCCAAAATCGAAATTTCGCGCCGGCACACGATCTTGCCTGATACTGGCGGCGATCGCGATGGCAATCGCAGCCATCGGATGCAGCCATCGCGTAGTCGCCAGCGCGGGCGAACATACGGTCAAAGTGTTTCCCGACCAGGCGACCTACGACAAGGTGGCGAAGATGAAATCCGAGGGCGGCGCGATGGGAATGCTGGGCGGGATCGGCGCGAACCTGGCGGCCAAAGAGGTGGATGACCAGACGCCGGTGCGAATCGTAACCAGCAACGACGAAGGCAGCGTAATCGAAGTGACCGACGGACCGTTCAAGGGCGTCAAGGGCTTCGTCCCAAGGCAAAACGTCAACTGATGGTGTGACGATGCACGCGTGGCAGGCGGGACGGCGCGTACGCGCCGTCCCGCCTGCCACGTTTTGGCGCCTGTTTGCCGGCCATGGACCGGCCGCGCAGACGCGGCCGGTCCATGGCCGGCCCAGCCACACACGCACGGCATCAGGGGGGAGACGGCGCGCTCCGCGCGCCGTCTCCCTCCTGATGTCGTAAACGCTACAGCGCCGACGAGCCTCGCTCGCCGGTGCGAATCCGCACCACCTCTTCCATCGGCATGACGAAGATTTTCCCATCGCCGATTCGGCCGGTACGCGCGGCACGCTCGATAGTCTCGACCACCTGCGCCGTCAGCTCATCCGAGACGATAATCTCCAGCTTCACCTTGGGCAGAAAATCGACCACGTACTCGGCGCCGCGATAGAGTTCGGTATGGCCCTTCTGGCGGCCAAAGCCCTTCACTTCGCTGACGGTAAGCCCTTGGACACCGATACTCGAGAGCGCCTCTTTGACCTCATCGAGTTTGAACGGCTTGATGATCGCCTCAACCTTCTTCATATGACTCCTCCCCGCGCGCAGCCGGACGGACGCTCCCTCCCCTTTCCGACTAAGCTTATCTGTTCCAGATAAGCGCCGGCTCCTGCAAGCCCCCTCTTCGGCGCGGCCCGGTGAGTTTCCGGTGGGCATCGGGGAATTGCATGAGCAATCTTCGCGCCTTGCATGATGCGGCGACTTGGCCGCAATCATCAAGCAGGTGAACGAGAACGTGCCGGTAGGAACAAACGGCCGTTCGTTGACTGCTGCCTGAAGCGGCAGCCGGGTGTCTATTGTGAAGCCGCTCAGGCGCCAGGCGGGGCTCTACGGCAAGATCCTGGGCAAGATCCCGGGCAGAATCGCGGCCAGGCTCCGCAGCGGGCGAGCCGTCTAAGCGCCTGCGGTTCCGCCACCAACGTTATTGCGGCCCACCGACCGCTCCTCGCCGCTAATCAACCGCGCGATATTCTCGCGATGGCGCAGGAGCACCAGCGCCGTCATAACGATCGCCAGGCCTACGTAGGGCCGTGGCAGCCCCAGAGCTGCGGCAGCGGGCGGCAGAACAATCGCCGCGCTAATCGATGCCAGCGAAACGATTCTGGCCAGTGCGAACACGATAATGAACACCCCAAGTGCGATCAGCACCGGCAGCGGTGAGATACCCAGCCATATTCCGAGCGACGCCGAAACTCCTTTGCCACCCCCAAAGCGTAAAAACACGGAACTTATCGCGCCGATGAAGGCGCCAAAGCCCACGATGGCAACCACGGCCGGCGGCAACCCCGCCAAACGCGCCACCAACACCGGGATCATCCCCTTGAGCAGGTCGCCTATGAAGGTGATCGCGCCGGCCTTTTTGCCGCCTGCCCGCGCCACGTTGGTCATCCCGATATTGCCCGAGCCGACGCCGCGCGGATCGAATCCGAAGACTCGGCCGACCATCACGCCCACGGGGATCGAACCGAACAGGTATGAGGCGATGAAAAGAAGCGCGGTCCTCAGCAAGTGCGGCCTTTCGTGCGAAAGGAAAATGGTCGGGGTGACTGGATTTGAACCAGCGACTTCTGCGTCCCGAACGCAGCGCTCTAGCCAGGCTGAGCTACACCCCGTACGCCAAGGTTTCCGAACCGGGGTTTCTTTATAGCATCGACGCGCGCGCCATTGCGAGTCGTTTCGGCGAGCTATCGCTTCGGACGATCGCTACGATACGGCCTTCGAATTGGTCTCCCCGGCTGGCGCTCAGGCGCGCGCCACCCGCTCACGCATATCGGCGATTATTCTGCGATAGTTCTCATGGCCGAAAATTCCCGATCCAGAGACGAATACGTTAGCCCCCGCCTCGGCCACCGCGCCAATATTGTCAATTTTGACCCCGCCGTCGACCTCGACGTCGACCTTGAGCCCGCGCCGTTCGATCTCGCGCCGCACCGCGCGCAGCTTCTCCAGGCTCTCGGGGATGAAGCCCTGTCCGCCGAAGCCCGGATGCACACTCATCACCAGGATCATATCGAGATGCTCGGCCGCGGCGAGCGCCCGCTCCACCGGTGTCTCCGGGTTGATCGCGACCGAGGCGCGCGCACCGAGCTCGCGGATCCGCGCGGCGATTCCCGGCAGGTCGTCGCAAACTTCCGCATGCACCGAGATCGAATTGGCGCCGGCCTCGACGAAGGCGCGCAGGTAGCGCGCGGGCTCCGAGATCATCAGATGCGCATCGAGCGGCAGCCTGGTTATCTTCCGCAGCGATTTGAGCACCGGTACACCGATCGAAAGGTTCGGCACGAAGTGGCCGTCCATCACGTCGAAATGAATCAGGTCCGCACCGGCCTCCTCGACGCGGCGGATCTCGTCGCCCAGCCGCGCGAAGTCAGCCGATAGAATCGAGGGCGCAATTTTGTGCTCGAGTCCCATGTGCAAAGACTATCGCCTCAGCCACCACGCGGCAAAAGGCGCGTTCATCGCCGGCGCATCCGGGCAGCGAAGAAACCGTCGAGGCCACCGCGCTCGGGACTGGTCGCCATCGTGCCGTCGCTTTGCAGCCAGGGCGCCAGTTGCGCCGCCGGCGGCCGCTCGAGCGCGAACTCCGGATGCTCCGCGAGAAAGCCGCGCACCACGCCCGGCCCCTCCTGTGGCGCCAGGCTGCATACGGCGTACACGATCACACCGCCCGGCCGCACCAGCGCGGCCGCGTTCTCGAGCATCGGGCGCTGCACCTCCGCCATCCGGCGAAAGTCGTCCGCCACCAGGCGCCACTTTATCTCCGGATGCTCCCGCAGCGTGCCCGTGCCGGTACATGGTGCGTCCAGCAGCACGAAGCCCGCGGATTCGTTGCGCAACGGCCGCGCTATAGCGATGTCCGCGCGCGCGAACGCGACATTGCGATGGCCCAGGCGGCGCGCGAGGTCGCGCGCCGCCTTAAGCCCGCGCAAGTTCAAATCGAGGCCGACGACACGGCCACGCGCCTCGGCCAGTTCCGCAAGATGGGTCGTTTTGCCGCCCGGCGCGGCGGCGCAATCGATGACCGTAGCGCCTGCCGGCGGCGCCAGCATCCGGGCGACCAGTTGCGAAGCTTCGGATTGCGGATGAAACAGTCCGGCACGGTAAGAATCGGAGTCGAAGTCGGCCGCGCTCTCGAGCACCGCGGTCTCGGGCAGGCGATCGCTGGAGCTGATGCCGATTCCGTCGGCTGCCATTCGCGCGACGATCTCTTCGCGCGTGCCGCGCGCCAGGTTAAGCCGCATCACGTTCGGTGCGGCCTCGTTGTCGGCCGCCATCAGCGCCTCCGCTCGCGCCATGCCAAACCATTCGACGAAGCACGCCGCCAGCCATCGCGGATGCGAGTATGCAACCGCGAGATATTCGACCTCGTCCGCCGACCGATCCGGCATCGCGACCACTCCGCGCGCGGCCCGCCGCAGCACGGCGTTGGCAAGGCCGCCGGCCCCGCGCCCGGCCGCCTCGCGCGCAAGCGACACGGCAGTGTCGACCGCGGCGTGCACGGGCACGCGGCTTAGATGGCGCATCTGGAAAAGCCCCAGCCTGAGCGCTCCCAGCACCGAGAGCTCGAGCTTTTCGAGCGGCTGCGTGCATAGCCGTGCCAATTCGTAGTCCAGCCGCCCGCGCCACGCGAGCGTGCCGAGCACCAGGCGCGTAAGCAGGCGGCGGTCGGGCGGAGCGAAAGCGGCGAGGCGATGACCGAGCATCACGTCGGCGAAGGCCGCATGGCTCTCCACGCGGACCAGGATTTCGAGCGCGGCGCGGCGGGTCTGCAGGCCCGCCGCGCCGCGCTCGAAATCCTTCGCTGCGCCAGCCGATGGCATTCCGGGGCCAGGCGCGATCGCGCCCGGCCCCGGAATGCCGCTGTGGCGCCGCGCTGGGCGCGCGGGCGCAGCCGGCGCATCCGCGC
>Ga0307373_10000023_pt1 | contig 211781 bp, 172 predicted proteins | sample OX2MG_FD_202534 | JGI IMG/M metagenome (GOLD analysis project Ga0307373, IMG submission 202534) | Soil microbial communities from Risofladan, Vaasa, Finland - OX-2 | ecosystem: Environmental > Terrestrial > Soil > Coastal area > Acid sulfate soil | place: Finland: Risofladan, Vaasa...
TGCTCCACGCTTCCTCCAGACCCCATCTCACGATGACGCCCTTGCGCTTCGCTAGTGCTCGACGCGGCCTGCTCGCACAGAGGACTTCCACCTCTTAAGTCACGCGCCATGCTGGGCGCACAAAAAAAGGGCCGGGCGCCGTCGGCGCCCGGCCCTTTGCGTGTCGTTACGAAAGCGGTGCCGAGCTACGCAGCCGCCTTGGCCTGGCCCGCCTGGCCCTGCTCCTCCGCGATCGATCCGCGCTTGGAGAGTGCGACCGCGAGAGCCAGCATCAGGACCGAGAACGCGGTCACCGCCACGCGCGTCCAACTGAAGGAAATCTCGATCGCGGTGAACGGCGCGGCCAGGATGCCGACGAGGTTCATCACCTTGATCATCGGGTTGAGCGCCGGGCCGGCGGTGTCCTTGAAGGGGTCGCCGACGGTATCGCCCACGACGGTCGCCTTGTGGACCTCGGTGCCTTTGCCGCCAAGGAAGCCATCCTCGACTTTCTTCTTGGCGTTGTCCCAGTTGGCGCCGGCGTTGGCCATGAAGACGGCGAGCAGTTGCCCGGTCACGATGGTGCCGGCGAGAAATCCGCCGAGCGCGCCCGCGTCAAGCCCGAATCCGACCATCAGCGGCGCGAACACGGCGAGGATGCCGGGGCCGAGCAACTCCTTCTGCGCGCTCGCGGTGACGATATCGACGCAACGCGCGTAGTCGGGCTTCTCCTTGTATTCCATGATTCCCGGATGCTCGCGGAACTGGCGGCGCACCTCGAAGACCACCTGGTAGGCCGCGCGGCTGACCGCCTTGATCGCGAACGCGCTGAACAGGAACGGCACCGCCCCACCGATCATCAGGCCGACGAATACGGTCGGCATGTTGACCTGGACGCCGATCAGGCCGATGTGGGACTCGTCGATGAAGGAGCGGAACAGCGAAACCGCCGCGATGACCGCGGTCGCGATCGCCAGTCCCTTGGTGAGCGCCTTGGTGGTGTTGCCGATCGCGTCCATCCACGACAGCGTGCGCGAGGCCTCTTCCTGATGGATACCGCCCATCTCGAAGATGCCGTGCGCGTTGTCGGTGATCGGTCCGTAGGTGTCCATCGCCAGGATGAAGCCAGTGGTGGTCAGCAGCCCCAGGCCGGTGAGCGCGATGCCGTAGAACTGCAGCGCCAGCGAGCCGTGGAAGATGACCATCGCGCCGATGATGCACAGCACGATAACCACCAGCGCCCACACCGAGGACTCCAGCCCCTCGGCCATGCCCGACAGGATGAGCGTCGCCGGGCCGGTGCGCGCCGCGTAAGCGGTTTCGGTGACCGGGCCGCGATCGGGATGGGTGAAATAGTTGGTCAGCCACAGGGTGACGATGGCCAGAATGATCCCCAGGGTGGCGCACCAGGCGAAGCGCCAGTCGGTCGCGCCGGTCTTCGGGTCAGCCAGGTAAAACCAGTTGACGATGAAAAAGCCGATCACCGAGGCGATGGCCGAAGTCATGTAGCCGATGTTGATCGGGCGCATCGGGTCGAGCATCTTGCCCGGCGGCACGCGCACCGCGACGATCCCGAGGATCGAGGAGAACACCCCGACCGCGCGCAGGATGAGCGCGAAGATGATCAGCTTCATCGCAAACGCGCCGGCCATCGCGCCGTACAGATCGGTGAAATCCTTCTCGCTCAGCGCGTAGGCCGCGAGGATAATCGCCGCGACCAGGGTGACTTCGTACGACTCGAACACGTCGGCCGCCATCCCGGCGCAGTCGCCGACGTTGTCGCCGACGTTGTCCGCGATCGTCGCGGCGTTGCGCGGGTCGTCCTCGGGAATGCCCGCTTCGACCTTGCCGACCAGGTCGCCGCCGACGTCGGCCGCCTTGGTGTAGATGCCGCCGCCCACGCGCATAAAGAGCGCGGCCAGCGAGCCGCCGAAGCCGAACCCGATCAGCACCTTCATCGCGTTCTCCTGGAAAACCAGGAAGATGATGGTCGCGCCGAGCAGTCCGAAGCCGACCGTGAACATGCCCGAGACGCCGCCGGCCTTGAACGCGATCTCCATCGCGTCCTTGAAGCTGGTAAGCGCGGCGTTGGCGCTGCGCACGTTGCCCTTGACCGCCAGCTTCATCCCGACCAGGCCGGCACCATAGGAGGCGCTGACGCCCATCAGGAAGGCGACCGCGATGCCGATCGCCAGGGTTAAGTTGTCCGGGTAAACGTGGCGGTACATAAAGAACAGCGCGAGCGCGATGACGATGACGAACCAGATCATGGTTTTGACCTGGCGCTTCATGTAGGCCATCGCGCCTTCCTCGACCGCGTCGGCGACGTCGGTCATCGACTTGGCGCCGGGGCTGGCGGCGAGCACGGTCCGCGCCAGCGACCAACCGTAGAGCAGCGCGACCAGCGCGGAGGCCAGCACCGCCCACAGGATCACCAGCTGATTGCTGGTCAGGTGCGGCAGAACAATATTAGCTTCGCTCATCTGAGTCTTGGATCTCCTGAAATTTGACGCTTCGTCGCCGCCGCGCCGGTCAAAGGCCGGTCGCGAGTGACTGTTTTCTAAGGCGCGGCAACCCGCCGCGCTTACTTATACTTGGATCAACCGGGGAAGTTTAGGGATTCTCCGGCTTTATGTCCAGCCGCCATGTCGTCGGATCGGGCTAAATTATAGTCCCGAATTGTCATCGCGCCGAATTGTCATCGCGCCGAATTGTCACCGCGCCGAATTCTCATCGCGCGAATTGTCATCGTGATTGTTACCGGTGGTTGTTACCGGCGATTGTTACCGCGGATGCTGAATTGTCGCCGCGAACGTAAAATCACCAACGCGCCGCGATGGCGGGAGCCGCCAACGCCTTAGACGCGCGGCCTGAGCAACCCGCTTTGGCACAGCTTTCTGTCGGCGCCCGATTGATTGTGCCGTGCGGCATGTGTTTAGTTAAATGTCCCGACACCAACTATGAATGTCAATCTTGAGAACCCCTCGGCGCTTCGGCGCAAACTGACCATCGAACTCGAACCGGCCGAGATCAAGACCGAGCTCGACCGCGCCTACAACGATCTGCGCCGCAACGTGGTGCTCAAGGGCTTCCGCCCCGGCCGCGCGCCGCGCACGATGCTCGAGCGCCTGTTCGGCGACCGGGTCCGCGGCGAGATCGTGCAGAAGCTGATCAAGGAATACACCGACAAGGCGCTGGAGGAGCAGAACCTGACCCCGCTCCTGCCGCCGGAAATCGTCACCGAGGAGAGCGACCTCGCCAAGACGCTGCGCTTCAGCGCGACCTTCGATCTGCGCCCCGAGATAGTGGTGCGCGATTACCAGGGTCTGCGCGTGCCGCGGCCGCGAGTCGAAGTCAGCGACGACGAGGTGCGGAAGACGCTCGAGGACCTGCGCGAGCGCTCGGCCACGCTCAAGAAAGTCGAGGACCGCACCCGGGTCGAGCGCGGCGACCTGGTGCTGGCGGAGATCGAAGGCTTCGCCGACGGCCAGCCGCTGGAGGGGGCCAAGATCAATCAGCGCATCCTCGAAGTTTCCTCCGAGCGCCTCGCCCATGGGCTCGACGAGGTGCTTGCCGGCGCCGAAGTCGGCCGTCCGGCGCAGGCGACGCGCGGCTACGCGGCCGACTATGCCGAGAAAGACCTCGCCGGCAAGACCGTCGAATGGCGCGCCGCGGTCAAGGAAATCTACACCAAGGTGCTGCCGGCGCTCGACGACGAATTCGCCAAGGACCTGGGCGACGTCGCCTCGCTCGACGAGTTGCGGGACAAGGTGCGCGAGCAACTGGTGCAGCGCGCGCACGAGGAGGCCGACCTGCGGGCGCGCCAGGGCCTGCTTGACCTCATCCTCGAGCGCAACCCGGTCGAAGTACCGCAGTCGCTCGACGATCGCGAGCGCGAGCTGATGGAATCCGAGATGACAGGGGCGCTGGTCGGCGCGGGGATGCCGCGTGAGGCGGCGGCCGAGCGGGTGCGCAACAGCGCGGACGAGATTCGCACGCGGGCGCACAAGCGCGCGCTGAGCTCGCTCATCGTCGACGCGATCGCCGAGCAGGAAAAGATCGAAGTGAGCGACGACGAGCTGGCCGCGCGGGTCGCGCACATCGTGACACGCAGCTCCGGACGCGAACGCGATCACGTGGCCGAGCACTACCGCAGCGAGGAAAGCCGGGCGCTGCTCAAGCAGTCGATGCGGCGCGAGAAAACGCTCGACGCGTTGCTCGAACGCGCGCAGTCGGAGACCGCGGACGCGGCCGGCGAAGCGCCCTCGGATATACAGGCATAGCGGCACGCCGCGGATTTCAGGTTGCCGCGCTATCCCAAACTGGTTAGAATTTTACGTGGGGTGCCTGTACGGAGAAATCATCACCGGCCGCGCCGGGCCCGGAACTTATGAGCAGCCTGGTTCCGATCGTCGTCGAACAGACCGGCCGTGGCGAGCGGTCCTATGACATATACTCTCGCCTGCTCAAAGACCGCATCGTTTTCCTCGGCAGTGAAGTCAACGACGACGTCGCCAACCTGGTGACCGCGCAGTTCCTGTTTCTGGAGTCCGAGGATCCGGAAAAAGAGATCAGCTTCTACATCAACTCGCCGGGCGGCTCGGTCACGGCGGGGCTCGCGATTTATGATACGATGCAATTCATCAAGCCGCCCGTTTCCACGCTGTGCCTGGGACAGGCGGCGAGCATGGGGGCGGTGCTGCTGACGGCGGGCCACAAGGGACGGCGTTACGCGCTGCCGCATTCGCGGATTATGATCCATCAGCCGCTCGGCGGCGCGCAGGGGCAGGCGGTCGACCTCGAGATCCAGGCGCGCGAGATTTTGCGCATGCGCGAGGAACTCAACAACATCTTCGTGCGCCACAGCGGGCAGAAGTTGAGCAAGATCGAGAAAGACACCGACCGCGATATGTTCATGTCGCCCGAGCAAGCGGTTGAATACGGACTGATCGATGAGGTAATCGTTAGGCGAGGGTCCTCCAAGTGAAGGGCGGCGGGAGGCAGTAATGGCCAAGCATGACGATCGCTCGGGCAACCTGGTCTGCTCGTTCTGCGGCAAGAGCCAGGATGAAGTCCGCAAGCTGATTGCGGGCCCGACGGTTTATATCTGCGACGAGTGCATCGACCTCTGCAACGACATTATTGCCGAGGAGACCGACAGCGAGGAGGCCTTCAGCCAGACCTCGGCGGTGCCCAAGCCGGCCGAGATCAAGCGCGTGCTCGACCAGTACGTGATCGGCCAGGAGCGGGCCAAGAAAATCCTCTCGGTCGCGGTCCACAACCACTACAAACGCATCGACTCGCAGATGGTGACCGGCGAGGTCGAACTGCAGAAGTCCAACATCCTGCTGATCGGCCCCACCGGCGTGGGCAAGACCCTGCTGGCGCAGACCCTGGCGCGTTTTCTACAGGTGCCGTTCACCATCGCGGATGCGACCTCGCTGACCGAGGCCGGCTACGTCGGCGAAGACGTCGAAAACATCATCCTGTCGCTGCTGCAAAACGCCGACTACGACATCGAGCGCTGCCAGCGCGGCATCGTCTACATCGACGAGATCGACAAGATCGCGCGCAAGGGCGACAACCCCTCCATCACGCGCGACGTCTCGGGCGAGGGCGTGCAACAGGCGCTGCTCAAGATCGTCGAGGGCACGATGGCGAGCGTGCCGCCCAAGGGCGGGCGCAAGCATCCGCAGCAGGAATTCCTGCAGGTCGACACCACCAATATCCTGTTCATCTGCGGCGGCGCGTTCGTGGGCCTGGACGACATCATCCGCCGGCGCATCGCGGGCAAGACGATGGGCTTTCGGGCCGATCTCTCGCATCGCGACGCCAAGACGGTCTCCGAGCTGCTCAACGAGGTGCAGCCCGAAGACCTGCTCAAGTTCGGACTGATTCCGGAATTCGTCGGGCGCCTGCCGGTAATCGCGACACTCGGCGAGCTCGACGAGGACGCGCTGGTGCGGATTCTGACCGAGCCCAAGAACGCGCTGGTGCGTCAGTACCAGAAATTGTTCGACATGGAGAACGTCCACCTTAAATTCACCCAGGGAGCGCTGCGCGCGATCGCGCGCGAGGCGCTCAAGCGCAAGTCGGGGGCCCGCGGCCTGCGTGCTATAATGGAAAGCATAATGGTGGATTTGATGTACGAAATTCCTTCGCAGCCCAACATCAAGGAGGTTCTGATTTCCGAGGAGGTGGTCACGCAAAAGGAACAGCCGCTGCTGGTCTACCAGAAAACCGCCGAAACCGCCTGAAACATCTCAGGAATCGATAACCGATGCTTTTTCGCAACGACAAGGACAAGAACGACAAGAAAGACGGTCGCGACGGCCAGGGCGAAACAGTTCCGCTGTTGCCCTTGCGCGAGTTGATCGTCTTCCCGCACCAGGTCTACCCGATCTTCGTCGGCCGTCAGAAGTCAATCAAGGCTCTGGAAGCCGCCGAGGCACGCAAGCAGCCGATCCTGCTGGTCGCGCAGCGGGACGCCAAGGTCTCCGACCCCGGCCCGCAGGACATCTACGCCACCGGCACGCTCGGCGTGGTGGTGCAGTTGCTGCGCCTGCCCGACGGCACCGTCAAGGCGCTGCTCGAGGGCAAGCGCCGCGCGCGCATCGTGCGCTACGCCAGCGAGGACGAATACTTTCAGGTCGAAGTCGAGCCGATCGAAGAAACCTTCGATCGCACCACCGAAGTCGAAGCGCTGATCCGTTCGGTCAACGTGACCTTCGACAACTACGTGCGTCTGAACAAGAAAATTCCGCCCGAGATGGTGACTTCGATCGCCGCGGTCGACGATCCGGCCTACCTGGCCGACAAGCTGGTCGAACATCTGGGCATCAAACTCGAGGACAAGCAGGCGCTGCTGGAGTGCTCCAATCCGGCCGAGCGGCTGGAGAAGATCCTCGGCTACATGCGCTCCGAACTGGAAATTCTGGAGGTCGAAAAGCGTATCCGCTCGCGGGTCAAGAAGCAGATGGAGAAGACCCAGAAGGAGTACTACCTCAACGAGCAGATGCGGGCGATTCAGAAGGAATTGGGCGAGAAAGACGAATTCAAGAACGAGATCCAGGAACTCGAAGAGAAGCTGCGCCAGAAGAAGATGCCGGCCGAGGCGCGCGAGAAATGCGAGCGCGAGATCAAGAAGCTGAAGATGATGTCGCCGATGTCGGCCGAGGCGACCGTGGTACGCAACTACCTCGACTGGTTCCTCGCCCTGCCCTGGTTCGAGTACACCGAGGACAAGCTCGACATCAAGGAAGCCGAGCGCATCCTGGAGGAAGACCACTACGGCCTGGACAAGGTCAAGCAGCGCATCCTCGAATACCTCGCGGTGCAGACCCTGGTCGGCCAGATGAAGGGGCCCATCCTGTGCCTGGTCGGACCGCCGGGGGTGGGCAAGACTTCGCTCGGAAAATCGATCGCGCGCGCCACCGGGCGCAAGTTCGTGCGCGTCTCGCTCGGCGGCGTGCGTGACGAGGCGGAAGTCCGCGGCCATCGCCGCACCTACATCGGCGCGTTGCCCGGCAAGATCATCCAATCGATGCGCAAGGCGAGTTCGGGCAACCCGGTGATGCTGCTCGACGAAGTCGACAAGATGTCGACCGACTTCCGCGGCGACCCGTCCTCGGCGCTGCTCGAGGTGCTCGATCCCGAGCAGAACTGCACCTTCAACGATCACTACCTGGATTGCGACTACGACCTGGCCAAGGTGATGTTCGTCACCACCGCCAACACGCTCGAGCGCATTCCGCGCCCGTTGCAGGACCGGATGGAAATCATCCGCATCCCGGGCTACACCGAGAACGAGAAGCTCAACATCGCCAAGCGCTACCTGGTGCGCAAGCAGCGCGAGGCCAACGGCCTCAAGGAGGAGAATATCGAGTTCTCCGACCAGGCGATTCTGCAGATCATCCGGCACTACACGCGCGAGGCCGGCGTGCGCAACCTCGAGCGCGAGATCGCCTCGATTTGCCGCAAGGTCGCGGTCGAGGTGGTCAAGACCGATCGCAACGCGCACGTCCGCGTTTCGGCCTCCAGCCTGGCCAAGCAGCTCGGGCCACCGCGCTTCCGCTACGGGATCGCCGAGACCGCGCCGCAGATCGGCGTGGCGACGGGGCTGGCGTGGACCGAGATGGGCGGCGAGTTGCTCGGCGTCGAGGTCACCATCGTGCCCGGCCGCGGCAAGCTGACCGTGACCGGCCAACTCGGCGAAGTGATGCAGGAGAGCGCGCACGCCGCGCTGTCGTACATCCGCTCGCGGGCCGACACGCTCGGTCTGGCGCCGAACTTCTACCAGAAGATCGACATCCACATTCACATTCCCGAGGGCGCGACGCCCAAGGACGGCCCCTCGGCCGGCATCACGCTGGCGACGGCGCTGGCCTCGGCACTATGCCGTGTCCCGGTGCGCAACGACCTGGCGATGACCGGCGAGATCACGCTGCGCGGACGCGTGCTGCCGATCGGCGGGCTGAAGGAAAAAATCCTCGCCGCGCATCGCGGCGGGGTCAAGATCGTGCTCATCCCCAAGGATAACGCCAAGGATGTGGACGAAATTCCGGCGCCGATTCTGAAAAGCGTGACGCTCATCCAGGTCGAGCATATGGACGAGGTGCTGCGCCAGGCCCTGGTGCTGTCGGATCCGGAAGCGTTCTTCAAGGTCAAGCCGGCCGCGATTGATTACGCCGCGGTGGCCGAGAGCAAGGACGAACTGGTGGATGACGAGGCGGAGGACGACTCCACGATCCCCTCGCTCACCGACTTGTCCTGAGACTCGGCAACGGGGGAGAATTGCCGGGCAAGATTGCCGCAAGAACCGCAAGAGATGGTCGGCAAAGTTCCCGGCGGAATCCTCACACGGACTGCCGGAGAGACTGCCGCGCGCACCCGCACGCGCCAACCGGCGCGCCCTAACAAGCCCAGCAGTAACGGGGGCCGGACGGATAAATGACAAAGGCCGAACTAATCGAAGGACTCGCCAATAAACTCAACCTCAACAAGGCCGAGGCCGAGAAGGCGGTCAACCTCCTGCTCGACGACATCGTCGCCGCGCTCAAGCAGGGCGAGCGCGTAAACATCTCGGGCTTCGGGACGTTTTCGGTTTCGGAGCGGGCCTCGCGGGTGGGACGCAATCCGAAGACGGGCGAAGCGATCCAGATTTCGGCCAGCCGCTCGGCCAAGTTTCGCGCCGGCAAGCAGCTCAAGGATTCGCTCAACGACGCCGTCCCCGGCGGCGGCTCGCAGGCGAGTCCGCCGTCAGCCTGAGCCCGCGCGCGGCGGGGCCATGTTGGCGACAGACGCCGCGCCCGCAGGGGCGCGGCGTTCGCTTGTGGTGAGTTCGAATGTCGGGAGGCTCCCTGGCGCCGGCATGATTGCTTCGAGGATCGCGCCGTGGTTCTACCCGATGTACGGCGCAGGCGTAGAGGGCGACCGCGATTTTTGCGAGTATCGAGGGCGGAGGGCGGTTAGCTCAGCGGTAGAGCATCGGCCTTACAAGCCGAGGGTCGCAGGTTCGAAACCTGCACCGCCCACCAATCAAAGACTTTTTGCTGTTCATCCATAGTCGCTCCTCGAACGGCGTTCGGGCGAACAATTCAAAGCGCCCCACCATCACAGTCACAGCTCGCAATCCTCTTCGGGACTGGCGGACCAACTGACACGGTCGTACGCCGTAGGCTGAGCCATCATCGCCGCAATGTGGGCGATCATCGAAAAAGTACTCAGCGAAACACCCTTCAAGGACGGATATCTGTCGCGTTCCTGGCTGGTCACTTTCGGTGGCTTCGATTTTGGGCTCCCTGTACGCGCTTCGCTCCGCGTGATGGCGGATTGGTTCTCGGTTCGATCTCGCAATCAGCCGCTCGCCAATCGTTCCATCGTAACCTAGCGGCCGGTCGCTCCAGCCCCGCCCGCAATGCTCCAGTTATGTGCTTCGGAGAACCAGCACGCATCTTTTCGGCCTGCTGTTATCCACAGGCCGAGCAATCATAGACGTTTAATCGATAAGTAACTTCACCTTAATCAACAGCGTTCGGATACATGCTAAAAACTGCTCCGAGATTGCACGGCGGCACGGCTTTAGCCACGAGACTGTTTTTTGTTGGAAAAACGGGATCTTTCGCGCTGAAGTAGGCTCACACCCGGCTTTCAGGCGGCTTACTCGCACGGTTAGTGCCTGTTAGTTTTTTACGCCGCGAAACGGAGGGACGCATAAAGAAAGGGGTTGCTTCAATAACGAAATAGGCATACGTAAGTGTTAGAAGTAGCGTGAATCATCAGATAAGGAGGTGCGGAAGAGCATAGGTCGGTCAGGATACGGGAGAGTGTTGATTCGTAGTCATGGAGATGAGTTCGTAACGGAAGGGACTCCAAATCTATGGAGGGGGACGAGAAATGAAGATTAAGCTTGGATGGTTGGTTGTGCTGGCATTCGCCGGTGCTAGCGTGGCGACGAGCGCCAGCGCTCAAGGCTACGTCTGTCTGGCGAAGAAAAACAAGGTCTGTACACAGTGGGGTTCGGCTCCGACGGGATCGTCGGGACAGGCAGGGCCGCAAGGGCCGGCAGGGCCGCAGGGACCGGCAGGGCCTGGCGCAGACCCGATCCTGGTTCTCAAGGGCGCGGTGGAAGACTCTCACGCTTCGATCAATCATGATACCCGCTGGTGCGGGATAGGCGATTGCGATATCAGCATCGCCTCGGCGTTCGAGCTTGGAACACCGGTCGGGCCGGGAACGGTCGCCAAGCTGCGCGTCAGCCTCGGCCAAGAGCCGCCTCATGGGTGGGACGAAGACCGATACTACCGCGAAGGCACCCTGGTGACCTTCAATAACCAGATCTGGCAGGCGCTCGATTCGAACGAGGATTGCATGCCCGGTCAGGTTGGCGGTGGCTGCGGAGGCGAAGTGCGGTGGCAGCTTTACACTGGTCCCGGTTCGACGACCCAGGGTCAATGCACTCCTGGATTGCTGAACGATGGCAACGCCTACATCTTCTATGTGTGCGTCGGTCATACTGACGGAACGGTAACCTGCACCGATACCAAGCTGACCTGCACCGTTGATGATGGCGAGTTTGGCTGCTCCGATCTGACGGACACCTACTCGACTGTCGAAGGCGACGTTGTGTTCATCCAGGCTTCGCCGCAGAGCGACCCGCAGTGGTGCGCATTCAACGCCACGGTGGATTTCACTCCAACGCCGTAAGCGGGCTTAACGGGTGACTTCTCCCCGTGGAGTCTCGCGGGCCAGTCCCTAAAGCTGGCCTGACTTCGGATCGGATGCGAACATAGCATCCGATCCGTTTTTTTTTCCGGGCTCGCAATCGTATCACCGCGAGAAGCGCGTCCATTGGTCTCCTTCGCGCCGCCCTACTCCGACAAACATTTTCGAAACTTATGGCACGTGGATTGCTGCCGACCATATGCCATGCCATCGCGACCACGATACGACGACGCGAAAATCCCGAAGTTAGGTAATACCCGAAGAAGGAGCAGCGATGCCAACCAAATCAGGCGGTAGAAAATACGGACCCAAAGCTTCGCAGAAGGTAAAACGCGCCGTCCATAAAATGAAAGCGGGCACACTTAAGTCTGGCAGGTCCGGCAAAGCCGTTAAGAGCCGCAAACAAGCGATCGCCATCGGGCTTTCCGAAGCACGTCGCAAAGGAGCGAAGGTCCCGCGCAAACCGTCGTAACTCCTCCGAATTACCTCTTCGAGCCAGATCCGGCATGCGCGTCCAGTGAATTGAAAAAAATACCATGACCGCAGATACGTGATCGACTGGTTCGCGCCTCCTGGCGGGGTTTCGCTGTCGGCGCGGTTGTTGCTCTCATTTACCTTTGCTCGCGATCAACACACAACTCTGCTGCGTGCAGAAAAGGGAAACCCAATGAACCAGGATCAAATCAAAGGCAAATGGAATCAACTTAAGGGCGACATCAAGACGAAGTGGGCAAAGATGACCGACGATGATCTCCTCGAGGTCGAAGGCGACATGGACAAACTCGCCGGCATAATCCAGGAGCGGACTGGCGACCGAAAGGAAGACATCCGCAAATGGCTTAAGGAGCGCAGTCACTAGGCTTTTCGAGTGCCACAGCGTGCGGCCGCGGCGTTCACCGGTTTCGTCATACCGTCGGTTTCAACGCCGCGCCGCACTTAACCAATTCGGAGTATACAAATGCGATACTTGATAGCGTGGCTGCTCGGCGTGCCTATCTCGGTTCTCCTGTTGTGGTATCTCTTCACTCACTTGCTGTAGCAAGCTGGGTCTACCTTCATAAGGTTCACAAGCATAATCAGGCTCCAGTCATCCTCGCGCTGCCGGGGGGTCGTTTGATTTTTCGGCGGAAACCTTCCGCCCTCAGGGTTCCTGCACGCAGCACTGGGCAATCTCCGCATTGGCCTGGTCCGTGTCGACCGGGTTGAGATGCGGATGGCCGCTGAGAACGCCCCATCCGAATTCCTCGCGGATGTAGTAGACGCGGGTGTGCTTGTCGATCTCCACCTGGTCCGCGGTTTCGGCGCCCTCGACGCTGCACAGAATCGGCCCGGACCCGGCGGGAACCACGAAGGCGTGGTAGCCGCCGGGTCCGATCCGCGCGCTGTCCTCACCGCAAGTCACCGCCGGACGCAGCAGCGACGAGCCGTAGCGGTAGGGCCGGTAAACGTAGATCACCGCATGGTCGGGAGGTGCGGAGGCTTTTTCAAATGGATGCCCCTGCACCGCACATCCGGCAATCGACAGTGTCGCGGCGCCAAGCAGGATTGCCGCAATCCGGCGGTTCACTTAGTCCGCCGTGGGAGCCGCGGGCTGGCCGGAGGTTGCAGGGACCGCGGGCGGTTCGGAGCCCGCAGAGGCCGCGGGCGGGCTGGAGCCCGCAAGAGCCTCGGCCAGGCGGTCGGCGTCGCGATAGAGCTTCTGATCGATCTTCTCGCGCACCGCGGCGCGCGCGGCCTGTTCCACCGCCCTGTGGGTCGGTTCCGAATAGAGCGAGTATGACTTCGAGACGTGCACTTTGGCGGTGTAGTCGCCGAGCACCCGGTCACCATCGGTTATCGACAGCGACGCAAACGCGGTCACACCGAGATCGCCCAGCGGCGCCCCTACATAGGTAACCGGATCCAAGGCCGAGACGATCAGCGGTATATGGTAGTCGTCGTGAGTCAGTTCCTCACGATAGGAAAATGTCACCGCCGACGTGCTCGAGAGCGACATCGCCACGGCCGGCGGCACCGCGTCCGCGTCGCCCTCGGCCAGGCGTCCCTTGAAGGGCAGCGGATGCGCCGGGGCCTCGGCCATCGCCGGAGCGACGGTCGGCTGCTGAACACTGCATCCGAATGCGCCGGCGGCGACGAGAAAAAATAGTCCCGAGATAAATCCCGCTCTCATCGCCGCACCGCGTTTCCCGGGTTGCCCCGCCGCGCTGCCAAAACGGGGACAATCATCCTTGTCAGGAACAACCGCCCGGCGCGGGAACAAGGCATCCAGGGCTCGGAACGATCATCGCCGCGCGCTTTTATCCGCGCGCCGGCCTTCGAGCGTCCCGGCGCCATCGGGTTCCGCATGCATTTGAGTACGCGCCGGAGCCGCGGGCGGTTGCAGCAGGAATCCGGGGCCGAGCCCCGCGAGGCTCGGGCATCCGATCTGGCCCATCACGAGGTCGATTTCCTTGCGCAGGATGTCGATCGCCCTGTGCGCGCCGGGCGGTCCACCCGCGGCGGCTCCATAGAGGGTCGCGCGGCCGACGAAAACGAAGCGCGCTCCCAGGCATAGCGCGGTCAGGATATCGGCGCCGCGCCGCACGCCGCTATCCAGCATCACCGCGACCTTATCCGCGACCGCCGCGCAAATCGCCGGCAGCATCTCGAGCGGAGCCGGCGCCTGATCGAGCTGACGGCCGCCGTGATTGGAAACCATGATTCCGTCAACTCCGATCTGCGCGGCGCGGACGGCGTCATCCGGATGCATGATTCCCTTGACCACCAGATTGCGCGGCCACAGCCGGCGGAAATTCTCGAGGTCCTGCCAGGTCACGCTGCACGGGATCTGCCGCCCCACGAAGGCCGCGATCGCCTTGGCGTTGGCGCCGGGCGCGGCATACGGCGCCCAGTTGTGGAACGGCGGTATCCCGCGCCGCAGGTAGCTGGCGATCCACAGCGGATGCAGCAGCGCTTCCAGCGACTTCGACCATTTGAGCTTCAGCGGCAGCTCGAACCCGTTGCGCACGTTGCGCTCGCGCTTGGAGGACACCGGCACGTCGACCGTCAGCACCAGGGTGCTCAAGCCGGCGTCGCGCGCGCGCCGAATCTGATCTTCGGAAATCTTCCTGTCGCGCGCCGCGTAGAGCTGATACCAGGTGTGCGCGGGCGCCACCTGCGCCGCCGCTTCGATCGAAGCGGTGGAAGCGCCGGACATGATGAACGGGATGTTGGCGGCGGCGGCGGCCTTGGCCAGGATAAGATCGCAATCGGCGCGGAAGAGCGCCGCGAGACCGGTCGGCGCGATGCCGAATGGACTCGCGTAGCTATGCCCCAACAGCGTGGCGGATTGGTCGCGCCGGGAGATGTCGACCAGGTAGCGCGGCACCAGCCGATGCTTCGAGAAGCTGGTCTCGTTGGCTGCCAGACAGCGTTCGTCCTCGACGCCGCCCTCGATGAAATCGAAAACCATCCGTGGCAGCCGCCGCCTGGCGAGCCGCCGGAGGTCGTCGATATTGACCGCGTCCGCGATTTTCATGGCCATTGCTGAACCATAATCCTTTGCAGCTCGGGCAGGCAAATTCGAGCGGAAGATTGACGCCGATCACTCTGACTTAAAACAAATTATCCTAATTCATCTATTGTTTCTTGACTTAAGCAGAACATTAGCTAAGCATTGCCGCTCAAATACCAGCCAAACGGTGAATGGGCGGCTTTTTGGCTCAGCAATCGCATCTAGAGCAGTATTTTCAATCGGGAGGAGAACAGGATGAACCGATTTGTCATTGGATTCGTCGCGCTCGGGCTCGCTTTGGGCGCGACCCAGGCACTCGCGGTCACGACCGCGATTCGCTACGCCACCATCGTCGGCACGGCGAGCGCTCCGACAGGCAGCCAATGCACCGAGGGTTACGCTAATCAGTGCCCCTCAGGCAGTTGCACCTGCGTGCAGATTCCGAGTGCCACGGTAGGCCTGGTGACCGGGCGGGTCGCTCTCGCCGGCAAGGGTACTGCCAATCTGTTCCTGACATTCGACAATGGTGCGGCGACCGTGAGCGCTTCCGGCGATTGCACGCCTTTCTTCGGAGTGGCGGAGTTAACTACCAAGCGCGCCGGCAAGGCGTCTTCGGAAACGCTCAACCTCAACGGGGTGAGTTGCAACCCTCTAACGACCGCCAACAGCCCGATCCTCGGAGGATTCGGGATATCGAAAACCCCGACTCCGGTCAACGGAGGAACGGGCTTCGGAAAAGTCACCGGATTCCTCGATCCCTCTGGCAGCGTGTCGCTGAAGCTTCACGGCCGAATAACTCAGTAATCGAACCCCGAGCCAGGGATCAACGGCTGAAAGAGGTAAGGACTATGCGCAAACTAATCGTTTTGTCGGCAATCGCGGTTCTGGCACTGGCCTCACCGGCGTTGGCTCTCAATGAGACATTCACCGTTACAGGTAATCTCGGGGTAGCGACCTCGGCCGGAAAATGCACCTCGCTGACCTACCCCAGCCTGTGCCCGTCCGGCGACAACTGCGTCTGTTACACGGCCAAAAAGACTTCGCTGCACACCGCATCGGGAGGGATTCTGACTATTCCCCCTGGAACGACCCAGGTGGCTGTATCAGTCGACACTACGGATATGACCAGCCATCCTGGATGCGCACCCGCCTGGGGAGAGGTTCACTATAGTCAAACTGGCGGAAGCGATATGGCAACGATCGAGTTCTTCGCGTCGCTGTGCAAGCCGATGAGTCCGGGAGCGCCACAGACTTTCTCAGGCGGCGGTGCATTGACGGATTCCCTGTTCGTCATCCCATTTTTTGGAGCTATCGACGTGACCGGATTCGGAACCGCCACCGGAACGTATTTTGCCGGGGCTGCCGGCCAAAACCTGACGCTGAGTCTGACGGCTACGCTCCCCATTCCTTGAGATATTCGATAGTCGCCTCGCCGATCCAACACCGGCCGGCGCGCGACTGGCATCGGAAGCACTCCACAGGCGGCCCCAACGAAACGAAAGTTGCGGGCCGCCTTTCTTTCGATGCCGCGTCTTTTGCTTAATGCCGGGCAGGGCACTGCGCCGCTCCGGCGAGTCATGCGGTCCCGACGGCACCGACCAACGCATCACGTTTACGATTTCGATAGCCATGCTATGCCCAATGCCTTGAAGTTTTCGCGGAGACATCACGTCAAAGAGTGACTGACGTGAAGAGATTCGGGTTGAAACGTTCCTAAAACAACTTAAGGTTGTTTGACTTGCGCAAGGAGCGACTGTACCCTTTTGGACCATAATCGGGTGCAATGGCTCTCTCAAGCGCGCAGAAATCTATGACGAGAAGCCGTAACACGTCAAAACTCCGAGGAGAAGGACTGATGTCGGAACAGGGTGCTCTGAGATCGAGGGCGCACGCCTTGGCAATCAGCGGCGTATTGGCGCTTGGGGTGTTCGCCGCTATAGTTCTGGCCGCCGGCGTTCCCATCGCGCCAACTCACCCGGCCACCTCGGCAGCCACTCATCCGGCGATCGGCAAAAACGACGCGGCCGCGCGTCGCGCCGCGCTACCGCTCTATTTCGAGCCCAACGTCGGGCAGAGCGATCCGCACGTGCGCTTTCTCTCCCAGTCCAGCCGTTACTCGCTCTTTCTGACCGACGAGGGGGCGGTGTTCTCCGTGGTCGGCGGCCAAGTTCACAAGGGTCCCGCGCTCGCGACGGTCAACCCGCCGCGCCAGCCGCAGGCCGACCGGCTGGTCGAGTCCGCGGTGCGAATCCGGATGGTCGGGGCGAATCCGCATCCCGCGATGACCGCGCTTGAGCCTTTGCCCGGCCGCGTCAACTATCTGATCGGTAACGACCCCGCGAAGTTCCATCGCAACGTGCCGACCTATGGCCGCGTGCGAGTGAGCGGCGTCTACCCCGGAATCGACGTGGTCTATTACGGGATGCCGACTTCGCTCGAGTACGATATCGTCGCGGCGCCCGGCGCCGACACCTCGCGCATCCATCTCGCGATCGAGGGTGACGCCAAAAGCGCCGTCGATGCGAGCGGCGATATCGAAATCAACACCGCCGCCGGGAGGATTGCGGTACAGAAGCCGCGTGCCTATCAGCGTGCGGCCGACGGCAGCGAAATCCCGGTCGAAAGCTCATTCGTGGCGGCCAAGGGAACGGCGCGGCCCGAGTATTCGATTCGGCTCGCGCGTTACGATCGCGCGCGTCCGCTGATCATCGACCCGACCGTGCAGATCCTCTACTCGAGCCTTCTCGGCGGGAGCGCGGAGAGCGTCGGCCCGGTCAACCTCGAGCAATTCGGGGGACTCACGAACAACACGCCGCTGACGGTCGCCGACCTCGGCACCGACGTGGCGCTCGACCCGAGCAACAAGGCCTACATCACGGGCGTTGCCTATTCGAATGCGTCCAGCTTCCCGCTCACTTCCGGCGTGCTTCAAAATACGCAGACCGGCCACAACTCGCCGCCCAATCAGAACCCGGTCGGGTTCATCGCCAAATTCGATACGACCCAGTCGGGTACCGCGTCGCTGATCTACTCGACCTACATCGGCGGCAGCGGCGACACTAACGCTGCCGACGCCGGCCACGGCAATGGCGATCTTCCTTTTGGTATCGCGGTCGACGGCTCGGGCGAAGCCTTCGTCGTGGGCCAGACCTACTCGACCAACTTCCCTGATACCAACAGCACCTGCGGAAGTTTCGGCAAAACTAACGACCAGAAAAACACGCACACGAATGTCGGCTTTGTCGCGAAGCTCAACGCGGCCGGCAGCGGGATCGTGTACGCCTGCTATATCGACGGCTCGAACAACGCGACCGAAGCGCGCGTCGCGCTGTTCCCGGCCGGATGCAGCTCCAGTGGTACGCAGTGCAAGGCCTACGTCGCGGGCACGACGCAGAGCGACAGCACCACCGGCTTTCCGGTTACCTCCGGCGCCTTCCAAAAAACGTTGAACGGCACCAACGGCAAGAGCAACGCGACCTTTCTCGTGGTCAATGAGACCGGCTCTTCACTGGATTACGCGACCCTGTATGGGGGCTCCGGCAATGGCACTAACGCCGAGGCTGGAACCGGCGTGGCGGTCGATTCGAGCGGCAACGGCTACATCACCGGCGCGACGTTCTCGAGTGACCTGCCGATGGTTAACCCGGCGGTAAGCAGCTACAACACCAATGCCAGCGCCGCCCAGGTCAGCAACGTATACGTCGCCGAGTTCAATCCGACGGCCAGCGGCGCCGCGTCGCTGCTCTACGCGACCTACCTCGGCGGCTCGGGTTCGACCGGCTCCATTGATGTTTTCGGCACCCCTATTTTTTCGCTCTCGATCGGAGACCTCGGCACCGCGATCAGAATCGACAACTCCAACCACATCTGGGTGGCCGGCGTGACCGCGTCGACCGATTTCACCGTGGGCAAGGCGGCGGTATTCCAGTCCGAGAATAACGCGGAAGTCGCTTCCGGCCCGCCGGCGACGGCCGGATTCATCGCCGAACTGGATCCCACCAAGGCCGGACTCGAGCAGGTTCTGTACCGGACCTACTTCGGTGGTGGCGGACTCTACTTCTCAGAGGGGGGGTTTACCACCGGGACCATTGGAATCGGCGACGTGATTGTCGATCTGGAAGTGGCCGGGGGCAAAATCTATGTCACCGGCGCCACCGCCAGCGGAACCATCGCAAACGGTTTCCCAATCAGCGGCAGTGCATGCCAGACATTGAACAACAGCGGCGGGCTCCTCTTTGATAACCTGGTCTCCGTGCCGATAACCGCCTTCGCCTCCGAACTCGATCCGTCGATAACCAGCGGCGGAATCAACCAGCTCGTGTTCTCGACCTTCCTGGGCGGGAGCGGAACGGGATCGGCAGACGCCGGCACCGGATTGGCCATCGATTCCTCCGGCGACATGGTGATCGCCGGCCTTACCTATTCCGGCGACTTCCCGGTCACCACCACCGCCTTCCAGTCCACCAACGGAGCAACGGGGGCAAGTTCGACCAACGCCTTCCTGACCGTGATCGATCCGGCCGGCACCAGCTGCGCGATGACCGGCGGAACCCCGGTCCCCGGTTCCACACCAACTCCGGGTGGGACGCCGACGCCAGTGCCGCATTCCCCGACCCCGACACCAGTGCCGCATTCCCCGACTCCGACGCCGGCGCCTCCTACGCCGACACCGGTTCCAACACCGGGGCCGGGCGGCAAGATCTCGGTCTCGACCGGCACGGTGGGCTTTCCCAACGCCGGAGTGGGTGAAGCGCCGGTATTCGCGAACTTCATAATCCAGAACCTGAGCCCGCGGCTGCCTCTGATCGGCAATGTCGGAACACCGACCGGGCCCTTCACCTTCAATGCGAACACCGGCGGCGCGTTCAACCTTGGTCCGCTCGGCCTCAAGAAGATCAAGCTGCTGTTCACGCCCACCGTGCTTGGTCCCGTGACGGGCGCGTTGGTCATCACGAGCAACGACTTGGCCCACTCGCAGGTCACCGTGCATCTGCAGGGTACCGGCATGCCGGGCGTGCCGTCGCTCTCAATCCCCGCGCTCGCGGAGCCCCCGAACCCGCTGTCGATGAACTTTGGCGTGGTCGGCATCGGCGAGCTGTCGAAGACGCTTACGCTCAGGATCACGAACACCGGGCTGGGCGCGCTCGGTGGCAGTGTCGGGGCGCTGGCGGGCCAATTCGCGGTCATCTCGCCTGTGGTGCCGTTTGGGCCAATCGCACCAGGCGGAGTGCAACTGGTGAAAGTAACGTTCACGCCGACCACTCCGGGCCCGGCGCTCGCGTCGCTGACGATCACCACCACCAACACGGCGCCAAAGAAGCACACGCTGGTGGTGCCGATAACCGGCACGAGCGGTCCGGGCAGGCTCGCGACCAACGTCGCCACCGCGCCGGTGTTCACCTCGTCACCCGAGACGCTGGTGTTCGGCCCGGTTAAGCAAGGCTCGCCGCCGAAAATCCTGCGTTTCAAGATCGAAAACACCGGCAAGGGTGATCTGCAGGGCAACGTGCCTTCGTCGCTGTCATTGCCGTTCGCGGTTATACATGGCGGCGGGCCATTCGACCTGGCGCCCGGACAGACTCAGAAGATAGCGGTGGCGTTCGAGCCGACGCTTAAGGGTCATGTCAGCGCGCCGCTGACGATCCTGGTCACCTCGCCGAGTAAGCCGCCCGCCGGAATCACCATCACGTTGAGCGGCAAAGGAACCTGAACGCAACGCGGCGCGGGGCGCATGCCCCGCGCCGTCCAGCAGCTTTGAGCGAATCTCTCATCAGTTAGGCTGCACGGGAAAAAGCGTACGGTTCCGGCGATTTGCGGCTGTCGAAATTTTCGGAGTTGTGCCCCCTGAGGTTCCTGCGCGGAATCGCCGCGGCGGGCGGCGCCACGGTCGCAGCCGCCGGAGTCTGAGCAACAGTTCAGGAGCAGACGTGAAAGCATCGCCAGGTAAAGTTCGAGTGGGCGCGGTCGCCGCTTTGAGTGTGCTCGTGTTAGCAGCAATGGCGACCATCGCTTCGCCCGATCGGCAGGTCCGGCAGAGCGTGTCAGGGGATTCCCTTGCGCGTCCGCTTGTCACGCAGCGTGTTGATGAAGGCCGGCTGATGATGCTCGCGAGCGACACGCGTACTTCCGCGCAAAGCCTCGAGCCGCAAAGGCCGCCGGTGCTTCCTCCTCCTCGCCGCCCTCTTCCAATTCCATTGAATTTACCGGCTGAACCCCGGCCAACTGTGCCATCATCGGCGTCGCAGCTTTCCGCCGGTGCGCCTGCTGCGGTATCTGGTGCTTGGACGCCGCTGAATAATCAGCCTAGCGCATTCACTCCTACCTTTTTCCCCAATGGCGCATTCCTGCTCACCGACGGCAGAGTTCTAGTTCAGGATGCCCAACTGACTGACATCGGTTGGTGGACGCTGACTCCCGATAACACCGGCAGCTATATCAATGGGACCTGGAGCCAGGTAGCGTCACCGCCAAATTGCCCCAATGGTTATCCGGATGAAGGCGCAGACACGGTTTATTCCCCGCTTTACTACGCTTCGGCCGTGCTGCCCGACGGCCGGTTCGTAATGATCGGTGGCGAATACAACTATAACTACTCTTACGGCAAGGGCGGTGATGAGGTCTGGACCAACCAGGGCGCCATCTATGATCCGATCGCAAACAGTTGGAAGTGCATCGCGGCCCCCAGCGGATGGACCCAGATAGGCGATGCGCAGTCCGTCGTTCTACCAAACGGGACATTTATGCTGGCACACTTTTCCGATAACCAGGTCGCCACATTAAACGTCAACACCGATCCTCCAACCTTCAACAGTCCCTTCACTCCAGCCGGCAAGTCCGCTGATCCGTACAATGATGAGGAAGGATGGACATTATTGCCGGACGGCACGGTTTTAAGCCTCGAAATATATAACGCAAACGACGGTACCGAAACTCCAGCTCTTGTTTATACTCCATCCCTGAGGCGGTGGAGCAACGCCGGGGTCGCGCCGAATCCTCTAGTCCTACTCAAAGACGGCAACACTACCTATGACGAAATCGGACCGGCGATATTGCGTCCCGACGACACCGTTTTCGCTGTCGGGGCTACCGGCTTCAGCGATATCTTTTACGTTAACACCCATAGTTGGGCCAGCGGCCCCGCTTTTCCGACTATCACGGATAGCTACAGCGCAGGTGGGTGCAACATTTCCGGCGTGAGTGAGCAATTAGTGGCGGCCGATGCTCCGGCTGCCCTGCTTCCTGATGGCAACGTGCTCGTCGCGGCTAGCCCAGTCGATAGTCACTCCGCTTGTGGATGGATCCCTCCGACTGAGTTTTTCGAGTTCGATGGGAGCAGCCTCACACAGGTTGCCGAACCGACCTACGGCCCAAATGTCCCTGCCTACGATGGACGCTTGCTTGTGCTCCCCACGGGCCAGGTTCTGTACACCAATTCCTACAATTATGTCGAACTCTATACTCCTGCCGGAACGCCCGAAGCGTCATGGGCCCCGACGATTACCACTTCTCCAGCCGAGGTCAATCCTGGCGGCACGGATTTTCAGCTAACCGGCAAGCAGTTCAACGGCCTGTCACAAGCGATAGGATATGGAGACGATTACCAGGCCTCCACCAATTATCCATTGGTGCGAATCACCAATAATGCGACCGGACACGTCTTTTATGCCCGTACTCACAGCCATAGCACCATGGCGGTCGCGACCGGTAGCGCAACGGTCTCCACGGAATTCGATGTACCGGCCAGCATAGAACTGGGTTCGAGCACCTTGGTGGTCGTCGCCAACGGCATTCCATCCCAACCTGTGGATGTGAACGTGTCCACCGCGACACCGTTGCCGACGCCGACTCCGGTTCCTACGCCGGCGCCGGGCGGCAAGATCTCAGTCTCGACCGGCACGGTGGGCTTTCCCAACGCCGGAGTGGGTGAAGCGCCGGCATTCGCGAACTTCATAATTCAGAACCTGAGCCCGCGGCTGCCTCTGATCGGCAATGTCGGAACACCGACCGGGCCCTTCAGCTTCAATGCGAACACCGGCGGCGCGTTCGACCTTGGTCCGCTCGGCCTGAGGAAGATCAAGCTGCTGTTCACGCCCACCGGGCTTGGCCCCGCGACGGGCGCGTTGGTCGTCACGAGCAACGACCGGGCCCTCCCGTTGGTCACCGTAAATCTGAAGGGTACCGGCCTGCCGGGCAGGCTCGCGACCAACGTCGCCACCGCGCCGGTGTTCACCTCGTCACCCGAGACGCTGGTGTTCGGCAAGGTTAAGCAGGGCTCGTCGCCGAAAATCCTGCGTTTCAAGATCGAAAATATTGGCAAAGGCCAACTGCAGGGCACCGTGCCGTCGTCGCTGTCATTGCCGTTCGCGGTTATACATGGCGGCGGGTCGTTCGACCTGGCGCCCGGACAGACTCAGAAGATAGCGGTGGCGTTCGAGCCGACGCTTAAGGGTCATGTCAGCGTGCCGCTGACGATCACGGTTACCTCGCCGAGTAAGCCGCCCGCCGGAATCACCATCACGTTGAGCGGCAAAGGAACCTGAACGCAACGCGGCGCGGGGCGCATGCCCCGCGCCGCGCCTGCACGACTTTCGCATAGACGCAGCACTCGCGCGCATCTCAGGTGAGAGTGCGTCGAGAAATCTACTCGGCGGCCACGACCACGGTTTTGGCCGCTTTCCTTTTGGCGCGACTCGCCATGTGAGTTAGTTAGGACCAATATTCCTAAAACAACTTATTGTTGTTTGACTTAAGCAAGTAACGACTGTAGCTTTCTTTTGTTATAGATGAGCGCAATGGTTGTTTCAGGCACGCTGAAATAAGCAAAAAGAGGTCAGAGCACGTAAAAAGGCGGGGAGAAACACGATGCTGGAACAACGCGCTCGGAGATCGAAGGCGCGCGCTCTGACGATCACCGGGGTGCTTGTTTTTGGAGTGATTGCCGCGATAGTGCTGACCGCAGGCGTTCCCGTCACGCTACGCCGCCCGGCAGCCTCAGCAGTCATTCATCCGGCTATCAGCAAGAGCGACGCGGCCACGCGGCGCGCTTCGTTACCGCTCTATTTTGAGCCCAATGTCGGGCAGAGCGATCCGCACGTGCGGTTTCTCTCTCAGTCCAGCCGCTACTCTCTTTTTCTAACCGACGAGGGTGCGATGTTCTCCCTGGTCGGCGGCGAAATTCACAAGGGCCCTAAGCTGGCGACAGTCATCCCGCCGCGCCAACCGCAGGCCGACCGTCTGGTGGAGTCTGCCGTGCGAATCCGGATGGTCGGGGCGAATCCGCATCCCGGGATGACCGCGCTGGAGCCGCTGGCAGGCCGCGTCAACTATCTGATCGGCAGCAACCCGGCAAAGTTCCATCGCAACGTGCCGACTTTCGGGCGTGTGCGGATGAGTGGCGTCTATCCAGGAATCGATGTCGTTTATTACGGGATGCCAGGTTCGCTGGAATACGACATCGTCGCGGCCCCCGGCGCCGACACCTCGCGTATCCGCGTCGCGATCGAGGGCGGCGCCAGAACCGCTGTTGACGCGGGCGGCAACCTCGAAATCAGCACTGCGGCCGGCACGATCGCGATGCACAAGCCGCATGCCTACCAGCGCGCGGCCGACGGCGGCGAAATCGCGATCGCAAGCTCATTCGTCGCGGAGAACAACGGCGCAGCGCGGCCCGAGTTCTCGATTCAGCTTGCCCGCTACGATCGCACGCGACCACTGACGATCGATCCGACCGTGCAGGTGTTGTACTCCAGTTACGTGGGCGGAACGGGCGAGATCACCGGGCCAATCAACCTCAAGCAACTCGCGGCACTCACGGGCAGTAGTCCGCTCACCGTCGCTGACGTCGGCACAGACGTGGCGCTCGACCCGGCCAACAAGGCCTATATCACCGGCATCGCGTACTCGATCGACTTTCCGCTGGTCAGCCCTTTTCAAAACACCCAGATGGGCATCGCTAATGAGAATCCGGTCGGTTTCATCGCCAAGTTCGATACTACCAAACGGGGTAGCGCGTCACTGATCTACTCGACCTACATCGGTGGCAGCGGCGATACCAAGAGCGCCGACTCCGGCGAAGGCAACGGCGACCTGCCATTCGGCATCGCGGTGGACGCCTCAGGCGAGGCTTTCATCGTGGGGCAGACCTACTCGACCGATTTTCCGAATACCAGTAGCTGCGGAATTTTCGGCCAGACAAATAATCAGAAGAGCACGTCCACGAACGTCGGTTTCGTGGCGAAGATAAGCGCCGCCGGCAACGCGATCGTTTACGCCTGCTATATCAACGGCTCGAACAACGCGACCGAATCGCGTGTCGCGCTGTTCCCGGCCGGATGCGATGGCAGCACGACGCTGTGCAAGGCATACGTGTCCGGATCCACCCAAAGCGGTAAGGCTACCGGCTTTCCAGTGACTCCTAACGCCTTTCAGAGCGCGCTGACCGGGGCCGGCGGAAAGAGCAACGCAAGCTTCATCGTGGTCCATGAGGACGGATCGAAGCTCGACTATGCCACCTTGTACGGCGGCTCCGGCAATGGCGTCAACGGTGACAGCGCAACCAGCGTAGCGGTAGACGCGAGCGGTCACGGTTACCTCACTGGGGCGACTTTCTCGAGTGACCTGGTGATGAAGAATCCGGCGGTGAACAAATATAATACCGGCGCCAGCACCAGAAGGGTCAGCAACGTATTCGTCGCCGAGTTCGATCCGACGGCCCTCACCGGCCCCGCGTCGCTGCTCTACGCGACCTACCTCGGCGGCTCGGGCGCAACGGGCGCAATCCCTGGTTTAACGCTCTCGCTCGGCGACATCGGCACCGCGATCAGAATCGACAGCTCCACCGGTCACATCTGGGTGGCGGGAACGACCGCATCGACCAATTTTCAGGTGCCGGGCGCGGTGACGCCGGTGTTCGAGCCGATCAACGAGGCCGGAGCGGCCTTCGCTGCCGGTCCACCTGCGACAGCGGGATTCATCACCGAGCTGGACACCTCTCAGACTCTGCTTGATCAGGTTCAGTATTCGACCTACTTCGGCGGCGGAGGATCTCAAATCGTTGTCGATGGCAAAAGTTTTGGAATAGGCGATGCGATTACCGACCTCGAGATCGTCGAGGGCAAAATCTACCTCACCGGAGCCACCGCGAGCGGAGCCCTCGTGAACGGTTTTCCCCTGAGCGCCTACGCTTGCCATAAGCTCAACCACAGCGGCGGAATCACGATTGACGGAAATCCTATCCCCGTGACCGCTTTCGCCTCGGAACTCGATCCGTCACAGGCCAGCTCTCTCGCACAGCTCGTGTTCTCGACCCTGCTAGGGGGTACCGGAATCGCGGACGCCGGCACCGGGCTGGCAATTGATCCCTCCGGCGACATGGTGATCTCCGGTCTTACCTATTCTGGAAGCTTCCCGATCAGTTCGACCGCGTTTCAGATCTTCAACAAAGCAACGGGCGCGAGCGCGACCAACGCTTTCCTGACCGTGCTCTACCCGCTCGGCACCGAGTGCGGGACTGGTGGCGGAACCCCGGTTCCGACCCCTACTCCGAGTCCATCGCCTACACCGGTGACCACGCCGGCGCCAACGCCGACTCCGGTTCCCACGCCGGCGCCGGGCGGCAAGGTTTCTCTCTCGGCCAACCCGGTGGTCTTTCCCGACGCAGGACTCGGCGAAGCGCCGACGCAGAAAACCCTCCTGATCCAGAACCTGAGCACGAAGCGGTCGCTGAACGGGAATGTCGGAACACCGACCGGGCCCTTTAGCATCATTTCCGGTATCGGCGTATTCGACATCGCTCCGCTCGGCATACGGAAGGTCAGGATGAGTTTCACGCCGACCGGAACTGGCGGTCTCGAGAAAGGTTCGCTGACCATCCTGACCGGCGATCATCTCCATCCTTCGGTCACGGTGAATCTGGCGGGCATCGCCGAGCCGGGCAGGCTCGCGACCAACGTCAACACCGCGCCGTTGTTCACCTCGCTTCCCGAGACGCTCGCGTTCGGCGGGGTTAAACACCTGGGGTTACCGAAGTTTCTGAGTTTCAAGATCGAAAATATCGGCAAGGGCGATCTGCAGGGCAACGTGCCGACGTTATCGTCACCGCCGTTCGTGGTCCTGATTGGCAACGGTGCGTTCGACCTGGCGCCCGGACAAACCAGGAAGGTGACGGTGGCGTTCGAGCCGACGCTTAAGGGTCATGTCAGCCAGACGCTAACGATCACGGTTACCTCGCCGAGTAAGCCGCCCGCCGGAATCCCCATCACGTTGAACGGCAACGGAACTTGAACGCCACGCGGCGCGGGGCGCATGCCCCGCGCCGCGCGGTTACGACCTTCGCGTGAACGGACGGGCCTGCGCGCGCCTCGTGCGCGAGCCCGCTTCGCGATTATGTACCGAAGACGGCGGAACCCAAAGTTACCGCCGTCTTCTTTTTTCGACGCCGCCAGCCTATATGGAAGTGGATGATATCGACCAAAGGCCTCGACCAGGCGGTGGCCTCGATGATCGCCGCGCGCAACGGCAGACAAGCGCTCACGCGGCTGCCGCCGAGCGGCGCGGCATTGACGCTGGACGACGCCTACTCGATCCAGGAAGCGTTCGTGCGGGCGTGCGGCTTGCCGATCGCCGGCTACAAAATCGGCTGCGCGTCGAAGGAGTCGCAAGCTCTGGTGAAGGCGGCGGGGCCGTTCGCGGCGCGCATCTTCGCCCCTACCCGCTTCGACTCGCCAGCTGAAATTTCGGCGCGCGATTTCTTTACCGTCGGGGTCGAAGCCGAGTTCGGGTTCACGATGCGCGACGGCCTGCCGGCGCGGCACGCCCCATACCAGCGCGCCGAAGTCGCGCGAGCCGTGGCCTCGGTCTCACCGGTAATCGAGCTTTGCGACACGCGGCTTGCGAATTGGAAGACCGCGCGGATCGAGGAAATCATCGCCGACAACGGCTTTCATGGCGGCCTGGTCGTGGGCACAGCGGTCAATGGATGGGAAAGCCTGGACCTGGCCGGACACCAGGTCGCGCTCTCGATCGGCGGCGCGACGCGCGCAAGCGGCGCGAGCGCGGGCTCGCTCGGCGATCCGCTCGACGGACTGGTATGGATCGCCAACGAGCTTTCGCGGCGCGGATACGGGCTTGGCGCGGGCGATGTAATCGCGACCGGCACCTGGACGGGTTTGCATTTCGTGCGCGCGCCGGCGGCGGTCATCGCCGACTTCGGTTCGTTGGGCCGGGTCGAAGTCCGGGTGGGTGCGTAGCAAGAATGCCATTCATACAAAAGGACCGAAGCGTCGCGATGGAAGCTATAAGCGCTACGGCGAAAATCGAAAGCTATCACGCCCATGTCTATTACTCCGGCGCGGCCGAGCGCGCCGCGGCCGGATCGTTGCGCGAGGCGCTCCAGCAAAGGTTCGCGGTCGCGCTGGGCAACTGGCATGACCAACCGATAGGGCCGCATCCGCTGCCGATGTACCAGGTCAGTTTCGCCATCCGCGAGTTCGCGCGCGTGGTGCCGTGGCTGATGCTCAACCACGACGGTCTGTCGATTCTGGTCCATCCAAACACCGACGACGGCTACCGCGACCACGCCGAGCATGCGTTATGGATCGGCGCGCAGCGGAAATTGCGTTTCGACGTCCTGCGCGAACTGCTCGGCCAATAGCGCCGCGGCCGCGCGCCGCTTAAGCGATCGCTACAAAGGACGATCGCTATAAAGGAAGACCCGCATGGAGGCCGAGGCCTGCAACGAAGCGATCGATCGGATGCTGACGCGCGTGCGCGACACCGCCGCGCGCGTCGGCGACGGCTTCCCGCACTGGGCCGATCCGGAAAGCGGCCAATGGACCGTGACCGCGGACGGCGATTGGACGGGCGGCTTCTGGGTCGCGATGCTGTGGCTCGCCTGCCGGGGCACGGGTGAGGAACGCTATGGTCCATGGGCGCGGCAGTGGGCCGCCCGGCTGCGGCCGCATCTCGCCGCGGCGAGCGCCTTCAAAGCGATACCGTTTTACTATGGCGGCAGCCTCGGTCACCTTCTGTTGAACGACGCCGGCGCACGCGAAATGGCGCTCGAGGCCGCCGCGAGTCTCATGCGCCTGTACAATCCGGCGCTCGGACTGATACCGCTCGGCGCCGAGGCCGAAGAGGGCTCGCAGGTCGGTCCGGCCGAGAGCAGCATCGACAGCCTCTTCGCCTCGCCCTTCCTATTATGGGCCGCGCGCGAGACCGGCGACGGCCGGATGCGCGAAGCCGCGCGCAGCCATGCCAGCCGGGTCATCGAATTGCACTTGCGCGGCGACGGCTCGTTCATCCAATCAACTTCGCTCGATCCGCAAAGCGGCGCTGTGCTTCGCCACTACACTCACAAGGGATACAGCGACACCAGCACCTGGGGGCGCGCGCAAAGCTGGGGCGTATTGCTGTCGGTGATGAGTTACGCGTGGGAGCCGGCGGAGACGCGATGGCTCCTGGCGGCGGAACGCGGTGCCGATTGGTGGATCGCCCACGCGCCATCCGACTACGTCGCGTTCTGGGACTTCGACGATCCCCGCATCCCGCGGGTCGAGCGCGATACCGCGGCAACCGCCGCGATGGCTTGCGCGATGCTGAAGCTGGCGGCGCTCGCCGATCCAGCCAGGCGCGACGGCTATCGCCGCCACGCGGAGGCGACCGTGAAAGCGCTGGTCGAACGATACCTCACTCCGGTCGGCCCGTCCGACCATCGAGTGCCGGGCATTCTCACGGCGGGATGCTTCAACAAGCGGCCGGACTCACGCGGTCTCGACGCGGCGATCAGCAACGAGTTGATATTCGGCAGCTACTACCTATTCGAGGCATTGCATATCCTGGCGGGCAGGATCGATCCAGCGAAAATATGATCCGTATATCCGGTGCCGCGCCTCATTAATAAGTTGAGCCCAGGAGATTGTCATTCCGAGAGTTTGTGACAATGCTTGACATGGGAGCGGGCCGCGCCTGCTGCGCCTGGACAGCCTCAACAATTTTCGGATGCAGGCGGACGCAATCCTCGCAAGCCTATCCGCAATCATGGCGATGATGTCAAAGCTGCGATCAAACTGGGGCGCTGCGCCATGGCAACGACGCTCCTTTTTCGCCGTCGAGAACACCGCGTCATCTGCGACACCTTCAACAATTCCCGAGGTCGCGATCGTCGGTGGCGGACTGACCGGCGCCTCGGCCGCGTACCATCTGGCCAAAGTGGGAATCCGCGCGGTCCTCTTCGAAGCCGGGTTCATCGCCGATGGCGCCAGCGGTAGAACCGGCGGCCTGGTTCTCGAGGGTACCGCGACCGGCATTCTCGATCGGGTCGACGTATGCGTGCCGGGCCTGAAGCGGCTGATCGATGAAGAGGAAATCGATTGCGACCTCGTCCTGCCCGGATGCTGGGAAATCGAGCATCGGAAAGCCGCGCCAGGGCGGATGCTGCCGTGGTCGGACGACGGCCGCCCGGTGGCTATCGCGAGGACGGTCAGCGGCGGAGTCGTGCAGCCCGCCGCGTTGACGCTCGGCATTGCGCATGCTGCGGCGCGGAGGGGAGCGATCATCCGCGAGCAGTCGCCGGTCACGCGAATCATTTTTGGACCCGAGTTATCCCTGGAAATCGGCGGCCAGCAAATCAAGCCAGGGCACATCGTGGTCGCCACCAATGCGTGGATCAATGCGACGCTGCCCGACACTCCACCGCTGCGTAGCTCGCTAACCTTCGCGTGCGCGACCGAACCTCTCGAGGCCGCCTCGCTGGCCGCGATCGGGCTGGGTGAAGGCGTGCCGTTTTACACCAGCGACATGCCCTATCTGTGGGGTCGCACGATTCGCGACGGGCGGGTGATTTTTGGCGCGGGATTGGTCTTCGGCGAACCGCCTGAGCTCGAACAGACGGACGTTCGCGAAGGCAGCTCCGGCGCGGTGCTCGAGCGATTGCAAAAGCGGGTGCGCGGACTGCATCCGGCGCTGCGCGAGACGCGGTTCGAGGCGGCTTGGGCGGGGCCAATCGCATTCGCCGACGATTCGATCCCGCTGCTCGGCCCGCATCCGGCGAACCCGCGCGTGCTGGTGTCCGGCGGATACGCGGGTCACGGCATCGCACTCAGCGTGCGCGCCGGTGAACTTCTTGCGCTGGCGATCGGAAAGAATCTGCCGCTTCCCAAGTGGGGATCGCTGTCGCGCAGAGTCGCGCAGCGCTAGTGGAAAATAGCTCTCCGAAGTTAGGCGCCGAAATAGGCCAGCGCCGCTCGCATGGTGATGAACCACACCGCGAGGGTTGAAAAGAGATAGAGGTAGAATCGCAGCATCACGAGATTGAGCGTGCAATGGACGGCACTGTGCATGGCGCGAAAAGCAACAAACATCCAGGCCGCATCTACGTACAGTGCATCCACTTGTTTCGTGGCAAAGAGATAAAGCATGAGCGCGTAGAAAAGCACGGGGATCTCGAACAGGTTCTTCAGGTTGTCCGATGGATTCGACACTGCGGGAGGCGAGAGCCGCGCAAGTTCACCAGGCACGGCGAGATCTTTCGGACTAATCTGGTTGCTGGTGATGAACCTGATGCGACGAATGTACATGTACATCCAAACCACGAGCGTCAGAAGCATCGTCGCGAAAAAGGGGCCGAAGATCATTGTCTGGTTCATGTTTCCCCGCTGCTGGATCGAAGGACCGAACTGGCCCTGACTACATCGCCTGTCCCGCACACCACCCGCTCGACCACGCCCACTGGAAATTGTATCCGCCGAGCCATCCCGTGACGTCCACCGCCTCGCCGATGACGTAAAGGCCGCGCACCTCGCGCGCCTCCATCGTCTTGGACGACAGCGCAGCCGTATCGATTCCGCCCACTGTCACCTCGGCCTTCGACCATCCTTCCGCCTGCGCCGGCACGACCTGCCATCGCTTGAGCCTCGCGGCGATCGCGGCGAGGCTGCGGTCCGGCAAACTCGCCATCATCCCATCTACCGTAACCGCCACGGCCATCGCATGCGCGAGACGCGCCGGCAGAATCTCGGCCAGCACGTTCCTTAGCTCGGCCCTGGGACGGCTGCGCTTGCGCTCGCGCAGAAAGTTTTCGACTTCGAGCCTGGGCGTAAGGTCGAGCGAGAGCGCGTCGCCTTCTCTCCAGTAGGACGAGATCTGAAGAATCGCGGGACCCGAGAGGCCGCGATGGGTGAACAGGATATTTTCGCGGAAGCTCTGCCGGCCACATGAAACGATCGCCTCAACCGAGACGCCGCTTAGCGACTGGCAAAGCGCGAGCATGTCGCCTGTGAACTTGAGCCCCACCAACCCGGGCCGCGGATCGATTACTCCAAGCCCGAAGCGGCGCGCGAGGTCGTAGGCGAAGCCGCTCGCGCCCATCTTAGGAATCGAAAGCCCGCCGGTCGCAATCACCAACGCCGGCGCGATAAAGCTGCCGCGGTTGGTCTCGATGCGGAAGCGGTCGGCGCGCGTGACGGCGGTGATGTGGTGGCCGACGCGCAGATCGACCGCTGCCGCCGCACATTCCGCGAGCAGCATCGCGAGAATCTCGCGCGCCGAGCCGTCGCAGAAGAGCTGCCCCAGGGTTTTCTGGTGGTAGCGGATGTGATGGCGCTCGACCATCGCGATGAAGTCGCGCTCGGTGTAGCGGCTGAGCGCGGACTTGCAAAAGTGCGGGTTGGCGGAGAGGAAGCGTTCAGGCGTGACCTCGAGGTTGGTGAAGTTGCATCGTCCGCCGCCGGAGATCAGAATTTTGGCGCCCGCCTGCGCGCCATGCTCGAGCAACAGCACGCGCCGGTCGCGCCGTCCGGCGCTAAGCGCGCACATCATCCCGGCCGCACCGGCGCCCAGCACCACGGCGTCGAACGCTTGCGCCGTTGAGGCCATCAGGATTCCCGTGCCGGCGTCACGGGTCCAGCGCGGATCTCGCGCTGAAATTCGCTTGACAAAAGGTGGGCTGGCACGCTGGTATCGGGCAAACTTCCGCGCGCGTGACCGCGTCGATAGCGGCCGCAAGGAGAACAGAGCGATGGAATTCGCAATCGCATACCCGGCCCGCCCGGATGCCTGGAAGGATTTGGCAATCGCCGAGGACCACGGCTTCAGTCACGCCTGGTTTTACGATTCGCAGATGATTTACAGCGATGTCTACGTGTGCCTGGCGCTCGCCGCCGAGCATACGAAGCGAATCAAGCTGGGCACCGGCGTGGCGATTCCCTCCAACCGCATCGAGCCGGTCACCGCGCACTCGATCGCGACCATCAACCTGCTCGCGCCGGGCCGCGCGATGCTGGGTATCGGCACCGGCTTTACCGGGCGCAATACGATGGGCCTGCCGCCGGTCAAGCTCGAGCGCATGCGCGAGTACATCGAGATGTGCCGCAAGTTGCTGCGCGGCGAGGAAGTGATGTACCGCGAGGGCAAACGCGAACGCGCGATCCGCTTTCTCCATCCCAACCACGGCTATATCAACCTCAAGGATCCGATTCCGATTCACGTCGCGGCCAACGGCCCCAAGGCGCTCGAACTCACCGGCGAGGTCGGCGACGGATGGATCACCGCGCTCTCCGATCCTGACCATATCCGCGCCGACTTCAAGCATATCGAGGCAGGCGCGGCGCGCGCCGGGCGCAAGCTTAGCAACTTTCCGGCGATGCTGCTGACCTCGGCCTGCGTGCTCAAGCCCGGCGAGTCAGCGGCCTCGCCGCGCGCGATTCAGCGGGTCGGGCCGTTCGCGGTGGTGCTACTGCATGCGATGTGGGAGGCCTCCGCGATCACGGCGTCGGCGTCCTCGCCCTTTCAAAAGCAATGGGAGCGCTACCGCGACGAGTACGTGGCGAAAATGAAGACGCCGGCGGATCGCCGTTACCTCGAAGTCCACGAGGGCCATCTCATCTATCTCAAGCCGGGCGAAGAAAAATATCTCGACGACCCGCTAGTCCGCGCGAGCACGCTGACCGGCACGGCCGAGGAGATAATCGCGCGCCTCAAAGCGATGGAGGCGGCGGGACTAAGGCAGGTCGCGATCCAGGTGGTTTATCCGCAGGGGCGCGAGATGATCGAGGAGTTCAGCCGCGAGGTGATCGCGAAGTATTGAGCGGCCGCAACTCTTTCGGATTCGATTGCGGTGCGTTCCGACCGCTCCGCTCACGATTCGTACGTGGTCCGCACGATCAGATGCGCCGAGCCGCCGTCGATCGTCAGCACCGCGCCGGTGGTGTAGCTGGCGGCCGGGCTTGCGAAGTAGAGCGCCGCGCCCACCACTTCCTCGGCCTCGCCGGCGCGCTGCAGCGGAAACGTTTGCTTTGCGCGCTTGGCAAAATCCTCCGTGCGCGACCATCCTTTGCTGATGTCGGTATGGAACGGGCCGCACATGATGCAGTTCACGCGCACCTTGGGGCCGTACTCCTTCGCGAACGCCACGGTCAGAATATTCAGCCCCGCCTTGGCCGCAGCATAGGGCGCCGTTTCCGGGTCCGGGCGAATCGCCGCGGTCGAAGAGATGTTGATGATCGCGCCGCCCTCGCCCGCCGCCATCCGCGAACCGAAGAGCGCCGAGAGCCGAAACGCCCCCTTTAGGTTCACGCCGACGATCTTGTCGAACAACTCCTCGCTGGTCTCCACCGACGACGGCGCGAGCGGCGAGATGCCGGCATTGTTGATCAGCACGTCGGCCCGTCCCCAGCGCGCGTAGACCTCGTCGGCGAGGCGGTTGCAATCCTCCCACTTGCCGACGTGCGCGGCGTGCGCCGAGCCGTCGGCGCCGAGCGCGCGGATCTCCTTGACCGTCGCCTCGCAGGTGTCGAGCTTGCGGCTCGCGATCGCGAGCTTGGCGCCGGCCGCGGCGAACCCGAGCGCCATCGCGTGGCCGATGCCACGGCTGCCGCCGGTTATGACGACCACCTTGCCGGTGAAATCGTATTGCACGGGATGCGTCGTCATTGAGCGGCCACCTCGAGTTCGATGCGGTCGGCGAATTTCCGGATCGCGGCCTCGCGCAGCGCCGGGATATGGCCGGTCGGGAAAAGACCGGCCGTGCCCTTGTAGTCGCGCAGCACCTGGCGCGCGAGCGTGATCTTGTGGACCTCGGTCGGCCCGTCGGCCAGGCCCATCACGAAACTCTCCATCACCTGCTCGGCGAACGGCATCTCCGGCGTCACCCCGAGCGAGCCGTGGACCTGGAGCGCGCGCACCACGACGTCGTGAAACACCTTGGGCATCGCGGCCTTCACGGCGGCGATGTCCTTGCGCACCTTGAGGTAGTCCTTGTACTTGTCGATGCGCCAGGCGGTGCGCAGCACCAGCAGGCGGAACTGCTCGATGTCGATCCAGGAGTCCGCGATCTTCTCCTGCACCATCTGCTTGTCGGCCAGCAGCGAGCCCTGGGTCGTGCGCGAAAGCGCCCGCTCGCACATCTGGTCGAACGACTTGCGAACCTGTCCGATGGTGCGCATCGCGTGGTGAATCCGCCCGCCGCCCAGGCGCGTCTGCGCGACTACGAAGCCGCCGCCGCGCGGTCCCAGCAGATGGTCCTTCGGCACCTGGACGTCCTGGTAGCGCACGTAGGCGTGGTCGCCGTCAGCCTCCTGGCCGACGCCGACCCGGCGCACGATGTTCACGCCTGGAGCGTCGGTCGGCACGATGAAGGTCGAGAGCCGCTTATAGGGCGGAGCGTCGGGGTCCGTCACCACCATCGCGATCAGAAACGAGGAGTAATGCGCGTTGGAGGAGAACCATTTCTCGCCGTTGATCACCCAGTTGTCGCCACGCAGTTCGGCGTGCGTGGTGAAGACCTTGGGGTCGGCGCCGCCCTGCGGCTCGGTCATCGAGAAGCACGAGACGATGTCGTTGGCGAGCAGCGGTTCGAGGTAGCGCTTTTTCTGCTCGGGCGTGCCGTACTTGGCGAGAATCTCCCCGTTGCCGGAATCCGGCGCCTGGCAGCCGAAAACGGTGGGCGCGAAGCGCGAGCGGCCGAGGATCTCGTTCATCAGCGCGAGCTTGACCTGCCCGTAGCCCTGTCCGCCGAGTTCGGGTTCGAGATGGCAGGCCCATAGCTTGCGCTTGCGGACCTCGGCTTGCAGCGGGCGCACCAGCTTGTTGCGCTTGGGGTCGCGGACCTCGTATGGCGACTGCAGCACGTAGTCGAGCGGCTCGACCTCCTCGCGCACGAATTTATCGATCCAGTCGAGTTCCTTCTGGAACTCCGGTTCGGTTTCAAAATCCCAGCTCATGATTGCTCCTCCATGGAAACGGCCGGCGGGGCTCGCGTCATTGTGCGTTGCCGTCCGCCCGCGATACGCCGCTCGCACTACCAACTGCGAGACTGCCTCAGGCCGCCGCCTTTCTCAAGGGTTCTCGCTCAAGCGTTTCGCTCTCAGGGTTTCGCTCGAAGGTTCGGCTCGGCCTGCTGTTCGACGCGCGAGTCCTGTTTTGTTAGTCCTCTGTAAATCACGAGTGCGGCATACTCGGGCCGCGTCAACCGGAGGTCGCGATGGAATTTGGGATCGGGGTAAGCACCCATATCGGTAACTGGGACGTGATTCGCTATGTCGAAGAACTCGGCTTTGATCGCGCGTGGGTCGGGGATTCGCAGATGATCTGGTCGGACTGTTACGCGACGATGGCGCTGGCGGCGGCCAACACCAAGCGCATAAAAATCGGCACCGGCGTCGCGATCACCGGCACGCGCCTGGCTCCAGTAACCGCGCATTCCATCGCGAGCATCAATCAGATTGCGCCGGGCCGCGTGTTCCTCGGACTCGGCACCGGGCACACCGCGATGCGCGTGATGGGACAGGATCCGATGAGGACCAGCGAGTTTCGCGAGTACCTGCGGGTGGTCCGCGCCCTGCTCGACGGCCAAGCCGTCGACTACGAGTACCGCGGCAAGACCCGCGAGATAAAGTTCCTCCATCTCGACCGCCACTTCATCAACCTTCAGCCGCGGATTCCGATCTACGCCGCGGCCAACGGGCCCAAGGCGTTGGAAGCTACCGGAGCCTACGCCGACGGATGGATCACGGTCGGCGGGCAGCCGGAGGTGACCAGGCACAAGCTCGACAAGATCGGCCAGGGAGCGGCGCACGCCGGACGCAAACTACCGGGGGACTTTCATACCGCCTTCATCACCGGCGGATGCGTGCTGCGCCCGGGTGAAAAGCTCACCGACGACCGCGTGATCGAGGAAACCGGATCGTGGGTGATGTGCGAGCTGCATTTCTTCTACGAAATCTGGAAGGACCTCGGCGAAAAGGACGAACTGATACCGCCGCACTTCGTCAATGTCTGGGAAGATTATCTTAAGCGGGTTAAAAGTTTCAGCCTGCCCGAGAACGCGCGCTTCCGTCAGATCCACGAGGGACACCTCGTTTACATGCAGCCCGAGGAACGGCGCTTCGTGACGCCCGAGGCTATTCGAGCGGGCTGCCTGATTGGGCAGCCCGAGGAGATCGCGGAGCAAATCCGCGCAATCGAAAAAAGCGGCATGCGCGAGACCGTGCTATGGCCTCCGATGGATCGCGAGCGCAAGGTCTACCGGGATTTCGCCGAAATGGTTTTCCCGCTGCTGAAGTAGAGAGGATTGACGCCGTGCTGCACACCTCGATTTGCGACTATTTCGGTATCGAGTACCCAATTCTGCTGGCCGGGATGGGCGGCGTGGCGATGCATCGGCTGGTCGCCGCCGTCTCCAACGCGGGCGGCCTCGGCGTTATCGGCGCGGCCGGATGCTCGCCGGCGGAGTTGCGCGAGGAAATCCGCCTCACGCGCGAACTCACCGACAAGCCGTTCGCGGTCGACCTGCTGGCGCCGATTCCCGACATGATGCGGCCGCACATGCCGGTCCTGCTCGAGGAGCAGGTGAAAATTTTCGTCGCCGGCCTGGCCGTCCCCGCCGAGTTCATCCAGTCCATGCACGAGCACGGCATGAAAGTGGTGGTGATGTGCGGCAAGGTGCATCACGGCGAAAAGGCCGTGCAGGCCGGCGCCGACGTGGTGGTCGCGCAGGGCTCCGAGGCCGGCGGGCATACCGGCGAGATCGGGATGATGTCGCTGGTGCCACAGATGATTCGCGCGGTCAAGCTCCCGGTGCTCGCGGCCGGCGGTATCGCGCGTGGCAGCCAGATCGCCGCCGCGCTGACGCTCGGGGCGAAGGGCGTGGTTATCGGCACGCGCTTCATCGCGACTCCCGAGGCGCAGGCGGCCCAGGTCTATCGCGACGCGATCGTTGCCGCGCGCGATGATTCCACGCTGCGCACGCGCTGCTACACGGGCAAGCCGTGCCGCGTAATCCGCACCGGCTACGCGCTCGAGTGGGAACGCGAGCCGGCGAAGATCAGGCCGTTTCCGGAACAGGTGCGGGTCTCGTATCGCAACGGGGTGATGGGCTTTTCCGGGCGCGAGGGCCAGGTGGCGGACCCCGATCGCACTTTCATGCCGACCGGCCAGGGCGCCGGCCTCGTCGATCGCGTAAAGCCCGCCGCCGAGGTATTTGCGGACCTTTTGCACGAGACCGAGGAGAGCCTGCGCGGCGCGCAGTCGCTGCTGAGCGGGATCTCGCAACCGCCCTGATGCTCGACGCAGTGCGGTGGCCACCGCCGCGATACGAATAATGTGTGAACCACCCTGACTCGTCGGAGCCCGAGCTTGTCAGGGCCCGGACTTACCTTGGCCTACCTGGATTTGCGCCTGGCCGGTGCGGCTTTCTTGCGCGCCACCACCTTGGCCTTGGCGGCCTTCGGCTTGACGGCCGCTTTGCGGGCGGGCTTTGCACGGGCCGCGGCTTTGGCGGGAGCGCCCGCCTTGGCGGCGGTAGCGGGATCGAAGTGGAGAGCGGTGAAGTAGCGCGACGCGAATTTCCAGTGGTCGCCCACCTTCACGTACTCATCGAGATAGTGGCCGGATCCGATCCATTCCATGTTGCGTTTTTCGCTGCGCAGATCGAGGTAGCATCGCCCGATCGCGCGGCCATAGAAGCCCAGTTCGACAACATGGTTATGAATGTAAGGACGCGGCTTCAGGTCGCGCAGTCCCTCGGTGTAAGTCTTGAGCAGGGCCTCGCGTCCCTTGTGAACGGTTTCGCCATTCGGGGTCTTCACGATGAACGATCCGTCGGCGGCGAACAGTTCGACGATGCCGGTCACGTCGCCGCGCCACACGCAATCGCAGTAGCGCACCGGCAGATCGCGGATCTCTTCGCGGTCGACGAGTTCAGCGAGCGTTTCTTCGACAGTCTTCATCGCACGGAGCCCTCCCTGGGAGCGCAAGGCGGCCAGCTAAAGCCGCGCATCGTACAGCGCGCATAATAGCCGCTCCCGACCGGTTTGCAAGGAACCTGCGCCAGCGCTCAGTCGCGCGGCACATCGAACCACAACACGCCGAGCGGCGGCAGCGTAATCGAAATGGAAAATTCCAGGCCGTTATACGGAACCGGCTCAGCCGCCACGCCACCCGCGTTGCCGGCGTTGCTGCCGCCCCAGACCGCGGCGTCGGTGTTGAGAATCTCGCGGTAGTAGCCGGGGCGCGGCACGCCGATGCGGTACTTGTAGCGGGGCACCGGAGAGAAATTGCCGACGCAGATCAGCCGCTGGCCGCTGTTGGGCGCGATCCGCATGAAGGCGATCATATTGTCGTCGGCGTTGTCGGCGGCGATCCATTGGAAGCCCGCGGAGTCGTGGTCGGCCTCCCACAACGCCGGCTGCGCGCGATAGAACCGGTTGAGCTCGCCCACCAGCGCCTGGAGTCCGCGATGCTCGCTGCCCAGGAGCACGTCCCAATCGAGGCTCTCGTCGTGGCTCCATTCCTTCCATTGGCCGAACTCGCCGCCCATGAAGAGCAGCTTCTTGCCCGGCCGCGCCCACATGTAGCCGTAGAGCGCGCGCAGGTTGGCGAACTGTTGCCAGCGATCGCCCGGCATCTTGGAGAGCAACGAACGTTTGCCGTAGACGACCTCATCGTGCGAGAGCGGCAGCACGAAATTTTCGTTCCACGCGTAGAGCATGCCGAAGGTCAGGTCGCGATGGTGCCAGCGGCGATGCACCGGATCTTGCGAGAAATAATTCAGCGTGTCGTGCATCCAGCCCATGTCCCACTTGAAGCTGAAACCCAGGCCGCCGGCATAGGTCGGGCGGCTCACGGCCGGCCACGAGGTCGACTCCTCGGCGTAAGTCGTGACGCCGGGGTTGCGCGCGTAAGCCTGCTCGTTGAGCATGCGCAGGAAGGCCACCGCCTCGAGGTTCTCGCGCCCGCCCTGCGCGTTGGGAATCCATTCGCCCGCGCGCCGCGCGTAGTCGAGATAGAGCATCGAGGCGACCGCGTCGACGCGCAGACCGTCGGCGTGGAACTCGCGCAGCCAGCACTCGGCGCTGCCGAGCAGGAAGTTGCGCACCTCGGTGCGGCCAAAGTTGAAGACGTAAGTGCCCCACTCGGGATGGAACCCCATGCGCGGATCGAGATGCTCGTAGAGCGCGGTGCCGTCGAAGCGCGCGAGCGCGAAGTCGTCGGTGGGAAAGTGGCCCGGCACCCAGTCGAGGATCACGCCGATGCCGCGGCGATGTAGATAGTCGACGAAAAAGCGGAAGTCGTCCGGCGTCCCGAAACGGGCGGTGGGCGCGAAGTAGCCGCTCACCTGGTAGCCCCACGAGCCGCTGAACGGATGCTCCATCACGGGCATCAGCTCGACATGGGTGAAGCCGAGTTCGTTGACGTAGTCGGCCAGCGCCGGTCCCAGCTCGCGGTAAGTGAGCCAGCGATGGCGCTCCTTTGGGTCGCGCCGCCACGAGCCGAGATGGACCTCGTAGATCGAAACCGGGGCGTGCAACGCGTCGCGCGCCGCGCGCGCAGCCATCCACGCCTCGTCGTCGAAACGGTAACGCGAACGATAAATGATCGACGCGGTCGCCGGCGGCAGCTCCAACGCGGCCGCCCACGGATCGGTCTTGAGGTACGGCGGGCCTGCGTGCGGACGAATTTCGTACTTGTAGCGCGCGCCGGGCTGGAGCTGCGGGATGAACAGTTCCCAGATTCCCGACCCGCCCATCGAACGCATCATATGTATGCGGCCGTCCCATCCATTGAAGTCGCCAACCACGCTGAGCCCGCGAGCGTTGGGCGCCCACACCGCGAACGCCACGCCGGTGACGCCGCCCAGATCGCGCGGATGTGCGCCGAGCACCTCGTAGGGCCGCTCGTGCTTGAGCTCGCCGAGCAAATAAAGGTCGAGGTCGCCGAGCGTCGGCTGGAAGCAATATGGATCGTGAGTCGTTATCGAAGTGCCACCGCGAAAGAAGATCTCGAGCTGGTAGGCGAACAGCTCGAGCCGTCCCTGCAGCCGAATCTCGAAGATTCCCGCCGGATGAACGCGCGCCATCTCGCGCCCGCTCTCTTCACCGTCGACGAGCAACACGACGCGCTCGGCGTCGGGCCGAAACGTCCGCACCACCACGCCGTCGGCTTCGATGTGAGCGCCGAGAATGGAGTGTGGATCGAGATGTTCGAGCGCGACCAGCCGCTCCAGGCCGTCCGCCGCGTCGGAACGGCCAGCCGCTGCTATCTTGGACGCCATTACAATCCGCTTCCTTCAACCCCCCGCTAAACCACCCCGCTCAGAATCTGGCTGACGCCCTGTAGCGGAATCGTCAGCCAGTCGGGGCGGTTGTTCAGTTCATAGCTCAACTCGTAGATCGCCTTGTCGAGCAAAAAAGCGTCGAGCAGAATTCTCAGTTCTTCGCGATCGTGGGGGACAAAATCGGTCCCGTCCGCCGCCTTCAAGTATTCCTTTAAGTAAGCCCACGACGCCCATACTTGCCATAGCCGCGCCCACGGCCCCAGCGCGTCGAGCACGCTCCGGCTCAGCGTGCCTGTCCGCAGATGCTCGAGCATCGAACCCATCGCCGCGTAGTGAAACGAGCGCAGCATCCCCGACACGTCGCGCAGCGCCGAGCGCTTGCGCCGCCGCTCGCTCAGCGGACGCGCCGGCTCACCCTCGAAGTCGATTATGGCGAAGTCTTTCCCCGTGTGCAGCACCTGGCCGAGATGTAGGTCGCCGTGGGTGCGGATGCGCGTGACGGTGAATCTGCGCCGCAGATATTCCTGGAAGCGCGCGGTCACGACCTCCTGGTTCGAGAGCAAGTCGCTCGCCTTCGCTCGGTCGGGCTCCGGCAGCACGCCGAGGCGCGCCCGCAGCAAACGAAAGACCTGGCCCGCCAGATTGCGCATCGACTGGTATTCCGAGCGCTGATAGAGGGTCGAGTAGAGTTCCGGGGCGAAGCTGGGATCGTCGGTGGCCGCGGCCAGCGCGATATGCAGTTCGGCGGTGCGCCGCCCCAGCAGCCCCGCCGTTTCCAGAAACGCTCCGATCGCCTCCGTGACCATCGGCCCCGGCCGATCCTCCGCAACCAGGTTTACCAGCGGCTTGGCCGGCAGCTCGACCGTGCGGCCCTTGTTGGTCAACGCGCGCTCGAAGTACTGACTGAGCTCGCCCTGCGCATGCGACCAGGCATCGCCCTGGTTGGGAATGAACCCGTAGAGCACGCCGACGGTGCTCGGTTCGTCGCGTCCGGCCTGGTACTCGAACCATCCGGCCAACGGCGGCGTGTGGGCGAAGTGCGCGTGCGCGTCGAGCATGCGGCCGATCTCGAGATCGGGACTGATGCCGGGGTCGAGCATGCGAAAGAGCTTCATGATCAGGCGGTCGCCATAGACCACCGAGGAATTGCTTTGCTCGACCTTGAGCGCGCGCGGCTCGCACGGGCTGTCGCGATCGCCGCGCAGCCCGCGCCACGCCGGCACCGCCGTTGCGCTAAGCTCGCCGCGCTGGCCGCGCACGTGGCGGCGCCGCTCGACCAGGTCGAGCATCGCGCCGGCAAAGCGCGGATCGGCCGAGGCCTCGAACAAACGCCCTTCGACCTGGTTGTTGCGCCCGCCATTGAGCCGCAGGCGAGCGACGGTCATCTCTGGATGTTCCTCGGCCGGCCCGCCGCCGTCAGCTCCCAGAGCCAACGGTATCACGTAGGTCTCGGGCTCGGCGTTGCTGTATTCGACATTGGCGAGCACCAGATGCGCTCCGCCGGAGCCCTCGATCAGCGCCATCGTGTCGGCTATCCTGACCGCCTTTATCGAGCGCGCCTTGCTGCGAAACCATCGGCATCGCGGCAGGAAATCCGGCATCGCCTTGCCCAGCATCTCCCAGCCCTCGCCGCGCATGAAGCCATCCCATCCGGCCGGGCTTTCGATGCGCGCGACCTCGTTGCGCGCGACCTCGACTACGGCCGGGGCATGGCGCGTCGGCTGGATCGAGAACCAATCGAACAGGTGCGGCCCGAGCGTGAGCAGGTAGGGTTTTTCAGTTATCGCGGGAAACTCGGTGCGCCCGAACAGTTCCACCGGTACCATCCCCTTGAAGCGCGCGAGGTCGAGTTCGGCAAACTGCACGAAGCGCGAAAGATTGGCGACCACCAGGATGCGCTCGTCCTGGTAGATGCGCAGGAAGGCCAGCACGCGCGGATTCTCGGGGCTGAGGAACTCGACGGTGCCGCGGCCGAAGGCTTTGAACTGCTTGCGCAACGCGATCACCCGGCGCATCCACCACAGCATCGAGTGCACGTTGTGTTCCTGGTTCTCCACGTTGACGGTCTGGTAGTGATACTCGTGATCGATAATCACCGGCAGGATGAGCCGCTGCGGATCGGTGGCCGAGAAGCCGGCATTGCGATCGCCGCTCCACTGCATCGGCGTGCGCACGCCGTCGCGGTCGCCGAGATAGATGTTGTCGCCCATTCCGATCTCGTCGCCGTAATAGATGACCGGAGTGCCGGGCAGCGACAGCAACAGGCCGTTCATCAGCTCCATCGCGCGGCGATTGTTGCCGAGCAGCGGCGCCAGCCGGCGCCGGATGCCCAGGTTGACCCGCATCCGCGACTCGCGCGCGTAGGCGCGGTACATGAAGTCGCGCTCCTCCTCGGTCACCATCTCGAGCGTCAGCTCGTCGTGATTGCGCAGAAAGATCGCCCACTGGCAGGACTCGTCGATCGGCGGCGTCTGCGCCCAGATGTCGGTCAGCGGAAAACGATCCTCCATCCGCACCGCCATGAACATCCGCGGCATGATCGGAAAATGAAACGCCATGTGGCATTCCTGGCCGCCTTCAAGGTAGGTGACCGCGTCCTCGGGCCATTGGTTGGCTTCCGCCAACAGCATCCGGTTGGAAAAGTTGGCGTCGACGTGGCGTCGCAACTCGCGCAGAAAGGCGTGGGTCTCGGGCAGGTTCTCGCAGGTCGTGCCGTCGCGCTCGAACAGGTACGGCACTGCGTCGAGCCGCAGGCCGTCGACTCCCATCCCGAACCAGAAATGGACCGCACGAAAGGCCGCGCGCTTGAGCGCCGGATTGTCGTAGTTGAGATCCGGCTGATGCGAATAAAAGCGATGCCAATAGTACGACTTGGCCACCGGATCCCACGTCCAGTTCGACAGCTCGAAGTCCTTGAAGATGACCCGCGCTTCCTTGTAACGCTCCGGCGTATCGCTCCAGACGTAAAAATCGCGATAGGGGCTGCCCGGCGGTGAGCGGCGCGCGCGCTGAAACCACGGATGCTGGTCCGAGGTATGGTTGAGCACCAACTCGGTCACCACGCGCAGTCCGCGCTCGTGCGCGGCGCGCAGGAAGGCTTTGAAATCGTGCAGGGTGCCGCAGTCGCTATGCACGCCGGTGTAGTCGGAGATGTCGTACCCGTCGTCGCGCATCGGCGACGGATAGAACGGGAGCAACCAGATCGTGGTGATACCGAGGTCGCGCAAATAATCGAGCTTGCGCGTCAGGCCGGGAAAGTCCCCCACCCCGTCGCCGTTGCTGTCATAGAATGAACGCACGCGCAGTTCGTAAAAGATCGCGTCCTTGTACCACAGCGGATCGTTGGGTAGCGCATTGTTGTTGCCGTTCTTCTTCATCTGTGTGTTGTAACCAGCAGGATGTGGGCCGGCTCGATCGCGGGATCAAGCCGCACGTAGTTGCGCTCGCCCCAGGTCCACGACGAACCCGTCACCAGATCCGTCACCTGGTAACCCTCCCCCGCCGCGACACCCACGATTTCGGGCGGCACGACGGCGGTGCATTGATGCGGTTGCGCGGGGTCGAGATTGACCGCTACCAGGATGACGTTGCCGCCGTCGGGCGTGGCCTTGGCGTAAAAGAGGATTTCGTCGTCGTCGCTCTCCAGGAAGCGCAAATTGGCGAACAGGCCGAGGGCGGGATTCTCGCGCCGAATCGTGTTGAGCCGTGCGATGAACTCGTTGATGTTGCCGGGAGCCTGCCACTCGCGCGTGCGAATTTCGTACTTCTCGGAATTCAGGTAATCCTCGGTGCCGGGCAGCCCCTGGTTCTCACATAATTCGTAGCCGCTGTATATGCCGTAGGACGGCGACAGCGTCGCCGCCAGCACCAGCCGCATCTTGAACGCCGGACGCCCGTAGCGCTGCAAAATCGGGCTCAGGATGTCCGGCGTGTTGGTAAAGAAATTGGGTCGAAGGAAATCGCTCTTCGGCGGCGCGATCAATTCGGTCAGATATTCTATCAACTCCGTCTTGCTATTGCGCCAGGTGAAGTAAGTATACGACTGAGTAAAGCCCGCCTTGGCCAACGCCATCATCACCTTGGGCCGCGTAAACGCCTCAGCCAGGAAAATCGTGTCCGGATAGCGCTCCCGCACCGCTCCGATAAGCCAGTGCCAGAAAGCCACCGGCTTGGTATGCGGGTTGTCGACCCGGAAAATCCGCACCCCGTGGCCGATCCAGAACAGCACCACTTCCTTGCACGCCTCCATCAGCGCTCCAGCCGCCGGTCCCTCGAAATCGAGCGGATAGATGTCCTGGTACTCTTTGGGCGGATTCTCCGCATACTTGATTGAACCGTCGGGCCGATGCCGGAACCATTCCGGATGCTCGCGCGCCCAGGGATGGTCGGGCGAGCACTGGATCGCGAAGTCGAGTGCGACCTCCAGTCCCAGCCGCCGGGCCGCCGCTACGAAGTGGTCGAAATCGTCAAGGCTGCCCAGCGCAGGCTCGACCGCGGTATGGCCGCCGGCCTCGCTGCCGATCGCCCACGGACTGCCGGGGCTATCGGGGAGCGCGGTCAGCGTGTTGTTGGGCCCCTTGCGATGCGTATGGCCGATCGGATGAATTGGCGCCAGGTAAACAATGTCGAATCCGAGGTCGCGGATCGCGGACAGCCGCCGCTCCGCCTCCCGCAGTGTCGCGCCACGTCCCGGGACGTCCCCTTGCGAGCGCGGGAACATCTCGTACCAGGCGCCGCAGCGCGCCAATGGCCGGTCAGCCACCACCTCTAATGGCGGCTGATACTCGGTGGCGCTCGAACGCTCGCCCCATCGCGCCATCAGCCGGAGCAACTGCTCGTCCGAGACAATCGCGACCGCATCGCGCGGCTCGTCAAGCGCGCGCAACCGCTGGAGCGCGGCGTCAATCGCCGTGCGGTCCGCGCCCTCGGCGCGGCGCGCGCCGGACTCGAGAAGGGCGATTCCCTCGAGCAGGTCGGAGGCGACATCGCGCCCCGCTTCGGCCTTTTTCCTGAAGCCCCGCTGCCACGAAGCGAAGAGATCGGTCCACGCCTCGATCGTGAAAACGTAACGGTCGTTGCGATCGAGCGGAAATTCCCCACGCCAGCGATCGTTGTCCACGAGCGCCATCGGCGATTCAGAGAATTGCGTCTCGCCCCCGGACCGCCATTTGATCACCGCGTGCAGCACGTGGTCGCCGTCGCGGAAAATGTCGGCTTCGACCACGCATGGCTCCCCCATCACGCGTTTGACCGGATAGCGGCCGCAATCGACCATCGGCGTGACCGCCTCGATAACGTGATACTCCGAAGAGGGCGGCGGCCCCGCGGCCGGCTGAACCCGAACGGGGCGTGACATATCGCTGGAACTGCGTGACATATCGGAGCTGCTGGAACGCTTCGCCATCGCGGGCTCCCTCGAGGGACATCTTCACACTGCGGCCGGCCCAACAACTATCTTCGCATCCGGAGCCCGGCGAATCGAGCGGGTTCGGCAAAGGTTTTCCCGCTCTGACGCCGATCAACGGCGCGCGGGAAGGGTTGAACTCTTGATGGTCGCCAAAGGTTGAGGTACGGCTCTTAGAGAATCGCAAATCCGACGCACCACCCATGCGCGTGCGCCATTTACCTGGTGTGCACCGCGCGAGGAGGTCTCGACGATGCTACGGGCATTATCACCGCTCGTGATCGCGATCCTATTGACCGGCGCCGGCGTTTCAACCGGATGGGCCCAGACCGCGCCCCCCAAACCTGCCTCGTTCAGCACCGGCGGCGAATTGACTTCGGACTTCAAATATCTGGCGAATAATTTCGAAGCCGACGGCGAAGACATCGTTACCGCTCCGCTCCATCTCGACGCGGCCGGCGCGATGCTGACCAACCCGCGCTTCTATCTGGTCGTCGCCGGGGCCGGTGCGGCGTTCGGCGGCTCCTTCGCGCTCGACCAGACGATGCGGAGTAATCTGCGCGGCATGGGATCGAGCACCGCGGACCTGTTCCAAAATGTAAGCTATGGGAGTGTCAGCGCCGCCACCGCCCTGCTCTACGGCTACGGACTTTACAGCGGCGATTCGCGCGCCCGCCAATACGCACTCACCGCCGGCGAGGGTGCGGGCATCGCAACGCTCGTTAACATCGGAATCAAGGCCGCGTTCGGCCGCCTGCGGCCGTCCCAAAGTCCCAGCCATACCGCGTTCTTTCACGGAGGACAATCGTTCGTATCTGGCGATGTAACGCCGATGTTCGCCCTGGCGGCAGGCGTGAGCGAGTACTACGACAACGAATGGTACGTCTCGATCCCTATTTACTCGCTCGCGCTGCTGGACGGTTTCGGTCGTATGGGCAACGACGCGCACTGGTTCTCCGACGTCGTGGGCGGCGCGTTGCTCGGCGTCGGCACCACCGAACTGTTCCTCTACCTCCATCGTCAGCACGAGGAACATCCATCGCGCTTCAGAATCTTCCCGGTCGCGCCGCCCGTGACTTCCACCCGCGGCGCTCAAAGCGTTGCACCCGCCGGCGTCGGTGTTGCGTTCTACTGGTGAGCGGCGCAACGGCCTGTGCGCCGCGCTTTTTTGCCGCGCGCTTTTAGGCTAATCCACTTGATGGGTGGTCCGATGGCCGACGTTACCGAAACAATAAAGCTCTATTACGATTTCAAGAGCCCGTTCACGTATCTGGCGATGGAGCCGGCGTACCAGCTCGAGCAAAGCCATCGCGTGCGTCTGCGCTTCATCCCGCTTGAACTTGCGGTGCGCGAGGCGTATGGCGGCGAACTCGAACAGCGCGCGCAGCGCGATTGGGACAAAGTGCGCTACCTCTATATGGACGTGCGCCGCTTCGCCAACGAGCGGGGCGTCATCATCCGCGGCCCGCAAAAGATTTTCGACTCGCGGCTCGCGCTGATGAGCGGGTTGTATGCAGAGCGCAACGGGCGCTTCCGTCCGTACGCCGATCGCGTGTTCGAGCGCTTCTTCAAGCGCGAACTCAACATCGAGGACTTCGACGCGCTGGCCGCCGTGATGTCGGAAGTTGGCCTCGACCCCGCGGGCTTCCGGCGATACGCGGATAGCGACGGCGCGCACGATCTCCAAGCCGCGGCCGCCGAAGCCGAGCGCGACGGCGTGTTCGGCGTGCCCACGTTCAACGTCGCGGGCGAGTTGTTTTGGGGCAACGACCGCGTCGAATGGATGATAAAGAAACTCGACCAGATGAAGCTCAGGCGCACGCGCGCCGTGTAAACAAACACCAGGAGGCGGAGGTTACGATGCGAGCGATACCGGTGGGAACCAAGGGCAGCCACAGCATCACGGTAGGGCCAAAGGACCTGGCGGGCACTATGGAGCCGTCGCTGCCGCCGGTGATGGCCACCTGCGTGATGAGCCTGCTGATGGAGATGGCGGCGATCGACGCGATGCGGCCCTACATGGAGCCCGGCGAGATGTCGGTCGGAATCGTGGTCAACGTTCAGCATCTCGCCGCCACGCCTGAGGGCCACAAGGTCACCGCCTACGCCGAAGTGACCAAGGTCGACGGGCGGCGCGTCGAATTCAACGTGCGCGCGGCCGACGAGATGGACGAGATCGGAACCGGCACGCATAGCCGCGCGGTGGCCGATCGTGCGAAGTTCGACGAGCGGCTGAAGAAAAAGACCAAAAAGGCCTGAAGGTTGGCGAGGCGCGAAGCGCGATGGAAACGACGAGCGTATTTGACAACAACGAAGTCTATGTCGGCCGTGATTTCGGCGGCGCCGAATACGAAATCACTCCGGACCTGGTCGAACGCTATATCGCGGGCACCGGCGACGACAATCCATGGTATCGCGAACGCTCGCCGCTGGGCGGCCCGGTCGCACCGGCGCTGATCGTGCACTCGGCGGTCTTCCATACGCATGCATGGTACCTGCCCAACCTCTACGGCAATCTGCACGCGCGCCAGCAATTCGACTTTCTGGCGCCGGTGATGGTGGGCGAGCACCTGCACTCGCGGTCCGTGATCGTCGAGCGCTATATCAAGCGCGACCGCGAGTACGTGGTCAACGAGACCCTGATCTTCAACGCCGGCGGACGGCTGGTCACGCGCGGCCGCACCCATCAGAGCTTCCTGCTGCCCGAGCATGCCGCGGGCTCGTTCGCGGTCGACAAGTCGCGCGAGCGCGATGCGGCTCGCACGTTCAAGGTCGGAGAGCGCGGCGGCGAGCCAATCGAATCGCCGATGATTCACGTGAGCGAGGCGATGTGCATGGCGTTCTCGGGGCCGGCGCGCAACTACCATACCAACCGCGACGCGGCGCGCGAACTCGGCTTTCCGGAGATCGTGGTCCAGGGGATGCTGTCGGTTTGTCTGGCCGGTGCGATGATGACGCGGCGCTTCGGATTGGGCTTCCTCTGCGGCGGACGCTTCGACCTGCGCCTGGTCAACGTGTTGTGGGCCAACGAAACCAGCGCCGCGCGCGGCCGCATCCTGGAGCATCGGCGCGAAGGCGCTCGCACCCGGGCCGAAGTCGAGGTATGGTGCGAAAAATCCGACGGCACCAAGACGACGGTCGGCACGGGCAGCGCGCTCGAGCTCTGAGTGCGCGTGCCAGGGTTCCAGGCGACTTGCTAGCTAGCGGCACCCAGGCGCGGGAGACTCGATCACATGGCGGCAAAATACGATCGGATTCAAAAACTTCGGTTCGAAGGCGCGGTCGACGCGGACGGGCATATCCTGGAAGCGGCCGACCTGTGGGAGAACTACCTGGAGGCGAAGTACAAGCCGATGGCGCTACGGATCAAGCGCGACGGCGGCGGCACGCAGTACCTGGAAATCGCGGGACGCCCCTCGAAAATCACCCGCGGGCCGGTGTTCGCGCGAATGTGCTCGATGGGCACGCCGCGCGACAAGCATCGCGAAATCGAGCAGCTAAGCTACGGCGACAATCCCCCCCTCGGCGCGCTGGACGCGCACGACCGCGTGACGCGGCTCGACCTCGAGGGCTTGCGCGCCGCCTTTCTCTATCCCACCGTGAGCCTGTTCTGGGAGACCGAGTGCGAGGACGCCGAACTGGCGCAGGCCTATACGCGCGCCTACAACCGCTGGATCGTCGATTTCTGCTCCGACAGCGGCGGACGCCTGGTCCCGATTGCTCATCTCTCGCTCGGCGATCCCGAGGCCGCCGCCACTGAGCTCGAGCGCGCCGTGCGCGACGGATGCAAAGGGTCGTGGGTCGCGCAATTCACCATGACCCGCAAGCCGCACGCCCATCCCGATCACGACGTGGTCTTCGCCAAGGCGCAGGACCTCGGCGTGCCGTTTGGACTTCATCCCACGCTCGAGCCGGTGTGGGCGCTGCCGGGACGTTATGACTACAAATACGTGCGCGAGCATCCGATGTTCCTCAACGTCACGGCTTCGGACGCCGTCCGTCACGCCTTCACCAGCTTTTTTCATTTCGGCACTTTCGACCGCTTCCCGCGCCTCAAGCTGGTGGTGCTCGAAGTCGGCGGCGGATGGGTCAGCTACTGGCTCGACCGGCTCGACGCGGTGTACGAGACGCTGGTCGGACGCGCGATGCCGCTGCGCCACAAGCCGAGCGAGTATTTCCAGCGCCAATGCTGGGTCTCCGCCGATCCCGACGAGCATGCGTTGCCCGCGATGGTCGAGCTCTGCGGCGAGGACAAGTTCTTCTGGGCCTCGGATTTTCCGCATCCCGATCACACCGGCGGTTATATCGAGGAGCTGGAGACGATGGCCGCCAAACTCAGCGAGGGGGCGCGTCGCAAAGTGCTGGGCGACAACGTGATGCGCGTGTACGGCTGCGACTCCTAGGGGTCGGCGTCTCGCCGTTGACAAGGGCGGCGCCGGGGATCGTGCCGCAGGCGGCGAGCATTCCATCGAGCCCCTATCGCTGGTGGTTATGAGCCGGTCACGTGAACCTGCCTCGACATACCGGATCCAACTGAATCGTCAGTTCAATTTCGACGCGGCGGCCGATCTCGTGCCGTATCTCAAAGAGCTCGGAATCGATCACCTGTATTGCTCGCCATATTTTCAGGCTGCGCCGGGCAGCACTCATGGCTATGACGTCGTCGATCATTCACGCGCCAACGAAGAGCTGGGCGGTGCGCCTGGGCACGAGCGGATGTGCGCCGCGATCGAGCGCAATGGCATGCGCCAGTTGCTGGATATCGTTCCCAATCACATGGCGATCACCGGACGGGAGAATCCATGGTGGTGGGACGTCCTGCAAAATGGACCGTCCAGCTTGTTTGCCGCGTTCTTCGACGTCGATTGGGCACCGCCGGAACGCCGCCTTCATAACATGGTGCTGCTGCCGGTGCTGGAGGACCAGTATGGCGTCCTGCTCGAGGCCGGAAAGATTCGGATAGGGCACGAAAGCGGCGACTTCGTAATCAGGGTCGGTGATCGGATATTTCCGGTTGGGCCGCGGTCGCTCAGGTTCGTACTGTCCGCCGCGTTCCGGATCCATCCAGTGGACTCGCTGGCCTACCTCGCCGATGCTTTCGAAGAACTCCCCTCGCCGGCGTCGACGGATCTCGGCAATATCACGCGGCGCAATCGCGATCGCCGGCTGTTGGCCGCGATGCTCGCGCAGTCGATTCACGACGATCCTGCGATCGCCGGCGCGATCGATCGGGCAATCGGGCAAATCAACGCCGATACCGCTCAATTGCATCAGGTTTTGGAGACCCAGAACTATCGGCTTTCGTATTGGCGAATGGCCACGCGCGATTTGGGCTATCGGCGCTTCTTCGACATATCGTCGCTGATCGGTCTGCGCATGGAGAATGTGCAGGTATTCCAAGCGACCCACGCACTGGCTCTGAAGTGGGTGAGCGAGGGGCACCTTTCCGGTCTCAGGATCGATCATCCAGACGGCCTGCGCGATCCGCTCCATTACCTGCAGCGTCTGCGAACCGTTTGCCCGGACATCTGGATCGTCGTGGAGAAGATTCTTTCAGGCGCCGAGCGTCTGCGCGATTCGTGGCCGATCGATGGAACCACCGGCTACGATTTTCTCAACGTCGTGGGCCGGTTGCTGATCGATCCCGCGGGCGCCGAACCGTTGACCGCCCTTTACCGGGAATTCACCGGCGAGACCGCTGATTTTCAATCGCTGGTGCGGGCGAAAAAACAGCTTGCGATGCGCGACTCGCTGGGCAGCGACATCAACCGGCTTACCGCGCAATTCCTCGACGTGTGCGAGACCGACATCCTGCATCGCGACTATTCGCGCCACGACGTTCACGAGGTCTTGCGCGCCACGCTCGCGTGCTTCGGCGTGTATCGCACCTATGTGCGCGAGCCGGGCGAGGTCTCGCGCGAGGACGAACGGCTAATCGCCGAAGCGATCGCGTCGGCGAAGGCATATCGGCCCGATCTCGATCCGCGCCTGTTCGATTTCCTGGGCCGGATTCTGACGCTGAAGGTGGCAAGCGAGATCGCGGCCGAGCTGGCTTTGCGCTTTCAGCAGACCTCCGCCGCGGTGATGGCGAAAGGCCTCGAAGATACCGCCTTCTACAGCTTCAACCGGATGATCGCGCTCAACGACGTTGGCGGAGACCCCGAGGCCTTCGGAATGACGCAGGAGGCTTTCTATCAATGGTCGCGGGAGATTCACCGGAAATGGCCGCGCACGATGCTCGCGACCTCGACCCATGACACCAAGCGCAGCGAAGATGTCCGCGCGCGGCTGTTCGTACTTTCCGAGATTCCCGAATCCTGGAGCCGCGCGTGTCGCGAATGGTCGGAGATCGCCCAGCCATATCGCAGCGGGAATTTCCCGGATCGCAACTTCGAATATCACCTGTATCAGGCGATCGTCGGCGCCTGGCCCATCGACAAGGAGCGCATCCTCCAATACGCGGAAAAGGCGACGCGCGAGGCCAAGGTATATACGAGCTGGACCGATCCGAATCGCGACTACGAAGGCGCGGTCCGCAGATTCGTCGAAGGGATCTACGACGATTTGGGGTTTCGCCGCGCGGTCGAGGAGTTCGTCGCGGGGATAGTCGAGCCGGGCCGCGTCAACTCGCTCGCGCAGACCCTGATAAAGCTGACGGCCCCGGGGGTTCCGGATTTCTATCAGGGCTGCGAGCTGTGGGATCTGTCGCTGGTCGACCCGGATAACCGCCGGCCGGTCGATTTCGATCGGCGCCGCGCACTGCTCCGGCAGATCAGCGATGCCACGCCGGAGCAGGTGATAAAACGGGCCGAAGATGGTTTGCCCAAGCTGTGGCTGATCAAACAAGCACTGGCGCTTCGCGGACGCCATCCGGAATGGTTCGGCGCCGACGCGGACATTCAGCGGCTCGACGTGCGCGGCGGACGGGCCGATCATGCGATCGCGTTCGCCCGCGCCGGATCGGTGATCGCCGTCGCCCCGCGGTTGGTTGTGAGATTGGGCGACGACTGGCGCGATACCGCGATCGACCTGCCCGAAGGTAACTGGCTGAATCATCTCACCGGCGATCGGTGGGCCCAGGGTCCGAGCGATGTTGCGGAGCTGTTGCGCCGCTTCCCTGTCGCCCTGCTATCGCGAGCGGCGCACCTGCAATGAATCGGCGCCGGGTATGGGCGCCTTTCGCGCAGACCGTCGAGCTGGTGGCCGCCGGAAAGCGTCTCGCGATGGCGCAGGACGCGAACGGTTGGTGGTCAGTCGAAATCGAAGACGACCTGGCGCGCGCCGATTACGCCTTCAGCGTCGATCGCGCCGATCCAGTTCCCGATCCGCGGTCTCCTTCCCAACCCGAGGGAGTGCTGGGGTTTTCGCGCCCGATAGAACACTCGGCGTTCCATTGGTCCGACGACGGATGGCGTCAGCCGCCGCTTGGCTCGGCAATAATATACGAATGCCACGTCGGCACTTTGACCAGCGAAGGCACCTTCGACGCTGCGATCGATCGTCTCGGATACTTGAAGCATCTCGGCATCAGCCACGTTGAACTGATGCCGGTGGCGGAGTTCTCAGGCGACCGGGGATGGGGCTACGACAGCGTCGATCTCTATGCGCCGCATCACGCGTACGGTGGGCCGGAGGGACTGAAGCGGCTGGTCGATGCGTGTCACCGTCATGGGCTCGGCGTGATTCTCGACGTCGTGTACAACCATTTCGGACCCAGCGGAAATTTTCTTCCGAAGTTTGGCCCCTACCTGATGAACAATTATCGAACCCCGTGGGGCGACGCGGTCAATCTCGACGGCGAGAACAGCAGCGAGGTGCGGCGCTTTTTCTGCGACAACGCCTTGATGTGGCTGCGCGACTACCATGTCGACGGCCTCCGCCTCGATGCAGTGCACGCGATCTTCGACGTGTCCGCGATTCATTTTCTCGAACAACTCGCAACCGAGGTGCGCGTCCTCGAATCGCATCTTGGACGCCAACTGGTGGTGATCGCGGAAAGCGATCTCAATCAGCCCCGCCTGGTCACCGCGTTCGACGCCGGCGGCTACGGTCTGGACGGGCAATGGAGCGACGACTTTCATCACGCGATCCACGCCTACCTGACCGGGCAGCAATCCGGCTACTATGCCGATTTCGGATCGCTCGCGAACATCGCCAAAGCGCTGACCAGTCCCTACGTGTACGACGGTATCTATTCGCGCCATCGAAAACGCGTTCATGGCAGGCCAGCCGCTTCACTCCAGGCGGATCGCTTCGTGGTCTATATTCAGAATCACGACCAAATCGGCAACCGTGCGAAGGGCGAACGGCTTGGTCATCTTATTCCGCTCGACACGCTCAAAATCGCCGCCGCCCTGCTGATGACCTCGCCGTTCACGCCGCTAATCTTTCAAGGCGAGGAGTGGAACGCTTCGAGCCCCTTTCAATATTTCACCGACCATAAGGATCCCGCTCTCGCACAAGCGGTTCGTGAAGGCCGTCAACGGGAATTCGCACATTTCGTCTCCGCGGACGGCGAAGTTCCCGATCCGCAGGCATCCGAGACCTTGGAACGATCGAAGTTGAACTGGGAGGAGCGCGAGCGCGGCGAACATGCCGAAACGCTCGCCTGGTATCGAAGCCTCATCAAGCTCCGCCGGCGAAGCCATCGCCCCTTGCGCCTGGATCAGGTGACCGTGGACTTCGATGAATCCGCGAGGTGGTTACACGTCCGGAGCGGCTCGATCACGGTCGTGTGCAACTTCGCCGCGTCGGCAGTGCACGTTGCATTGCACGATCGGGAGCGCGGCGCGCGGCTTGCCCTCGCGTCGAAGGAGTCAGTGAGAGTAACGCAAGCGGCGGTGGAGATGGCGCCGGTCTCGGTCGCGATTTTGGAATGACTCGGCGCTCGCGCGCCGACTACTTTCCGACGAACCGCCCGGGGCGCCGTTCGGCAACCGCCTTGATGCCCTCGCGATGGTCCTCGGTGCGCATCAGCCAATCCTGCTCGACGAACTCGATATCCGTTTGCGCCTGCACCGCTTCAACCAGTCCACGACGGACGGTAGCGCGGGTTGAATTCACCGCGAGCGGCGCGTTCTCGGCAATCTCGGCCGCGAGTTTCGTTGCCGTCTCGCGCAGGCGGTCGGATTCGACCAGGATGTCGGCGAGTCCCCACGCAAAGGCTTCCTCGCCGTTGATGCGCCGCCCGGTAAGAAACAACAGATTGGCTTTCTGCACGCCGATCAGGCGCGGCAGCGTATAGGTGAGGCCGAAGCCCGGATGGAATCCGATTTTGACAAAGTTCGCGGCGAAGCGCGCTTCGGGAGAAGCGACTCGGAAGTCCGGCACCAAGGCCAACCCGAGACCGCCGCCGATTGCCGGCCCCTGGATCGCTCCCACGACAGGCTTCTTGGAACCGAACAACCGCACCGCCTCGGAATAGAGCGGGTTGCGCTTCTCCGTGCCGGCTTCGACGCCGGTCGCCGCGCGATTGGCGAAATTGGCGCCGGCGCAGAATGATTTTCCTTCCGCGCATAAAACCGATGCCCGGCAAGCGGAATCTTCGTCCAGTGCGGTGAAGGCGTTGGCAAGGTCGCGGATGAGCTGAACGTCGAAGAAATTGTGCGGCGGCCGGTGAATCTCGACACAGGCCACGTAATCCTTCACCGCGACCGACACGTCGCCATATCTCGACTCCGTCATCTTGCTTCTCCTGTTTTTTTCCCCAGCGCCCTGCTCTGGCCGGACGGTCTTCAGGATGGCGAACTTGCAGGTTTTGCTCAAGGCAATTCCGTTTGCTAAAAACCTTTCGCCGCGCTCAATATTCGGCACGCCGTTCAGCGGAAGGAGATTTATGGATTTCGCCATTACCGAAGAGCATCGCATGATGGTCGATAGCGTTCGCCAGTTCCGCGAGAAGGAGCTGATGCCGCTCGAGAAGGAATTCCTGCTCAAAGGCAAGCTCGACATCGCGGTCCGCCACGGGCTGGAACGCAAGGGGCGCGAGGCCGGCTTCTGGGCGCTCGAGGTGCCGGCCCAGTACGGTGGAAACGACGTCGGACAACTCGCGATGTGCCTCATCAACGAGGAACTGTTCAAACATCCCGCGATGTTCGAGTTCGGCGGCAGCCCGGAACCGGCGCTCTATCTGTGCAACGACGAGCAGAAGCAGCGTTTTTTTTATCCGATCATCAACGGCGAAAAACACAGTTGCTACGCCTTCACCGAGCCCGACGCCGGCTCGGATCTCGCGCGCATCCGGACTACCGCCGTGCGCGATGGAAATCGATGGATCGTCAACGGCACCAAGACTTTCATCTCGTACGTCGAGGGCGCCGATTTCGTCATCCTGTTCACCTCTTCCAACTCGAAGATGGGGGCCAGGGGAATCACCTGCTTCCTGGTCGAGATGGGCACGCCGGGCTTTAAAATCGCGCGCGAGATTCCCACCATGGGCGACAACTGGGACCCGCATGAGCTGCAATTCACCGATTGCGTAGTCCCCGACGCGAACCGGCTGGGCGAGGCCGACGGCGGTTTCGCGGTGGCGGACTATCAGCTCACCCATGGGCGGCTGAAGATCGGCGCCTTCCAGCTTGGAATTGCGGCGCGCTCGATCGAAATGGCGGTCGAATGGGCCAAGCAGCGCACCACCTGGGGCAAGCCGATCGCCAGCCGCCAGGCGATCCAGTGGATGCTGGCCGACTCCGAGGTCGAACTGGAGGCGGCGCGGCTGCTGGTTTATCGGGCGGGCTGGATGGCCGACGCCAAGCAAAAGATCCGCAACGAGGCCTTTATCGCCAAGCTCTACGCGACCGAGATGGCGCAGCGCGTCACCGACCGCTGCATCCAGATTTTCGGCGGCCTCGGCTACACCCGCGAATTGCCGATTCAGAGCTTCTTCCGCCAGGTGCGCGTATGGCGAATCGGTCACGGCACGGCCGAAATCCATCGCTGGATGATCGCGCGCAACATGCTCGGCCAGTCGTCTCGCGACTGAACAGTCGCGCAGCGGCTGAAAGGAGGTCCGTCTGATGAGCGTCTCGATCCCCGATCTGTGCGAGCAACTCAAACCTTACGTGGGGCGGAGCGAACGGACCGATCTCGGGATCATCCGCAAAGAAACCTTCCAGCGCTTCGCCGTCGCCGCCGACAACCTCAATCCCGTGTTCTTCGAGCCGGAAGCGGCCCGCGCCGCCGGATATCCCGACGCGGTCGCACCGCCGCTGTTCCTGAGCGCCGTCCGCAACTGGCAGTCCGGTCCGCCGCAGGACTCGCTGCGTCCCGACGGCACCACCAGCCACGAGTTCGCGTTTCTGCCGCTGGAGGGAATGCGCATCATGGGCGGCGGCCAGGACCTGGAGTTTCACGCACCGCTGACCGACGGCGCGCGGGTGTCGATGGAACTGCGGCTGGAGGGTGTCGAGTTGAAACAGGGGCGCTCCGGCGATCTGATTCTGATCAAAATCACACAAATCTACCGCGACGCCGCCGAGCGTCCGCTCGTGACCTGCCGCGAAACCTTTATCGCGCGTTGACCAGGAGAGCCCGACCATGCATGGCCATCAGCTTTGCTTCGAGGACGTGAAGACCGGCGCCGCGCTCACGCCGCTGGTGAAACGGCCGACCACCGTTCAGCTTTTCCGTTTCAGCGCGGTCACCTGGAACGCGCATCGCATTCACTTCGACAAGCCTTACGCGATTACCGAAGGCTACCCCGACGTGCTGGTGCAGGCCCATCTGCACGGCAGCTTTCTCTACCAGGCGGTGGCGGACTGGGCCGGACCGCGCGCTCGCGTGATTAAATTCGGATGGCAAAACCGCGGAATCGCGATCGCCGGTGATGTGCTCACCTGCTCCGGCAAGGTGGCAAAGGCCGAGGCGGGCGTGGTCGAATGCGAGCTCGAAGAGCGCAATCAAAAAGGCGACCTGTGCGCGTCCGGATGGGCGCGAGTCGAGCTACCTCGGCGCAGCTGACCGGTTAGCAACGAGCGACTCGCGCCCGCGACATCGGAGCGGCGCCGCGGAACCGGATCTGACGCAGTGGTCAGCGAGCGGTTTCAAGCCGTGACATCGGAACGGCGACCGCGAGATCGGTGAAAAAAGGCCCGGAGATCGAAGCCTCCGGGCCTTTGTTAGCGAAGCAGATTGTCGCGGCTTAGTTGACCGTCCAGGTATCGCCCTGGCGCAGCAGCTTTTGCGGATCGCCGGCGCCCATCTTGGCCCGCGCCTCTTCGAGCTGCTTGTTCATCGCGGCATCGTAGGTCGGACGCGACACGCAGTAGAAGACGCCAACCGGCGTCGGCATCGGCGGCTCGAAATTCCCCAGCATGAAGGCCAGCGCGAGATTGCTCTCGTCATGCACGACGAGGTCGCTTTCGCTCACGCCGTTGCCGAGCTGCACCACCTCGGGGCGCATCCCGTTCATGCGGATGCCGCGGTCGCGGTTCTTGCCAAAGATGAGCGGCTTGCCATTTTCGAGCACGAGCTGATGGTCGGCCTTGATCGTTTTGTCGCTCACTTCCTTGAACGCGTCATCGTTGAAGATGTTGCAGTTCTGGAGAATCTCGATGAACGACGCGCCGCGGTGCCCGTGGCCGCGCTTGAGAACTTCGCCGAGATGCTTTTGCTCGACGTCGATGGTTCGCGCGACGAACGCCGCGTGCGCGCCGAGCGCGACCGTGATCGGGTTGAAGGGAAAATCAACCGAGCCTGCGGGCGTGGACTTGGTGACCTTGCCCACTTCCGAGGTCGGCGAATATTGGCCCTTGGTCAGGCCGTAGATCTTGTTGTTGAAGAGCAGGATCTTGAGATCGACGTTGCGGCGCAGCACGTGAATCAGATGGTTGCCGCCGATCGACAATCCGTCGCCGTCGCCTGTGACCACCCATACGTCGAGCTCGGGCCGGGTGACTTTCAGCCCGGTCGCGACCGCCGGCGCGCGGCCGTGGATCGTATGGAAGCCGTAAGTGTTCATGTAATACGGAAAACGGCTCGAGCATCCGATGCCCGAAATGAAGACGGTATTTTCGCGCGGGACACCGAGCTCCGGCATTATCTTCTGCACCTGGGCCAGGATTGCGTAGTCGCCGCAGCCGGGACACCAGCGCACTTCCTGATCGGAGATGAAGTCTTTGCGAGTCAGAGCGGTAGCCATTTCTCTCAGCCCTCCAGGGCGCGGGTGATGCGATTGGTGAGCTCGCTGACTTTGAACGGACGGCCCTGGACCTTGTTGCAGCCCACGGCGTCGATCAGGTAGTCGGCGCGCACCATCTTCAGCAGTTGTCCCATGTTCATCTCGGCGACCATTACCTTGCGGAACGACCGCAGCTTGTCGGCGAGGTCGCTCGGCAGCGGATTGAGATAGCGCAGGTGGATGTGCGAAACGCTCTTGCCCTTGGAGCGCAATTGCTTGACCGCCTCGCGGATCGGCCCGAAGGTCGAGCCCCATCCGAGCACCACCAGTTCGCCGCCGTTGGCGTCGCCGAAAATCTCGAGCGGCGGAATCTCGCGCGCCATGCCGGCGACCTTGCGCGCCCGCTGCCGCACCATCAGCTCATTGTTGGCCGGCGAGTAACTGATGTTGCCGGTCTGATCCTCGGTCGATAGTCCGCCGAGCCGATGCTCCAGGCCGGGCGTGCCGGGCACCGCCCACGGCCGCGACATCGTCTCCGGGTCGCGAATATAAGGCATGTAGCCGTTGGGGTCGGTGCGGAACTCGACCTTGATGTCGGGCAGCTTGCTGATGTCGGGCACCAGCCACGGCTCGGCGCCATTGGCCAACTGGCCGTCGGTGAGCAGGATAACCGGGGTCATGTACTTGACCGCCAGGCGCACCGCCTCGTAGGCACAGTCGAAGCAATCGGCCGGCGTCGCCGCCGCGATGATCGGAATCGGCGATTCGCCGTGGCGCCCGTACATCGCCATCAACAAGTCGGCCTGCTCCGGCTTGGTCGGCATCCCGGTCGAGGGGCCGGCGCGCTGGATGTCCGTGATGACCACCGGCAGCTCGGTCTTGACCGCGAGACCCACCGCCTCGGCCTTGAGATTCATCCCGGGGCCCGAGGTCGTGGTAATTGCAATTGCGCCGCCGAAGGCCGCGCCGATCGCGGAAGCCATGCCGGCAATTTCGTCCTCGGCCTGGAAGGTGTAGACCGGGAAATTCTTGAAGCTGGCGAGGTCATGGAGGACGTCGCTGGCGGGCGTAATCGGATAGGAGCCAAGGAACAGCGGGCGCTTGGCGCGGCAGGCCGCCACCACGAAACCCAGCGCGGTCGCGCTGTTGCCGGTGATGTTGCGGTAAAAGCCCGCGGATATGTGGGCCGGGTCCACGACGTACGAACTGGTGAACGCCTCGGTGGTCTCGCCGTAGTTGTAGCCCGCCTTGAGCGCCTTGACGTTGGCGGCCAGCAGCTCCGGCGTTTTGCGGAAGCGGCCGCCCAGCCACTTCTCCGTGCTCTCGATCGGCCGCTGATAGAGCCACGACACCAGCCCCAGCACGAACAGGTTGCGGCAGCGCATCACGGCCCGGTTGTTGAGCCCCGAATCGTGCAGCGCCAGCGTCGTCAGCTTGGTGACGTCGACCTCGAAGACCTGGTACTTGTCGAGCGAATGGTCTTTGAGCGGGTTGGAGGTGAAGCCCGCGCGCTTGAGGTTGGAATCACTGAAGGCCGCGACATCCGCGATGATCACGCCGTTGGGTGGAACATCGTCGAGGTTGGCCTTCAGCGCCGCCGGATTCATCGCGACCAGCACGTTGGGCTCGTCGCCGGCGGTGAAGATCTCGTTGCTCGAGAAATTGACCTGGAAACCGCTGACGCCGGCCAAGGTTCCGGCGGGAGCGCGAATTTCGGCGGGAAAATCGGGCAGAGTAGCGATATCGTTGCCCGCCATCGCCGATTCGGTGGTGAACTGCATCCCGGCAAGCTGCATCCCGTCGCCCGAGTCGCCGGCGAAGCGAATGACGACGTGGTCGACCTTCTCGCGCCGCTTGTGTCCCGCACCGCCGCCGGCGAGGCTGTGCGATTCCGCGGCTTGTCCGGCTGCCTCAGGTGGTAGAGCCATTTTTGTTCAAACTCCTTGCACTACGCGGCCGGCGGCAGACACCATCGAGCGTCATAGCCGAGGCCACGATCCTAATGCCATTTGTAACTATAGCTAATAATAGAAAAGGGTCAAACGGTCCAATACTTAAGCGCACGTCTAACGAATCGTAAAGGCCGCCTCCACGCCGCGATAATCCGACCACTCCTCCTCCACCCCGGTTACGCGCGCCAGGCGTGGGCCCTGATTGGCCCACGCGGCCATGATCTTTAGCTCGCGGCGCGGCCCTTCGGCAACGATTTCGACGTCGCCGCTGACCAGATTCTTCACCCATCCGCGAAGCCCCAACTCGCGCGCCTCTTGCGCGGCCGCATGGCGGAAAAATACACCCTGCACCCGTCCGTGCACCAGCATCCTGAGCCGCGCCAAATCAGGTCCCGCCATCGTCCCGCGCGGGCCCTCAGCGGCGCCCTTCCCCGCCGAGCATCTCCACGAACGCACGCTCGTCGAGCGTCTTCACGCCCAGCTCGGCCGCCTTGCGCAGCTTCGAGCCCGCCTCGGCGCCGGCCACGACGAAGTCGGTCTTGCGGCTGACCGCGGAGGTCACGCGGCCGCCGGCGGCGCGAATCTTCTGCTCCGCCTCTTCGCGGGTCATGGTCTCGAGCGTGCCGGTCAGCACGAAGCTCTTGTCGCGCAGCGCGGCACGCCCTTGCGCGGCCGGCGCCTCGAGCGGCTTGAGGTCGAGATGCTTCATCAGCCGCTCGACCGCCTTGCGGTTGCGCGGCTCGTCGAAGTACTCGCGGATGCTGCGGGCGACCTCGTCGCCGATGTCGCGGACGGCGCGCAAGTCATCTTCGCTCGCGTCCCTCAGCGCGTCGACCGTCTTGAAGCGCAGTGCGAGCGAGCGCGCGGTGCTCTCGCCGACGTGGCGGATTCCGAGCCCGTTGATAAAACGGTCGAGCGTTCGATGGCGCGAGCGCGCGATCGCATCGAGCAGGTTATGCGCGCTCTTCTCGGCCATCCGCTCCAGTCCGGCAAGCTGCTCGTGGGTCAGCCGATACAGGTCGTCGAGTTCCTTCACCATCCCGGTTTCGACCAACTGGCCGACCAGCTTGTCGCCCAAGCCGTCGATATCCATGCACGCCTTGGAGGCAAAATGGCGAATCGACTCGCGCACGCGCGCCGGGCAATTCACGTTGACGCAGAAGTAGGCGACTTCGCCGTCTTCGTGCACGATCGCGCCGCCGCATTCCGGACAATGCGCCGGCATCTGGAACTCCCTGGCGCGCGGCTTGCCCTCCCTGGTAACGCGCACGACGTAGGGAATCACGTCGCCGGCGCGTTCGATCAGCACCGTGTCGCCCTCGCGCACGTCCTTACGGCGGATTTCGTCGAGGTTGTGCAGCGAGGCGTTGGAAATCGTCACCCCGGCGAGCGCCACCGGCTCGAGCTGGGCGACCGGCGTCAGCGAGCCGATCCGTCCGACGTAGACGGCAATCTTGTTGACCCGGGTCTCGGCCTGCTGGGCCTTGAACTTGAACGCGACCGCCCATCGCGGCGAGCGCGAGACCTCGCCCAACTGCTCCTGGAGCGCAAACGAATTGAGCTTGGCGACCACGCCGTCGGCTTCGTAGTCGAGCTGATGGCGCTGCTCGGCAATTCGCGCGTGATATTCCAGCACCTGGTCGACGCCGTGGCAGACTTTGGTCAGCGGATTTATCTTGAGCCCCAGCGACTTGATTCCCTGGAGAAATTCCCACTGGCTCTGGTAGCCGACGCCATCGATCGCGCCCGGCGTGTGGCAGAAGATGTCGAGCGGGCGAGCGGCGCTGATCCGGGGATCGAGCTGGCGCAGCGAACCGGCCGCGGCGTTGCGCGGATTGGCGAACGGCGGCTCGCCCGCCGCCACCCGTTCGTTGTTGAGCCGCTCGAACGCGCGGCGCGGCAGGATTACTTCGCCGCGAGCTTCGAGCAGACGCGGCACGTCGCCGTGCGCCGGATGGATCAGCCGCAGCGGCACGCTCTTGATCGTGCGGATATTCTGGGTCACGTCTTCGCCATTGACCCCGTCGCCGCGCGTCGATCCCACGGTCAGGCGGCCGTCCTCGTAGACCAGCTCGACCGCGAGGCCGTCGAGCTTGACCTCGGCGACGTACTCGATTTCGGCCTCGCTATGGAGGAAGCGCTTGATGCGGCGGTCGAACTCGCGCATCTCCTCGGCGTCCATCGCGTTGGCGAGCGACATCATCATCCGGCGATGGACGACGACGGCGAATTTTTCGCTCGGCCGGGCGCCCACGCGCTGGGTGGGCGAATCGGGCGTGAGCAGTTCGGGATGCTCGGTTTCGAGCGCCTCGAGCCGGCGCATCAGGGCGTCGTATTCGGCGTCGGTCAGCTCGGGATTGTCGAGGACGTAGTAGAGGTGGTTGTGCCGGTTTATCTGTTCGCGGAGCCGGTCGATTTCCCCCCGCGCGCGCTTGAGATCGTCCTTGGGCATCGCCGGTCAGATTGCGTTGGGTTGCTTCAGCGGCGGGCGTAGCCCATCGCGTCGAGAAAGTCCTCGAGGCTCGGAAAGCGCATGTACATGTTGGTCCGCTTCTGCGCGCCGATCGTGGTGCTCGACTCCGCCGAATACGCGTGTCCGGGATACACCACGGTCGTGTCGGGCAGACTCCGCAGCGTGCGGTTCAGACTGTAGTACATCGCCTCCGGGTCGGAGCCCGGCAGGTCCACGCGCCCGCACGAGTTGACGAACAGGGTGTCGCCTGAAACCAGGTTGCCCTCGACCAGGAAACACTGCGACCCCGGCGTATGGCCGGGCGTGTGCAGAAAGGCGATCGTGAGATCGCCCAGCTTGAGCGTATCGCCGGCGTCCATCTTGACCAGGTCCGACTCGCTGAGCCCGGCCACCTTGCGCGTGCCCTCGGCCTCCGCCTTGTTGACGTAGACCTTGGCCTTGACCCGCTCGAGCATCCGCGCCGCCCCTTCGATCGTCATCCCCGAAAAGCTCCCGCCGAGATGGTCGGGGTGGTAGTGGGTTATCAGGATGTGTTCGATTTCCATCCCGTAGCCTTCGGCCCACTTGATGATCTTGTCGACGTCCCAGGCAGGATCGACGACGGCGGCCTTGCGCGTTACCGGATCGCCGATGAGGTAGACGAAATTGGCCATCGGGCCCACCTGGGCCTGATGGAGGACCAGCCGTTCTGCTTCCGCCATCGAGGTTTTACTCTCTCCGCAACGCGTTCAGCGCGATAATCTCAAGTCGCACGAGATTTTCAATTTGCCGGCAATTCCAGTTTGCATGACCAATAAGCATTGCGTCGCAATTCAAGTCCGATTCACGCGCCAAGCCGGTTACCAGAGCCTCTCGGATGCCAGGCGGGCTCCTTCGCTCATGATCCTTAGCTTCTCCCAGGCCACGTCTTCGCCCACCATCACGTAGCCGGCAAAGGTGCTGAAACCGCAATCGGTGCTGGCGATCACGCGGGAGCGATCGCCCAGCGCTTCGACGAAACGCTCGATTCGGTCCGCGACCACTTCGGGATGCTCCAGATAGTTGTTGGTTACATCGACCACCCCGGGAATTAGAATCATCTCCTTGGGCGGCGGTATTCGGCGAAAGAGCTTGTAGTCATGCTGATGGCGCGGATTGGCGCCTGCCAAGCTGAGCGCGCCAACTCGGGCCTGATAGAGCAGCGGCAAGAGCGGTTCCAACTCAACATCGTCTATATGCGGACCGTCCCAGTTTCCCCAACAAACATGAAGCCGAACTCGGTCGGGCGGAATGTTGATCAACGCCCGGTTGAGCGTCTCGATGTGTAGCGTGACCCGATCGAGGAAGGCCTGAAGCGGCCGATCGACGAACATGATCTGCCGCTCCAGCGCCAAGTCGGGTGCGTCGAGTTGAAGCACATGTCCGCGGCTGACGATTAATTCGTACTCCTTGCGCAATTCGTCGGCGAGCGCGAACAGATAGTCACGATCGCTGGCGTAGGGCGCTTTGTCGGGAGAGCGCAACAGAGTGGTCGAGATAATGCCGGGCGTCGCGGCAGTGACGAAGGTTTCGCGGAATTGCACACCAGAGCTTCCTAGTGCTTGTGCGAACGCATCCAACTCTTGGCGCGCTGCCGCTTGGTGCGGATCGTACTCGACTCGAGCGACGCATTCCGGCGCCTGATAAATCGTCGCGCTCTTACTGCCAGCGAATTTGCTGCCCGAGGCTAACTTGAGCGCCGCAAAATCCGGAAACTTGGCGAAATCGGTCACATTGCCGCGTTTTGCCACGCCACCGAAGCCGCTCATCCGGTCTTTGACATAGAAAGAAAATCCGATCCGCGGAAGCTCACCGTCGCCGGCTATGTCGATACCAGCTTTGTATTGGTGATCGAGCACCGCGTTCAGGTCCTGCTCGATTTGATGTGCGAAGGCGGCCGCGTCGACTTTCTCACCCTGTTCCTTCGCCAGCAACATCGATAGCAATCGGGGGCTGCGTGGCAAGCTGCCCACATGCGTGGTCAAGAAGCGCCCTTCGCTGCGATGCACTATCTGCCTCCTCTTCGGAACCGGAATTTATCCATCTGGAGCAGGCGCCTGTGAACAGGGGTCTTGAGCTCGAACTAGCGTTTGCCGCCGCGCGACGCACCGCTGCCCTTGCCGCTCCCGCCGTCGGATTTCGCAGCCGCCCGCCGCTTGGCCATCACCGCCGCGCGCGGATCGATTCGCAACCCGCGGTCCCACAGGAATTCAGGCTCCTTGAGCCGCTTGGCAACCCATCGCGATTGCACGAACAGATGGTCGCTCAGACGGTTGATGTAGACCATCAAATGGTCGTTGATCGGTTCGATGCGTCTGAGCGCCCAACAGACGCGCTCGGCACGCCGGCATACGGTGCGCGCCTGGTGAAGAAAGCCGTTGAGCAGGCCGCCGCCCGGAAGCGTGAAGGAGTTGAGCGGCTTCAGCTCCTGTTGCATCCGGTCCATCTCTTCTTCGAGCTTCTTGGCTTCCGCCGCGCCGATCTTGTGCATCCCGGCGTACTCGGCGGGCGGCGGCGTCGCCAATTCGGAGCCGACGTCGAAAAGCTCGTTCTGGATGCGGCGCAGGCTCTCGGAGTACCAGCCGTAGTCCTTGCCGAAGCGGCGCTTGTAGCCGGGGAGGTGGCTGCGCACGATGCCGACGATCGAGTTGAGCTCGTCGATGGCGCCGTAGGCCTCCAGGCGGGCGCTTTCCTTGGGCACGCGGGCGCCGCCCACCAGCGCGGTCAAGCCGCGGTCACCACTGCGGGTGTAAATCCGTGTCAGCCGAATCGCCATCTGTCGTATTCCTGCGTGGTCTGTGCGCGTCAGCCCGCGCGCTAGAGCCCGGCCTTGCGCCGCAGCGCCTGGTAGCTGTTGTCGCCGACCTCGCTCGAGACCGGCAGCCCCGCGTCGCGCCATCCCGCGACCACGACTTGGCCCGAGGCGTCGCGCGCGCCGCCAAATCCACCGCGCACGTTGGTGAGGTCGCTGTAGCCGGCCGCCTCGAGCAACTCGCACGCGCGCTGCGAACGTCCACCCGCAAGACATCCGACCACCAGCTTCTTGTCGAGCGGCAGCGTCTTGGCCACCACGTCGGCGAATTCGGGGTTGAGTTCCATCTGGCCGGGCCCCTTGATGAAGACCACCGGGACATTGATTGCGCCCGCGGGATGGCCCTGGGCGAATTCGGGCTCCGTGCGGACGTCGAGATAGATGGCGCTCGGATTGCTTTCGAGTATCTCGTGCGCCTGCGGCGGCTCGACCTGATTAATTGGCATCGTAGGATAAACCCTCCGTCGGAAAATCGATCACCCGCGCGCGTGCGGCGTCCGAGGCGTACGCTGGGGACGGCCGCGCCGGGCGCCGGTTATCCTAGCAGACCGCCGGGCGCATCCTTCGCGAGATAGCCGCGGCGCTGTCGGTCGCGGCGCAATCACCCCGGCTCAATCATCCCCGGCGCGATAACCCTCGGCAGTTATCCCCGGCGATAGATTGCAAATTCCTCTTCGAACTTGGCGGCCCGCTCCTGGGCAGAGCTGAGCCGCTGCGTGCGCAGGAAGAACTGCACCAGTTCCTCGTGACTCACCTGCCCGGCGGGGCTCGCCACTTCGACCAGCTCTTCGATAAGGCTCGGAAACTTCTCGCTCGGGATGTAGTAATGCGCCCAGCCGAAGTTGCAGTGGCGATGCAGAATTCTGGCTATCGCCTTCTCTAAAAGTTCGCGACTGCTCATGCACACGATACCGTCCAGGGTTCGCGGGGCGAGCCCGGGCCATTGCCTTTGACACGGCGCAAGCCGCCTGCGCTGGCTAGTTATCGCAGACCCGGCGCGCGTCGCACAAGTCCCGTCAGCCGGCCTTTTCCAACTTGGAGGATTCGTCGGTTCCGAGATCGGCCCAGACGATCCTGCGGTAGTCGAAGCGCGCGCCGGCGATGAGGTTGAACTTGATCACTTCGAAATATGGCGATAGGTCGAAGTCGCGCGGGGTGACCAGCGAGGGCGAAATCATATGATAAAGCCCGGGCGGAAGCCGGAGCGGCTTCGAGATCAACCTGCCGAGCCGGCGCGGCGGACCGTGAACGGCCGGATAACCCTCGGGCATCGGTTCGATTTTGGGCACGATCGGGAACCGCACCTTGTCGAAGCACTCGGCGATCATGCTCGAGCAAATGGCGCGGGTCGGGTCACCGCTGCCAAAGCGCAGGGCCGTGTGGCGAAAACGCGCCGGCACCAGGCTCACCGGCAGGAAGTAACGGGCGAGGTCGAACGCGTTTCTAAGATCGTACTTTCGCCCGACGCTCGCCAGCGCCTCATCCATCACGACGCTGAGGTCGGACTCGGAGAGCCGATATGGGCGGCAGATGCGGATGTTGAAGTTGCGGTAATTCGCCAGCGGCGTCAGCACCACTCCGCTCTGCACCAGCGCCTCGATCACCATGTAGTTGGCTTCTTCGCCGTATTCCTGGGCGAGCTTGAGCCGCAGTTCCGGGTCGCGCTTGATCGCCTCGTCGCCGACGTAGAGGGCCGAATGCGACCATGAACTCTGGGTCAGGTACTTGATGACCTCGCTGATGCGCTCGTTGCCCTCGACCAGGATGACGTCGCCCTTGCGGATCTGCCGCTTCAACTCCGCGAGATCGTTGGGATAGCCGAGGGTGTAGCGCTTGAGCGGCTTGGTGAGTTGGCGGACCGCGAAGCGCATCACCGCATCGAGGACGCGGCGAAATGGCTCCAGCAGTATTGATGCGCCCATCGGCCAGCCGCCTTGGAGCCGAAGCGCGTGCGGACGCGCCGCAGCCGCTGTTACCGAGTATACGAGGCGCTAGCGTATCGAAACAAGCGCGAAGCCAGCGGCGGGAACATTGCTTCGTACGGACGCATCGAAGCATTTTTTTCGGGCCGGGCCCTCACCAGTTTCGCGCGCGCGACGACACAAACATAAACGCAAAAATGAAATCAGGCTTGCGGCGGTGAGGGTAATAGCATAGTTTGCGGCCGATAGCGCAGTTATAGGCGGTCTCGATGTGTATGAAGAACGACTAACGCGCATTTTCGCGGTGTAATGTCAAATATCGAGCGCCTATTTCGCACGTTCCGCCTCATTTACCGCTGCGCGCTTTTGACGCGCTTTTGAATGGATCGACATAGCGCGATTTGTGCGCGCCGCTTTTCGGAGATTCCAGCGGCGTTCGCGGCGCGGCCTGCCGATGGCCCGCATTTCTGGCGGTTACGAAGATTTAGACTGGTGGTTGTGAGGATTGGGCAAAGGAGCAAGAGATGTTCAGTTTCGCTCGGGGGGTTACGTTCTGGTCCGCGCTCGTGGTTTTTGCGATCGTGTCCGGCGTCGCGGCAACGCGAGCCAATGGTCAGCCGACAGCGCTGATCGCCGGCAACCATTCGCCGTCGATCGAGCGTCTCGCTGCGTCGCATCCCGCGCCCGCCGATCAACTGCTCCAAATGAGCGTCGCGCTGAATCCGTCGAACCGGCCGGCGCTCGAGGCTCTGCACGCCGGCCAACAGAATCCTGCGTCGCCGGATTACCGCCGGTGGCTCAAGCCTGGCGAGTTCGATCGCCGGTTCGGTCCCGACCCCGCGGTGCGTGCGGCGATCGTGCAATGGCTGGCGGCCGCCGGGTTCACCGTCTCCCAATCGAAGAGCAATCTCTGGACGATCAAGTTCTCCGGTAGTGTCGTGCAGGCCGAGCGTGCATTCGGCGTCGAGATCGTTACGCCTGACGACGGGCGTCATTTCGCGAATCTCACGGACCCGTCGATACCCGCCAATTTCGCCGGTGACATCGGTTTCATCGATGGATTGGACAATCTGCGCGGAGCGGGCAAAACGATGGGTATTGTCCCGGGATCGGCCGCGGACCGAAGCCCGCAGTCATTGGTGGCGCTAAACGGTAAGCGGGCATTCGCTCCGAGCGACTTCTACACGTTTTACGATGAAACTCCGCTGCTGAACAACGGCATCAACGGCTCGGGCGGCGGCTGTATCGGCCTCATCGAGATCTCGGATTATTCCGCGCCCGGAATTACGAATTTCGATAAAACCTTCAAGCTGCCCACGGCGAATATCACCCGCGTCGTAGCCCCGGACAGCCACAATCCCGGCCGGAATTCCCGCCTGGACGAGACCATGCTCGATATCGAGTATTCGCACACGTTCGCACCCGGCGCGCCGATTTCGGTCTATCTCTCGGATCCCGCGACCTTCTCGGCCAACCCCATTGCGGCCACCGTCGACGCGCTCAACACCGCGGTCGCTGACGACAAGTGCACCGCGCTGAGTATCAGTATCGAGAGTTGCGGATTCCCGAATACGTACTACACCGGCGCCCTGCACACGACCTACATGCAGGCGGCGACGCAGGGGCAAACCGTGTTCGTGGCGGAAGGCGACGAAGGCGCGGCGGAATTCGAGATCGACCTGACTACCGGGACCTGCGTCCTCGGGACCAGCCCTCACGTTAACGAGTTGGCCTCCGATCCACTCGTAACCGCGATCGGCGGTACTCAATTCAAGCCCAATTACGACTCCGCGGGGAATGACGTGGGTTTCGTACCCGAATCAGTCTGGAACGAGCCGAAGCGCGCCAGCACGGGGATCTCCGCCGGCGGCGGTGGTGTGAGCACGGTCTGGTCCAAACCATCATTTCAGATGACCGACACCCCGAACGACGGAGCGCGCGACGTTCCCGACATCTCGATCGAGGCCGCGTGCTCTACGCCTGGCGCGTTTTCTGTTTTTCCCGATCAGGCAAGCGGCAACAAGGTCTCATGCTGCGCTTGCGGCACCAGCATAGGCGCGCCGATGTGGGCTGGAATCACAGAGTTGATTCTCCAAAGTGACGGCCAGCAGCCGATGAGCACTTTCACCTCCTTCAACACGCGGCTTTATCAGTTGGGAGATATGCGGAACACCGCGGTGACCGGAATCCGGGATGTCACGACGGGTAACAATGATTTCGAAGCTGTAATTGGCTTCCCGGCCACTCCCGGATTTGATTTGGCCAGTGGATGGGGCACGCCGGACGTCACCAAATTCGTCTCGGCATTCATCAATAAGGCGCTGGTCACCGCGAAGCTCGTCATCAAACCTTCGACGCTGTTTTTCGGCAAGCGCACCCTGAAAAACTCGACCAGCGCACCGCTCCCGCTGACGATCACAAACGCCAGCAGCGGCACCACTGGAATGCTGGTTTCGATAACCGGACAGTCAACCAGTTCTCCATTCGCGATCTCACAAAAGTGCGCCAAGACGCTGTTGCCGGGCAAGACCTGCACGGTGATGGTGACCTTCCATCCCACGGACATCGGCATCGTGCACAGCGGGCAACTGACGATCACGGACAACGAGGCGAGTGCGCCTCAAACGGTGGTGCTGATGGGAACCGGCAAAGCGCGCAAGTAGCGTGCTGCCATGAGACTCGGCGTCGGACCTTAGCTCCTGAACGATCCGACGATTCCGTAGTACGGCACGGTGAGCGTCGTCTGCTGCGGATCGTCGGTGCGGATGGTCAGCGCGCCGCGAATCTGACCGTCGGGAGTGTTGGGCCGCAGCGCCACCGTCAGTTTGTATTCCTTGCCCGGCGTGACCGGAGCAACCCGCGCGAAGACGCTGTTGCTGGTGCTCTCGACGCCGAGCACGTTGACGGTGCGGCTGCCCTGGTTGGTGAGCCGCACGATCCGCACCGCGCCCTGGTGATGCGCCAGAATGCCGAACGATACCTGGTTGGGCTTGACGATCAGATCGCCGTTAACCACGCCGAGAATCGCCACTCTGAGCGGGGCGCGGCTGGTCTCGATCCGCAGCGTATCGCTGATCGGCCCGGGCGGCATCGACGGCGACAGCGCCACGTGCAGCAGCGCTCCCGGCTTGCCGTCGGTGCGGGCCGACTCGGTCACCTTGATATAGGGGCTGTCGTTCTTCACCGATTTCAGCGCGAAGCCGGCGCCGCCGATCATGTCGCTGACGACGACGTCGCGGACCGCCGCGCTGCCGTGATTGACGCTGCCAAAGTCTATATCCATCGGCTGGGCCGCCACTTGCGGCTTGATCACGCCTTCGATCTTGAGCTGGAGCGAAGCGTTGGCCGGATCGTTGGTGGTCAAGGTAACCACGGAGAGGCTGTGGCCCTGCTCGAAGTGCGTGTCGACCGAGGCCGCGATGGTCGCGACTTCGCCGGGCGCCAGGATGGTCTTGCTCGGCTTGGCGACGGTGCATCCGCACGACGAGCTGACGTTCCTGATCTCGAGCGGTGCGCTGCCGGCGTTCTTGATCATGAAGACGTGGCTCACCGGCGGGCCGCTAAGCGCCGTGCCGAAATTATAAGCCGGCTCGACGACCTGGGCCTTGGGCGTCCCCGCCGCGGCCACCCCGGTTTGCTCTCCGAGCAGCGCCGAGCCTCCCGAGGGCAAATCGGCGGCCAGGGCATAGCGCGCCGGCGCCACGGAGCGCGCGCCGATCGCGAGCAGCGCGGCAAGCGCCAAAGCTGAGCAGACGTTGGTGTTCATAAGACAATGCCTGGAAAAAAATGCTGGTTGGTCTGAAAACGAATCGCGGCTCAGCGTCCCGCGGCGCGGATGGCCTCGGCGGCGTGGCCGTCGCGCTCGAAGCGGGTTAGAAAATCGGTGGCGAACTCGCCGCGCAGAAAATCCGGGTCCTGCAGAATCCGCAGATGGAGCGGGATATTGGTCTTGATGCCGTCGACCAGGTACTCGCGCAGCGCGGCCCGCGCGCGGGTGACCACTCCCGCGCGATCGCCGGCGTGCACGATCAGCTTGGCAATCAACGGATCGTAGTGTACCGGCACGCGGTAGCCGTCGTACAACGCCGATTCGACCCGCACGCCCAGTCCGCCGGGCGCATGATGATTCGACACCACGCCGGGCGACGGCAGGTGCGTGTCGGGATCTTCGGCATAGATCCGGAACTCCATCGCCGCGCCGTCGATCTTGACCTGGCGCTGTTTGAGCCGCAGCCGCTCGCCCATCGCGAGCGCCAGGCTCTCGCGCACCAGGTCGATCCCGGTCACCATCTCGGTCACCCCGTGCTCGACCTGGATGCGCGTGTTCATCTCGATGAAGTAGAAATTGCCGTCGGCGGCGAGCAGGAACTCGACCGTGCCGACGTTGGAGTAGCCGACGACCTGGGCCGCGCGCACGGCCGCTTTGCCCATCTTCTCGCGCAGCCGCGCGGTCATCACGGGGCACGGCGCCTCTTCCAGCACCTTCTGATGGCGGCGCTGGATCGAGCAATCGCGCTCGCCCAGGTGAATCACGTTGCGATAGGTGTCGGCGAGAATTTGAAATTCGACGTGGCGCGCGTGCTCGAGATACTTCTCCAGGTACATCGTGCGCGAGCCGAAGGCCGCCTCGCTCTCGGCGCGGGCGAGCGCGAACAGGCGGGGCAGTTCCTTCTCGTCGCGCGCCACACGCATCCCCTTGCCGCCGCCACCCGCAGCCGCCTTAATCAGCACCGGGAAGCCCAGCCGCTTGACGTCGGCCAGCGCCTCGCGCAGTTCGGTCACGCCCTTGCCTTCGCTGCCGGGCAGCACCGGCACGCCGGCGCGAACCATGATGCGGCGCGCGCGGGGCTTGTCGCCCATCAACCGGATATGGCGCGCGAGCGGTCCGACGAAATGCACCCCCGAGCGGCGGCAGGCCTCGGCGAAGTCGCCGTTCTCGGACAGGAAGCCGTAGCCGGGATGCACCGCGTCGGCGCCGTAGGTCAGCGCCGTGCTGATGATCGCCGGGATGTTGAGGTAGCTGTCCTCGGCCGCGGCCGGCCCGATGCACACCGCCTCGTCGGCCATGCGCACGTGCAGCGCATCCTTGTCGGCGGTCGAATAGATCGCCAGGGTGGCGATGTTCAGCTCGCGGCAGGCGCGAATGATTCGGATGGCGATCGTGCCGCGATTGGCTATCAGCAGTTTCTTGAACATGGCGCGGTCGCTTGTACCCGGCGCGGGCGTTAGCCGGCCTCGATTATCATCAGGGGCTGCCCGTACTCGACGGGCTGGCCATTGTCGCAAAGTATCTTAACCAGCTTACCACCAATCTCGGCTTCGATCTCGTTCATCATCTTCATCGCCTCGATAATGCACAGCGCCTGGCCCTTGCGTACGCTGTCACCCTCCTCCACGAAGGGGTCGGAATCGGGCGACGACGCGCGATAGAACGTCCCCACCATCGGGCTCTGCACGTAGCGATGACCGGGGCCGAGTTCCGGCGCCGCCGGGGGCCGCGCATTCGAAATCGGACCGCCGAGACCTACCGCGGCCTCGACCGCCGCACGCGCCGCGCCGCGCCTGGGAGCGGCAGCCGGAGCCGGATGATGCTCGTCGGCCGAATTGGCCGCGCGCACCAGGCGCACCTTGCCCTTTTTGTCTTCGATCTCGAGCTCGCTCAAGCCAAAGTCACGCATCAGGGCGAGCAGCGCTTTTATTTCCCGCAGTTCCATCGACGCTCCAAGGTACGGCCCAGGCGGTTTCGCGTTACGCCGAACAGGCGAAGCGCGTCAGGCCTCGGCGGGGGCGCGCTCCGCCTCGATCAACCGCTTCGCCGCGCGCAGCGCCAGGAGGTAGCCCTCGGCGCCGAATCCCATGATGCGGCCGACGACGATGCCGGCGATGGTCGAGTGATGGCGAAAAGGTTCGCGCGCATAGACGTTGGATAGATGGACTTCGACGGTCGGCAGTTCACAGGCGGTTATCGCGTCGCGAATCGCCACGCTGGTATGCGTATAGGCGGCCGGGTTTATCACCAGCACCCGCACACGCCCGCGCGCAAGCTGGATTCGATCCACTATCGCCCCTTCGCTGTTGGACTGAAAGGTCTCCACCTTGAGGCCCAACTCGCGGCCCAATTGCATGAGCGAGCGGTCGATATCCCCCAGCCGCGTGCGCCCGTAAATTTCCGGCTCGCGCTGGCCGAGCAAATTCAGGTTCGGTCCGTGGATAACCAGCACTGTCGCCGGGGTCTGAGACGCCTTGTCTGCCGCAGCTTCCTGAGCGCCAGCTTTGCCTGTCGTCGCCATCTCTCGCGGGCATTGAAGCCTACCAATCCGCAGCTTTCAAGTAACCACTGAAGTGCGTATCAACAGCGAAGTGCAACGCAATGCGGCATATTATCACTAATCGTCTTTATTGTCGTCTTGGCGTGTTCGCCGCGAGGCCAGCGCGTCCTGGTAAATCTCGCGCCGGCTGCGCCCGCCCAACCGCGCCATCACCACACTCGCCTGCTTGAGCGAGAGTCCGGCCGCGCAGAGCATTTCGACCGTGAGCACCGGCGCCGCCGCCAAATCGCCCTCGACGGCCTGCTCTCGCGCGCCCTGGTCGCGACCGATGCCCGCCACCACCAGCGTGATTTCGCCGCGCGCGGGGTTTGTGGTGAAGCGCGCCGCCAGCTCTCCCAGGTTCGCGCGCATCACTTCCTCGTACGTCTTGCCGATTTCGCGGGCGACCGCGGCCTCGCGCTCCGCGCCGAAAATCGCGGCCATCTCGGTCAGCGTCGGACCAAGACGGCGCGCCGCCTCGAAGAACACCATCGTGCGCCGCTCGCGCGCGAGCGCCTTAAGTTCGTTTCGGCGGGACGCCGGTTTCGAGGACAGGAAGCCCTCGAAGGTGAAACGGTCGGTGGGCAGGCCGGCGACCGAGAGCGCCGCGACCACGGCCGAGGGACCTGGAATCGCGCCAACCCGGATTCCCGCGTCGAGCGTCTCGCGCACCAGTCTGAAGCCAGGGTCGGAGATGGCCGGCGTGCCCGCATCGGTCACCAGCGCGATTCGCGCGCCGCGGCGCATGCGCTCGACCAACTCGGGCGCGCGGCGTTCCTCGTTATGTTCGAAGTAGCTAAGCGTAGGCGTGCGAATCGCATGTGCGGCGAGTAGCGGCGCGATTCGCCGCGTGTCCTCGCACGCAATTAAATCCACTTGCGCCAGGATGGCGAGCGCGCGCGGGCTCAAATCGGCGATGTCGCCGATCGGCATCGCGACGACATACAGCATTCCCGCCACGGCTCCTTTAGTTCAGCCTCAGCATTCGATGACCCGTCGAATAGCCTCCGTCCACGACTACGGCCTGACCCGTGATAAAAGACGCGTCCTGCGAGCATAGGAACAACGCGACCCGCGCGATCTCGTCGGGCTCTCCGGTGCGTCCCAGCAGATGCATCGCGGCGAACATCTGATGCGCTCGTGCGCGCTTCTCGGGCGTCAGGTTATCGAAGCCGCTCTCGTACAGCGGCGTTTCGATCGATCCCGGGCAGATGCAATTGACCCGAATCCCATGCTCCGCGTAGTCCATCGCGAGCGACTTGGTCAGCAGGATCACGCCGGCCTTCGCCGCGCAGTACGCGGCCATCTGGCGGAAGCCCTCGATACCGGCGACCGACGCCGTGCTCAGGATCGCGCCGCCCCGTTTCATCAACTCGGGCAACGCGTACTTGCAGCCGAGGAAGACGCCCTTCAGATCGACGTCGATCGTGCGGTCCCATTCCTCTTCGGTCAGCAGATGCGTGCGGCGGGCGAAGCCGATGCCGGCGTTGTTGTAGAGGATCTCGAGGCGGCCGAAGCGGCCCGTTGTCTCGGCCACCATCCGTTCGGTGTCGGCGGCCTTCGCGACGTCGGCCACGATGGCGATCGCTTCGCCGCCGCCTTTGGTGATTTCGGCGGCGACCGCGCGCGCATGGTCCCCGGCGCGGTCCACGATCGCGAGCTTCGCGCCCTCCGCGGCAAAGAGCAGCGCGGTGGCGCGTCCAATTCCCGATCCGCTGCCGGTGATTAATGCAACTTTTCCGTCGAGCTTTCCCATTTCAGTTTGACTCCCTGTGATTCGCCGCCGATTCCTCGCGATGTTGTCCGGCGCCGCGCCGAGACGCTATAGCATCTAACTTGCGAACATTTGCGCATCAAGCCGCGCGCGCTTCAAACACGAAACCGCATCCGGAGAGGTTCCAGGCGATGGCACGTTTACCATATCTCGATAAATCGGACCTGTCGGCGGAAAACCAGGACCTGCTGGTACGCAACATCAACCTGCTGCGAGCGCTCGTGCACAGCCCCGACGGCGCACGCGCCTTCGGCGCACTCGCCGCCTTCATTCGCTTCAAGAGCCGCCTCGATCCGCGCCTGCGCGAGATGGCCATCCTGCAAGTCGGCTACCTGACCCGCTCGCCGTACGAATACTCGCATCACGTGAAGCTGGGCCGCGAGTTCGGGGTCTCGGACGACGACCTTCGCGCTATCGCCGAGGAAACCGCCGGGCGGCCGACCAGGCTCGACGCGCTGGCCAAGGCGGTACTGCGCGCGGCGCGCGAGATGACGCGCGACCTCGCGGTGTCGGACGAAACGTTCGCGGCGCTGCGCGCCGAACTGGACCACGAGCGGCTGGTCGACCTGGTGATGACGATCGCGGTTTACAACGGCGTGGTGCGACTGCTCGCGACCCTGCAGATCGACGTCGAGCCCGACTATCAGCACTACCTCGACGAGTTCCCTCTGCCGAAGGAATAGGAGCGCGCCGCGCGCTGGCGAGGCGCCAACCTTTGCGCGCGCCCCTACGACGGTCCCGTGAAGAAGTGCATCGAGCGATCGGCGAATGCGATGATCGGCGTCCAGTACAATCCCAGCACGATCGTCGCGCACGCCAGCACGCCCATCAGGCCGTAAGTCCACGGCTCGAAGGTAACCGGCGTCTCGTCGCCACGCGGCTCTTCGAGAAACATCATCCTGATCGGCGCCATGTAGTAGTAAAGCGAAACCGTCGAATTCAAAATGCCGATCACCGCCAGCACATAGAAGTGCGAACGGATGACCGCGGCGAAGATGTAGAACTTGCCGATGAAGCCGATGGTCGCGGGGATGCCGGTCAGCGAAAGCAGGAAGATCGCCAGCGCAATTGCCGGCAGCGCGCCGCCGCGCCAGGCGAGACCGCGATAGGCCTCGATATCCTCGCGCCCGGTCGCGTTGGCGACGATCATCACGACCAGGAACGCTCCCGCGTCCATCACGTAGTAGGCGAACAGGTAGAAGAGCATCGCGCGGACGCCGTCGTTGGTCAGAATCACCAGGCCCATCAGCGCGTAGCCGGCCTGCGCGATCGAAGAATAGGCGAGCAGGCGCTTCATGTTGGTCTGCTGAAGCGCGGCGAGATTGCCGAGCGTCATCGTGATCACGCAAACGACCAGCAGCAGTTGCGGCCAATCGACACCGGCCAATGGCTGCCAGTTTCCGCCCGCGGCCAGGCGCGAGATCGCGGGGAAAAAAAACCGAGTCAGCAGCGCGAAGCCGGCCGCCTTCGATCCCACGGCGAGGAAGGTGGTGATCGGAATCGGCGCGCCGGTGTAAACGTCGGGCGCCCACATGTGAAACGGCACCGAGGAGATTTTGTAGCCGAGTCCGGCCAGGATCAGCACCAGCGCGACGAACACCGTGAGCACCGGGAGATGGCCGGGCGCGCTCAGCGCGCTATTGATCGCGCCGAAGTCGAGCGAGCCGGCGATGCCGAAAATCCAGCTCATCCCGTAGACCATCGTGCCCGAGGCGACGCCGCCGTAGATCAGATACTTCAGCGCGGCCTCCTGCGAGCGGCGGTTGCGGCGCAAAAAGCCGGTCAGGATGTACGAGGTCAGGCTGACGAACTCCAGCGCGAGATACGCCATCAGCAGGTTGGCCGCCTCCGCCATCAGGAACATCCCGAGCGTGCTGGCGAGCAGGATGGCGTAGTATTCGCCCTGGTCGCAGTGGCGGACCTCGACCGAGCCGATCGACATCCAGACCGCGACCAGCGCGGCCAGCGCAATCAGCGCCCGGAAAAAAACCGCGAAGGCGTCGAACACCAGCATCCGATGGAACAGCCACGCGCCGCGCTGCGCCGGCTCGATCGCGATCAGCACCAGCGCTCCGGCGGTGATGATCAGCGCAACATCTCCCAGCGGCGCTTTGTCGTGCAGGATCAGGTCGGCGACCACCAGCACGAGGACTCCCGCCGTGAGCAATAGCTCGGGCAGGAAGTGGCTCAGGCTGGCGAGGTTGCCGAGGTCCATTCCTAATCCGTCCGCTGATCCGCTCGCTGATCCGTCAGGCAGTTCGCCGGCGCGCGCCGGACGCTCACGGGACCATCGCGGCCGCCGGCGCATGCGCCATCAGCACGACCTGGTTGACGTGATTGAGCGAGGTGCCGAGCAGATCGAGTATGGCGTGCGGATAGACGCCGAGGATGAGCACGATGATCGCGAGCGGCACCAGCGTGAAGGCCTCGCGCAGCGTGAGGTCGCTGAGGCCCTTGTACTTTTCGTTGAGCGGGCCGAGGTAGATGCGCTGGAAGGTCCACAGCATGTAACCGGCGGTCAAAATCGCGGTGCCCGCGCCCAGGATCGTCATTACCGGGTAGCGCTGCCATGCGCCGATCAGCACCAGGACCTCGGAGATGAAAGCCGACAGTCCCGGCAAGCCCATCGCGGCGAAGAACGCAAAACCGGTCAGCGCGGCATACATCGGCATCTGGCTGGCCAGCCCGCCGAAGCCGGCGATCTCGCGATGGTGCGCGCGGTCGTAGATCACGCCGACCAGCAGGAACAGCATCGCCGTGATGGTGCCGTGGTTGAACATCTGGAGCACCGCGCCGTTGATCCCTGCCGTGGTCAGCGCCGCCATCCCCAGCATCACGTAACCCATGTGGCTCACCGAGGAATAGGCGATGAGCTTTTTGTAGTCGGTCTGGGCCATCGCGCATAGCGCGCCGTATACGATATTGATCGTGCCGATCACGCCGAGCAGCCAGAAGGCGAACTCGTGGCTGGCGGCCGGCAGGATCGAAAAGTTGATCCGCAGGATGCCGTAGGTGCCCATCTTGAGCAGCACCCCGGCCAGGATGACGCTGATGGCGGTGGGCGCCTCGACGTGCGCGTCGGGCAGCCAGGTGTGGAACGGAAAGGCCGGGATTTTGATCGCGAAGCCGATGAACAGCGCGATCCACGCCACCCGCTGAAAGGTCATCGAGTAATGGCCGGCGTTGGCGGCAAGCTCGGTCATGTCGAAGGTCGGCGTCGGGCCGTAATAGTACAGCCCCAGCATCGCGAGCAGGATCAGCACCGAGCCGAGCAGGGTGTAGAGAAAAAACTTGATCGCGGCGTACTCGCGCCGCGGCCCGCCCCACACCCCGATGAGGAAGTACATCGGCAGCAGCATCACTTCCCAGAAGATGTAGAACAGGAAGAAGTCGAGCGCGACGAACACGCCCATCATGCCCGTGTCGAGCAGCAGCAGCAGCGCGTAATAGCCGCGTTCGCCGCGCTCGATGCTGAAGCTCGCGAACACCGAGATGAAGCAGATGATCGCGGTCAGCAGAATCATCGAGATGCTGATTCCGTCGACCCCGAGAAAGTAAAAGATGTGATAGGCGGGAATCCAGGCGCGATGCTCCGCGAACTGGATGGAAGTGGTGGTGGTATCGAAGTTGGCGTAGAGCCATCCGGCGATCAGCAGTTGCGGAAAGGTGAAGAGCGCCGCGATCCAGCGGATGAACTTCTCCTGCCCCTTGGGGCAGAGCAGGATCAGAACCATCCCGGCGAGCGGAATGAAGGTGATGAGAGTCAGCGGATGAGTCATCGTCGATTGCGCGATACGGCCGTTGGCCTCGCCGCCCCTCCCCGCCTCCGCCTCACGTCCGCAAAACCGCGCGGACGATAAGGGCGAAGGTAACCGCCGCCAGGATTCCGTACAGGTAGCCGTTGATCGAACCGGTCTGAAGCCGCCGCATCCGTCCGCCCACCTCCAACGTCATGTTGGAGGCGAGATTTACCAGTCCGTCGACCACGTAGCGGTCGAGCAGCCCCGAAAGCCACGAACTGAAAACCGTCAGCGTGGCGGCGAAGTTGACGATCCAGTCGATAATGTGGAAATCGAACCAGGCCGCGGCTTGCGAGGCCTCCAGCGTCCCGGCCACCGGTCCGGCCGCGTACGCCTCGTCGACATAGTACTTGTTGAGCACCGTGCGGTAGAGCGCGCCGCCCCATAGTTCGCCAACCCAGGCGAAGGAGGTCGAGCCCTGGCGATAGATGAGATCGGCGAGGAGCCATCCCGCGGCCACCAGCGCCAGCGATAGTGCGGCGAAGACGGCTTCGGCGCCCCGGTTCTCGGTTGCGGACTCGACCACCTGGCGTGTTGCCGGCGAGGCGAACACCGGCGCAAGGAAGTCTGCCAACGGATGGCCGAACGGATCGAAACCCTCGAGGAAACCCGGCAGCTTTACCAGGCCGCCAACCACCGACAACGCGCCGAGCGCCATCAGCACCAGCGTCATCGAGGGCGGCGATTCGTGCAGATGATGCTCCTGCTCGTGAGTGCCGCGGAACTCGCCGAAGAACGTCATGTAGACCTGGCGGAACATGTAAAACGCGGTGATTCCGGCGCCGAGCCACAAAAGTCCCCATAGCAGCGGATGCCCATAGGCGAAGCTGTCCCAGATGATCGCGTCCTTCGACATGAAGCCGGCGAACGGCGGGAGGCCGCACAGTGCAAGCGTCGCGACGAGAAAAGTCCAGAACGTGATCGGCAGCCGCTCGCGCAGGCCACCCATCAACCGCATGTCCTGCACCCCGCCCATCGCATGGATCACCGAGCCCGCGCCGAGGAACAGGCAGGCCTTGAAAAACGCGTGCGTCATCAGGTGGAAAACGCCGTCGACGTAAGCGCCCACACCGACCGCGACGAACATGTAGCCGAGCTGACTCACCGTCGAGTAGGCCAGCACCTTCTTGATGTCGTCCTGGGTGGTGCCGATAGTCGCGGCAAAAAACGCGGTCAGCGATCCGACCGTCGCGATCGCCAGCATCGTCGCCGGCGCCATCGAGAACAGGAAATTCAGCCGCGCCACCATGTACACGCCGGCCGTCACCATCGTGGCCGCGTGAATCAGCGCGCTTACCGGCGTCGGCCCGGCCATCGCGTCAGGCAGCCATACGTGAAGCGGAATCTGCGCCGACTTGCCGGTCGCGCCCGCGAACAGCAGCAGCGTCACGAACGTGACCAGCGACATCCCGAAGTACCCGGGCATCCTGGCCAGCGCGGGCGCCCAGTGCGCGACCTCGCGGATGACCAAAGTCGGATGGCCCGCCGCGCCAAGTCCGGTGAATAGCGAATAGAGCGCGACCACGAATGCCCAATCGCCGACGCGGTTGACGATAAAGGCCTTGTTGCCGGCGCTGGTGTTGGCGAGGTCCTTGTACCAGAACCCGATCAGCGCGAACGAGCACAGTCCCACGCCCTCCCAGCCGACGAACATCAGCCACAGGTTGTCCGCCAGCACCAGCACCAGCATCGCGAACGTGAACAGGTTGAGCCACGCGAAGAAGCGCCAGTAGGATTCGTCCTCGTGCATGTAACCGGTCGAATAGAGGTGAATCAGGCCGCCGACGCCGGTGACGATCAGCACCATCAGCATCGAGAGCGGGTCGAGCCAGAACGCGATGTCGAGTTGCAGCGGGCCGACGTGGATCCATCGCCACAGATGGTCGAGCATGAAACGATCGGCGGGCGGCATCGCCAGCATCGCGGACCAGGCATACACCGCAAGCGCGAAGGCCGCGGCCACCGTCCCGCATCCCACGATGCTTATGGCGCGCTTGCCAAGCTCGCGCTGCAGGCGCGCGCCGGCCAGAAAGTTGACCGCCGCGCCGAGCAGCGGCAGCAGCACAATCCAGCGCACGAAATCGACCGCGAGCGGATGCTCCATCGCGCTACAGCCTCACCTCAACCCCACCGCAATCGCGCCGATCCAGGAAAAGCGAGATCGCCAACGGGATCGCGTCGATATAAGCAGAAAACGCGGCGAAAACAAGGAAAGCGCGGCGACGGAAGTGGCGGCGAATCCACCGCGAAGACGCCGAAAGCGGTCCCGACCTCCGGATTTCCCATCAAAGCGTCGCGCTCAACCGCCTATCCATCGAGAACGGCCGCACAGCTTTCGAGCACCGCGTCCGGTTACATCCCTTGACGCGCTCGCCTATGCGCGCGATTGTCCAGCAGGATGAACAAACCTAATTCGCGTCTAATTGGGGCCGAACGAATTGGGGTTTTTTGACTTTTGCACGGAACCGGAGTGAAGGCGAAAAATGGCGTACCAGACCTTGCAATACGAATGCGCGGACGGGATTGCGACCGTCCGCTTTAACCGGCCGGGCAAACTCAACGCGATCAACCCCGAAATGATCGACGACCTGCGCAGGCTCGCAACCGACGTGCGCGCCGACCCGGGCGCGCGTGTGGTGATCTTCACCGGCAACGGACGCGCGTTTTGCGCCGGCGCCGATATTTCCGGGCTGGCCAAGGTCGGCAGCCCACCCGAGTTCATGAGCTTTATCGAGAGCGTGCAGACGGCTTTCAACGGGATCGAGGATCTCGACCGCCCGACGATCGCCGCGATCAATGGAATTGCTTACGGCGGCGGATGCGAGATTTCGCTGTGTTGCGACTTCCGCATCATCGCCGAGGACACAAGTATCGGCGCGCCCGAAATAAAGATCGGACTGCTGCCGGGCGCCGGCGGGACGCAACGTCTTCCGCGGATGCTGCCGACGGCGATCGCCAAGCAGATGATTTATACGGGCGAGCCGCTCTCAGCCCAACAGGCTTTCCATCATGGGCTGGTCAACGAAATTGCGCCGGCGGGCCAGGCGCTGGAGGTTGCCGTCCAGTGGGCGCGCAAGCTGCTCAAGTTGCCGTCGGTAGGGCTCCGATGCGGGAAGCTGCTGGTCGATATCGCGCAGAACGGAAGTCTCAAAACCGGCATCGAGGCCGAGCGCCAGGCGATGGGGCTTCTGTATGCGACGGAGGACCGCAAGGAAGGGTTGGCCGCGTTCCTCGAGCGTCGCGAGGCGAAGTTCAGCGGACGCTAGAATACCCGGATTCAGGTTGGTTCTCGACGCTACGGCGGCAGACCGAGCGGGTATTTCACGAGCCCTTGACACAAGAATGGATTGCTCGTATATGTAGCAAACAAGCGTTTGCTTTAGCGAACGGAATGCTCGCGAGCGACCCGTATCCATAGGAGTTTCCAAAATGGCGCAGATGACGACCGAGACGTGGCACGCGATCCCCAGCTCCATCGATACGATCTATCAGCGCGACTACGAGGTCTACGCGCCTGACATGCGCCGGCTGTACGAGAATGCCAAGCGTGATCAGTGGAACGTCTCGCGCGACATCGACTGGAGCGCGCCGGTCGACCCGAATCGCGGCGTGTTCCACGACGGCCTGATCGACGCCTACGGCAGCCCCTACTGGGAAAAGCTCGACGCCAGGCAGCGTCGCGAACTCAACCTGGAATTTTCGGCCTGGCGGCTCTCGCAGCTACTGCACGGCGAATCGGGTGCGATGATCGCGTGCAGCCAGTTGGTCCAGATGGTGCCGACGACCGACGCGAAATTCTTCATGACCACGCAGGTGGTTGACGAGGCGCGTCACGCCGAAGTGCTCGCGCGCTACATCAAGGAGAAGCTGGGCAACAAGGTCTACCCGATGACCACCAACCTCAAGTCGCTGTTCGATCAATTGATCGGGAGCAGCAAGTGGTACATCAAGACCATCGGCTTGCAGCTTGTCGCCGAGACGCTCGCCGTGTCGCTGTTCCGGATGCTCGCCGAGAGCGCGCAGGATCCGCTGCTGAGCGTCATCTGCCGCAAAATCCTGAGCGATGAGTCGCGCCACATGGGCTTCTCGGTGTTGAGCCTGCCCGAGCAGATCGAGCAGCTCAGCGAGACCGAACGCCACGAGGTCGAAGACTTCACCAAGGAAGCGCTGCGGCTGGTGATGAGCGGCCAGTTCCCGCGCGCCGCTTACGAAGCGGTGGGCTTCAACAAGGCCGAGGTCGACGGAATCGAGCGCTATCGGCTCGACGTCGCCAAGGGCACCGAGCAGGCGATGTTCCGCCAGCTGTTTCGCCGCGACATGCATCAGCAGGTCGTCGCCAACATGGACAAGGTGGGACTGCTCAACGATCGCATCAAGTCGCATCTGAGCGATCTCGGGTTCAACCCCAATGCCGACGGCCGCAGCTACAATCAAAGCGCCGCGGCAGCCGGCTGAGCCGGCGCGCGGGCGCGGCCGCTTGGCCGTCAAAGGCTGGCGCGCGACGAGGAATGCATCCGGCTCCGGCGGAAAAATCTCCGCCAGGGCCGGCGGTAAATGAGCGCATCGACATCCATTAATTCCGCCAGCAGCCGCGCTCCTCGACAGGATAATCGCCGCCAGCAACTGCTCGACGTCGCCGCCCGGTTGTTTCGCGAGCGCGGCTACCACGTCACCTCGATGCGTGATATCGCGCACGAGGTCGGGATGCTCTCGGGCTCCATCTACTATCATTTCTCCTCGAAGGAGGAGCTGCTGTTGGCCGTTTACGAAGAGGGCCTGCGCCATATTGCGGAGCAGGTCGACGCGGCGGTCGCCGGGCGAAACACCCCCTGGGAACGGCTGGAGGCCGGATGCACCGCGCATCTCGAGGCGCTGCTCGAGTTGAGCGACTATACGCAGGTGATGATCCGGGTGCTGCCGCCCGAGGGCGGCAAAGTCGCCGAGCGGCTGCTCGAGCTACGGGATCAGTACGAGGCGCGCTTTCGCACGCTGATCGACGCACTCGCGCTGCCCGAGGCCGCCGATCGGCGTTACCTGCGGCTGCTGCTGATGGGCGGACTGAACTGGTCGCACGTCTGGTATCGTCCGGGCGGCGACACGCCGGCGGTCATCGCGCATCGCATGATCGACCTTCTCCGCCGGCGCCTCGACCGGACTCCCGCGTAAGCGGCGGGATTGCGATCACTGTCCGTTGATGCCGAACGACTTGCTCTGCTTATTGGCCGCGCACGCTACGAAAAACCCTATCACCGCGACCACAGCCACGACTGCCGATTCAAAAAGCAACCAATTTACTGGATTTGCCATATAAGTTCTCAAATTCTCGGGGGCCGACGCTTTGAAGTTATCCGATAGAGAAGCGCTTCGGAAATTTCAGATCGTCAATTGCGACGATACTCAGTTACATCAAATAAGCTCCATCGACTCAACACCGCTCATTTGATCGCTTGAGGGTTTATCGGCGATCCGACCGCACCGGTTATCCGAAGCGGTGGCGCGACGAACATGAATTCGGAGATCTTATCGTTCGCGCACGAATCTCGGACAAGCTGGACGCCGCCGGACGCTGGAATCAGTCCGGCTTCTTTTCGGGCATCGGCTCGACCGCTCCGCCGCTCTCCTTCCAGGCGCGAAATCCGCCACGGATGTGACACACCGGCTCCAGCCCCATCCGCTGCACCGCCTGCGTAGCCAGCGCCGAGCGCAGTCCGCCCGCGCAGAAGAACACGAAGCGTTTGCCCGAGCCGAAAATCTCTTTGTAGTAGGGGCTCTCCGGATCGACCCAGAATTCCAGCATCCCGCGCGGGGCATGTAACGCGCCGGGCACGCGGCCATCGCGCTGGAGTTCGCGGATGTCGCGGATGTCGACCAGCACGACGCCGGGATCGTCCTTGAGCTTGACGGCTTCCTGCGGGGTTATGGTCTGGATCTCTTTTTCAGCCTCGGCGCACAGTTCCTTGACGGTTTTTTTAAGCTTGAGTGCCATCGTTAATCCTCCGCATGCCTTTTACTAGCACTAGCAATGAGATCGACGCGAGACGCTCGCTCGCCCCCATCTTATATGTTCTAGCCCAAGGCAGCGTATTTGAGCATAATCACGGGTCCGATGAGATCGCACCGGAATTCGCTGAGGCCCCAGGGAACCGTTCGACTCGCCGCCACCGCTTTTGCGGCAGCACTCGCGCTGGCTGCCACGGGCTGCAAAAAGGACGCGCCCGCGCCTCCCCCGCCCACGCCGGAAGTCGTGGTTACGGAGGTCATCCAGAGAGATGTGCCGCTTTACTCGGAATGGGTCGGCACGACTGAAGGCTTCGTCAACGCGCAAATCCATCCGAAGGTGTCGGGCTACCTGCTGAAGCAGAACTACAAGGACGGCGACCATGTGAACGAAAGGCAGTTGCTGTTTCAGATCGACGATCGGGAGTACAAGGCCGCGCTCGATCAGGCGTTGGGTAATCTGGCCCAGATACAGGCGGAACTGAAGCGGCATCAGCAGGATCTCGTGCGCTACACCACTCTCTACAAAGCGGCGGTGATCTCGAAGCAGGAGTTTGACACCCAAACGCAAACCACGCGCGCGTCCGCGGCCCAGGCCGAAGCGGCCCAGGCGGCGGTCGAGTCGGCGCAGCTCAATATGCAGTGGACGCGAGTGACCTCGCCTATCGACGGCGTCGCTGGAATCGCGAAGACGCAGGTCGGCGACCTGGTCGGTCCCACCACGCTGCTGACCACGGTCTCGCAGCTCGATCCAATCAAAGTCACCTTCCCAATAAGCGAGCGCGAGTACCTGCATTTCGCCAGGCGCATCAAGCAGCACGAGGAGACCGGGGTAGCGAAAAACGAGCCTGAGCTGCAGATGATCCTTGCCGACGGCAGAACCTACAAATATCCGGGTCACTTCTATGTCGCGAATCGCCAGGTCAACGTGCAGACCGGCACGATCGTCATCCAGGGAATCTTTCCGAATCCCGCCTACATTCTGCGCCCCGGTTTGTACGCGAAGATCCGTGTGGCTGCCGACGTCGAGCGAGGCGCGCTGCTCGTTCCGCAAAGCGCGGTGCTCGAGACCCAGGGACAGTCCCAGGTCGCCGTCGTGGGAGCCGACAACCGGGTCAGCCTGCTTACGGTCAAGACCGGCAAGCAGGCGGGCAATCTCAGAATCATCGCGGAGGGGCTAAAGCCCGGCGAACGCGTCATCACCGAAGGTTTGCAAAAGGTCTCGGACGGGATGGAAGTCAAGCCGCGGCTGGCCCCCGCCGAGCTGGACGAAGGAGCCGCTCCCACGCCGGCGCAATTATCCGTACCCGTTGCCGTGCCTCCCGCCGTACCTCCCGCGGCCTCTGCGAGTCCGGCGCACCAGGGCTAAGCCACGGCGACGCACGATGTCGAAGTTCTTCATCAACCGGCCGATCGTGGCGATGGTCATCGCCATTTTCTTTGTGATCGCCGGCGCCGTCATGGTCTTCCGGCTCCCGGTCGCACAGTTTCCCGAGATCGTGCCGCCCGAAATTCAGACCACGGCGGTCTACACCGGCGCGGACGCGCTCACCGTTGAACAGTCGGTCGCCACGCCGATCGAGGAGCAAGTCAACGGCGCGAAGAACATGATCTACATGCAGTCGATCAACGGCGACGACGGCACGATGACGCTGCAGGCCAACTTCGAAGTCGGCACCGACGTCGATCTCGACCAGGTGCAAGTGCAGAACCGGCTCTCCCAGGCGCTCTCCAGCCTGCCCGCCGCGGTGAGTAACTACGGCCTCACGACCCAGCAGACGGTGGGACTTCCGCTGCTGGTTTTCGCGATCACCTCGCCGCATCGGACCTGGGACCAGACCTTCCTCGCCAACTACACCGCGATCAATATCGAGGATGAGCTCGCGCGCATTCCCGGCATCGGCCAGGTCAAGGTTTTTGGCGCCGCGAACTACGCGATGCGGGTTTGGGTTGCCCCCGACACGCTCGCCAAGCTCCAGTTGACCGTCAACGATATCGTCAACGCCATCACGGCCCAGAATGTCGTGAACCCGGCGGGCACGATCGGAGGCGAGCCGGCGCCGCCCGGTCAGCAGCTTACCTACACGGTGCGCGCCCAGGGCCGCCTGTTGAGCGCCGAGGAGTTCGGCAAGATCATCCTGCGCGCCAACCCGGACGGTTCGCTGGTACGGCTCAAGGATGTCGCGCGGATCCAGCTCGGGGCCGAGAGCTACGACCAACAGGCATACATGAATGGCGCGCCGAGCTCGTTGCTCATTCTCTACCAGAACCCCGGCTCCAACGCGCTGGAAGCCGCGAAACTCGCCAGGACAAGGATGACCGAACTCGCCCGGCGGTTTCCCCAGGACATGCAGGTGACGCTGACGCTCGACACCACCGTGCCGGTGACCGAGGGCGCCTGGGAAATTGTGAAAACGCTGCTCGAGGCGATCGGCCTGGTGGTGCTGGTGGTTTTCATTTTCCTGCAGAGCTGGCGGGCGACGCTGATTCCGATCCTCACCATTCCGGTATCCCTGGTGGGAGCTTTCATGTTTTTCCCGGCGGTCGGATTCTCGGTCAACACGCTCTCGCTGCTGGGGCTCGTGCTCGCCGTCGGCCTGGTGGTGGACGACGCGATCGTGGTGGTCGAGGCGATCACGGCGAAAATCGAGCAGGGACGGTCGCCGCGCGACGCGGCGCTCGAAGCCATGGACGAAGTCGGCGGAGCGCTGGTCGGGATTGCGCTGGTCCTTTCCGCCGTCTTCATTCCGACCGCATTCATGGCGGGCATCACCGGCTCGCTCTACCGGCAGTTCGCGCTGACGATCGCGTTCTCGGTCATCATCTCGGCCTTCAACGCGCTCACGCTGAGTCCCGCCCTGGGCGCGCTGCTGCTGCGGCCGAAAAGCGCCGTGACGCGGCGCAGGGGGCCGCTCGCGCGGGTCTTCGCGCTCTTCAACGCGGGTTTCGAGCGGGCGACCAGGGGCTACGTCAGCGTCTCCGGCCTGTTGATCCGGAAATTTGTGCTGGCGCTTGCGCTGCTGGTCGGGTTCACGATCCTGGCGGGAGAAATCGGCAAGAGACTGCCCCAATCGTTCCTGCCGGACGAGGACCAGGGCTACTTCATAATCAACCTCGAACTGCCGGAAGCCGCCTCGCTGCAACGGACCGTCGCGGTAATGCGGAAGATCGACGAGATCCTGAAGCATGAGCCGGGAGTGCTCTACAGCAACGGCATCGGCGGCTTCAGCATCCTTTCGCAGACCACCAGCCCTCGCAACGGAGTCTACTTCTGCCTGCTGAAGCCCTATCCGGAACGCCGGACGCTCGCGCTGCAGTCCTCATCGATCGTCGCTGCGGTGAATCAGAAGCTGGCTCGGCTGCTGGACGCGCAAGTGTTCGCGTTCCTGCCGCCCGCGATCCCCGGAATCGGCCAGGCCAGCGGCATCGACTTCTTTATCCAGGACCGGGGCGGCCACGACGTGGACTATCTGTGGCGGAACACGCAGAAGTTTATCGCCGCCGCGAGCAAGCGGCCCGAACTGGCGGGCATGCGCTTTACCTTCAGTCCTTCGGTGCCGCAGCTATTCGCGGCGGTGGACAAGGACAAGGTGTTCAAGCTGGGGATTTCGATCGACGAGGTTTATCGCGCGCTGCAGACCCTGCTCGGCGGCTATTACGTGAACCAGTTCAACCGCTTCGGGCGAGTGTGGAAGGTGTTCGTGGAGGCGGAGCCGCAGTACCGGACCACGGCGACGCAAGTCGGACAATTTTACGTTCGCAATAGCGCGGGCGCGATGGTTCCGCTGTCGACGCTGGTCAATATGCGAAAGGCGTTCGGCCCCGAATTCACCACGCGCTTCAACGAGTACCGTAGCATCGAGATTTTCGCGCTTCCGTCACGCGGCCACAGCACGGGCGACGCCATGGACGCGGTTGCCGCGGTCGCCGACGCGGTCCTGCCACGCGACATGGGCTATGCGTGGAACGGGATCTCGTACCAGCAATCGGTGGCGGGTGGCGGCGCGGGAGTGTTCGCGCTGTCGTTAATTTTAGTGTTTCTGATTCTCGCGGCGCTTTACGAGAGCTGGTCGCTGCCGTTCAGCGTACTGCTCAGCGTGCCGGTGGCGGTTTGCGGCGCGTTCTTCGGCCTGTGGTCGCGCCACTTCGACAACGATATCTACGCGCAGATCGGCCTCATCATGCTGATCGGGCTCTCGGCGAAGAACGCGATCCTGATCGTGGAGTTCGCCAAAGCCGAGCTCGAGCAGGGCGAGGCGCTGGTCACGGCCGCGCTCAAAGGCGCACGCCAGCGGCTGCGGCCGATTCTGATGACCTCGTTCGCGTTCATCTTCGGCCTGCTTCCGCTATGGACGGCTCTGGGAGCCGGCGCGGTGGCCCGCCGCCTGATCGGCACGGTCACCATCGTGGGCATGGCGTTCTCCAGCGGCTTCGCCATCTTTCTGGTTCCTGTCCTTTTCGTGGTCGTCGAGCGGCTGTCACATCGATTGTCTGGAAAAGAGCCGCAACCGGCATCCACTCCGGCAGGCCCGCCGCCGGCGAGTGAATCGGTGTCCGATAGCGAGCGCGCGGCCGGAGGCGGCTGACGCGGGTTCAGGCCACGACGCTTCCATGAGGAGCTGTCTCGGCCTCGCAGGCTTCCTTATCTTGCTCTGGCTGCACCTCTGCCGAACCGTCAGACACAAGCGTGAGGCTCTCGATCGCCCCGAGCAGCGTCGCCTTTTTTACCGGCTTGCTGACATGAAGTTCGGCTCCGGCATCGAGGCTCCGGCGCACGTCGCTCTCCAGCGCCGAGGCGGTCAGCGCGATGATCGGCACCGGCGCACTGCTGTCCTGCCGCTCGCGCTGCCGAATGAGGCGTATCGCCTCCAGCCCGTCCATCACCGGCATCTGGATGTCCATCAGGATCAGGTCGTATTTTTCCGCTTGCGCCTTTTCGACCGCGATCAGACCGTTTTCCGCTTCGTCGATTCGCGCGCGCGAATGCTTGAGGTAGGCGCGAATGAGAATGCGGTTGTCCCTGGCATCTTCGGCCAGCAGGATGTGCAGCGGACGCCGCAGCGATTCGGTGGCGCCAGTGGACGGCGCAGCGGGCGGCTCGAGGGTGGAACGGAAATCGCCGTTGTGCCGGGCCATCGCGGCCGCGATCGCCTCGAACAGCTCGAGCCGTCGCACCGGCTTCACCAGGTAGGCGTCGAACCCGAGCTGGCCGACCCGGGCAAGCTCCATCTTGAGATCGTCCGAACTGAGCATCAGGAGCGGCAGACCGTCGTAGCCGGTTGCCTTGATCCGTTCCGCGACCTGAAAGCCGTCCATCCCCGGCATGCGGCAATCGAGTAGCAGCAGCTTGAAGGGCCGGCCGCTCAGCCGGGCGCGTTCGAGCAGCGCGAGTCCCTGCGGGCCGTCTTCGGCCTCGCTCACCTCGGCGCCGCGGCTGGTGAGCATCTCGCGCAGGATGAGCCGGTTGGTGGCATTGTCATCGACCACCAGCGCGCGTATCCCGCTGAGCATCAGCGTCACGCCCGACGGCTCCGTCGCAAGAGGCGCGCTGCCGATCTCGAAGCGCGCGGTGAAATGAAACGTGCTGCCCGTCCCCAGTTCGCTCTGAACCCAGATTTTCCCGTTCATCAAGCCGACCAGCCGCTTGGCGATGGCGAGGCCAAGGCCGCTGCCGCCATAGTGACGCGTGGTCGAGGAATCGGCCTGGGTGAAGTTCGAGAAGACCGCTTCGAGCTTGTCGGCAGCGATGCCGATGCCGGTGTCGGACACGCTAAAGAGCAGCGCGCCGGGTCCGTCTCCCATCGGATCGCGCTCGACCGTAAGCACCACCTGGCCGGTTTCCGTAAACTTAATCGCGTTACCGATGAGATTGATCAGAATCTGGCGCAACCGTAGCGGGTCGCCGCCGAGCTGGCGCGGCACGTCGGGCATCAAGTGAACCGCGAGCTCGAGGCGCTTGGCGTGGGCGCGCAGGCCCAGCGTTTCGACCACCTTGTCGGTCAGGCCTTCGACGTCGAAGTCAACGCACTCGAGCACCAGCCGCCCGGCCTCGACCTTGGCGAGGTCGAGGATATCGTTAATCAGGAGCAGCAAAGCGTCGCCGTTGTTGTGCATGATGCTGAGGAATTTTTTCTGCTCGCGGTTCAAAGGCGTTTCTTCCAGCAGTTCCGCCATTCCCAAAATCGCGTTCATCGGAGTGCGAATTTCGTGCGACATGCTGGAGAGAAATTCGGACTTGGCGCCCGAAGCGGCCAGCGCCGCTTCACGTGCCGCGATGAGCTCGTGCTGGGTCGAGGTCAGTTCCTCGACCTGTGCCCTGAGCCGCTGCTCTGCCTCGTGTAGCGCATGTTCGCTTTCCTTGATCCGGGTGATGTCGTGTCCGACGCCCAGGGCGCAGGCTTCGCCATCAAGGTCGATAACCACCGATGACGCCAGATATGGGACCACCGCGCCCTGGAAACGGAAGTCGACCTCAAGCTCGCGCACGTGGCCCTCGGCCCTCATTTTCTGAAGGAACAGTTGGCGTTCCTCCGGCCGCGCCCATTGATCGATCTCGAGCGTCGAAGTCGCGAGGGCTTGCTCTCTGCTGAGCCCGCTACGCTTGAGAAACTCCTCATTTACCTCGATGAACTTTCCGTCAGTGAGTCGACTGACGGTCACGAGATCCGGTACCGCATCGAATAAATGGCGGAGCATCGCCTCGCTCTTGCCGAGCAGCTCGCGGCTCTGCTCAAGTTCGGCCGTGCGCAGGGCAACTTTCCGCTCGACGCCGGTGTTGGCGGCTTCCAAGTCGGCCTGGTGCTCGGCAAGCCCCAACATCTCCTTGAGGCTCTGGCCGATCGAAATAATCAGGAAGACATCCTCGAAGACCACCCATCCGATGTGCTCGACGCAGCGCCAGGGCTGGACTACGTACACGCCGTATATGTCCTGTGGCGCGAGCACCCCGAACAGGCCATGGTGAATCGCCGTTACGGCCGAGGCGGTAATCAGCACTCGCCAATCGCGGTAAAAGGCCAGCAAGGCCAACGCGCCGAAGATGTGGAAATGAGTCTCGATTCGGCCGCCGGTCAGGTCGATTAACAAGGCCGAAAACAGCATCTCGCACGCCGCGATCACATGGCGGGTGAGAGTTGCGCCGGGACGTAGCAGCACCAGCGCGATCGGCAGCAAGGCCAGCGCGCCGCCGAGAAAAATCGCAGCCCATACGTGGACGTTGATGGAGCTCTGGGCCCCGGCCCAGGTTTTGGGCGAAAGGCAAAGGGCGACCACGATTGCGCCGATCCATTGCACCACCATCAGCACCACAAACAGCCGGTCGGTCTGTTTGAAGATGCGCATCCGCAGCTCGTCGAACAGCACCGCTGCGCGCGGTGCGCTGTCCTCGTGCGGCTCGAAGTCCTGGTCTATTGCAGACACTGTTCGGCACTTCGCCTGGCCGAGGACGATCGCGGGGCGAATAGTGCACAGCCATAGACGGCCGTCTTCCCGCCGTCGTGCGGCGTGGGTTCCTCGAGCAGCGCGGCGATCGCGCTCGCGCCGGCGCTATCGCCGTAATGACCGCGCGCCGCGGTGATGCCACCGCTGAACAACAAGCGTCCGTTGCGGTCGTACACCATCGTCTGTCCCGAGGTCGCGGCGCCGAATAGCCGCGCCTCACGTCCGTCATCAATCACCACGCTCACGCCGGGTATCGCCGCGGCGTCGCGCCACAGGCTGGACTTTGTCCACTTGTCGCTGAACCCGGGCGGCTTGAGGAAAATCACGTTGGCGTCGATTCGTCCCCGCGATTGCGCCATCAGTATCTCCAACTCCCCGATACTGGCGCGCGTGCAGGGACAGTGCGGATGAACGACCATCACAAGCGTGAGCGCGCCGGATTTGCGCGTGAGCCGGCTTTGAGCGGGCCAAAACGCGGGCGGAGTTCCGGCGGCTCCCGGCGTTAGCGAATAGCGCCAGAGAATTCCCATGCCGCCGACAATCGCGATGGTTAATGCGACGCCGATCAGCGTCAGCAATGCGGTGCTCGTCTTACTCACGTCGCAAGCTCCGAGACGGTCAGGCGCGCCCGACCATCAGCGCGATGTCGTCAGCGCCGCGCATTTCCGAACTGCCCACGAAATACGCAAGAGCGATGCCCGACTGAAGCCGGGTCCCTAGCGCGGAGCAGCCAAGCGTTGGAGCTTTGAGCAGCGAGTGAGCCGAAGCGAAGTGTCTCCGATGCGAACTGATGTGCCGAATGTGGTCGCGCGCAATCGGTCGCGCGCAAGATGAGCGCGCGGTCTTAAAGCGGACGCGGGCTGATCCGCGGCGAGTTAGTGCCGGGAGATTGTCAGTCGAATGCCTAGTCGCGCGCCGCGCTACGCGGCCGCATCGCAGCTACTTGCCCTTGTAGTTCGGCTTGCGCTTTTCGATGAATGCGCGCGGGCCTTCACGCGCGTCTTCGGTCTTGCGGATGAAGCGCTGCGCCTCGTTTTCGATTTTGAAGGCCGCCTCGAACGGCAGCCCCGAGCACTTTTCCACCGTCTCCTTGATTGCGCGCACGGCCAGCGGGCCGTTTTCCGCAATCGCGTGCGCCAGCTCCTGTGCCTTCGCCATTACTTGTTCCGGCGGCAACACGTAGTTGATGAGTCCGAGCCGCCATGCCTCGGCGGCCGGGATGCGGTTGCCGGTCAGCAAAATCTCCATCGCCTTGCAGTACGGCATCTGGCGCACCAGCCGTACCAGCGAGCCGCCGGCCGGGATGATCGCCCATTTGACCTCCTGCAAGGCGAAGCTTGCCGACTCGGCCGCCACGCGCAGATCGGTCGCCTGCATCAGCTCGAGCCCACCCGCGATGCAGAAGCCGTTGACCGCCGCGATTACCGGCTTGTACAGGTTCCATCCGCGCAAGAGCGCCATCGCGCCGATCTTCGGGTTCTCCTTCAGCCTATGGTCCCACTCATCCTCGGGCTGGCGCGCGCCGGTCATCAGCGGAATCATCCGTGCCAGGTCGGCGCCGGCCGAGAAAGCCTTGTTGCCTGCGCCGGTTATGATCGCGGCGCGCACGTCGTCGTCGTCGGCCACGCGCTGCCAGGCTTCGGCCAGTCGCACGACGACCTCAGGGTTCATCGCATTATGGACCTCGGGACGATTGATGGTGAGGTAGGCGATGTGGTCGCGGATTTCAAACAATAACGCTGGCATTGCCTGCTCCGTTTGGCGTACGCATTTAATCATCGTATCTATCGGCATTCGCGGCGCAGTGACAAGAGAGACGAGCGGCGCATCGCGGTGGCGAACGAACGAATCGTGTAGGTGTTGTTCCGCGAATTGCGCTATGCAGGAGTTGGCTTCACCTGTATCGATTTAGAGCGCGGAACTTTTGAGCGATGAATCCGGGAGGCGACGACATTGGCTGCCGCAGCGCTGGATGACCTCAAGGTCGTCGAGTACGCCACGATGGTCTCGGGACCGATGTGCGGCAAACTGTTCGCCGACATGGGCGCCGAGGTGGTCAAGATTGAGCCGCCGGGCCTGGGCGACGAATCGCGCAGCCATCCGCCATTTCCCGCCGACCTGCCGCATCCGGAGAAAAGCGGGCTCTACCTCTACCTCAACACCAGCAAGAAAAGCGTGACGCTCGATCCCGCCACCGCGAGCGGCGCGGAAATCTTCAAGCGCCTGGTGCGCGACGCCGACATCCTGCTCGAGAACCATCCGCCGGGCCACCTGGAAAGCCTCGGGCTCGGCTACGAGGTCCTGCACGCGCTCAACCCGCGATTGATCGTCACCTCGGTCACGCCGTTTGGGCAAAGCGGCCCGTATGCCGGATGGAAAGGCTCGGACCTCATCGAATGGGCGATGAGCCTGACCGGCTACAACACACCGACACTGATCAACGATGCGACGAGCGAGAATCCGCTGCGCGCGCCCGGCCGCCAGGCCGACATGATGGGCGCGACCACGGCGGCGGCGGCGACTATGCTGGCACTGTTCCATCGCGAGGCCACGGGCGCCGGGCAATGGGTCGACGTCGCGTGCTGGCAGGCCGTGGTCAACACCGCGAAGATTGAAATGATCGTCTACAGCTACGCCGGGATGCCGTACAGCCGACTGCGCGCCAATGCCAAGGCCGGGCTGGAGCCGTCGCGATGCCGCGACGGATACGTTTACGTGCTGTGGGTGGTGGACTCGCACTTCGAGGCGCTCAAGGAACTGCTCGGCCATCCGGAAGCGCTGGAGGCCGACCTGTTCAGGAATACCGCGGCGCGCGCCGAATATGACGACGTGATTCGTCCGCTGATCCAGCGGGAACTGCTCAAGCATGACATGGATTGGCTGGTGCGCGAGGGGCAGAAGATCGGATTGCCGATCGGCCCCGTGCTGACCGTCGCACAGGCCGCCGAACATTCGCATCTCAAGGAGCGCCGCGCCTTCGTCGAAATCGATCATCCGGTCGCGGGCCGTTTTCGTTATCCCGGACCGCTGGTGCGGCTGACCGCGACCCCGCCCGTCGCACGCCGTGCGCCGCTGCTCGGCGAACACAACGAGGAGATCCTGTGCGGGCGGCTGGGCTGCTCGCGCGAGGAACTCGCGGGACTTCGCGCCACGGGCGTGATTTGATTCGGGAGAAAACGGGATGGCGCGTCTGCCGCTTGAAGGAATTCGGGTCACCGATTTCAGTTGGATCATCAACGGGCCGCAAACCGGTCTCTGGCTCGCGGCGATGGGCGCCGAGGTCATCAAGATCGAATCGCAGGTCTACCTCGATTTCATGCGGCTCAATCCAGCCTTCATGGCGGACGGCCAATCCGGCGTGAATTGCAATGGCGGTTATCACACGCTCAACTACGGCAAGAAATCGATCAACCTCAACATCAAGACGCCGCGCGGCAGGGAACTCGCGTACGAACTCGTCAAGCGCAGCGACTTCGTGCTGGAGTGCTATCCGGCGCCGCTCTCGCGCCGGCTCGGACTCGGCTACGAGGAACTGCGCGCGGTCAAACGCGACATCATCGTGATCTCGGTCTCGCTGCTGGGCAAAACCGGAACCGAACCGGCCGACTGGGTCGGATGGGGTCCGATGGCGTGCTCGTTCGTCGGCACCTTCGACGCGCAGGGCTATCCGGGCGGCGCGCCGCGCCATACCGGCGGCACCTGGCCCGACTACGCAATCGGCACCGCGGTGGTCTTTCACCTGCTCGCCGCACTGCGCCATCGCGATCGCACCGGCGAAGGCCAATGGCTCGACGCCAGCATGGGCGAGACCGTAATCGGCGAGACCCCCGAGTGGTACATGGACTATTTCATGAACGGGCGCGACCGCCGGCAATGGGCCAACCGCGACGACGTGATGGCGCCGCACAATACCTATCCGTGCGCGGGCGACGATAAGTGGATAGCCATTGCGGTCGGCGATGACGCCGAATGGCGGGCGCTGTGCGAGGTGATGGGCATTCCGGCGTGGACGGGCGAGGTGAAATTCGCCGATCAGTTCGCGCGCTGGCAAAATAGCGACGCGATCGACGTTCGTCTGCGCGAATGGACGCGCGGCCATCAGCATATCGAGCTGGCCGAGCGCCTCCAGCGCGCGGGCGTGCCGGCCGGGCCCGTGCTCGACAGCGTGGAGATTCATCAGGACCGCCATCTGTGGGAATGGGGTTACTGGTGGGAACTCGACCATCATACGGCCGGCAAACGCGTGATGCCGGGAATTCCGGCCAGGCTCGGCAACGTGCCGCGCTTCAACTACAATCCGCCGCCGGACCTGGGGCAGCACAACTTCGAAGTCTTCAACGGCATCTTGGGACTGTCGAAGGAAGAAATCGCAGCGTTGATCGAATCGAAGGTAATCTACTGATGTGCGGCGACTGATCTGCGGCAATCTTCGGAGCCGCGGCCGCGAGTGTTGGTGAAGACGAGCGGCTAAATGCGGTGCGCCGACAGCGAGGCGGCCAGCGGCGACGGAGTTCCGACACCATAGCGGCGACATCGGAGCCGCGGCCGCGAGTGTTGGTGAAACAAATGGAGTCACTGAAAGACAAGGCGTGCATCGTCGGCGTGGGCGAGAGCGCGTTCACGCGCGGCTCGGGCAAGACCGAGCTGCAACTGATGCTCGAAGCGTCGGCCAAGGCGCTGGATGACGCGGGGCTCAAGCCGCACGACATCGACGGCATCGTCGGGCCGCCGCTGGGCGCCTCGGCCGAACATTTCGCGGCCAACCTGGGAATCGAGGATCTGCGCTACTCGACCTACGTGCAGATGGGCGGTGCGAGCCCGGTGGTGGCGCTGCAAAGCGCCGCGATGGCGGTCGCTTTCGGCGTCGCCGATTGCGTGCTGGTGCCGTGCGGATGGAACGGTTACTCGGTGATGCGCGTGAGCGCCGGCGGGCAGGGCGGAAGCGGCTCGGCGCCGCCAGGTCCGCTCGCCGGAACCATCGGCGCATACTATTTGCCTTACGGCGCGATAGCGCCGGTGCAATGGTACGCGTGGCTCGCGACCCGTCACATGAAACTCTACGGCACCCCGTTCGAAACGATGGGCACGATCGCGGTCACTTCTCGCAAGCACGCCCAGCTCAATCCGCAGGCTTACATGCGTGGCCGTCCGCTCACGATGGACGACTATCTCAAGTCGCGATGGGTCTCGTATCCGTTTCGGCTCTACGACTGCTGCCTGGAGACCGACGCCGCCGGCGCCGTAATTGTCACCTCGCCCGAGCGCGCACGCGACCTGCGCCGCCCACCGATCTATATCTCCGGTGTCGCCGAGGGTCATCCGTATCCCGCCGACGATATTCCGGCGCGTCCCGACCCATTCGTGATCGGGCTGACCTTCGCCGCGCCCAAGGCGTTTCGGATGGCGGGGGTCACGCAAAAGGATCTCGACTTTGCCGAAATCTACGACTGCTTCACTTATGTCGTGATGCTCCAGATTGAGGCGCTGGGCTTGTGCAAACGCGGTGAGGTCAAAGACTTCGTCACGCCCGAACGGATCGGATTGGGCGGCGAGTTGCCGATCAACACGCACGGCGGACTCCATTCCGAGGCCCACGTCTGGGGCATCAATCATATTGTCGAAGCCACCCGCCAGTTGCGCCACGAATGCGGCGAGCGCCAGGTCAAGGACGCCGAGGTGGGGCTGGTCACCGGATGGGGCGACTTCGGCGACGGCGGATTGGCAATCCTGAGGAGATAGCCAGGAGGTAGCGAGGTAGCAATGACGGCCGGGACGCAAAGCGAATACAAGCTGCCGCTGCCGAAGATGCGCGGGCCGGCGGCGGAGTTCTACAAGTTCTGCAAGGCGCACGAATTGCGCTTTCAGCGCTGCACCGATTGCGCGGCGTGGCGGCACATCCCGCGCGACATGTGCGCGAAGTGCGGATCGTTCAACTTCGAGTGGGCGCGCTCGTCGGGCAGAGGCACGGTGTTTTCGTGGACCGTGGCCGCGCAGCCCTTTGTGCCGCAGTTCGCGCCGCTGGTGCCCTATGCTCCCGCGGTGATCGAACTGGAGGAAGGGGTGCGGATGGTCTCGTGGGTGACGGATATAAAACCCGACGAACTGGCGCTCGGGATACCGGTCGAAGTGGTGTTCGACGACGTGACGCCCGAGGCGACGCTGCCCAAATTCCGCCGCCGGCGTCAGTAGACCACATGCCCGCCATGACGGCCGCGCGCGACAGTTTCAAGACCCGGCCGCGGTGGGGTAGACTCGCCGCTGCGCGCGCTCGCTGGAGTCGAAGCTCTACGGTGCGCGGCGGCAAAACCGATCGGAGGGCGCTTGCTATGGCTGGTAAAGGAACGATCGTCTGTGGCTTTATCGCTCCACATCCCCCGCACCTGGTCTACGGCGAAAATCCGCCGCAGAATATCCCGCGCTCCAGCGGCGGATGGGAGGTTCTGCGCTGGGCCTACGACAACTGCCGGGAAAAGATCAAGCAGCTCAAACCCGACGTGATCATCGTTCATACGCCGCACTGGATGACGCTGGTCGGCCATCACGTCACCCGCGTGCCGCGCCTGAAGGGCCTCTCGGTCGATCCGATCTTCCCGCATCTCTTTCGCTACAACTTCGACACCGCGATCGACGTCGAGCTGGCCGACGCGGTCTACGATGAAGCGCGCGCCGAAGGCCTCATCGCGCGCAAGATGACCAATCCGAACTTCCGCCTCGACTACGGCACGATAGTCACTTCCCATATGCTCAATCCCGGCTGGGATATACCGATTCTGAGTCTCTCGGCGAACAATTCGCCGTACTACTTTTCGCTCGGCGTTGGAATCGAGGAGATGTACAAGCTCGGGCGGGCAACGCGGCGCGCGATCGAGAAAACCGGCCGGCGCGCCGTGCTGGCCGCGAGCAATACGCTCTCACATTTTCATTTCGATCGCGAACCCGATCCCAATCTGCCCGAGGATATGAGCAAGGAGCACGTCTTCAGCCACGCCAACTACCTCTGGGACATGCGGGTGCTGCGCCTGATGCGCGAGGGCAAAATGGACGAGCTTTTGAGCGTGCTCCCCGAGTTCATCGAGAAGACCGGCGCCGAGGTCAAGTCGGGCGGGTTGTTCTGGATGCTCGCGGCGATGGGTTTTCCGACCGTTCCGGCGCGCGTGCACGGCTACTGGAGCGTGATCGCGACCGGCAACGCGGTGGTCGAATGGGACCTGTCCGCGGACGCCAACGGTGGCGGAGCGCACGTCCATGCCTGAGGGCCAAATCGTCAAAGGCTACATAATGCCGGGCATGCCGCACGTGATGCTGCCCACGGAATCGGCGAGCCGGGTCGAGTTGCGCAACGCCTGCCGCGTGGCGGGTGCCAATGCGCAGGAGGCGCGGCCCGACGTGCTGGTCATCTTCAGTACGCAGTGGGTTTCGGTGCTCGGCCATCTGGTGCAGGCGCGGCCCAATCCCACGGGGCTGCACGTCGACGAGAACTGGTACGATCTCGGCAATCTGCCCTACGACTTTCGCACCGACCTCGAAGTCGCCCGCAGGACGATCGATCTCGGCACGGCTACCGGCCTCCAGGTGCGTCCGGTGGACTACGAGGGCTTTCCGGTCGATACCGGCACGCTGGTGGCGCTCAACTTTCTCAATCCGAAAAATGAAATTCCCGTCGTCTGTATCTCGTGCAATATCTATTCGGGGCGCGACGAAGAGTTGAAGCTCGGCCAGGCCGCCGCCGACGCGGTGCGCGCGCTCGGCCGGCGCGCCGTGGTGGTCGCCTCGACGGGACTTTCGGGCCATTACTTCACCCGCGAGATCACCGACGACGAAGACCGGATCGTCAACCAGGAAGACGACGCGGAGAACCGCAAGCTGCTCGACCTGATCGCCGCCGGCAAATGCATGGACGCGATGGACCTGGTGCCCGAGTATGCAACGAAGACCGGCGCCGACATGCAATTCAAGAGTTACTACTGGCTGATGGGTGCGATCGGCTCCGGACGCGTCCAGAACAAAGTACGGGGCAAAGTTTTGGGTTACGGTTCGATTTGGGGCAGCGGAGCGGCGGTGGTCGAGTTCACGGTCTGAGCGTGTCACGTCACCATGCCGATCTGGCGCCCTGCAGGCGCTTGAGCGTTGGGAGAAAATTCGATGGCCGCTGACTATTCGATCTGGGTCCTTTGCTATGCCCGGACCAAGGTGTCGGGCGACTTCATGGGCGGGTCGCCGATCGCCAGCAACACCGGGACGTTCGAAATACCGATGCTCTACACGCTGGTGGTTTCGGCGCCGGCGGCCAAAGAGCGGCGCGTGATCGCAATCGACACCGGATTCGGCGAGAGCGGTTTCGCCTCGGCCGAAGAGAAGCTCTCGGGGATGTTCACCGACATCGAATGGCCCGACGTCGTGGTCGGCAAGGTCGGGTTTCGCCCCGAGGACGTCGACACGGTCATCCTGACCCACATGCACGCCGACCACGCGGGCAACGTGGCCGCGTTTCCCGGGGCCAGGGTTTACGTGCAGCGCGAGGAGTACGAGGGCTGGACGCGGCTGCGGCGCGGCGAGTTAATCAAGACGGCGGGCCCCGGTTCGTGGGCGCTCTCGTCGATCAATTGGGAGAATTTCGACCGCTTCGATGAGGCGATCGCCGCGGGCCGCGTGACCCTGCTCGACGGCGACCGCGAAGTCGCGCCCGGGGTCACCTGCCGGCTGGCCTCGCAATCGCACACCTTCGGTTCGCAGTGGGTGGAGATCGAAACTCCGTCGGGTCCGCATATCGTGGCGGGCGATTGCGTGTACTGGTACGCGAATCTCGAGAAGATGTGGCCGCCGGGCTATATCCAGGGCAATCCGTGGAACGTGATGCAGGTGTTCGAGAAGATGAGCGGAATTATCGGCGACAAGCTGCCGCGCGTGGTCCCCGGCCACGACATGGAAGTCTTCAAGCGCAACGTCAACTGGACGGTGGGACTCAATCCGGTCGCCGAGCTGCATCTGGCGGCGGGCGAAAAATCGCGCCGCCCAAAATAATCCGACGGATGCCTGTGTCCGCGGCGTCGATGCCCGCCACCTGATCGGTCGCGAGCGTCGCGAAATCCATCCGGACGCGGAGCCGAACAGGCAGTTGAAAAGGGGCCGGGCGTCCTCGGCCGACGTAAACTAACCGCGGCGCTTGCTCCGGGAGAAAGGCCAACGCGGCGGATCCCCGTTTTTCAGTCGCAGTTGCCTCCCCATCGCGGTGAGGCACGCCCGGCCCGTCAAGCCAATCGATTGCCATCGCGCTTGCGATAACGCCGTGGCGCCCTTCCCGGTTCCATCGCGCCGCCGGCAAATCGTCATCCATAAATACGTAACGGGTGGACGATTGGATTTGCGAGCGGCGATCTCCGTGGCGCGCGGACGGTTCAGGAGGTTGGATATCTTGCCAAGCGTCCGAGCGTTTATATACGCTCAACGGGCGCGGCGGCGCGCCTGGGGGGGGTGCGCGCAGGCCGCCACAAAGAGCAGTGTCCGGGCCGTATCCATCAACGTTCAGACGCCGAAAGGCGCGGCCACTATTTTCGAGGAGGGTAGTTCTGCGATGAGCCGATTGGTTGGTTTGATACTGGCTGTCGCGTTTGCCATAGCGCCACTTGAAGGTTGCAAGTCGGGCGGTATCGGATCGGGAACCAACTATTTTCCGTTGACCGCAAATTCGACCTGGACGTACCAGATACTCTCGAAGAGCCAGGGCACGCAGTATCAGATCACCGACCGGGTGATCGGCGTGAAGTACGTACCCGCCCTGAAGCTCACCGGCTCGGTGGTTGACGAATCCTACAGTCTCGTGCGGGGCGGCACCCGGCCGCTCGTGTATTACGCCAAGGACGGCTACATCGCGCGGCTCTCGGCGCTCGACTACAACCAGAAAACCATCCAGGCGCCGTCGTGGGGGCGCTCGGAAGAGGCTCAGTTTCTGCCGCTGCAGCTTGTGCCAAATCTGGCCTGGACCAACGTCATTTTTCCTTACGGACATCTCTCGGGGGCCTTCAACATCAACCAGAGCCATCGCACCTTCGCCGAGACCAAGCAGATCGAGACGCCCGCCGGCCGTTTCAACAATTGCATCCGTATCGAGACCCAGGCCAAGTATGAGGGCGGGGTTTACGAACGCAAGAAACAGAAACTACAGCTCACCTATCTGGATTGGTACGCGCCCAATGTCGGCCTGATAAAGACGGTGGCGCTCGAAGGCGGCCCCACCGGCCCTGAGATGGATCGAGTCGAACTGCTCAGATTCAACGTCACGTCTGCGGCGCAAGACTCCTCACATTAAGACGGCTCACGCGAAAGCGTTCGGGCAAACCGTTCAAGCCAGGGCGGCGGCTTGCGTCGCTTTACGGTTTGGGTTGCTGACCCGCCGCGGCGGTGTTGTCGCCGGCGGCGTAGTCGATCGCAAGCGCGTCGATGTAATAGCCGATATGCCCGCCTTCTCCGATCTTCGGGGTATACTGCATCTTATTGATGTAGTCGCCGGCCTGGTTCGGAGTACGGTTGCTCGACGTGACCGCGGTTTCGTTTTGGTTGGGTGTGACGCCATAGAGCATCGTCTTCTTATTCTGCTTTTTCCCGCCGAGGATCAGCAGAGCCTGGGCCCCGGTTGCGCAGGCCTGGCGCTTGAGTTCCGGTAGTACTGCGACCGGGTCTGCATTGACATCGGACCAGGCCTCGACGATCGCCAGCTCCTGGTAGCCTGCCGCCGGCTCCTCGGTAAGGACCGGCATGTCGCAGTCAGGCGGCTTGGCGGGATGGATATCGGTTGAGACTTGGCTGACCAGCACTTGAGTCGGGCGCTTGTCCGTGAAGCATCCGGCTATCACGCCGGCGCTGGCGGCGAGCAATAGCGCGCCTGCCAACGCCGTCCACCTGTGCGGATGCGTCAAATGCTGAACCGGCTCCATCGCTTGAATCTCCTGCACCGCCGAGGCTAGCACGGCGCGCGGCGGCTGACCAAGTTCGAGCAGGTGCGAGTGACTTGGCGCGCGCCGCCGAAGTGGATTTGCGCCCTATTTGCGAAATCGCGGCGCGGGAATATGATCGTTTCATGGCCCGGCTCGCGCGGATCGCCGCTATGATGTTGTGCAGTCTCGGTGCGATGGCGATGTCGGCTTGCATGACGGTGCCGAGTTCGACCGGCTCTTCATCCAACGGGTTCTCGTTCGGCGCTGGAATGCCGTCAACCAGCCCTTCCTCCAGCAGCGGTTATTCTTCCAACGGTTCCTCGTCGAACGGCTATGGCTCCTCCAGCGCGGCCGCGGCGGCCGTGCCGAGCGGTTATGGCGCTGGTGACCCCGCCGACGGCGGCTCGGTCCCGCCGGGCTACACCAACGACGCCGCGCAGAGTGGCACACTCACCAGCTACCTACAGGGCCATCGTCTCCCGCTGGTCGGCGCGCAAGTGCTGACCAACAGCAGCGGCGATCGGCAAGTCATCCTCTATGGCTTCGTGGCGAGCGATTTCGGTAAGCAGGACGCCGCCGATCGGGCGCGCCAATATTTGCATAGTCCCAGTGCCCCGGTGATCAACCGGATCGCGGTCCGGCCCGAGCTGGCCTCGGGCGCCAGTGGCTCGGCGCCGGTTGCGCCGCCGAACGGCACGTCCGGATCTTCCGGATCTTCCGGCAACGAACTGGGCAGTGTGCGGAGCTACCAGGACCAGCAGCAACAGGCGCAACAGCAGCAGCAGTACATGCAGCAGAGTCAGCCGAGCCCGAGCGCGCTCTCGGCGATCGTGCCGCTGATCGGCATGATGGGCGGCATGATGAGCATGGGCAGCGGCGGCTTCGGGATGGGCGGTGGCGGTTTCGGAATCGGCGGCGGAGGCTTCGGTTCGAGCTATGGCTATGGCTCACCATACGGCGGCGGTTCGCCGTTCAGCCCTTATGGTGGTTCGCCATACTACGGCGGCGGCATGCCGTACAGCCCCTACGGGGCGGCGCCTTATGTGCCGTCCTACGGCTACCCCGGAAGCTATCCCTGATCGAGCGATCTCGGCCCGGATCGTATCGGCCCGGTTCGCGTCCTAACTCAACTCGCGGAAGAATGCGCGAATGTCGTCGGCGAGCAGCGCCGGCTCTTCCATCGCGGCGAAATGTCCGCCCGACGGCATCACCGTCCAGCGCACGACATTGTAGGCGCGCTCGGCCCAGCTCCGCGGCGGCCGCATCAGCTCGGCGGGAAAATTGGCCACCGCGGTCGGGGTTTCGATTCGCGTGTCGGGCTTCAGATGCCACGGATGATGGCGCGCCTCGTAGTACAGCCGGGTCGATGAATTTATCGTTCCCGTCACCCAGTAGATCATCACGTTGGTCAGCAACTGGTCCTTGCTGAAGCGGCGCTCGACGTCGCCGCGGCAATCGCTCCAGGTGCGAAACTTTTCGACGATCCAGGCCGCCAGTCCCGCCGGCGAATCATTGAGCGCGTAGGCCAGGGTCTGCGGCTTGGTGCCCTGGATCCATTGGTAGCCGGTCTCGTCGCGGCGAAAGCGCTCGAGGTCGCCCAGAAAGACTTTCTCCGCGTCGTTCAGCTCGGCCGGGCGGCGCCCCTCGGCCGCGCCCACCGCGACCATGTTGATGTGAATGCCGTAGAGATGCTGGCGGTAGACCTCGCCCAGGCGCGAGGTTATCGCCGCGCCCCAATCTCCGCCCTGCGCGCCGAAGCGATCGTAGCCGAGCACTTCGTGCATCAGCTTGAACATGATGTCGGCCATGGCCTGGATGTTCATCGCGCGGGTGCGCGGATGGGCGGAAAAGCCGTAGCCCGGCAGCGACGGGGCGACCACCGTGAAAGAGTCGCGCGCGTCGCCGCCATGCGCCGCCGGATCCGTCAGCCGCGGAATCAGCTCCATGAACTCGTACACCGACCCCGGCCATCCATGCAGCAGCAGCAGCGGCTTCGGATTGGGCCCGCGTCCGCGCTCGTGGATGAAGTGAAGGTCCTCGCCGCCGGCCGCGGCGCGGAAATGCGCGAAGCGGTTGAGCTCGCGCTCGTGCGCGCGCCAGTCGTAGCGCGTGCGCCAGTACTCGATAAGCTCGCGCAGGTAGGCGAGGTTCGCGCCATAGTCCCACGCCGAGCCCGGCACCTCGTCGGGGAGCCGCGTGCGTTCCAGGCGCGCGCGCAGATCGGCCAGCACCTCGTCGGAGACCGCGATCTTAAACGGTTCGATTTTGCTTTGCGCCATGTCCCGCGCGTTCCTCCTGAAGATGGCCGCTCACCGGCCAGCCGTTCATTTGGGCGCGAGCGCTTCCTTGACCATCTGGCTCGCCACCCGTCCGTCCAGTTGCGCTCCGAAGCGGTCCTTGAGCGCCTTCATCAAAGGCCCTATCTGTTTCACTCCGGCCGCGACCTGCTCGTCGATCGCCGCGCGCAATTCGTTCTCGTCAAGCGCCGCCGGCAGGTAGGAGTCGAGCACCCGCGCCTCCTCCTCGTTCTGCGCCACCAGGTCGGCGCGTCCACCCTGGCGCGCGAAGCCCAGCGTCTCGTCGCGCCGCGCCCGCTCGCGCTTGACGATCTGGACGATCTCGGTCTCGCTGGCCTCGCGCCGCACGTCCTTTTCGACCCGCGTGATTTCGGCCAGCACGCCGCGCAGCGTCATGGTGCGCAACTTGTCGCCGCTCTTCATCGACGCCTTGAGGTCTTCCTGCAACTTCTTTTTCACTGCTTCACCCGGAGTCTCTCCACACGGCCCTGGACGACGCGGCTCCGTCGCGCCCGCCGCCCAAGGTCGCGCGCGCGGCGGCTCTCGTCAACTGTACATATGTTGATTCGCGTCCAGCCACATTTTTACTCTATGGTCAGACTGTATAACCAGCGTGACGAGGCGGAAAGCCGCACGATACTTCGGGCGGAACTCGAGCCGAACGTCAGGTGGAGGCGCGCTTCGATGGCTTCGACGCTCAATCGCATCACGGAATACGGCAAGCAGATCGATTTCGGCAAAACGGCGGACGACTACGGCCGCTACCGCGCCGGCTTTCCCACTCAGCTCTACCATGGCGCGGGCGGATTCGCGCGAGCGCCGGCATCGCCGCGAGCCTCGGCCCGCAGGAGGTCGCGCGCTTCGACGATGAGTTGCGTGAGATGCTGGCCTCGCGCTTTCCCGAGCGCCCGTTTCCCGAAGATCCGATGCGGGTGCAACATCGCGCCTTCGCGATGGTCTGCCGGGTTCCGCTGGACGCGCGCCCCGATCGGGATTAAAGGAATTAGATTGATCTGAAAGAGTTGCTGCAAAGGAGAATGCCGTAGTGATGAGAGAATCGCGGATGAGCAGCGTCGGCTTGCGGTCGGCGGGATTTTCGCGGGCTGGAGGAAATCGCTTGCGGGCCGTGCGCGCGCTCGTGTGTGCGCTTGCCCTCGTGACCTGGTCGGCCGCGACGGCCGCGGCGCAGGGCACCTTGCCAACCAGGCAGACCATAGAGCAGTGGCTCACTCGGAACGCGAACGCCAAGCCGGACTTCAAGCCCGGCGACGTTCTGACGGTTAAGGATCTGGAGCGGGTACGGCCGTTCATCCCTCCCGGTTATTTCGACCAGCTCAACTTTCCCGAAATCAAGATGGCGATCATAGCGCCCAAGAGCCACATGCCGCGCAAGGACTACGCCGACTGCACCGAGAAATACCAGGCGCAGGTGAAGCTCAAGAGTGACGGCACGATCGATAATTATGTATGCGGACAACCCTTCGCCGACGCCTCGCTGGTGCCGGGCGATCCGCAATCGGGCTTCAAGGTGATCTGGAATTTCGAGTACCGCTGGCAGAATTACGGCCCATTCGATCTGAATTTCATGTTCATCTTCGACAACTTCGGCGGCAGCCATGAGGGTGCGGCGCCCAACGTGATCGAATCTCCGCCGGGGATTTGGAGCGGCGGGACGAATTTCAAGAGCAAGATGCCGACCGACGCGGCCAAGTTCTTCGGCGGCGGTGGCACCTTCGGCAAGACACTTAGCAGCTTCTATCAGCGCACCTACTACAGCCACCTGGCGCAGCGCGCCGCCGAGGGCGGCGTATTGGCGGTGCCCGGCGCCAAGGAGTTTTTCTGGAAGGAGTTCGAGGGCTTCTTCGAACCCTACGACGTGCGCGGCCAGGTGTTCATCACTTATCGCTACAACGATCCGTATCGCAGCGATGACGCCTGGGCCTACGATCCGCAACTGCGGCGGGTGCGGCGCATCTCGGTCGAGGTCAAATCGGATTCATTGGTCGGAACCGAGCAGACCGAGGAGGACTTCAACACCTTTTCCGCCCGTCCGGTGCGCTGGAATTTCAAGTTCCTCGGCTGGCGCAACCTGCTGTGCGTGATGGATTCCAAGTACGACTACCCGCATTACTACGGCGCTAACGGCATCGTCCCCGACGACGTATGGTCGCTGCGACGCTTCGCGGTAGTCGAGCGCACGCCCAAGGAAACGCATCATCCCTACAGCAGCGTGATGATGTTCTGGGACTCCGAGGACTGGCATCCCTGGATGGCGGTGATGTTCGACCGCCAGCAAAACCTGTTCAAGTCGCTCACTTACACCTTCCGCTGGAGCGAGGACTACCAGGACTGGAGCGAACTAAACCGCGGAGTGCATGCGACCGGCCTCCAGGGGCTGGTCGCGGTTGACTACAGCGAAAAGCGCGCCACGATATTTCCAGCGTTCGGCGCCGGCTTTCCGGACGCTGACGTAAACCACGTCGACAAGCTGTTCGACATCAGCAAGCTGGAGGAATTCCACCGCTGAGCGCGCTCAGGACGGCTGGCGGCGCTCGACCAGCGGATCGGCATGCCGATGCACGAGGCGCCATCCAGCCGCCTCGCGGCGAAACAGTTGCGTCACGCGAAGCGATTCCTTGAAGGATGCGCCGACCTTCAGCCGCGCATCGTAGCGCTCGATCGTCACGATGCAGGCGAGGTCGGGGCCGACGGTCACGCTGATATCCTCTTCGTTGACACTTCCACCCGCGAACTGCGAGGCCGCCCAATCAAGGCGCGGCTCGACCTCGGCCCATCCCCGCTCCAGGCCACCGAAGCCACCGAAGATGGTGATGTCGTCGGCGTGCGAATAAAGGCGCTTCAGCGACTCGGGATTGCCCTGGATAAAGTCGCGATTGGCGGCGATCGATTCGGCCCGCGCGGCTTCAAAGGATCCGTTGTCGTCCATCGCGGGTCTCAGACGGAAAGTTAGTGTGATCGATCATGGCTCAAGGTCGCAGGGTTCGCTCGCTGCCGCAAGCCGGCAAGTTCATACTGCCGCTCGTCTATTCGGGGAATTTAAGGAAAATGGCGATTCAATCGCGCTGGCGTTTCCAGACACCATGGTCGCTTGCCGATCAAGCAACATCTCGCTGCGACGCCCGCGGCGCGCCGCTTAGACCATCGTTAACCCGCCGCTCACCGAGAGCGCCTGCCCGGTGATGTACGAAGCGTCGTCGGAGGCCAGGAATGCCACCGCCGCCGCGATATCCGCGGGCTCGGCCAGCCGCCGCATCGGCACCGCACGCCGCAGCGCCTCGTGGAGCTTGGGATTGTGCGCCGCCAACTCCTGGAGCATCGGCGTGTTGGTCGGCCCCGGGCATACGCAGTTGACGCTGATCCCGTGCCGCGCCATCTCGCGCGCCAGCGTTTTGCTGAACGCGATCACGCCGCCCTTGGCGCCCGAATAAACCGCCTCGCCACTGGAGCCGACGCGCCCCGCATCCGAGCTTATCGAGACGATTCGTCCGCGCCCGCGCGCGATCATCGAATCGAGCACCGCGCGGCAGCAATTGATCGGCCCGCGCAGATCGATCGCCAGCACCTTGTCCCAGGTCTCCTCGCTGTTCTGCACGAACGGCTCGACCTTGTCCCATCCCGCGTTGTTGACCAGGATGTCGAGCGGCCCCAGCCGCCGTTCGGCCTCGGCCACCGCCGCACGCACGCTCGCGAGCAGGGCTACGTCGATCGCAAGCCCGATCGCGCCGCCGCCGATCTCTTTTGCCGTGGCCTCGGCGCCGGCCCGATCGAGGTCGGCGAGCGCGACCTTGCATCCTTCCTCGCGCAGGCGCTCCGCGATTCCTCTGCCGATTCCACGCCCCGCCCCGGTGACGAATGCGACCTTGCCGCTTAGTCCGCGCATCTGATGATCCCTCCTTACGTGCCGCAGGTGCGGCGCGATTATAGTCCCCTGACACCCGCATTGAAAAAGCCGCCGGGAAGCCCCTGAAAAGCGATCGACGCGATAGCGGCTGCGGCCCGCACGCTCGGCTCGCTGTGCGCGCGAGGCAAACTCTGCTAGGAGAGAATTCCGGGAAGCGCGCCCGCGCTGGGTGCGGGCGCGACACAATCGGAGGCGGAGGCCACGCGATGAAGGCGATCGATGGTGACAGTCACTTCATGGAACCGATGGATCTGTTCGAGCGCTACATCGATCCGGCTTTTCGCGAGCGCACGGTGAAGCTGATCCGCGATCCTGAAAGCGGCAAGGCGACGATGCTCGCCGACGGCAAGCCGCTTAAGCTGCGCGACGTCGACCAGATAATGGGACTCCTCGTCGCTTACGGGGAGAAGGAGCAGGGACTCAACGTCGGCAACTTCGACCGCTACCTCGGCTACAGCCGGCAATGGCAGGACATGGACGCGCGCGTGCGCTTCCTCGACGAAGAGGGCTTCGACAAGCAGGTGCTCTACCCGAGCCTCGGCATCGTGTGGGAGGGCGAGGTCGAAGACCCCGCGCTCGCGGACGCGCTCTGCCGCGCCTACAACACCTGGGCCTTCGAGCTGGTCGCCTCGCACAAGGATCGGCTGTTTCCCGCCGCGCACATCTCGATTCGCGACCCCGAACTCGCGGTGCGCGAGATGGAGCGGGTCGCAAAACTCGGCGCGCACACCATCTTCGTCTCCTCCGCGCCCGTGCGCGGACACAGCTTCGGCCATCCCGAATTCGACCCGGTATGGGCGGCGGCCGAGTCGCTCGACCTCGCGGTCGGCATCCACCTGGTCTCGCAACGCAACTACACCGGCAGCGCCTGGTACAAGGATCCCAAGCCGGGCCTGATGTACTTCACCATGAGCATCATCCAGGACCCGCGGATGGCGCTGACCACGATGGTGGTCGACGGCGTGTTCGAGCGTTTCCCCACGCTGCGCGTCGCGACGGTCGAGGCGATGGTCGGATGGGTGGGGGAATGGATCGAGCGCCTGGACTATCGCTACTCGTACATGGGCCACACCTCCCAGATGAAACGCTCGGCCGAGGAATACTTCCATCGCAACATCTGGATCAGCGCCGACCCCGAGGAGCGGATGTTCCCCTATATCGTGCAGTTCGCCGGCGACGATCGTTTCTTCATCGGCTCGGACTACCCGCACGCCGAGGGTTTCGTGCGCCCGGTCGAGAAGGCGCGCAAGCAACTCGCGTCGCTGCCCAAGGCCTCGGTCGACAAGATTCTCGAGACCAACGCGCGCAACTTCTACCACATCTGATTTCCGCTCCCACGGCGGATGTGGGTAAAGGGCGGCGGACAGCGGTCGCGCCGCCCTGCCCTTCCTGCACGTGCGAAGCCGGCGTAAAGACAACAACGCCAATGTCCTTGATCGTTTCCATCCAAGGAGGATGAAAAAGAGTATGCGCCTCGCGCTATTTGTCTGGTCGTTAGGGATGTTGATGGTCTTCCGGACGGGAGTTGGGTTCGCGCAAGCGGCGCCGCTCAAACCCATAACGCCGAAGATCTCCGTCAATGGGCACAGCGAAGTCAAAGCCAAGCCCAATCTGGTGATTGTCTCGTTCCTTATCGACAGCAAGGCGCCGACGGCGGCGGAATGCAGGGAGCTTCAGACCAACAAGACCCAAAAGCTGGTCGATGCGCTCAAGGCCAAACTTGGCGCAGCCGCTATCGAAACCTCCGACCCCTCACTGAAAGAGACCTACGAGCCTGCGAGCGCGGAAAAACCCCAGCCTGAAAAATCACCCGCGGTCTGGACATATAAGGCCACGATCGTGGCGGGAGCGGACGACCTGGCGATCCTCGGTTCGCTTATTGACACCGGTCTGGCGGCGGGCGCGTCCGCCGTTGAGGGCAGCGGATTCAAATTCTTCCCTGTGAAGAGTCCGACCCCGTCGACAGCAAAACCGATCGCACGCGACTTCAATTCGCCGTCGCGGCAGCCCGACGAGTTTCAGGCCGGCAACCCTATGAAGCAAATGCCTTCAGTCTCGCTCGAAGTCGAGACTCACGGCGCCACGGCGGACCAGGCCATCAAGCTCGGCACACAAATAACCGGCAAGGTCGAACAGGCGCTGAAGGGCAAGCTTGGCGATCATGGCGAGGTCACAATGGAAAATTTCGGCATACTTCCGCCCCCTGTGCCTCAACCACAACAGATCAATTCCTTTCCCCCGCTCCCGGAGCAAAAAATGTTCAACGCGCATACCACGGTGACTGCCAAAACGGAGAAATTCGAAGTGCTCGGCGCGCTGATTGAAGCCGGCATGAAGGCCGGCGCCACGCAGCTCGATTCGGCGAGTTTCACCCTCAGTGACGAAGCCGTATCTGACAATGCCGTTATCGCGGCGGCCACCAAGGAGGCCGAGACCAAAGCGCGAACGGTGGCAAAAACGATGACTGTAAAGCTCGGCAAACTTGTGAATGTTTCGGTCAACGTGCAGATCCAGCCGCAGGTGGTATCCGGCGCCGCTCTGCAGTCAGCTATAAAATCTGCGCCGGCCAATTCCTTGCAGGATGCGATCATACCGCTCCTGCCGCGCGAACTCAGCGTCAATGCAACCGTCAATGCTATTTACGAAATCCATTAAATTGGAGACTTGACACTCGACGGTGCACGGATTTCCCCTTCCCCAACGGCCGGGCAATCGTCAAGCGCCACACGGTTGTCAACGCGGCGGATTCGCGGTAACGTGATGCACTATAATGCATGCAAATGCGCAAGCCGTCCGTGCAAAGTCGGCCAAAATTTCGGAGACGCCCGCCGCGGTTTCGGCCGAGACTTCGCCATCCGGCAGCGATGTTTCCGCTCCGTACCTGCGGCTGCTCGGCGAGCGCGTGCGCGATGCGCGGGCACGGCACGGAATGACCCGCCGGACGCTGGCTCACGACTGCGGCGTGTCGGAGCGCTATCTGGCGCAACTCGAGAGCGGCCGCGGGAATCTCTCGATCGTGCTGCTGCGGCGCGTTGCCACCGCGATCGACGTTCCGCTGGCCGAGTTGGTGAGCGAGGAATTGCCGCCGGTCGAGTACGCGATCGTCGCCGAACGCCTCCGCCGCCTCAAGCCATCCGAGCTGACCGAGGCCGCCGCGATCCTCGCCCAGCGCTTTAGCGACAACGCGGCACGGGCGGACCGGATTGCCCTCATCGGGCTTCGCGGCGCCGGCAAGAGCACTCTCGGCGCACTGCTGGCGAAGCGTCTGGGATGGCGGTTCGTGGAACTCAGCCGGGAGATCGAACGCGAGGCGGGGGTCGGCGTCAACGAGATTTTCGACCTCTGGGGGCAAGCCGCCTATCGCCGCTACGAGCGGCGCGCGCTCGAACGCGTCATGCGCGCGCGTTCGCGCGTGGTGATCGCGGCTGGCGGCGGCCTAGTTTCGGAACTGTCCACTTTCGAGCGCTTGCTGCAAGCCTGCTACACCATCTGGCTGCACGCTTCGCCGCGCGACTATTGGGAGCGCGTGCTGCGCCAGGGCGATTACCGGGTGAGCGACGGCGTCGGCGTCAAGCAGGCGATGAGCGACATGCGCCGGATCCTCGCCCAGCGCGAGGCGCTCTATTCCAAGGCCGACGTGCGGCTGGACACCAGCGGCAAGACCACGGCCGCGTCGCTGCGCGAGCTCGTGGCGCTGGTGCGAATAGCGCGGCGGCGGCGGGCGGGCGCGCGGGTCGAGAATCTGAAACGGCCGATCTCGCATGCAACATGATGCTTGACATAAGAGGATCTGCCTGCATTATATTGCAGACGCCGTCAGCCAGAACCGTGACCGCGGAGCGGCGAGGCTAAGGTCAATGAAAGTGCAATTCGAGACCGATCCGGGCCGCTACCGGCATTGGAAATTGGAAACCGCGCGCGACCGCGCTCGGCTGACGATGAAGGTCGATGAGGCCGGCGGCCTTAGCCCGGGCTACGCGCTCAAGCTCAACTCTTACGACCTGGCGGTGGATATCGAGCTTGCCGACGCCGTGACCCGTCTGCGCTTCGAGCATCCGGGCGTCAGCGTAGTCACGATCGACAGCGCGCTCGACGGGATGTTCTGCGCCGGCGCCAACATCTTCATGCTCGCGCAGGCCGACCACGGCTTCAAGGTCAACTTCTGCAAGTTCACCAACGAGACTCGGCTCGCGATCGAAGACGCGAGCGCCAACAGCGGGCAGCGCTACGTCGCCGCGCTCAACGGCACGTGCAGCGGCGGCGGTTACGAATTGGCGCTCGCCTGCGAGGAGATGATCCTGGTCGACGATCGCCGCTCAGCCGTGAGCCTGCCCGAGATAGCGTTTCTCGGTGTGCTGCCCGGCACCGGCGGCCTCACCCGCCTGGTCGACAAGCGCAAGGTGCGCCGCGACCTCGCCGACGTCTTCGCGACGCTGGCCGAAGGCGTGCGCGGAGAGCGGGCGGTGAAATGGGGCCTGGTGGACGCGGTGGCGCCGCGCTCGCGCTTCAACGAAGCGGTGGCAGAGCGCGTCGCCTCGCTGGTCGACGCGACGCGCGGCGGCCGCGCCGGGGTCACGCTCGACGCACTCGCGCCCGCCGAGAGCGAGACCGAAATCCGCTACCGGCATCTCACGCTGGGTCTCGATCGCACGCAGCGCCTGGCCGAGCTGATCATCGAAGGACCCAAAGGTGTGCCGGCGATTTCGGCGACGGCGGCGGCGCTCGGCGCGGACTTTTATCCGCTGCGGCTCTTCCGCGAAATCGACGACGCGCTATTGCGCCTGCGCTTCAACTATCCGGAGATCGGATTGGTGCTGATTAAATCCGCGGGTGACCTCGACCTTGTAGCAGAGCTGGACCGCGCGATGTGGGAGCGGCGCGGCGACTGGTTCATCCACGAGACGCTGCTGATGATGAAGCGCGTGCTCAAGCGTCTCGACCTCACCGCCAAGAGTTTCTTTGCGATCGTCGAGCCGGGCTCATGCTTTGCGGGTTCGATCTTCGAGCTTGCGCTCGCCGCCGACCGCATCTACATGAAGTCGGGCGCCGGCGCGCATATCGCTACCGGAGTGCTCAATGGCGGCACGTTCCCGATGGGCAACGGGCTAAGCCGTCTGGCCACGCGTTTTATTGGCGACCCGACGCACGCCGCGACACTCGCCGCCGGTGCCAGGTTCGACGCGGCAGCGGCGCAGGAGGCGGGACTGGCGACGGCGGCACCGGATGAACTGGACTGGGAGGAAGAGTTGCGCCTGGCGGTAAGCGAGCGGCTCTCGCTCTCGCCCGACGCGCTGACCGGGATGGAAGCGAGCATCCGCTTCGCCGGGCCGGAGACGATGGAGACGCGGATTTTCGGGCGCCTCTCGGCGTGGCAGAACTGGATTTTCCAGCGCCCCAACGCGATCGGCGAGCACGGCGCGCTCAAGCTGTACGGCCAGCCGCAGAGCCCGCAGTTCGATTACAGACGCACCTAAGCCAATTCGCGCCGGCCGCGGCGCGCCGGAGTTTAAGCCATGAACGCCGACATCCCCAACAACGTTGACCTCGATCACGACCAGCAGTTGCGCCGCGCGCTGGCGACGTGGCATCCGCGGTTTCTGCAATGGTGGAACGAGGTCGGGCCGGAGGGCTTCGACACCTCCACCGTCTATCTGCGCACGGCGATAAGCGCCTCGGCCGACGGATGGGCCAACTACGCGTATGTGAAGATGGCGGAGTACCGATGGGGCATCTTTTTGGCGCCGCCGGAGAACCGCAAGATCGGATTCGGCGACAATCCCGCCGCCGACCCGTGGCAGCAGGTGCCGGGCGAGTTTCGCAAAGAACTGCGCCGCATCATCGTAACCCAGGGCGACACCGAGCCGGCGTCGGTCGAACAGCAGCGGCATCTGGGCAAGACCGCGCCGTCGATCTACGATCTGCGCAACCTCTTCCAGGTCAACGTCGAGGAGGCGCGCCACCTGTGGGCGATGGTCTACCTGCTGCACCGTTTTTTCGGACGCGACGGCCGCGAGGAGGCCGAGGAGTTGCTCACGCGGCGCAGCGGCCATCGCGACCATCCGCGCATCCTGACCGCGTTCAACGCGCCGATCCGCGACTGGCTGGATTTCTACTGCTTCGCGATGTTCACCGACCGCGACGGCAAGTATCAGCTCGAGTCGCTCTCCGAGAGCGGCTTCGACCCGCTCTCGCGCACCACGCGCTTCATGCTCACCGAGGAAGCGCATCACATGTTCGTCGGCGAGACCGGGGTGCAGCGCGTCGTGCAGCGCACCGCCGACTTGATGAAGCAGTCGGGGCGCGCCGACATCCGGGCACTCGGCGGGATCGAGCTCGGCGTCATCCAGAAGTACATCAACCTGTGGTACTCGGAGAGCCTCGACCTGTTCGGCGCCGAGGATTCGAGCAACGCGGCGACTTACTTCGCGACCGGAATCAAGGGGCGCTACCGCGAGCATACCGCCAACGTCTACCACGAGCATCGCGCGCTGGAGGGCGAGTACGAGTTGCGCCTGCCCGGCGGCGACGTCCAACAGATTCCGTTGCGCCGCGCGATGAACGCGGTCCTGCGCGACGCTTACGTGCAGGATTGCGAGCGCGGGCTTGCGCGATGGAACCGCGAGCTGGCGGCGCGCGGGCTCGACGAGCGGCTCGCGCTGCCGCACGCCGGCTTCAATCGCAAGGTGGGCGCATACGCGGGGCAATGCTGCGACCCGCGCGGAAACCCGCTTGCGGCCGAGGAATTCGCGGCACGCCGCGGCGAATGGCTACCGACCGAAGAGGATCGCGCGCGCAACGCCGAGCTGATGCAGCCGGTGTACGAGCCGGGTAAGATCGCGGGATGGATCGCGCCGCCGGCCAAGGGCATCAACGGCCAGCCGCCGGATTTCGAGTACGTGGTCCTGAGCTAGCCGCGCTCGCGCAGCACGCGGCGCAGAATCTTGCCGTTGGGAGTCTTGGGCAGCTCGGCCATGAATTCGATCTGGTGGGGCACCTTGTAGGGCGCGATCACGCCGCGCACGTGGTTACGAATCTCCTCGGCCAGCGCGTCGGTAGCGGTGTGTCCCGCGCGCAGCCCGACGAAACCCTTCACGCGCGCACCAATCCGCGGATCGGGAATCCCTACCACCGCCGCTTCGAGCACCGCTGGATGCTCCAGCAGGGCGGACTCGACCTCCTTGGGCGAAATCAGATACGCGCGGCTTTTTATCAGATCGTCGGAGCGCGAAACGTACCAGAAGTAGCCGTCGGCATCGACATACGCGATGTCCTGCGTGTAGTACCACCCTGCCCGATTCACCGCGGCCCATCGCGCCGCCGCCTTGCGATAACCCAGCGTGAGGCCGGGATGGTCATTGCGAAGCACCAGGTGGCCCGGCTCGCCGCGCTTTTGTTCGCGACCCTCATCGTCGAGGATCGCGGCGTCGTAGCTTCGAAGCGGCTGGCCCATCGAGCCCGGCCGGATTTCCATCCCGATCCGGTTGCCGACGAAGATGTGCGTCTCGGTTTGGCCGATACCGTCGTAGATCGTCACGCCGAAGCGGCGGCGGAATTCGTTGAATGTGTCGGCGGGCAACGCCTCGCCCGCGCTGACGCAGGCGCGCAATGAGTCGAGCCGGTAGCGCCGCTCCGCGTCGGGCAGGGCGAGCATCATCCGGTAGATGGTCGGCACCGCGGCGAAAATGGTCACGCGATAGCGCTCGATGTTCTCGAACGCGACCTCGGGCGTGAAGCGGCCGTGCGGCACCACGATCGCCGCGCCCTCCATCAGCGGATACAGGCATCCGGAGCCGAGCGGATAGATGAACGACCAATCCTGCGGCTGGTAACAGACGTCGTCCGCGCTCATCCGCACCATCTCGCGGTTATACGGATCGCCCGTTCCGATTAGCCATCGATGGGCCTGCTGCACGCCCTTGGGATCGCCGGTGGTGCCGGAGGTATAGATCACGAAGGCCGGCTGGTCGCGATGGGTGTGCGCGGGAGCGAACTCGGGCGACGCTTCGGCCATCACGCGCTCCCATGCAAGCGTGCGCCCGGGGTCAACGCCGCTGCCATCCGCGCCGGCGGCATCCAAACCAGTCAGGATGATGTGGCGCAGCATCGGCGTGCGCGCGCTCACCGCCGCGATCGGGCCGAGCAAATCGGGCGTCGAGACGGCGACCACGGCCTCGCTGTTGAGCAGAATTTTTTCGACCTCGTGATCGCGGAACAGGAAGCTGGTCGGCAGCACGATCGCGCCGGCCTTGATCGTGCCGAGAATCGCGATCAGCGTGTCGAGGTTGGTGCCGAGCCGCAGCATCACGTGATCGCCATGGCCGACGCCGAGCGCGCACAGCGCGTTGGCGAAGCGGTTGGTGAGCGCGCGAAGGTCGGCGAAGGTGTATGCGCGGCCCCCGGCCCATGCGGCGATGCGCGCGCCGCGTCCTTCCTCGACGTGGCGATCGACGACGTAGCTCGCGAGATTGAGCTGCTCGGGAATTTCGAGATAGCCGCGGACGCCTGTTGGCCTGGAACCCATCGTGGAATTCATTATGCGCCTGCGCGCGCGATTCGCGCACCGCGCCGGCTCATCCGGCCGAGCGCATGCGCTCCGCCGCCGCCTTCACGGCGCGCACGATCCCCTGGTATCCGGTGCACCGACAGAGCACCGCGGAGAGCGCTTCGCGAATCTCCTCCTCGCTCGGATCGGGATTGACGCGCAGGAAATCATACGCCGCCATCAGCATCCCCGGCGTGCAGAAGCCGCATTGGAGTCCGTGATGCTCCCAGAATGCTTCCTGGAGCGGATGCAGCTTGCCGTCGCGCGCCAGTCCCTCGACCGTCATCAACTCGGCGCCGTCGGCCTGCACCGCGAGCATCAGGCACGAGCGCGCCGCCTCGCCGTCGAACAAAATCGTGCACGCACCGCAAATCCCATGCTCGCATCCGACGTGAGTGCCGGTAAGCCCGAGATCGTCGCGCAGAAAGTCGACCAGCAAACGGCGCGGTTCGGCCCATCCTTCGCGCGCCTGCCCGTTCACGGTGATGCGGACTATTCTCCGCTCAGCCATGTGCATTTTCTCGGTTACGCGCCCGCTCGACCGCGCGTTTGAGCGCCCGGCGGGTCAACACGCGCGTCAGATGACGGCGGTACTCGGCCGAAGCGTGGAGATCCGCACTTGGATCGACAATCTCGGCAGCGCGCGCCGCCGCGTCGTCTATATGGCGATCGTGTGCGCCACCCTGCTCGAGAATTTCTTCCGCCGCGCGAAGCCGCATCGCGGTCGGTCCGGCCCCGCACGCGGCCAACCGCGCCGAACGGCATCGATCGCCCTCGACCGCCACCGTCGCGGCGATCCCGACGATCGCGAAGTCGCCGTGGCGCCGGCTGAACTCCTCGAAAGCCCATCCGGAACCGGGCGCCTGCGCCGCCATTCGCACTTCGACCAGCATCTCGTCCGGCTGCAAGGCGGTGGTCATGAGTCCCACGAAAAATTCCACCGCGCGGACCACCCGCTCGCCGGCGAAACCGCGAATGACAAGCTCGGCGTCGAGCGCCGCGGCCACGGCGGGATACTCGGCCGCCGGGTCGGAATGCGCAAGGCTGCCGCCCACTGTGCCGCGCGTGCGGGTCGGCAGATGGCCAACCCATCGTGTCGCCTCCGCCAGCAGCGGCAAGCGGCCTCTCACCAACGGCGAGAATTCGATCGCGCGCTGACGCGTCATCGCGCCCAGCCGCACACGCCCGCCGTCTTCCTTGATGTAGGCGAGGTCCGCCGCGCGGTTGAGATCGACGATGACGGTGGGCGCGCTCAAGCGAAAATTCAGCAGCGGCACCAGGCTCTGGCCGCCGGCGAGCAAGCGCGCATCGGCGCCATAGCGGCCGAGCAATTCGAGCGCCTCGGCGGCGCTGGCCGGCGCGTGGTAGTCGAAGGGCGACGGTTTCATCGCTACTTCCGGCGCGCGGCCTCGAGCAGATGCCACAGCCGGCTCGGCGTCATCGGCAACTCGGTTATCCGCACGCCGAGCGGCGCAAGCGCGTCGCTCACGGCGTTGGCGACCGCCGCCGGTGCGGTCATCGAACTCGCCTCACCCAATCCCTTCGCCCCCAGCGTGGTGAACGGCGAGGGGGTCGCGAGATGCTCGACTTCAACCATCGGCGCCTGACTCGCCGACGGCACCAGGTAGTCCATGAAAGTGCCGGCGAGGAACTGGCCCTCGGAATCGTAAGCCAGTTCCTCCCACAGCGCGCCGCCCAGCCCATGCAGCGCGCCGCCGACGATCTGGCCCTCGGCGATCAGCGGATTGATGATCACGCCGGCGTCGTGGACCGTGACGTAGCGCAGAATTTTGATCTCCGCGGTCTCGGGATCGACTTCGACCGCCATCACTTCAGCGATGAAGCCGTAGGTGTTCGACGAATTGACGCGGTCCTGCGCGTCGGGGCTGTCAGCGAGCGAAAAACCGAACACCGCGGTCGCCTCCAGAGCGGGTTCCATCCCGGGCGGCAGCGCTTGCGTGTTCCAATGCGCGCGGCCGGCCAACTCCTTCAGCGTCAGCGCGCGGCCGCCGTCGCCGCGTGCGATCACGCGTCCGTCGGCGAAAGTCAGGTTCTCGACCGGCGTCTCGGTGAGCGCGGAGGCGAGCCGCACGAGCTTGTCCTTGAGCTTGCGCGCGGCCAGCGCCGCCGCGCTGGTGCCGACGGCGCCGAAGCGGCTCGAATAGGTGCCCGACGAAATGCTCCACAGGCGCGTGAAGGTATCCATCTCGTCGACCACCGTGACCTCGCCGGGCGCGACGCCGAGTTCGTCGGCGACGACTTGGGCGACGATCGTCTGATGGCCCTGCCCCTGCGGCGCGGTGCCGAGGATCGCGGTCACTTTGCCCAGCGGGTCGATCCTGACCGTGGCGCTCTCGGTCGCGCCCGACTTGGGCAGATAGCCCGGGCGCGCGCGCGCCGCGGGGTCGAGGGCGATCGTAACGTAGCCCATGTTGGAGACCGACGGATCGACCGCGACGGCAAGCCCCACACCGTAAAGCCGCCCGGCGGCGCGGGCGCGCTTTTGCTCCTCGCGCAGTTGGTCGTAGCCGGCAGCCTCGAGCGCCCGCTCGAACGCGGCCGGGTAGTCGCCCGAATCGTAAAGTCCGCCCGACGGCGTGCGATACGGGAACCGATCGGCCTGGATGAAATTGCGCCGGCGCACCTCGGCGGGATCCATCCCGAGCCGCTGCGCCAACAGATCGACCATCCGCTCGATTTCGAAATAGAGATGGCCGCAGGCGTAACCGCGATTCGGGCCGGTCAGGCTCTTGTTGGTCATCACGACATGCGCGTCGGCGGCAAGGTTGGTGAAGCGGTACGGCCCCACCCAGTTGCCGATCGGACGAAACGTGCATCCCGGCTCCGGGCTGCGAACGTAACCGCCGACGTTGTCGTACCATCGCGAGCGCATCGCCACGATCGTGCCGTCGTTGCGCGCGGCCAACTCGCGATAGGCGACGCGGTCCACGCCGCTGGAGGAGGCCAGCAAATGCTCGCGGCGATCCTCGATCCAGCGCACGGTCACGCCGGTGCGCATCGCGGCGAGCCCGATCAGCGCAAGGTAGGGAAAGATGCTGGTTTTGATGCCGAAGCTGCCGCCGATGTCGGGCGGCGTGACGAAACGGAGGCGATTCTCCGCCAATCCCAACGCGCGCGCGACCAGCCCGTGCAGGATGAACGGCCCCATGAAGTTCGAGGTTATGGTGAGCACGCCGGTGCTCGGATCGTAGGCGGCGATCGCGCCGTAGGTTTCGATGGGTGTCGAGGAATACTTGGGATAGCGAAAGCGCTCGCGGATAACGATGTCGGCTCCGGCGAACGCGCCCTCGACGTCGCCGTAGACGATTTCGCGATGGCAGGCCTCGTTGGAGCCCACGGCCTCGTGCAGAATCGGCGCGCCGGGCTTCAACGCGTCCTCGGGATCGACCACCGCCGGCAGCGGCTCGTAGTCGACTTGGATAAGATCAAGCGCGTCCTCGGCCAGGTAACGGTCGCGCGCGATCACCATCGCCACCGGCTCGCCGACGAAGCGCGCCTTGTCGGTCGCGAGGCAGTAATATTTGACCGGCGCCTGCACGCCGACTGCGAAAGGCCGCGTATGCGCGAGCACGTCGGCGCCGGTTATCACGCCCGCCACTGCGGGTGCTTCCAACGCCGCCGAAGCGTCGATGGAACGGATGCGCGCGTGCGCGTGGGGGCTACGCAGAATCGCCGCGGCGTATGGCTCCTTGAGCGGCAGATCGGCGACAAACACGCCGCGGCCGGTCAGCAGGCGGGGATCTTCGACGCGCCTGAGCGGCTGTCCGACCCACTGTGCCATCGTTGTCCCCTTTTCGAATCGCGCGCGAAAGTTGATGCTCTCCCATCCGCTCCGGGCCTACGTTATGTTGAGAGAACGATTTTCGTCAACGAGACTGCCCGGCGGCCATGAGAGGCGGCCGCGGCTGTGCGGAACGCAGGGATTTGTCACGGGACTCAACCGATGATTCGCAGAGCGATGGGCACGGCGGTGCTGATCATCTTCGGCGTGATCTGCGCGGGGGTGATCGGGGAAGTGGGGGTACGAATCGCCAACCACTTTTTTCCCTACTTTTATTGTTATGACGCGGCGCGCGGATGGGGGCTGCGGCCGAACACCACCGGCTACTACCGCCGCGAGGGCGCATCCTACGTCGAGATCAACAGCGGCGGCTTTCGCGGCCCCGAGTTTGCCCGGCCCAAGCCACCCGGCACGGTCCGCATCGCGGTGCTCGGCGATTCCTATACCCAGGCGATCCAGGTGCCGTACGAAGACACTTTCGCCTCGGTCGCGGCGCGCCAGCTTGCGCAGTGTCCGTTGCTCAAGGGACGGCGGGTCGAGGCGCTCAATTTCGGGGTCGACGGCTACGGCACCACGCAGGAGCTGGTGACGCTGCGCCAGCAAGTGTGGGCCTACCAACCCGACATCGTGGTGCTCGCGATTTTTCTCGGCAACGACGTGCGCAACAACTCGGTCTCGCTCGAAGGTAATCTGTGCCGGCCGTTCTATGTCGATCGCGACGGCAAGCTCACGCCGGCCGGCCCGTTCGAGGGCTCGAATTCATTTCGCCTTTGGTGCATGGCGCGCTTCGATTATCGCAAGGCCGGCATGCTCTCGCTGCTCAGCGAGGCATGGACGATCTTGAGCACCCGTAACCAGCAGCCGACGGCCGAATTACCTGTCGAAGCCGCGATCAACTACGACATTTACAAGCCACCCGCCGAGCCGGCATGGCGCGACGCCTGGCAGATCACCAACGACCTGATCGAGGAAACGCGCCGCGAGACCGCCCGCCACGGCGCGGCTTTTCTGACCGTTACGCTCGACACCAGCATCCAGGTATGGCCCGACCCGCAGGTGCGCGAAAATTTCATGAAGCGAATCGGGGTCAGCGATCTGTTCTATCCTGACCGCCGAATCGCCGCGCTCGGGGAGCGCGACGGCTTCGACGTGCTGACGCTGGCCGAGCCGCTGTACCAGTACGCGCAGGCGCATCATGCCTTCCTGCACGGCTTTGCGAACAGCAAGATGGGCTTCGGCCATTGGAACACCGAGGGCCATCGCGTGGCCGGCGAGCTTATCGGCGAGCGGCTGTGCGCGATGCTCAAGGCGGGCAAGTGCGCGAGCTGCGCCGCCGGGCCGGCGGGAGCGCCCGGCTCGCCGGGCGCTCCCGCTGGCCCGGCCCACGGCGGCGCGCCGCAATAGCGGCGCGCCCGCCGTTCTCCCAACGGCGAGCGGGACGGCGGCGGACGCAGCGCGCGCCCGCCGCCGCCCCGCTCGTTGCCTTTACCCTCCGCACTCTGGTCGAATGATGCGCAATCGTGAACAGCCGACTTCTACTGTCCGCGGTCAGGCTGGTAGCCATGACGATCGTTGCGATAACGGTCGCCGTCAGCCTCTTGATCGGCACGGGGCGCGCGTACGCGCAGTCTGGCGCCGCCAGCGCCGACGCGCAAATCGCTCCGGGTCCAGGCGCGCAACCCGGAATCGGAGATCGCGAAGTCGAGCAGGCCGCCGCTACACTTGAGCAGCTTGCGCGCTCCAATTTTGGCCACCTTGACGACGCCGAACTGAAGTTGGTGCATGCGGCGCCACAGCGCGCGCTGATGTGGGCGGGGACGAACAACGACGCGAGCAGCTCCGTCAACGATCCGTCGAACGCTTCGGATTGGCCGCCGGCCCGAACGATACGCGCGGAGCTTATCCGATGGCTCGTCGCCGATCCGCAGGCACGGCCGTTTGTTCATCCAAGCGGTATCGGCATCGGCGGCGCGAAGATCGGCGGGGAGCTCGATCTCTCCTACCTGACGCTTAACGCGCCGCTCACGATCATCAACTCCGCAATACCCGACGGAATCGACTTCTCCTTCGCTCATCTGCAGGGCCTCGACCTTTCGCGCGACGTGACGGGCCCGCTGACGGGCGACCGCGCGACGATTACGGGCGACGTTCAGTTGACCGGCGGAAAATACGGCCCGGTCTCGGGCGACCGGGTCACGATTGCGGGCGACCTCCTGCTGACGGGCGGAGACTTCGGCCCGGTCAGTCTTTTTCGCGCCGAGATCGGCGGCAGTCTCGATTGCAGCGGCGGCCGCTTCGTAGGCGGCGCCGATCCGCTGTCGATCGTGGAAGCGACGATCAGGGGCGACGCGTCGTTCAACAACGGCTTCACCACCAACGGCGTGGTCGACCTGACGCTGGCGCAAATCGGCCGCGGGCTCAGCTTTAAGGACGCGCACTTCATCGGAACGGGCGTCAACGGACTCAATGCCGACCGCGCGACGATCGACGGGACATTCTACTGGGACAGCATCGTTCCTACGCCCGGCACCGAGCTTAATCTCACGGACGCCCGCACCGCCTCGCTGTGGGACGACGCCGCGAGTTGGCCGGCTACCGGCAATCTCTTCATCGATGACTTCGTTTACGGCGACATCAGCGGCGGCCCGAGCGACGCGCAGAGCCGCCTTCGATGGCTCGCGCGCCAGCCATCCGGCTATCGGCCGCAACCCTACGGCCAGCTCGCGAAAGTGATGCGCGAGCGCGGCTCGGATATCGGCGCGGTCGACGTGATGATGGCCAAAGAAGACGCGCGCCGCGACCAGAGCGGACTCGGATGGAGCGCGCGGCTATGGAGCAGCGTGCTCGACGTCACGATCGGTTATGGCTATCGGCCGATGCGCGCGTTGTGGTGGATCTTCTCCTTCGTCGCGCTGGGCTCGATGCTGTTCGGATGGGGCTACCGCGAGCGCGCGATCACGCCGACCGAGCCTGCCGCCTACGAGGCCTTTGTTCAAAGCGGTGAGCCGCCGCGCCACTATCCGCCGTTCAACGCGGTCGTCTACTCGCTGGAGAATTTCCTGCCAGTGGTCGATCTGCATCAGGGGACTTACTGGAGGCCCAATCCGCGCCACGGGGCGGGCGGCCGGGTGCGCGCGCTCTCGGGGACGCTGCTCCGATGGTACCTGTGGGTGCATATTCTCGCCGGATGGATAATCACGCCGCTCCTCGCCGCGGGGCTCTCGGGCCTTGTGCGCCCCGACTGAAACTCTCGGTTCGCGTCGCCCGCCTGGCGGAGTATGTCGATAGACGCAAAAATCGCTCCGTGTTGACGCTTCATTTCGGCAACCCTCGTTCAGGATGACAACCAAAAGGCTCTCCTTTTGCCATCCTGAGCGTCAGTGAAGAACCTCCGCGAAGCGATGGATCCTTTTCCCCGCGTTTATCGACACCCCCTGGTGTTTTGGAGATTGCGTGCGGAGGTATGCTAGACAAAGAGATTGGTTTGCACGCCGCAAAAGCTGAATCCGCGGCCTATCGGCGATATTCGAATCCTGAGTTGCGTGGCCTGCGCTGGCGCGGGCGTAGCGGGAGGTAAACGGTGGCATCGATCGAATTTGGCGTGGCGCTGACCTCGGTCAAGGGAGTGGTTGAATTCGCGAGGTTCGCCGAGCGGCTCGGCTACGACTATCTGACCTGCGGCGAGCACGTGATGTTTCACGGGCCGGTGTCGAACTCGCTTATCGCGTTGTCGGTGGCTGCCGGAGCCACCGAGAAGATCAAGCTGATGAGCTCGATCGTGCTGTTGCCGCTGTATAACCCGGTGATGCTGGCCAAGCAGGCCGCGGTGCTCGACGTCGCCTCGGGCGGGCGCTACCACATGGGCGTCGGAATCGGCGGCGAGTTCCCCAAGGAGTTCGAGGCTATCGGCGTGCCGGTCAAACAGCGCGGCTCGCGCTCCAATGAAGCGCTCGAAGTGATTCCCAAACTCTGGACGGAAAAGAACCTCACCTTCGAGGGCCGCTACACGCGCTTTGCCGGCGTCACGCTCGAGCCGGCGCCCACGCAGAAGCCCCATCCGCCGATCTGGGTCGCCGGGCGCAAGGAGCCCGCGATGCGCCGCGCCGCGAAGTATGCAGACGGATGGCTGCCCTACATGTACACGCCCGAGATGCTGCGCGAGAGCCTGGTCAAGATCGACACGTTCGGCCGCGAGGCCGGACGCGACATGAGTGCGTTTCGCCCGGGCCTGTTCATCTTCACTTCGGTCTATCCCGATCGCAAAGAGGCCGAGGAAGTCGCCGCGCGCTCGCTGGGTAAAAACTATGCGCAGGACTTCTCCAAGATCGCCGGCCGCTACGTGCTCTATGGCACCCCCGAGGATTGCCGCAAGCGTCTGCGCGAATACGTCGACGCCGGTGCGCGCAGCGTGATGTTCAGTTGGGCCTGCCGCCACGACGATATCGAACGCAACATGGAAACCATCGCCAAAGAGGTCATAACGGCGTTCCGCTAATTCATCGAGGCCCCATCCAATGCCAGCATCGCCAAATGGACCGTTGAGCGGCATCCGTATAGTCGACCTCACGCAGAATCTTTCGGGTCCGATGGCGACGATGATTCTCGGCGACCAGGGCGCCGACGTGATCAAGGTCGAGCCGCCGGGAATCGGCGATTTCACGCGCGCGATGGGCGGCACCAAGCGCGGCGTCGCGCCGGGCTTCGCGGTGCTCAACCGCAACAAGCGCTCGGTGGCGCTCAACCTGCGCGATCCGCGCGGCCTGGAATTGCTCAAGCGGCTGGTCGCGCGCGCCGATCTGTTCGTGCAGAACCATCGCCCCGGCGTCGCCGAACGCATGGGAATCGGCGAGGCGGCGCTGCGCGCGGTCAAGCCCGACCTCGTTTACGTTTCGATAAGCGGCTTCGGCGAGAGCGGCCCTTACGCCGATCAGCGGGTTTACGATCCGGTGATCCAGGCGCTCTCGGGGCTCGCCGCGATCCAGGCCGACGTCGAAACCGGCCGCCCGCACATGATCCGACTCATCATCCCGGACAAAGTCACCGCGCTGACCGCGGCGCAGGCGATGACGGCGGCGCTACTCGCGCGCCAGCGCACCGGCGAGGGGCAACACGTGCGCCTGGCGATGCTCGACGCGGTGATCGCATTTTTGTGGCCGGAAGGAATGGCAGCGTATACCTTCCCCGGAACCAACCGCTCCAGCATGCGGGCAGCCAAAGCACGCGAGCTCATTTTCGAAACCACCGACGGTTACCTCACCGCGGCCGCCAATACCGACTCCGAATGGCAGGGGATGTGCCGCGCGCTGGAGCGGCCGCAATGGCTCGGCGACGAGCGCTTCAAAACGCCGGTCGACCGGATCCGCAACGCCGACGTGCGCCTCGAGCTGACCGCCGAGGTCCTCAAGACCAAAAGCTCCGCCGAATGGCTCGAGCGCCTGCGCGCCAACCAGGTGCCATGTGCGCCTGTGCTCAGCCGCGAGGAGATGCTGCACAACGCACAAGTCGGGGCCAATCAGATCATCGTCGAATCCGAGCATCCGCACGCGGGCCCGATGCGCCAGCCGCGTCCGGCGGCGCGTTTCGAGCGCACCCCGGCGGCGCTCAGGCGCTTCGCTCCGCTGCTCGGCGAACATACCGACGAGGTGCTGGCCGAAGCCGGCGTCGCAGCCGGGGAGCTGACGGCGCTCCACGAACAAGGGGTAATCGCGTAGCTCTCCAGAACTGATTTGGTGCGCCGCCCGTCTCTGGTGCTATGCGCAGGAGAAGAACCGGCCGCCGCAGAGGAGAATGACGATGGGCAAAGCGGACGAAATCCTCAATCTCGACGTGGTCGGACTCGCCGCGAAATTGCGCTCGCGCGAATTCTCGCCGGTCGAAGTCACCGACGCTTACCTGGATCGGATCGCGGCGACCGAAAAGCGGCTCTGCGCCTACATCACCGTGACCGCGGAACTGGCGCGCACGGCGGCGCTTGCGGCCGAGCGCGAAATCGCCGCCGGCAACTGGCGCGGCATTTTTCATGGGGTGCCCATCGCGCTCAAGGATCTCTGCTGCACCAAAGGGATTCCGACCACCAGCGGCTCCAAGGTGCTTGCCGATCATGTTCCCGACCACGACGCCACCGTGTGGACCCGGCTTGCGGCGGCGGGCGCGATACTGCTCGGCAAGCTCAACATGCACGAGTTCGCCTGCGGCGGCACCGCCAAAACGGCCTGGGGCACCACGCTCAATCCGTACGATCCCGAGCGCATCCCGGGGGGCTCCAGTTCGGGTTCGGGCGCCGCGATCGTCGCGCGCAGCGCGGCGGCGACGCTCGGCAGCGACACCGGCGGATCGATTCGCATCCCGGCGGCGTTTTGCGGATGCGTGGGGCTGAAACAGACCTGGAGCCGGGTCAGCCGCCACGGCATCCTGCCGCTCGCCGACTCGCTCGACCATGTCGGCCCGATCACCCGCAGCGTGCGTGACGCGGCCGCGATGCTCCAGGTTATTGCCGGCCACGACCCCAACGATCCGACCTCGAGCGACGCGCCGGTGCCCGACTACTCGGCCGCGCTGGGGCGCGATCTGAAAGGCGTGCGCGTCGGCATCATCCGCGAGCTCAGCCGCGACATCACCGCCGAAGTCGCGCAGTCGTTCGAGGGCGCGATGCGCACACTGCGCGGCCTTGGCGCGATCGTCGATGAGGTTTCGATCCCGTCGATCGACGCCGCGTCCGCGGTCGCGCTCAACATCATGTACACCGAGGCGCTGGAGTATCACGAGCGCTGGTTTACGGAGCGTCCGCGGGATTACGGCCGCGGCGTGCGCCGGTTGCTCGAAGCGGCGATCGCGCTGCCCGCAACCGCGTACATCCGCTCCCAGCGCGCCCGCGCGCAGATGATGGCCGAGGCGATGCGCGCGCTTCAGGGCCGCGACGTGCTCGCCACGCCGGCCTGCATGATGGCACCGATGAAGATCGCCGAGGCGCGCGAAGGTAAAATCGGCCTGGCCCAACTGATCCGGCATACCGCGCCGTTCAACGTCACCGGACAGCCGGCGCTCGCGATCCCGACCGGAATTGGCGCGGACGGCGCGCCGCTGGCGATCCAGCTAGTCGGGCGGCCGTTCGACGAGCCCTCCGTGCTGCGCGTCGCCGACGCTTACGAGCGAGCGCGCGGCGCACTGGGACCGCCACCGGAATTGGGCTGAAGCTGCCGCGCCGGCGCGCCTCCGGCGCTTAGCGAAACGCCGGCATCACCATCTCGGCGAAGTCGCGATAGACCTCGCGCTGAAAATCCGCCGGCGGCTCGATCACCGTCTCCTTGATGCCGGCCGCTTCCATCGCGCCGATTTGTGCGACCAGTTCGTCGGGCTCGCCCACCAGGCAGGTGCCGCGAATCGCTTCGGGCGTGACGAAACGGCGCTCTTCGGGCTGCATGAAAGTGCCGTGGCCCTCGTGAATCTGGCGGAAGCGCGCGCGCTCGGGCAGGCCGTATCCGCCCACGCGCCGCAGGTAATCGTCCCACACGTTGCGGAAAAAAGGCGGAATCGCGTCGTCCGACTTGCCGCGCGACTTCCAGTTCTCGTAGGCGAAGTGGAGCGCGCTCGCGACCTGCGCGCCGGTCTGGTTGATCGCGCGCTCCGAGGTCAGACGCTCGCCCGGACGCAGCACGCACGAGCTGCTGAGCGCGGCGGTATGGAAATCCGGCCCCAGGGTGCGCCCGGCGCGCTCGGCACCGGCACGAATCCGCGCGAGCCGGCCGCCGACCCGCGCATTGATTCCGCCCGCGGTAATCCAGCCGTCACCGAATTCGCCCGCGGCCTCGCATACCTTGGGCCCATTGGCGGCAACGTAGATCGGAATCGGATCGTCGAGGTTGATGAAGCGGCGGTCGCGATGCAGAAACTTTATCTCCCGCGTGCGGCCGCGAAAGGTGTACTCGACCGCTTCGCCGTGCAGCAGCGCGCGCACCACGCGCAGGTACTCGCGGAACTCGGCGACCGGCATCGGGTTCTGCCCCATCACGCGCATCGCGGTGTGGCCGGTGCCGATGCCCAGGAACGTGCGCCCCGGCGCTATTTGGTTGATGCTTGCGATGGAGTGCGCGGTGACCGGCGCGAGGCGCGTGCCGGCAATCGCCACGCCCGTACCAATCTTGATTCGGCGGGTGTTGGCGGCCGCCAGCGCGAGCGTCGCGTAGCAGTCCGACCAGATCATCTGCGAGTCGGGAACCCAGGCCCGGTCGTAGCCAAGTTCCTCGGCGTAACGGACCAGGTCCCACTTATTGACGTGCGTGTCGATGCCGATTCCGAATTCCATCGCAACCCCCTACCCGTATGCGTTCCCCCGGCGCAGGTCCGGCAATCCCGATTGTCATCGAGATCGCTCGCGGGGATCGCGCGCGACATATGTGGAGATCGTTTGAGTTTATTCAGAAACTCTTGCGCTCGAAAAGCGGAAAGTCGCTCTCGATCGCCACGCTCGCGGGCGGCGCGGGCTCGGGTTCGATGCGGCGCGGGACCATCCGCGAATCCTGCTCGGCGCCACTGTCCTCTTCCAGGTATTGCGCATCCGAATTGACTCGCCAGAGATCGTAGGAGGCGCCCATGATGTTGCGGGCGGCCATCAGCCCGGTCATCATCGCGTGGTCCTGGTTGTTGTACTTGTGCATGCCGTTGCGGCCGACCAATTGCAGATTGGGTATTTCGCGCTCGATGAAATCCCGGATCACCTCGACCGCACGGCGATATTCTCCGTCGTAGACCGGGTATGCGGCGCGCTGGCGGACCACCGTTGCGTCAACCACCTGCGTTTCCCTGGCCAACCCCAGCTTCGCCAGCTCACGGGTTCCCAGCGCCACCACGTCCGCGTCGGGCGCATTCCACATCGAATCCGAATCGAAACAAAAGTACTCCAGTCCCAACACGGTGTAGCGCGCGTCCGGCACCATCCCCGGACTCCAGTTCTTGAAGTTCTGGATGCGGCCGACGCTGACTTCGGGTTCGTGGATGTAAATCCAGTTGTCGGGAAAAAGCTTCGGGTCGTCGATGATGAGCGCGACGGTTATGAAATCGCGATACCTGAGACTGCGGGCCGCTTCGGCGACCTCGGACGGCGCCGGCGGATCGAGCGCGCCCACCAGCTCGCGTAGCGGCATGGTCGAGATGAAGTGGCTGCCGGCGTAGGCGTGATTGCCGTCGGCGGCGGCGGTGACGATCGAGCTCGCGTCCCCTTGCCGGCGTTGAATCGTAACCACCGACTCGCCCATCTTGAGCGCGGCGCCGCGGCTCTGAACCGTCCTGGCCAGCTCCTCCCACATCTCACCGGGACCATGCAGCGGATAGCGGAAGCGATCGATCAAGGTCTTGATGACCGGGCCGTTGCGCGAACCCGGTCTCAGGGCGCGGCGGAGCAGCACGCGCATCGAGAGATCTTTGATCCGTTGGGCCGCCCAGTCGGCGCTGATCTCACTGCACGGGATGCCCCAAACCTTTTCGGTATAACTGCGAAAGAACGTCTCGTACAGCCGCCGCCCGAAAGCGTTGACCACCCAATCCTCGAAGCTGCGAATCTCGCGCTTCGGCCATACGCGGGCCGCCAGGTAACTCAGCATGCAGGCGACCGACTGGAACAGGCCGAGCTGGCTCAGCGCGTCCCAGGTCTCGAGCGGATATTTGAAAAACCGGCCCCGATAATAGATGCGCGAGAGTCGCTCGCGCTCCAGCATCCGATCGCCCAGGATGTCGCTCCAGAGCTTTTCAATCTCGGCGTTCTTGGAAAAGAACCGATGACCGCCGATGTCGAAACGAAATCCCTTGTAGTTGACGGTGCGCGCGATTCCGCCGACGTGCCGCGGGTCCTGTTCCACAATCACCACCGGCCGTCCGGCCGCCGAGAGCTCGTGCGCCGCGGCAAGGCCGGCGGGCCCTGCGCCAATGATTACGGTGGCGTCAGCGGCGCCGACGGCGGGCGATGTCCCGCACCCGAAGTCCGATCCTCTCCGCTTGTTCTGCCCGCCCATCTTTATATGCGAGATGAGCCTAACTCAGGCCATGAAAGCGACACAACATGCTTTCGCACGCTTACGCGCGATTCAGCGGAAATCCGTAGCGAAATTGGTGCGTCGGAAAGTTAAGGGACGACGCATATTTCGTCATATCTCGCGAAATGTGACCAGCGCGACTTTCCGGCCTGCCGATTCTTCGGCTGTCCCATCGACGCGATTGCGCAGGCGGAGCCGCCGAAGGTTCCGCGCGCCGCGCTTTAGCGGTGACTCCAAACGCGCTATGGGAATGACAGAGTACGAAGGAGTGTGCGCAAGATGCGGGCGATCGACGGAGACAGTCACTTTATCGAGCCGCTCGATCTCTTCGAGCGCTACACCGACCCGCGCTACCGCGGTCGCACGGTCCAGGTGGACGTCGATTCGAGCGGCCGCGTCACCGGGCTCAGCGTCGACCGGCGGCCGATGCGGATGGCCGACATGGACGAACTGATGAGCGCCTGCGCCGGATACGGACAAAAGGAGGAGGGCCGCGATATCAGCGACTTCGATCTCTACCGTATCGCGAGTCAAACGTGGCAGGACATGGACCTGCGCATCGGTTACCTCGACCAGGAAGGCTTCGCCGCGCAGGTGCTCTACCCGACCATGGGACTTTTGTGGGAAAGCTCGGTCGACGATCCGCAACTGGCCGATGCGCTCTGCCGCGCGTACAACACCTGGGCCTTCGAGCTGGTGGCGGGCCACAAGGATCGATTGTTTCCGGCCGCGCATATCTCGATGCGCGACGCCACGCTGGCCGTGCGCGAGATGGCGCGGGTCGCGAGGCTGGGATGCCGCACCATCTTCGTCGGCGCCGCGCCGATCGGCGGCCGCAGTTTCGGCAATCCGGACTTCGATCCAATCTGGGCCGCGGCGCAGGAGCTGGACCTCGCCGTCGGCATCCATCTCGTCGGCCATCCCAACTACACCGGCAGCCAGTGGTACCGCACCGGCAATCCCGGCTTCATGTACATCACGATGATGAACGTGCAGGACCCGCGGATCGCGCTGACCTCGATGATGTACGACGGGGTGTTCGAGCGCTTCCCGCGCCTGCGCGTCGGCACGATCGAGTCGATGGCCGGATGGGTCGGTGAATGGCTGGAGCGAATCGACTACCGTTACAAGTATCTCGGCCACACTTCGCGGATGAAACGTTCGGCCGCCGAGTACTTCGCGCGCAACATCTGGGTCAGCGCCAATCCCGAGGAGCGGATGTTCCCGCTGATGGTGCAGTTCGCCGGCGACGAGCGCTTCTTCATCGGCTCCGACTATCCGCATGCGGAAGGCTTCGTCCATCCGATTCGCACCACGCGCGAACTGCTGGCCGCGCTGCCGGAGCGCTCGATAGAGAAGATCCTGTGCGACAACGCCGCCGCGTTTTACCGTATCTGAAGCGGCAGGCGCAGGCCCAAAGGAGAAACCCATGGTCACCAACGTCGCCGTATGCCTGTCGTTCGACTTCGACGCGATCTCGGTATGGCTGGGCAGCCTGAACAAAACTTCGCCCAGCGCAATCTCGCGCGGCGAGTTCGGCGCCGTGGCGACCGAGCGATTGTTGGAACTGCTGGCGCGATGGGACGTCAAATCGACCTGGTTCATCCCCGGCCACACCATCGACACCTATCCGGACCTGGTGCGCCGGGTGGCCGATGCGGGACATGAAATCGGCCATCACAACTACTGCCACGAAAATCCGATCTCGCTCTCGCTCGACGAGGAAAGGCGCGTGCTCGACCGCGGCACCGAAACCATCCGGCGCATCATCGGAAAACCACCGGAGGGCTTTCGTTCGCCGGCCTGGGACCTCAGCCCACACTCGCTCAGCCTGCTGCTGGAGCGCGGCTTTCTCTACGACAGCAGCCTGATGGGCAACGATTACACGCCGTACTACTGCCGCCTTGGCGACGTCCCGGCCAAGGACGGCCCCTACGTCTTCGGGCCCGAGGTCGAGATGGTGGAACTCCCGGTGACCTGGGGACTCGACGACTTCCCGGCTTTCGAATGGCTCTACGGGGTGAACCAGGGGCTGTCGTCACCGTCGCAGGTTTACGAACGATGGGCGGGGGATTTTGACTACCTGTGCGAATTCGTCGGCGAAGGCGTGTATTGTCTGACGATGCATCCGCAGGTCATCGGCCGCGGCCATCGTTTGCTGATGCTCAACCGGCTGGTCGAGCATATGAAGGAGCGCGCGGGCGTGAGCTTCAGCACGATGGCGGAGGTGGCGCGCGAGTGGAAACGCAAACATCCGCTCAAGCGCGCGGCCCGATGAGCACGCCGGCGGAATTGCACGCGGGGTAAAGATGGGCGCGGCGATGCAAATCTATGGCGGCTTTGCGGTGCTGGTGATCGCGATCCTCGCGATCATCGTGCTGGCCGCGCTGGTGAGCAATCTCATCGGCTCGCTGCGCCGGCGTTTCGGACGGAATCGGGCACATGACGATTTCTCCACGTCCGCCCCGCGCTCGCGCCGTGTCCCTCCCGCCTCGCGCCCTGAGAATCATGACGGGTGAATTGAAAATGAAGCGCCTTGCGCTTTACGCTGACGTGGCGAGCCGCTTTGCCTGTACGCGAGCAACCGGCTCATTAGAAGAGCGTGAACGCGATGGCGCCGTTCACCGCGCGCAATGCCGAGGTTCTCAAAATTGTGGCTGAGTGTCGCGGCCCGCGAAGGTGGAAATTGTCTTCGCGCGCGAGCATTTGGCGCGAAAAATATTTGCGCCCGACGGCTGGAACCGGGCAAACTTAGCCACCGGGGGAGCGCGCAATGGATGAGGAGGTACGCTACCGTCTGCTCTACGATCTCGGCTGCGCATTCGCCGCGCGAATCGAGATCGATCAACTGATCCCTCTGGTGGTGACCAAGTGCCGCGAGGCGCTCCACGCCGAGGGCGCTTCGGTGCTGCTGCTGGATGACGAACGCAAGGAGCTCTACTTCCCGTATATCTCCGAGGAGGATCCGGCGGTCGGGCAGCGGCTCGCGCGTCTGCGCTTTTCGGCTGAATTGGGAATCGCCGCCACCGCTCTGAAGACCGGCAAGGGGCTCTTGGTCAACGATGCGCAGAACGACCCCCGGCTCTACCACGGGATCGATGAGATTACCGGATTGGTCACCCGCAACGTCCTGGCCGCGCCTCTTACCACGCGCCAGGGAACCATCGGCGTGATCGAGGTGGTAAACGGACGCGGCGCAGCGGGATTCACCGACGACGATCTGACTTTCCTCGAGGCCATCTCGGGCAGCATCGCGATCGCGATCGAGAATGCGCGGCTTTATACCCAGGTGCGCGAATCCGAGGCCAGCCTGCAAACCCAGGTCGGGGCCTTGCGCCGCGACCTCGCGCGCCACGACGCCTTTACCGAGATCGTCGGCACCGGGCCGGCGATGGCGGAAGTGTTGCGGCTGATGGAGACCGCCGCCGCGTCGTCGATCACCGTGCTCATCCATGGCGAGACCGGCACCGGCAAGGAACTGGTGGCGCGCGGACTGCACCGCGCCAGCGCCCGCAGCGACCGTCCGTTTCTCGCGCTCAACTGCGCCGCGATGCCTGAGCCATTGCTCGAGAGCGAACTTTTCGGCCATCGGCGCGGCGCGTTTACCGGCGCCATCCGCGACAATCCGGGGCTCTTCCGCGCCGCCGCCGGCGGCGTGGTCTTTCTCGACGAAGTGGCCGACATGCCGTTGCCGATGCAAGCCAAGCTGCTGCGCGTGCTCGAGGAACAGGAGGTCGTGCCGTTGGGCGACAGCTTTCCGCGCAAGGTCGACGTGCGCGTGTTGTCGGCGACCAATCGCGACCTCAGGGCGGAGGTCGCGGCCGGCAGGTTCCGCGAGGATTTGTACTATCGGCTCGCGGTTTTTCCGATCTTCCTGCCGCCGCTGCGCGCGCGCCGCGAGGACATCGCGCTTCTGGTAACCCGCTTTCTCGCCATCGCCGCCGAGCAGCAGCACAAGCTCATCGCGGGACTCGAACCGGCGGCGCTCGAGTTGCTGACCAAATACGACTGGCCGGGCAACGTGCGTGAGCTTCGCAATGAAATCGATCGCGCGGTGGCGCTGGCGCGCGCGAGCGCGAGCATCGCGCCCGAACATCTCTCCGCCTCCTTACGCGCGCAAGGCCGGCTCGACAATGGCGCACCGGCGAATCGCGCGGAATTCAGCCGCGCCCGCCGCGTCGTGGCGGCCGCCATCCCAGCGCCGCCCGAAAGCGAAGACTCCAAGGGTCCGCTGCGCCGGGCACGCGCGGCTTTCGAGGCGGATTACATCGCCAAGGCTCTCGACCACCATCAAGGCAATGTCTCGCGCGCCGCCCTCGCGCTGGGACTCTCACGCGCCTCACTGCAAAAGAAAATGAAAGAGTACGGTTTGCGATAGTCAACACTTCGCAAGCGCGCTTCGATAATCGCTGTCAGCTAGCGGCAGATGAGAGAGGAGAGCAATCAATGACGCGCGACACTACGAAATCGCCGGCCACGGAGCCGGATCGGCCAGCAGCCATACGTCACATCGATGATATGGAATGGGAGACCATCCGCTGGCCCGGTGAAACCGGCAAAATGCTGTTCCATCCCAGCGCGGACCAACCGACCGCGCCCAACGCGGGGCTGTTGCGCTTCGCCCCCGGCGCCCACCATCCATGGCATCGCCACGATTTCGCGCAAGTCTGGTACATCCTCGAGGGTGAGTTTTACATCGCCGGACGCCTGTGCGGTCCGGGCACGATGCTGTACCACGGCGATTCGCACTACGAGGACGAGCTTTCCACTGAGACCGGCGGGTTGATGGTAATCGTGCAATACCCGGGGCCGACGACGGGCGGGCGGCCGATCTACGAGGACCGCTTCAACATGGAGGAGCGCCGCGATCTCAAGCTGGAGCGGACCGACCTCTGAGCGTGCACCTGCGGAGAAGCGACATCCCGATGCCGTGAGCTGGGTCAAGGCGAGCCCGATGCTTGGGTCGGCAATCGCTTGAGGTCATTAGCCAAAGATGTGCGGCTCCAAATAGGCCTGCGCTAAAAGTTGCACTGCCAAGATTAATGGCATGCAGCGAGCGCGAAAACTGTCGGACCGGCCTTCGTTTCGCAGAAGAAACTATCCGGAAAATCAATCTTTTCGGGATTGGTGGGCGGATGGCATTCGTCTTGCTCTCTACTTGAGCAGGAACGTCGGTGCGAGAGCCGCGATCGAGAGGGGAGGATTGGCGGCTCTCAGATCCGACGTTCGGCGAGGCGTCGAAGAACTCCGTGCACAACGATGAGGATCAGGGTAATCCCATGAGCGTCGGCTCTTCAAATACTGGCAACGGGCGCGAGATTCTGGAACTGGAACGCGACCAGTTGGTGGTTGAACTGTGTCGCGTCAAACAGCCTCGACTGCGCGTGCTGGTGGTCGAGGATGAACCCGATGCGCAAGCGCTGCTTAGATTCATCCTGGAGCCGAAGTACGAAGTCATCACCGCTTCGTCGGGCGAAGAGATGCGCCGCCAACTCGACGCTCATTCCGAACACGTGAGCCTGGTCCTTATGGACCTCAAGCTCGAAGGCGACGAGGACGGAGTGACGCTGACCAAGCATCTGCGCAGCGAAGGCCGCTGGAAGGGCATCCCGATCGTCGCGCTTACCGCCTGCGTGACCGGCGACGATTTGCGCCGCGCGGTCGAAGCCGGATGCGACGATTATGTGCCCAAACCGTTCTATCGCAAGCAGCTCACCGGACTGATTGAACGCCTGATCGATAATTCCCGCGGGCCCATCGGTTCCGTGGTCGATACTTCCCGCGGGACCGACGGTTCCGGCTCCTAGCCTCGAAGCCGCGCCAGCTTCCTCGCTCCGCATTTGGCGCGGCTATCTCGCTCCGATATCGTTCGTGGAGATCGGCAGAGCGAGGCCGCGATGGGCGGCCGGCAGCGCTCCGAGGTCTCCGCGCGGCCGGTCACACCGGCCAGCAGAACATCTCCATCGCGAGCGCGGCGATTGATCATTTCCGGATATAAATGCATTTGTATGACGCTGATAATGTGCGGCCATGACAGGGCGGCGAGAGGAAGCATCGTAGCTGAGCAACCGGCTAGAGTTTGCCGATAAACGCAGGATCTAACGCGATGGTACCGCATCCGTGATCGACAAACTCAGGACCAGCGCGAAGTACGCCTGGGCGCGAACTCTCGGCCGGATCGGTTTTGGCGGTTCGCGATGGATGCGCCGGACCCGCACGACGCTTGTCATCGTGGTCGTGCTTTTCAGTCTCGTAGGGTTTGTCGGCGTGCCGCTGGTTGCGCAATACGTGGTGGCCGGCCGCCTCGCCGCCAGTCTCCATCGCCCCGTCAGCATGAAAAGGGTCCGCTTCAACCCCTACACGCTGCGGCTCGACGTAAAGAAACTGCATATCGGCGACCGCGCCAGTGCCGAGCGCTTCGTCGACATCGGGCGCATCCGGGTCAGGGTTTCCTGGAGCTCGCTTTTCCGCCTGGCGCCGGTAGTCGGTGAAGTGGCGGTCGATCGTCCCGCGATCCATATCGTTCGCACCGCCGAGCAGCGGTTCAATTTCTCCGACCTGCTCGAAAGTTCCGGCCCCACGCCCGCGCCCACGCCCACGCCGGCCGAACCGGCCAAGCCGCAGCGCTTCGCGGTATCCAACATTCAGATCCACGACGGCCAGGTTCACTTCGACGACAAGGTGCTGGGCGAACGGCATAGGCTCGAACACCTCGAGCTCCATATCCCCTTCATTGCCAACCTGCCCGCGGACGTGAACATCTTCGTGCAGCCTCTGCTCCAGATGGTGATCGACGGCAGCCGCGTGCGCATCGCCGGCAAGGCCAAGCCGTTCGCCGTCCCACCCGAGTCCGAGATCGATCTCAACCTTCATCGGCTGAGTCTCCCGCTTTACATCGGCTATGTGCCTAAGAGGATGCCGTTGAAGATCCCGCAGGGGACGCTTTCATCCCAATTGCAGGTGCACTTCGTCAACGCGGCGAGCGCTCCGGAAATCCGCATTGGCGGAGAGTTGGCGCTGGATCAGATCGACGTGCGCGACGCCGCCAACGCACCGCTCGCCGGATTCAAGCATCTGTCGGTGGACCTGACCGAGCTCAAGCCGCTGGAGAGCGTCACGCACCTGGGCAAAATATATCTCGACGGCCTGACGGTTCACGTGGTGCGCAACCGCGACGGCGCCATCAACCTGGCTTCGCTGGCGGGGAGTAACCCGCCCGCCCCCACCCACGCCGCCCAGGCCGCGCCGAGCCCGGCCACGGTGAGTCTTGCGGCCGCGAAGCCCTCCGCTACGCCAAGTCCGACGGGCGCAACGACGGCCGCCGCGGCCAAGGCTCCGGCCACGATAGCGACAGCCGCCGCCACGCCGGCACCCGCCTCGAACATGGCGCAGCTAATCGCGAGCGCTCCGCCCGTGGCGGCGCAAACGCCGCAGCCCTCCGCGACGCCCAAGCCGCCCGCCGACGTATCGATGGCGGAGCTGGATCTGACCAACGGCGCGGTGGAGCTTACCGACAACAGTGTCACGCCGCCGGCGGCGCTCGCGTTGCGGAACCTGCACGTCGGGCTCAAGGACCTGCGGACCGTCGGCCAGAAGGCACCGGCCCCCTTTGACCTGGCCACGACGCTTGGCGGTGGCGGTTCGATCGCGGTCAAAGGAGCGCTCGACCTCGCACGCTCGCAGGCGACGACGGACATCACGCTCGACGCGATCGATCTGCCGGCGCTACAAGGATTCGCGCAGCCGTTCCTGGCGGCCACGGTCGCAACCGGCAAGCTGACCGCTCACGCCAACGTCCAGACCCTCTTCGCCACCGGACGGTTCAACGTACATGCGGCGCCCGCGAGCATCTCGCTGGACCAGTTCGAGTTGCGCGCCCCGCAAGAGAGCGTCGATCCGATCGGATGGAACAAGCTGAGCGCGTCGATCGGGCAGGTCGACCTCGCCACGCACCAGGCGACGGTCACCGAAGTGCGCTCCGACGGACTGCATCTGTTCGTCCGCCGCGAACGCAACGGCCAGTTGAGCCTCGCCTCGCTGATGCGCCAGACCGCATCACCTGAAGCGCAGCCCACCACCGCCACGCCCCGCCGCATCCGCGCCTCATCGAGACGCCGCGAGAAAAAAACCCCCGAGAAAGAATCGCCCGAGAAAGCACCGCCCATGCGCGAGCGCCGCGCCGCCGCGCCGGCGCGCCGACGCGGGAGTAGCAGGACCGCCGCGGGCGCTCCCGCACCAGCTCCGACGCCCGCACCCGGGTCCTGGCGCTACCAGGTCGCGTCCGTGGCGATCGAAAACACTGAACTTCGCGTCGAGGACGACACGCTGCCGCGCAAGCTCGCGGTCACCGTCGCGCCGCTCAACCTTCATCTAAAAAGCCTATCGAACGATCTCTCGAAGCCGATTGGGGTCGACCTCGACGGCATCCTCGACCGCAAGGGCAGCTTCAAGGTCACGGGCACGGCCGCGCCGGTGCCGCTTAAGCTCAATTTTCGGGTCGTCACCCGCCGCCTCGCCCTGGCACCGTTCGATCCCTACGTCACCAGCCATCTCAACACCACCATCGCCAGCGCCGCCCTGACCATGAACGGCGCGGTCGGGGTGTCGGACGAGCGCAAGGAAATGCGCGTGAGCTATCGCGGCGACGCCGCACTGGTCAGCGTGCGGATGCTCGACAAGGTAACCAACGACAGTTTTTTACGCTGGGGCTCCTTCAGTGCGAAGGGAATCAATTTCAGGCTGGGCTCGGGCCCGCCAAAGGTCCATGTCGCGTCGCTGGATCTGGGCAACTTCTTCGCTCGCATCATTCTCAACAGCGACGGCCGCCTGAATCTGCGCGACGTGACGGCGAACCCCGAGCAGGCGCCGACCTCGCTGACGCGGGCGCATGGAGCCCCGGGCGCCACGCCGGCGGCGCCCGCGCCAACCCCGGCGCCAACACCGTCGCCAAGTCCGGCCGCCGCCGGCAACGAGACGGGTGCGGCCGCGCCGGCGACCGCTGCGAGTCCGGCGCCCGCGCCCAGCGCGGCTCCGATCCCGGCCGACCTCGAGGTCGGGCGAATCACGCTGCATGGCGGACAGGTCAACTACACCGACAACTTCATCAAGCCCAACTACTCGGCCGACCTCACCGAGATTAGCGGCAAGGTGGGAACCTTCGGCACTGGCTCGACGACGCCGGCCAACGTCGAACTCGACGGGCAGGTTAATGGCAATGCGCCACTGACTATCAACGGCTCGGTCAATCCGCTCACCCCGCTGGCCTTCGTCGATATCAAGGCCAAGGCCAACGACGTCGAGTTGACCGACCTCTCGGCCTACTCAACCAAATACACCGGCTATCCGATAACCAAAGGCACGCTGACGGTCGACGTGCACTACCTGCTCGACCAGCAAAAGCTGACCGCCGAGAACCATATCTTGATCGACCAACTCACCTTCGGCGACAAGGTGGAAAGCCCCAACGCAATCAATCTGCCGATTCGCCTCGCGGTCGCGATACTCAAGAATTCGCAGGGCCAGATCGATCTCCATCTTCCCGTCTCCGGCTCGCTGTCCGATCCGCAATTCAGCGTCGGCGGCATCGTGCTGCACGCCCTCGTGAGCCTCATCGTCAGGGCGGTGACTTCGCCCTTCAGCCTGATCGCCTCGGCCGTCGGCGGCGGCGGCGGTGGCGGCAGCGGCGACGATCTGAACTACGTGGTGTTCTCGCCCGGATGGGCAAGCGTGACCCCGGCTGCCAGGCGCAAGCTCGACACGGTCGTTAAGGCCTTACAGGCGCGGCCCGCGCTGAAGCTTGACATCTGCGGACGCGTCGATCCGAAGTTCGATCGCCAGGCCCTGCCCGAGGCGCTGGTAGCGCAGAGCGTGGCGAAACAGAAACTGCTCGACAAGGATCAAAGCGCCGCCAACGTGGACCTGGCTAGCGTCCAGGTAACGCCGGACGAATACAACAGGTACCTGAGACGCGCCTATAAGGCGGCGAAATTCGACAAGCCTCGCAATCTGCTCGGACTCGACAAATCGCTGCCGGCGGACGAGATGAAAAAACTGATGATCGCCAACATCAAGGTCACCGACGGCGACCTCAAGCAGCTTGCCGAAGCCCGCGCCAATGCGGTTCGCACAGCGCTGAGCGCGAAGATCGACCCGGCGCGGCTGATCGTGGTCCCGCCCAAGCTCAACGCCGACGGGATCAAGGATAACGGCAAGACCACCCGCGCCGATCTCTCGCTCGAGTGAGCGAGTCAGCGCCGATGGGCGCGTTAGAGATGGCGGAACACGGCGTCGCGTTCAACGCGGAGCGAAGGCTTCCAGCGCGCGTTCATCGGGCAGCGGAACGTCGTCGCATCTAAGCGGCATCAGGCAGATGTGATTCGCGCCGGCCGCCAACTGCGCATCGATCCGTTCCTTGATCTTCTCCTCGGTACCCCAGGCGATCACCGCATCAATCAGACGATCGCTGCATCCGTTCTCGAAATCGGCCGCCGAAAAACCCTGGGCGATCAGGATCCGGCGATAGTTCTCCTGGTTGGCGTAAAAGCTCAGATGCTCACGGGCGCGGGCGCGCGCCTTGGCGGCATCACGTTCGAGGATGACGACCACGCTCGCGCAAACCCATTTGTCGGGTCCCATCACGGCGCGCGCCCGCCTGGTGTGGTCCGGAAGACACAGGTAGGTATGCGTGCCGTGCGCTTCGCGCGCGGCCAGGCCGAGTGATTTGGGATGCAGCGCCGCGATCACCAGCGGCGGCTCCGCTTTTGGCGCGACCGCCCTGTATAGCGCCGATTTCATCCGTGGAATGTAGTCGCTGAGATAGCTGAAGGGCTTGACGTACTTGTGCCCGCGCAAATCTTCGACCAGCGAGCGATGGCTCACGCCGATCCCGAGGATGAAGCGGTCCGGCGCGAGTTCGGCGAGCGTCCTGCCCGCCGAAGCCATGGCCGCGGGATCGCGCACCCAGACGTTGGCGATGCCGGTCGCGTAAATCAGGCTGTCGGTATTCGCGAGCACGTAGCCGCCGTGCGCGAAGGGCTCACGTCCCCAGGCCTCGGGCGACCAGACGACCTTGTAGCCCAGCCGCTCGACGCGGCGGCAAAACGCGGCGCTCTCCGGCGCAGGCATCGCATCCATGAAGACGAAGGCACCCAGTTTGCCGATTTCCATCGTGTCTCTCCTTCGCTGCTGAACTTCTGAGGCGCCCCAATTCGATTTACAGCCCGTATAGCGTGAACGGCTGCCCCATTTCCTGGATCTGGCCCTGGTACTGGCCGCCGAGCGCCGAGAACACCTGTATCACACCTTCGTGCATGGAGGCCGCGAACAGCAGCGGCTTGCTGTCCTGGGTCACTCGAATCGAGTTTGCTTCCACCGGCAGCGGAATCCGCGCGATTCGGCTGTGCTGGCTGACGTTGAACACCCATACTTCGGTCCCGGCTTTCTTGTGCGTCCATTCGCCGCCCTGATGCATGAGCACAAACATCAGATACTCCGGCGCATAGTAAGACACCGGCTGCCATCCACCCGGCCGCCATCCCGCCTGCTTATCCTGGTCGGTCAGCAGCGGCCACGACTCGCCGGGGCTCGACGGACTCGACGATATGTCCATCGGGTAGACAACCCCGTGATAGCTGACGAAATAAGCCTGCTTGTCGATCATCGCCGGCACGGCGAAGACCGGGTCCTTGTCGACGTCGAAAAACGGCTTGGCGGTGCGCTTTTGCTCCGTGGCCTTGCCGTTGTCGTCGAACTGCGTGGTCAGCATCGAGCCGTCGGCGCATACCGAAGCAAACTCGCGCTCCCCGAGGATCAGGATTTCGGAACAACCTGGAGTCTGGATCTCCGCGGCGACCTTATTGCCTTGCAGGTCGACCGCCGTGACCGAGGTCGCCGGAGTCAGGTTCGAGTAAAGCAGAAACCGCCCGTCCGGAGTGACGCTCATCGCGGTGGTATCCTGAACCGCGAGCTGACGTTTGTTGGGAATCACGATTTCCGAGGCCGGCGCGAGTTTGCGGGCGTCATAGATCGTCACCGTGTCGGTGCGATCGCCGCGAATCGCGCGCGAGTAAAAGGTGTCCGCGGTATAGAACTGTTTGTGGTCGGGCGCCGCGGCGAACATCGCGGTCAGCCCGCCGGTGATCGTGCCCACTACCCGCAACGAGTCGCCATCGATGAGCGTAATCGGCGTGACCATTATCGAACCGCCAAACGAGGTCGCCGCAATCCAGTGCGGCGAGACCGGCGGCAGTTCAAGGATGGTGACCTGCTCCTGGGGCGGCATCTGCGCGAGCGCGCGGGTAACTTGACCAATCGCCACGCCCAGAACGATCGCCAGCACGCCCGCAAAGAGCGCAAAGAGCGGTGCAAAGCGTTTAACCATGGCTTTCATGTGACCTCTCAAGCCGCGCAGCGTAGCATGCCCCGGCCACTCGGCGTTAGCGTCCCTCACACGCGCGAAGAGGCCCTCCGCATAAAAAAACCTGCCTGCGCGCCGTTCACTATCCATCGGGCGCGTTGGCCAGGCAGGCGCGGTCGGCGCGGTCACCCGACCGTTACTTACGCGACGCGCGTTTACCCACGCGGCGCGTTGGTTTATCGCGGCGCGTAGTTATCGCCGCGATCGCTTACGGCTTGTAGAGCTGGGGAAACTTATCGCGCAGCAGCTCGAGCTTGGGCAGGTCGTTGATCACGATGTAAGGGTTGTCGGGATGCCGCGCGAGGTAGTCCTGATGGTACGCTTCGGCCGGGTAGAAGCCCTTGAGCGGAACCACCTGGGTGACGATTGGCTCAGCGAATGCTTTTGCCTGATCGAGCTTGGCGATATACGCGTCGGCGGCTTTCTTCTGATCCGCATTTGTATAGAAAATCGCCGAACGGTATTGCGTCCCCTCATCCGGCCCCTGCTGATTGAGTTCGGTCGGATCGTGCGCGGCGTAAAAGAACACCTCGAGCAGATCGCGGTACGATACCTTCGACGGATCGTATGTGACCTCCACGGACTCCGCGTGTCCGGTCGTCCCGGTGCTCACCGTTTCGTACTGCGCGGTCGACGCTTCTCCGCCCGCATAGCCGGAGAGTACGCGGTCCACGCCCTTGACGTGCTTGAAGACGGCGTCCACGCCCCAGAAGCATCCGCCGGCGAAGACCGCCGTTTGTTGCGTGCCGGCACTGTGAGGGGTGCTCTGAGCCGCATTCACCGATACTCCGGCGACCAGCGCGGACGCGGCGACCGAAAAAAGTGCGAGCAAGGGCAAGGCCCGGAACCGATGACGATTCATCTGACGATTCATCATGATGGATTGCGCGCGAGCCCCCCGCTTTCCGTGCGCCGCTGACTTCCGCGAGCCCATATCTGGCGCAAGCCCTTTTCCTCGGGGGGAGCGCTCGCCTCACAATATAGTTTCTCCCAAGCGCGGCGAAAGTTACATCCGCGAGACTACATACCGCGAGCTACAAACGCTGACCGCGAGGGCGAAAGCGAAGCCACGCCGTACCGGCCAGGCCAGAGAGCGCGGTAAGCACGAGCGCGGGCAGCAGATGCCATGTGAGGACGTGCAAAGGCTCGTCGATCGGGCACCCGATACGCATCAGTGCAAAGGCGAAAAGCAGTGCGGCCGCACCGGTCGACAGGCCGGCGGCGGCGCCGCGCATCGGAGCGCCTCGCTTGACCGCCCACCAGAGCGCCATCCACGGCAGCGCGGCGAGTATGCAGGTCTGAAGGGCGCAGCCGATACCCACGTGCAAGAATTCGCCGAGCGGATAGCCCGTGCGGATCGGTTCGCCCGCCAGCACCAGCGCGGTTCCAATCAGCACCAGCACGATGGAAAGCGCGAGTTCACGAGGACCGGCGCGCCGCCCCGGAATGGCCAGGCGGAGCGCCAGCATCGCCGCGAGCGTCGCGGCGGCTGCGAACAATATCACCTCGAGTGCGTAGTCGGGATGGCCGAGCTTGCGCACGAAATCGTTGCCGGTATGAGCCGCGACCCACAGCAGCACCAGCGCTTCCAGCAATAGCCAAAGCCCCAGACGCGCGCGTACCGGCCACAACGGCCGCACCGGCCGGATGGCCGCGGCGAGCGCCTCGACCAGCAGGCGATGGCGCTCCGCATGGGTCATTGGGGACGCCTCAGCCACCGTCGCCTTCTCCCCCGATCAGTTTTCGCAGCGCCTTGTAGGCGCGATGCGCCCGGACCTTCAACGCGCCGACCGAGACGCCGGCGCGGCCGGCCGCGGCCTCCAGCGTCATCCCGTCAAGCTTGAGCATCGCGAACGCTTCGCGTTGCGCCGCCGGAAGCCGGCTCAGCAGCCCTTCGATATCGGGCGGGGCCGCGGGCGAGTCGCCCGCTGCGCGCTCGGGCAAGTCCGGCGTGAGTTCCTCCCAACTCGCCCGCGCCCAGCGCCGTCGCGAGTGGTCGGCCGCGACGTTGCGCGCGATCGCGAAGAGCCACGGCTCGAGCGGACGGCCGGCCTCGTAGGTATGGCGCGCCTGGAACAGCGCCATGAAGATCTCCTGATAGACGTCTTCGACCTCATCGCTCGCGACACGCCCGCGCAGGAAACGAGTCACGGCGGGGCCGACGTTGTCGAGCAACAGGCGGCAGGCGTCAGCGTCACCCTGTTGCAGGCGCTCCATCAGATGCGCGCGCATCCGGCTGCGTTCGAGCCGTCGAGCGTCGTCGACCTTTTTCATTCCCGCGGCGCTGCCATTGGTCATCGCGCCGGCGCCTTCGTTTGGACGCTCGACGAACGATTCAGGCGTACAAGGACAGCACGCGGCGCCGCTTGCCGCAACAAAGGCGGCCGGCGCAAGACGTCCGCCGCCGTCGCGCGGCCGATTCATGCCTGCACGCACGCGCCGGGCGGGCAATTGGGCGGACATTCGCGCCGACAATGGCGACAATGGAATGATCGCGGGAATGCTCGCGCTCCTTCGCGCGGGTGAGCGTCGTCACTCCGGCGCTGAAGTTTCAGCTTGGAGTTCTCGCGCGAGGGCGATTAGTTACGCAAAGCAGTCCGGCGCCCGGACCCGCACGGCGGTCGCGGCGGCGGTAGCGCCGGTATGCGGCTCGCGTCAGGCCCGAGGCTGCTGCTGTTGTTGCAGGCGGGCCAAAATCCGGCTCAGCAGAGGCTCCTCGCGCAGCGCCGATATCGGCTTGGTGAGCTGAAACACCTCGGTGACCAACCGCTGTACATCGATGTCCTCGGCCTGCAGGGAATCCAGCGCCGCAAAGTAGCGGGCGCCCTCCGCCAGGCCCGGCGGACGTTCGCCTTTGGTTTGGGGATACGCGAAGTCGAAGCTTGCGGCCAGGGCCCACGGCGCGCTAACCGCCTCCGCCGCTTTCGGGAAAAAAGCCGCCGCCAGGCCGTCGAGCCCGCGAGCCTGGGCCGCCCGCTCACGGAGAATCTTTTGCAGCATGTGCACCTGCAGCGCGGCGGAACTCATCCCCTGCCCATAGACCGGATTGAAACTGCAAATCGCATCGCCCAAAATCAGAAATCCCGCCGGAAAAGCCTGCAACCGTTCGTAGTGCCGCCAGACGCTGGTCGGGAATCGATGATGCGTGATGTCGGCGGTCCGTTCGGCGTCCTTGATCAGCTCGTAGAGCCTCGGAGAAGGCAGAGCCTTCGCGAAGGCCAGAAACCCGGCTTCGTCGGTTGGCGGGTAGTCGCCGAAACGGCCAGCCAGACTTACGTGCCACGTGCGGTCCTCAATCTCGAACAGCCCGGCAGCCCTTTTGTATTCGGGCGGCGGACCGCCGACGAGCAGCAACGGCTCCGATTCGTGGTCGAGATCAGGCTTGCGGTACTTGGTGCTGGTATAGGCAAAGTCGACCCCGATGGTCGTTTCCTCGGGAGCCGGCACTCCCATCTCGAGCAGCCAACGCGAGGCGTGAGAACCGCGCCCACCAGCGTCGAGTATCAGGTCAGCCTCGACCGACTCCGCAGCAGTCGCACGACGGCGGCGCACGCCGCGAACTCGCCCGCCATCGTGAACCAGCCCTTCGATCGCGGCATCCGTCTCGAGCTTCACGTTTGCGAGCGCAACCGTCCGCCGCCTGACGTGATATTCGAGCAATCCGCGGCTCATGATGTGGCCCTCGAGCCCGAGGTCGCGAGGCTCCTTTACAGACCCCGTCCCGTTGTAACCCTTGCCGTGGGGACCGTAAAAGGCGATGTCGATACCCGGTCTGAAGCGCACCGCGCCGAGTCTTTTCAGCTCGTCGGTGAAGCCGGGATAGAGCAACGACATCACGTGCTGCCCGCTGAGCAACAGGGCGTGGATATGATTGCCCTGCGGGACCGACTTGTGGAGCACCGGCCGATCTTCGATCTGATCGCGCTCGAATACGGTGACGCAGTCGAAATAGTCGGCCAGCACTGCCGCGCTCATCAGTCCCGCCAGGCTGCCGCCGATCACAACTGCATGGTGTCCCAAACTGCTCGTCATTTGCTCATCCCTTGGCGAGACGTCTCACCGGCATTGCCTGCGGAATTCTGCCGGAGATATTCACCTCGTTGGTCATGGCAGATCGAGGTAGCCGTTCATAGAGAGCAGTTGTCGCTCCGGCTGGTCAACGGATGGCCCATCATGGTGCTGGCCTGAGCGATAAGGCCAAATAGACAGGCGCAAATGAAGGTGCCCGCGCACACGACGCGCCGGGCGCGGGTCCGCGAATCGGGACGTGGCCCGAATATCGAAATCGGTGTGCCGATAAGCTGTTCGGGCGCCGCGTAAGCTAGCCGGAGGCCTTGGTCAACATGTTGGCCAGGTCGTCGGCGTGCTCTTCCTCCATCTTCAGGATTTCCTCGATCAATCGCCGCGTCGTCGGATCGTCCTCGCCCAGCCAGCGCACGATCTCGGAATAGGATTGAATCGCGATGCGTTCGGCCACCAGGTCTTCCTTGATCATCTCGACCAGGCTGGAGCCCTCCTGATATTCGGAGTGGCTGCGCGAGGCCATCCCTTGCGGATTGAAATTCGGCTCGCCATTGAGTTGGGTGATCCGCTCGGCTACCCAGTCGGCATGCTGCTGTTCTTCATTGGCATGCTGCAGGAACTCGGCCTTGATTGATTCGGCATTGATCCCGCGCGCCATGAAATAGTGGCGCTTGTAGCGTAAGACGCAGACGATTTCGGTCGCGAGCACCTCATTCAGCACCGCGAGCACCTGCTCGCGATTCGCCTTGTAGCCTTCGGTGACGGCGCCGGCCTCCATGTGCTTGCGCGCCTGTTCCCTGATTTTCTTTATGTCCGAGCTAAAATCTTTCATTGGTCTTCTCCTTCAAACGTTGCTCGATGGTCACCTGCAGATCCTAACCAAGCGGCGCTATGTTACGAAAGTGTCAGACGAGCCGCATCGCGGCGCGGGCCATGCGTCGAAAATTCTTTTTCTCGATTTGAGCATTACGGCAGTTGCTCACCATCACTCTGGGTGCTGCTCCGCTGACCATCAATGTGTGGTCCCAGAGCCACCCATATTCAAACAAGTCCCTCCGATCCGGGTTGAAAAAATTTTAGTGAGCCGTCCGGGACTCGAACCCGGGACCCTCTGATTAAAAGTCAGATGCTCTACCGGCCTGAGCTAACGGCTCGTGCGCAAGAAAGTCTACGCGAACCGGCGGCGGGGGCAAAGTCTCCGGCGCGCCGGCGAATCAAACCGTGACTCGCGCGATCCGCCCAAGCTGATAGCCGCCGCAATCCGTTAAGGTTTGCGACCGTCGACCGCGCGCGTGCTGTCGGATTGCGCCACCGCCGCGGGGCCGGCGGCGCTGGAGGTCTCGCCTGGCGGCAGCGTCGTCCGCGACTCGAGAAAAGCCACCAGGTTGTCGAGTTCGTCGTGGGTCAGGATTCCCGCGAAGGACGGCATGTTGCCGCCGCCGTTGGCGATTCTGATCCGTATGTCATCGACGCTCAGCCGATGCGCCACTTCGGTCAGGTCGGGGCCGCGCATCCCGCCGTGGCCGTCGATGGTGTGGCAGAACTCGCATCCCTTGTCATGAAAAAGCTGCCCCCCCGCGACAATCGGAGGGCTGGTCGTACCGACCAGGGCGGCGGAGAGCGGCTGGGCGTCGAATTTCGGCGACCATGGCGATATCGACCCCTCGATCCAGAACGCGACGATGCTCAGCACGATCATGATGACCGCCGCGACTGCCCACGGACGGCGGGAGGGATGGCGCTCACCCTTGTTCCACAGCACCGGCACCAGCAGCAGGAAGACGATCGCCGCCACCGGCGCCGCGACCATGAACACCGACTCCATCCCGCGCGGCAACAGCGCCAGCACGGCGAAGTACCACAACATGTACCAGTCCGGGCGGGGATCGTTGGCGAGCAGGCTTGGATTGGGAGGCCCGCCGAGCTTGGGCGGCCCGACGAAGTAGGCCAGCGACGCGATAGTCACGACCACGGCGAAGGCGACCACCACGTCGCGCCAGGCGGCGTCCGGCCAGAACGGCACGCCGCGCTCCTCGAGCAGCTTTTCATATTCGGCGCGATAGGTTTTGGGATTGACCTTTTCGCCGGGGACCGGCGGCGCCGAGATGCCGTCATGGATCACGAGATATAGATGGAGCGCGACCAGCGCGAAAATGGCGGCCGGCAGGAAAAATACGTGGAAGGCGAAGAAGCGGCTGAGCGTCGCGCCGCCAAGCGTTTTGCCGCCGAGCAGAAAGCGCGCGAGGTAGGTGCCGATAAACGGCGTGCGCCCCAGCATTTCGGCCGCGAGCACCGTGGCCCACACCGCGGTCTGATCCCAGCGCAGGAGCTGCCCGCTGAAACCCATCGCGACCGTGATGAACAGCAGCATCACGCCGCTCAGCCAATTGAATTCCCGCGGGTACTTGTAACAGCCCATCAGGAAAACCTGGATCATGTGGATGCCGACCAGCAGGATCATCGCCGAGGCGCCGAAGAAGTGCATCCCGCGCAGAAAGTTCCCCAGCACCGCCTTGTAAGTGATGAATTCGAGGACCTGGTAGGCCGACCCCGACGACGCGACGTAGCGCGTCGCCAGCGCGATCCCGGTCACCACCTGCATCATGAAGGCGACCAGCACCGCGCTGCCGAACACGTACCACCATCCGGTGTTGGGCGGCACCGGATGCTTCATCACGTCGCCAAAAAACTTGATCAGGCCGGTGCGTTCCTCGAAGGCGTCGACCGCCTGCCTGAAAAGCTTCCTTATCACCATCACTCTCCCGCGCGGCTATTCGATTGGCACTGCGCTGGCGAGGATTTCGACCTGTCCCTCGCGCACGCGAACCGGGTACTTGAACAGTCCGCGCGGCGGCGGACCGGCGGCCACGCTGCCGTCGGCATAGTAGACGCCTCCATGGCAAGGACACATGAACAGGTCGGCCTTCGGCAGCCATCGCACCGGGCATCCGAGATGCGCGCAGTTGACCGCGAAGGCGACAAAGTCGCCCGACTCCAGGCGGCGCAGCCACGCCGCGGTCATCGCGCTCACCCCCGCCCAGGCCATCGGCGAGGGGTCGAGAAAGCTGACGCTCACGGTCTCGCCGGCCTTGAAGGTGTCGACGGCGCCCACCGGGCGCCACACGTCCTTGTCGGTAACGAGCAGCGGGCCCAGGATGAAACCGACGACCGGGACGCCGACGATGGCCGCGGCGACGGCGGAAAGCGCGATACTAAGCCGGCCCATGAAGCGGCGACGTTCGGGGCTCAACGCTTCGCCCTGGCTCGGCTTCCGCGTTTCACTCGCCATGTAACAATTCTCCCACCCACTTGCTAATCGACACTAACATCAGAACCAAGCCGGCGGCCGAAAATACATAGGAACTGACTACTCCGAAAAGCACAAACGTTATACCCAGCGCAAGAAAAACCGGTGCATAAGTCGGCGGCGGAGTCTTCTCCGGCAATGGTGTGCTCCACTGACCGGTCTCGCCAGCGCGCGATTGCGGTCCGTCCTCCAGGGCCATCTCCTTGCCTCCTAAAAACCCGCCGCCGCCGGCGCGACGCCGTCCGTCTCGGCCATCCCGAACCATTGCAGGAACAGCGCGATCATCACCGCCAGGAACACGAAGCCGCCGACCACCCACATCAGAAGCCCGCCCACCTGCTGATCGAGCGCCGGCGTCAGGCCCCATTCCACGCGCAGCAGCGCCGCAAGGTGCAGCGAGTCGCCGGGATGCAGGTAAGGCGCATAGAGGACCGTGGGCGCGAAGGTCAGCCAGATGCCCAGCAGAGTACTCGCCATCGCGCCGCCGAACAGATAGAGCTGCGCCCATAGCGGCGATATCCGACACTGCGGCAGCGGCGCCAGGATCGGCCACCAGAATATGGTCGCGGTCACCATGAAGCACAGATGCTCGAGGATGTGGATATATTCGTTGCCGAGCGCGGCATCGAAAAGCCACGGCAAATGCCATAGCGCGAGCGTCGCGATTCCGAGTGTCCAGGCCACCAGCGGGTTCCCCAGTACGCGCTCGATACGGCCGAGCGGACGGCAATCGATAACCGCGCGCGCGAAGCGCGGGGTGAGACCGAGCAGCAGCAGCGGCGGCACCGCGAGCTCGAGCAGCAGATGCTGGAGCATGTGGGCGCTGAACAGATACTCATCGCCAAGCGTGTCGAGGGGCGAGATCAGCGTGAACAGCATCACGGCCACCCCAGCGACGAACCATCCGGCGCGCGCGAGGTCGCCGCGATGCGCCGCCCAGTAAGCGGCCAGCAGCGCCGCGCATCCGATCAGCACGGACAGGTCCGGGTCCCAGGCTCGCACAATCTCAGCCATCTTAATCCAAGCCCTCAGACGATTGACTCTGAACCGTTATCCGAACAGCGGCCATAGATAGATCAGCGTAAAAATCAATACCCACACCACGTCGACAAAATGCCAGTACATAGCGACGGCCTCGAAGCCGGAGGGCTTGATTTGGCCCATCCGCCCGCTCATCGCCACGCCCAGAAGCGTCGCCAGCGCGCACAAGCCAAAAAAGACGTGCAGGCCATGAAAGCCCGTCAGGGTGAAGAAGGTGGCGCCGAAAAGGTTGGTACTGATGGTCACGCCGCGCGCCAGCAGCCCCATGTACTCGCGCGCCTGGCCGAAAAGAAATATTGCGCCGAGCACAACCGTCGCGGCCAGCCACCATCTGACGCTCGTGACACGGCCGAACCTGAAGCTGCGTCCGGCCAGATGGACGGTCGCGCTGCTCAGGAACAGGCAGATGCTGAAGACCAGGGTGCGCATTGGGTTGAGGCTCGTCGCGGCGCTCGGCCCATGGCTGGGTATGAGATAAAAGTAGATGTAGGAAATTATCAGGATGCTGAAAAAGGCGGCCTCGGATAAAATAAAGAGGCCGACTCCGAGCTTGGTCTTATCGGGCATCGTATTTTCGGGCATCGCTTTCGTCATCCCGCCAGTTTCATCATCATTTCGTCGGTGCGATCGGGATGGGCGAGGTCCCACAGCGGCCGGCGGCCATGGATCGGCGGCACGCGCTCGAAATTCTCCTCCGGCGGCGGCGAAGTAGTGGCCCATTCCAGCGTCCAGGCGCCCCAGGGATTATCGCCGGCCACCTTGCCGCCGCGCAGCGACAGCACAACGTTGACCAGGAAAATCAACACCGAAAACCCCAGGATGAACGCACCAATCGTCGAAATCATGTTCATCGTTTCCCATCCCGGCAGCGCGGGATAGGTAAACACACGGCGCGGCATCCCGAACATCCCGAGCACGTGCTGGATCATGAAGGTGAGGTTGAAACCGATCAGCGTCAACCAGAAATGCACCTTGCCCCAGCGTTCGTCGAGCATCCGGCCGCTCATCTTGGGGAACCAATAGTATGCGCCGCCGAATACCGCGAAGGCGGTGCCACCGAACAGCACGTAATGAAAGTGCGCGACCACGAAATAGCTATCGGTCAACTGCCAGTCGATCGGCACTACCGCAAAGGCGACGCCCGAGAGCCCGCCGATAGTGAACATGAGCAGGAACCCCACCGCGAACATCATCGAAGTGGTAAAGCGCACCCGCCCCTGGTACATGGTCGCGGTCCAATTGAAAATCTTCACTCCGGTGGGCACCGCGATCGCCATGCTGGTGATGCCGAAGAAAAGGTCGAAAGCGTGCCCGAGACCGACCGCGAACATGTGATGCGCCCATACGGTCATGCTCAGGAACGCGATCGCCACCGTTGAAGCGGCGACGAAATCATAGCCATAGATCGGCTTGCCGGAGAAAACCGGCACGATCTCGGAGATCATCCCGAAGGCGGGCAGAACCATGATGTAGACCTCGGGATGGCCGAAGGCCCAGAAGAAATGCTGCCACAGCACCGCCGAGCCGCCGGTGTCGGCACGGAAAAAATGCCCGTTGAGCAGGCGGTCGATAAGCAGCATCACCAGTCCGGCGTTGAATATCGGCATCACCGCCACGATCAGAAAGCCGGTTATCAGCGTCATCCAGACGAACAGGGGCAGGCGCCGGATACTCATTCCGGGCGCGCGCATGCAGATGGTCGTAGTGATCAGGTTGATCCCGGCGGTAAGCGTGCCCACGCCGATTCCGAGCAGGCCGAGCACCCAGTAGTCTACGCCGGGACCGTAAGAAAAGGCCGTCTCGCTGAGCGGCGCGTAACTGAACCATCCGACCGCCGGCGCTCCGCCGTTAACCCCGCTGGTGGCGAAGCTGAAGTAGAGCATCACCCCGCCGAAAATCTGGACCCAGAAACCGAGCGCGTTGAGGCGCGGAAAAGCCATGTCGCGCGCACCAATCATCAGCGGCACCAGGTAGTTGGCGAACCCGATCAGCGCCGGCACCACCACCAGGAAGATCATCGTGGTGCCGTGCATCGTGAATATCTGGTTGTACACGGCGGGACTGAGAAAATGATTCCCGGGCACGGCGAGTTGGATTCGCATCACCAGCGCCAGCACGCCGGCGACCAGGAAGAAAATCAGGGCCGAGAACAGGTACATGATCCCGATCTTCTTGTGATCGACCGAGGCGACCCAGCTTAGCCAGCCCTCTTGCGCTTCGAGCTCGAACGACTCGCCGCCGAGCGCTTCGGGAATCGCCGTCTCTTTCATTTTTGCGTCTCCAGGTACGCGACCAGCGCGCGAACCTCATCGTCGCTCAGCTTGAAGTTGGGCATGTTGCTGCCGGGCTTGAAATCGTTGGGATCGTGCAGCCAGGCCGCGAGGTTCGCCGGCGAGTTTTCGACCGCGCCCGCCCCCAAGGTGCGGCGGCTGGCGACGTGCGTGAGGTCGGGGCCGACGCCGGTCAGGTGACAGTTGGTGCAAATGCGCTCGCGGTAAATCTTCGCACCTAACTGTTCATCCGCGGTGGCGGGTTTGGGCGGAACATTCGCCTGCTCCTTTAGCCAGGCCGCGAACTCCCCGGGCGGATCCGCGATCACCAGAAAGCGCATCCACGCGTGCTCGTTGCCGCAGAACTCGGCGCACGCTCCAAGGTAGGTGCCGCCGCGGTCGGCCTCGATCCACAGACGGTTGGGATGGCCCGGTACGATGTCGATTTTGCGCCCCAGATCGGGCGCCCAAAAATCATGGATCACGTCGGCCGAGCGAAAATCGACCAGCAGCCGTTTTCCAACCGGAATGTGTATCTCGTTGGCCGTGACCACGCCGGATTTCAGGTAGTAAATCTCCCACCACCATTGATGAGCGACGATCCTGAGATCCGGCTTGGCGTCGGCGGTCGGAGGATCGCTAACGATCATGGTCCGGAACATCAAGCCCGTCAGCACGGCCAGCGACAGGATCGGTACAGCCGTCCAGAGGAGTTCGAGCTTTCGCGAGCCGAAGTTCTGTTGCGCCTCGGGTGCTCCGGGCCGATCCCGATAGCGGATGAGCGCGTAGATGACGAGAAAAGTGATCAGCGCGAGGATCGCGCCAAGAAAGATCAATGTGCCGACGAAGAGCTGCGAAATAGCGGCCGCCTGCGGCGATGCCGGAGCGAGAGTGAACGCATTAACGGTATACGGCCCAGGCATAGCCCCACCAACCACCGGCGCCGCGCAGGACGCATCACGAAGAGTGCGAAATGCCAACTCGCACACGCGAAGCGTAACCTTCGGATGCGGCAAATTGCAAGCAAACTCCGATTAAAAGAACCGTGCCTGCCCGACTACAAATCGATCGCCGCCGATCGTGCTGGCGGGCGCATCGTTGCCTTTGATAAAATAAGCAAAATTCAATCGTGAGCGATCCGGCGCACCGGACGCGCAACGAAATCGATTGCCGAAATCGAATCGCGAGGACAAAAGCACCATGCTGCAAGTATCGGAACAACTCGAGCACCTGAAGCTGGCCGCCGCGGTCGCCGGGCTCGAAGTGCCGCGTTTCGCTCTTCCCGAAGATCACGACGTGGTGGTCAACCGGATGCGTTTCCACTACCTCGACTGGGGCACCGCGGGGCGCCATCCGATGCTTTTCCTGCACGGCGGCGGGCTGAACGCGCATACCTGGGATCTCGTATGCCTGGCGCTGCGCGGCGAGTACCACTGCGTCGCGCTCGACCAGCGCGGGCATGGCGACAGCGAATGGTCGCCGATTGGCGACTATAGCCTGCCGTCGCAGGTGCGCGACATCGAGCACTTCATCGAAAAGCTCGGGCTCGTGCGCCCGCTGGTGATCGGTCATTCGATGGGTGGGTTTGCGGCGATGGCCTACGCGGCGAAGTTCGCGCGCCGGATGGCCGGGCTGGTGCTGGTCGATATCGCACCCGAGCTGAATCCCAACGGCACCGCGCAGATCCGCAACTTCCTTGCCCAGGAGCGCGAGCTGGACTCGGTCGACGCGTTCGTCGAGCGTGCGATGGCGTTCAATCCGCTGCGCAATCCCGCGCTGCTGCGCCGCAGCCTGCTGCATAACCTGCGCGAGCTGCCCAGCGGCAAGTGGACCTGGAAACACGACCCCAATCGCGCCCACCCCACGCCCGAGTCGATGCGCGCGCGGCAGGCCGAGATCATGAACGAGATCGCTCACATGACCTGCCCGACCCTGGTGCTGCGCGGCGCGAAGAGCGACGTGCTGACCGACGAGAGCGCGGCAGGTTTCGCCAGCGCGCTACCCGACGGGCGCTGGGCGCGGGTCGAAGAGGCGGCACACACGGTGCAGGGCGACAATCCGCGCGGCCTGGTCGAGGCGTTGCGTCCGTTTTTGCGCGAAATCAAGCTCTAGTCAGAGCCGCGCGTGGCACAGCACACCGCGGCGCTCGAGCTCGGCGACCTGTTCCGCGGTATAGCCCAGATAGAGACCAAGGACTTCTGCGTTGTGCTCGCCCAAGAACGGCGCTTCCAGATCGAGCGGCGCGGGAAAATCCGAGAAGCGCAGCGCGAAACCCGGCAACTCGAACTCGCCCAGCATCCGGTCGTGCACCTTGCGGATAGTGCCGCGCTGGCGCAGGTGCGGATGCTTGATCGCCTCCTCGACGGAGAGCACCGGCGCACAGGGCACCCGATGCTCCTGCATCGCCGCCAGCGCGGCCGCGTCGCTCGGCAAGGAAGCGATCCAGCCTTCGATTACATCCACCAGCGCCCGGCAGTTTTTCACCCGCGAGTCGTTGTCGATGAAGCGCGAATCCTTCGCCAGTTCGGGCCGGCCCATCGCATCGCACAAAAGGACGAAGATATGATCCATCGGGCACATGACAATGATATGGCCCTTGTGCGCTTTGAACACTCCGACCGGCGCGAGATAGAAGTTGTGCAGCCCTGAGCGCATCGGCTTGTACGCGCCTTTGCTCAGACTATGTATCTGCACGCTCGCTTCATGGTAATGGAAGTAAGTATCCAGTAGCGACAGATCGAGGTATTGGCCGCGGCCGCTGCGCTCGCGATAGAGCAGCGCACAGGCTATCGCGCCCATCGCATGCGCGCCGGTGCTGACGTCGCCGATCGCCGCCATCACCACGTATGGCGGGCCGTCGGGCTCGCCGCCCATGCTGGTGATACCGGCGTAGGCGGCGCCCAGGGTATCGAAGCCGGGCTGGCCCGAGAGCGGCCCGGTCTGGCCGAAGGCCGAAACCGAGCACATGATCGCGCGCGGGTTAAGCGATTTGACCGTCTCCCAGCCAAGGCCCATGCGCCCGATGACTCCGGGCGCGAAGTTTTCCACCACCACGTCGACCTTGGCCACGAGGGCCTTGAGAATCGCCAGGCCATCGGGAGACTTGGGGTCGACACAAAGGCTTTTCTTGCCGCGGTTGTGCTGAACGTAGTAGCCGCTGCGCCCGTCGACCTGGGTCGGCGCGAGGCGGGTCTTGTCGCCGCCCGGCGCAAGCTCGACCTTGATGATCTCCGCACCCATCTCGGCCATCATTAAGGTGACCGTCGGCCCAGCGACGTACTGGGTGAAGTCGAGGACCTTGTAGCCGTCGAGTACTCCCACAGGCGCGTCTGTGCTCATCGTTGTCTCCCCGATATAGATGCCCTGTATACCACGGCGGAGCGCGAAATCGATGCGCCCGACCGCGGCCATCGCAGGCAGCGTCGGCCTGCCATTGACCAGCCACGCTGGCCTTGCGCGGGCGGATGCGGCTGGCGGCGGAGCGGAACATTGACGGGGCCAAATCGTACTGATACTCGGATTCGTCATACTCATGCTGGGCTCATGCTGGGGTTATGCTGGCTGACGATGGGCGGTCACGCTGCGCCGCCCGATAGAATAAAGGGAAGACTGGCCGCGGGACATTGTATAAAATGTGTAAAATTATGACCACGGCACTCGAAATAGCAGGCGCAATATCAGGGAGTAGTCGCGAATCATGAGCCACGGAGAGGAAAGTCACAAACGAGAACCGGGCGAGTTCGGGGCGGAAGAGCAGATCCACTATCGAGAGTATAAGCTGCTGCTCAAGCCGGAGCGCTTCGCCGACGAGGACGGCTTTCACAAGTTCTACAAGCACGCCCATCATGTCGCCAAGGAGCTTGGCGTCGGCCTGGAAAAGTCCGAGAAGCATGAGCCACATGTCCGCGAGGTCGTCTTCTACGACACGCCGCATTTCAAGCTCTACACCGACGGCTTCATCCTGCGAAAACGGACCTTCTTCAAAAAGGGCCATCCCGAGCCGAACTTCGAGCTGACCATCCGTTATCGCAATCCCGAGGCGAAGGCCGCGGCCAGCGTCGACATGCATCCGCTGCTGCCCTGCATCTACACCATCAAGTTCAAGGAAGAGGTCCTCCAGCTCAAGGACAGTCTGGCCGGGATGCGGATGCTGTACGCCAACGGCTGCGAGTTGGACACGCCCAACGTCATTCTGACCCAGCGCTTCGAGATCATCTCGCAGGTCTTTCCCGCCTTACAGAAGGTGCGCAGCGCCAATCCCAAGGCCACGATGGGCGTCGTCAACGACGTGACCGTGGACGAAACGCTGGTCCATCTCGGCGAGATGGACTTCGGCGGCGACGCGCAGTGCAAGGCTTCGGTGGCGGTATGGCGCAACCGCTCGACCGGGCGCGACATGATCGCCGAGTTCGGCTACCAGCTCAAATTCCAGGGGCTGGCCTCGCTGCATCGCAAGCCGCGCGAGCTGTCCGAGAGGTTCTTCAAGGAAATCCAGATGGAGTGTGGTGATTGGGTCGCGCTTGGCACCACCAAAACCGCGATGGTCTACGGGATGGGGCGCAAGCAGGTCAATCATCATGAATGACGCAAGCGCCGCGGCTGAGGCGGGGACTGGGGCGCGAGTTTCGCTGGGAACGATTTTCTGGACCTTTCTGACGGCCGGGGCGATAAGCTTCGGCGGCGGCGTGGTCGCCTATCTCCGCGAGTTCACGGTCAGCGACACCAAGTGGCTCGACGACGAGGGCTTCCTCGACGCGCTCGAGATAAGCCAGACCCTGCCCGGGCTCAACGCGGTCAACATGAGCGTGATCATCGGCGACAACCTGCGCGGCATCCCCGGCGCCATCGTGGCGGTGGCGGGCCTGGTGCTGCCCGGAGTGGTGGTCATCATGGGACTGGGCGCCTTCTGGCAGGAGCAATCGCACAATCCGCAGGTCAAGGCGTTTCTGATCGGTGTAGCGGCGGCGGCGGTCGGATTGCTGAGCACGGTGACGCTGCAGTTGGGACACAAACAGTTCGTCAAGCCGCTCGATCTCGCGATCATCGCGGCGACCTTCGTCGCGGTGAGTATCCTGCGCATTCCGCTTTACATCGTGCTCGTGGTTATTGGGTCGGCCGCGGTATTGCTCTACCGGCCAGGCGCCAAGCATAAGCTGCTGGAGGAACGCGCGCGCCATCTGCGAGAGCGCCTGCTCCATCGGCGCTACATCAGCCTCCGGCACTGAGGCCGGATCGGATACTCATTACGATGGCGAAATTGCTCAACCTGACCTGGGTGTTCATGCTGCTCGCAATCCTCGCGGTGGGCGGAGGCACGGCGGTGCTGCCCGAGATGCAGCACATCACGGTCGATCAATTCCAATGGGTCACCAAGGGCCAGTTCCGCGACATCTACAGCCTCGGCCAGGTCGCGCCGGGGCCGAACATGCTGATGGTGCTGCTAATCGGCCAAAAGATGGCGGGCGCGATGGGCGCGCTGGTGGTGGGGCTGGCCTTCTTCCTGCCCGATTGCATCCTCACGCTGGTCGCCAACCGGCTGTGGGTGCGCTTCAAGGACTCGCCGTGGCGGGCGGCGATTCAGCACGGGATGGCGCCGGTGGCGATCGGCCTGATGCTCGCGGGCACTTACGCGATCGCGCGGCTGTCGATCTTCAACCTGACCAGCATGCTGATCGCCGCGACAATCTTCGCGCTGCTGCTCTGGCGGCACATCAATCCCGCCCTGCTGGTGCTGGCCGGCGGCCTAACCTATCTGTGGCTGCCGCACATCTTTGCCCATTTGTTACCGCACTGAGCGATCGCCGCATCGCGCGAACGCCGTCGCCGCGACGATCGTCAGTGCACCGGTAATCGCGCGGGGCCGCGCCGCGCTCAATGCGCGGGCGGCGTCCCCACAGCGGCTCGACTCACTTCCACAACCGGCTGGTTGCGAGATCCGCGCCCTTGCGCAGCGCGCCGAGCTTGGCCCACACGATGTCCTCCGGCACCATCTCCCACGCCGCAAACGTGCCGAAGCCGCAATCGACCCCGGCGATCACGCGCGAACGATCGCCGACCGCCTCGGCCACCCGGCAAATCCGGTCGGCCACCACCTCGGGATGCTCGACGAAACATGAGGTCGAATCGATCACCCCGGGAATGATCAGCATCTTGTCGGGCGGACGCAGCTTGCTCAGCACCTTGTACTCGTGTTCATGGGCCGGGTTGGCGCCTTCGAGGGCCAACGCGCCGACGCGGGCCTGGTAGATCGCGGGCAGGATGGCCTCGGCCGGAACGTCGTGCATATGCGGGCCGTCGTAGTTGCCCCAGCATACGTGCAGGCGCACGCGGTCGGGCGGGATGTTGGCGACGGCGCGATTGACCGCGGCGATATGCAGTTCGACGATCTTGACGAACTCGGCGACCGATTTGTCCTGGTACAGGAACGTGCGCTCCATCGCGAGATCGGGGGCGTCCAGTTGCAGGATATAGCCGCGGGAGTAGATGTATTCGTATTCCTTGCGAATCTCGTCGGCGACCGCCATGACATAGCGTTCGTGGGTGTCGAAGTACCCCCCGTTGAGCATCGTGGTGGCGATGATGCCGGGCGCCGCCGCGGTCATGAAGCGCTCGGAAAACTTTCCGGCGGTCGACTTGTCGAACATGTCGCACTCTCTGCGCACGGCGCCGAGGTCCTCGTAGCTGAGGGGGCCAATCGCCTGCGGGGCGTTGAAGACCTTGGCTCCTCCCAGCATCCCGCGCCGCCGCATGACTTCGACATACTGGGGAAATTCGCGCATGTCCCACGGCGTCGGCCGCTTGCTCTCGCCGCCGAAACCCTTCATCCGCTGCGGCACGTAGGTTTGAAAGCCGACCCGCGGCTGCTCACCGTCGTTACCGATGTCGATGCCCGCGGCGACCTGGCGCTCGACCACGTGCGCAACGGCGGCTTCGGCCTCGCGATCGAGCAGCTTTTCGTCGATTGCCTCGCCGCGTTCCTGCTTGAGCAGCAACTCGGTCAGTTTCGGATTGCGCGGCAAACTTCCGACGTGGGTCGTGAGAATGCGCTTGTCACTTTTCAACATGGCGGATGTCCCCTTGCGTGCTGCGCGCCTGCAAGCGCGCGCGATTCGGCGCGCGCGATGCGGCCGCGCGCCGTGGCTAAGCCGTCCGCAGTCTACCGCAGGCTTCGGGTCAAATTGCAAACGCGCCGGGAGGAAGGCCGGTCAAGCGCCGAGACAAGCGGGCGGGTGATGAAAGCGCCGTCCCGGTTATCAGGGCGCGTTGGGACCACTGATGTCCCATTCGCGTCCGAGGTTGGCGATCGGCACCAGGTCGCCCTGTGGATCGATCAGCGCAAGATCGTTCGAATCCAGGGGCGGCAGCGCGCCCGCGCCCGGGTCCGTGATGGGCTCGAGACCGCCCGACGCCTTGATGAACTCGACGTGCATCTCGCTGTAGTAGACCAGCGTCGGCAGTTCTATCCCGGCGAAGTACAGCCGCCCACCGTCGCGTAGCGCCGCAGTGCGCCGCGCCTTGAGCCCCATCGCGTAGCTGGGCCTGCTGCGCAGACGCTCACGATTGTGCGTCAGGGTGATTGCGCGCCAGCGCACCGGCGCATGCACGAGCATCAGCCCTAGCGCCAGCGCGCCCAGTCCCGCCACTGCGCCCCTCATCGGGCCGCGATATTCCAGCGCGCGCGCGGCCAGCGTTCCCGCCAGCAGCGCCGTCGGCACAAAGGCCGGCAGGATGTACCATGGCAGCTTGGTCTGCACCGCGCAGGCCGCGCCCAGCGCGACGATCAGCCACACGATCCACAAGCTCATCGCGGGGCTAATCGATCGCAATCGGCGCGCGCCGCTGGCTAGCGCTCCTCGCACCGTTCGGCGCCGCATCACGACGACCGCGAACGCACCCAACGGCAGGATGAGCGGCCACAGAAAATGAATTTCTTTCCAGAAGCCGTACAGCGTGTACCATCCGGGATGGGTTTCGTCTTCGAGGTGCCCCGCGACGCGAGCAAGCGTCTCGTGATGGACGAAACTGGTCCAGAAGAGCGGGTTGCGCAGCGCCTCATACAAATACCACGGCGCCGCCACCGCCATCGCGCATCCGAAAATGACTGCCAGGCCGGCAATGCCGGCCGCCTCGAAGCCGGGCAGCACGAATACGGCCACCGGCGCGATAATGAGGGGAATAATGCCGGCCAGCCCCTTGCTCAGGATCGCGAGACCGCTGGCGACGCCCGCCAGCGCGCAAAAGCGGCGGTCTTCGCGCGCCCGCAGCATCGCGTAGAGGGCGAGCGTGAGGAAAAAAAGCAGTGGCGCGTCGGTCGCGCAATCGCGTCCGCCGCGCGCGACGAAAAAATAAAATTGCAGCGGCGCCAGCGCGGCCAGTGTTCCGGCCAACCGTCCGGCCGCACCCGCGGCGGTCAGGTAAATCAGCAGCAGCGTCGCCAGACCGGCGGCAACCGAAGGCAGCCGCGCCGCGAACTCGCTTTCGCCGAGCGCTTTGAATGAACCGATCAGCGCCCAGAACAACAGCGGCGGCTTCTTGACGTAGGCCTGACCGTTCCAGGTGAAGTCGAGGTAGCTATGGTTGGCGATGGCCTCGTGCGCCACCTCAGCATAGGTCGCCTCGTCCCAGTCGACCAGCGGGGCCGCGGTCATCCCGGTAGCGAGCGCGAGTCCGCCCAGCGCGGCGATCAGTATCAGCTCGAGTCTGAACCTGAGTATCCAGGGCAGCGCCGCTCGTGCCCTCTGGCGGCGAAGGCCAGGTGCGCCGCCGGCCTCGTGACTCTCCGGCGCGGTGTCGCTATACAGGAGGGCGTTGGCGCTGTTTTCCATTTTCCTCGACAGGCGGTGAATCTCGCGCGCGACAATCGTCACTCCCGAATACGCGCGGGCGCACGATTGGTTTCATGATATGGCCGCATTGCGGACGAGGCAATTCGGCCTGCCTGCTTTGCCGGAAATGCACGATGTAGGGTAACCGCGGCCCGGCCTCGCACAGGACTTGGCGAGGCCGGGCCGTCGCAAATTAAGCGAACTAAAGCTGAGTCAAGCTAGACTTTGGCGGCTGGCTCGACCCACTCGCGCGCCATCTGCTCCATCTTGGCGATCAACTCGCGCTCGGTTGAGGGCGGGCTGAAATCGAGCAATCCCAGTTCGTCGACGCCGGCGTCGCGATAGCGCTTGAGGTCATCTCGCGTGATCGGTTTGGCGTAGGGCGAGAGCGCCATATAAATATCGGAGCGCTTGCGCCCGGCCGCCTTGATCAACTGGTCGAGGTGCTTCATCTTGTCGGCTGCCTCGGCGGGCGTAAGATTGAAGCCGCACCATCCGTCGCCATAGTCGGCGACGCGCTTGAGCGCCGGGCCGCTCTCGCCGCCGAACCATATCGGCACCTCGCCGCGCACCGGCTTGGGATAGCTGCGAACGTTGTCGAATTTGTAGAACTCGCCCTTGTAGCTGCTGTGCGCGTCGCGCCACAGGGCGCGCATCGCGTCGATACACTCGCGCGTGCGCTGCGCGCGCCGCTCCCACGGCACGCCGACCGCGTTGAACTCCTCCTCCAGCCAGCCAACCCCCACGCCCAGCGTAAAGCGCCCGCGGCTTAGCTGGTCGAGCGTCGCGACCACCTTGGCCAGCACCACCGGGTTATGCTCGGGCACCAGGCAAATCCCGGTGACCAGCTTGACGCGCGTGGTATAGGCCGCGGCGTAGGCGAGCGTGGTGAAGGGATCGGCGAACGCGGTGTCGGTGGGCAGCGGGAACTCGCCCTTCGAATAGGGATACTTGGAGATGTGCTTATCGAGTAGCACGACATGCTCCGGAGCCCACACGGTGCCGAAGTTCAGGCGCTCGGCATGCACGGCGACGGTCTTTACCAGGTCGGGCTGCGCTAGATGGCCTATTCCGATGGCAAAAAACCCTATCTTCATATTTTTCTCCTTTGAAACAGCTTGGCTCTCCCCATATCACAGAGCGCCGCCGGTTGCCCACGCGCCCGCTAATTCGGCACTGGTTCAACTGAACCAGTGCCGCTAATTCATCAGCACCAGGTAGGCGGCCAACCCCAGTCCAAAGACCGCAAGGACGAGCGCCACGGCAATCGCGCCCGAGGATGGCTGGCCGATTTCCCCTCCGTGGTTGAGCCGGCCAATCAAGCGGACGTGATGTATCGATGCGCCCACATTGGCGATCACTCCAAGCAGCAGGAGCGCGGTTCCGATCCACAGAGAGGCGCCGGTGGATTCGAGCGGGCGGGCATGAGTCGTCATCGCGATCTCGCGCAGGAAAAGTCCGAAGCGCGCGACCACGAAGCCGAATCCCATCAATGCAAGGCCGGTTCGAATCCAGGCGAGAAAGGTACGCTCGGCGGCCAAATAGTCACTCGGAGATGCCATCCTGTTTTCCGCCATCGGATTCCGCCCGCTCCAACGCCCGCGCCACGGCCTCGCGAATAGTCAATCAGTCCCGGGCCGCCGCTTGAGCCGCCGGCTGGCTCGCCACTTCGACTTCGACCAGGTTGTCGGAGAACGTCGGCGCGTTGCCAAGATCGGCCAGGACCGACGAATTCACGGCGTTGACCGTGCCGTTCGAGCGGCTGGATTTACTAAATTTGCGCCAGTATCCCAACGGCGCGACTACCACGCCCTGCCGCACCGCGTCGCTCAGATGCGCCAGCGCCTCGAAAGAGCCGCGATCGTTGAAGACCCGCACGACGCGCGACTCGGCGATGCCCCGTTGGGCGGCGTCCGCGGGATGAATGGTGACGGCCGGATCGCCGGCTATCCGGCGCTGATGCGGCAGGTTCGCATAGCAGGAATTCAGGAAGGCGTGCGATTTGGGCGAAATGATATTCAGTGGGTAACGGGCCGCCAGGGCGGGATTGGCCTGGGCCGACTCGCGTGGCGCAATAAAGCTCGGCACCGGATCCACCGAATGCTGCCCCGGTTGGGATTCCATCGATCCCTGGCGAAAAAGCGGCAGCACGAAATTGCCCCGCGCCGCCATCGACGAGACGAACTCGGTCTTTCCCGAAGCGGTCGGGAAGTTGCCCTCGGCATGCGGAGCGAAGGTATCCGGCGTGCCGACTTTCAACCGCGCGTAACCGTCGCGCTTGAGCATGTCGAGATCGACGCCGCGTAGCGCGGGCGCCTGCCAGTTGGTGATCGCGAGCACGGTCTCCTCGTCGGTGCGCTTGAAACACGCGTCCTCAAAGCCCATCCGCGCGGCCAGGCGCCGGAACAGCTCGGTGTTGGGGACCGCCTCGCCGAGCGGCGCGATCGCCGGCAGGTTAAGCGTCAGATACAGATGCCCCCAGGAGAACATCAGGTCTAACTGCTCGAGCTGAGTCGTCGCGGGCAGCACGATATCGGCGAAGTCGGCGGTGTCGGTGATGAATTGTTCGCTCACCACCGTAAACAGATCCTCGCGCTCCAGACCGGCCACGATTCGATCCTGGTCGGGCGCCACCACCAGCGGATTCGAGTTGTAAACGAACAGCGCCTTAAGCGGCGGCGCGAGACCGAGTCCTCCGGTCAATGCCGCGCCCAGGTGATACTGGTTGATGTGGCGGGTGCCTGGTCTGATGAAATCCGGGCGCATCAGCACGTCGTACTTGATCGGGAAGGCGAAGTTCGGCATGAAGACCAGGCCGCCACCGGGCTTGCGCCAGGCGCCCACCAGCGCGGGCAGGCATGAGATCGCCCGCACGCACTGGCCGCCGCCGGCCTGGCGCTCGATCCCGACGCCGAAGCGAATCGCCGCGGGCTGGGTGCGCGCGTATTCGCGCGCGAGCCTCACGATATCCGCGGCGGGAATCCCGGTGATGCTCGAGACCCGCTCGGGCGGATATTCCCGCGCGCGCTCTTTCAGCTCCGGGTAACCGACTGTGTATTTCTCCACATAGTCACTGTCAGTCAAGTTCTCATTGATAACTACGTTAATCATTCCCAGCGCCAGCGCGCCGTCGGTGCCGGGCCGGATCGGGATATGCCAGTCGGCTTGCTGCGCCGTCCGATTGCGCATCGGATCGATCACCACCACCTTTGCGCCGCGGCGCCTGGCCTCCGCGATAATCGGCCACAGATGAAGGTTGGTGCTGATTACGTTGCAGGCCCAGATGATGATGTAGCGGGAGTGAACCAGGCTCTCGGGGTCGGTGCCCGGGGTGGGGCCGACCGTCATCATGTAGCCGGTGATGGCTCCGGAGGCGCAAAAGGTGCGCTCGCTAATCGACGCGCCGAGCCGGTTGAAGAACGCGTCACCGACGTTGAGGCCGTTCAGCAGGCCCTCGGTGCCGAGATAGCTGTAGGGCAGGATCGCCTGCGCGCCGTGCTCGGCGATGATGGCCCGGTAGCGGCGCGCAATCTCGTCGAGCGCCGCATCCCAACTGATCCGCTCGAACTTGCCGCTCCCCTTGCGGCCGGCGCGCCGCAGCGGATGCAGCACGCGGTCGGGGCTGTAGACGCGTTCGACATAGTCGTTGACCTTGACGCACAGCGCGCCGCGGGTGAACGGATGCTCGGGGTCGCCGCGCACCGCCGTGGCGCGGCCGTCCTCCACCGTAACCAGCATCGCGCAGGTATCGGGACAGTCGTGGGGACACGCTCCGCGCACGATCGTCTTGGGAGAGTCCGTTTTGGCGGCTTCCGTACGAGGCATCGTGGATGCTCCTCTTTGGCGGCGGGCTGGGGCGGGAATCAGCCAGGCCGGCGAGACTCATAATCGGCCGCCCCTCGCATCCTTGCAAGGAGAAGGTTGCCCTTCCCTCGCCCGTTTAAATCGCGCCCATCGAGGGTGCTCCGGCGGCAACGGCCCGATATCCGGAATTCGCGGGCCGCCGCTTCGATTCAGGATGCGGCGGGCTTGGGCTTGAGCGTCGCGTCGACCGCGTCGAATAGTATTGCGCGCGCCGGGGGCTACGAGAGGTCGGTAAAGGATACTCACCCCCGACGCGGTCGCGCAGTCTATAGACTAGCTCCGTCCGTCCTTCCCAGTGATCGTGATTCTCACATTCAATCTCCGTGGCGGGTCTCCGATTTTGCTGACCGGGATTCCCGATCTGTTGCGATACTGTATATTACTGCGGGTTGGGCCGGATCCGGCGCCACGAATAGCGAACGTGAACGATAACTTTCCACTCATCGGCATCGCGCCTGAGACAATCGAGGGCGAGCGCTCGCGCGACCGGCCTGATGCTGCCGTTCCCTTATCGGGCTATCCGAACCGGTGGCGCGACACGCTCGCCACGCCGCGAGTCGCGGTCCCGTTTCTGGTGGCGTTCGGAATGGTCCTTCTGATCGTCAATCTGGGCGCTTATCCGAGCTACACGAAAGGCGAGCCGCGCGAGGCAATCCGCATCCTCGACATCGTACGCGGAGGCGGCTGGATCCTGCCGACACAGGCGGGAATCGGGCTGCCATGGAAGCCGCCGTTGATGTACTGGCTGGGCGCGCTGGTCTCGCTAGCCTTCGGCACCGTGAACGAATGGACGGTGCGCTTGCCTTCGGGACTGCTCGCTATCGCCGGCATCGTCTGCTGCTACCTGTACGTGCGCCTGCTGTTTGATGATCGCAGCGCGCTGATCGCGGCGCTCATCCTGGCGACGACCCTTCAGTACGGGCAGGCGGCGGCGGTGGCCCGCGTCGATATGACGCTCACCTTTTGCATGGAGATCGCGTTCTTCGAGTTTATCGCGATCGTCGAGGGACTCACGCGCCGCCGGATGCTGCTCTATGCGGCGCTGGCTGCCGCGGTCCTGGCCAAGGGACCGATAGGCCTGGCGCTGCCGGGTATCGCCATGTTGGTCTGGATAGCGGTCGAGCGGCGATGGTCCGTGGTCCGCGACCTGCGGATATTCCGCGGCTCTCTGCTGATTCTGATCGTGGCTGGAGGCTGGTACGCCGCCGCCACCGTGGTCGGCGGGGGCGCGTTTTTCCGTCGCCAAATTCTTGCCGAGAATCTCTACCGATTGTTTCCCAACCACGCCTTTCACGAGCCGCACGAGCATCCGTTCTATTTCGTCGAGTTCGCCCTGCTGGCTGGATACCTGCCGTGGACGGGCCTGGTCCCGTTGGCGCTTCTGGCGATCCACGAACGCACGCGGATCTGGAACTCGCGGTTCAAATACCTGGTCATATGGACGGCCACGGTGCTGATTTTTTATAACCTGCCGAGGAGCAAGCGCGGCGTTTACCTGCTCGCGCTCTATCCGGCTTTGGCGGCGCTGACCGCCTTGATGCTCAACGCCGTCCGCTCCCGCGCGGCGGACTCGCCGCGTGTGATGCGGCTCACGGCGTTGGCCGAGGGTCTGGCGTTTGGGGCGATCGGTCTGACAGCGCTGGCGTGCGTGACCGGAATATGGCTTCGCGGGCCGGGGTTTCTCACCTCCGCGATGAGGCCGCTAGGCGTGCGCGGGCCGGAACTGTCGGTACAGCTTTCCCGTGCGATCGACGGGCTTCCGGCGATGGCGATCATATTGCCCGCGGTGGTATGCGCAAGCGGTGCATATTTGATCCTGATGCAACTTGATATCGATAAGCTCCTCACGGCGATTCTAGCCGCTATGTCCTGCTCGATTCTGGCCGCGCACCTCTTCGTCGTACCCGCGATCGCCGACACCCTGACGTTGAAATACTTCACCCGGGAATCGATGAAAATCGCGGGCGATCGCCCAGTGGCAAACTTCGGCGCGACAAACTTTGACTTCGCGTTTTACAGTGGACGGAATATCCTGCCGGGATCGCCCGATTACACTGGGCGGAACCTCCCGACGGGATCACCCGGCCAAACGCATGCGGCCGACTACTTCATCTGTTGGCAGCGATATTACAGACTCTTATCCGACGCTTCGCGCCGCCAGCTCGCAATAGTGATGGTCAGTGGTCCGACCGCCCTCGACGGAAGCGGCAGGATGCTCCTGTTGAAACGCTCCGATTCGGCCAAATGACAATGTCTCGCTCAGGAACTGCGATCGCACTGCGGTGGAACGCCAGGCAGGTGCCGTGCCTGTACCCCATGCAAGCGAACACTCGAGGCACGACCGGCGATCGCAATCGTAATCGACCGCGATGAAACGGTTGCCGCCGCGATTCGCGACATATCTGCAACTGGGCCTGCAGGTGCTGCTGGTGGCGTTCCTGACGACCAATCGCCTCGACGCCAGCACGGTCTGCGGCGCCAACGAAGCGGTCGAAGCGGTCTTCGTGCAGCAGATGGTCGAAAACGGCCATTGGCTTTTTCCACTCGACAACGGCAGCGGTCCGATGTACAAACCGCCGCTGTTTCATTGGACCGCGACCGCGCTCGACCGTTTGGCCGGAATTCGCAAGGTGAACACCTTCAACCTGCGCCTCCCCGCCGCGCTCTATGCCACCGCCGGCGCCGCGCTCATGATCGGCTTTGCGCTGAGCCGTTTCGGTCCGGCGTCCGCCGCCTTGTCCGGCCTGATTCTCGCCGCCTCCTACGAGTACATCAGCCAGGGCCGCGTCGGTCGCGTCGACATGACGCTCGCGTTCTTCGAAGCCCTGTCGCTCTTCAGCTTCCTCTGGTGGCTCGCCGCTCTGGAGGCGGGGCGCTCGCTTCGGCGCATCACCCTGCTTCATTTTCTGTTTGCCGCTTCGATGGGTCTGGGCGTGCTGGCCAAGGGACCGGTGGGCGCGATATTGCCGGGCCTGCCGATCGGCCTGTTCCTGGTCTTCGACAAACGCTGGGTGGAACTGCGGCGGCTGATGCGTCCGCTGCCGGTCGTTTTCGGCGCCGCTCTCGCTTCGAGCTGGTATGCCATATGTCTGGCTGGCGAGCGCTACAACTTTTTGAGCCGGCAGGTCGGCAGTGAGAACTTTGGGCGCTTCTTCGGAAGTTTGGGCAGGATGCCGTTCTGGTATTACGCGCAGCCGCTGCTGTTGAACGCGGGACCCATCAGCCTGCTCATCCCGGTAGCCGTCATTACGGCCATCGCCATGCCGCGAACGCGTGGCGCCGATTCAAACCGGCACGATAATGGGCCGGCCGCGGCCGAGCTCGACTGCGTCCGCCTATTCGCGCTGTTCTGGATCGTCACCGTGGTGTTTTTCGAGCTTGCGGCGTACAAGCGCAAGGCCTATTTGCTGCCGCTGTGGCCGCCGTCGGCGATACTGCTCGCCTGGTGGACCTGGCGAATCGCGCTGCCGCGATGGGGAGGAGGCGTGGTGGTGGCGCTCGTTACGGTATGCGTCGCAATGACGGTGGTTAATTTCCTTTTCATTCCATGGCGAGAAATCCGGGATTGCGGCGGCAGATTATCGGTGACGCAGACGCTGGAATGGCCCTTCCTGAGTCTTTACGGCGAACCACCCTCTTACGTCACACGGCAGGATTCCCTGCGCAGCGCGGCGCGTCAGATCGAGGACCTGGTCGGGGCAAACCAGCCGCTGTTCGCCTATCGCTTCGACGAAGCTCTCGAACCATGGATCTTCTCCCTGGACCGCGAGATCGTGCCGCTTGACGGGCCGATAAATCTGATACCTTCGGGCTATGTTCTTGTCCCGCTTCCGATCTGGTACGAGCAAGCCGGCCGCGCGCGTGGCTTCAGCAAGCTGCTGACGCTACCCGATGATCAGCGCGGCCTGGTGTTGTTGCATCACGAGGCTCTGGCCGCCGTCGGTCCTGGCTCGGCGCGGCAAGCCTCTGCCAACACTGTTCGCCAAGGCGGCGTCGCGGGAATGATTCCGAGGGCCGCAGGTTCAGTTCTTTCGAAGACTCGCGAAGGGATAAGTTCGGTTGCGCGGCGCCGATTTGCGGTTTCGATCTGACAGGGGCGCCGCGTTGCGAGGTGTGAAGTGGACATGAGGTTTTTGGCGCAAGCCGCTCCATGTGGCGGCTGCCGGGATCGTCGAAGCTGATGTGCGGGATTTGCGGAATTGTCGGCGCCACGCCGGCCGACCGGCCCGCTCCGTCCGTGGTCGAGCGGATGCGCGATACCATGACTCATCGAGGACCCGATGATTGCGGCCTTTACATCGGCCCCGGCATCGGACTGGGTCATCGCCGCCTTTCGATAATCGATCTGCGGCCGGAAGGCCGCCAGCCTCTGGCGAACGAGGACGGCACCGTCCGAATCGTCTTCAACGGTGAATTCTACAATTTCGCGGAACATCGGCAATGGCTGATCGAACGCGGCCATCATTTCCGCTCGCTGACCGACACCGAAGTGATCGTCCATCTCTACGAGGAGCTGGGCACGGGATGTCTGGAGCGGATGCGCGGGATGTTCGCGTTCGCTATCTGGGACGAGCGCAAGCGCCTGCTCTTCATGGCGCGAGACCGGCTCGGCCAAAAACCGCTCTTCTACTCGTGGAACGGCAGGCGGCTGCTATTCGCCTCCGAGCCGAAGGCGATTCTCGCCTGTCCCGGCTTCATGGCCGAGCCCGACCTCGAGGCGATCAACCATTACCTCGCGCTCGGCTATGTGCCCGGCCCGCTCAGCGCCTTCAAGGGTATTCGCAAGCTGCCGCCCGGGCACTACCTGACCTTTCACGACGGCCGAATCGAAATCAATCCCTATTGGCAACTCAGCTTCGGCCCCAAGCTCAAAATCAGCGCGGCCGAGGCCCGCGAGGAAGTGATTCGACGGCTAACCGAGTCCGTGCAACTGCGGATGGTGAGCGACGTTCCAATCGGCGCGATGCTGAGCGGCGGAATCGACTCGAGCGCGATTGTCGCACTGATGAGCCGGCTGTCCTCGCGGCCGGTGCGCACATTTTCCGTCGGTTTCAAGGAACCCGACTACGACGAGACCGCCTACGCGCGGATGGTCGCGCAACGCTTCGGCACCGAGCATCACGAATTCCAGGTCGAGCCCAACGCGCTGGAGGTTATCGACAAACTGGTTTGGCATTACAATGAACCGTACGCCGATCCCTCCGCTTTGCCGACTTACTATCTATGCAAGGCGGCACGCGATCAGGTGACGGTCGCGCTCAATGGCGACGGCGGCGACGAAAACTTTGCCGGTTACGTCCGTCATTCCGTCAACCTGCTCGCGAGCTACGTCGGATGGATGCCTCAACCGATGCGTCACGGCGTCGGAATCGCTTTGGCCGCGCTCTATCGCCTGTTTGGTCCGGCGGGCCGCCTGAAGCGCCATCGCAACATTCTGCCCGAGACCTTCCGCCTCGACCGCGCGGATGCTTACGCCGCTTTGATGGTGCAGTTCAACCGGTTCCATCGCGAAGCGCTTTTCAGTCCCGACCTCGCGCGCCAGGTCAGGATGTCGGCGAGCGAGGATCTGATCGCTCAACTCGGCCGGCGCGGTGGCGCCGACAACACGGTCGACTCGATGCTCGCCGTCGACATCGGACTTTACCTGCCCGACGATCTGCTGGTGAAGTTCGATATTGCCTCGATGGCGGTGTCGCTCGAGACCCGCTCGCCGATGCTTGATCATCACTTCATGGAATTCGTCGCCCGGCTGCCGGCAAGGTTCAAGATGACCTCGGTGACTCGCAAAGCGATTCTCAAGAGCGCTTTTAACGGCATCCTGCCGGATGAGATTCTTTACCGGCGCAAGATGGGTTTTGGCGTCCCAATCGACCACTGGTTTCGCGGCGAGCTGAGCGGCTACATCCGCGACAAGCTGCTGAGCCGGCGATCCCTGGAGCGGGGCTACTTCAACCGCCGGTTCATCGAACAGCTCATCGACGAGCACATCGCCGGCAGTCACCAGCGGCATTATCTTCTGTGGAATCTTCTGATGCTCGAGCTGTGGCATCAGACTTTCATCGACGCCGTCGCCCAGCCGATGTCCAGCGCGGCGACCGCCGACTGATCGAGCCCGTTGCAACCGCGCACCGATCTTACCGCCGGGTCATTGCCGTTGTCCGCGGCCGGCCCGCCGAACAACCTGCGGCGGCCGAGGGGGACCCGGCGATGGCAGCGGCTGGTGCTTTACGCTCTCGCCACGGCGCTGCTCTACCTTCCACGGCTCGGACATCCGCCGCTATGGGAGCCGGACGAGGGCCGCTACGCGGAAATTCCGCGCGAGATGATCGTTACCGGCGACCTGGTCACGCCGCGAGACGACTTCGTGCGCTATTTCGAAAAGCCGCCGCTGGTTTACTGGTTGACCGCCGCGTCGATCGAAGTCCTGGGGCGCAACGAATTCGCCGTGCGCCTGCCGTCGGCGCTATTCAGCATCGGACAAGTCGTGATCAGCGCGGCGCTGGGCGAGGAGATTCTAGGCCCGGCCGCCGGATTGGCCGCGGCCGCCGCCCTTGCGCTATCTCCCCTGTTCTTCGGCTTCGCCCGCTTTGCCACGCTCGATCCCGCGCTCGCGTTCTTCGTTACCGCCGCGCTCGCCGCGTTTTTCATGGCGCTGCGGGCGCCGCCGCTTGGTCAAGGCTCGTCGCTGCGCTGGATGGTTGTGGCGGCGGCGATGCTCGCGCTCGGCACCCTTGCCAAGGGACCGGTTGCGCTGGTCCTTGGCGGTGGCGTCGCGCTGATTGACATTCTGGTCGAGCGGCGCCTGCGCGAGATTTCAGCGGCGCTGATTTTCGCCTGCGCATTCGTCTATGCGGCGATCGCATTCCCATGGTTCGTCGTCGTCGCGATGCGCAATCCCGGTTTCGTCCGCTTCTTTTTCGTTCATGAACATCTGCAGCGCTATCTCGTCAGCCCCGAGCATCGATGGGGGCCTTACTTCTTCGTCGTTCTTGCCGCGGCCGGAACCTGGCCGTGGATCTGGTTTGCGCCGCTCGGCGGCGCTGAACTGGCGCGCGATGCGGGCCAGGATCGTGGCGGCCGGCGCGCGCTGCGCTTTCTGTTGATCTGGGGCGGCTTCGTGCTGATTTTCTTTTCGCTTCCGCGCTCGAAACTTGGCTCCTACATTCTGCCGGGCATCCCGCCATTCGCGATTCTCGCGGGATGCGGGATTGCGCGACTCGACGCGATTGGGGCTTGTCGGCGGAGACGAATTTTCGCGGCTCTCGCGCTGGTCAGTGCGGTGTTCGCGATCGGCGCGATGGTGGCGTTGCTGCTCGCGCGCCGCCGGCTGGACGCCGCGCTGTGCGCCGACGCGGCGATGCTGATCGCCGGGTTGACGATCGGAGCGTTCGGCGCGCTACTGCTCGATCGCCGCTCGGCTCGAGCATGGGTGGCGATAGTCGCGCTTGCGGCGGGAGTTACGATCGCGCTTGGTGCGGGGCTCAAGGCGCGCGGCGACGCCGCGGCGTCATTTTCGTATCGCGATCTGGCGCGCGAGATCATGCCCTACGTTGATCGAGGGTGCCTGCTCGCGTCCTACCATCATTTCGTGCAATCGCTGCCATTCTATACCGGCGGGCGTGAGGCGCTCGTCGGATATCGCGGAGAACTCGCCCCGTTTGGCGGCACTCCGGACGCCGCCGCGAGCTTTATCGCGAACGACACCCGGCTGCGCGACGTGTGGGAATCGAGCCGATGCGTCGTTCTGATTGCCGATCGGCGCGATCTCCCCGCGCTCCTGCCGACGCTCGCTCCGCGAGCGGTGATAATCGGATGCAGCGGACAAAAGTTGGCGCTGTTAAATCGGCCTGCCGCCAATCGACAGGCTTGCCAGGCCGGTTTCTCTTCCGCCAAAACGTGGTAATAATTTTCACTTCGCGTCCCGATCGTCGAAGCATACACTTGAGCTTCACATGCCCGATACCGCCCGAACCGAGCCGCTAGTCGTACCCGGCGAACAAGCGGCTACGCCGGCGCTCGCCGCGTTGTGGCGCTCGGCCACGGTCCAGGCGCTGAGTCTTCTCGCGCTGGCCTCAGCCATCTTCTTTTTTCATCTCGGCAGTTACGGCCTGTGGGAACCCGACGAGGCGCGCTACGCGGAAATCGCGCGCGAGATGCTCGCTGGTGGCGGCCTGATCGTGCCGCATCTGAATTATGTCCCGTATGTTGAAAAGCCTCCGTTGCTCTATTGGCTGAGCGCGGCGTGGATGGCGATTTTCGGCGTCAATGAGTTCGCCGCGCGGCTGACGCCGGCGCTCGCCGCGCTGGTCGGCGTGCTGGCGACCTGGTTTTTTGCGCGGCGCGCGATGGACCCCGCGCGCGCATTGCTGGCGGGCGCCATCCTCGCCACTTCCATCCTGTACGCGGTGATGGCCCAGGTGCTTACGACCGACATGCTGCTCACCGCGACGCTCACGGTCGCGTGGTTCGCGATGTTCCTGCACTGGCGCGAGGGCGGACGCTGGTGTTGGGCGGGGTACGCCGCGATTGCGCTGGGAGTCCTGGCCAAGGGACCGGTCGCGGCGGTGGTCGCGGCACTTACGCTCGCGATTTTCCTTTGGTGGGAGGGCGAATTGCGCGGCGCAATGCGCAGGTTCCATGTGGTCGCGGGCGGTGCCTTGGTGGCGGTTATCGCCGCACCATGGTTCATCGTGCTCGCGCTCCGCGAGCCTGGCTTCGCCGACTTCTACTTCGTCGGCGAATATCTGCGCCGCTTCTTTCAGCCGAGCTTCAGCCACGGCGAGCCACTCTACTACTATGCTCCGGTCTTACTGGGTGGGCTGATGCCGTGGACGTTGTTTGCGCCATTCATCGCGTGGCGCGCGCTGCGGCGTACGCCGGCTGGCCGCTTCTGTGTCGTAGCGGCGGCGGTCGTGCTGACGCTGTTCTCGGCCGCCAGCGGCAAGCTCATCCCCTATATTCTCCCCGCGTTCGCGCCGATTGCGGTGCTGATGGCCGACGGGCTTCTGGCGCGCGCATCGCCGAACGTCGTCGAGGAAAAGGCGGCGCGCGTCACCCGATTGATGGCCCTGCCGGGAGTGATTCTAATCGCGCTCGGCGCGGCGATGTTGATCGTCGGGACATTCGCCCGGTCGTTCAAAAGCCCCTACGTGCTCGACACGCGTTCGGCAATCTACGCGCTCGCGATTATCGGTCTGATCGGCGGCTTGGCGGTCGTCCAGGCGTTTCGCCGTTGGCGTATGGCGGGTGGGTTTGTGGCGTTTACGCTGGTGGCCGCCGTGGGGCTCGGCGCGGGCAGCTATATTCGCCTGGAAGCCGAGCCGTTGCGCTCCTATGCAAGTTTCGCGCGGGAGATCGCTGCGCGCGCCCCCGAGGCCACGCTCGTATGCTATCCGCACTACGTGCAAGCGCTGCCATTTTACACCCGGCGCCGTGTGCTCCTGGTTGGCGATCCGACTGAACTCGCATTTGGCGAGGCGCACTCCCGCGATGCTCACGACTTTTTTTTCCGTTCGGAAGCCGACGCGCTCAGGTTATGGAATCGCCCTGGCCCGGTAGTAATGGTGATCGACCCGAAGGAATTGCGGGCGCTGCGCGATCGGCTCGGCAAATTCACGGTGATCGCCACGGGATTGCACAAAAGCGGGATCCTTAAGACTGGCGGCGCTCCAGCGGGCCGCTCAGCGTGGAACCGATGACATCCGTTGCCCTCGAGCCTTCGGCTGAATCTTCGAGCAGGCCGTCGCTGCTGAGTATTTTGCGCGGACCGTTGTGGAAAACCGTCGGGCTGGCCTGTGCCGCTTTGCTCGGCGCGAGTTGGGCCTTTACGGATTCTCCGTCGTCGTGCGCCCGGCGCCCAGAGCTTTGTCAGGGCGCCACGGCCGCGGAGCCGTTGCCGCTTCCCGACGGGATGCGGATTCCCACCTACTCGCCGGCGCCGATACCGTTTCAGCGGGGCGAGCAGCTCATCTACCGCGCGTCGTGGATCGGAATTCCGGCAGCTACGGCCGAGTTGGTTCTGGACGCCGAGCGGAACGATCCGGCGCTATTAACCGCCGAAGTATCGATTCGCACCAATCGATTTACCGACAAGCTCTATCCAATTCGCGATTACCTGCGCGAGAGCCTCGGCGCGGAATCGCTCAGTCCGGTCACCCTTTACACGCGCCAGCGCGAGGGGCGGCGGCGCGACGACTTCAACGTCACCTTCAATCGCGTCGACCATATCGTAACGATGGTCAGGCATTATCCGCGCGGCGTGCAGACTCGCGAGTTTCTTTCCGAAAACCCCTCGGGCCCGATTTCGGGTGCGCTGATGGCGCTGGCGCAGCCGCTCAAGGTAGGCGACTCGTTGAAGTTCGATACGTTTATCAGTCTCAACCGCTACGTCTTCGAGCTCGCGGTGGTCGGACGCGAGCGTATCAGCACGCCGCTCGGCGAATTCGACGCCCTCAGAGTTGTGCCGTCAATTGCCTACGTCAGCGAGGGCAAAATCCGGGACCAGGCGCATCGCACGACAATATGGGTGTCGGCCGACGCGCGCCGTCTGCCGCTGCGCATACAGTCGGCGGTGTTTATCGGCAGCATCCGAATCGACCTGATTAAGATAATCGACGCCGCTCATCCAACCGCGCCCGACCCGGATAGCCAAGGACGGAATGACGGCGATGGGGGTTATGCCAGCCCTCGATGAACTCGAACACCGCCATGCGCGTAAGCCTGGTCACCTTTTGACTGGCACGGGCCTGATGCCGGCATGGTCACTGAGTTCGCCTACGGTGCGATTCGCGCCCTCCAGCTGGTCGTGCAATTTCTCCGCGCTTTTCGTCATTTCCAGTCTGGCGGTAGTCGATGGACTCTTACTAATAGCCGTGGAAATCGCTCCTAGATCCTTGTGCATTGCCTTTGTGTATAGCTTGGCCCATGTCAACTCTGCCATCAGCACCAGTTTTACTGGTTGAGATTCCAGCATGGTAGTTCCAGCATCGTCATCAATATCAATTGCCACTTTCGTTGCCTCACAACGCTTCCCACAGAAATGGGAAGATATATACGAATCTCGTTCAGGCCTTGCTTGCGAACGTTTTGGATTGGTCTAGCGAAAAGTGGTCAAAGGCGAGCGGAACGGCCACCTTTGGGCTGGATCAAGTTCGGACCCGGCTCTCTATGCCGATCCCGACTCATTCAGACTACATGGGCTGCGATGCGGAAAGCCACAGGAGCATTCCGGCATTTGGTTACATCAATAACGAAGATCATTGATTGGTCGAGTCTTGTGGGTGAAGCCCACATCTCGGGCGAAATAGACCGAGTGACTCAGATGGCTGCCTCAACCTCAATCCAGGCAAACGATTTCGCGATGTCCAAGATCGAGGCAGATTCGGCACAGTTTGGACACCGTCATGGACACCGCGCAGCCACAAAAAAGCAACCCCCCTGCATAAAATCAAAAAGCTTCATGGTGTCCCCGACGGGATTTGAACCCGTGTTACCGACGTGAAAGGCCGGTGTCCTAGGCCGAGCTAGACGACGGGGACTCGAGACTTGCGCTGAGGCGGCCGGGCTTTGCCGCCCGACCGTGCGCCGAAGGTATCAGAGCCGCAAGAAACGGGGCAAGTGGCCGTCTTGCGCCGCTCCTCGTGGAGCGCGAGTTACGAGAACCGATTCAGGCCGCCCGGCTCGGCTTGATGTTGTGGTTCATGCGGAAAAAATTGGTGGGATCGTACTTGTGCTTCAGCGCGGCCAGGCGACCGTGATTGGGCCCGTACGCGGCCCGCGCGAGTGGGTCGGCCTCGTCCTCGAGGTAGTTGACGTACGCCGCCTCCGCCATGAACGGCCGCATCATATCCCAGCATTCGCGCGTCCACCTGAGGTTTTTTTCGGCCTCCGCCGGATCCACCCAGCTCGAGAAGATCGAGAAATTGTACGGGTGCTGCCGATGGGCGAACGCGGTGTCGGTGGCTTTGACCCGGGCGGCGGCGCCGTGAAAGTGTTCGAGCCAGGGACCGCTGGTGTAGACAGAAGGAGTCGTCTGAGAGCACTCGGCGAACGTTTCGATCGCGTCGTCGCTCAGACCGCGGATGAAGTTTGCCTTCCAGTAGTTGTCGCGTCCGGGCGGAAATGCGTCATCGAACAGGCTTTGCATCTGGACGTATCCGATAACCCCGAACATATCGGCAACCGGCGGGCCGAACGTTCGCAGTGGCTTAAACTCTTTCTCTCCCTGCGCGGGCGAACCGCAGTAGAGGCCGGCGACAGCCATGACCGCGACGCCGTCGGGCGTGGTCATCCTCCCGGTTTGCAGAGTTAGCTCATCAGGGCAGGCGCTCGTAAACTCGCGATAGAAACGGACAACCTCTTTGGCCTTCTTAGCGGGATAAAGCACCGCACCGGCCATCACCGGCCCGAGTTCGTGGAGACGGTACTCGAGCGAGGTGACGACGCCGAAATTACCTCCGCCGCCTCGCACGCCCCAGAACAGGTCGTCATTCTCCGTAGCGCTGGTCGTCAGCAGCCGCCCGTCCGCCGTGACCACATCCGCGGAAATCAGATTGTCGCAGGCGAGCCCATGCTTGCCGAGCAGCCATCCGAGACCGCCGCCGAGGGTCAGGCCGGCGATGCCGGTTTTGGAGATCACGCCCATGGTGGTGGCGAGGCCGAAGGCCTGCGTTTCGCGGTCGAACTCTCCAATCGTCAGACCCGGCTCGGCGCGGACGGTTCTCCGCGCGGGATCGACGTGGACGCCCTTCATGCCCGAGAGATCGATCATCAGGCCGTCATCGCAAACCCCCTTGCCCGCGATGCTGTGGCCGCCGCCGCGGACCGAGACCAGAAGATCGTGCTCGCGGCCGAAACGAACGCACGCGGCCACGTCCGCGGCGCCAGCGCATCGCGCAATGATGGCCGGACGCCGATCGATGCTCCGGTTGTGAACCGTGCGCGCGGCATCATAGCCAGCCTGCCCCGCGCATAGGACTCCGCCCCGCAAAGAAGTGCCGAGTTTGTCGACGGCCGATTGTGCAATCATCGCGGATCTCCCGAATACTCCCCGGTTCAGGCAGTGGGCGCGACGGCGGCGCGGCGCCTCGGTTTAGTTACTGACTCTCGAAGCGCGCCTGGCCGAGGATCTCGTTCACCGAGCGTTTGCCGCTCTTCTCGAGCATCCCGGCCAGTTCGCGATCGATGCGGCCGAGCGCGCCCGCGCCTTCCTTCATCAGCGCCGAGCCGACGCCGACCGCCTTGGCGCCAGTGAGATGCGCGACGTAGGCGTCGCGCCCGGTGTTGATTCCGCCCACCGCCACCACATCGTAGACGCCGTCGCCAAGGCGCCAGAACGCATGGGCCTGCGAGAGCGGACGCGCGGCGCCCTTGATGCGGCCGGTGGCGATATCGATCTCCAGATCCTTGGGCAAGTCGTTGGCGCATACCGCGACACTGACGCCGGTCTCCTTCAGCAGTTCGGCGAGCGCCTTGGCCTCGATTACGCCCGGCTTGGGCGGCAGCTTTATCGCGAGCGCCGCGCCGATCTCGCCGCGCACCCGCCCGATCAGCTCCTTCAGCCGCTCGGGCGAGGCGAACGGCGCGACCGAGGACATCACATAGTCGTCCGCCAGGTTGAGTTCGACGATTTTGACTCCGGCGCGATCGAGGATGCCCGCGACCTTGAGGATCTCGTCCTCGGTGTTGCCGACCACGCTGGCGATGATCGTCTTGTGGCGCGGCCCCAGCTCGCGCGCGATCGCGGCGAAATGCTCGACGCCGCGGTTCTTCAAATTCTCCGGCGCATCGAGCCCTGCGCTGTTGCACGACTTGAACACGAGCGCGCCCTGGTGCTGCGCGCTAAGCTCGTAGATCTCGCCGCGCTCGGCCGAGTGCGGGCCCGAAGCGTTCATCACCGAGGAGCTGAGCTCGACGCCGCCCAGCCGAATCGCTGTCCGTTCCATTTCCTACTTCTCCACAGCTTACTTCCTACAGCGCGGGCGCGCCACGGGCAAGCCAAACGGGACCGTGCCGCCGGCCGCGCGCGCGGGGGCGGTAGCGGCGCCGTTGTGGCGGCGCGGCCGAGCGGCTAAGTTTCTCGCAAGCGGGCGCTTGAGTCTCCGCACGCAAAAAAGCTGACGTCCGCCGAAACCTCCATGAAATCCGTCACCATCCGCAAAGCCACCTTCGACCAGATCGTCGCACAGGCCGAGCGCGAATTCCCTTTCGAGTGCTGCGGCTTCATCATCGGCAACGACGCCGTCGAGGGCGACGACACCCTCGAGACGGACGCGGTCGAAGAAGTCCGCCCGATAACCAACATCCAGAACCGCATGCACGCCGAGGACCCGGTGGCCTTTGCGCGCGACGCGCGCACGGCCTTCCTGATGGAGCCGCGCGAGCATCTGGCGGTGATGAACGAAATCGACCGCCGCGGGCTGCGGCTCAGCGCGGTCTATCATTCGCATCCCGACCACGACGCCTACTTCTCGGCCACCGACCGCGCCCAGGCCTGCTCGTTCGACCCCGGCGAGCCCGACTACCCCGACACCGTCTACATCGTGATTTCCGTGCGCGGAGCAAAGTTCGCGCGCGCGGCGGCCTTCCGATGGGACCCGGCGGGCAAGGATTTCGCCGAGACGGAACTGGAGACTGTCTAGGAGTGATGGCGCCATATCAGGCGCGCGCGGGCGTCCCGCCGAACGGTATGAGTTCAAACACGGGGTAGCGCTCGGCGATCGGGACGAACTCGGAAGCGGGAGATTCCCGCGGCAGCGGAAAGTATCGCTGCACGGTCAACGCGAAGCGATCGAGGTAGGCCTTGAGCAACTCCGGGCGATGGGCGGCACCAACCTCGCGCACCGCGAACTCCTCGCGCCGGCGCCCCTTGCGCAGCGCGACGCGTCCCGCCGCGCGCGCATTGCGCACCCAGTGGGTCTCGCCGCGCGGCGCCACCAGGTAGCGGCGCCCCTCGAACTCGAGCAGGTCGATCGGGGTGGAAAAAATCCTGCCGCTTTTGCGCCCCCTGACTTCGAGCACGTAGTTGTGCCCCAGGCCGAGGCCGAAGCCGATCGCGATGCCGAAAAGGCAATTGGAGATGCGCTCGGTCAGGGACGGCTTGAGAAAATGCTGCGCCATCGGGACGGCCCTTTCCAAGGATCGGGGAGCTTACAGATGAGCGTTAATTCGTTAGCAGTGGCAAGAGAGCCTTGCAACAAATCGCATTCGCCGTCTGTCCGGATGCTTCAAGGCTGTTTATGCGGCCCTCCCGATGACCTGTTGACGAGGCTCGGCGGCGATTTCCGAATTCGCTCGGCCAGGATGCCGACGCGGCGGTAGCAACCGCGCCGAGTTGAGGATGAAGGCCAGTTCGGACGCGACGTGAATGAATGCCGCCAACGGTGGATTGAGCAGTCCGGCGGCGGCCAATGCGATACCCACCGTATCGATCGCGATCGTACCGGCGAAATTCCACCAAATGATCCTGCGCGTCCGCCGCGCGATCGCCAGCGTCTCGGTGAACTTCACCAGGTCGTTGCCGAGCAGCACCACATCCGCACTCTCGCGCGCAACATCGGTCCCGGAGCCCATCGCGACTCCCACGCTGGCTTCAGCTAGAGCGGGCGCATCGTTGATTCCGTCACCGACCATCGCGACTGTCGAACCATTCGCCATCAGACGCTTGATTCGCGCGAGCTTGCCGTCGGGCAGCAAATCGCTTTCGACCTCGTCGAGCCCGAGCGCGCGCGCGACGCTCTCGGCCACCGGCCTGGTGTCGCCGGTAAGCAGGATGGCCCGGATACCCATCCGGCCGAACGCCTCGACCGCGCGACGAGCCTCGGGCCGAATCGTGTCCGCGATGCAAATCGTTCCGATGAATTGCCCATCGCGCGCGACGAACACTTCGGCGGCGGAATCGGATTTGATCGGCGCGGCCTGCAGAGCCTCGATTCCGTGTTCATCGAGCAGCGCGCGGTTGCCGACGAGGATCGTCGCGCCGTCCACCACGGCCGCGATGCCGCGTCCCGGGCGGTAGTCAAAGCGCTCGGGCTCGCGGATAAAACGGCGCTCCGCGATGGCGCGCGCAACGATCGCTTTGCCGAGCGGATGCTCGGAGCGCATCTCGGCCGACGCCGCCGCGACTATAACCTCGGCCTCCGACACCTCCGTTGCCGCAGCCACGGCCTGTACCTCGGGGCGGCCAAAGGTAAGCGTGCCGGTCTTGTCGAGGACCACGATGTTTACGCGGCCCAGCGTCTCCAGGTAAAGACCGCCCTTGATGATCGCGCCGAGCCGCGCCGCGCGGCCGATACCGCCGAGAATCGCGAGCGGCGTGCCCGCGGCGATTCCACATGCGCCCGCTACGATCACCACCGAGATGGTCGAGCGGATGTCATGCGTGATTATGAAAGTAAGCGCCGCCGCCGCGAGCGCGAAATACACCAGATAGCCCGCCAGCCGATCGGCGAGTTGCTGCACCGGCGCGCGCGAGCGCTCCGCGTTCTCGACCGCCTCGATAATCTTGCCGTAGCTGGTGTCGCGACCGATTCGCTCGGCGAAAACCTCCAGCGCACCGGACTGGTTGATCGTCCCGGCGTAGACTTTCGCGCCAGGAAGTTTTTCAACCGGCATCGACTCGCCGGTGATCCGCGCCTGATCGACGAATGAATGACCGCTCACGACCATGCCGTCCACGGGCACTGCGCCGCCGGGATTGACCAGAACGGCATCGCCAACCTTGAGCTCGCCGGCCGCGACCTCGCGCACCTCGCCCGCGCGGCGCAGCGTGACCGTACGCGGCAGGCAATCCAGGAGATCGTGGATAGCCCGCCGCCCGCGGGAGACCGTCATACCCTCGAGCACCTCGGCCACCAGCACGAACAGCGTGATGACGAGCGCGGTGAAGTACTCGGAGATGGCAGCCGCGGCAACGATTGCGACAGCCATCGACAATTCCATCGTCATCCGCCGCGCGGCGACGTTAGCGGCGGCCTCTTTGAAGATTGGCCAGCCACCGATCGTCACGCCCAGTGCGTCAATCAGGCTGACTCGCGCGAACGGCTCCCACCAATGCAGCCAGACCGCCGCGGCGCAGAGCGCTACCAGCACAATTCGAACTGCCTCGACCAGGCTCAGGGCGTGGCCGCTTTCGCGGTCGTCACCGGCGGGTGCTGGCGGACGAGTTCGGGCCGGCTCGATCGAGGCGCCGTCAATTCGCTGAGACCGTTCCATCGCGCCGCACCCCTGCGGCTACTTCAGGTAAGCCTGCACGACGCCGATCAACTCCTCCGCGCCCTTGGCGCGAGCGGAGCCGCGTTCGCGTGCCGGGTCGACGACGTGCATCCGGATGTGATCCGCGATGATCTCGGCCATCAGGCTGTTCATCGCGCCGCGCGCCGCGACCACGAGATGAAGGACGTCCGAACAGCCCTGCTCTTGTTCGAGCGCCCGTTCGACCGCCTCGATCTGACCGCGGACCCGATGCACCCTGGCCAGAAGCTTGGCTTTTTCCTTGATCGTGTGGCCCATCCCGGAATCACCTCTCGCCTTATACTATAGGGGGTATAGTATAGCAGCGGAGATGCGCCGTCGAGCCCGCCGTGAGGCTTTTTCGGTTGGCGACTACCTGCCTGGATTTTCCCGCAGCCGGGTAAACACGCGCAGCGGGGGCCGGGGCCAGCCCGACCAGGAAGGATGGCCGGGAGCAGGATTGCGAGGTTCATCACGCTTGCTGCGCGCGGGCGGACGTACTGCGTCGGCGTCGGCCAGCGCCGCCGACGCGAAAGCCTCGAGTACCGGACAGGGCCTTCTGCGAGGGTATTGAATCGCCGAAGGCTTTCGTGGCCGACGACCGGACTTCCACCTTCGTCGAGAACCGCGACCGTGCTCCCGCAGACCATGAAGCTCCATTTGCATCGGATGCAGTAATAGAGCCGCGCCGGCCGAGCAAACAGCTCGCTCTTACCCCGCGGTCCGATCACAAAGTCGTGCTTGAGGCGAACCGTTCGCTGCGGATTCGCGGATTTGCGCCAAAGGTTCATGAGACCCGCCTAAAGGCAAATTCCGTACCCGAAAGAAATTCTTCAAAGTCGCTGGCAAATCGGAGATCCTCCGCAGACCAAGCCTGCGCGCCCTGTTGCAAAGCGCCCGACGCATTTCATTTTGCAATCCCGCAGGTAACTATCCCTTCACGTTGACAAATGAACGTTCATTCATTAGCTCTGAGCGGTGAGGCCTGCGACAGGTTGCGCCCGGCCGCGGCGGCTTCGCCCAGCGGCGCGTTGGACCGCCGACCTGACCAGCCCGCTTCGTTAACCCTCCGCTCTTTCAAGGGCATCGAAACCCATGGCGGAACCGCTCAGAAATCAGAACCAGGACGAGGCGCTGGTGCGCGCGCGCCGGCAGCAGATCTTCGCCGCCGCCTGCCGGGTGCTCAAGCACAAGTCGTTTCATGAGGCCACGGTCAAGGAGATCGCGCTGGAGGCGGGATTGGCGGCCGGATCGATTTACGTCTACCTGCAAAGCAAGGACGATATCCTGCTGCTGCTGGCCGAATCGATGGTCGCCGAGCTGGCGGAGATGCTGCCGCAGATTCGCGGCCACAGCCGCGGCGAGCCGCGACGCGAGTTACTGGAGCTGATGCGCGCGGCGATCGAGGTAATCGATCGTTACCGCGAGGCGTTCTGCGTGCTCAACCAGGAGGTGCGCTACCTGGCGCGCCGTCCCGGCTATCGCGTCGCGCTCAAGGAGATCGTGGGCCGTTACACCTCGACCGTCGAGAACGTGCTCGAGCGCGGGCGCAAGGTGGGCGTGATTTTTTACGACGATCTGCGCAGCACGGTCCAGGCGATCCATATGCTGTGCTCGGGATGGGCGATGGGCGCCGACTACCTCGGCAAGACCGACCAGGAGACTTATTGGCGGCAGATCGCGGCGCTGGTCGAGGGCCGCTTTTTCGCGGCCGAGAGGCGCGACGCGGAAATCTGAAAGGCGGTGCGGCTGAGCATGGAACTTTACGATCGGCGCACGCTCGAGGGCGTCTACAGTGTCCGGCAAAGCGCCGGCTTCATCATGAACTACCGCTACGCCGAAGAGCGGATGATGCGGATGATGGCGGGCTGGATCGCGCTTACGCCGGAAATCCCGGTCAAGCTCGAGTTGGCGCGCCAGGTCTACGAGTGCGCGCTCCACGCCGACGCGCTGGGCAAGCGCCTGGGCGAGCTACGCTCGCAGGCGCAGGTTTCGCGCCCGCCCAACGAGGCCTTCGTCACCTTCATCAGCGCGATCGAGGACAAGGAGCAGTGGGAGGACACGATCGAGCGGATGGTCGGGATCTATCGCGTACTCAAACCCCATCTGGTGGCCCACTATAGCGCTCACGTCACGGCGGCCAATCCGGTCTACGAGCCGCCGACGCTGCGCATCCTCACCCACCTGGTCGACGACGAAAAGCGCCATCTCGAGCGCGGCCTCGTGCTGCTCGACAACCTGCTCGACACGACCGAGCAGCATCGCCGCGCCGCAAGTTGGCAATCCCAGCTCGAAGAGTTGCTCGCGGCCTCGGGCGGAGTCACCGGGATGGAACGCGACCGCGAGGAGCCGCAGCGGCTTGGACGAAGCCGATGAACCCGCGAGGCGCAGATGAAGCCGCAGGTTAAAGTGCCCGAGCTGGCCGAAGCGATCGCGGCGCACGCCCGCGCGGTGCTCGCAGGCGACACCGGCGCCGCCGAAGGCTACGTCATGCCGGCCGCTCTGGAAGCCTACCGGCTGGCGATCGCCGAAGCGATGCGCGTGGGGCCCTTCGATCGTCACGTGGCGCCGGGACTCGCACGGCTCGGCACTCAGTACATCTCCAAGGTGCGTTTCGCGGGAGCGCACGGAGGCGCGCTGATGCAAATCCGCTGGCGGCGCGACAGCGCGAGCCGCTGGCTGATCGCGGAGGCCGAGTATTTTGCGCCCGGGCGCACGCCGTGGACCGGGGTTGGACGGCCGCGGCCGGCGGCGTGGCCGACACCGATGCCCGGGGGAGAAAATCGATGACGCCCGACCGCGGAGATTGCTAATGTCCGACCTCGGAAATCGATCCAGCGTGACGGGACCGCAGCCGATTGGGGAGCGTTTCGTGGTTCCGCCGGCGATGCTTGCGGCCGCCGAAAATATTCTCGAGCTGCTCGCCCAGGGCCAGCGCGCGGAACTCGAAACGCTGGTGGCCGCCAAGGCGACCGGCGAACTCGGCGAGTTGCTGGACGCGCTCGCGCCCGGCGCATATCAAAGCCACGAAATTATCGCGCACGCGAAGGCCAACAACCATTATTACTTAAAGGCGCGGTTGTTCGGCGCGCGCGCCGCGCCCTTCACGCTCCAGCTTCGCCTGGGCGAGCACGCAGGGCGTTGGATCATCTGGGAGGCGGTCAATCTGTCAGGCGGACGCACCGCCTGGACGCGCTGACCGCGCGCTATCGATTCGAGAGGGTACGTCGCCATGCAAAAGATGATTGCGGTAGACCGGCTCGCGCGCCCCGACGAACAAATCCTCGTTCCGGTCGAGCGCATCCGCGAGGCGCGGATCGATCAGAGGCTGCTGGCCAACAACGTGATGCCTTTCGAGGAGGACTTCCTCAAGGGGCGGCTGCACGGAATCGCCACCGGCGAAATGCAGGCGATGGAAGCGGCGGGGCGCACGCTGTTCGATTTTCCCGACGCGCCGTGGGAGTTCCAGCTCGACATGGCGCGCCAGGTGTGGGACGAATCGCGCCACGCCGAGATCTTCTCCAAGCTGCTCGAGTACGTCGGCTCTTACCTGGGTGAATTCCCCGAGAGCGAAATTCTGTGGTCGTGCACCCAGGTCGACGACCCGGCCTGCCGCGTGGCCGGCATCAACCGCGGCCTGGAAGGGCTCGCCTGCGACGTCTTCGAGCAGATCATCCGGATGGGACAGAAGATGGGCGACCCGATTATCGAGCGCGCCGTCGACTACGTGCTGGCCGACGAAATCACCCACGTGCGGATGGGCTCGAAGTGGATGCGCAAGCTGACCGAGGGCGACCCCGAGCGGCTGCAACGCGCGCAGCAGTTCCAGGACAATATCGACGCGCTGTTCAATTTCGACGGCTTCCGCACCTCCAAGGAGGCGGCGCCGCAGGTGCCGCTGATGCTGGGCAGCCGGCAGGTAGATTTCGACGCGACGCTAACGATCTCGCGCGAGACGCGCCTGCTGGCCGGCTTCACCGACGAAGAGATCGATCGGCTGATGAAAGCCGCCGCGCGCAGCTCCGCCTACTGAGCGGCGGCGTCTCGCATCGGCCCGATAGTGCGGAAACAAACAGAGGACTCGACCGCAATGCAAAAGATGATTCCGGCCGACCGGCTCGCCCGTCCCGACAACTTCGTGCTGATCCGTGCGCGCAGGATGCGTGAGATTCGCGAGGAGCAGGGTCTCGACGACCGCGTGCTGCCCTTCGACGAGGAAGCGCTGCGGGTGCGCCTGCACGGCATCTTTGCCGGCGAGTTGCAGGCGATGGAAGCGGCGGGACGCACGCTGTTCGATTTTCCCGACGCGCCGTGGGAGTTTCAGCTCGATATGGCGCGCCAAGTGTGGGACGAGTCGCGGCACAGCGAAATCTTCGTACGTCTGCTGCAGTACCTGGGCGCCGAGCCGGGCGACTATCCCGAAACCGAGATCCTGTGGCGCTGCACCCAGGCCGACGATCCAGCGGCCCGCGTGGCCGGGATCAACCGCGGCCTGGAGGGACTCGCCTGCGACGTCTTCGACCAGCTAATCCGGATCGCGCAGAAAAACGGCGACCAGATTATCGAGCGCGCGGTCGACTACGTGCTGGCCGACGAAATCACCCACGTGCGGATGGGCTCGAAGTGGATGCGCAAGCTGACCGAGGGCGACCCCGAGCGGCTGCGGCGCGCGCAGGAATTCCAGGACAGCGTCGACGACCTGTTCAATGCGCGCGGCGCGCGCAAGGCGCTCGAGGACGTGGCGAGCGATTCGCAGACCGTCACCATCGCGCGCGAGGCGCGCCTGCTGGCCGGCTTCACCGAAGAGGAAATCGACCGCCTGATCGCCGCCGCCCGCGCCAGCGCCGCCTATTGAGTCCCGGCCCCGCCGTGGCCCGGTGGCAAGCGCGGCGCCAATCGCGGTACACCATCATCATGGCGCCGGTTAACCATGCGCGGCTGAAACAATTGTTCCTGGAAATCGTCCAGATCGACTCGCTCTCGCGCCGCGAGCGCAAGGTCGCGCTGCGGCTCGTGCGCGAGCTGGAGAGCGCGGGCCTGAGCTGCCGCTTCGACGGCGCCGCCGAGAAGGTTCACGGCGACTGCGGCAATCTGATCGGCCATCTCGACGGCACCCGCGAGGGCGTGGCGCCGCTGCTGTTGTGCGCCCACATGGACACCGTCGTGCCGGGCGAAGGCGTGAAGCCCGTGGTCGACGGCGACATCATCCGCACCGACGGGACCACCGTGCTCGGCGGCGACGACAAGTCTGGATGCGCGATCATCTGCGAGGTGCTGCATCAACTGCGCGAGCAAAGCATCGCGCACGGACCGATCGACGTCGTGTTCACGGTATGCGAGGAAATTGGCCTGCACGGCGCGCGAAATCTCGATCTCAGCCTGCTGCGCGCGCGCGAGGGCCTGGTCTTCGACAGCGACTCGCCCGGTTACCTGTTCGTGCGCGCCGCCGGCGCGCAGGGCCTGCGCTTCACCGTGCGCGGACTCGAGGCGCATGCCGGGATGGCGCCCGAGCGCGGCCTCTCCGCGATCAAGATCGCGGCCGAAGCTATTGCGGCGATGCGCCTGGGACGAATCGACGACGAGACTACCGCCAACCTCGGCACCATCCAGGGCGGCCGCGCCGGCAACATCGTGCCCAACGAGGTCGTGGTGCGCGGCGAGGCGCGCTCGAACGATCCGCTCAAGCTGACCGCCCAGGTCGAACACATGATCGGATGTTTCAAGGAAGCGGTGGCTCGCGCCACGGTCACGGTTGACGGCAAACCTATGCGGGCCGTGCTGGAATATCGCAGCGTGCCTTCTTACGGCGCGATGAACGTGCCCGAGGACGCACCGATCGTTCGCAAGGTGATCGAGGCCGCGCGCCGGCTGGGCCGCGAGGTCAAGCCGCACGCGACCGGCGGCGGATGCGACGCGAATATTTTCAACCAGCGCGGACTGGTGGTGGCCAACCTCGGCACCGGCATGCGCGACATCCATACGGTGCGCGAATGGCTCGACGTGCGCGACATGACCGCGACCGCCGAGGTCACGCTGGAGTTGATCAAGCTGCACGCCGGCGCGTAGATGAAATCGCGGCGCACCATTTGACCGGCCTCGGTAAGCGACTATATTGCGACGGCTGGCCGATGGCTGGCGGGCGCGAATACTACGCCGCGCGCGTGGCGGCAACAATTCGTTGGCAAGATGAAGCAGCTTCGTTCCGCACAGATCGATTCGCCGCGCGCCTGGATAACGGTCGCCACCGCGTTCATGTCGTGCTTCACGCTGTTCGGCGTGGCCTACAGCTTCGGCGCGTTCTTTCGCCCGATGGGCATGGAGTTCGGCGCAAGCCGCATGCCGACCGCGGCCGTGTTTTCGATCACCGCCGGCATTTACAACTCGCTCGGCGCGCCGGCCGGCCATCTGAGCGATCGCTACGGCCCCCGCCCCGTGCTGCTGGCGGCCGCGTTCTTCATCGGCACGGGGCTGATTCTCACCTCGCGCATCGACCGTCTCTGGATGGGCTATCTGACCTATGGAATCGGCGTGGGAGTGGGCGGAGCGTGCTGCTACGTGCCGATGGTCTCGGTGGTGGGCGGATGGTTCGCGCGCTGGCGCAACACGGCGTTGGGAATTTCGGTAGCTGGAATCGGCAGCGGAACGCTGGCGATGGCTCCGATAGCTGCCGCGCTGATCGAGCGCTATGGATGGCGCCAGACCTACGTGATCCTCGGCGTAGCCAGCGCGATCATCCTCGTCATCTGCGCGCTGGTGGTCGAGCCGCCGCCGATCCATCTGCAAACTGTGCGGCCGCGCCTTTCCGCGGCGGTACGCACGCCGCACTTCGCGATGCTTTGGGTCTCCTCGCTGCTCTCTTCGATCGCGATATATGTGCCGTTCGTCTATCTGCCTGAATTTGCGCAACACCAGGGCGTGAGCCGGGTCGCCGCCGCTACGCTGGTCGGAATTATCGGCGGCGCGAGCGTGGTTGGACGGATGGCTCTCGGCGTGGTGGCGGACCGGACGGGGATCATGTGGCTGTATAAGCTGTGCACGCTCGCGCTCGGACTGAGTTACGCCGTGTGGATCCTGACCGGCGGCTACGGATGGCTGGTGGTTTTCGCGCTTACGATGGGCACGGCGTACGGCGGACTGGTCGCGCTCGCTCCGGCTGTGGTCGCGGAGCTGTTCGGCGTGCAAGGGCTGGGCGCGGTGCTGGGAGCGCTTTACACCAGCTCGGCGATAAGCGCGCTGGTGGGGCCGCCGCTGGCGGGCCTGGTGATCGATCGCTCCGGCAGTTATCTGTGGGCGGCGGCTTTCGCAGGCTCTGCTTGTGTCGCCGGGTTCTTCATCATCATTCCGCTGCACGCCGCGCGCCCCGCGCTCGCGGTTGGCCTCGCCGAGGCCGACTGATTCCGGCGGCGCGAATAAAGACTGAAAATGAAGGGACGGAAGCAAGCGCTATCGCGCGCGCGTCCGTCTCATTCATTCGGTTCATTCTTTCGGGAGTGGCCCGCGCCGCGCACTCGCACGCGCTTTTACGTCGTCCGCTCCGGCTCGACCCTCGCTTTCTTCCCCGCCTCTCCGGCTACTCCAGATGCTTGCGCAGGAAGGTCGGGATATCGAGCTTGTCGTCATGTTCACCGAGTTCGCTGGGCTCGGCCCGCTCCACAGCGGCGCTGGGATCCGCGCCGCGCCGTTTGAAGGTCGGGATGTCGAGGCCGTCGTCGACGATCATTCCCATCCTGCGCACCGGCTTGCCGCCGAACATCCGCTGCTGCGGTGGCGGAGGGAGAGGCGGCAGCGTGGGCGCGGAGGGTTGCACGAAGACGGGATCGACGGGCCGCGTGGTGGCCGCCTGGATCGGCGCGGTAATCGGCGCACCCGAAGACGAGTAGCGCGGATTGTAGCGTGTGGCCAGATCGCCGAAGCCGGTCGCGATCACCGTAATGCGAATCTCGTCGGCCAGCCGTTCGTCGATCACCGCGCCGAAGATGATGTTGGCGTCCTCGTGCGCTTCTTCCTGGATCAGGCTCGCCGCCTCGGTCACTTCGTACAGCGACATATCGGTGCCGCCCGTGACGTTGATCAGCAGCCCGCGCGCGCCCTTGATCGAGACGTCCTCCAGCAGCGGACTCGAGATCGCGCGCTGCGCCGCCTCGACCGCGCGGTTCTCGCCGGTCGCGCTCGCCGCGCCCATCATCGCAAGCCCCATCTCCGCCATGATCGAGCGCACGTCCGCGAAGTCCAGGTTGATCAGCCCATGGACGGTGACCAGCTCCGAGATGCCGCGCACGGCCTGGAGCAGGACGTCGTCGGCCTTCTGGAAAGCCTCGCGCAGCGACGTGGTGCGGCTGGCGATCGAGAGCAGGCGCTGGTTGGGAATCGTGATCAACGTGTCGACCGCGTCCTTCAATTCGCGCAACCCTTCGTCGGCCTGCGACATCCGGCGGCTGCCCTCGAACTGGAACGGTTTGGTGACCACGCCGACCGTCAGGGCGCCGCTCTCGCGGGCGATGCGGGCGAGGATGGGCGCCGAGCCGGTGCCCGTGCCGCCGCCCATCCCGGCGGTTACGAACACCATCTCGGCGTCTTTGAGCACCTCGCGCAGCCGCTCCTCGTCCTCCAGCGCGGCCTTGCGTCCGATCTCAGGATTGCCGCCGGTGCCGCGCCCGCGCGTCAGCACCGAGCCGATTTGCATCCGCATCGGCGCCGCGCTGTTGGCCAGCGCCTGGCTGTCGGTGTTGACGGCGATGAAGTCAACGCCGTGCAACCCCTGCTTGATCATATGACTGACCGCGTTGCCGCCACAGCCGCCCGCTCCGATGACCTTGATCCGCGCCCCGGGATCCGGGGTGTCCACCAGCTCGATCATTGCTCAACCTCCTCCACCGTTGCGCGGCACTCAGCGGGCTGCTGAAGGCGCGTTGTCCATCCCCCACAGCTTTAGAAAAAATCTCTCATCCAATCCGAAACGAGAGAGCGCAACCGTCCCATCCGCCCTCCCCGCATCGTTCCATTACTGGTCGCGCCGGCCGCGCTCGCCGCATGCAGCAGCAGTCCCGCCGCGGTCGTGTACGCCGGCTTCATCAGCTCCTCGGGCATTCCCTTCAAGTTGATCGGCAGGCCGCGGCGCACCGGCAGTCCAAAGATCCGTTCGGCCAACTCCTGTGTGCCCTCGAGCAGCGAAGAGCCGCCGACCAGCACCAGGCCCGAGGCCAGGCTGTCGGCGACACCCGAGCGCATCACCTCGCGTTGCGCCATGGCGAAAATCTCCTCCATGCGCGGCTCGATGATCTCGCCGAGCAGCCGGCGCGCGATCACGCGCGGCTCGCGGCCGCCCACCCCCGGCACCTGCACGGTCTGATCGCGTCCGACCACGGTGTTGGTCGCCACGCCGTAGCTGAGCTTCAGCCGCTCGGCCTCGTGCAGCGGCGTGCGCAGGCCGGCCGCGACGTCGCCGGTCAGATGGTTGCCGCCGAGCGGCAGCACCGCGGTATGCATCGCCGCGCCGCCGTGAAAAACCACGATGTCGGTGGTGCCGCCCCCGATGTCGAGCAGTGCCACGCCCAACTCGCGCTCTTCGGGAAACAGCGCGGCGTCGGCCGAGGCGAGCGGCTCGAAGACGATCTCCAGCGGCGTGACGTTGGCGCGCTCGCAGCACTTGGTCAGGTTCTGGCCGTAGCTCTGCGCCGCGGTGACGATATGGATGCGCGCTTCCAGCCGCACCCCGGCCATCCCGATCGGGTCGCGCACGCCCTCCTGGTCGTCGACCGCGAATTGCTGCGGCAGAATGTGCAGGACCTGGCGGTCGAGCGGAATCGCGACCGCCCGCGCCGCGTCGATCACGCGCTCGACGTCGCGCGCGCTGACCTCGCCGCCGCGAACGGCGACGATGCCGTGGCTGTTGAGTCCGCGCACGTGCGCGCCGGCCTCGCCCACCACCGCGGCGCCCGTTCGCACGCCGGAGGTTTTCTCGGCCTCGGTCACGGCGGCGCGAATCGCCTCGACCGTGGCCTCGATGTTCACCACCACGCCCTTGCGCAGTCCAGTGCACGGCGCAACGCCGTAACCGAGCACGGTCGCGCCGCCGCCCTCGGGCAACAGCTCGGCGACGAGCGCGCAAACCTTGCTCGTCCCAACGTCCAATGCGGTCAGCACGTTTCTCATCTACGCCCGCCCCCACCGGCGCGTTTGCCGCCGCCCACGCGGGTCCGTTCGGCAACCCGGCGTACCGCGCCCGATCCTTGTGCGGCGGCCAGCGGCGACATCCCGCGCAGACGCATCACCGCCTGCCCCGGCGTGGTCATGTCGATCATCTCGACCAGCCGCTCATGCCCGCGCCATTGGCCGAGCACCTCGGTTGCGCGCTTGAGTTGCGCCGGCGCGTCGTCGAGGTCCACCCGCAGCTCGGTATGCGAACGATCGAAAAAAAGCGACATCGTATTGTCGTCATCCACCCGCATCTCGGAGACCAGCCCCGACAGCGCCACCTCGGAGCGCACCAGCGCGGCCGCGTAGCGCACGAGGTCCTGCGCGTCCGCCGTTTGCACCGCCGCGCCGCTGAGGATTGGCAAATCGCCCGCGCGCGACGCCTGCACCGGCCCGCGCAGCTCGCCCTCGGCGAAAAGCGCATAGAAGCCGTCATGGCGCTCGACCAGCGCGACCGCGTCGCCCGACGCCGGCGGCGCAAGCGGCGCGAGCATCGCGCTCTCGGTCGTGCGGTCGCGCCACTGGGTAAACGTCGCGGCCACTTCGGTCCAGTAGGAAACCAGCGTCATGCGCGCCCGCGCCGCGAGCGCGCGGCCCGCCTGGCTAAGGCCGGTCGCCATCCCAAACACGAAGAAAGCGCACAGCACCAGGCCCAGCGCCTTGCTCGACCAGCCCCACGAGGTCCTGGCCGCCACCGCGCCCTTGCTCCGCTTCGATGCCGAACGCTTCGCCACTAACGCCCCACGTCCCCCGCCATCACCACGTGCCAACCATCACTCGCTCATCACCACTCGCCGATCATGCGCACTTCGGCTTCCAGAGCCACTCCGCTTTGCTCCTTGACCCGGCTTCGCGCCAACTCGATGAGCCCGCGCACGTCTTCGGCGCGCGCGCCGCCGAGGTTGACGATGAAATTCGCGTGCTCGGTGGAAAACGCCGCCGCCCCCAACCGCGCGCCCTTGAGACCGGCGCTCTCCAGCAAACGCCCGGCGAAGTTGCCCGGCGGGTTCTTGAAGATCGAACCCGCATTAGGCAGCCCGCGCGGCTGGCGCGCGGCCCGCTTGGCCTTGAGCGCCGCGACGTGCGCGCGCAACTGTTCGCGATCGCCGCGCTCCAGCTCGAAATCCACCCGCGTGATCACGAAGCGCGGCGGCAGCTCCGTGCGGCGATAGGAAAACTTGACCTCGGCGCCGTCGAGCGCAACCGATTGGCCCTGCTCGTTGACGCCGTGCACCAGCCGCACCACCCGCGCGATTTCGCCGCCAAACGCGCCCGCGTTCATCACCAGTCCGCCGCCGACGCTGCCCGGAATGCCCTCGCCGAACTCGAGCCCCATCAGCCCGCGCTCGATCGCCTCGTACACCAGCGTACCGAACTGCGCGGCCGCCCCCGCGCGTACCTGAGCGCCGTCGAACTCCAGCCGCGTGAAGCCTTCGCCCAGGCGAACGACCAGCCCGCGCACGCCGCGATCGCTAACCAACAGATTGGTGCCCGCGCCCAGGCAGAACGCCGGCACCCGCTCGCACCACGCCGCCGCCATCGCGGCCCGCAGCTCATCCTCGCTCTGGACCGCGAGCAACGCGTCGGCGGGCCCGCCGATCCGAAACGAGGTGAGCTCGGCGAGCGGCGCGCCGGTCCTGAGCCGCGCGCCAAAGCGGGCGCGTAATTCCTGTTCAAGCCGGTTCATGCGTCTTGGTCGCGTAGCCGAGGCTTTGCAGCACGGCTTCGCCGAGTTGATAAACGTCGCCCGCGCCCATGGTCACGAGCAAATCACCCGCCATCGTGTCGGCGGCGATCCGCGCCACCGGATCCGGTTCGTCGCCCAGATAGCGCACGTCGAGATGGCCGCGGGCGCGCAGCGCTTCGTAGAGCCGTCGCGCCGAAACCTCGGCCAGTGGCTCCTCGCCCGCCGAGTAGACCTCGCACAGATACAGCACGTCGGCGTCGTCGAAGGCGCCGAGAAAATCGTCGAACAGGTCGCGCAGCCGCGTGTAGCGATGAGGCTGGAAGACCACCACGATGCGCCTCTTGAAGGCCGCGCGCGCCGCGCCCAGCGTCGCGCGGACTTCCGCGGGATGATGCGCGTAATCGTCGAGCACGATCCGGCCCGCCGCTTCGCCTTTGATCTCGAAGCGCCGATTGATACCCGAAAACGCGGACAGCGCGCGCCCCGCGATGTCGAACTCGATGCCCACCGCGAGCGCGACGCCCATTGCCGCCAGCGCATTGAGCGCGACGTGGCGCCCGGGCGTCGGCACCTCGACCACGCCCAGCTCGCGGCCGGCGCGGATCACAGTGAAGCGCGTCGAGAGGCCGTCGATCACGATATTTTCGGCGCGCAACTCGGCGTCATGCGCCTCCCCGTAGGTCAGCACGGGCTTGCGCACCGACGCCAGCAGCCCACGCACGTTGACGCTGTCGATGCCGAGCACGGCCAAGCCGTAAAACGGCACGCGGTTGATGAAGTTGAGATAGGCCTCGCGCACCCGCTCCATTGTGCCGTAATGGTCGAGATGCTCGGGATCGATATTGGTGACGACCGCGATGGTCGGGAGCAGGAGCAAAAACGAGGCGTCGCTCTCGTCGGCCTCGGCCACCATGTAGTCGCCGCCGCCCAGGCGCACGTTGGAGCCCCGCGCGCGCAGGTTGCCGCCAATCGCCACCGTCGGATCGAGCCCGGCTTCCTCCAGGATGAGTCCCACCAGCGAAGTGGTGGTGGTCTTGCCGTGCGTGCCGGCCACCGCCACGCCCAGGCGCACCATGCGCAACAACTCACCCAGCATTTCGGCGCGCGCGATGACCGGAATCTGGAGCGCGCGGGCCCGCGCAACTTCGGGATTGGAAAATTTCACCGCCGAAGAAATCACCACGGCGTCCAGACGCTGCGTGGCGCTGCCTGCAATGCGAGCGCCGACATGATCAGCGCGATCGGCGATACGATCCGCAATATGCTCAGCCACGATGTGCTCAGGATGATGGCCCTGGAAGATTTGCACGCCCAGCGCGGCGAGCCGCTCGGTGGTCGCACCCAGGCGCTTGTCGCAGCCACTCACCGCGAAGCCGAGCCGCAGCGACAACTCCGCGATGCCGCTCATGCCGGCGCCGCCGACGCCGATGAAATGCAATCGGCGCTGACGGCTGAGCAATCCCTTGGCGACAGGTTCACTCATGCGGCTGCGCGCTCCCCGGAACCAATTTCGAAACATAGCTGCGCGATAGTGCGAGCCGCCTCGGGCTTGGCCGCAGTGCGCGCCTGCGCGGCCATCCGCACGAGCCGCGCCGGGTCGGCGATAAGCTCGCGCAGCGTCGCGGCCAGCTTCTCACCGAGCCGCTCGTCGTCGGCGACGATCACCGCCGCGCCGCGCCGCTCGAGCACCCTTGCGTTGAGCTCCTGCTGACGGTCGCGATGGAACGGGTAGGGAACGAAAACGGCGGGGCGGCCGGCGAGCGCGATTTCCGAAACGGTCATCGCACCCGAGCGCGCCACGAGCAGGTCGGCACGAGCAAGCGCCGACGCCATGTCGTCGATAAACGGCACCACTTGCGCCTGGTATCCAAGCGCCGCGTACCCACCCTGCACCAACCCCACGTCCGCCTCTCCTGTCTGGTGGACCAGAGCAATTTTTATAACACTTTCTCGCAGATTTCTCAACGCATTAATTACGCCTTCATTAAGACGATGTGCGCCGGTCGAGCCGCCTAAAACAAGGATTTGCAGCGGATCATGAACTTGGAGAGCCGATGGCTCGATATTAAAACGCACCGGATTGCCGCTCACCACGACCTTAGGCGAATTTAAAGCTGCCAGAGCCTCGTCAAAGCCAACACAAACCTTTTTGGCGAAGCGCCAGAGCATCCGGTTCGACAGCCCCAGCCGCGTGTTCTCTTCCATCAGCACCAACGGCGTCCGGGCCATGATCGCCGCCATCGCCATCGGTGCCGACGCGTAGCCGCCCGCACCCAGGACCAGGTCGGCATCGAACGAGCCGAGCAATCCGCGCGCCCGCTTGAGCGCCGCGACGAACTCGCCAACCGCCCGTAGCCGCTCGACCAGGTTATGGCCGCGAAGCCCATGAACCTGGAATAATTCGTAGCGCAAGCCGCTGCGCGGCATCCATCGCGCCTCCAGTCCCGCCGTGGTGCCGACGAACAGCACTTCGGTTCCGGGCCGCTCGCGCATCATCGCCTCGCCCACCGCCACCGCGGGAAAGAGATGGCCACCGGTGCCGCCGCCCGCGATTATCACTTTCATCGCACCGCCGGCCTGCGCGCGAGGGCGAGCAGCGCCCCCATCGCGGCCATCGCCATCACCATCGCGGTTCCGCCGTAGCTCAGAAAGGGCAACGGCAGGCCCTTGGTCGGCACCAACCCGATCACGACCGCCATGTTGACCAGCGCTTGCAGGGTGAGCAGCGCGGTCAAGCCGACGGCGAGCAGGCTTGCGAACGGGTCGGGCTCTTCGTGCGCGACCCGCATCCCGCGGATCAGGATCGCGCCGAACAGCGCCAGCACGATGCCCGCGCCAAGCAGTCCAAACTCCTCGCCGACCACGGCGAAAACGAAATCCGTGTGGGCCTGCGGGAGATAGAACATTTTCTGCCGGCCGGCGCCCAAGCCCACGCCCCATCCGCCGCCCGCACCGAGCGCGATGAAGGATTGGATGAGCTGGAAGCCTGCGCCACGGGCGGTCTGCCAGGGATCGAGAAAGGCGCTCAGGCGGCGCGTCCTGTAGGGTTTTGCTACAGCCTGAAGAGCCAGCACCGCAAGCGCGCCGCCGCCGGCGGCGCCCAGATGCCTCAGCCGCGCGCCCGCCGCGAACAGCATCGCGAACAGCAGCATCACCACCATCACCGTGTTGCCGAAATCGGGCTGCTTCAGGATGAGCAGCGCGAGCGGGCCCACCGCGATGAAGGCGGGCAGCGGACCGCTCGCAAACGCGCTCATCCGCTCCTGGCGGCGGCTCAGGAAATCGGCAAGGAAAAAGACCATCGCAAACTTGGCCAGCTCCGAGGGCTCCGCGAGCAGCGGCCCGAGCCGCAGCCACCGGCGCGCACCGCCGCGCATCACGCCGAGCCCGGGGATCCACAGCGCCACCAGCATCACCAGCGCCACCACCATCAGCGGCACCACCAGCCGATGCAATCCGCGCAGCGAAAGCTGCGAAAGCAACGCGAGCACCACGAGCCCGGCCGCGATATGGCAAAGCTGGAGCTTGAAGAAGTGAAACGCGTCACCGGTCTTCTCGAGCCCCAGGAAATAAGTGGTGTTGAGCACCATCAGGATGCCCAGCACCGCCAGTGCCGCCGCCGGCAGATACAGCCAGGGGTCGAGCTGAGGCCGGGCAACCGATTCAAAGCGCCCGAACCAGCTCCTGAAATATTCGCCCGCGCTCCGCATAGTTCCTGAACTGATCGAAACTCGAGCAGGCCGGCGAAAGCAGCACGGTGTCGCCGCGATGCGCGGCCGCGGCCGCGCGGCGTACCGCCTCCCCCAGCGTCTGCACGAGTTCGGTTTCGGTTGCACCCTCGAGCGCCGCGCGCATCGTATCGCGCGCCGCTCCGATTAGAATCAACAGCCGCACCTTCGCCTCCAGCGGCTCGCGCAGCGGCGCGTAATCGCCGCCCTTGTCCATTCCGCCGGCGATCAGGATGACCGGCGCGCGCACCGCCGCGAGCGCCTCGACCACCGAGGCCACGTTGGTTCCCTTGGAGTCGTCGATATAAGTCACAGCGTCGCGCTCGGCGACGAATTCCATCCGATGCGGCAACCCGGCGAAATCCGCCAGCGCGGCCTCGATCACGCGCGGCTCGACATCGCATACCAGCGCCGCGGCCGCCGCCGCCATCGCGTTGGCGATATTGTGGCGGCCCACCAGGCGCAAGCGCTTCAGACTGATGCGGCCGTGGCGGGTGCCAATGTCGAAAACCAGGTCGGCGCCGTCATAGCCGATCGCGGGCTCGGAGTCGGTCGGCCCCAGGCCGAAGCTCATCACCTGCGCGGAAAGCTTGGTGCGCAAAGACCACACCCGCGGATCGTCGCGGTTCAGAATCGCCCAGTCGTAGCGGTCCTGCATGCGGAACAGCCGCGCCTTGGCGGCGCCGTACTCGTCGAGGTCCCGGTAGCGATCGAGATGGTCTTCGGCGAGGTTGAGATGCACTCCGACGTGCGGCTTGAAGCGCTCGGTGCGCTCGAGTTGGTAGCTCGAAACCTCGGCCACCACCACGTCGAATTCGCCCCCGGCCGCATCGACCAGCGGCGTGCCGAGGTTGCCGCCAGCGAATACGCGCCGGCCCGCGGCCTTGAAAATTTCGCCGATGAGCGTCGTCACCGTGCTCTTGCCGTTGGTGCCGGTGATCGCGACGATCGGCGCGGCGACGAACCGGCCGCCCAGTTCCAACTCGCCAATCACCGGAATTCGACGGCGGTCGGCTTCGACCAGCAGGCGCGAGGTGGGCGCGACGCCGGGACTCGCGACCACTAAATCGACGCCCTCGAGCCAGGCCGGATCTTCGGCGCCGAGATGGATCTCGCCCGGCGGCGTCGCGGCGCTGCCCGCGCCGGTTTCGGAGTGAGAGGTGCGGCTGAAATCCGGGCGCAGATCGGTCATCACCAGGCGCGCGCCGCGCGCCGCCAGCAAGCGCGCGGCGGCGAGTCCGCTTACGCCCAGTCCGATCACCATCACGCGTTTGCCCGCAAGATCCATCGCCAGTTTTGCGCCCGTTTTCCGCCCGCTTCTCTCAGCGCAACTTGAGCGTGCTCAACGCGACCAGCCCGCAGATGATCGAAATTATCCAGAACCGCACGACCACCTGCGTCTCCGGCCATCCGCCAAGTTCGAAGTGATGATGCAGCGGCGCCATCCGGAAGATGCGCCGATGCGTGGCCTTGTAGTAGTAGCGTTGAAGGATAACCGAACCGGCCTCGATGACGAAGACGCCGCCAGCAATTGGCAACACCAGTTCCTGCTTGGCGAGCACGGCGACGATGCCCAGCGCTCCGCCCAGGCCGAGCGCGCCGACGTCGCCCATCATCATCGAGGCCGGATAGGCGTTGTACCACAGAAAACCCAGCGAAGCGGCGATCAGCGAGGCGCAGAAGATCGCCAACTCGCCCGCGCCCACCACGTGCGGGATGTCGAGGTAGGCTGAAAATTTCAGATTTCCAGCGACGTAAGTGAAGGTCCAGTAGCAGAACGCGACCGTCATCACCGGGCCGATCGCCAGACCGTCGAGCCCGTCGGTGACGTTGACCGCATTGGAACACGCCACCAGCACGAACATCGCGAACAGCACGTAGAGCCCTCGCGGAAGGCTCGGATGCAGGTTCTTGAAGAAGGGCACCGTGAGCGTGGTGTCGAAACGCAGCACGAAGAACAGCACGAAGGCCGCGACGAAGGCGAAAGCGAACTGCCACATCAACTTGTGCGGGCCGCTGAGGCCCTGGCCCTTGCCGCGGCGCAACTTCAACAGGTCGTCGGTAAAACCGATCGCGCCGAAGGCCACGGTGACCAGGATCGCCAGCCACACGTAAGGGTTGGCGGGATTGGCAAACAGAATGGTGGCGATGAGCGCGGTGCTGAGGATGAGCAGCCCGCCCATCGTGGGCGTGCCGGCCTTTTTCTGATGGCTTTGCGGAACTTCTTCGCGGATCGTCTGGCCGATGTGCGCCGCGCGAAAGCGCTGGATCAGCCGCGGACCCGCCGCCAGAGCCAACGCCAGCGCCGCGAGCCCCGCCAGTACGGAGCGGAAGGTCTCGTAGCGCAGGACGTTGAAGCCCACGTAGTGCGCGTGCAGCCGGAACAGGAGAACGTACAGCATGGGGAAAACCCGTCATTGACTGTGCTGGACGCGGCCGCCGGGAAGCAAGCTGCGCCCGGCGATAGCCGCGGTTTGAACGTGCGCCGGCGCCGGGCGGCTTCAGACCGCCCGGCCGCGAGCGCCGGATACCGCTGCAGCGGCACCGATCGCGCCATCTTCCATCGCGCCATTTTTCGCAGCCTGGAATCTCGAGGCAAGCCTTCGATCGGCCACCCAACCACCCATCCACCACCTCCGACCGAAGGCCTCCCTCAGGACCCCATCCGCAACCCCCGCCCTCCTCCGCGCTACGCACCGCGTCCGTGCCCGCGCTCAGCTACGAGCGCGCGCACCACCGCGCGGTCATCGAAGTCGAGCCGCTGCCCTGCGACGAGCTGGTAGTCTTCATGTCCCTTGCCGGCGATCAGAACGATGTCGCCGGGCGCCGCCACTTCAAGTCCGAGCGCGATTGCCGCGCGCCGATCGGGCTCGACCAGGTAACCCGGCGCGTCGCCCGCCGCTGGCGGCGCGATACGTTTAAGCCCCGCGGCGCTCAGGCCGGCCTCGACCTCCGCGATAATCGCCAGCGGATCTTCGCTGCGCGGATTGTCGGAGGTGAGGATCGCGAGATCGGCCATTCGCCCCGCGATCCTGCCCATCAGCGGGCGCTTGCCGCGATCGCGATCGCCGCCGCAGCCGAAGACGCATACGACGCGGCCCGGCTTGAGCCCGCGCAGCGCCCGCAACACGGCCTCGAGCGCATCAGGCTTGTGCGCGTAGTCAACCAGCACGGTCACGCCGGGCGGACCGGGCACCGCCTCCAATCTGCCGGGGGCCCCTGGGCATCGCCGCAACCCTTCCGCGACCACATCCGTTTCGATGCCCAGGGCCACCGACACAGCGGAGGCGCCAAGGATGTTGAGCAGATTGATCTCGCCGAGCAGCGGCGAGCGCACTTCGATCCGCTTGTCGAGCGCCGCGACCGAGGCGCGGATGCCGTCGGTGCCGACGCTGTAACTCAACGGATGAACGTCGAGCCCGGGCTCCAAGCCGAAGCTGACCTTGCGGACTTTGCGGCCTTTGACCGCGTCGAGCACGCGCTGGCCGAAGGGATCGTCGCCGCGCACAATCGCGACCGCCTCGCGCCACGAGCTTTTCGGCAGCAGTTCGCTGAACAGCCGCAACTTGGCGGCGAAGTATTTCTCCTGCGTGCCGTGATAGTCGAGATGGTCGCGGCCGAGGTTGGTGAAGACGCAGGCGCGAAAGTCGAGCGCGTCGACGCGCTCCTCGGCAAGCCCGATCGACGAAATTTCGGCCGCCACGCGCCGCACGCCGGCGCGCTCCATCTCGGCGAGCGCGGCCTCGAAGTCGAGCGATTCGGGCGTGGTCAGGCCGCTATAGATTTTGCGCGCGCCGACGAAGATTCCGATCGTGCCGATGACCCCCGGCGGTGCGCCCGCGGCCTCGAAGATCGAGGCGAGCATGTAAGTGGTCGTGGTCTTGCCGCTGGTGCCGGTCACGCCGACCAGTTCGAGCCGGCGGCTCGGCGCGTTGAAGAAACGCGAGGCGGCCGCGCCCATCAGCCGGCGTGGCCGCTCGCACTGGACAACGGTCACCGCGGGACGCGCGGCTTCACCATCCCATCCCTTCACCACCACCACGCGCGCCCCGCGGTTCAATGCATCGTCGATGTTGGCGCGGGCCTGTTCGCGATCACGCGCCAGCGAGAAAAACAGGTCGCCCGGCTTTACCCGCCGCGAGTCGTAGCTGAGCCCCGCGACTTCCACATCCGCGCCGCCCTGAACGCGCAGATGGGACTCGCCCGCGATCAATTCGGCGAGCTTCATGATTTTTTGCGCCCTCGATGCGCGTGGCGCGGCGCCGGCACAAGAGCGTTGTTTGCCGGCGCCGCCTTGAGGCCCTGCGCCGAATCGGCTATCAAAGCTGCCCTCTGGCCGGCATCCGCGAGCACCGGCGCCAGCCGCAAAGTCACGCCGCCGGCGCCCACCGCCGCGCCGGGCGCGGGTTGCTGCGCGACAACGTAACCGTCGCCTTCGACCTCGAGGTTGAGATGGCGCCGGCCGGCCAGCGCAAAGGCGCGCCGCAGGCTGAGTCCGCTGAAATCCGGAATTCGGTCGTCCGCGGTCAGAGCCGCGGCAGTCGAGTCGTCGCCGCTGAGCGCCGACCCCGGCGGCCCGTCACCCGGCGACCCATCGGAGGACTGGTCAGCTAACTCGTCGCGCGAATCGTCACGCGAGGTGTGGCCGACCGGCAACATGCTCGCCACGTCGTAGTGCGACCCGGTCGCCGCCACGTTCAGATCGCTGAGCGCGCCCGAGGCGATTTCGCTGAAGACCGGCGCGGCAGTCAGTCCGCCAAAGTGCCCGTGGGCGACATCGTAGAGCACGACCAGGATCACCAGGCGCGGATCGTCGGCGGGCAGAAAGCCGACGAACGACGCGACCAGCCGGCTCTGGTAGTACGCGCCGGTCGTGGGATTCACCATCTGCGCGGTGCCGGTCTTGCCCGCCACCACGAAATCGCTCACCCGCGCGAGCCGCCCGGTGCCGTCGGGACCGTTGACCACGCCCTGCAGCAGGCGATTCATGGTATGCGCGACGCCGGGCGAAATGACGCGATGCAGGGTCTCGGGCGTATGCGTCAGCAGCGGCCGGCCCGCGGCGTCGTACGCGGCCTTCACGACATACGGACGCACCAGGTATCCGCCGTTGGCGATCGCCGCATAGGCGACCGCGAGCTGGATCGGCGTAACTCCCACGCCCTGGCCGAAGCCATGATTGGCAAGGTCGATCTCGCCCCACGACGCGGCCCTGCGCAGGATGCCGGCCGTCTCACCCGGCAAATCGATCCCGGTGCGCCCGCCAAGGCCGAAGGCGCGCAGCCCGTTGTAGAAGCGCTCGCGGCCGAGCTTGAGCGCGATCTTGGAAGCGCCGATATTCGAGGAGACTTCGACTATCCCGCCCAGGTCGAGCCATCCGTGCGGGCTGTCGTCGTGAACCACCCGTCCCGCGATAGTATAGGCGCCGTTTTCGCAGTAAATGCGCTGACTCGTCGTGATTGTCCCGTCCTGCAGCGCGATCGAGGCGAGCAGTCCCTTCATCGTCGATCCCGGCTCAAAGGCGTCCTCGACCGCAGTGTCGTGCAAACGCTCGCCGATGCTCGCGCCGTCGGCCGCGATATTCGCCAGCGCCAGCACTTGGCCGCTGAACGGATCGAGCACTACGGCAGCTCCGCGCCGCGCGCCGCTCTTGCGCACTTCCGCGGCCAGATCGTTCTCGGCCAGCGCCTGAATTCGCGCGTCGAGCGTCAACACCACTCGCGCACCCGCCTCGGGAGTCTTGAGCGTCAGCGGACTGTCGAAGATCGGATGACCGAGCGCGTCATGATAGAAACGCAACACCACCGGCTCGCCGCGGATCAGCCGATCGTATTGCAACTCGAGGCCGGAGAGCCCCTGGCCATCCATCCCCGCCAACCCCACCACCGGCGCGGCCAGGGTGCTCTCCGGATAGAACCTTTTGTACTCGCTGAGGGCCCCCACGCCGTCGAGCCCCAGCGCTTCGACCGCCTGCGCCTGGACGGGGGGCAGATGGCGCCGCAGCCAAACGAAGGGCGCTCTGCGATGAAGTTTCGCCTGCAGCTCGGACGGTGCGATTCCGAGTGCGGCGGCGAGCGCCGCGAGCTGCTGGGACGTGGCGGCGGTCAATTGCGCCGGCCGTGCGTAGACCGATCGCGTTTCGGCCGAAAGCGCGAGCGGCTCGCCGTTGCGATCGGCGATTGGGCCGCGAGGCGCCGCCAGCGCGACCTCACCCGTATGTTCCGTGCGCGCGAGCGAAGTCAGACGCGGCCCGTCGAACACCACCAGCGCGACGAGCCTGAGCGCGATCAAAAGAAACAGCGCGGCCAAGCCGATGGTCAGCGCACCGATTCGGCCGCGGCGCTTTTTGAACGGCTCGTTCACGGTAGCGTCACCACCTGCCCGGGCGCGGGCGGACCAAGGTTGAATTTCGGAGCCAGCGCGCGCAGGCGCTCGCGCGAGGCAACTTCGGCCACTCCCAGGCGCAGGTTGCGGTTGTCCTCTTCGAGCTTGAGATTGTCGCTGCGCAAGGTTGAGAGCCGGTAGCCCTCCTGCGTGACCTCCAGCCGGACCATCAGGGTGGCAAAACCCAGCGCGATGACGCCCACGGCCAGAATGGCCTGCAGCAGCCGCGCCGGCGGGCGCGAAGGCTTGACCCGCAAACGGCTCATCGCGGCCTCCGTTCGATGGCGCGCAGCCGCGCGCTGCGGGCACGCGGATTGTGCGCGCATTCGGAGGCCGAAGGCCGAAGCGCCTTGCGCGTCAGCGCGGCGAACCCGCCTTCCTGTGCGAGCGCGCGAAAGCGGTGCTTGACCGGGCGATCCTCGAGCGAGTGGTAGGCGATGATCGCGAGACGGCCGCCCGCCTCGAGACATCCCGGAGCGCGTTCGAGGAACGCGGTGAGACTCTCGATCTCGTGGTTGACCGCTATGCGCAGCGCTTGAAAGGTGCGCGTCGCTGGATGGATCGCGCCGCGATGGCGCGTGCCGGCCGCGCGCTCGATGACCGCGCGCAGCTCCGCCGTGGTCGTCAGCGGACGCCGGCGCCGGGCCTCCACAATTGCCCGCGCGATCCGCCGCGCGGCGCGCTCCTCACCGAACTCGCGGATGATCCGCACGAGTTCGTCCTCCCCTTCCTCGTTCAGCAAATCGTAGGCGCTGAGCTTCGCCGCCGGATCCATCCGCATGTCGAGCGGACCGTCGCTTCTGAAACTGAAACCACGCGCCGGATCGTCGAGCGCGAAAGTGCTCATCCCCAAATCGGCCAGGATCGCGTCGGGCGCGCCCAATGCGGCTTCGGCAATCGCGCGATCGATCTCCGCGAAGTCGGTTTGCCGCAACACCACGCGCGAACCGAAGCGGCGCAGCCGCTCGGCGGCGGCCGCGAGCGCATGCGGGTCGCGGTCCAGGCCCAGCAGCGTCGCGCCGCCCGCCTCCAGCAGCAGCTCGGCGTGTCCGCCGGTGCCGAGCGTGGCGTCGACGATCAAGCGCCGCTCGCTCTGGCACAACAGGCCGCGCACCTCGTCCGGCATCACCGGCAGATGCAGCCGATCCGCTCCCGCATTCGATTCCGCTGCCAGCGCCATCCTCACCTACAGATTGAGCTTCCCGACGAATTCCGGATCCATCATCTGCTGCTCGGCCGCCTCGACGATCCGTTGCAGAACGGCCTTGTCCCAAAGCTGAAAATGGTCGATCAACGCGTTGAAGGTGACGTCGCGGTCGAAACGGGCATACTCGCGAAGCTTGGGCGGAATCAGTATCCTGCCCTGGCGATCGACTTGAATTTCATGCGCGCCGCCAATCAAAAACATCTGCAGAGTTTGAGTCGTGGGGTCGAGGCTGCCGCGTTGTCTGATCTTGCCAATCAGCTTGGTCCACTCGCCTGGAGGGAAGAGCGCAAGGCAACGCTCCTTCTGATAAGTCCAGTTGGTGATGACCAGGCTCTCATGACCGTCGCGTTCCAGCACCTCGCGGAATCGGGCCGGGATACTGACCCGTCCCTTTTCGTCGGTCGCATGGTCGAATCGTCCGCTGAACACCGCAACTCACCCTGACTTCCCACAACATCCCACTCGCCCCCACCACAGTCAAGTCAGTCGAAGTGTCACGGAGTAGTGAAAATCGGCGATATGGGCTGAGTACTCAGAAACGAATAAAAAGCGAAATTAACTTCGTTCTTGACATCACGGTATCTATCCAAAAGAATCGTGCGCGACCGCTTTTCCGGGCAGTTCCCGGTCGTTAGGATGTCTCGGGTTTTGAGCAAGGTGGTGGAGATGGCTGAAAAAAAGTGTGTATTGCGCTCCGCGCTGTCGGCACTCGTGTTCGCGGGCACGTTGGCGATGGCCGCCAGCGTGGCGCTGGCCGTAAGCAATCGGGCGGCGGCCGAGGTCGCTGTCGCGGCGGACGCGGCGGCGACATCCGACGCGGCGAATGGCGCTGGATCAAAGCTCTGGAACTTCGACCACGACCGCGGCTACTCGAAGCCCCAGGATTGGCAGGCGGTCGCCGGCGATTGGCGGGTGATTATCGACCGCGACGCGCCGAGCGAGCCGAACACCATGGGCCTGCCGGGCTATGGCCTGCCACACACCAGTACGGTGAAGCTCTGGCTCGATTCGTTCTTCAACGACAATTATCTACTGGCTATTCCAAAAGACACCACTGAGTATACTGACTTCAGCTACCAGGCCGCCTTCAAGCCATGGGGCGGCGCCTGGGGCAGCTACGCGGGGTTGGTCTTCCGCTACACCGATCCGCAGAACTACTACGTGCTTGCCGCCGCATGCCCCAAGGACACCCTGGCGCTGTACCGGATGAACGGCGGGCATTTGAATCTGATCAAGGAAGTACCGGCCATGACGCTGGAGCGCGGACGCTGGTACACGTTCAAGGTCGACGCGCACGGCGGTCATTTCATCGCCTACCTCGACGGCCAGCAGATGTTCGCGGCCGACGACAGCTCGCTCGCGAAGGGACGCATCGGGGTCTGGTCGCAGAACGACTCGAGAGTTAGCTTCGACAATATCAAGCTGACGCCGGCGGCAGGCGATTCGTCGCCGTCGGCCTAGAGCCGCGGTCAGACGGCTACTGCCGCGCCGGCGCTTGCGCGCCTGCGGGCCGCGCCATAGTGTGAACAGCGATGGTGGACCAGGTTCAAGATAAGGCGCCCATTTCGCAAGAGCCATACATCCCAGAGGCCCTCACCCGGGCCGGAGTTTTCTTCTCGGTGCTCTATGGGATCGGCGTGAGCCTGGGGCTCGCGCTGTTGTGGGGGATGGAGGTCGTGCGAAATATCTATTTCCGAGTGCTCGACCGGTTCAATATCAAGCCGCGCCGCCGGCGCGCCAGCGCGTTTCCTCCGGGGCAGCCGCGCAAGCGGCCCCAGGCGCCAGTCTCGAATTGACCGCGCGCCGCCGACAAGGCGGCAAAACCAAA